>Ga0067045_1002361_pt1 | contig 394510 bp, 311 predicted proteins | sample TerdegcTABiofilm_FD_59184 | JGI IMG/M metagenome (GOLD analysis project Ga0067045, IMG submission 59184) | Combined Assembly of (Gp0054472, Gp0054536) Wastewater bioreactor microbial communities from Singapore -Terephthalate degrading...
AATGACAAAAAAAGAAAACTGCTTGCAATGACAGATACATCGTGTTTGTCATTGCGAGGAACAAGCCGACGAAGCAATCTCATCAAAACCCCGCATCTGTCATTGCGAGGAGCAAAGCGACGAAGCAATCTCATCAAAGCCCCGCATCTGTCATTGCGAGGAGCAAAGCGACGAAGCAATCTCATCAAAACCCCGCATTTGTCATTGCGAGGAGCAAAGCGACGAAGCAATCCAAAACCTTTTCACGCATAAGATTGCTTCGCTCATTTCATTCGCTCGCAATGACAAAAAAAGAAAACTGCTTGCAATGACAGATANATCGTGTTTGTCATTGCGAGGAACAAGCCGACGAAGCAATCTCATCAAAACCCCGCATNTGTCATTGCGAGGAGCAAAGCGACGAAGCAATCTCATCCCCTACACACTGTTGGCTTTGCTTATCCGGTTCCACACAAGACGGCACACCGCGCGGTAAACCTCTTTGCGCTCATCTTCGGTTAACCCTATCGCGTCAAAAACAATCTTATCCAACTCCGCACGGTCAGGCAACGGATTCGGTTCCTGCTCTTCTATCGGTATATGCGATTTCGGATCTATCCCGCATTCAACAAAAACGGATTCTATTTCACGATTCGGTATAATTACATTCCCATTAATAAACTCTGGTTTTAAAATCAATGAATCTTGAACCTCATAAACCATAACACTGCGAGGGCCACCACCACCACCTAAATCTCTTTTAAAACATTCCCCGAGAAAAAGATATATTGTAGAATTACAATAACTTTGGATATTTAATGGAATATCAGAATAATAGAGTCTACAATCAGCAATCATTTTTTTATTTGAAATAAATGAAGCCAATCTTTCCCTTAATTCTTTTCCCCAAAAAGTATTTGCCTCAGTACCTTCAACAGTCCACCATTGTTTCCTATTTTTCACGGTTTCGAGGTTATTAAATCCTTTTATTACTTTATTTTTATCTTTACCTTGTTTTATTAATATTTCCTGTTGTTCGCCCCATTCGATATATTTCAGGGCGTTTGTGCCTTTTAACTCTTCTTTAGATTTATTGCACATAAAGATTTTATATTTCAAATCTTTCGGATTTATCAGAATCGATTTGCATTCACGCGGAGACTTGATTACCGGTTTAAGGAACTCTTCCTCTATACCCCATTTACGCGCCTGTTCGTCGGTCAGATAAAAAAACTCGTTACAACCTGTTTTTATACCAAAACGGACATCTGCAACGTCTTTCAATTTTACGAATTTATCTTTGCCTTTCTCCAATATGGTAAAAAAGATATCCGGAGCGCGCAGGTATTTTCCGCCCCATTTATCGCCGATATATTTTCCTGCCGATATTTTCTGGCCGGATTCGTCGTCGTATTCGGTTCCTTCTTCCAATAGTTTGGCGTATGAGACGGGGTATACGCGCAAAGTGTTGTTTTTTAATATATCGCGGGCATTTTCTATATCAAGCAGGTTTTCTGTCAGTATGGAATCTTCAAACGGTTTTTTAAACGCTACGAATTTCAGGATCGAATTGCTTAAATCCGGTTTTTTCTGCGGTGCGCTTGATACGGAGATAATTGTGTTTACATCGGCGGTTGAGAAACTCCTTTTCGCATGGTTATCGAAAATGAAATGAACAGGCACATTTCGAAGAAGAAAATACTGGAGCCACACGCCGTATCCAACATCGAGCCATGAATTCGAGCAGATAAAACAGTGGATTCCTTTTTCATTCAGCAGATGCAACGATCTTAAATAAAAGAATGTGTAAAGGTCGCTATGCCCATCAATGGCAACTTTTTTGCCGAAATGGCTGGGAAAATCGAGTTTAGCTATTTCCTGCAAAGCAGTTTTATATAGTTTCGGTTCAAGGATACCGTTTGGGTCGCTTATATCTTCCTGTCTGACATACGGGGGGTTGCCGATGATGATATCGAATCCGCCGTTATCGAAAAATATTTCGGCGAACTCGATACTCCAGATAAGCGGATGTTCGTCTTTCAGGTTCTTTTTTTCTTCTTCAAGTTCCGCGATTTCAGTTTCAAGTTTTATTTTTGTTTCTTCATTTACTTTTAGTTCAAGCTGTTTGGCTTTTTTATCTTCATGCCCGAATAAATCGCCGACAATTTCGTCTTTAGGCCTTGCTAATCCTTCAAGCTGTTTGTGTTTTTCTTCGATTTCAGCATCAATTATATCTTTAAAAAGTTGGGTTTCAGCGTTTCGCAGGCTCTCATAGTCTTCTTTTGCACGATTATGGAAGAAATCTACTTTTTTCTTTTTCAACTCAGTGATTTTGGTTTTTATTTGTGCTGTTAAATTCGCATGGCCATGAACGGGGAACGTCTTCGAACCTATTTTTTGCACTAACGAATCGCCGCATCGGACTTTGAAGTTCAGGCTGGGAAGCAATGGCAACGGTGAATTTTTCATATTGTCCGGCATATCGATAAAGAGAGTCAGCCATAACCGCAACTGGTTAATCCAGACAGCCCATGGTTTTACTTCAACGCCATATAAAGATTTGGCTATAATATCGTATTTGCGTTTGTACGGTTCTTTTTTATCAATATCCGGCGGAGTATTGGATCGATTAACCAAATCATTAATAATATCGTTTAAGACATGGAGCATCCCTACTTCAAACGCGCCGGAACCGGCGGCTGGATCGCAAACGGTAATATTTTCTAAAAGTGAGATAAGTTCTCGTATTTGTTTTGTGGTGAAATCGCCTTGTTTCTGGTCTTCATCGTAATCGGCGCCAACGCCGCCTTCCCTGAAAAACAGGTGGTAAATATCGGTTAAATTGCATGAACTGTTTTTCTGCAACCATTTAACAAGAGCCATTCGGCACATAAAATCCACTTCGATGCGGGGTGTATATACTGCTCCGTCGGCTTTAACAACGAGGTTTTCAAAGATTATGCCGAGAAACTCAGGATTGAGTTCCAATTCTTCATCATATTGGGTATTTTCTTCTATAGTGAAATTATACTGGAATAGGAAATCGAAGAAATTCCCGATATACGAATCCGGTATAAATAATCCTTTATCGTCGTAATTGATTTTACGTTTAAACAGTTCCCCGTTTAAATAAGGAGCGGTATCGAGAACATTTTTCGTTTCATCGGAAAATTCATTGTTCCGGTAAGCGGTTTTTCGTCCCGGCGGTGAATTAAGCGATTCAAAGAAAAGCGGTTCGAGCCATCGGGTATAGAATTCATCTTTGCCGTAGAATTTGGATTTATATTCGTTCCAGAAATCCTGAATGAATTGCTCATTTGTGCCAAGCCATCCTTTTTTTTGCACAAAACCGAGAAATATAATTCGTATTACAAACAGGAGTGTGAAATCTGCCTTTGTTTTCGAGTCAACATTTTGATCATAGATATCCACAATTTGAACTGATTTTGCGATTTCATCGAATTTCGGTTTGAATTCCTTATAGAAATCTTCGGATACCGCTTCGATAGAAAATGCTCTTTGAATATTGTTTAGCGATGAAAAATTCGCTTTTCCGATCTGTGTTATGAAGGTTTTATTCGGCAAACCCTTTCCGACAAAATAAGTATATCTGCGAAAACAACTAAAAGTTCTCTTAGTACCTGAATAAAAAGCTGTAATAAAGCTGAATCTAAAGTTGCCGGAATTGTCATGGAAAACAAATATTCCGGCTTGGAAAAATAGATTTTTTAGTATTTTTCTGGCGATATCATATTGTTTCTTTTTACCGGATTTTCCTGTAAGTTCACGTACGGATTTCCCGCTGAGTACAATCAACCGCTGGGTTTGGTCAAAGTTTATTTCACCTATTTTATTAAGGTCAGATATATATTCCGTATCGGAATCGAGATAAAATGAATAATCTTCCGGTATGGGGCTGAAGCGGTCGCTCGCTTTTCGGAAAAACGATATCAGGTTGTCCTGATTTAAATTCTGAATGAGTTGTTTCAGGGAATTCTGCATAATTTATGATTTACAATAATTTTCCTTAATGATTATATATCATAAATTTCTGATCAAACAAACAAAAAACGTTTACAAAAGTGTGCTATTTTTTACTGTAAGTCCAAATCAGAAAACATCGGATCGCCGAAAAAGTCTTAAATTAGAATGTCATCACGAGGAGTTTTGCAAAATCAAAACGACGTGGTGATCTCATACCGAGTTGCAACAAAAAGCGCCAAACTCTGACCAGTTATCGCGAGCGAACGAAGAGAGCGTGGCGATCGATGCTCGGTAACCTTGAGATTGCTTCGTCGCTATACTCCTCGCAATGACTTTTTTTTAAATAATGTTTAGATTACAAAGTGATCTCAAAATCATCAGAGCTGCGATTGCCACAGTTCCTTCGGAGCTTCGCAATGACAATAAAAAATACTTTTTCAGTACTTTTAGCCTATCTTCTTTTTCGCTTGAATTTTGGGTTTGAGATAACTTGAGATAATAACTTTTCAGCCAAGATTTCTTCATCGACAGTTCTTTTCGGATCAAAAATATCCTGATTGAACACGGTATCGATCCCGCTCCAAAACGATACGAAGACAGCTGGGACGCTTTCATAAAAAGAACCTACGAAACCTTATATGCCTGCGATTTCTTTTCTCGGGAAATCTGGACACCTTTCGGTAAAAAAGTAATGTTTGTTCTGTTCTTTATCAACATCCGAACAAGGGAAGTTCATCTTGGCGGAATTACCGATTCTCCAACTCGTATCTGGATGATAAATAAAGCTAAACAGATGGATGAAGTCCTTGAAAATGCCAAAGGTAAAAAACCGCTTATCAGGGATGGTGGTGATGTCAGACAGCTTTTTCAGTATCGGAGCGCAGATGAAGTTAGGCAAGAATAACCATTCTTAGGATCGCTGAAAAAGTCTTTTTTATTGTCATTGCGAAGCTTTGCAGGAGCTGTGGCAATCTTAAGCTATGATGGTTTTGAGATCACCACGTCGTTTTGCTTTCGCAAAACTCCTCGCGATGACATGGAAAATTAAGGTTTTTCAGCGATCCTAAATTATACTTGAAACAGACCCTCCAGTTGCGCAGAGGTCTTTATTATGGAGCTAAATCCTAAAAAAGGATTCGTTCTTTTTAAAAAGAACGAATCCTTTTTTGTTTTTGCCGGTTTGCGGTTTTTGTATTTATTAAATACTGAACTTTTCCACAAGTTCGTCGAGCGATTTAATCTGGTTATCAAGGTCTGCGGTTACGTTTTTGCTGAGTTTGGCGCTGGTTTCGTTGCCGGCGGCGATACTGCTTACCCGTTCGGTAGATATGGTTATTTCACGGAACCCGTTACTTTGTTCTTTCATAGCGGCATTGATCTGTTCCGAAGAAGCGGATATGGCGCCCATCAGTTTTGTGATCTCTGCGGTTTCGCGCGCCTGTTGTTCCATAGCGGCAAGTGTTTCGTGAGTGATTTTGTTGAGGTTTTCCATAGACACGCTAATTTCGCCCGCTCCTTTTTTCTGTTCTTCGGTAGAATTGGTTACGACTTCTATCAGATTGGATATTTCTTCTATTTCTTTAATCATGGCGGTAATAATTTTATCTACGTTTTCGATAAGCTGAACGCCTTTTTCCGCTTTTTTGTTGGCATCGAGAATCAGGCTTGTAATTTCGTTTGCCGCCTGCGCGGACTGATCGGCTAAATTGCGCACTTCGTCGGCCACAACCGCAAATCCTTTGCCCGCTTCACCAGCTCTTGCGGCTTCGATAGCGGCGTTCAGCGCTAACAGATTAGTCTGGGAAGATATGCTTGTTATTACTTCGATAATGCTGTTTATTTTCTGCGAACTGTCGGCAATATCTCTCATACCTTTAACCGATTCTTTAACACTGCTGTTGCCTTCGTACGCTCCTTTTTTGATATCTATAGCCAGATCGTTCACTTTGTTTGAGTTATCCGCGACATTGTTTACGGATGCGTAAATCTCGTTTATCGCGGCGGTAGCTTCTTCAAGCGAAGTAGCCTGTTTTTCAAACGATTTTAATACGTTTTCCACGTTTGCAGACATATCTTCAGAAGATTTAAATACTTTTTCCACAGACTGATTCTGTTCTTTGACGGTTTCTACCACCTGCTCGACGTTTTTCGACATCTGTATTACCGCCCCGGCAGTCTGGGTTGAGGCTGATGCAAGCTGTTCAGACCCTTGGCTAATCTGATCGGCGGACTCCACCATTTTTTCTATGGCGCCGGCCACCTGCAAGGTAGTGGATTTTACTTGTCCGACCATAGCGGCAAGCGAATCGATCATAAGATTTATGTTGTCAGCAAGATCGCCTATTTCGTCGTTGGTTTTTGCGCATACTTTATTTTTCAGGTTGCCCTGAGCGACTTCTTTAACCACATCCAAAACGCCTTTTACGGTCAGAGATATTTTTCTGCTGATCAGTATGCCCATTGCTACGGATATTGCCAGCGCGAACACAATTATCAAAGGCAAAAACAGAGCCGCTTTCGCGCATTGTGAATTTGCCTCATCTATGGCGGTATCCATTTCCTCATCAAGTTTGGCGATTAAACTTTTCATCAGTTCATTTATGGTTTTAGCGTTGTTATCCATAGACAAGATTATGGAATTTTTTTTGTTATCGAAATCTTTGTACAGGTTTGTCAGATAAAAATGGGCGTCGTTACAGTTTTTCTCGACTTTTGACATGTTGGATATACCCATTTTAACGATTCTCATTTTCTTTTCCTGTTCGGGAATAGGCTCTATTTTATCGGGAATCTCGAATATTTTGGCGAGCGCCTTATCGATTTTATCGAAACTTTGCGCAATGATTTTGTCTTCGGTTTTATAAGTTTTTAGGAATTTGCCGAATAAAGTTTTGTTCAGATACCTTTCACCATTGAAAGGGACACCACCGTTGATCTCGTTTTTCAGTTGTTCGTACCATGTATCGAGTTGTCGTTTGGAGAGTATTATCAGTTCGTCGAGTTTAATTATAGAACCGTCAATTACAGCGCAATATTTAGAGAAATCTTTTTGCAGAACTATCAGGTTATCGATATCTTTTTTGAAATCCTCATTTTTTAAGATTATCTGATCAAGCATGGCGTCCACAGCGGTTGAAGTTCTGTTGACATAGACATGGATATTTTTTTCGGCAAAAATTTTGCCGTATTCGCTGTTTTTAAATTCATCGGAACCGGTGCCTTTTTTGAGCATTTCTATCCATAGAGAGAAATCGGTGATATCGGCCATAATATCGGCCTGCAGTTTATCAAGGCCGGTTATGGTATTTTTATATTTTTCGGCGTTTTTCTGGGCGTTTACGAGAGCCAGATTCGCTGTCAGGGCAACATATTGCTGTGGCGACTTATCTTTACCGATAATATCTGCCGACCGGGCGATTTTTTTAGAGAAACTCAATCCGAAAAAACCGCTTATAAAAACCAGAACTGCTACCGCAAAAAAACTTGAAACTAATTTTTTACTTAATGTCATTCTCATAATCAGTACCTCGCGAGTATTGGGTTTAATTTAATTTTTTATCAATAATAATGTATATTTTTTTCGTTTTTATATTTTTTAAGCTGGAATGTTTCACATTCCGAAAAAGTATTTAGATCTTTTTTAAAAAAGAACAAAGTTTCTTATATTTTTATGATCCAGTATTTTATATTTATTAAAAAATTTCATTTTAATTATTATTATCGGCCGGAAAACGGCAGTTGCGTCTTCCGGCCGATGAAAAAAGTCAATTATTCTTCATAAACCGCGTCATCAGGGAACTGGTTTTTTATATCCTGGGCGGTTACGTCGTAAATCCCGCATCCGACGATATATTCTTTGCCTGCGAATTTTGCTTTGGAGACATAAGAAACTTTGGGCGACTCTTTTGTTTCGCCTGGTTTTGTCCAGAAATAAGGTACCCATCCGGCTCCGTTCTCCTCGCATATTTCGGAGAACGCTACAAAAATATGAAGTCCTTTGACATCCTGATAATCGCTCAGTTCCGTTCCGTCCATTTCAGGTTTTATAGGATGCATAATCATAACTGCATCGGGAGTTTGTATCCACAAATACCCTTCGCCGTTGCCGAACCGGAATTCGCCGGCCGGGTCCTTAATTTTCGCAAAAGCCGGTTCGCCTTCCGCTTCTATAAGTTTTACCGCCTGCTGAACTTTTTGTTTGCATAACGCTGCTGTCAGTTCTTCAGCGCAAACATTAAAATTCAGAGATGCCGTCAATAACACCGCCACAGAAATTAAAAAATAACGCATTACAGTTTCTCCTTCTCTTTTCTTTTGGTTGCTTCTTAATACAGTTTTTTTTACCTGTGTTAAATCCGCCTTAACGGAACTTTTTTACGGCATTGATAATTATATGTATAAATCTATAATACTTAACTATATATATTTCATAAAAGATATCGGCGGAAATTTGCAATACTTTAAAAAAAATAATAGACAATATTAAAAGCGGATATATTGTGATAATACTAATATTTGACGTACTACTGTTCCCTGAAAGAATGCAAAAAGATTGAGATCGCTGAAAAAGTCTTTTTTATTGTCATTGCGAAGCTCCTAAGGAGCTGCGGCAATCTTAAGCTCTGAAGATTTTGAAGCACCACGCCGTTTTGCTTTCGCAAAACTTCTCGTGATGACATAGAAATTTAAGGTTTATTCAACAATCCCAATATTACGATTCGCTATAAAACTACCTGCCATTCCTGATCAAGACGGAATGGCATAATATGTAATGTGCTATACAATATGCGTTTCATTTTAGAAGATAATACTTAAAAACTAAAAAGATTTCTTTCTTTTTGAAAAAAGAAGCAAAAACTTTCTCGCAATGCTTTGCATTGCGGATTTTTACCATAATATGAACCTCGAATTTTTAGTATTATATAATCTGCAGGAACCGTTTATTTCGGTTTCTCGATATACTCCATGTTGCGCATATACGGGCGAAGCGCTTGCGGCACTTTCACACGCCCGTCAGCGGTCTGGTAACTCTCGATTATCGCCACGACTGTTCTCGCCAGAGCTACTCCCGATCCGTTCAGCGTACCGGCATACCGCATTTTACGGCTCGATTTCTCACGGTAGCGCAGGTTCATCCTGCGCGCCTGAAAATCCTCGAATGTGGAACACGAAGAGACTTCCAGATAGTTGTTCTGACCGGGCGCCCATGCTTCTATATCGTAACATTTTGCCGCGGCAAAACTCATATCGCCCGAACACAGGGTAAGCACCCTGTACGGCAAACCGAGAAGCTGAAGGACTTCCTCAGCGTCGGCGAGCAGTTTTTCCAGTTCATCGTATTCGGTTCCGGCTTTTACGATTTTTACCAGCTCGACTTTATCGAACTGGTGAACGCGAATCATCCCGCGCGTATCTTTGCCGTAGGACCCTGCCTCCCTGCGAAAACAAGGAGTGTACGCCACAAAATATTTCGGCAGGTCGTCTTCTTCAAGAATTTCGCCCCGGTAAATATTGGTTACCGGCACTTCGGCAGTCGGGATAAGGTAAAGATCGTCGTCTTCGACTTTATACATATCTTTTTCCATTTTCGGTATCTGTCCTGTACCGAACATGCAGGCGGTATTTACCATAAACGGGGGCGAAACTTCGCAATACCCGTGTTTTGAGGTATGAAGGTCGATCATAAAATTGATCAGAGCCCTTTCGAGAAGCGCGCCCGCGCCTTTAAAGAGTATAAACCCCGAACCGGATAATTTCGAAGACCGCGTAAAATCAAGTATATCGAGATTTTCGCCTATTTCCCAATGCGGTTTGGGAGTAAAATCGAATGAAGGTATCTCGCCCCATTTTTTATAGAATTTATTGTCGGACGAATCCCTGCCCACAGGCACGCTTTCGTGAGGTATATTCGGAATCCAAATAAGGATATTGTCGATTTTTATGGTCAGTTCACGGATATCTTCGTCCATGCGCTGGATCTGGTCGCCGATACTTTTCATTTGCGTCATAAGGTCTTCGCAGGGTTTGTTATCTTTTTTGAGCAGTCCGATTTGGCGGGATACATCGTTTCTTACGGCTTTGAGCCGTTCCACTTCGGCGAGCAATTCTCTTCGCCGCCGGTCAAATCCGATCAGTTCGTCGATATTGATGTCGGTATTTTTGTTAAGCATTGCCTGTTTGACTTTTTCGGTATTTTCCCTAATGAATTTGATATCAAGCATAACCCTGCACTAACCTCCTTATATGTAAATTAACCTTTGATTACCCCTAAAGGCGTCATTCGCGCGACTTTTTTTGCTAATCCCGCTCCCACAACGGCGTCAACCACGTCTCCGATATCCTTGTACGCATCAGATGCTTCTTCAACGACGGTTGCCTTACCTTTAGCCATTATGGTAACTCCTTTATCATGAAGTTGTTTTAAAATTTGTTCATAGGAATGGCGCCGTTTGGATTCCGACCGGCTCATCATCCTGCCCGCTCCGTGGCAGACAGAACCGAAAGCGTTATCCATAGCCGATTCCGTACCGATCATAATAAAGGAGTGCGTCCCCATATCTCCCGGTACAATAACCGGTTGTCCGAAGGCCCTGTATTTCGCGGGTACTTCGGGATGATTTGCCGGAAACGCTCTTGTAGCTCCTTTTCTGTGAACACACAACCTTTTGTGTTTGCCGTCGACGTTATGAGTTTCTATTTTGGCAATATTGTGAGCCACATCGTAAATCAGCCCCATACCAAGGCGTTCGTAAGAAGTATTGAATACCTGCTCGAAAGCCGCGCGCGCAAGCGACATCAGGTACTGCCGGTTCGCCCACGCGTAGTTTGCCGCCGCGCAAACCGCGCCGAAATACTGTTGCCCTTCCGGCGAATTGAACGGCGCGCATACAAGTTGCCTGTCGGGTATAGAAAACCCGTATTTTGCGGGGCAGTTGCGCATTGCGCGTATATAATCGTCGCAAACCTGATACCCCAGCCCGCGCGAACCGGTATGAAGCATAACCACAACGGTATCTTTTTCCAGCCCGAAAGCTCGGGCGGTTTTTTCATCGTAGACGGTATCTACGTACTGAACTTCCGTAAAATGGTTGCCGGACCCTAAAGTGCCGGGCTGGTTGAGACCTCGTTTTATAGCGCGCTGGCTTACGCAGGCGGAATCCGCATCCGGCAGGCACCCTGCGGATTCGGTAGACTCGAGGTCTTCTTTCGTGCCCCAGCCTTGTTCTACCGCCCATTTAGCTCCTTTTTCGAGCATCTGGCGCAATTTCTGTTCCGTAAGATGAATTGCGCCTTCACTGCCTACACCGACAGGTATTTTTCTGTAAAGCGCGTTTACGATATCTTCAATTTTAGGTTCGATTTCCTGTTTTTTTAGGTTAGTGCGCATAACCCGCACACCACAGTTGATATCGTAACCGATACCGCCGGGCGAAATCACTCCGCCGGCATCTATATCCGTAGCGGCAACACCGCCTATGGGAAACCCGTAGCCGGAATGGATATCGGGCATAGCGTACGAATATTTTACAATACCCGCAAGAGTGGCGACGTTGGCAACCTGATTAAGCGAATCGTCGGCGACAATATGTTTCATAAGTTTTTCGGTAGCGTAGATCCTGCCCGGCACGCGCATACCCGCGACAGCGCCTTTTTTTATTTCAAAACAGTATTCGCTGATTTTTTCTAAGGATTGTGCCGCAGTACTCATTGCGCAACCTCCTTTTTTTTACCGTCAGGCGGTTCAGACAAAATCGTCGGGTATATTATCGCCGTTATCGGTTTCTTCGCCGTCTTCAGGTTTGCCTTCAGGCACAAATACCCGAGCCACACCGACCAGCTGGTCGCCTTCTTCGAGATTGATCATTCGCACGCCTTGCGTATTTCTGCCGATAACCGAAATCCCCTCGACTTTAAACCGAATGGTTTTGCCGGTAGCAGATATCATCATAATCTCGTCATGGTCTTCTACGCGCATTATTCCGACGACTTTGCCGTTGCGGTCGCTGGTTTTTATGGTGATCACGCCTTTTCCGCCGCGCGTTTGCGTGCGGTACTGGTCGAACCGTGTGCGTTTGCCGTATCCGTTTTCGGTAACCACAAGGATAGTCGCCTGATCGTCGACAATTTCCATACCCACAACTTCGTCGCCTTCGGCGAGATTAATTCCTTTTACACCGCGCGTTACCCTGCCGGTTTCCCTGATATCGTCTTCGGAAAACCGTATGGACTGGCCTGATTTTGTGGCTAAAATAACATCGTCTGTGCCGGTAGACTCTTTTACGGTGATCAGTTCGTCGCCTTCGTCGACGTTAATTGCCCAGATACCGCCTTTTCTCGGTCTGCTGTAAGCGTCGAGGGTAGTTTTTTTAACTATCCCTTTGCGTGTAACCATGATAATATTGTTTTCGCTGTTGAACTCTTTTACCCTCAGCATCGAGGATATACCCGATTCGGGAGATATGCCCAGCAAATTGACTATGGCTTTGCCTTTGCTCTGCCTGCTTGCTTCCGGTATTTCATAAACTTTGAGCCAGTGCACCATACCGTCTTTAGTGAATATCAGTATATAATCGTGGGTAGATGCAGAGAACAGGTGCTCGACAAAATCTTCTTCTTTGGTTTCCATGCCCAGCATTCCTTTTCCGCCGCGTTTTTGCGACCGGAAAAAGTCCAGAGGCGCGCGTTTGATGTAGCCGGTATGAGATACGGTAATGACGCACGATTCGTCGGCGATAAGGTCTTCGATACGTATTTCGGAATCGTCGAATACTATTTCCGTACGCCGCTGATCGCCGTATTTTTCTTTAACTTCAATAAGTTCGTCTTTGATGATATTAAGCACTTTCTGTTCCGACGCGAGAATCGAGCGCAGGTACTCGATAGTTTTTAGCAGTTCCCTGTATTCGTCTTCGATTTTATCCTGTTCAAGTCCAGTGAGCTGGTACAGTCGCATTTCAAGTATGGCGTTTGCCTGAATTTCGGATAACGCGAACCGCGAAATCAGTTCAACTTTTGCTTCTTCGCGGTTTCTGGATTGGCGGATTATGGCTACCACATCGTCAAGATTGGCGAGCGCGATTTTGAATCCTTCGAGAATATGGGCGCGCGCTTCGGCTTTCTGCAGTTCAAACCGTGTTCTGCGCACAACCACTTCGCGCCGATGCTGGATATACAGAGAAAGTATTTGTTTGAGCCCCATAACTCGCGGTTGGCCGTGATCGAGGGCAATCATAATCGCGCCGAAAGTTATCTGTAGCTGAGTATGCGCGTAAAGCTGGTTAAGTATCACCTGAGGTATTTCGCCCCGTTTGATATCGACGACAACTCTCATTCCTTCTTTATCCGATTCGTCGCGCACATCGGATATGCCTGTAACTTTTTTGTCCCTGACTAAATCGGCGATTTTCTCCACTAAAGACGCTTTGTTGACGGTATAGGGTATTTCGCTGATTATTATGGATTCCCTGCCGGATTTAGAGGTTTCGAAAAACGCTTTTCCGCGCAATTTGATATGCCCGCGCCCTTTCTCATAGGTATCCCTTATTCCCTGATGCCCGCATATTATCCCGCCGGTAGGAAAATCGGGTCCTTTTATAAATTGCATAAGTTCTTTGAAAGTGGCGTTAGGGTTATCTATAAGATAGATGGCGCCGTCGACTACTTCGGCCATATTATGGGGAGGTATGTTCGTGGCCATACCTACCGCTATTCCTGATGAACCGTTAATAAGCAGGTTCGGCACTCTTGAAGGAAGCACAAGAGGTTCAAAAGTAGTCTCATCGAAATTAGGCGTAAAATCGACGGTATCTTTATCGATATCCGCAAGCATTTCTTCGGCGATTTTTGCCATGCGCGCTTCAGTGTACCTGTACGCCGCGGCGGAATCGCCGTCAACCGATCCGAAGTTGCCCTGTCCGTCGATAAGCGGATAGCGCAGGTTCCATTCCTGAGCCATTCTTACGAGCGTATCGTAAACGGCGGTATCTCCATGCGGGTGATACTTTTTCAGGCATTCACCCACAACGCCGGCGCATTTTGAATATTTTTTGTTGGATAAAAGACCTTCCCTGTACATGGCGTAAAGTATTCTGCGGTGCACTGGTTTGAGCCCGTCGCGCACATCTGGAAGAGCGCGCCCGACAATAACGCTCATCGAATAGTCGATATAGGAGTTTTTCATCTCCTCTTCGATAGATACGGGCAGGATTTTTTCTTTACCTTCTATCATATATATACCTCATTAAAAAAAGTTGCGTTAATTTAGATATCAAGGTTCCTCACTTCCGGCGCGTGGCGCTGGATAAACTCGCGGCGCGGTTCCACCTGATCGCCCATTAAAATAGTGAAAATCTCATCAGCCCTAACGGCGTCGTCGAGGGTAACTTTTAGCATGACTCTTGTGGCGGGATCCATTGTGGTATCCCACAACTGGTCGGGGTTCATTTCCCCAAGCCCTTTGTAGCGCTGGATAGATATTCCTTTTTTCCCGATTTCGCGAATTGTATGGAGTATATCCTGCGCGCAGTTGACAGATATTTTCGTGCCGTCCTCGTCGATAAGTTCAAAATAAGGGTCGTCTCGGTGTATAAAACATTCGAGTTTAATCCCTTTTAAAACCAGTTTATCCAGTACTTTTTTTATGTCTCTGGCCTCGAGAATCTCGATTACTTTAACTCCAACCCTCGGTTCAGGAGGCGCAAACGGTTCGCCGGCGGGTTCTTGTTCCTCTTTAGGTCCGGATTCAAGAGGAAGATCATCGCCAAACAGTAACTGGTTTTCTTCGTCAGTCAATACGGGGCCTTCCAATTCTTCGGAAGTGCTTATGAACGCTTCAAGCTGATGTCCTTCTTTTTCCTCATGTTTATCTAAAAATTCTTTAAGCTGTAAATCGGAATAGAGATATATTTTTTCGTCGCCGGTTTCTATAAGGTAAACAGGCAACATATTGAGTTCATGATTGTAAAGTTTCAAAAAATCCATAAACTGAATTCCCCTGCGCCGAAGCATATATGCAAACGATTCGAGCAGAACGAGATAATCTATTACTTCGCGCAATTTGTCGCCGGAAAACGCCAGCCCGTTGCCGACGGCGTTTAGCTGAGCGCCTTCGATACCGAGATCGAGCAGGTACGAATCCATTTCCTTATCGCTTTGCAGGTACCGTTCTTTTTTCTTGCGTTTTACTTTATACAGAGGAGGCTGGGCAATATATACATACCCTTTTTCGATAAGTTCGCGCATCTGACGGTAAAAAAAAGTCAGCAGAAGCGTGCGGATATGCGAACCGTCCACATCAGCGTCAGTCATAATAACTATTTTATGGTATCTGGACTTTTCGATATTGAAATCTTCCTGCCCAATACCGGTGCCTATAGCGGTGATTATGGTTCTTATTTCCTCGTTGGCAAGGACTTTATCGAGCCTTGCCTTTTCCACGTTGATAAGTTTTCCCCGGATAGGCAGAATCGCCTGAAACCGCCTGTCGCGCCCTTGTTTGGCAGACCCGCCTGCGGAATCTCCTTCAACCACAAACAGTTCGCACAGCGCGGGGTCTCTCTCGGAACAATCGGCGAGTTTGCCGGGCAAGGACCCGCTGTCAAGCGCGCCTTTGCGCCGTGTCAGGTCGCGTGCTTTTCTTGCGGCTTCGCGTGCTCTGGCGGCAACTATAGCTTTTTCCATGATTTTGCGCGATACGTCGGGGTTTTCTTCTAAAAACGTGTTTAACCCGTCGTTTACTATCGATTCCACGATTCCTGCGACTTCGGAATTGCCGAGTTTGGTTTTTGTCTGCCCCTCAAACTGCGGTTCGGGCACTTTCACGCTGATCACGGCGGTCAACCCTTCGCGGATATCGTCGCCGCTGGGTATGGTTTTTTGATCTTTTAGCGGAGCGTTATTTTTTATATAGTTGTTGATCGACCTTGTCAGAGCAGATTTGAATCCGCTTAAATGCGTGCCGCCTTCTATGGTATTTATATTGTTAGCGAAGGTAAAAATGTTCTCTGAAAAACTTTCGTTGTACTGCATCGCCACTTCCGCCTCGATACCGTCTTTGGCGCCCTGAAAATAAACTACTTTGGTGTGTATAGCTTTTTTGTTTTTGTTCAGGTGTTCCACAAACGACATTATACCGCCTAAATACTGAAACATCTCTTTCTGGTTTGTGCGTTCGTCAAAAAGCGAGATTTTAAGTCCTTTATTCAAAAACGCAAGTTCCCTGAGCCGGTTTGATAAAATATCGGCGTTATATTCAAGATCAGGGAATATTTTATGGTCGGGTTTAAACGAGACTTTCGTACCCGTGCCTTGAGTTTTGCCTATTACCGTCAGTTCGGAAGCTTTTATGCCCCGTTCGTAACGCTGATGGTAAATCTGGTTGTTTCTGCTAACCTCCACCTCAAGCCAGACGGATAGCGCGTTTACGCACGATACGCCTACACCATGAAGCCCGCCGGATACGGAATACGTCTGGTGATCGAATTTTCCGCCGGCATGAAGTGTTGTCATAACTACTTCCACCGCGGGTTTTTTTTCCGTTTGATGCATTTCCACGGGTATTCCGCGGCCGTTGTCGATTACGCAGATACTGTTGTCGTTGCGTATTATGACGTCTATCTGCGTACAGTATCCTGCAAGAGCTTCGTCGACACTGTTATCTACTACCTCGAATACCAGATGGTGCAAACCGCGCGTACCGGTATCGCCGATATACATTGACGGCCTGCGCCGTACCGCCTCTATGCCTTCTAACACGGTAATTGTTTGGGCATCGTAATTTGACATATATGTTATTCCTCCTAAATTTGCGCAAAATATTCTCAAAAATAAAAAGATTGAGACCGCTGAAAAAAATCTTTTTTATTGTCATTGCGAGCAAACGAAGTTTGCACGGCAATTTAAGCTCGATTATCATTGAGATTGCTTCGTTGTTCTGCTCCTCGCAATGACATATCTTGCTTTTTCAGAGATTCTTTATTTATATTTCGCCGACTTTGAATAAAATATCTTTTATGGTCGAATCGTTCAATTCGCCACTGATTTTTTTTAACATGTCTTTTTTATAAAATCTGCTTAGTTCCATAAGCCAAACGGAATTAGACACGTGAACCGTAAGAACCCCGCCTGTTACGCCGACCGGTTTTGTGTTTGCGCTTATACTTTCTCCGACAATATTTTTCCACTCAATCAAGAGTTTGGAAGCCGAAAATTTTTCCTGAACTCCAAGCATATCGAGCGCAGGTTTGAGGCAGTTACCGATTAAAGTCGGTTCTCCGCCCCTGTTACTTTTAAATTTTCGCGATTTTGCCATTTTCTACCCTGAATTTACACGCGCCTGCAGATAAAGAACCGGTATTGGTCTCGTCGGTACAAGTTATTATCATCTGCGCGCGGGTATCGAAAACTTCGTTTAAAAATTCTTTTTTCCGATTATCGAGTTCGCCGAAAACTTCGTCAATAAGCGTTAAAGGCGGTTCTTTAAGCCTGTTTGCGGCGATTTTGTATTCCGCGAGTTTAAGAGCCACTGCGCCCGCTCTTTTTTGCCCTTCGGAAGCAAACGCGCGGGCAGATTTGCCGTTGATTTCTATCTCAAAATCGTCAAGATGCGGCCCTGATAAACTTACGCCTCGTTTTTTCTCATTTGGTTTTAGGTCATTCAGTTCGGTCAAAAATCCGGTTTGAATAGATTTTAGTCCCTGACTTTCATCAAATTTAAAAATTGAATTGTATAATACCATAAATTTATCAATTCCGCGAGAAAACTTTTCAAAAATTTCACCGGATACGCTGGATAACTCTTTGGTTAAATCCAATCTAAATTTCATTATTTTAGAACCGTATAAAGATTGCTGGTAGTTGTAGGTATCAAGGAGAATCTCTTTGATATTTCCGGATTTGAGCAGAAAATTTTTTTCTTTAATTATGCGTTTATAATTTTGCAGAGCGAATAAATAGTCCGGCGATATCTGTGACAGGATAATATCTGCAAACCGCCGCCGTCCTGCCGGATCGCCTTTTATTAGCGAAATATCGTCGTTGGAAAATACTACTGCGTAAAGAGTTCCTAAAAGTTCGCTTGCGGACTTAACAAGATTGCCGTTTACGGCTATGCTTTTTTTTTTTGAGAATAAAAAATTTTAATCTCGTTTTCCATTCCCCGAGATTCAGTGTTTGCCTGAATCAAAAACCAGTCTGCACCCCATTTTATCAATTCGTTGTTTTTCATTGTGCGGTATGATCGGGTGGTAGACAAAAAATACATTGCTTCAACAATATTGCTTTTACCCTGAGCATTATTGCCTGAAAAAATATTTTTTTTTTCTCCGGGATATATTACGGTATCTTCCAGGTTCCTGAAATTTTTTATTTTTAAACTTTTTATTCTCAAACCAACCTGCCCCTCAACGCAGTTTCATAGGCATAATCACGTAAGTAAATGACTCATCTGTTTTGATCACGCCCGGCAGATTCGATTCAGTGAACTCGAAAGATATTTGTTCATCGTCAATTACTTTAAGCGCATCGAGCAGATATGTGGGATTAAAGGCAATATTGAATTCTTCGGCCGAATAATCCACAGGCATTTCATCTTTCGCTTCGCCGATATCGGGATTTGAAGCGGTTAAAGTCAACATATTATTATTAAAACTGAATTTTACAAGATTTGATTTGCCGCTGGTTATTAAAGACACCCTTCTTATAATACTCATAAACTCCTGTTTATTTAGCACTACTTTTTCTCTCGATTTTTTCGGCACTACCTGTTCATAATTCGGGAATTTACCTTCTATTAGCTTGGATACCATCATCATATTTTCTTTTTTAAACCCGACTTGGTTTTCAGAAAACAGTATTTCTATTTCTCCTTCTCCTCCGATAATTCTCATAACTTCAGCCACTGCTTTTGCGGGTATAATTATAGCCACTTCAAGGTTCGGGTCGATTTCGCTTTTTTTGTTTACCATAGCCAGTCTCCGCCCATCGGTGGCCACGACTACTATTTCTCCTTTTGATATCACCATATACACGCCGTTAAGCAGGTATCTTGTTTCGTCTGTAGATATGGCATACGATGTTTTTCTCAGTAGTTCCTTCAGCGTTTCTTCGTTTATTTTTACGCTATGCGCTTTATCGAGCCTCGGCATAGGCGGGTAATCTTCTCCGGTCATGCCCATTATTCTATAAACTGCATTTCCTGATTTTATCACGCCTATAAAGTCGGAACTTACCTCAATTTCCACGTTTGAACCAACCATTTCCCTTGTAATTTCATATATTTTTTTGCCCGGCAAAGTGCATGATCCTTGTTCACCTATGGTTGCGTCAAGTTTAATATGGATTCCCACTTCAAGGTTATTTGCTGTTAAAGCCAGCGTATTTTTGTCTAATGTATCCATATAGATATTGGATAAAATCGGCAAGGTAGTGTTTGTCCCCACAACATTTTGCAGTATCTGAAGAGCTTCTGTTAATTTTATACGGTCACATAAAAAGTGCATTGAGTTACCTCCTGATTTATTATGAATTGTTTAATTTATATTATTATTATATTAAAAATATTAATACAGTATTAATAATAATAAAGGCTGTGGATATCTGGATATCCTTCTCAGACTGAGATAGAAATTTTACGGTAACAATCTGTGTAAAAGCTGTGGATAAATATCCGGTTATCCACAGAACATTAGGTAAAATAAAGTTATCAAGATATTATCAAAAGATAATATACAGGATATCCACAGTTTATTAAATGTCAGAGAACCTAAATAAGTTGAGATTTAGTTTGTATTTTCGATATAAAAGAGTCGATTAATTTTTTAAATTCCGAATTTGAGTTTTTTTTGCCTTCAATAGAGTTAATTGCGTGAATGACAGTTGTATGATCCCTGCCGCCGAACGCTTTGCCTATTTCAGGCAGGGATAATGTAGTCAGTTTTCTTATAATAAACATGGCTATCTGACGCGGAAGAGCTATATTTTTGTTGCGTTTAGGACCGATCAGATCGGTTATGCGCAGGTCGTATTTTTCGGCAATGAACCTGTTAATCTGGTCTATTGTAATGGTTCTTGCGGATTCGTCTTCGAGCGAATCTTTAAGTATGTCTTCGGCAAGTCCTAGTGTAACGGGTACTTTGGATATAGATGAGTATGAGGCGACTCTGATAAGTGCTCCTTCAAGTTTGCGTATATTTGATTTAATGTTATGAGCGAGAAAATCGATAACATCGTTAGGGATTACCATATTAGACACCGCGGCTTTTTTGCGCAAAATAGCGATGCGTGTTTCCACGTCGGGCGGTTGTAGATCGGTTACCAGTCCCCATTCGAAACGCGATATAAGCCTGTCTTCGAGGTAAGCTATATCTTTAGGCGCCCTGTCGCTGGTGAGAACAATTTGTTTGTTCGCGTCATATAAAGTATTGAAGGTATGGAAAAATTCTTCCTGAGTTTGTTCTTTACCGGATAAAAACTGGATATCGTCAATAAGCAGAACGTCCACGTTGCGGTATTTTTTACGGAATTTAACGGTGTTTCTGTTCTGAATAGCATCGATAAGCTGATTTGTAAATATCTCGCTGGACAAATAATAAACGCGGAAATCCGGCCTATCTATGGCAAGTTTGTTGCCGATAGCCTGCATCAAGTGTGTTTTGCCAAGCCCGACTCCTCCGTAAATAAATAAAGGGTTATATGTTTTTGCCGGAGCTCTGGCCACGGCGACTGCGGCGGCGTGGGCAAACCGATTGCTTGCGCCCACCACAAACGAGTCGAAAGTATAATTATGGTTAAGCACGGGACTTTGCGATTCAAGCGTGTTTCTCGATATATTGAACCCTTTTGATGCGGATTTTGCGGATTGCGGTTTACTGTCGGCCGGTTCGTCTTTTGTTTCTGTTTTTTGGGCAATATCGAATTGGAGCGTATACTCTTCGCCAAGCTCTAAAAACATCGCTTCTTTGATTATCGACGAGAAATTCTCAAGCATCCAGCTTCTTGCGAGCGTGTTAGGAAGCTCAATATGCAGTGTGTTGCCGTTAGTATAGACTTTCTGAATGCACTGGAACCACGAATTGAAACTGAATTCGCTGGTATTCTCTTTGATTACCTTAAGCACTTTGTTCCAGAAATCAGGGAACTCCAATTAACTGCTCCTTTTTTTAAGTTATCCACAGGGGTAAAACAGATAAAATCTACAATAAATATTTCAGAAAATAAAGTGAAAAAAAATAAAATTTTTTCAGTAAAAGTGGCATGGGATTTTTAAAAATAAATAAACTATTATTATCAGCTTTTGAAATATAAGTTTTTAAAAAAACCTCAGAATAAAAAAGATGGATTAAGCGGTTGTCAATATTTATTTTCCAGAGAGCCCGATTTTTATCGGAAAAAAATTGAGAATGTATTTATCGGATTGCAAAAACGGGTTGTGGAAAAAATACAAAGGAAAAAGAAAATCGCGAACAACTTATCCACAGTTTATCCACAGCCATGCCAATCCCCTTTTTGCAGATATGGAAGATAAGTTATCATGTTCGGTTTCAGATTGCAACATAAAATTCCAAAAAACGCAAAATAATTTTCTGTTTTGCATAATGACTTAGTTTATAGGTACTTATAATAAAAAGGTTTTATATTGTCATATTAAACCGCATTGCAAAGGATTACGAAAAAGTTTTTGGTTCCTTTTTTAAAAATAACGAAGTCTTTTTATTATAATAATTTTTTCCTTTTGTGCGCAAATCCGGCAAGGCTTGAGAGTATAAGCAGGATTGTTGCCGGTTCGGGTGCTGTGTAAGTGTATTGCGTAGCGTAGATACCGTTCCAGTTGCCGTCTTGGTAAAAGCTTGACCAGGCGATTATGAACTGGTTTTGTAAAACCGCGATGGATGGAAAACTCTGCGCGCTTTCGGTATATGTATTTACTACGAATTCGTCGGTTAAAAAATCTCCGTTATCGTTCATAATTCTGGCGCATACGGCTTTATGGTCGCCGTCGGCTCCGGCGTAACCGTAGCGGCCGCTGTCCCAGACAACGATGTATTTGTCGCCCATAACGGCGATTGCGGGATATTCCTGATCTGACCGGGTGAACGAATTTATCTGAAACTCATCGGTGATAAAACTGCCGTCGTTGCTTATGAGCCTGCCGAATATACCCATATCTGATCCGTCCTGATAATTGGATTCCCATGCTATAAGAAAATTATTGCCGGTTGAGGCTACATACGGGTTTTCCTGGTTTCCGTTGGTATACTGGTTAATAAGGAACTCGTTGCCGGCGGGTGTGCCGTCGTAATAAAACAGCCGTCCGATAACGCTGTTGAGACTGTTGTCCTGAGGGCTGTTCCACACGGCTAAAAAATTGTTTTTGCCGGCGGTGATAGACACTAAAGCCTGTGCGCTGGTTGTGTAGCTGTTTATCTGGAATATATCGCCGATTCTTGAGCCTTCGGCGGATAAACGCTGTCCGAAAATACCGTTGTTGTCGCCGTCGGTAGGCCCGTGCCATGAAACTATATATTCGCCCGCGTATGATGTGATTGAAGGTGAATATTCATAAATTGAGTTCGGATTGGATGATATTTTAAATTCCTGGCCGACTGACGATCCGTCGGCGGATATTATACAGCCGAATAGCCCGCCGTGATTCGGGTCGGTGGAATTGTTGCTTTCCCAAACGGCGAGATAGTTGCCGCCGGCGCTGTGCAGTGTTACGTTTGTCTGGTAGCCGGTGGTATACGAGTTTATCCTGAATTCCATACCTGATAACGATCCGTCGGCGGATATTATCCTGCCGAATATGCCGGAATAGCTGTAGTCGAGCCCGGATGCTCTCCAGTCGCCGTCCTGCCATGCGCAGAGATAGTTTGTGCCGTTAGACGCCAATGCGGGCAGGTTCTGTTCCCCGTAGGTGTTCAGGTTAAGCCTCATCTCTGCGGATTTTGCGTAGCCCTCCGGAACGGAGTTCGCGAAAGAGCTTGTGGTTGGTAAAATCGCAAAAATAAATAATAGTGGGATCAATTTTTTCATAAAAAACGGTTCCTATATATTATGTTATTTATTTTTATTAAAAATTGAAACCGCTGAAAAAAATCTTTTTTTATTGTCATTGCGAAGCTCCTAATGAGCTGTGGCAATTTCAACGCTAATGGTTTTGGGATCACCGCGTCGTTTTGCTTTCGCAAAATTCCTCGTGATGACATAGAAAATTTAAGCGTTTTTCAGCAATTTCAAATTACGGGTTAAAAAAAGGTTCATATTCGGTTTACGAAATAACCGTAAACCCCAATTTATATTGTAGCATACACTATAATAATTGTCAACTATCACGGCCTGTGTATTTTAAAAGTTTTTTCCTGCAGATTATGATGGGGTATATACAAACCGTTAGTTTTTATTGCCGGATTGTTTCATTACCACATTGGTTACGACTGGACACTAAAATCTGATATGCTATAATCCGTTTTGTTTTGTGATTCCCCGCAGAGCGGTTACGACTGGACACTAAAATCTGATATGCTATAATAAAGATGATCGGGAGGAAGGATTATGTTATGTTACGACTGGACACTAAAATCTGATATGCTATAATTATACTGTTTATTCTAATTATTCATCTACTGTTACGACTGGACACTAAAATCTGATATGCTATAATATTCTCTGAGATCGACTTTGAATCCTTCTCGTTACGACTGGACACTAAAATCTGATATGCTATAATTTTCTTAATTGACATCACCTTTGCACGAGTGTTACGACTGGACACTAAAATCTGATATGCTATAATTCTATATTATTAAAAGAAAAATCAGATTTGTGTTACGACTGGACACTAAAATCTGATATGCTATAATTTCGAGGAACGTCCCCAAACGCTGATTGACGTTACGACTGGACACTAAAATCTGATATGCTATAATTTAAATACACAGTCAAATCCAACAGGTTTGTTACGACTGGACACTAAAATCTGATATGCTATAATAGAATTCAAGAACGTACCGAAATCGATTTAGTTACGACTGGACACTAAAATCTGATATGCTATAATCATGTCATTATTTTTAAACGCATCTAATTCGTTACGACTGGACACTAAAATCTGATATGCTATAATTAAGCAATATTTCGCCAGCGATATCTTCCGGTTACGACTGGACACTAAAATCTGATATGCTATAATATAACAGTTATAATCCATATTGACTATTTCGTTACGACTGGACACTAAAATCTGATATGCTATAATTAAACCTAACATCGAGTCAAAAACAAACGTGTTACGACTGGACACTAAAATCTGATATGCTATAATGTTAAACCCAGACACAATCACATCAAATGCGTTACGACTGGACACTAAAATCTGATATGCTATAATACACCAACAAAAAGGATGGCAAGTCAAAATGTTACGACTGGACACTAAAATCTGATATGCTATAATTTAAGTATCTCGGAATATGTTTCGAGTTCTGTTACGACTGGACACTAAAATCTGATATGCTATAATTTGACATCGCCAGTTAAATCTCCGGTTACGGTTACGACTGGACACTAAAATCTGATATGCTATAATTAACATTCACAAACACAGTATCCGAAATAGGTTACGACTGGACACTAAAATCTGATATGCTATAATGTACTTTCAAGTATCCCCGACCACGCAAAGTTACGACTGGACACTAAAATCTGATATGCTATAATTAATGAAAGTAAAAATATTCTATTGACGGCGTTACGACTGGACACTAAAATCTGATATGCTATAATAGCAGGTGGATAAACCGCTTTAAATGAGCGGTTTATCCGTTTTTATCGGAAAAAAATCAGTATTATTTTCTTAAAATAAAAGGTATTGTTCAGGTTTTTCCGGATTTTTCACAGACCGGTTGTTTTGAATGTTAATGATACTGCCGAATTGCTGGTCTGTAAAAAAAAGGATGCTTATGTGTCCTTTTTCCGGTGAATTATTTCTTATGGAGCGCACAAATTTTTCCGCTCTTTCTTTAGGGCCGCAGAACCTAAAGTAAACGGAAAACTGAGACATTTCAAATCCTTCGTCGAGCAGGAAATTGCGGAATTTTGTGTATATTTTCCTCTCTTTTTTCGTTACTACCGGAAGATCGAACATAACCATCATCCACATAAGGCGGTACCCGCTAATATCGACGCCTGAAAATTTATTTTTTCCCATTACCTGATATCAAAATCGATTAAAAGGTTTTTGTTTTCTTGTATTGAGTTTACAAACGACCATACAAATTTTTGTATTCCATTAGTAACATCGGTAACGGTGCCGTTTATTTTTAGTGGAAAAGATAAAATTTCAACTAATTGTTTTTTATATGCCGGTACTAATTCTTTTAGTTCCCTGTTGTTTCCAAAGATACAGAAAACCGTTTTATCGACAATAGGGCGGAAAGGTTCCATGATGTCGTCCACTAAACAGAACGGATTGAGTTTATTGCGATGGTGAATGCCTAAAGACGGGTGCAGGCCGGATCCTACAACATAGCGGGAAACCGACCCGCGCAAAATGGCGTATCCATAATTTAAGAAACTGTTTATTCCTTTTTCATCGGGGTTTCTTATGAATCTGTATCCGAACAGCTGTTCCCAGTATCGTCTTGCCGCTTGCGCCTCGATATTGTCCGGGTCGCCGGATTTTATTCTCCGCGCGATATTATAGATATCTGAAGTTTCTTTGCCTGCCCAGTTAAGCACATTTATCTGGTGTTTGATTTTTTGTTTTACGATAGTTGTCCACAACTGTTTGGATACGGTTTTTTTTAGATCGATCTGGTTTTTAAGCCGTTGGGTAAGTTTGTGGTAAAGAGTAATTCCTGATAGTATGCCTAAAGGCTGAAAATTCGATCCGCATATAATTAAAGGTATTCCTTCTTCGCACAATTTTTTAAGCGTATTGTTTGTATAGGTTAATCCTTCTGCGGTAACAACTATTGAGTCTATCAGGTCGAAAGGAATTTCCGCCGGTTCTTTATCTTTGCGCGATATAACCAGAAACCCTCTTCTGATTTTCAGCATACTATTGTTTTCAGCTATTTCAATTACCGGCATTTTGGTTTCCTGCAAGGGTCTTTGACGCGCCCCAAAATATCTACGGCTATTTGCCTTGCGTTTTTTATGTGTAATTGTTTTGCGGAAAGTCTACGGCTTTTCTCATCGCCTTTTTCTTCGGATATCCTGTGATCTCTTAGATAAATTAGCCTGTCGGTTTTACTAAGTTTCTTAACTCGTCTTATTTCTGTTTTACCGTTTTCCTCGTAAGCGACCGTATCGTTTATAAAGAGTCTCATCATGAGTTTTGCGTAAGGGTGGTTTTTGCGCCATTGGGGGATAAACTCTTTTTTGTGTGCGTCGAATGCGGTTATTATTTCGCATTCCCAAACGCCTTTGTTTTTGAATTTGCATTCTCTGCAGTTGCCGTCGCATATTTTTCGTTTAGGGCAATATATTTCGGCGCAGTAGTTGTTAGCTGAAGCGTACCATTTATAAAAGCTGCCTTCTTTATTTTTTATTCCCAGAACGCTGTCTTTGCTTTTTTCTTCTAAAATTTTTATTCTGGTAATATTGTTTTTTTGGGCGTATTCGCATAACCGGTTTTTGAATTCGTTGTCTGTGCAGGAACCGGCAAGTTCATTCAGTTCCATGCGGACAAGAGGATCGGCGATATTTTTTATATCTTTTTTATCCAGATCGGCGAGTTTTTTCCTGACTGACAATACGAAAGTATCTTTATTCAGTTCTTTTACAAACCCGTAAGCGGTTTCTGCGTGAAGAGGCCCTGTTGTGGAGTGGAGTTTAACCGCTTCTTTTGCTCCTTTATGGTCGGGTTTGTGTGATATGACCATATTCTCGAGCAGGTTTTTGAGTTTCTCTCTTCCGTCTGACTGAAATTTATCGAAAGGGTCGGGCATACGTTCAATCAGGCGATGCCGGATTGGCTCTTCAGCCGCTTCGGATACTTTTCGCAAGGTTTCTCTTGTGGTTAAAGCCACAACGAGGGCGTCAATAGCATGATGGCGGTGGTCGGTGCGGTCTTTTTCGTTATCGCCGTCTCCCAGAACGTTATGCAGGTTAATGCCCCATTTGTTTCTCAGCAAAGCCGTCAGTTTTCCCGGAATGCTTTGGACTTTATCAGGGTTGCATATAAACTGAAGGTATTCTTTTGCGATTTTCGACATATATTGAGTATCGGTTAATTGTCTTGCTATTACTGTGTCCTGTTGGCTGAATTTTTCCATCGCATTATTTAAGAACCGCCAGCTTTTGTTTTTGGGCAGGTTCTGGGAACGCGCAAGGATATCTTCCCATTTATATCCTTCGGGGTTATGCCCGAAGGCTTCGTAAGGCGACTTATTTCCTTTTATCCGGTTTGCTTCGGTGAACGATAATGTTTTGTTGGCGATGGTATCGTCGTAAGTTCTTGAAAAAGGTAGTATATGTTCGATCTCGGTTCTATCGGAGAGCAAATCATGGACGGCAATAGTTTTGCCTGTAAACGGACAGCATCGTTGTTCGGGGTTTTTTGACAGTTCTTCCCAGAGTTTATATTTTATTCTCCATTCGTAATTAGGTTTTATTCCGTTACCGATGAGTTCCCGATCTATTCTTTCGTTTGTTTTTTTGTTTTCGGTCTGTTGTTTTTCCAGTTCCTGCAGTTTTTTTCTTCCCAGTTTTAGGTCTCTTGCCAGTTCAATTGCTATTTCTTTTGGATGTCCGTAGGTTTTTATCAGTTCGTTTACAAATTTTTGCAGTTGATTTAATGCGATGTGTACGGACGGGTTATTTATTTTTCCGTAATATTTTTCGAATTGCGCGAGTGGTGAGTTTGGGCCTGGCTTATCGTTAGCGTTTTTTGTGCCTCCGATTACTCTATTAGGAAGAGCTTCGCCGTAATAAGGGAGTGTGTCGAGCAATTTATCCGGCCTGAAATCCGAGTGATGGTAACCTGCCATCCGGCAGGCGTCGCTGTAAATGTAACCTTGTTCGAGATACGGGATTATTTTCTGCATGGCTTTTATGCTTAGCCTGCCGTAGCCGTCGGGCAGGTCGGCGGATGAAATATTTTTTGCGGTTTCTTCATTAACCCTGCATTTTTCGCAAAGCCAGCCGATCAGTTCCTGCTCATTTTCTTCAGTTAAACACTTGCTGATTATTTCATCCTGTTTTTCCGGAGAGAAACTGAACCATTGTTTTCCGAAACAGTCATTTGATGACATTATCCTTGCGGTCAGATCGCAGAGAAGCCCTTTTCTTTTTTCGCTTTCCAGATTAAATTTATAAACGCTGTCTATTTTTAAATCTCTGCGGATTTTATCAAACGGGATTTCATTCTTTTTCGAGGTTGGTTCCAATAAAAAATTTTTTAGAGTGTTTTTCTGGTCTTGGGTTAGAGCAGATGGATCTCCTTTTTCCGATATTAAAGACAGGTTATTTATTTCCTGAAGGATTCTAAATTTCTGGCTTAACGGGTGTGCAAGAGGCGCTCTTTCTTCATCCTGTTCAAAGGAACAACGCCCCACGTCTTGTTTCTTTAAATCTCTCTGGTAAAAAATGATATTTTTTAGCTGTTCTTTGAGTTCAGAAGTCAATTCGGGATGAAATTTTGATTGCGCTTCCCATATTTTATCGAATTCGTTTTCGTACATTGATCTTTCGGGGTAATAATCGTATAGATTTTTATTGTTTTTAGTACTTTGCGGTTTAATGCGGATGTGCTTTTTAAGATGATGTTTGTGAATATCATCCACCTGATTTAATCTAAAATAGCATTCTCCTAATGTGCGTGAATTGTTTTCAGCCATTATTTCTTTAAGTTTATTAATACCGCCTGCAACAGCTCCTTTGTCGCTGTTTTTTCTATCGACTTTCCTGTTGCTTTTAAAACCTCGTCTTTGGTTTAGGTGGAATATTGCTCTTCCTAATTCATGCAGGGAAACTTTTTTATCAAGAGCTTTTACCCTCAATTCCAAAGGATTGAGATCCTGCATTTTTTTTCTTTCTGCGATATTGTCAGGCATAAGGTTATTTTTTATCAGGCATTGCATTAAATTTTTCCTGCGGGCGATATACCTGTCTCTTCTGCGCCTTGCCGACCGGCTGTTTCGCCTTGCTACGCAAAGAGGTTCGCTGGATTTCGCGTCTCTGCCGTCGGAAAAAATCCTGACGCCGAGATTTTCAATGCCTGCTGGTTTATTGTCGTGCAATTTTAGTATGCACCATCCTAATGAAGTTGAACCTAAATCGATACCTAAACGATAATCCATTTTTTTCTTGACTCCTTTTAGTGATTGTGGTAGATATTGTTATATGATATAAAATATCAGAATAAGTCTTTAGTGTCCAGTCGTTAATAAGACTTAGTCACAAAATTAAGGGATAAACTCCGGTTTATCCCTCTTTTTATGCGATTGATGCGTTCAAACCGAAACAATCTTTTATATACAATATTTCATGGAAATAAAATGGTTAGTCTGATTTAAAAAGGCCGTACTGTAAGCGATATATGAAGGATCGCTGAAAAAATTGTCATTGCGAAGCTAAGAAGGAGCTGTGGCAATCTCAGTTCTGATGATTTTGAGATCACCGCGTCGTTTTGCTTTCGCAAAACTTCTCGTGATGACATAGAAATTTAAGGTTTTTTTCAGTTCCAAAATTGAACATGCTTTTTAATATATGCAAATGTGGATAAAAAACTCGAAGAAAGTTTCTAATATAATGTTTTTTTCAAAGCTCGGTTCAATCAGCAGTATTCGTAGCGGGCGGATTCGATCTCTTCGATTTTCATAAGCGCGTCTAAGATATCTTCGCCGGTAACTTTGCGGCTGAATTTAAGGTGGATTTTGTAGCTGATCTTGTTATCCGGTTTGTTTTTGCTGATATCCGCATCGATAAATACTGCGCCGTTATCAGCGCACACCTTTTTTATTTTATCAAGCGCGCCTGTCATTGCGGATATAGTTACGCCCAGCACAATAAACGATTCGGAAGGTATAAACCGGTCGATATTTCCTAAAAGAACAAAAAAACAGACTGCCGTAGTTATTATAGCTATGTAATAATTGCCCAGCCCTACGCTTATCCCGATAGCGGAATTGAGCCATAATCCCGCCGCAGTGGTTACTCCGCGCACATGAGTTGTGCCTGCGCGGATTATTGTGCCTGCGCCGATAAACCCCATGCCCGTCATTATTCCCGCGGCAAGTCGCAAAGGGTCGATGTAGTATAAACCGCCACTCTCTGCGTAACCTTTTAGTTCCAGAGATATTGCCATAAGTATGCATGAAGCCAAAGAGACTAGAATATGGGTTCTAAGCCCTGCTATTCTGCCGTGCCTCTGGCGTTCGAGCCCTAAAATCGAGGCGAGCAAAACCGACAGCACAACTTTTTTGGCGGTATCGATTAAATAAATATCCGGCATATAAAAATATCTCCTGTTGATATATTTATGGTTTTATTCCGGTTCGTATTTTATAAAATTAAGACCGCTGAAAAAGTCTTTTTTAGTGTCATTGCGAAGCAAAGAAGGAACTGTAGCAATCTTAAGCTCTGATGATTTTGAGATCACCACGTCGTTTTGCTTTCGCAAAACTTCTCGTGATGACATAGAAATTTAAGGTTTTTCAGCAATCCCAAAATTATTATGTGCCGTAATGCGTAGCATTACGAAAAAGTTTTTCAAAAAGAACGAAATCTTTTTATCTTTTTTTGCTTTTGTATTGTCGATTCTAAAATGAAACGCTATTCGCATTATGAAAATTATTGAGAAATTTTACTGTCCTTTAAAACATTTTTTGATAACCGCCATTCCGAATACACCTAAAATTATTGTAAATACCAGAGTGGTTATATGAATGGCAAACCCTGTAAGTATGGCTATATGTTTGCCAAACCCCAGTATCAGAAACCCTACTGTCCAGCCGGCTTCCTGAGTGCCGAACCCTGCGATCCCTTTTACCGGTAAAAGAATAAGGGGAACCATTATAGATGATAGAAAGATTATCTCGAAATAGTTCACTTTAATTCCCGCGCTTTGCATAATCAGCCAGTAGAAAACGTACAGGCAGTTCATAGCTAACGCCGAAAACACAAGCCCGCCGGATAATCTGGCTGGAGAATGGGTTTTTCGCATAGCCTGTATCAGTTCGGATAATACGTAGTTGATTTTGTTAAGAATTTTACCCGCGAACCCGCCGTATTGCCTGCTGAATAGTTCCGGTTTGCCGAACCGCATAAAAAGAAAGTAGCCCAGCACAATCATTACAAGGATTACAGCTGTGCCGTAGGCAAAAAACTTGATTTTCGCAAATACCTTTTCATGAAGAAAAAAGCACGATACAAGGAACATAGCCATAATTACCGCAAAATCCGAAACGCGGGCTAAAATGAGTGAACTTGCGCTTTCCGCGAACCTGATTTTAGCTTTGTGTTTGAGCAGGTAAAGGTATGTCAGCTCGCCCAAGTTTGCCGGAAACAACTGGTTGCACATATTGTGGATTGTGTGGATAACCACAAGTTTTTTTATGGTTATTTTCTCGTCGGCGATAAAAAATTTAAACCGCAACGCCCTGCAGAAATAGCATATCAGATACGGTATAAACGATAACGTTGCGATCTTCATGTCGAGCCGTCCGATTAATTCGAGTGTATCTTTTACGGAGATGTTTTTTATCAAAACCGCAAGAAGCCCGGCGGTTAAAACCGCAGAGATTAATATTTTAACTATATCTTTCCGGGATAAAGCCGGTTTTGCCGGTTTTTGGTCATTGTTCACTTTAAATTTATGCTCCGGTTCGAGATGGTTCAGGTTCTTGATGCGTTAAGCGATTTGTTATAATCCATATCGAGCCATATTCCAAGGCACAGCGATTGGAATCCGAATCCGGTTAGTATGGTAAACAGAATCGCTGTGGGAACGGATATGGCGTCTCTGGTGATTTTTACGTAGAGCATCATGAATCCCAGAATAATTCCTAAAACCGTAAAAATCATTCCGCCTAACAGGAAAAATATCAGAGGATGGAAATCGCGCACGGCGTATTTTTCCCACAGCCTGTAGAAAAACAGTTTTATGAACAGCCAGGATACTTTAGGGATATATGTTCTCAGTTTAATACCGCTGATTTCTTCGCCGTAAACCGGTTTTACCGTAACGTCGGCGACCCGGAAATTGAAGATATTGAGTCTTGTCAGAATATCTACAGGGTAGCCGTAACCGGGATACATTTTGGCGATATCGATAGTTTCGAGCGCATGTTTTGTGATTGCTGTGTATCCGCATACGGGATCTATTATGTGCCAGTAGCCGGAAGCGAATTTTGCGAGAAGCGACAGCAGTGCGTTTCCGTAGAACCGGTATGTGGGCATAACTTTGGCCACGTCTTTTACTAAAAGGCGAATTCCTTTGACGTAATCCGCTTTGCCGGAAACTATGGGTTCAAGCACGGCGGGCAGGTCTGCGGGGTCCATCTGGGCGTCGCCGGCCATAACTACGGCGATATCCATGTTCAGTTCTATGCTTTTGAGGTATCCGTCGATAAGAGTTTGCCCGACACCCATATTTTTCTGGTGGTTGATAAGCATAACGCGCGGTTCTTTTTTAATATAGTCTTCCACAAGCTGTTGTGTCTTATCTTTGGAGCAGTCGTTTACGACAATGATTTTGTCGATGAATTCCGGTATTGTGGATATGGTTTTTATGATAAGTTTTTCCTCGTTGTGCGCCGGCACAACAACCGATACGGTTTTGCTTTTATACATACATGCTCCTTTTCGGTTGATATGGATTAAATTTATTTTACTTTATAGATCATGACGCCTTTGTTTTTATATTTCAACTCAAATTTGTCGGGCATATTTTCAACCCATTGCTGTTGAGGCGCGAATTTGTCGCTGAACTTCAGGCTGAATAGATCTTTTGTATATTCGGGCATAGTCTGGAAAAAAAGGTAATCCACGCTATTTTTGTATATTTGGCGAACAAAACTTTCGGCCTCATTTGATTTGAGCAGTACGATATTGTTGCTCAAATCGATATTATACAGCGCAAATACATAAACACAATCAATATATCCGATATTGTCGCCTCGAGTGTTTTCGCTGATCCATTTCCAGCCTTGGTTTAAGTCCTGGTTCACCAGTAAAACGCCGTACCCGTAATCGGGATCGTAATAATGTTTATCGACAAAAGGTTTAACGGAATAAACAAATCCGAAAAATATCAGTGAAAAAATACATATGCCGCCTACAGCAACCTTTTTTTTACGTAATGCGACTTGTAAAAAACAGATAAGTTTTTCCAGATACCCTTTGCGGGCGGTTATTGCGCTAAATCCCGCAAATACTGCGGATGATAAAAATATGTAAGGCCAGTATCGGGTATATCCGGCGATAGAAAAGATTATATTTAAAAAGAAAACGGCAACAGTTGCGTAAAATGCATAATTGTTATTTGCCCAAAACCCTGTGGAAAGAAACATCAGTATAAACACTCCGAATCCGTACCTTGCGGCAAACGGTATCAATGCTGTGGAGGGAATGGACATAAAAAAAACCAGAGAGATTAAGGTTACAGCCATGAAAACGAATTTTTTGTTATTTAGCAATAAACCGGTTTTTTGTCTTTTAAGGCACATCATGGTATTGCATATAATATAACCGGCCGCCAGTATCAGCAGGAAATATCCTCCGTAACCCAACAGCATAGCGTACCAGTCTTTTGCGTGTGTAATCAGGTAGTGCGGTTTTTTCAGCAATGTTGCCGCGACAACCGCATCAAGATAAAATTGGTTCAGGCCCGAATACAGGTCGGATTGAATATACAGAGGTATTCCAAAAAGGTTAAGTTTTACCGGAAACATCGGGTTGCCTGTTTCTATAAAGTTGCGGATATACCAGTATCCGCCGAGTATGATATTGGGTACAATAAACCCTAAAACCCATGTTGTTTTTGTTCTTTTTTCCGTCTGTTTGTTTAAAATAGCAGACAGCAGTACGAAAAATATTGTTGCCAGCCAGTATATCCCGCTGTATTTCATGCCGGTTCCCAATCCTGTCGCGCAACCGCACAGAACAAGGTTTTTGTAATCGTAATCCGTTAAAAACCTGAGAAAAAAGTATATTGCCAGCACATAAACATACATAGGCCCGAAATCGTTGTTATCTATTACCGCAGTGGTTATAAAAAAAGGTATGGTGAGAGTAAATAGCCCGAACATAATCAGCCAGTCTGTCCTGAAAGACAAATTTTTTCCGATACCGATTGCGGTAATAACGGTTAAAATCAAAATTGCCGGCTGGATAAACGTTATAAAATAAGCGCTTTTTAAAAAATACATTATCCAGTAAGTAATCAGGTAATAACCGCATGGATAATACCTGACGTCAATATTGGCGTCGTTCCACGTTCCTATGCCTCCGTTTTTGAGCCATTGTACAACTGACGGCAGATAAAAGTAGAGCGAATCGTACTGTTCCGGCGGATACCGCATGGCGTTTAGGAAAACAACTGCAAAAGTGAGAAAACAGCTGGTTGCCGTGAAGGGTATTATTATAATTTTCAGCAGGTTTGAACCGTAATCAGACGGTTTTGGGACAATCTCTGTTGTTGTGTTCGGTTTCAGGTATTTCAGGTGAATAAATACCGCGCAACCGCCTGTTAGGGCAAACATGGGTAGAATTATTCTTAAATCCATCAGATGCAGTGTGCCCAGAAGCAGGGGGAAAACGCTTGCGAATATAAAAGCCAGTCCGCAGGTTTGAATTATAAAATCGAGTTTTGTGTGCGGATTGAGCACGAACCTGCATATCAGGCAGGCAATATATATTATTATCGAGTTTACGAAAAACAGGTTGAGCACGCAAAAAAAATGTGCGTTCATTTCGCCAACCCCCTTGGTTTATAGCAATTTGGAATTGCTGAAAAACCTTAAATTTTCATGTCATCACGAGAAGTTTTGCGAAAGCAAAACGGCATGGTGATCTCAAAATCATCAAAGCTTAAGATTGCCACAGCTCCTTCGGAGCTTCGCAATGACAATAAAAAGACTTTTTCAGCGATCCTAATTTGAGAGTCATATTGATGTTATTATAAGCCGCAATGCTTTTGCATTGCAAAAATTAAAAAGAACGAAATCTTTTTATCTCTTTTTAAAAATAGCTATTGCTTTATTGGCAAACATTTCATGATAGTCGGGGTTTTGCTTGAGCCACAGGTATTGTTCGGGAAATTTATAGGCGAAAACATTTACGCCGTTAATCCATTCTCGTTTAGACTGAAAAAAAATGCAATCTGTTTTTGCCGATTCGATATTTTTGAAGAACCGGGATTTATCGTTATCGCCGATAAAAATGATATTATTGCTGAAATCGGTATTAAACAGAGGGTAGATATAAGATTTGTCCATATATCCGATATTTTCGCCGCAAATATTGTGGCTAAGCCATTTCCAGCCGTCGTTGATGTAAGGGTCTATTATTGAATAGCCGTTTTCGGGGTCGAACCGGTATTTGTCAACCAGCCGGCAAATTCCGATACCCGCAGGCATAGTTATCAGCAATGCGCATACAATAAAAACGGGTTTATATTTGCTGACATATCCTGAAACAATCTCCGTAAATTTATTCATGCGCAAAGGGGAGTATATTACTGCAATTGCGCCTCCGGCTGTTGCCAGCGGGATAATTGCCGCCACATATTTTGTATACATGGATAACCCGTAGATTATGTTTGCGCAAAATATGAAAATAATAATCCAGCCTGCGGTATTGTTTTTCTTAAAAATCAGTGGAAGCGCGAGTGAAATCATGATTATTATATGGTATCCGTAGCGGATATTTGAGTTTGTCCTTACCGTAGCGGGTACGGTTGTCAGTAACAGCGCGCCTGCCAGTACTGTTATAAAAAAAATTGTCTGGAGTCCGGTTTTTTTTGTCCATGCGGATTTTATGATTTCAAATGACATATATCCGATAGGCAATATCAGAAGAAAATAGATAAACCCGAATAACGGCAGATACCAGTCTGCAGAATGAGTCCACAGGTAATGAAAGTTTTGCAATATGGTGGATGATTCCACTTTTTGCATAAACGAATGGTTAATCTGGGAATAAAGGTTGTTTTGCGAGTATAGGCGCATACCTGCGATTTTAATTTTTGCCGGAAACAGGAAATTTCTCGTAAGTATAAGGTTTCTTATGTACCAGTAGCTTCCCCATAGAATTATACCTGAGAACCACAAAATAACGGCTCGGATTTTGTGTTTGTATTTTGAGTGCAATACAAACAGCGCCATACCCGTGCTAAGAGCAATAACCCAATGGATACCGCTGTATTTTATGCCCAGCACAGTGCCTGCCGATGTTCCTGCGAAAAAAATATCTCTAAGTTTTTGTGTCCTGTTAAACTCAAAAAGCAGGTATATAGTTAGCGTGAAAAAATAAAATGTGCCCATATCGTTATTTTCCTTAACCGATAAACCGATAGTCATCGGCATACATATTACCATTGCGCAGAATCCGATAGATAAATGGGCGGGCATACCTAATTTTCTTGATATGGCGTATATATTAAGAATCGAGAAAACCAGAAACAGCGGCTGGATTATCCATATAAATGAATCGCTTTTTAAGATAAATATCAGCCAGTAATGGAACAAGAAAAACCCGCATGGGTAATATTTCGCGTCTATCATAGCGTCTTTCCATACGGCCAGCCCGTTTGATTTAAACCAGATTGCCACAGTTGGCAGGTAAAAGTACAGCGCGTCATAGTCTATTGGCGGGAACCTCAGGGAATTGAGCAGTATTATCAAAAAAGCCAGAGTAGCGCACAGAATAAAAAAAACCGAGATAAACATTTTTGGTTTTATTATATCTGCGGGCAACTTTAGTTTTTCGAAGTTATGGTCCGGTTTGAATTTGAGCCGGATAAATATAAGTGGTATTAGTAGTAAGGTGAATACGGAATTTATTACTGCCGGTTGCATCAGGCGCAGTGAACCGAAAAGGAGAGTAACTCCGGTAATGATTACAGTGGTTAATCCGAATACCGTGATTGCGAAGTCTATTCGTGTTTGAGGTTTAAAAACCAGCCTGCATATAAGATAAGCGAGATAAAAGGCTATGGCGTTGATGTAAAACAGGTTAAAGACTCGAAAAAATAAATCGATCAACGATAAAGACCCCTGATACGGATTAGATTTTTTTGTTATTATAAAACCGCAGTGCAAAAGCATTGCGAAAAAGTTTTGGTTTTTTTTCAAAAAGAAGAAAGTTTTTTATCTTTTTAGTTTTTGTATTTAAAATAAAAAGCATATTCGTATGAGTTCGGTATAGTTAGTAAATCTGATACAAAACAGCAGTTTATTTAATATTTTATTTCGACTTTAGTTCCTGTGGGAATAAGGTCGAACAGTTCCATTACGTCTTTATTTCTCATTCTTATGCATCCGTGTGACGCGGGCGTGCCGATCAGTCCTTCTTCCGGTGTACCGTGAATATAGATGTTTCTGCGGTATGAGTCTATGCCGTTGCCTTTATTTATGCCTTCCTCAATTCCTTCAAGCCATAATATGCGTGTAGTTACGTAATCGTGTCCGGTATCTTTGGGCTCAAGGCATACCTGAGCTATTTTTTTTGTATCGACTCTGCTTTTGAATATGGTGTTAATGGGTGCGCCGGCTCCGATTTTTTCGCGCACGATATGTTTTCCGAGCGGGGTTTTATTACTGCCCGCTTCACTCCCGATACCGAATTTTGAGCTCGATATGGGGTATTGTTTAAAGATTTGGTTATCGCGCATAACGTATAGTTTCTGCTCGGATAATTTTGTTTCTATGGAAAAAATGTTCATCTTTTTTTCCGGCGTATCTTTTTTTTTCGGATTGGCATTATTGCCCGCGCAAGTATTTGAGCAAATAAATGTGGCTGTCAAAAAGGCGATGGTTATTATTGTAGTTATCGCAGGCCTCAACGGTATTTCTCCCTTTATTGTGTTTTAATACTTATTTTTTAGAATCGTAATAAAAAAACCGAAAAGATTTTGTTCTTTTTGAAAAAAGAACCAAAAACTTTTTCGCAATGCTTTGTATTGCGGTATAATAAAGTTATCGCTTTATCCCGACCGGGAAATAGTCATTCTGGCAAAATAATAAGGATTATTCAATATTTTTCTGAAATTTGAGCTGAAATCACCTCTGTTTTTCTAAAAATATCTTTTCAAAGGCTTAATTTATTAATTAGGATTTGAGACCGCAGAAAAAGTATTTTTTATTGTCATTGCGAAGCAAAGAAGGAGCTGTGGCAATCTTAAGTTATGATGGTTTTGAAGATCACCACGTCGTTTTGCTTTTGCAAAACTCCTCGTGATGACATGTGCAATACTCAGGCAAAATCAGATACGGGAATTTTATTTTTAAAGGTTATTTTGATTTGTTTTTAGATTAAATATTTAATTACATTATTTTTATTGTAAAAAACCGGCAGAAAAACTTATAATAGGCGGTTTATACCATAACTCCCAAAAGAAAGGATTGCGCATGGCTTTGCGTGAAGACCTGGAACGATACGGGAACTTTTTGTTCCGCTGGAGAAGTTACCTGCCTCTGTTTATGGTGGTATTTTTTGTCATGGCGCTGAAAGATTTTCATTATCCAGCCGATGAACACATATTTGATCTGGTATGGGAATTAGCCTGTTTCGTCATATCTCTTGCAGGCCTTGCTGTGAGAATAAAAGTCGCAGGCCATGTGCCTAAAGGAACGTCGGGCAGGAATACCAAAGAACAGGTGGCGGATCATTTAAACACTACGGGCATGTATTCTATCTGGCGCCATCCGTTATATATGGGTAATTTCCTGATATGGCTGGGCATTGTATTGTCGCTACGTGTTTTGTGGTTTGGCGTAATATCGGTGCTATTTTTCTGGGCGTACTATATAAGAATCATGTTTGCCGAAGAAGAGTATCTGCGCAAAAAATACGCAGATATGTTTCTTAACTGGGCAAATAAAACGCCTATTTTTATACCCCGTTTTAAAAATTGGAGGAAACCCGATCTTCCGTTCTCCGTAAAAAACGCTGTGAAAAGAGAATATTCGTCGTTATTTGCCATAATAGCTGCATTTATGACAATTGAACTGCTGGGCGATTTTATGGTGCAGAAAAAGATTGAGGTCGATAAGGTCTGGGGAATAATTTTTACCGTCGGCCTGATAATTTACCTGATTATCAGGTTTATCAGAAAACATACCGATTTGCTTAAAAACAGGTAATCCGGTTATTCAGATATTTTTCAGATGCGCCCGAACGTTTCCGTAAGACTGCGCAGTTTATCTGTTATCCAGCCGGTAAGCTGGGCGGATTCAAACCGCCATTCCCAGTTGCTGTTTCCTACTGATGGGCGGTTCATTCTCGATTCTTCGCCGAGCCCGAGTATATCCTGCAGAGGGATTATAGACATATCCGCAACCGATTTCATGGCGATTCTGATGAATTCCCAGTGAATATCGTCTGCCGGTGTTTCCCTGCCGATATACCGGAACAGCCTTTCTTTTGTTTTGTGGTCGGCTTCGTTCTCAAACCAGCCTTTTACGGTATTGTTGTCGTGTGTGCCGGTGTACACGGCGAAATTCCGTTCGTAATTGTGGGGCAGGTACGGATGGTGCGCGTCGTCCGCTCCGAATGCGAACAGAAGCACTTTCATGCCCGGCAGGTTGTATTTGTGCATTATTTCCTTGACGTCCGGGGTGATTGTGCCTAAATCTTCGGCGATAATCGGCAGGTTGTAAAACCGCCTGACAAGTTTATCCATAAAATCGTGTACCGGCACGTCGACCCATTTTCCGTTTATCGCTGTCGGTTCGCCGTATTTTACTTCCCAGAACGCTACCAGTCCGCGGAAATGGTCGATGCGGACGATATCGTATAAATCGAGGTTATGTGCGATCCGTTCGATCCACCATTTGTAGCCGTTTTGGCGCATAACGTCCCAGCGGTACAGGGGGTTGCCCCATAGCTGGCCTGTGGAACTGAAATAATCCGGCGGAACGCCGGCTACGCAGATCGGTTTTTTGCGTTCGTCGAGTTTGAAGATATGGCTGTTTTCCCAGACGTCGGCGCTGTCGTAGTTTACGTAAATAGGTATATCGCCAATTATATGGATGCACATATCGTTGCAGTATTTTTTCAGCGAATGCCATTGTTTGAAAAAGATATATTGGAAAAACTTTTCTTTTTCCATATCCGGCCGGCAATCTTTTTTAAATGATTCGATATAAACCGGGTCCTGGTTTTTTAGTTCATCAGGCCAGTCGCTCCATACTGCGCCGTTGAATTTGTGTTTTGCCACGGCAAACATGGCGAAATGGTCGAGCCAGTGTTTATGTGTTTCGCAGAACTCCTCGAATTTATGATATTCGGATTTAGATTTTTTAAAATTGTCGAATGCTTTAGATAAAATCCCGTATTTATAAGGGGTAACTGTGTCGTAGTCGCACCGGTTTTTAGGAAAATCCGGTACGGATTCGATATCGGATTTATTTAAAAACCCGTCTTTTACTAAAAGTTCGGGGCTGATCAGCAGGATATTGCCCGCGAATGCGGAGAAACTGCTGTACGGCGAGTTGCCGAATACGTGATTTGTAGGGATAAGCGGAAGAACCTGCCAGTAGCTTTGTTTTGTGCGGGCTAAAAAATCGGCGAACCGGTATGCCTGCGGGCCCATATCGCCGATGCCGAATGCGGACGGGAGGGAAGTAATGTGTAGTAATACTCCACTGCCTCTTTTGATCATATATTCTCCTGAAAACGAATATGAAATACCCAAAAAAACAATTAAGTTTGTCTTATTGCAGAAACCGCAGTGCGGTATTTGCGCGAAAATTAAATATATCATAATAATCGATTTTTTCCGTCAATGTCAAAAAAATCTTTTTAATAATAGATGTTGTTAAGTTATTATATTTAGACTGCTGAAAAAGTCTTTTTTATTGTCATTGCGAAGCAAAGAAGGAGCTTTGGCAATCTTAAGCTATGATGGTTTTGAGATCACCATGTCGGTTTGTTTTCGCAAAACTCCTCGTGATGACATAGAAAATAAGCCTTTTTCAGCAATCTCGTATTTAGCGTCGCAATGCACAACATTGCGAAAAAGTTTTTTCAAAAAAAGAACAAAGGTTTTATCATAATTTTTATTATCAAATCAAACGCATATCCGTGTATTGGGCCCTTGTAAGTTCTTATTGTATCCTTACGTTGAGATAATTTTCCAGATCGAGAAATTTAGTTACCCATGTTTTAGATTGTTCGTCGCCTTTGCCTGCTTTATCTAAGACAGCCGGGTACATTGAGTTTCCGATTTCGAAATAGATATTCTGAGCGTTCCATATATCGGTTGTGATATCTTGTTTTTTTAATATGGAGATGATAGATTTGATTTCGTCCAGAATCTCTATTTTTTCGGGATGCTTGGCGAAGCATTCCATTAACAGGTTAATTTTGTTTTTCGCGATAAACGCTATGTTTTTTTTGTCCAGTTCGAGGTTCCATTCTACGGATTGGATAATAAGTTCATCGAGTTTTTCGTAATCTGTTTTGTCCGGCTCGATAGTTCTTATTATATCGGTATTGAGCATAAGTTCTTTTGCAAACGAAAGGTATCGCGGAATAGGGATATTGAGCCGTTTGATCATTTCTGCGAGAGTACTGTATTTTTTGTTAATATTTCGGAATACCGGTTCGATTTCCCTGAACGCCGTTTCGGATATTCTGCTTAGAATAGTTCTTTGTTCGTCTTTGAACAGACTGCACAAAGAGCATGAGCTGTTAATGAAATGGCTTGTTATCAGAGAAACCACGCCGTCGAAATCGTGTTTTTCGAACCGTGTTTTGAGTGTTTGTGCAAACTTATCGAAATTCTCGTTATCCGCGCAGGAATGGATTCCGCCGGCAATTTCCTCGTAACCGGGGTTATATACGGCGAAACTGAAGGTATCCTCCTCTAAGGTTATTTTCGACCGGATTTTTATTTTGCCGACGGCGAGTTTGTTTTTCTCATTGTTTAGGATATCTACTTTATCTTTGCGTATAGTGTAGCAGAACATATCGGTGTTTTCGGCGAATTCCTCGAATACCGACGATACGGCGTAATGAGAGGCTACGCTTTTTAAATCGGTTTGGGCGGGTTTGATAAACATGCGGTAAATTTTTGCGCCGTTTTCCAGTTCGGCGATATTGCTTTGCGCCTGGGAGAGCATTTCTATAAACGCTTCCTCAAGAGATTCGCCGGTAATATCTTTTGCAAGCTGGATTGCGCGGGATGCGTATTGGAGTATTTGAGTTGTTTCTATACCGGATATTTCGTCGAAAAACCATCCGCAACTGGTATACATAAGCATTGCGTTTCTCTGCATTTCAAGAAGTTTAAGAAGCGTTACGGTTTGCTGAGCGGTTATTTTTCTGCGTAAGTGCCTGCTGAAGAAGTTATCTATATTTTCCGGCGACCTGTCGAGTATGATATCGATATACGAATCGCGCAGTTTTGACGGGTCATAGACAAATGGAGCGGTTTTATCCCAGTATATTTCGCCCAGTTCGTCTCTGAGCCAGTCGAGCGATTCTCTGAGGTATTCTCTCCATTTCTGGTTCCAGCCGGCATGAGCGCCGGATGAACATCCGCAGTCGGATTTCCATCGTTGTATTCCGTGAGAACAGCTCCAGGATGTATTTTCGCGTATTTGCACTTCAAACTGAGGCGGGAATTTTTCCAGAAACTCGCCGTAAACGGTGATTTTTGCGAGATTGTTTTTTTCTATGTAATACAGGCAGTATGTCAGCCCCATATCGCCGAACCCCTGATGGTGTCCGAAGGTTTCTCCGTCGGTAGCGATATGGGCAATTTGCGCAGACGGGTCGTCGGTAAACATGCCGGCCATGCTTTTTGCGAAATTCTCGCCGCTAAGAAGAAGGTCTTCGAAAGCTACTTTGCGTGAAATTTCGCCGTTATAAAAGAAAACAGCAATCTGTTTTCCTCCTCTTAACCGGCACAGGTACGGCTGAAGGATATTTATGCGCCCGTCGGTTATCTCTGTCCATTGCGCCTGTCCGATTTTGCGTACCCGTTTTGCCTGATGGGGTGCTAAAATAGTAAACTTAATTCCGTTATCCGCCATAATTTTAAGCGATTCCAAATCCACTGCCGTTTCGGGTAACCACATTCCTTCCGGCGTATGTCCGTAGCGGTACCGGTAATCTTTTATTCCCCAGAGAACTTGAGTTTTTTTGTCTCTGTAATTTGCTAAAGGCATAATGATATGGTTATAGCATTGAGCGATGGCGCAAAGATGGCCGGCGTATCGTTTTTTGCTCTCTTTGGCGGCGTTGATTATTTTTGCGTAAACATTGGGCCTGCGGCGTTCCATCCATGATAAAAGCGTGGGGCCGAAATTAAAACTTATTTTCTGATAATTGTTTACGATATTAATTATTTTGCTTTCCGTTCCGAGAATGCGTGTGGCGGTATTTGGTTCGTAGCACTGGGCGCATATCCGGTCGTTCCAGTCGTGATACGGCAGTGCGGAATCCTGCAGTTCTATTTCCTCGAGCCACGCGTTTTCCCGGGGCGGCTGGTAAAAATGGCCGTGTATACATACAAAACGGTTCATATATGATGTCTCCTGCTGATTCGCGTTTTCTTATTAATAAAATAAGCCGCAATGCACAGCACTGCGAAAAAGTTTTTGGTTCTTTTTCCAAAAAGAACGAAATCTTTTAGTTTAGATACACAAACCGCAATATTTGTACAAATTTTTATAGATTGGTAACTGAACCGTCAACCGCCGGTTTTGGTATGTAAAGGAGGTTTAAAAATATTGAAAAAGGCTTAAATTAGAATGTCATCACGCGGAGTTTTGCGAAAGCAAACCGACGTGGTGATCTCAAAACCATCATAGCTTAAGATTGCCACAGCTCCTTCTTTGCTTCGCAATGACAATAAAAAATACTTTTTCAGCGCTCTCAACATTACCCGAAACGGTTATTTTTCATTTGTAAAAAGTTTTGAATCAGTATAATACCGGAAAAACAGCGCAATCATGCGGATTCGGTTTTGCTGGCGGGGTATTGTTCGGACGCGGTTACCGCCTGCATATTTTTTACCGGCAGGCAGATATGGATAATCGAACCTTTATCCGGTTCGCTTTCTACGTATATTGTTCCTCCGTGGAGTGTTACAAGCTGTTTGCATACGGAAAGGCCTAAACCGGTGCCTCTTGCTTTTGTAGTGAAAAACGGGTCGAATATTTTATCGATATATTCTTTATCTATTCCGGTTCCGTTATCTCTGATGGAAATTTTAAGTAAGTTTTCGTCATCCAGTTTGGTACAAATTTCTATCAATCCTCCCGATTCCGGTACGGCGTCGTAGGAATTATTCAGGATATTGTGCAGGATTTCGGTTATTTGGACCCGATCGGCGTCGATAAATATATCTTTTGTGGAGCCGGTATTTTTTACAAACGCCACATCTTTTTTAAATTTAGGCTGTTTTTGAAACAGTTCGGCGCATTCTTCGATAATATGGTTAATATTTATGTTTTCATGATTAGGGTTGCGTAGACGCGAATAAAATAATAAGTTGTTGATTATCAGGTCGCTTTCATGCACTTTTTTGTCTATGGTTTTCAGGTGTTTATCCAGGAGCGGGTTATTGGCTTTGCGTTCTATGTTTGAGGCGGCTAATTTTATGGCGGCAAGAGGGTTGCGCAGTTCGTGGGCAATAGTTGCGGCAAGAGTTCCGATATCGGAGAGCCGTTTTGCCTGTTCGATTTCAATTTGAGCTTTGATCAGATCTTTTTCCGCGTTTTTGCGGTCGGTTATGTCTATCCCCATTTCCATGACATGGATAGATCCGTCTATTTCTTTAAACGGAAAATCGTAGATATCATAATCACGCCCGTCGGGCCCTGTCCATTCCCAGTGATGTTTCTCTCCGGTTTTAAGCACTTTATATGTTTCGCAGTTATCGCAGGGTTCTTCAAGGTTAAACAGATATTGATAACAGGGTCTGCCGTGGTCTTCCCCGAACCTTTGGCGGAAAAACCTGTTTGCGAATGAAATATGGTGATCCGGCGTAAGCAGAACCACGTAGGCGGGGAGTGTGTCAAGAACGGCATAAAGCCGTTCGCGTTCCACTTTTACGTCTTGGATCCGGGCAATTTCCGCCTGATGTGCCCTAAGTGTTTCTTCCGCTCGCATGCGGATCATTGCCATCGATATCTGATCCGCGATTAATTTCATAAACAACAAATCGTCATCGTTTATCACATCCCTGTTTTTTGTGCCGAAAGATAGTGTGCCGATAGTTTTGCTGTCCGCCCCGAATAAAGGATGGCAGGCGTAAGCCTTAATGCCGTAAGATTTAACCAGATCTGTCTGCGGATTCGGTGTGGAATCAATGTTATTGGCTACAATGCGGTATCCGTCGCGGGCGGCGTATCCGCATACGTCCTCGCCGTAATTTAGCCGTTCTATTTTGCGGGCGTCTTCATCGGCGATTCCCGCATATGCGTTAAGGCGCAGGCAACCGGTTTTATCGTCGGCAAGATAGTTGAAGAAAACTTGGCAGTCAAGGCACTCCATTACTTTCCGGCAAAGCGAATCTACCAGTTTTTCCGGTTTGGAAAACCGTAGAAGTTCCCCGGCGGTTTGTGTCAATAGTTCAAAACGCAGCAGGTTCTTTTTAATAAGCAGTTCAGCCGTTTTGCGTTTAGTAATCTCCAGGGCGTATATGCGGATAGTATCTGAAATTTTGTTATAATTGAATGTCTGATGAAACCATATATTGCCGGTTTTTATGTCTCTTGAGAAATTTTCTTTGCCGGACTCTTTTAAATCCTGGTATATGGACTTTATGTTTTCCAAAAACGGATGTTTGCTTCCCAATAGTTCCAGATCGGGCATAAGCCTTTTTGTAGTCGGGTTCAGGTAATAAGGTTTTCCCGACGGTTCTATTTCCAGTACCGGATTAGGATTGCGTTCGGGGAACGAGGCGAGCCATAGAATCTGTTCCTCTTCTTTTTTCTTTTCGGTAATATCCATTACAAGGCCGGTCATTCTTATTACTTTATTCTTTTTATCGAGCCACGGTTTCCCATGTGCCCAGATCCAGCGCAATTCGCCGTCGGTTCTGCGGATAGGGCATTCGAAACTCAGATCGGTTCCTTCCGCTAATGCCTGTTTATATTTATTTTCTATTTCCGTCCGGTATTCAGGGAGCACGTGGTCAAAAAACGTCTGTGTAGTCCATTGCGGCAGGAGGGATTCATACCCGAAAATCTGGTCGTGTTTGAGCGATCTCCACACTTTTCCGGTTACGGTATCCAGGTCCCAAGAACCGAAATTTCCCGCTTCGAGAGCGTGAGCCAGATGCCGTTCGTTTTCCTTAAGCAGTTCTTCGGATTTTTTTCGATGCGTAATATCGTAAAAAGTAAATACGACAGTATCTTTTGCCGGGCAATGAACAGATACGGAAAACCATTTGCTTATAGGTTTGATTTCCAGCTCCATTTTTTCAGATTTGCCTGTAAACGCTACCTGTTCGCACGTTTTTGTCAGCGTAGCGGTTGCGGTTCCAAGCGCCACGGCCGTATCGGAAAACCTTTTGCCGGCAATATTTTTCAGTCCGGTGAGTTTCTCAAAAGGCCTGTTTACTTCAAGGTACATAAAATCTATCTTGTTGGTTTGTTTATCATAGAGCATCTTACAATAAGCTACGCCTTCATAGATGTTCTCAAAAAGGAACCGGTAGCGTTTTTCGTTTTCCATAAGTTCGATGTCCAGCTGGCGGAAAGAGAATCCGATGTTTTGACCGGCTCTCTCTCCCACAGAATACGAGAACCGCAGAAGCAGTATCGGCGATATTAGAATGTAGAGCTGGCCGAATGACTGCGCGATTCTTCCTGTCCAGTTCAGCAGTGATCCGGCATGATCCAACCCGATTGATGTTAGCCCCATGCCGGTCAAAAGCAGTCCCATCCAGTAAAATCTCATAAAAACGATGCCTCGTGAAATATAGGCAAGCAATAGAGCCGCTAAAAAATATTCAAATACCGTAACCGTCAGCACAATAGTCCTTATGGAGGTAGGTTCTTTGCCGGATATGAATTCGGGCAACCAATTTGCCTGCGCCATAAAAGTTAAAATACCCATTGCCGCCGTAACGAATGCGTAAAATGCCGCAAGCACAGTTTTTTTCGGCAATTTGGGTTTAAACCTGTCGCGCAACATTAAATAAAATGCTCCCGCCAGATGAAACAATCCCGATAAACCCGCCCCGATGTTGTGTATCGTCACAGCAGCGTTATAATTATTGAAAAACGATAAGTAAACCGCCCCGATTACACAGGAAATGCCGAAAGTCAATATTCCGCATCCGAGCATAAGCGTGGCAAAGCTGTTACTGGCAAGATAACCGTATCCCGCGAACCACGCGGTTAGTACGGAAAAACAAATAAAAGAAACGCCGTTTATAGTGGTTATAAGCCAAACCGATTCATAGTTGGTGTGTACGCCCCACTTTTGCAGTATTAAAATTGCCGTCAAAAATACGGCAATAGGTAGCCATGACAGATTAATTAAAATGTGGGGATAGGTTTTTTGAATATCGGTATGGAAAACTTTATTAATCATCGGTTTGTGCTCCGTAACTTAAAACATCATTCTCAGATGATCCGCCGGCTGTATTATTTTTCTGTCAGGGATGTCCGCTTTTGCCGGCCGGCTATGTTTTTTGGCGGTAAAAGCCTGCATTGGAGCTTGTGCAAAACAGATTTTTATCCGGTATGTATTATTATTATCATATATATATGCCGGTCTGTCCAGATTATTTTGCAGTTGTTTTTTCTGGATTGATTCGGATTGAGCTGGTAAAATTGATTTTGTAAAATAGGATCGCTGAAAAAGTATTTTTTATTGTCATTGCGAAGCAAAAAAGGAGCTGTGGCAATCTTAAGCTTTGATGATTTTGGGATCACCACGTCGTTTTGCTTTTGCAAAACTTCTCGTGATGACATAGAAATTTAAGGTTTTTCAGCAATCCCAAACTATAATTTCGAGTTAAACTTTTGAAACATTATAAAGGGCGCATCTATGGATTTGGAAAAATACTCGTCGGCGATAACCTTATCGGATATGGAAATATTCGTGTTTCCGGAACTTATGTACAGCCTTGTTCTCGCCAACATCATGTCTCCTCATGTATGGAGCTGGAGAAATATAGATTCGTTTAAAAAAATACAAAACGGTTCCAGCCAGAAAAAGTTTATGCGGATGAAACAATACATCATGGACAACTACGAGTTCAATCTCGATTTGGAAACATGGGGGCTTACGGATAAACAGAAAGAGATACAGAGGTTTGCAAGCTACATCGATTCCGGCGAATTGCTAAAAAGCAACGCCCTTTTCGGATACGAAGGCGACAAATATTATTACGATATAGATATCCGGCGGCATTTCGGGCTGGACAAATACGATTCCGATACCATACCGTACTGGAAAACGGAGACTGTCGAGGCGATGAACGCGTTTGCTTATAAACCCGGCTACAAAACAGGGGCCGGAGAATGCGTATCGCTTTCAAGCCTGTACGCCTGCGCGGCGTTTATCGTGTGCGGCATACCTCTTGACGATATTTTCATGATATTGACCCCGCTCCACTCTCAAAACTTCATAGATATGGCCGACGGCATATTGACCAACAACCGCCGGGTAGTAACTAAAACCATGTGGTTCAACGGTTCTGAAATATCCGTCAAGGCGCAGAGGGCTCTCAGGCACGAGCAGGTTACTATCGTCTCGCATATCAGCGGCTATATTCATACGCTTTATCCCGATGCAACTATAGACAAAAGTAGCTACGCCGTTTTGCAGTCGAAATTGGCGCAATATTTATCTACGCAAACAACCATACCCGCAATCGCCGGATTTCTTAGGGCTAACCCCGGTTACCAGAAATATTTTCAGATATGTCAGGATTGCCACAAACAGGCGAGGTTTATAAAAGCCGAAGCGTTGTTTCACTACGAGCATTCAAGCAAATACCGTGTCGGTGACGAGACATTTGCCAAACTCCTTGAGGAAATAGCTGATCAGGACGATCATTACCTCTACCCTATCGCCGGCAGAATCAGGTGTGATCAGCTCGATGAGTTTATCAGCCTGACAAAGCTCGATATACGGATACAATCGCACAGGGATAAACTCAAAGAGTTTGTTGCGCCTTACATACCCGACGCTCAAAAATTCGTTGATCAGCTCTACGATTTCATTGAGCTGAAACCGAAACTTCCGCAGGAAACTGCGAAAAATTTCGTTTCGTCCGTCCGGCTAAATATCACGCCCGATATGACCCGCGAGGATATTATCGCCTATCTTGAACGGATGCGCCCGCAAAATATAGTTGCCGATCTTGCGTTTTACGCGTACCGCGATTTAAGCAGATGCGATTGGCGCCCTTATTTGAAGGCTTCTGTGCAACGGTGCCCCGTGTCGGTAGCTAATACAATAAACCTCGATATTAAAGCCGTTTACGCATATCTTAGAACTATAGCGGACGAGTCGATTTACGATAATCAAAGGTTGGCGCACCCTGACGAGGTGGAGAATTTCAAACGCGCCGACGGTGTTGAGAAAGCAGTATATCTGGCAAACGTTATCCTGTCGCGTTATCCTGAAGAGGAAATAAAAATCAGTCTTGACGGCGAAACCGTAATGCTGGATTTTAAAAACGAGTCTTACAGGTTCAAGTCGGCTAAAAATTTTCAGAAAGAATTGGTTTTTCCATCGGTTTTGCAGGAGCCTGCGCGAGCTTGAAAAATCTGTTGTTGCTAAAAAAACCTTAAATTTCCATGTCATCACGATAAGTTTTGCGAAAGCAAAACGACGCGGTGATCTCAAAATCATCAGAGTTGAGATTGCCACAGCTCCTTAGGGGGGTTGCAATGACAATAAAAAAGATTTTTTCAGCAATCTTAACCTGCTATTATAGCAAAAAGGAGGCAAACGGAAATATGAACCGGACACAATTATCCATAAAAACCGGATTCCGTGACGAAATGATTGACATAACCGGCGAAGTGGAATCCGTAATACAAAAATCGGGTGTGCAGGAAGGGTTTTGTATGGTTTATGTTCCGCACACTACTGCCGGTGTTACCATAAACGAGAATGCTGATCCGTCGGTTGTATCGGATATAATTGGGGCGTTGCGTAAAATTGTGCCGGATAACCTGAATTATTTGCATGCGGAAGGCAATTCGCAGGCTCATATCAAGGCGTCTTTAATGGGGGCGTCGGTGATTGCGGGGGTATCCGGTGGCAAACTGATGCTGGGCACATGGCAGGGCATATTTTTTTGTGAATTCGACGGGCCGAGGTCTCGCAAAGCGGTTGTCAGTGTATGGCAATAATGTATTCAAGCCGCAATGCTGATCGTTGCGAAAAAGTTTGTGATTCTTTTTTTAAAAAGAACAAAGTCTTTTAATCTTTTGATTTTAATGTCAATCCTAAATCGGCCGGAGCGGTTTCCTGATACATATCCTGAATTTCGGACATCACCTCCACCAGATTGAATATTTCCTTTACGATTTTTGGATCGAAATGGTTTCCGCTAAGTTTTTTCACCATATTCCACGATTCGTCGATGGAATACGCTTTTTTGTAAGGCCTTTTGGTATTTAGCGCGTCGAATACGTCCGCAACGGCTACTATCCGCCCTTCTATAGGTATTTCTTCGCCTGCGAGCCCCAGCGGATACCCCGTGCCGTCCCATCGTTCATGGTGGGTCAGCGCGATCAATGCCGATATTCTGATCAAAGGCGATTCCTCATTTTTGATAATTTCGAGGTATTTTCGTTTATCTGCGATACATTTTTCCGAATCGTTATAGGGGATAAATATACTCGCTCCGATCATGCAGTGTGTTTGCATTACAGATCTTTCTTCGGGTGTGAGTTTTCCTTTTTTGTGCAGAATGCTGTCGGGAATACCGATTTTTCCGATATCGTGCATCTGGGAGGCCTGAAAAATTAGGTCAAGCTGGTTTTGCGGGAACTTCAGTCCTTCGGCGATAATCGAGCTGTATATACTTACCCTCAGAACGTGGTCGCCGGTATCGTTGTCTTTTAGTTCTGCGGCGCGCCCTAAAGTGCGGATGATTTCTTTGATGTTCTCATTGGCTTTGGCTTCAAGTATGGTGTTTGTCTGGCGCAGTGATTCGGTATCGGATTTAAGTTTTAAAAAATTGTTTATGCGGGTAGTCAGTTCATACGATGTAACGGGTTTTTTGATATAATCCTGTGCGCCGTACTCAAAAATTTTCTTTTTAAAAATCTGGTCGTCGTGGGCGGTAAATATTATTATCGGAGAATTTTTAAGGCAGTTGTGCCTGCGGATAGAGCGCAGAATGTTTAAGCCGGCATTGGTGTCTGTGCCGAAATCGAGCAAAATAATATCCGGCGAATTTTTGCCTGCCCAATCTGAGGGGTTGTCTGCGCGGGTAAGATAAGCGATATTTTTGTATCCTTCCGAGCCGAGTATCATGCTTATAACCCGTGTGTTTACCGGGTTGTCGTCGATAACAAGTATTTTCGCTTCTCTGTACATAAATGCCTTTTATTGTTTCATAACGTTTTGCTGAATATCAAAAACGGAAAAAAAGGTACTATTAATAAAACGGCATTTTGTGTTTAAACTATTAGATAAATCTCAAATTTGGGATTGCTGAAAAAGAGTTAAATTAGAAGTCATCACGAGGAGTTTTGTGAAAGCAAAACGACGTGGTGATCTCAAAACCATCATAGATTAAGATTGCCACAGCTCCTTCTTTGCTTCGCAATGACAATAAAAAGTACTTTTTCAGCGCTCTCAATTTTTATTAAGTTGTAGCATGATTTATTAGCGGATTCGACAGTAACTGTTTTTTTTTCGCGTTTAAGGTTTAACCTGCTGGATAAAAAAAATTATAAGAAATTATTTTGTTTGTGTTTGGGAAAAAGTATGGTAAATTTTGCACAAATATGTATAACGCTATAAATAATCAATATTATCCGACAAACGCCATAAATTAAGGAGGTAAAAATGTTGCTCGGTTTAGGTGATTTCTGGGTATTTCTGGCATATATATTATGTATAGTGAGCATGTTGTTTTGCGTGTGTTATGCGTCTTTGAGGTGGAATACGCAGGAGGAAGACGCCATAACCGATGATGTGTCGTGGCTGATTGAAGAAGCCGAACTGGAAAAAACCATATAAACCTCAATTACGGATGAATAAACCATGAATATAAACACAGCTGTTATTGTAAGTTTAATTTATTTTGGGATAACGCTTTACCTCGGATGGCTGGGATACAGTAAAACCAAAAATGCCGCGGATTACCTTGTGGCGGGGCGCAAGATGCATCCTTTTTTAATGGCGATGGCTTACGGCTCGACGTTCATAAGCACTTCCGCCATAGTTGGGTTTGGTGGTGCGGCGGGTATGTTCGGTATGGGTCTTTTGTGGCTTTCTTTTTTAAACATAATTGTGGGAATATATATTGCTTTCGCGGTTTTCGGCAAACGGACAAGGACAATCGGGCGCATTCTTGATGCTCATACGTTTCCCGAACTTATGGGCAAGAGGTTTAAGTCGAAAACCATTCAGTGTATATGCGGGCTGATTATATTTTTGTCGATGCCGTTGTATTCTGCGGCGGTAATGATTGGCGGCGCGCGGTTTCTGGAACAGGCGTTTCAGATGAATTATAATGCGGCTTTGTTTATTTTCGCGTTTGTGGTTGTTTTTTACGTTTTTTTCGGCGGGCTCAAAGGTATTATGTATACCGATGCGTTTCAGGGGAGTATTATGCTCATCGGTATGGCGGCTCTGCTAATTCTTACGTATAACAAATTGGGCGGAATAATTGGTGCCCATGAACTTTTAACTTCCATGGCGGATAAAGTACCGCAAAAACTTATCGATATCGGCCATTTAGGATGGACAATGATGCCGAAATTCGGTTCGGAGATATGGTGGGTTCTTGTATCCACTATTGTGCTCGGAGTGGGTATCGGCGTGCTTGCTCAGCCTCAGCTTGTGGTGCGGTACATGACCGTATCGAGTGCCAGAGAACTCAACCGCGCTATCGGAATAGGCGGTTTTTTTATTTTTATGATGACAACCGTAGCGTTCATAGTAGGGTCGCTTACCAACGCATACTTTTATTCAACGCAGGGCAAAACCGCTATTGCGATGGTATTTGATCAGGTTGCCGGTAAACCCAATATCGACAAAATAATACCCCTTTACATCAGTTCGGCGATGCCGCATTGGTTTACGTATTTGTTTCTTTTAACTCTGCTTGCGGCGGGTATGTCGACATTGAGCGGCCAGTTTCACGCTATCGGTACCTCTATAGGCCGCGACGTATTCCAGCAGATTTTTAAAAAGACCGGCCATGATAGGCATTCTGTCATAATTACCCGTATAGGTATTCTCATAGCGTTTATAGTTACCGTGATTCTGGGTTACAAACTGCCCGGCAGTATAATCGCCATAGCCACAGCCATATTTTTCGGGTTATGCGCGGTCTGTTTTCTTCCCATGTATATCGGCGCTCTGTACAGCAAAACCATGACTAAAGTTGATGCTATGGCGTCGATGTTCGGGGGCCTTTTAGTCTGGCTGTTCTGGATACTTTTTGTGGAGATGAAAAAGTCGTCTGTCTTAGGGGTATGCCAGTTGGTATTTGAAAAACCGTCGCTTGCTGTGGGTAGTGTCGTAGCGTCTATAGATCCGATAGTAATAGCTTTGCCGGTATCTTTGGCGATAATGCTTATATCTATTGCGTTTAAAAAGAAACCGGCATCGTGTTAATTCGCGTATATAAAGCCGCAATGCAAATCATTGCGAAAAAGGTTTTGCTTCTTTTTTCAAAAAGAAGAGGATCTTTTAAGTTTTATTAATTTTTCAGCAGTTTGTGCGGTTTCAGCGTTTCATTGCCACTTCATAGCTTCTATTGAAGTAGCCGGCGAGATCTTTTTTAATGGCGTCTTGAACTAATGATTTGCTCAAAAGCAGGTTTTTCTTTTTTCTGGCGGCTATGGAATGTATTATCTGCCTGATTTCCGTGTTGGATAAGTCAGGGTAGCGTTCTTTTAATAGAGATACCATACCCGCTAACCGTGCGGTAGAAACGGAAGTTCCTTTTTCGCCAAACCATGTGCCGTCGGCGGATATTTCTCCGCAGGATCTGGCGAAATCGGCTTTATCGCCCCAGAAATTCAAGGCGCCTACGGATATGACGTTATCCATATTCGCCGGAAACCCTATGGAGTTGTTGTATGCTTTTGAACTATAAACATAGTTGTCCGATCCGATAACGAATCCCCATGACGAGTTGACGTTACCGACGGCGGCTACTACGGTAATATTTCTTTGGGTAAGAAGGTTGATTTCGCGTCTTACTTCATAATCTTCCGAGATAGTGAAAGATAAGCTGACTATATCGATATCGTTTTCCCTGCACCATCTGAGACCTCTGCCGATCAGGTGGGCGTCGAAATCGCCTTTTGTTTCGGAAACTTTCACCATATACAAATCCACGTTCGGATTTGTCGCCAGTATTATTTTTGACATCAGGGTACCGTGCCCTGCGGTATCTTCAAAGGGAGATGAACCGGTAAAACTTACACCGTTTATATTGTCGATGTTTGAGCCGGTATCGAGAAGCGCCACTTTCGGCGCGTACTTTCTCGCCAGCGCCCATGACCAGTTTCCCGATAATAGCGCAAAATTAAAACCGAGATTTAATAAAACAAGTATAATCGCGAACAGTTTGCCTTTCATGTTTATTTTTTCGGAATTAATGCCTTAAACCTTTAGTGTCAAAATAACAAATTTTTGCCGGTTTTGCCTTGAATTTCGGCTGTTTTGGTATCAGGTGTAATTGTTATTTTTTATAAAGTTTTGAAAAAAAATGTAGTCCGGGGCAATATTTAATTTTTTCAATTTATTTTATTGCCGCCGGTTGCAAAACTACCGCATTTTTTGACTGCGGATTTATATAAAAAAATTTTTAATGTAAATCGTAAATTTTTTTTAAATGTGCAATATACGGCGCGGATATGGCGCGATATCAGTAAGTTGAGAGTACTCAAAAAGTCTTTTTTATTGTCATTGCGAAACTCCTAAAGAGCTGTGGCAATCTCAGTTCTGATGGTTTTGAGATCGTCTTGTCGTTTTGTTTTCGCAAAACTTTTCGTGATGACATTTCAATTTAATCCTTTTTCAGCAATTCCAAGATAGTGCTGATAAATACATAATAATTTAATTAAACCGCCGGGTAATTAAGCGGGCAATTAATTCATGACAAAATTATTCTAATTTAAACTTTTTAAAATGCCGATGACTATTGATAATAGAAAAACTTTAAATTTCAGACACGGAGTAAAAAAAATCATGGATAATAAACCGTCGTTTTACAGAAGGCAATACCTGATAGACAAGAAGTTGCAGTTTCGCATAGCTATGGCGATGGTTCTTGAAGTTGCCCTGATAACGCTGGTGTTGAGTTTGATTCTTCTTTATGTAAACGATTATTATCTGGGGCTGATAACGTATTTTATCGGCACTTCCGAGGCTCAGCAGATAGCTTTGTCGGATATAAGCCGCGGAATAAAGTGGTTTGTTATAGGTGGAGTCTCCGTATCGAGCGTGATATTTGCCATGATAGGGATATTCGTCAGCCATAAAATTGCCGGTCCTATATACCGGCTCAAAAAGAGCATGCTCCAGGTTCGTAACGGAGTATACAATCATGAGATCAGGTTTCGCAAAGACGATCAGCTCCATGATATGGCAGGAGTATTCAACGAAATGTCCATGTCGCTTGAAGTAAGGAAAGAGATAACCGGGCTTTATCTTGAACGGCTTGAGGAAATAACCTCAAGCATTATCGGCGGCCTGCGCGACGACGCGCGCGATAAATACATTTTGAAAAGAATGAATGAGTTATCCGATATAATAAAACTAATGAACGAAAACAATTCGTTTGTCTATAGCGGTGATTCGTACCTGCCCGCCGACAGGGCGTTAAGCGATATAAAAATAGAAAAACCTGTTTACGGTGCGGCGGCAGATGAAGGGGACGATCAGAAGAAACGCAACAAGATCATTTATCTGTCATAACAGGCTGGTATTGCGATCACCGTTGAGGTGATATAAATCACTGCAGTAATTTAGCGAACCGAAACTTTTCAAAAGAGCACCTTTTGCGTTGAATTTATCCATAATTACAAAAAACCGGTATTTATTGTTAAACAGCACCGATCCGTCCACATAAAAGCATTCGATTTTGGAGGCTTTCCTGTTTTTGAGTTCCTTTAATATTTTAGCGCGGATGATATCCGGCGGCATTTCGGCGTCGAACAGGAAAATAAAACTGTTTTTTGTGATGGAGTTATCTGCTAGTTTGGCGGATAAAAGTTTAACCGGATCATAAGCGGCAATATATTGTTGCTTAGCGAGTTTGCGGTCGAATTCATCGAAATTAAACGGGAACCGGTTGGCAAAAAGTTTGCCGGAAGTGTTCTCCGGTTCGGTTTGAACCAGGAACAAAAGTAGCGGAAGCATTTTCGCCGCCAAAGGAGCCAGCGCTGATACCATACCCATTGCCGCTCCGAAAATAAAAAACACTAATTGAACCGGAAGAAGGAGGATACTGCATCCGGTAAGCATAAAGGGCATCAGGATGGCGATAAAAAAATATAATAATCTGCTCTGTTTCATAAAATCCTTTTTGCAAGGAACTTGACAACTTAGTCTTTGCCGAAAAACACCGATTTCTTCTCGTGAAGCAGTTTATCGCCGTAAAAAAGTGTAACCCGCCAGTCTTCGATTTGCCCGTTTTGCGCATAATCGTCGCCGAAATTGCGGAACTTGAATATGTGTCTGCCGGGTATGATAACGCTGTATGATTCCTCAACTCTGTATATTTGGGGTTGGCGCAAATATGTGTAGTCGAAATAAAGTTTTACGGGTACGTTTTCTATCGGTTTGCCGTCGTATCTCCAAGTAACCACAAATTCTTCGCCCCGGTCTTCAAACGGAATAATGCCGGACTGAAAATCGGTAATGTTGGGCTGGTTCCTTGCCGCTTCCATGAATCCTTCGCCTCTAAGCGATTTCATTCGCAGAAACCTGTTTACTTTAACAATCCTGAATTTGCCTATTATGCCGGAGCCGGCGGTTTTTGTAGTTGCGCAACCGCCCGCCATAATAGTGCACATCAGTAAAAATATTGTTATTAGGGCTGTTATACGTTTCATAATTTCACGGTATAAGTTTAAAAATTGAATTGTATATGGCACAATATATCCGTATGGTTTCTTTATAGCTCAATTGAAAAAAATCCGCAAGATAAAATTTAGGCGATATAACTGCAAAACACAATCCGCAAAAGAAAAACAGCAGGGTAACTATTACAAACATCGAATAAAACAATCCTATCTGGCGGATTTCGATTTGGCCTTTTGTGATAACTGCGGTTGTGGTTATGGCGTGCCATCCGAAAATAAAACCTGCAATTATATATTGGGCGGCGAAAAAATATTTTTCCGGCGCATATATTTTTCCGGCGAAAACGTGGATTATAGTGAATGCCGCCAGAGGAATGGGGAAAAAATAAGGAGCCAGCGCCGCGATGACGTTTCTTTTTTCAACTTCAATTTCGCCTCCTGTACGGGAAATACTGAACTTTTTTACTTTGACGCCCGAAAGCACGCTCCATAAAAGATGGTTAAACTCGTGCAGGAATATGTATATGCGCCCGATACGCTGTTTTATGAGAAGGTACACACCGGCTACGGCGAATCCGGCGCACAAATATGCGCTGTATTCGGCGCAAAAGAAAGTTATCTTAAAAAACGCCGAAACAAATGCACAGCTTACCGGAATAAGCAGGAAAGTTAAAATATACCTTAAAAAAAATATCATAATTTTAATTATGCTTGATTTAGGATTATATTTTACCTATTCTTTTAAAAAAAGGAGGTTATATGAGAATACTTATTACCGGCGGGGCCGGTTTTATCGGTTCGCATCTTGCCCAGTACCTTCTCTCTAAAGGGAATCAGGTAACCGTAATCGACGATTTCAGCACCGGCAGGATGGAGAATATCCGGCATTTGCTTGATAACCCGAATTTCACTTTAGTCCGAGACACTATCCTCAACCAGCAGATTATGCATATTTTGATAGAGCAATGCCAGCAAATTTATCATCTTGCCGCGGCGGTAGGGGTTAAACTTATTGTGGAGAGGCCTGTGCATACCATATCCACCAACATTGCCGGTACGGAAGTTGTTCTGGGAATTGCCAACAAGTTTCAGCGAAAAATAGTAGTGATATCGAGTTCCGAAGTATACGGTAAAAACGAAAAAGTCCCGTTTCGCGAAGATGATGACCGGCTTATGGGCGCCACAATTTACAGCCGGTGGAGTTACGCCTGTTCCAAGGCGATAGACGAGTTTTTAGGGCTTGCCTATCACAGGCAGTTCGGCCTGCCGGCGGTAATAGTGCGTCTTTTTAATACCGTCGGGCCCCGGCAGGTGGGACAGTACGGTATGGTAATACCCCGTTTTGTGAAACAGGCGTTGTCCGGCGAACCGATCACCGTTTACGGAGACGGTACGCAGAGCCGGTGTTTCACTTACGTTATGGATGTTGTTAGCGCGCTTGTATTGCTGATGGAGAGCGGCAAATCGGCCGGCGAAGTTTTTAATCTCGGGTCCCGCGAGGAGATATCCATATTTGATCTTGCGCGGCTCATAAAAGAAAAGGTGTCGAGCAAATCCGATATTGTTCTTGTTCCTTACGAACAGGCTTATGAGAAAGGGTTTGACGACCTGATGCGCAGGGTGCCTGACATATCTAAAATAAACCGTGTCATAGGCTATGAGCCCAAATACACTTTATCAGAGATACTTGACGAAGTGATAAAGTATTATCGTCAAAACCCGTTGTCCGCCTGATACTGCACACTTAAAAACGCGATTCGGTACGGTATCTTACATCGCCTTGAAAATCAAACAACGGGCTGATCAGTTTTTTTCCCGATACTCTTCTACCTGATCTACATATGGATCATCTTTAACCCTGTCTATAAAATCGGCGATACTTTCTCCGCTACGGATTCGTGCGCGGATGATATAGTCGTCGTACTGGGATGTGAGTTCGAGCTGGTTTCTGTCCAAAAACTGGCGTATCTCAAAATCTGTTATGTCGCGCCGGAATACGATTTTAACCTCTTTGCTCCATGATTCGTCGGTATCTGTTTTCTGCTGTGCCGCGCAACCGGCAAAGGTAGTAATGCATAGCGAAAAAATTAATAAATAAAAAAATTTACTCATAAAACGATCCTTTTTTCTTTCATTATTTTGTTTTTATGTCAGAGCGCTTTTTTATACGGCACGGTATTCAAAGGCTGTTGATTTTTGACTGCAAAATGGTATAATGGTATCATAAATTAATTATTGTTATAAAAAAACTAAAATTTTTTATAATCCTGTATAAAATTAACGGTCTAATTTTGTGTATTTTGTTATGATATGCATTGTTAAGACCCCGAAAATTCTAAAAGTTATAATTTAATATATAAATAATCAAAATATTATACTATAATGAATCTGGCGAATAAAATATATTATTATTTATCTGATAAGGAGCATAGATCGGGATCGGAATCCGAGTTATTCAATATTTTATTTACATCGAATTTAAAGAATAGTTTTATCCGGCATAAAATATTGAGTTATCTTTTGAAAAAGGACGGCAGGTTTAGTTTTGATTGTATCAATAAGCAGTGGCGTGCCGGCGAAGATGTTTATTCTATAAATCTGGATACTGTGCACTACTGTGCTGTTGATGTGGAGACAACCGGTTTTAACGAGCGGTCCGATCGGATAACCGAGGTTGCCGCCATAAAACTTCATAAAGGCGAAATTACCGCTCATATATCACATCTGGTTAATCCTGAGCAACCTGTGCCGCAGAGGATAACAAAGCTTACTGGAATTACCGACAGTATGCTCTGCGGAAAACTCACGTTCGCTAAACTTGCGCCGCATCTGCTTGATTTTATCGGTGATTCGGTGATTCTGGCGCATCACAGCAGTTTCGATATCCGGTTTATCAATGCCGAGCTTGAGCGCGCGGGATACCCACCGCTGTCGAATCCTTCGGTATGCACATGCAAATTATCGCGCAGGTTTTATCCGTTTATGAACAATCATTCTCTCGATACCGTAGCGGAATTTTTGGATTTGAAATTCGTTTCCCGGCACAGAGCTTACGGAGACGCATTGATGGTGATAAATATTTTTCTGAACTTTTTTGAGTTATTCAAAAGTTACGGTATTAATTCTCTTAGGGACCTCATTAATTTTCTATCATGAATCAGAAAACGGAACGTGAAATATCTTCTATTCTGGAAATTCTGAAAAAAACTTATCCCTTTGCAAAAACAGCACTTGTGTATGCCAGTCCGTTTCAGTTTCTTGTGGCCGCTGTGCTTTCTGCCCAGTGTACCGACAAGAGAGTAAACGAGGTAACTTCGCGTTTATTTATAAAATACAAAGAAGCGCAGGATTTTGCCTCAATTTCGCAGGACGATCTTATAAAATACGTCAGGCCGTGCGGTTTTTTCCGCAACAAATCGAAAAACATTATCGAATGTGCGAAAATAATAGCGGGTGTGTACGGTGGTAAAATTCCATCGAATAGGGATGAGCTTATGGCTCTGCCGGGTATAGGGAGAAAGACAGCCAATGTAATTTTGTCCAATATTTTCGGTGAGGCGGCTATTGCGGTGGATACCCATGTGTTCAGGGTAGCGAGGCGGATAGGTTTATCCGCCTCAAATACTCCTGAATGTGTTGAGAATGACCTGATGAAAGTTATCCCGAAAAATTGCTGGTCTCCGGTTCATCATCAGTTGATTTATCACGGCAGGCAGGTTTGCCGTGCAAGAAACCCGTTGTGCGGTGAATGTGGGGTAAACGCATATTGCGATTATTACATTAATATGCGTTTAGTATAATAATAATTTCGGATCGCTGAAAAAGTATTTTTTAGTATCATTGCGAAGCTTTTAAAAAGCTGTGGCAATCTTAAGCTATGATGGTTTTGAGATCACCACGCCGTTTTGTTTTCGCGAAACTTTACGTGGTGGCATAGAAAATTAAGGTTTTTCAGCAATCCCAATTTATTGAAAAACTAAAAAGATAAAAAGACTTTGTTCTTTCTGAAAAAAAGCCAAAAACTTTTTTGCAATCCGTTGTATTTCGTCTTGAGAACGCAATTATTATTATAAAAAATAAAAAAGCGGGAAGTCCGGTTTTCCAGACTGCCCGCGTAAAACGGATATGTTTATTAAATTTAGTTTACTTCAATCCTTTTCGGTTTTGCATGTTGAGCCTTTTTTAATCTGAGAGTGAGTATTCCGTTTTGCATTGAAGCTGTTATATCCGATTGATCGATAGATTCGTCGAGTTCGAATACTCTTTTAAACCGGTGTTGTGCCCTTTCGGAGATAAGAAGTTTGTATCCGTCCATTTTATCATCTTTCCGGGCGTCTATGGTCAATATGTTGTTCTCTATCTGAATGTTGAGGTTATTCTTATCTACACCCGGCAGTTCTGCCCATAACACTATCTCATCGCCTTCGTCTTTTATGTCTACCGCAGGGCTGATAAACCTTTCCGGCCGTTCCAGCTCGCTTCTTTTCTGAATCGCCTTCATTGTTTTATCCTCCTGTTTAAGAGATTTGTTTAATTTATTCGGTTTTTATCGAAATCTGTTTCGGTTTTTCTTCTTCAGCTTTTTGGCAATGAATTTCAAGCACACCGTTTACGCAGGATGCCGATATTTTGTCCCTGTCGATTTTTGAAGGTAGCGTAAGCCGTCTCTGGGTTTCACCGGCAAACCGTTCGCGCCGTATATATTTTTTCCTCTCGTCGATGGTAATGTCAGGCTGATTGACTTTGATCGCCAGAGTATTGTTAATAGCTTGAATTTCGATATCGTTTTTGTCTATGCCCGGCATATCCATTTTTATCACATACTCGTCCTGATTTTCCCACATATCTGCGGCAAGTTTAAGTTTTCCTTCATAGAGTCCTAATGTTCGTTGTGTGTTTCCGAAAGTCTCATCGAAAAATTCGTTCAGTTGATTCTGAATATCGAACAATTCTTCAAGCCTGTTATAAATCGTCATGGTTCGTCCTCCTTTTTTAGGTATTAATTCACTTTAATAAGTTTCGGTTTAGCCTTTTCGGTTTTGGGTATGGTTATTTCCAGTACGCCGTTTTTGTAATCTGCTTTTATATGATCCGCGTCGAGCCCTTCCGGCAAGGTAATGGATCGTTCAAATCTGCCGAAAAACCGTTCGCTACGGTACAGGTTTTTCTTTTTGGTTTCTTTTTCTTCTTTCCTTTCCCCTTGAATCCTGAGAATGTTGGAGTACAATTCGATTCGGATATCTTTTTTGTCAATACCCGGCATATCGGCTTTAACTTCGATGGAGTCGTCGTTTTCAATTACATCGATTCCCGGTTCAGCAGGGTAATCGTACCAGTCGCTACGGTTGTCGAAGAATTTTCCTATGGTATCTTCGATCAGGCTGTTTACGTGTTGTTGAAAATCAAGTAAAGATCCGGTCAGTTCGTTTTTTCTCGGTTTCCATTTTAGCAAGTTCATTTTCAATCCTCCTTTTTTGGGTTTGAGGTTTGCTGAACAAATTTCAATTTATTGTATAAACAAAACACGTACCCAAAGGGGATTTATTCTTTTAATTTATTGAAAATAGGTAAATTATGCAGGAAAAGGAAAAATTGCGGGTATAGATAATTTGTGTCATTATAACACAATATGTAACATATCAACGCATTTGCGTATGTGTCAGGGTAGCTGGCAGTTGTCGATAAGGCGTGTTTTGCCGGCGTAAACCGCGATAAGTATTCTGTCGCCGTGTGTGAGGGTATCTTTTGCTTCGAGGGTATCTTTGTCAACGCAGGCGATATAGTCGATTTCGATTGATTTTGCGGTTAGGATAATTCTTTTTATCTCTTCGGTAATGAGTTCGGAATTTGTGAATCCCGACATAAAAAGGTCGATTGCGTGGCTGAGTGATTTGTTTATAAGTTTGGCGTCGAAACGTTCATTTTTGTCAAGGTATACGTTTCTGGAACTCATGGCGAGCCCGTCTTCTTCCCGCACGATGGGGCAGATTTCTATTTTTACGGGTATGTTAAGATCGGCAACGATTTTTTTTATAATAAGGGCTTGCTGGATATCTTTTGCGCCGAAATATGCCGTATCCGGCTGGATGATATTGAGAAGTTTTACCACAACTGTAGTTACGCCTTTGAAATGGCCCGGTCTTTTCAGGCCGCACCAGTTTGAAGAGATTGATTCTTCGGTAACGTAAGTAGAGTAACCCGGCGGGTACATATTTTCTTCCGTCGGATAAAAAATAATGTCGGTATTGACCGATTCGGCCAGTTGTGCGTCGCGTTCAAAATCGCGCGGGTACTTATGCAAATCTTCCGTGGGCCCGAATTGTTTGGGATTGACGAATATGCTCAGCGCAACCGTATCCGATCCGGTTTTTGCCGCGCGCAGAAGGCTTAAATGGCCTTCGTGCAGGTATCCCATAGTAGGCACAAACCCGATGGATTTGCCTTGTTTTTTTATATCTGAAACATATTTCTGAACGGATATCGGATCGTTGAAGGTAATCATAAAAAACCTCAATAAGAGTGTTCTTTTCCGGGATATGAGCCGGACCTGACTTCTTCGCCGAAAGTTTTTACGGTCTTTACAATTTCTGAGTATAAATCGACATAAGTTTTGACGAATTTCGGTTTAAACCGTTTAAATAATCCGAGCATATCTTGTGTAACGAGAATCTGTCCGTCGCAATGGGGGCCTGCGCCGATGCCGATGGTCGGCACGTTAATTTGCGCAGTGATTTGTTTAGCGAGGTCGGCGGGTACGCATTCTATAACAAGTGCGAACACGCCTGCCTGGCAAAGCGCTTTCGCATCGTTTAGTACTTTTTGTGCGGATTGATTGTCGATACCCTGCACGAAATATCCACCGCTGGTGAGCACGTCCTGAGGAGTCAGCCCGATATGTCCCATAACGGGCATCCCTGCTCGCACCATACGCGATACGGTATCGGCGATTTCTTCGCCGCCTTCGAGTTTGAGGGCTTCGGCGTTGCCTTCTTTGATCAGTTTTGCGCCGTTATAGAGAGCGTCGCAGACAGTTGCCTGATAACTCATAAACGGCATATCCGCCACTAAAAGGGCGTTTTTGTTTGCGCGCGATACGCATTTTGTATGGTATACGACATCTTCTACGGTAACATGGAGTGTGTTTGCCCTGCCTTGAACGATCATGCCGAGCGAATCGCCGACGAGAATGACTTCTACTTCCGCTTCGTTTAAGATAGCGCTAAACAGCGAATCATAAGCGGTCAGGGCAATGAATTTGCGGTTTTGTGTTTTGTACTGTGTAAGTTTTTTTGGAGTAACTTTAGATTTGTCCATCAAGGCGAATTCCTTCAACCTTTTTTATTTTGTATTTTTTATTTATTTTACCGAGCATCTGCTCCGGTTTAAGTTTTATAACCGGATGAATAAAATCCGGTTCGATTTCCGATAACGGTACAAGCACAAAAGGCCGTTCGTGCATTTTTAAATGCGGTATAGCCAAATTATAGGTTCGGATAACTTTATCGCCGTATGCCAGTATATCTATATCCAGAGTCCTGTCATGGTAAACCTGCGATTGGTCTCTGCCGAACTCGCGTTCAATAGATTTTATCAAGTCCAGAATATCTGCCGGCGGTATTTCGGTAGTACAGCTTAGCGCAAGATTCAAAAAATCGTTATCCGAATCCATATCCTGCGGTCCGGTTTCATAGACGGAGGATACTTTTATATTCTCAAACAGATTCGAACCGGCCAGCGTATTTATTGCCGATTTTAGATAATGCAGTCTGTCGCCCATATTTGATCCTAAAGACAACATCAGTTTGAATTTCATTTTTTCAAATAACCTGTTTTATTCGCGATACTGCCTGAGACAATCTTTCTTCGGGTACTGTTAGAGCCGCCCTGACGTATCCTTCGCCGTAATCGCCGAACCCGTTGCCGGGAGTAACCACGATAGCGGTTTCTTCAAGAAGAAGTTTTGCAAACTTTGATGAATCATATTTCGCCGGTACCTTAAACCATACATAGAAAGTTGATTTTGGCATATCGCAGTCCAGCCCGCAGTCGTTTAATCCGTTTACAAACACGTTTCGTCTTCGCTCAAATACCTTATATATGTTTTTAGCTACCGGCAGGGCTTTGTTTAAGGCAACTATTCCCGCTTCCTGAACCGCCTGAAACGCGCCGGAATCTATATTTGATTTTATTTTTGTCAGTCCCGCTATAATTTTTTCGTTACCGAGTGCGAATCCTATTCTCCAGCCGGTCATGCAGAAGGTTTTAGATAGTGAATGAAACTCGATGCCTATATCTTTGGCGCCGTCTATTTCAAGAAACGATGGTGCGTGGTAATCGTCGAAACTGACTTCAGTGTATGCCGCGTCGTGGCATACGATGATATTGTGTTTATGGGCGAACTCCGTAACTTTTTTAAAAAAATCTTTATCTGCCGTAGCGGATGTAGGGTTGTTCGGGTAGTTTATGAACATTAATTTCGATTTTTCTGCGATATTTTCCGGTATGGCGTCCAAATCCGGCAAGAACCGGTTCTGTTTGAGCAGGGGCATTATGTAAGGTGTTGCGCCGGCAAATATGGTTCCTGTTTTGTACACAGGGTACGCAGGGTCAGGCACAAGCACGTAATCGCCCGGGTCGGCAAACGCCATGGTTATGTTGGCGATACCTTCTTTCGAGCCGATGAGAGCCACGGCTTCTTTTGCCGGATCGATATTTACGCCGAACCTGTTTTTAAACCAGTTGCACGCGGCTTCCCTGAACTCTATCATTCCTACGGTTGAAGGGTACCTGTGGTTTGCGGGTTTTTCCGCCGATTTTTTTAAAGCCTCAACAATTACTGACGGGGTAGGGATATCCGGGTCGCCGACGCCGAGGTCGATTACGTCTTTTCCCCGGGCAACGGCTTCTTTTTTCAGCCTGTCGATTTCGAAGAACAGATAAGGAGGGAGTTTGAGCAGTCGTTGGGCAAGTTCGAAATTTCCGTTCATTTATGGTCTCCTAAAACATATAATTGATCAGAATTTTAAGTTAAGCACATCCATCATATCGTACCAACCCGGTTTAGCTGATGATACGAACACCGCCGCTCTCAGTGCGCCGATTGCGAATACGTCTCTGGATTCGGCTTTGTGCGTAAACTCTATCCGTTCGGCTAAATTAGCGAAACAGACCGTATGGTCTCCGGTAACGTTTCCCATACGAAGCGCGTGTATGCCGATATCGCCTTTTTTCCGTTCGCCGGTGATTCCTTCTCTTCCGTAAACGGCTTTGTCCGCGAGATTCACTCCGCGCCCCAAAGCGGCCATTTCCGCAAGTTTTTTTGCGGTTCCGCTTGGAGCGTCTTTCTTGAACCGGTGATGTGCTTCGGTGATCTCGATATCGTAATCTTCGTCAAGAATTGCCGCCGCTTTCTTTACCAGCGCGAACAGCAAATTCACGCCTACGCTCATGTTCGGCGCGACAACCATTGCTATATCTGAAGAATAGGTTTTAAGCGAATTTATCTGATCGCAGGTTAAGCCGGTAGTCCCTATAATCAGAGCTTTTTTCGAGTTTCGGCACTGAACAGCGTTATCCATTGTCGATTCTGGATTTGAGAAATCTATAACGGCATCGCAATTATTAATGCAATTCGCAGTCGACGGGGTAAGGACGATATTTGAGTTTTTCACATCCGTAAACTCCGATATATTTTTGCCTATCATTGGATGCGACGGGTATTCAACCGCGCCGGCAATCGTAAAAGTATCCGTGTTTTTTCCCGCCAGAGATAGGATTCTCTGTCCCATTCTGCCTGCGGCTCCAATTACTGCTATACGAATCATTTAAAAAACCTCCTATTTGGTGTAGCATTCAAGTTTGCCAGCGAGTTCTGGAATTTTGGACAGTTCTTTAAGCAGTTTTAGCTTGCCGGTTTCGGAGATAAAGGTCATTGGAAGTCTCAGTTCAGGTTTGATCATATTCAAAAGGGCCATTGCCGATTTTACCGGTATAGGGTTGGTTTCCACAAACATAACCTTGAATATATCGTATAATTCATAATGGATTTTTTTCGCTGTCTGAAAGTCGCCTGATAAAGCGGATTTGACAAGGCTTGCCATTCTGCCCGCAAGCACGTTTGCCACTACCGATATAACGCCTTTTGCGCCTATGGAAATCATGGGCAGTGTAAGCGAATCGTCGCCGGATAAAACGGTTATGTTGCAGAGTTTAAGTATTTGTGATACCTGATCGAGCGACCCGCTGGCTTCTTTTATGGCTACGATATTTGGGATTTCCGATAATTTAGCCACAGTTTCCGGTGAGATAGATACTCCAGTCCTGCCGGGCACGTTATATAGTACTTGGGGTATATCCACCGATTCCGCTACTTTTTTGAAATGCTGGTAAAGGCCGTCCTGAGTGGGTTTGTTGTAGTACGGTGTAATAAGCAGTACGCCGTCCGCGCCGGCTTTTTTTGCGTGTTCTGTGAACATCAATGTTTCGCTTGTGCTGTTTGAGCCGGCTCCCGCGATTACGGGAACTTTACCTTTGGCTTCGCTTATAACTATATCTACGACTTGAAAATGTTCTTCATAAGACAGCGTGGCCGATTCGCCTGTGGTTCCACATGGAACAATACCGCTGGTGCCGTTATCAATATGGAACCGGACAAGTTTTCTCAACGCCTGCTCGTCGATGCGGTTATCTGAAAAAGGCGTTACTATAGCAACAAAAGATCCCTGAAACATGATCGTATCTCCTATGTTAAATTTCTATGGTACCGGAAAAAACAGTTTCGCCGGGACCGGTCATATAGATGTTGCCGTCCTCGGCCCATTGTATATAAAGATCGCCTCCGGGCAAAGATACGTTTACCTCTTTACCCGCCAGGCCGTTAAGCCCTGCCGCGACTGCGCATGCGCACGCACCCGTACCGCATGCTAAAGTCAGGCCGGCGCCTCGTTCCCAGACGCGCACTTTAATATTTTTATCGTCGATTACCTCGACAATTTCCACGTTTGTCCGTTTCGGGAATATTCCTGCGCGCTCAATCATAGGGCCGATTTTGGTTATATCCAGAGAATCGAGTTTATCGAGAAAAATCACGCAGTGCGGGTTGCCCATAGACACGGTTGTTATATGGTATACCTTGTCGCCGAACTGGAACGGTTCGTCGATAATCGGGTTGTCGGTATCGAAAATAACGGGAATTTCCGACGGTTTAAGTTTCGGTGCGCCCATATTTACCTTAACTTTATCGCCAAGTATTTGCGGGGTGATTATACCCGCCAGAGTTTCGATTTTAAATTCAAATTTATCGCTTAATTTGTTATTGATAATATATTTTGCAAAACACCGTATGCCGTTGCCGCACATTTCCACTTCGCCGCCGTCGGAATTGAAAATCCGCATTTTGAAATCGGCGGTTTCGGATTTTTCAAGCAGTAAAAGCTGGTTTGCGCCGATTCCGAAATGGCGGTCGCACCATTTAGCCGCGAACTGCGAAGGGTTATCCAGTATGTGTTCAATACCGTTAATTACAATAAAATCGTTGCCCAGTCCATGCATTTTCGTGAAATTGATTTTCATTTAATATACTCCTTAATAGAGATCGACTCGTTACGGATTAAATCTTCCCATGTTTCGCGTTTTCGAATTATATTATACTGGTTTCCATCAACCAGAACTTCCATTGCCCGTACCCTTGAATTGTAATTTGACGACATGGCAAACCCGTAGGCGCCTGCGCTAAGTATGGCGGCATACTCGTTTTCGTGTATCGTCTGAATTTCCCTGTCTTCGGCGAAAAAGTCGCCGGATTCGCAAACAGGCCCTACGAAATCGGCTTTCATTTTTGTCCGGTTCGGGTTATTTACTACAGGCACGATTTTATGGAATGCTTTATACAGCGCCGGCCGGATCAGGTCGTTAAACGCCGCGTCAAGTATTATGAAAGTTTTGTCTCCGCTTTGTTTTATATATTCGACTTTAGAGATAAGTATTCCTGCGTTTCCGGCGATATACCTTCCCGGTTCGAGGATGAGTGTCAGTCCGAGGCCTTTTATTCTCGGAATTATTACGGATGCGAATTGTTCCGGTGTTTGCGGTATTTCCGTATCGTAGACGATTCCCAGCCCGCCTCCGATATCGAGGTATTGCAAAGGGACTCCGTTTTTCTTTAATTCCGCAATCATCGGCAACAGTTTATCGAGCGCTTGCGCATACGGGTCGCCGGAAAGTATTTGCGAGCCTATATGCATGTGGATTCCCACAGGTTCTACCGCAGAGAGCATCATTGCCAGATGATAAGCTGATTTTGCCCGTTCGATATCCATACCGAATTTGTTTTCTTTTTTGCCGGTAGAGATAAATCTGTGTGTCTGCGGGTCGACGTCGGGGTTTACCCTTATGGCGATTTGCGCTTTTGTATTCATGTTTGACGCCAGGGTGTTTATCCGTTCCAGTTCCATTTCCGATTCTACGGTAAATATTTTTATGTTATGGTTAAGCGCGTATATTATTTCTTTTTCCGATTTGCCCACGCCTGCAAATACTACTCTCGACGGGTCGCCACCAGCGCGTATTACGCGGAACAGTTCGCCGCCGGATACGATATCGAACCCCGCCCCGCATTTTGCCAGAGTTCGCAGTACGGAAATATTCGAGTTGCATTTTACCGAATAACATATCATGTGAGAAACCGGAGCAAACGCTTTATCGAGGCGCATATAATTTTCTATCAGTGTTTTTTTGCTGTATATAAACAAAGGAGTGCCTTCCCGTTTTGCAATATTTTGAACGGGTATATCCTCGCAGTATAGTTTATTGTTTACGAACTTAAAATCCGACATTATATAAATTCTCCATGGAATTAAATTTATTTTTATATATTTTTGTCATCGGCTGAACTATTTAATTTTCCGATCCAGTATTTAATTTGGTTTTTTACTTCCGAGAACGAAGCGCAACCTTTAGATTTTTTATTTTTTATTGAGGTATACACATTAAGGCAATTTTTTATATTTTCGTCAAACTTGTCTGAGAAGAGAGCCCATTGATTCATATCAAGTTCATGGAACTCTTTTTTGTTCTCAATACAGTATGCCACAATTTTACCCGTAATTTCATGGGCGGTTCTGAAAGGGACATTTTTGCGCGCGAGGTAATCCGCAATATCGGTAGCAAGTATATAGTCCGAACCTGCCAGTTGGGCAAGGCGGTTTGTGTTAAACTCAATGGATGATATCATTCCTTTGCAGACAAGCAGTATTCCTTTTACTGTATCTATGGAATCGAATAGCGGTTCTTTGTCTTCCTGCAGGTCGCGGTTGTAGCTTAACGGGAGCCCTTTTAAGGTTGTTAGAATAGACATCAGGTTGCCGTACAGCCTGCCTGTTTTGCCTCTGCAAAGTTCCGCCATATCTGGGTTTTTTTTCTGGGGCATGATACTGCTTCCCGTACAGTATTTATCCGGCAAAACAGCGAACCTGAATTCAGGAGATACCCATAATACCAGTTCTTCAGCCAGCCTTGATATATGCGCGCCCAATAGTGCGCAATGCGCCATAAATTCCGCGACAAAATCGCGGTCGGAGACGGCGTCGATACTGTTTATGGAAACGGTATCGAAATTCAGTTCTTTAGCTGTATAATCCATATCTATGGGAAACGGAGTGCCGGCAAGAGCGCATGATCCGAGCGGCATTACGTTTACCCGTTTAAGCGAATCCGAAAATCTGCTTTTATCGCGTTCGAGCATAGTTACGTAAGCCAGCAGATGATGGGAAACCGGCACCGGCTGGGCGTGTTGAAGATGTGTAAACCCCGGCATAACAGCGTTTTCGTATTGCTGAGATTTTTGCACAAACGCCGTTTGCAGACCGGTTATCAGCCGGATTATTTCTTTCGTTTCATCGCGCAGATACATCCTTATATCCGTGGCAACCTGATCGTTTCTGCTTCGGGCGGTATGCAGTTTCGCGCCCGCGGGGCCGATAAGTTCGGTCAACCGCGCCTCGATATTCATATGGATATCTTCCAGCTCGGTTTTAAATACGAACCGGCCTTCTTCGATTTCCGATTTAATTTTATTTAGCCCGTTCTCAATCTGTTTAGCTTCTTCGCCGGTAATGATGCCTGTTTTAGCGAGCATTTTTGCGTGGGCGATACTCGCCATGATATCATGCCGGTATAAGCGTGAATCGTAATGAACCGATGCGGAGAACTGTTCGGCAATTTTATCTGTTGACTGGGTGAATCTTCCACCCCATAATTTTGAGTTTAGATTCAATATTATTACCTCCCGAGCAGTGATTTAAGCCTTAATCGCAGGGCGTTGAGCTTGATAAACCCCTGCGCGTCTTTCTGATCGTAAACCGTTTCCGCCTCGAATGTGGCAAATTTTTCGCTGTATAAACTATTGGGCGATTTTCTTCCTAAAACAGTGGCGTTGCCTTTATAGAGTTTTATCCGCACCGTTCCGGTTACGTTCTGTTGAGATTTTTTTACCATTTCTTTAACCATATCCATCTCCGGTGAAAACCAGAACCCGTAATAGATCAGTTTGGCGATATACGGAATCAGAGAATCGCGCAGATACATCACTTCCCTGTCCATAGTGATAGATTCCACAGCCCTGTGGGCGATATGCAGAACCGTACCGCCGGGCGTTTCGTAAACTCCGCGCGATTTCATGCCGACAAACCTGTTTTCGACGATATCCACCCTGCCGATACCGTGTTTTCCGGCCAGTTTGTTCAGTTCGGCGAGCAATCCTGCGGGCGATAGCACCTGCCCGTTTAGCGCAACGGGGATACCATCTTTGTAATCGAGTTCGATTATCTCCGGTTTATCCGGCGCTTTTTCCGGCGATACCGACAGAAGGAACATGTCTTCCGGCGGTGCGTTCCAGGGATCTTCCAGGATGCCGCCTTCGAAACTTATATGGAACAGGTTGCGGTCGGAACTGTACGGTTTTGCCTGTGTTACCGGAACGGGTATTGCGTGAGCGTTAGCGTAGTTTATTAGATCCGTGCGTGATTTGAAATCCCAGTCGCGCCATGGGGCGATAACTTTAATGTTGGGTTCAAGGGCATAGAAAGTCAGTTCGAATCTGACCTGATCGTTTCCTTTTCCGGTGGACCCGTGGGCAACCGCCGGCGCTTTTTCTTTGCGTGCGATTTCTATCTGTTTTTTCGCAATTAGAGGGCGTGCCAGAGAAGTTCCCAGCAGATAATTCCCTTCGTAAACAGCGTTGGACTGGATAGCGAAAAAAACGTAATCGCGCACAAATTCTTCACGCAGGTCTTCGATATATACTTTCGACGCGCCTGTGGTTATAGCTTTTTCGTAAACCGGTTCGAGTTCTTCGCCCTGTCCTAAATCGGCGGTGAATGCGATTACGTCGTATCCTTTTTCAAGTTTGAGCCATTTTAGTATGATGGAGGTATCGAGCCCTCCTGAATACGCAAGAACCACTTTTTCGGACATATTAGCACCTTTAAATTTTAATATTTTTTTATTTTGTCGTCTTTGTTTAACAGTTTCAGAATAATCGCTTTTTGGACGTGGAGCCTGTTTTCTGCCTGATCGAATACTACAGACTGCGGTCCGTCGAGCACGTCGTCGGTTATTTCCTCGCCCCTGTGCGCGGGCAGGCAATGCATTACAAGCGCGCCCGGCTTGGCGAGTTTTAATACTTCTTTATTAAGCTGGTATTTTGAAAAAATTTCTTTGCGCCGGGTAGTTTCTTCTTCCTGTCCCATACTTACCCAGACATCGGTATAAACTGCGTCCGCATCGGATAATGCCTGTGCGATATCTTCGGTGATCAGCAGTTGTGCTCCGTTTTGGCGCATGATTTCTTTCGTTTGCGCCACAATAGATTTGTCCGGTTCGTATCTTCTCGGGCAGGCGAGCGCGAAATTCGTGCCGAGTTTGGCGCTAAGAAGCATAAGCGAGTTGCATACGTTGTTGCCGTCGCCAACGAAAGCCATTTTGAACCCGTCGAAATTTTTTCTGTGTTCAAGTACCGTAAAAAAATCCGCCAGCGCCTGGCACGGGTGTTCGAGTTCGGATAACGCGTTTATTACCGGAACTTTTGCGTGTTTGGCAAGTTCAGATATGGTAGAATGACGGAACGTGCGCGCCATGACGATATCTACCCATCGCTCAAGGTTGCGCGCCACATCCGCTACGGATTCCCGTTCGCCGAGCTTGATATCAACCGGCTGAAGGTAAACCGCGTATCCGCCCAATTGGACCATACCGATTTCAAAAGTTACTCTGGTTCGCAATGACGGTTTTTCAAATATCATTGCCATGCTTTGCTGGTTGAGTATCGACTGCAAAGGATACCGTTTTATAAGGCCTGCGCATTCAAACAGCGCGTGTATTTCGGCTGTGCTCAGGTCGCAGATAGACAGCAAATCTTTTTTCATCCTTTTTTCCCTTCCCTGAGTAAAGATTGCTCAAACACGTCGAGCCCTGCGGCTAAATCGTTTTGAGTAATATTCAAAGCGGGTAAAAACCTGACGGTATTATCGCCCAGATTATTTATCAGCACAAAATTTTCCTTGCACGCCTGTTTTAGATCAGCGGCGGGAACGCGGATATCTACACCAATCATAAGCCCTTTTGCGCGAATATCGGTGATAAGCCCGGTTTTGTGCGCGGTTTGAGTTAATCTGTCCATAGCGTATTTTGACATTTTGGTTACGTTATCCAAAAGGTTTTCTTTTTTTATCGTATCCAGAACGGCAATGGCCGCCCTGCAGGCAAGCGGGTTTCCGCCGTAAGTGGAAGCGTGCATACCCGCCGGCAACATATCTTTCAGTGCCGGTTTTGCCATCATGGCGCCTATGGGAAACCCTGCGCCGAGTGCTTTAGCCAGAGTAACCACATCGGGTTCGATTCCAAATGTCTGAAATCCGTAAATATTGCCTGTTCTTCCTATGCCTGTCTGCACTTCGTCGAGTATAAGGAGTATATTTTTTTCGCGGCATAACGATTCTATCTGTTTGTAAAATTCGTCTTTTGCGATATTTAGTCCGCCTTCGCCCTGAATCAGTTCAAGCATAATCGCGCATGTTTTGACGCTGAGCTGGTCAAGGACGGATTCGAAGTTGCCGAATTCGGCGTACCTGAACCCTTCGGGCAGAGGTTCAAACCCTTTTTGATATTTCGGTTGCCCTGTGGCGGTGATTGTGGCGAGTGTTCTTCCGTGAAACGATTTATAAAACGTGATTATTTCAAATCTGCCACCGGACTGGTTGCCGAACCTGCGGGCGAGTTTTATTGCCGCTTCGTTTGCTTCCGCACCGCTGTTGCAGAAAAACGTATACCCTCCGAATCCAGCTTCGGCTAATCTCTGCGCGAGTTCGGCCTGCAGAGGATTATAAAAATTGTTCGGCACATGAATCAGTGTTTGAAGCTGGTCGCAAAGCTGGTTTACAAAATACGGATGGCAGTGCCCCAGGCATCCTGTGCCCCAGCCGGGATACAGGTCGAGGTATTTTTTTTCGCTGGTATCGTACAGGTACGATCCTTCGCCTTTGCAGAAAACAAGCCCTTCCCGCCCGTAAGTGGGAAGAACAAATCTGGAATAAAGGTCTGCTGTATTATCTTTTGTTTTCATATTGCCGCCCCTACCGGATTTAGGTGATTTTTCTTAACTATTTCAGTACCGATACCTTTATCGGTAAATATTTCAAGCAAAAGCGTATGGGGCAACATGGCGTTAATAATATGCGTTTTGTGAACGCCTCCCGATACCGCCCGCAACCCTGCGCTGACTTTAGGTATCATTCCGCCGGATATTACGCCCGATTCCATAAGTGTTGTTGCCATATCCAAATCCAGATGAGAAATCAGCGAACCCGGATTGGTTTTGTCGCGCAGTATACCGTCCACATCGGTTAAAAACACCAGTTTCTCAGATCCGATGGCTCTTGCGATTTCGCCTGCGGCAAGATCGGCGTTGATATTGTAAGTATAGCCGTCTTCGCCGATAGCTACCGGCGCGATAACCGGTATTTTATTTTCATGAAGCAATGTTGTCAGTGGTTGGGCGTATATGCTTTTCACGTCGCCCACAAACCCCAGGTCTTCGTTATCCAACGGCGGATTAAGTTTATGTTTACGTGCTATTATCAGCCCGTGCCGTTTGCCGGATAACCCTTCGGCACACCCGCCGATAGATTTTATCAGTTCGACGATCTCGAAATTGGTTTCTTCAAAAAGGACTTTCTCTACCGTCTGAACCGTCTGTTCGTCGGTTACTCGATATCCTTGCACGAATTTCGGTGTTTTCCCGAGCGCGCGCATCGCTTCGCTGATCCTGTTTCCTCCACCGTGCACGATAACGGGTTTTATGCCAACGGTATATAAAAACACGATATCTGTGAGCACGTTTTTCATCCATGTACTGTTTGACATGGCGCTACCGCCGAATTTAATTACCGTTATTTTCCCTTTGAATGACTGAATGTACGGTAATGCCTCAATCAGAATACCCGCTTTTTGAATAATTTTTTCCATATTTAGTTCACCTCAAAGATTGATATCAATGTAGCCGTGCGATATATCGCACGTGTAATAAACGTCTGTTGCGTTGCCGCATTTCAAATCGACGGTAATTTTAAATCGCGGATACGTCCATATTTCGTATTTTTTGTCCGCATTTTCAACTTCAATCGAATCGGATACGATTTTGAGGTTATCCAGATAAATATCTACACGGCCGGGATCAAACTCTATCTGCGAACTTCCCAGCGCCGACATGATCCTGCCCCAGTTCGGGTCCTTGCCGTTTAGCGCGACTTTAAAAAGCAGGCAGTTGGCGATATGGCGCGCGGCTTTTTTGGCGTCCTGATTATTTTTTGCGCCCTGAATGAGTATTTGCACAACTTTTGTCGCGCCTTCGCCGTCTTTGACTATCTGCAGAGCTAAACTCAGGCATGTTTCGTGCAGAAGTTTCTTAAATACCGGTGCGAAATCGCTGTCGGGGGTAACCACAGTGTTGCCCGCGAGCCCGTTTGACATGAGTATCACGGTATCGTTGGTTGACATATCTCCGTCGACGTTTATGCGGTTAAACGTCATATCCACCGCTTCGCGCAGACATTGGCGCATAAATCCGTGTTCTATAGCGCAATCTGTTGTTATTACGCATAGCATAGTCGCCATATCCGGCGCGATCATGCCTGATCCTTTTGCCATACCGCCCATTTTTACGGTAACTGAGCCGAGTTCTGTTTTGTAGGCGATCTCTTTTGGTATCAGATCCGTAGTCATAATCGCTTCTGCGGCTTTTTTGCCTCCGAACGGGCTCATTTTGGGTATTATATCGGCAATACCGGATTCGATTTTGTCCATGGGAAGCTGAATCCCGATTCTGCCTGTTGAGCAGACAAGAACTTCCTGCGCTTCGATAGCGAGTTTATCGGCAACTAACTGCGCCATTTTCCGGGCGTTTAGTATACCTTGTTCGCCGGTAGAGGTGTTAGCGCAACCGCTGTTTAGAATCACTGCTTTTGTGCGGTGTGCTTTCTCAAGATGGTCTATGCTTACGGTTACGGCGGCGGATTTTACTTTGTTGCGGGTAAAACACGCGCAGGCTATGCTGTCGCGTTCAGAATAGACGATAGCGAGGTCAAGCGCGTCTTTTTTTATACCGCAATGCGTGCCTCCGGCGAGAAAACCGAATACGGTGGTTACTCCGCCGTCCGGTACCGGTTGGATTTTAGGGTTCAGGTTATCGTTATCTGGCATAAAACAAAGGTATCCTTTTGCGTACAGGTTATTGAATCAGCAGATTTTTTATAAACTTTAATTAAAAACCCTTATTATATTAATGTTTGTCCTTAAAAGTCAATTAATTAATCGCACAACCGGCTGGCCGGTTCCCGTATCTGGTTTTTTAAATAATAATTGGTTATAAAATTAGAGAGCGCTGAAAAGTCTTTTTTATTGCCATTGCGAAGCAAAGAAGGAGCTGTGGCAATCTTAAGCTATGATGGTTTTAGGTTACCATGCCGTTTTGTTTTCGCAAAACTCCTCTTAATGGCATAAAAATTTAAGTTTTTTTCAGCTATGCCAGATTTTTATTAGAATGCAGAGCATTTTGCGGTATTATGATGTATAATGCGCAATATCTGCAAACTACATCAATAACCGGAGCAAACCGCCAGATGAACCTGACCGGCGAAAACCTGCTGAATTTTGACCAAGATTACCAGGCCGTAAACGGTATTCTGTCACGGCGCAACCTGAAATTCCTCAAAGGGTTTTCTACGCGCAACCTTGTATTCGGCTATGAATCTGTATCCGCTGAAGATATTTTACGGCTGTATGAACTTTTGAAAAAGTATTCGTTCAGGCTGTTTTTAAAAGACGTAATAAAATCGCGCGATTCGTTTTCAAAACCCGATCTTATCAAATTCGCCGGAGAACAAACTGTAGAGAATTATATCTGCATAGCGCTTAACCTGAACATAATCGAACCGGCCGGCGAGCAAGGCGTATATAAACTTAAAAAAAGTTATGTAGAAACTTTTGGCGATACCCTTGAGTGGTTTGTATCTCGTGTAATGCGGTTTGAATTTTTCGCGCCGGCAGGTTGGGGAATAAAACTTCGTTCAAAAGGTGTCGGCGGTGATTACGATGTGCTGGGGCTTGTTGAAAACCGGCTGGTTTATATAGAAACGAAATCCGCCCCGCCCGCCCATATTGAGCAGAACGATATGTGTGAGTTTATATCGCGGATAAGCATAATATCGCCCGAAATAGCAATATTTTTAGTGGATACAAGCCTGTGCATGAAAGACAAAATCGTCCCTTACTGCCGGTACGCTCTCCGGTCTGCGGGAATCGACTGCGAGCCGGAAAATATGGGCGGGGAAAACTACCGGTTTAATCACGGCATATATATAATCAACAGTGCAGGCGGGTTGATATTGAATTTAAAAAAAGCGTTTGCCGATTTCTTTATCCATAAAGGTATCTGTTTAAAATAAACCGAAACTAATACCAAGCCGCAATAAAAAAGCGGCAAACCCTGACAGGTCATTGCGAGCAAACGAAGTTTGCGCGGCAATCTAATCTCGATTAACCTTGAGATTGCTTCGTCGCAACAGTTCTCGCAATGACCTGTTTTTTTAATAATATTGAGACCAATTTGTTTAATCCCATATTTCACCTTATTGACTTCTCGCAATGACCTGTTTTTTTAATAATATTGAGACTGCTGAAAAAGACTTTTTTATTGTCATTGCGAAGCAAAGAAGGAGCTGTGGCAATCTCAGTTCTGATGATTTTGAGATCACCACGTCGCTTTGCTTTTGCAACACTTCTCGTGATGACATAGAAATTTAAGGTTTTTCAGCAATCCCATATTTAGATTGCAAAGCAGTATAACAGACGATAATTACGCCGCTTTATCGAATTCGCGAGTTATGCGCAACTGTTCGCGTATATTGTATTCGACTTCGCGTTGAGGAATGCTTACCGCCACGCCCGCCATCTCCGATCCGATAACGAACTTGACGCCTAAAAACCCGTCGCGCATATCTTTAACCTTAACCTGCATTGATGATCGGAGCTGGTCTATGCGGTCTACGGACAAAACTTTGCCGAACCAGCTGTCGAGTTGCGAAAATAATATGGCTATACCTTTTTCGGTTTTATCCAGATCGGCTTTGGATTGCGCGGCGATAATTTCTTTGCGCGCAGATACAAGCCGATCGTTGTACTGGTTTTTCTCAATTTCTTCTTTCTCTTTTAGTTCGGATAATACCGCAAGGTAACCGTCGATTTTTTTTAGTAACGATATTTTCTCGAACCATTCGTGCAAATCCGGCCGGATAGCGGAAGATACTTCCAGAATAACCGTTTCCGGATCGACTATCGCGTCGGGTCCCATGGTTTTGAGGAAATCTATCCTGTCGCCTCCGATTTCCATTTTCGTGCCTGTTTCTATATCGTCAAAAGATATTGAAGCCGAAGCGGAATTGCGGGATACTCCTATTTTCAGTCCCAAATCCAGGGCGATCTGAATTACACCGGCGTCTGATTCTATAAGGTTAAATATATCCATGCGTGCCGGTTTATCTTTATCCGCGACAGGCAAAAGTTTATCTTTAAATATCACGTTAGAAACGATATCCAGCACAAGATTGATATTTGATGCGGTTTGTGCTGGGCTTACTCCTTCGGCATTTGGGTCGGCAAATCTATCCGGTCTAAATGTGCGCAGGTCTTCACTGCCTACAATAATTACGTCTGCGCCGGTTGAACCGTTGAGCCCTTTTTCCACAGTCAGGCCGAAAAACGACAGGCGCAGGGCCATGTCTTCCGGCGTCCGGTTCCACGAATAAATTACCACAGGGCCTTTGCTGGCGGTTTTTAGTTCTAAGATTTTGTCTTTTACGTTGAGCGAATCTGAATCGGTTAAAAGGTCTGTTTTATCCGGTGCGGATATCAGGTCGAAATTAATCAGGTTTACTGCCGGCAAAACTGGTTGCGGTGTTTGCGTGTTTTTATCGTTAAGGATATCGTCAGATGTATCCGGCGAAGCGGTAAGCGCAATGATGCCGTTTTGCTCGTCAAAAGTAAGTGCGATGTGAGCGTTATCCGTTCCGGTAACGGATTTTATTTGAGCTGTTATTTTGCTGTACGCGTTTTTCAAAAAGGTTTCATTTACGGAATACAGGTTTCCGTTGATATGTTCTCTTACAACCTCAAACCGTGCGGAATCGGCCATATTCGCTTTTTGTGTGTCGGTAAGGGAGCGGTTGTCGGATATTGCCTGAAGTTTGCGGTTGTAATCGAAAATAATATCGGATAACGTTTGCGCGTGAGATATTCTGCTGTCCGGGTTGGCAAGAGTTGTCTGAGCTTGGTCAAATAGTTGCGGGCTTGCGCTTTCGATAATTGCGGTTTCAGAGTTGAGCGTCATGAACCGGATAAAGTGGCCTATCAGGTTTTGTGTCCGCTCGGACGCTATTTGCGGGGATTTTCCTTCGGCGATAAAATCGTCGCGGATTGTGGCAAAAACCAGCGGTTCAAACATAACCGCAAGCATTTGTGAATCAAGTTGCGCAAGCGTCAGCAGAGGCGATAGAAACGCTCCCGCGTCGATAACGGCTGTATTTGCGTTTTCAGGCGGATTATAGGAATCAAACCTTAGCGCGATGCTGATCCGGTCTATGCCGGCGTAACGGCCTGCGATAATATCCTGAACTTGTCTTAGTCCCGGTTCAACGATATTCGCGTAAAACAGGTTTGCGATAGATGAAACAATATCTTGCGCCGGCGATTTTGAGGATAAAACGTTATCCAGTTTTAAAACCGTTTCCGGATTGCCGGAATTTCTTATTATGTATGTCATTTGTGAGCTTATAGGCTCGATTTTATCCAGATACAGCCGGATTGCCTCGAACTGTTTTTCTACTGCCGGTTTAGCAGATCCCGCAATGGATTTTGCCGCGGACTGGATTTTGGCGTTTCCGATTTCGCCGTCCGCCATTTTTTTGAGAATATCTTGTGCGGATATGCCTGCAACCCTGTTTTTTAGCGTATTTATAACCGCCGATTTGCCCGCGTATATATCTGCGGGCATTTTTTGCGCCGGTTTGAAATCCGACCCGAAACTAAACCGTGCGGGAGGTTTTTCCGCAGGTTCGAATGCGCCCCATACCGCCGAATCTATCACCGACCGGCGCACGGCCTGCGGGTCTACCGCCGTTATAATTGAAGGCGGATAGATATTTACCCTGTATATCAGGTACTCGAGCAGTTTGTTTATGTGTTTCCAGCTCGATTCGTTCAGGTAATCGGTTTTTTCCAGAGCAGGAAGCATTACCGCTCCCGCGCCGGAATCGTTGCGCAGGTATCTTTCCAGAATCCCCACTGTTTGCGGAGCGGATAAGGTTTTGTCTAAATTGTAGATTTTGTTCATCAGGTTAATCATCTCCGATGCCGGAAACGCAAACCTCTGTTGAATTAATCTCAAAACCATAAAGTCAAGCATTGAAATCATCGCCGTAATGTCTGAAGACGGTATATTAATCGTAGAGTCGGCGTAATCTGAAGGTTGGGCGTTTTGTAAAATTATGCTGATAATAAAAGCGTCAGGGTTGGCGTCTTTGAATTTCCTGATCATTTCGGACTGGTATTTTTCCTGATATTCGGTTGCGCCGGGAAACTTTATTTCGATTACGGTTTTAGGGGCACTTTTTCCGGCGTTTGAGGCGGATACTTTTTTGTCTTCCGATAACGCATAATAAACCGAAGCGGTGATAATTTCGTTTATAAACTGTGTCTCAATCGCCGAACCTTGCGGTGTGGTGAACACTATTTGCGGGCGGGCGTATTCTGCCAGTCCGGCGCGCAGGTTGGAGTTCAGGGCGGCATAATTGTTGTCGGTCATATGGCTGATAAACCCGTTTTTATTGTCTTTTGCCGCAATAACCGCCGTTATACCCGCAGGCGTAATATTGCCGGAAAACAAAGGATAAACCGCCGACTGGCGGATAGCGGTATCTTTGACTGCTTGTTCGAAATCCGGGTAATCAACCGAACCTTTAGCGGGCATATAAAACCAGCTTACTCCTCCCGGCCGGATCGTGTTTTTACGGCTGGGCGAGTATAGATTCCATACCGGTATGGGATTGCCCGTGGCGAAAGTAAGTTTTGTGGACAAATCTTTTGCCGCCGCCATAGATTGAGTATCGCCTGTTACACTGCCTGATAACGCGTTCCAGCCGGTTTTGCGGATCAGTTCGATCAGGCGCGCGAGGTTGACACTGTTTTCCGAAGAGCCGTCTGCGAAACTGCCGGCGATATCGCGAAGTGATTGAATCGATCCTTTGATTTTAGCCAGTTCGGCGGATATGTTTTGCGCAGAAAATTCCGGTTCGCCTTTATTGTTTAAAATCATCATCAAGATAAGGTCTGTGCCGATTTGTGAAGATGTGGATATGTCCGGTCCGGCGAGTTCAAAAAAACCCGCTTGCAGAGCCTGCGCCCTATCTTTAATATCCGGTTGTCCAGAAATTATGATTTTCGCTCCTTTGCCTGCGGATTCGGTTGCAACCTGAAATTCTGCGTCTGTCTGCGGGTTTAAGGCAACAACAATTGTATCTGGCGAAACGCCGGTAACGGAATCCGAATAAAAACGGGAGTGTATGTGTATAGTATCCGCAAACCTGTATTTATTTTCAATATAATCGGCTATAAACGTATCTTCGGCGTTGCAGAAAACCACGATATTTTTCGCATTTTTCATATCGGCTGAATTTAGATTCAGCGAATCCGGCGTAATAGATAAACTCCCCTCAGGAGCGTACCTTGCGATCATGGCTGAGATAGTGTTTATTCTTGAATCCGCATCGGGTATGGATATTGTACCGGGTTCTTTTGCGGTTTGGTTTGCGAAAACGACGGTATCCATGCAGACAGCGGGTATTTTAGCGCCTGCGGCGATTTTATCTGCAAACCCTTGAGCTGAAGGTTGAGATAATGTCCTGTTACCCGAAGCGACAACAAATACGTTTGCCGAATCGAAACTTCTATAAATCTCGCCGTTATCGTTAGGGCCTGCGGGTTGGCCCGCAGACGCAAGCCTGCTGATCAGCGCATCCATATTTGCGCGGAATTCTTTGGTATTTAAAACCGCAATCCGGGCGGTTTTTTCAAGCGGGCCAGTGCCGTCGATATCGAGTGCGGCAAGGTTTTTTATTTCCGAATCGGTTTTTTGAGCGTCAATAATATTTGATTTATATGAGAAATACAGCGCCATTACCCGCAGGACGGCAAGTTGCGCAATGCCAGATCCTTCGCCCATACTGCCGGAACTTTCCGGCGGTATAACTATCACGGTTGCGCCGTATTTTTTTGCGGTATTGTATGCGCGGCTCCCTTCTTTTGAAGTGATAAGCACGGTTTTTGCACCGAGTTTGAGCGATTCTTCAAGCGCCTGGATAGTCTGATAATCTTCGCCTGAAGTAGATATAGCCAGCACAATACTGCCTGCTAAACTATCTTTGCCGGAAAACGCCTGTCTTGCTGACGAGGCGTCGAATATATAATCCGCTAACCGCAATCCTTTTATTTGTGCCTCGTTTACAGCCGTGCAAAGGGTATGATATGCCGGCCCCTGAGCCAGCGCGTATATTGTGGCGTTTTGCATATTGTTAAAATCAGTTGTAAAAATTGTTTCGTCGATTTTGTAAACTCCGTTTTCGATATTTGTAATAGATTCTATAGCCGTAAAATACGCAGTCTGGGCGGCGGCGGTTTTTAGTTCTGCGGCAGACAGGTTATCGATGGTTTTATCCGCCGGCTGAGGCGATATTGTATTAAAAACCCGCGCATTGGCTGGTTTTAGTTCGCCGGAAAGGGCGTTGAGCACGTTTAGTGCGAGGGCAGTGTCTTCGGCAGATTTCCCTTCGAGTTCGGATTTGTCTGCCCATATGATTTCGTAATCGCCTGATTCTACAGCATAAACTTCCTGTGATAAGACATTTAGTAAAGGCGATCCCTTTTTGTCTTTTAAAGAGGCGGTTTTAGATGTTACGGACGCTGAAAATTGTGCGGCGGATTCCATATCCTGCCCGAAAAACAATGAGCCTTTGCCGATTACGGTATAGAAGGTATCCGAGCGTGGAGAGAACCTCGCGGCTATATATTCGTGGTTATCCTGAGCGGTAACGAGGTTCAAAGATATTGCGCTTGCCGATTCCGGCGAATTAAGGTAACTGAGTGCCGTTTCGCTCTGTGCAATGATATCCATGAAATCCGAAATTATTTTATCGCGTGAACTTTTATCTGATTTCGCCGTTTGCCGGGCAATAGCCAGTATATCCTCAACCGCTGACGGATACGTTTTTGCGGTGTTTTCAATGGTTTCTTTGAGTTTCAGTTCTCTGTAAGTTAATGGTGTAGGTTCAAGTTCTGCGGGCGGCTGCCCTTCGGTGTACCAACTGATAAATTTATCCATATTGCCGGATATAGATGGGTATTTTGCTGTTAAAGAAGTTAATGCCTGGCGCAGTTCAAGCCTTGATTTTACAGTTTGCGAGATTGAGAAAAACCGGTTATTCGTAAAGAAATCCGTAATGAAGTTATCGTCAAGAGTTTGTGCCGGATTATCGAGAGCTTTATATATAAATTCCACTGTTGCTTGCGGGTATTTTCTCGATGAATCGAAATTCTTGAAATGGTCGTTATGTGTATTAATCAATGATTCAGGCTCAATTCCGGTATCTGTTAAAATTCGGGTTAATTTTTGCCGAAACAGTTCCGAATAAGTCGTTTGATCAGTTAATATGCCGGCAAGCGCGTTCAATGTTTCAACCGTATCGATCAATCTGAACAGCCGCTGTAACGCCTGTTCGCCGGTAGCGAAAGAGATGTTTCCGTCCTGATCGACGGTTTTAGACAAATAAAGTATCAGTTTCGCTGTAATTTCTGCATCGTAACCGTACAAGAAATTTTCGCCGTACTTGTTTTTAAGAATGTTGAGAAACAAATCATTAGATACCAGATCGCCTTTAAACGCCAGATTAATTGAAACATCCGATCCCGAACCCGGCACGGCGCGTTTTGCGCCGAGATACTCGTATGCGTTTTTAGGCGCGTGTTTGAAATTAGACAGGTCGTAAGGGTGAATGACAACAGGGGTATAATCGGGTATTTCAATTAGGACTTTTCGCCGTTGTCTTGTTTTGCGTTCGGCCCGTAAAGGGGCTTTTTTTACCCGTTTCACTTTTACGGCAGATTTTCCTGAAGAATTGTCGATATCAATATCGAATCCTTCCCCGGGAAAGAGTTTGGCAAACACTTCCCGCATGCTCAGATCGAGTGTTTTTCTGCCTGTTTCGCCGTACGGCAGATACGGCAGGTTCAGGTTTAAAACGATAATATCGTTATCATTTTTGTCGGCAATTCGGTTTACGGTTACGTTATTTTTGCCGAATTTATCGAATAGCGCCGCCTGAAACCTGTTCATATCGATTTTTAAAGGGTCGTCGTCGCCGTCGCCGGAGTATCCCCAGCCGGATACGTCAAAGGATTCGAATGCAAACTTTAATCCTGCGCTGTGCCCGAATGCTCCCGGCATAGCGGTGTTTCCAATGGCTGGGCCTCTTGCCATACCGAACGACGAGATGGGCCCCATTGCGGCTCCTTCGCCGATCATCTCTTCGTTGGACAAAAGAACAGCATCGCCGGTGTCTGCCCATGGTTCAAACACAATGATTTTGCCCGTTAACCGGCCGGCGTAATTTTTGAGAAAATCATCGATGGTGATTAGTCCCTGAGCGTCTTGCGCGGACATCGGGTCTTTCAGGTAAACTTTACCCGCGCCTGCGGCGGCAAGATAAATGTAGTGCGCGATACCTTGATGGGTGTTTACGATTAAAATCATGGAGTTACCCGATTCTATAAGGTTAAACACCCCTTTGAGGATTTTTTGGTTATCGTTGCCAAGATCATATCCGGCCGGTTCAATCTTGCCGGGCATACCGGATACGATATTAGACATTATCTGAGCGGCTTTGGCAACGCTGAACATACTGCTTTGCACAAAACCTTCTTCAGATACCATTTGCGAATGGTCGGTTCCGCGGTATATTTTATCTATGGCGTAAACTATTGCCGCGGTAAGTTTTAGAGGGTTAAACCCAGATAATTCCTTTTTTTTGTCCGGTGTCATGTATGAAGCCAGTTCTTCCGGCACGCCTTTTGTTGCGGCTAAAAGAGCGTACGCGGCGCAGTTGACGTTAGATTCTCCTAAAACTTTGCGCAGTTCGCTGTAAAGGGTATCTGCGGTAAGGCCGGTTGTTTCGGATAAAGGCAGGTTGTTTACTGCTGTGGATATTTCATCGAATACCTCGCGGGATTCAGGGTTTTCCGGCTGTAAAGGTTTGAGCGCAGATAACGGGTCGCGCTTAACGATACCGCAGTCGACGGGGGTATTAAACCCCTGTCCGTAATCAAGCATGACCGAATCGATTATGTAAGGTTCGGGCGTATTTCCTGCAGAATAGTTTCTTGCAGTTTTTTCCAGTTGTGCGATAAAATTCGTAAATTCCGACGGGTAAACCGCAAAAAAACGGATCAGAGCGGCCCTGTTTGATTTTATCTGAGCTGAAAACGAATCTATTTTTGTTTTATCCTGCTGTTGAGTTCTTGAGGCGGATACGGTTTTCAAAAACGATGCGATAAAATCATCGGATACTTTCATGATTTCCTTTTTTGAATCTACCGCCGGATCGGATTTTAGCAAAGATACCGAACCGGTTAGTGTATTGATTGCGATAACCGCTTTTCCCACGGAAATCCCATTAATTTTTACGGGGCTGAATTCGTCGACTTTTTCTTTTATGGCGGTTATACCCGGATGAAAATCCTCGATCCGTTTAGGGCGAACTGCCGGGGCCTTCAGCACGACTTTTACGCAGTCTGTTCCTTCTATCGGGTCGATTTCATAATTGAGCACGTCAGTGTCTGCGGGCGGTTTAGCCAGAGCGTCGGCGAGTGCGCAGATTGCGGGTATGGATCTGCCGACGGCGGAAATATCGAGGTTGCCTGCGGGAGTCTGGAATACAAGGTCTTTCTCAATATAAACCTGTTTGTCCGCCCAGGCGGGATGAGCGGCAGAAGATAACTGCGCAAATCCCGGTGTTTCGCTGATTTTGCGAATGTTGCCTGCGGTAGAGTACAGGCTCGATACGAATTTTATTTTTGCGGTAAGAGGTATTAAGCCGGTTTTATCGTCTATGGTGGTTGTGCTGTCGATAGATTTCAAAAAATTAACAACGGCGTTTATTTCTTCAATCGAGTCCGCAAGCACGGAGACGGCGATATACTGCTGATTGGTTTTCACAGCTGTGTAAATACCGGATAATATGCGTGCCTGTTTAGAGAAATCGGTTTTAGAAATTCCTTCGAGTTTGAATGAGCCTATGATATCGCGCGATACTGCGTAAGATACAGCTTCGTCGAATCCGCGCGCATCGATAAGCGCTACTTCAGTAGAGCCGATAACGCCGGTTTTTTCAGTTACAAAATTTTCGAAAATCGAGTCCAGATCGGATTTAATTCTATCGCCGAGGGCGATAGATGTTTGCGTTTCCCGCGTGGATGTTACGCGGAACGCCATTTCACTGCCGTTTAAAGCGAGTTTGTAGTATCTCTCGCCGTTTTTAAGTACCGCTATATCTTTTAGTTCCATGTTGTTAAGTTTTGACGAATAGTCGCCGAGTCTGGTGTTAAGCGCATGAAAAAAAGCCGATTTCGCCAGCGCAGGGTTTTGCGCGAGCTGAACCTGCAGGCCGGTATCTGCCGTAAGCACGCTGTCGGCAAGCTGGATAAGCGACTGGATTTTGTAGCCGGTTGAGAAAATAAGTTTTGCCTGCGGATCGACCATTGGAGTTGATGCGAGCAGGCTCTGGTAAGCAAGGTAACCGTTGAATTTGCCGATCATCGATTCAAACGGGGTTTTTGCGCCGGTCATAAGCTGAAGGTAACCTTCGTTTGCCGTCGCTTTGGATACTCGCGGGATAACCGTTATGAAAGAAACGCCGCGCCGGCGCAATTGCGCCTCGATTCCTTTTGTATGAAACCCGCCGCAGATAAGAACCGCGAGGTTTTGTCCTTCAAGCTCCATTTCCGCTAAAGTGTTTTCAACCAGAATTTTGTCCCTGAATTTCGCCACATGGAAAAAGTTTTCTATAAACGGTATCTGGCTGTCTATCCATTGAAACCGGCTGTGGTCTATATTCTGCGGGGTATTGGTGGATTTGCAGGTTTTTTCAAGGTATTGCGCGGCTAAAGAAGCGGAAAACGCCTCTTTTTTTTCCCTTATCCGGTCGACTTCGCCGGGAGTAAGCCGCAGAGCGAAAAACCGTTTCAGTTTTATCACCGATTCGCTGATTTCGCATAACCGGAGTTCGCTCTCTTTTTTAAATACCGCCCGTTTTACCGTGTCTTCGATATCCGGCACTTCTTTAGCCAGATCGGAGAAATTGATTTTTCGGTAAATGCGCAGGTAAGTTATGTAGATGCTTAAGTTGTCGTAATCTGCAAGCGAAATTTCGTTGTCGTGAGCGTGAACGAGGTTTTCTATATAAGAAAAGTATTGAGCCGGCGAAATTTTCTGGAGTTTATACATAAGGTTTTTGTTGAGAAGTTCGTTAAGCTGTTTTTCGGGTATGAGTCTGGATATGGAATCAATCAGTTTTGCCTGTTCGGCGGCGATTTTGTCGAAATTTATTTTCTTTTCCAGCGAAACCGCTTTGTAAAGAAGCGCAAACTGCCGGTATGAAGATAAATCCGCACCGTATTCCCGTGCGTAATCCGCAAGTGTTTCGCAGAACTCCACAAATGATATGTTTTCCTGCCGGTACTCGATTATCTTTGAGAAAAACCCGCGTGATTTATCGGATAAAAGTTTTTCCGCTAATTTGTTGAACGTCGCGTCGGTAGAATCGAGTATTTCAAGTGCCTTTTCGCGCGATTGGATCGAATGGACAAACGAGTTGAAGTTGTCGGTGTAGTAATCTTTGTCGTCTGCGCCTCTTAAGGTAAACTTATAATCATTGTTAATCAGTAAAAACTCTGCTCCGGTAATCTTGCCTTTATTAAGAAAGTAAGTAGATACATTTTTTCGGATTTTAGCGTCGGGGAACATAAATTCCGACGGGCTGATATCGCCGCTGGCTCCTTCTGTGGTAACGAGCTGTACGTTGTAAACTGAAATAAGTTCGCCGAGTATTCGGATGATATTTTCCTGCGCTTCATTTACGCAGTGGGCGTCCTGAATGTGGATGATTGTTTTTTCCGAATCCGTTTCGCTGGATGAAGTAATTTCTCCGATTTCATGAGGTATTTTATACTGCGATACGTTTGCCGCGCCTGCTGGCGCGATGTTTGCCGAAAAAACCGATACCCAGCACCAGACGGCAAAAAAAGAGTATTTTAGACGGCGCATTATTGCGGCTCCTTATAATTAATTTTATGTAGTTTGCCATTAAGTAATTTTGCTGATTATAAACCATTTTTATTATATCATAAATCAGCTTCTTTTGCTTTTTATTTCCAAATTAATGCCGGTTTGTTTTTTAAAATATTATCTTAGCGTGTACTGTGAAGCGTTGCGAAAAGGTTTTTATTCTTTTTGGCTTATAATGTAATCCGTAACCAAAAAAGTTTGATTATTTTGTCATAATTATATTGCATAAATCTATTTTATTGAATAGGATAAGATTATATAAATTTTATAACCGCGGTTTTTTGGAAACAATGAAATATAGATTATTGCTTTTTTTTATTGCGTCATTTGTTTTGATATGTTCCGATTGTGCTTTTGCGGGCAAATCTGAAACGATGCGCGATGTCCGTTTAAAACTCTATGCTCTTGAAGATGAGTATCTGAGCCTGCCTGAAGAGCGAATTAGCGTTGCCGAAGGGGCGCTACTGATAGAGAAAGTATATGATCCCCGACTCGACGTAAATAAATATTTTGGAAAAATTGATTTTATCGCCGAAGACATTTACCGCAAACTAAAGTATTACCGGCGCACTAAAGATTCTGAAGTAATCGACTATATATGCGCGTATTTTGATTCGCGCGGAATGAAAATTAAATCGGGGAAAAACTTTTTAAGCCATCTTCTGGATAAAAATGAGGGATCTTCGATTAGTTTTTCTTTATTATTGCTGGCGGTAGCGGAAAAACTCAACATTCCTGTTTGCGCGGTGAAAACTCCCAGCCATGTTTTTGTCAGGTTTCTGATTAACGGGAAACCCGTAAATATTGAAACGATGGCAAAATTTAAACCTCGCAGTGATCGGTATTATATAAAAAAATACGGTATTAACGCCGTCAAAAACTCGGTATTCATGAAAAACCTGACTAAAAAAGAACTTCTTTTTAATCTGATATCGGGCCGCGGGGTGTTGTTTTCAAAAAAATCCGAATACGAGTTTGCGCAAAAAGATGTTAAAAAAGCTGTTTCTTTTATTCCGCTTGATCCGTGGCCGTATAATGATTGGGGGTGCGTCTATAAAGATCAAAAAAAATATAAATCCGCGATAGAATGTTTTAATAAAGCTATTTCTCTATACCCTCGCATTTATATCTCGTATTATAATTTAGCGCAGATTTACATGATTGAGCAAGATTTGCATAAAGCGCTGGCCTATGCGGAAAAAGCCGTTGCTATTGAGCCTGACTATAATCTCTCCTATTATCTTCGCGCACGGATATACAAAAAACTTGGCGAGGAGATGAAAGCAAACGCCGATTTAGACAAAATCGACAAAAGCAAACTCAGTTTAGGCGATACTTCGGAATCCCTGTTTGAAGCTGTATGCGATGCGGAATCGGGTAAAATAGACAGGGCAGTGGCGAACCTCAAGAGTTTGGCTAAGGATAATCCCGACGATTTCAATGTGTTATTTAATATGGGCAAAGCGTATTTGATGAGTAAGGATTATGTTCAGGCGGAAGAAAATTTCACTAAAGCGATTAAGATTAATTCACGTCATGCGGATGTTTATTTACAGCGCGCAAAAGCAATTATTGCGCAAAAAGATTACGACCGGGCGCTTGTTGATTTTAACAAAGCTCTCGAACTTGATCCCGGCAATCCGAATGCGTACTGGGGTAAAGGGTCGGTTTATAATTTAAAGAAGGATTATGAAAAGGCGCTTGATAATCTAAATAAGGCGTTATCCATAAACCCCGATAACGAGGACGTTATAAAAGAACGCATCTATACATATATTTCTCAGAAAAACAACAAGGCATTGCCGGAAGTCAACAGGCTGATAAAACTCAAACCGCAGGACGCGAAACTCTATTTTTTGAGGGCGGAAATTTATTCGGATTTGCTGTTTGTCAATGAGGCAAAATCAGATCTTAATAAAGCTATTGAACTTGATCCGGCTTTAAGAGCCAAAGCGAAAGAGAGCAGGTTACTTAAAGATTATGTGCGGGACTGAGTTTCTTTGCGCGAATCCAGAATACGGATAAATGTCGCGCATCCGGCTTTTACAGGTACGCAAAAAACCGAGGCCGGGTACATCCGCGAAGTTATTTTGAAAACCAGTTTCTGTTCTGCGGAAGTATCTACATTATCGTTGTATGCGCCTAAAAAAACGTATGTGAAATTATCGGCGTTAAAAAAAGTTCCCTGCAATATAAAGTCGTTGGGAAGTGCGATAATGTCGATATTAACCGCCAGTTCTTTTATGATTTTTTGCAGTTGCGGTGAACCGGGTTCAAAAAGTGGTGTATCTGAAGTTGTTTTTCCGATTCCAACTTTGCCGATATAAAAAGATATCATAAACTGCTGTAATTTGACCGGATTCTTTTTTTCCAGATATTCTATGCGCGGGTAATCTTTATTAATGAATGCCATCAGATAATCGAGAGTGGGGTGGTTTGCGGTAATGTAAGCTGCGCCGGGTAAAGTTGGGCCTAACCCGAAAAAAGTTTTCACGGGAAAATGGCGCACGTTAAGGGGTACAACTCTAAGTTTCGGCAGTTCATTTTTATTGAGCGTAATTACTTTAGATTTTTCGCCGGCGTATTTTGCCAGATCGCACGATACAAACCTATGCTGGCTCAAATGCGCGCACGGCTGGGTTACGAGCCCGTCGCCGTCTTCCTCGTTTGCGCCGACAATGAACATGATATTCTTATCGTCAAACGGGTATTTCCCTTCCCATTTGGATTCGAACATCTTAACAAGCCCTTTGATATGGTGGGAGTTGCCCAGCCTTGTGTCTTTTATCTGTTTGATGCCTTTGACCAAAGATTGTGTCGGCGGGAACCGGTACAGGATATCGTATCCGACATTTGCTTCCGGCGATCCGAAAATTGAACCGGCAATGCAGAACAATCGGAATTCGATATCTTTGATTTTATAATAAGTTGAGTGGGCGACGAAAAAATCAATCAGTTTAGTTTGTTCATTGCGGTTATTTTTTATTGAAGTGAAATAGGCGTTCAGTTTAGGATATTTTTTCGGGTATTTGTACGTTTCAGGCGGTTCGAAACTTGTTACACCGGGATAAATAGAGTTCGGTTTGAGGATATAACCGTAGAGCCTGTTAAAACGGCGGTGAAGTTCGGTATGCGCTTTGGAATAAATTGCGTTTAAATCATTATCTCTGATAAAAAGGTGTTCGCGCTGGTTTTTTACGTTATCGATGGCTGAAAACATATCTCCCGCCAGAATCAGTTCGTTCATTATCGGATCGGCAAGTAGCGCATTGAATTCCGTGCCGAATTGTATTTGGTAATCTTCTAACTGCCATTTGTAATGAAGCAGGTTGTTATAAAACTGAAGGGTTATTACCGTTCCTTGGCTGTACGGCATAAGAACTACGTCTTTAACGTTTTTTATGCCTGTTTTTTTCCTGCGTGCGTTTTCTTCTTCTATGGACTGGATTATATCGGGTATAACCCGTGTGACTGCGATAGAGTATTTGCCGGCTAAAAGCCTGGCGGTTTCCGGCAGAGGATGTTCTGTGGAGTTGTAGACAATACATTTGTAAGCTATGCCTTTATCGCGCATTATTTGCTCAAGGTTTCCGAAATGGAGTTGCTGGGGTACTGTCAAACCGGGTATGATAAAGCCGGGTACGGAAATAACTAACGGCGCGGGCGGGGAACCGTCGTTGTTTTCAGCCTGCGCAACCAGTTCTGCAGGTATAGCGAAAACAAAAAAATAGACTGCCGGTTTTATGTATCTTATTAAATAATGGCGTATTCTGCTCATAATTTTTATCTTTGAATGAAATTATTGGGTATTGCTGTTTATGATAATCACTGCAAGATGCGTTATCAATAATAAAATACAATATATCTAAAAATTATATTTGTGTTCGGCAAAAATATTTTCGCCTGACAGGCGTCTTATATTCGTTCGCATTTTATTTTAGGATTAACAATGCGAAACATAAAATGTATTTTGTTTTTTTTAAAAACCGAAAAATTTTTCGCAATACTTTGCATTCCGGCTTATTATTACTGCTGTGTCGAAAAAAATAATTAAAATAACAAGCGGTTATGTTATGCTGGTTTTTTCAGCATATTTAAATAATGGAAAATATAACTTTAATATTTGATGATTAAGGAGTTAAAAAATGAATTTTGCGAAACTGTTTGTGTTATTGATGAGCGTATCTGCGCTTAGCCTTTCGGGCTGTAAACAGGAAACGCCCGGCGACAATCTGGATAAAGCGGCAAAGAACATCAAAAAAGCCGTAGAAAACGTAAAAGAAGCCGGCGAGAAGTTAGGCGAAGACGTAAAAAAATCGTTTGAGGAATAAAAATTCACGCCTGATTCAGGGGGGGTGCATGTTATACCGAGTTGCAGTCAAAAAGCGCAACACTATGACAGGCCATCGCGAGCGAACGAAGTGAGCGTGGCGATATATGCTCGGTTAACCTTGAGATTGCTTTGCGCTATGCTCCTTGCAATGACTTTTTTTAAAATAATATTTAGATTGCAAAATGCTATTGAAATTGCCTTATAAAAACCGGATTTACATGAAATTCAATTTTTTTGCCATGCATATAACGGCGATGCAAAACGAAAGTATTGTTGACGGTTCGCATACAGGCGATTGTGATATTGCTCCGAAAACGATCTGGTAATCGTAATCGAAGCCCACGTCCCATCCGAGTTGTACTCGCAGATAATCTTTGGTATACGGCGTGACTGAGTTTCCGTATTCGTCGAAATCGAAAGTGAAACTGAATACTCCTGAGAACGGCAGTTGGTCGTTATTGGAGCTGTTGTTGTTCCACGGATCGGCGATGTAGAAGTTGTCAAGGTCATAGCCGGTAACCGATACGTAATGTCCTCCCAGCCAGATGTCGGGGTCTTCAGGGTTGTCGCCTTCGCAGATATATCCGATAAGAATTTCCACGTCTTCACCGTTGGCGATTTCCTGTTTTATCCAGTCTATAGTTGGTGGAGCGTCGCATCGTGCCGCGAGAATGGATTTCTGCACAATTTTATCTCCGTACCCGCATTCTTGGATATATTTCCATTTCCCGTCGCTGAAGTTGCCGGAAAAAGTTGAACCGTCGTTCCATGTGTTCATGTGGTCAGAGTCGCCCAGTGTGTTTACAACATCCTGCCATGCGGGTTTTGTCAGGTTTGGAAGCCCGTATTTTTCCGCAAGCCAGTACAAAGAGTTTGTTGCAGAAACCGGCCCGCAGGCGACATTCCCGTCGACAATCAGCGGGTCCTGTTGCCAGAAATCAGGGAAATTCGTATCCGGTGTCCATGAAACCGGATACGGCATTGCGCAGGGCACAATAAACCATGATGCCATAATCGCTGTACATACAAAAGAAGATATTCGTTTCGTTTTCATAAAATACCCCTTTGTTATAAAAAACGGATATATTATAAATAGTAATATAATATATATCGCATATATTCAGGTAATCTACAATATAAAATTACATAAAATATAAAATTTATAAAATTAATATTTTGTTTATCTGTATAAATATTTGTTAATATGATTACATAATGTATTATTGTGTTAATAATAAATAATCTTGAATAAAATTAAAATATATACAAGAATTAATAATAAAGTAGTTTGAGAGCGCTGAAAAAGTATTTTTTATTGTCATTGCGAAGCAAAGAAGGAGTTGTGGCAATCTTAAGCTATGATGGTTTTGAGATCACCACGTCGTTTTGTTTTCGCAAAACTCCTCGTGATGACATTCTAATTTAAGTCTTTTTCAGCAATCTCATTTTTTATTGTCATTGCGAAGCAAAGAAGGAGTTGTGGCAATCTTAAGCTATGATGGTTTTGAGATCACCACGTCGTTTTGCTTTCGCAAAACTCCTCGTGATGACATAGAAATTAAAGGTTTTTTCATATTAATATTGCTGGTTGTTTGCTGGTGGTATTTTTCATGAAGGATGTTTAAGAAATTGATTATTGGGTATCTGGTATGGTGAAGAAGAATACCGTTCCTTTGCCGGGTTGAGATTGTGCCCATATTCTGCCGTTGTGGTGTTCCACAACCCGCTTGCACAGAGCAAGCCCGATTCCAAGCCCGTCTACGTTATTTGTTTTATCGAGCCGTTCGAACATGAGAAAAATTTTGTTCAGGTAGCTTTCTTCGATTCCGATTCCGTTATCGGATACGGAAAAAACCCATTCGTTTTCTGTTTTTTGAGCGCCGATATGAATATGGGGGTTTTTATCGCTTTTGAATTTTATGGCGTTGATTATCAGGTTTTGGAAAAGCTGGGAAATGTATGTCGGGTCGGCGGTAATATCGGGCAGGTTGTCGTAAGTGACAGTCGCGTTGTTTTCCCTGATTATCAGCCTGTTGTCGTTTAATAATTCTTGTATCAGTTTTATAACGGATACTCTTTTAAATTCAAGTTTATGCCGGTCTATCTGCGACAGGGCGAGGAGGCTTTTTATAAGTTTGCTCATTCTTTCGGCGTTGATGATGGCTCTTTGCATGAAAGTATCGGATTTGCTGTTGAATATGTCTTTATTCTCCACTTTGATAAGTTGCAGGTATTTGATCAGGTTTCTTACAGGTTCCTGCAGGTCGTGGGATGCCACATAGGCGTATTGTTCGAGTTCGTAGTTTGAGCGTTCGAGTTCTTCTACCTTTTGCGCCAACTGCTGTGTAACTTTTCGCAGTTCGGTTATATCGGAGCCGGACGACAACGTGCCGCACGGTTTGCCGTTTTCGTCAAGAAGCACTGTATTTTTCCACAAAATAGTTTTTTCCTCGCCGGATTTGGTTAGAATCGGGTTTTCAAAAAACTTGATATCGGTATCTGCCGTCATGCGTATATATTTTTTGAATTCGTTTCTGGTGTTTTCCCTTATGCGGTCGGGCAGGAAAGTATCGAACCAGTTTCTGCCTAAAATTTCTTCTTCGCTGTACCCTAAAATTTCGCATCCTTTTTTGTTAATTACCGATACTTTCTGGTCTGCGGTCAATATGACAATCAGCACGCCGGATATATCGAGGTATTTCTGTGATCTGTCCCGTTCGGTTTGGAGTTTGTGTTCCAGTTCTTTGCTTTCCGTAATATCTTGTCCGTTGATGACAAACTCGTCGTCGTTCATACGCGAAAGCTGGAGTCTGCAGTAGCGTTTGCTCCCGTCGTTACGGGTAAACTGCATGGTACGTTCCGGCGGGTTTTTGGAATTGATGTCGGTATTCCACAGATTAAACATGTATTCTTTTTCTTTGGCGGTTTTTAGAATCTTATCCGCGAGTTGGTTCATGTTTTTTATATCGCTGAATTTCACGCCGAATATTTTTTCCATACCCGGGCTGAAGGCTTTTATGTTTCCTTTTTTGTCGGCGACGGCTATTCCGTCGAATGAATACTTAAATATTGCGGATATAAACTCTTTTTCGCGTTTAAGCTCAGTTTCATATTGTTTCTGGGCGGTGATATCTGTGGCGATGGCGATCAGTCCTGCCGGGTTATTAAATTCGTCATAATACTTTGTGGCAGTTACTTTTACCGGAAAAACAGAACCGTCTTTGCGCACATCTTCGAGTTCGTCTGTGCAGTATCCTTGTTCCCAAACTTTATTTAAGAATGCGGGCATAATGTTGCGCATTTGCTGTTCGGTGTGAAAAATTGCGTGATTTTTGCCGGTCAGTTCATCGGGTTCGTAGCCGTGCATTTTTGCGCCGGCTGAGTTTATGTATGTTATATATCCTTCTTTGTTTGCCAGAAGCACTCCTTCGCCGATCTGGTCGAGCATGCGGCTGAACCATAATATTCGTTTTTCAGTCTCTTTGCGGGCGGTTATTTCCTGAAGTACGGCGATTCCTGCGATAATTTTACCGGAAGGATCCTTAACCGGCGATGAGTTTACAGATATCCATTTTTCTTCTCCTTTGTCGGTATGAACAATCATATGGACATTTTGCGATTGTTCGCCGTAAATTATGGCGCGGGTAAGAGGAAGGTCGTTGTAATCGTAAGGTGTTGTGTCGGGATAAAACAGGTTCCAGTTAGTCTGGTGTTTGGAAAAAGGTATATTTTTAAGTGGCAGGTCAGTTTCGCCCCTGATTTTCAAAGCGGCTGAATTGGCAAGAATTATCGTTCCTTCAGTTGCCTCGGCTATGATTATTCCATCCGGCGATTGTTCTATGGCGGTTTCCAGCAGATAAACCGGCAGTTTATTGTTAAACAGAGACTTTTCCATCACAAACCTTGTTTTTGTTTTCCTGAGAATATTTCCATAATTAATAATGTTAATAAAAAATCGGTTAAATAATATAATTTTTTTTGAAATTTGTTAATTAAAATATCTGTGTGATTTAACACATTGATAGTAAATAAGTTATATGGTTGCCGGCAAAACCGTTCTTATGTGTCTGCGGATACGGAGGGGGAAGAGCAAAAATATCTGTATAAAATAATTATACGTTCTTATTGCAGTTTAGTCAACGGATGGTGTAAATTAATTTTCCGTATTTTTATCTTTGAGTTTGCTTTCTATCCGTGAACATAATCCGTGAATCATCTGTACGTCTCTGGATTCGAGTCCTGCTTTGCCGGCGATGCCTTTGATCCCGTCGATGATTCTGCGCCGCAAATCCCTTGAGCCGGAGAACCCGTATCCTAAAAGAAATAGCGTATTTTTGATATGTTCGTACATTTTGTCCAGATCATCTTGAGGTACAAGTTTTTTCGGTGTTTTATCCGGTTTATGGCGCGATAAAAACAGTTCGTAACATACGATCAGTACTGCTTGCGCGAGGTTTAATGTGGGGAAATCGGTTCTTGTCGGTATGGCTATTTGCGCCTGGCACAAAGCAAGCTCGTCGTTGAACAACCCTTTGGTTTCCCTGCCGAAAACAATCGCTGTCTGGCTGTTTAGGGAATTGTTGATTATATCCGGCATAACGTCGGAGATCCATGAAACTTTCCTGAATTTTCCGGTTCGGCGGGTAGTGCCTGCGACAAAATTCATATCCGCGACGGCGCTTTTTAGGTCTGGATATACCTGAGAGTTAAGGATCAGTTCGTCTGCCCCGTAACACAGGCGGAAAGTTTCGGGCACAAGGTAAGGTGCCGGGTTTACCAGACGCAGTCTGGTAAACCCCATATTTTTCATTGCCCGGCAACAGGAACCTATGTTGCCCGGTTCTTTGGGTTCGACTAAAATAATGTGAATATTGTTTAAGTTGGCTTTTTTATCCATTTTTTACAAAAATTCGATACCTTGTGTTAAAAATCCGGTCTAATTAAATAAATTTTTATTTTAGAATCGAAAATGCAAAACTAAATAAGGTAAAAAGAATATATTATTTTTTAAAAAAGAATCAAAACTTTTTCGCAATGATTCGTATTTACGCTTAATAATGCTTAATAATAATGTAAAACGCGAATTAGCCTGATTAATTTAGATCGATGAAAAAGTCTCTTTTATTGTCATTGCGAAGCTCCGAAGGAGCTGTGGCAATCTCAGCTCTTTTGATTTTGAGATCACCGCGTCGTTTTGCTTTCGCAAAACTTCTCGTGATGACATAGAATTTCAGCAATCCCAATTTATAATTGCATTAAAAATAAGGAAAATTACCGCAAAAATCCACTTTTTTTTCCGCATGGCTTTTATTAGGCAGTTTTATGTGTTATATTGATATTAGAACGAATTAGTAAAACAGATTAATCGGAAAAAAGGCGCGGTAACGTGAAAGGAGCTTATAATGGTTGATCCGGAAAAAAATGAGAATTACGAAGAACCAAAAGATGAAGAAACCCCAAAAAAAAATATTCACGATTTCATCGATGGATTAAGGAAATCCGCGGATAAAATAAACGAGACAGCCGAAAGAATGCGCAACATATCCCGTATGCAGAATGAGAATAAAGAAAAACTCAGGGAAATGAACGATAAACTTCTCAACGCCTTAAAACGGCTTGAGGAAGTGAGAAAACGTCTTGCGGAATCGCGCTTAAATCAGCTCAACGAACAGATAAAAAAAGCTAAAGATGAAAATAAAGATATGCCGGAGAATCCGCCGGAAAATAAACAAACCATATTTATTTCAAAAAGCGAGATTCTTTTAGGGAAAATCAACCGCAACTCGTTTAAGGAGTTCACCGATTTCACCGAGTTCCTTAAATTCCATAAAATGGATTATATATCCGACGAAGAACTCAATTACGATTTAAACGACCTGATAAAGAAGATACTGGAATAATCAGACGCTCTAGGAAATATAAAAAAAATCGCGCCGGCTTTCTTGTGCCGGCGCGATTTTTTTTCAAAAACATTAAACCTCTGCGATAAAACTATTGTCTAAAAAATGATTTTTAAATTAATATTTAAATCAGAGAGGGTTTTACCATGGGACTGTTAAAAGACGAAGAAAAAATAATAAAAGAATGCCAGCGCGGCAACGTTGACGCATTCGACATATTGGTTGACCGTTATAAAGAGAGGGTATATTCTTTGGCGTATCAGATGATAGGTGATCACTCCAGCGCCGACGACGTTGCGCAGGAAGTATTTATACGGGCATACAGAGGCCTTCCTAAATTTATGGGCAAATGCTCGTTTTTTACGTGGCTGTACAGAATAACCATAAACTGCTCGTACAGGTATTTGAGAAAAAACATGACATTTCTGAAAAAAGTAACCAACGAAATTGACCCTATGGCTTATGCCGACGAGAAAATCAGCCACCGGTTTGCCAACAAATCGCCCTATAAGCTTCTTGAGATGAAAGAAACTATGGATTATTTGGCAAAATCCATAGACAAACTTCCGCTTAAACATAAAACCGCGCTGATCATGTTTGAGTTTCAGGGGTTAAGTATTCAGGACATCGCCGAGATTATGAAAACGTCTCCGGGTACGATAAAATCGAGATTGCATCACGCAAGATTAAAAATAAGGACGTCTATGAACGACTTCATGAAGACAAATAAAGAGGAAAAAGCGAAATTTTAATCTTATAAATTGTCAATGCGGGGAGGTAAAAACCTATGGAGTGTTCGGAGTATAGTTACTACATATCCGAGTATTTGGACAATCGTCTCAACCTTGTCATGAATCAGAAAATTGAAGAACATCTAAAGAAATGCCAGCAATGTTCAAAACTGTACAATGATTTGCTTCAGATGAAGGAATTTTTCAAGATAAAACGTTACGAGAGGCCTAATTCCGAGTATTTCGAGCACTTAAAAAGCAATATAAGACGGCGAATTATATCTCACGATGTGGTTTCATGGCGCGAGGCTGTAGCGGGTTTTTTTACCCAGCCGTCATGGGCGCTTACCGCCGCGGTAGCGGTGTTTCTGATGGTTTCAGTATCGTTTAATGTGATGTTTTTGTTAAAACCGTTAAATCCTTCAAATCATACCAGCCTTTTGGCAGATAACCAAACTGATAATAATCAAACCAAAACCGAATATGGAAATAACGCTTATTACAATACCGCTCAGGGTTCTTCGTACTCGAATAACTTGGGCAACCTTGTTCAGCCGGTTGTCCAGCGGGGGGATAGTCAGGGCAACTCGTTTTTAATCAGGCCGGTTTCTGTCAGGAATATGAATCCTTCGCGGCAAATAAAAATATACCAGTAAAAATATAGTTTTTGTTTATATATTAAAGGATTTATGAAGATGTTAATTGTGTTTTTGCTTATTTTAAGCTCAATGGCAATGTCTGCAGGGTATGATTCGGTGTTTGCCCTGCAGGGGTTGGCGGAAGGTGACGGTGACAGGTCTTATGTAGAACGGTTTGAGAACGAGATAAGCAGTTTATATGAGAAAAACTCGCCGGCGGTAGTCAGGATAGAATCATGTTCGGGGCAAACATCGCCGAATGAAAAAAAGTGTTCTCGGCTTGGTTCGGGGTTTGTTGTGGATTCGCGCGGGTACATCATCACCACCGCCGATGTCGCTCAGGAAGCCGGCGAACTCAAGATTTTTCTTGACGACGATTCATGCTATAATGGCGAGCTTGTGGGGCTGGATAAAAAGTTTAACGTTGCTCTTTTGAAGATAGACCCTGCCGCCGGTCTGCCTGTGGTTGAACTCGGTTCCGCAGAGGGTGTTTTGCCGGGCAAAACCGTTGTATCCATAAACAACCCTTACGGCCTGACAAATTCCGTATCTATCGGTTTTATAAGTGGAAAATGCCGGGGCGGATTCAAAACGGGAAAAATGGAGAATTACCTGCAGACGACTATCGCGCTCAATCCCGGAGATATCGGGTCTCCGTTATTTAGTCATGACGGCAAAGTTATCGGCATAATGACCGCCGTTTTGGTGGACGACAATTCCGAGTTTAAAAGCAGGCACAACTTTTTTCAGCCGCTGGGTATTTCGTTTGCTATTCCCATAGACCTTATCCGCAATAATATCGAGGAAATGATCAGAACAGGCAAAATAAACCATGTCTGGCTCGGTATCGAAGTGCAGAACATTACCCGCGACGATGTAGTGCGCCTGAACTTAACTGATTTTAAGAAAGGGATTCTTGTAACCCATGTTTTCCCTAACGGGCCGGCATATATTGCGGGAGTAACTACCGGCGATATAATCACCGGATTCGGCACGAACGGTATTTCTAACGTAGCCGACCTGCAAATGGCTATTGCGCAAACTAATATTGACGAAGAGAAAAATTTGGTTATTATTAGAGAAAATCGTAAAATTACCGTTCCCGTAAAAGCGAAAAAAATGCCAAAAACAATTCTTGATGAGAAATATTAAATAGATTATGCGTACCAACTTACTTAAATTTATCTTTTTAAGTTTATGCATACCTCTTGTTATTTCAGGTGCGGCAGGCATTGCTTTAGCGCAAGAATTCAGTATAAGTTCATTTATAAGTGAATCCGCAGTTGCAAAAGGTGGCGAAGTTATTCTTACCGTTGAGTTTTACTGGTCGGGCGCGCCGGATTCAATAGATATTTCACCGCCTAAAATACCCGATTCTTATCTGCTTGAACTTACCGCTTCCAGCCAGAAAAACGTGTATAAAATGTATTCTGACAAAAATATAAACAAGATTGAATTCGAATACAAATTCAAGGCTACGGAACCGGGTATGGGAAGAATCAGCTATATCGCTTTGGAATTCACTGATAAACAGACCGGTGTCAAACGGGTTGAGAAAACAAAATCATACGATATAACTGTTTTATCCGCGCAAAGGTACTGGCTTCGCCGGAGCGCGCAAACGGCTGTGTATGTTGTTGCAGGTTCAGGCATTGTCGCGCTGATACTGGCATCTGTGTTTTTGATGAAAAAACGAAAACAAAAAAAGCGTATGGAAAAACTTATACTTTCCGGTGTCCATGCCGGTTTAGAGCAGGAGATACTTGCGGAACTAAAAAGCCTGAAAAAATACAAAGTTTCCGGCGATGCGGGCAAACTTCTCGATTCAATAATAAATGTTTTAAACCGTTATTTTGAACAACGGTACGGTATTTCTTTCTCAAAAGCCTTAACGGGGCCAGATACGGCAGTATCCATAAGATCGGATATACCCGATAAAACGCTCATCGAGTTCAAAGATATAATTGCTCTTTCTAACAGAGTAAAGTTTTCCGGCGAGAAACTATCGCCTGAAGATATGGACAGATGGTTAAGGCTTGCTGAAAAAATAGTGCGGTATTTTATCGAGAAATCGCAAAAAGAACAACTTTATAACGTAGATATTATTGATAATAAATAAGGAGGGCAATTCATGGCAGGCGACATTATGGAAATCAACGAACTGGTAAAACGTGAAAGCGGGTTTGTGGATAAAATTTATTCCGAAATCGGGAAAGTTATTGTGGGGCAGAATTACCTTGTTGAACGGCTTCTTATCGGGCTTCTCGCCGACGGGCACGTATTGCTCGAAGGCGTGCCGGGCCTAGCAAAAACCTTATCGGTGAGCACTTTGTCCAGGGCGGTATCCGCAAAATTCCAGCGACTTCAGTTTACGCCGGATCTTCTTCCTGCCGATTTGATAGGAACCCTGATATATAATCAGAAATCAATGGAGTTTACGGTAAAAAAAGGGCCTATATTTGCCAATATAATTCTTGCCGACGAAATTAACCGCGCGCCGGCTAAAGTGCAAAGCGCTCTGCTTGAAGCGATGCAGGAACGGCAGGTTACCATCGGCGACCAGACATTCAAGCTCGACCAGCCTTTTTTAGTGCTTGCTACCCAAAACCCTATTGAGCAGGAAGGTACGTATCCCCTGCCGGAAGCTCAGGTAGACAGGTTTATGCTGAAACTTAAAATAACGTATCCGAACAAGAAAGAAGAACGCGAAATTCTTGAGCGAATGGCTAAAACCAATCCTGCTGTAGATATTGAACAAGTGATAACTCCCAAAGACATATTCCGCGTGCGAGAAGTAATAAACCAGATATATGTCGACGAGAAAATCAAGGATTATATAATCGATATTGTTTTTGCTACCAGAGAACCGCACGCGTATAACATAGCCGTCAGCGATTATATCGCTTACGGCGCGTCGCCCAGAGCGTCGATAGCGCTTACTTTAGCGGCTAAAGCGTACGCGTTTATTCACGGGCGCGGGTACGTAACTCCTCAGGACGTTAAATCAATAGGTATGGATGTGTTACGCCACAGGATAATAATTACCTACGAAGCCGAAGCCGAAGAAATGACTTCCGAAGACGTAATCCGAAAAATTTTCGATGAGGTTGAGGTGCCGTGATACCCAAAGAAATACTTAAGAAAGTCCAGCGAATCCAGATTTTTACCAGCCACATGGTAAACGACGTTATGGCAGGTGAATACCAGAGTACATTCAAAGGAAGCGGTATCGAGTTTGAGGAAGTGCGCGAGTACCAGTTCGGCGACGATATCCGCAACATCGACTGGAACGTAACTGCCCGGCATGCTATGCCGTTTGTCAAACGGTTCGTTGAAGAACGCGAACTGACGGTGATGCTGATGGTAGACGCGAGTTCTTCAGGCTATTTTGCAAGCGTCGATAAACTCAAAAACGAGATCGCGGCGGAATTATCCGCGGTTCTGGCGTTCTCGGCAATAAAAAACAACGATAAAGTCGGCCTGATTATTTTTACCGACCGGATAGAGAAATTCATACCGCCTAAAAAAGGCAAGCGCCATGTGCTCAGGGTTATTCGGGAACTGCTTTTGTTCAAACCGGCCCGCGCAAAAACAGATATCGGGCTTGCGCTCAACTATTTGAATAAAGTCCAGACGCGAAGGGCGGTAGTGTTTATGGTATCGGATTTTTTATCGCAGGATTATGAGAAATCTTTGCGTATCGCCAACCGCAAACACGACGTTATAGCTGTAAATATCATTGATCCGCGCGAACTTGAACTGCCGGCTTTAGGGTTTATCGAGCTTATGGATGCAGAAACAGGCGAATCCATTATTGTCGATACTTATGATTCAAATATAAGAAAAGGTTTTTCGCTTCTTTCTTCCGACGAAGTACAGAAACGCAAATCTATGTTCCGATCAATCAATGTGGATATGATTGAGGTTAAAACCGATAAAAGTTATGTCGATCCACTGCTGAAATTTTTCAAAATGAGAGAAAAACGAAGATAATCGACCGGGAGTGTTACTTATGGAACCAAAACCGAAAAAGAAAAAGTTGTTTGATAAAAGATCGGTATTTTTCAGCCTGATTGTTTTTATGATGTTTTTATACCTCGCTTATCAGATTAGCCATATCGGCAAATCGGTTTTGCCTTTAAAAGAGGATAAAAAATCCGAGAAATACCTGTTCAGGGAACTGGGCAACAAACTTAAATCTGAAAAAATGTACGATCAGGCGGCGGAAGCTTACGAGAAATACCTTCATTATGCTCAAATCGATTCCGAGTCTCGGGCGAATATCTATTTTACTATCGGCGAACTCTATTTCGAAAACCACAAGTACGAGCAGGCGCTCAGTGCTTATTACATGGCCGATCTTATAGGTGCTCCCGCGATTATACGAGACAGCCTGAACATAAAAATTGTCAATTGTCTTGAACGGCTGGGGCGCCAGTTTTCCGCTGAATACGCTCTTCAGTCAAAAACATCGATTGATAAAGATGCCAAACCTCAAACCGAAGGAGTGGTTATTGCGCAGATAGGCGATAGAAACATCACCATGCGTGACATAGACGAGAAACTCGAGCTTCTGGATGAAAAAACCCGGTCGGAATACCGCGATAATCCGCAGAAAAAATTTGAGTTCCTTCAGCAGTTCATATCCCGCGAAGTGCTGGCTAAAAAGGCGCAGAAAATGGGGTATGACAAAGACAAAAATGTGCTTGAACGGCTCGACGATATGAAAAAAGCACTTATGGTTGAACAGATGGTGCAGAACGAATTTAAAACCAAAGTCAACGTTACTCCTGAAGACGTAAAACTATATTACGAAGCGAACAAAAGCAAATATACCTTGCCTGCTTCGGTAAGAATCGCCCATATACTTGTATCTTCACAGGAGAAAGCCGACGAGATCCTGAAAAAAATAAAAGAAGGCGCTGATTTCGCTGTACTTGCCAAAACCGAGTCTGCCGACGAGGCTACAAAAGCCAAAGGCGGGGAAATAGATGGATGGCTCAGTCTTGATCCTGATAATCCCTCCGATAAAGACGAACTGATAAAAGCCGGCCTTAACAGTCAGCCGGGTGAGGTTGCGCCTGTAATAAAAGACAGCGCAGGGTACCATATAGTAAAAACTATCGACAAACAACCCGGCAGAGAAAAAAGTTTCGAGGAATCCGCCGAATCCGCTGCCCGCGATTACCAGGTGTTCAAAGCGGAAAAAATTTACGGCGATATGGTTAGGGAAATACTTCAGGTAGAAGGTGTTAAAATAAATCAGGAAGCGTTTTTCGGGCAGTTGTCGCCTTCAACCGGCGAAAAAAAGAAAGACGAGTCGATACAGATTAACCCGTTAGACAGGCCGTTTTCGTTACCGCAAAAATGAATAAGATATTTTTGATTTTAACCTTAATATTGTTTTGCGCCGTATCTGCCGGTTACCCGCAGTCTATTGTGGGCGAACCCGATCAGGATTCCGTAGCGCCGTCGCCCGTCGATGAAGAATCCGCCGCCAAAAGAGTACAGCAGTTTAAATCGCAATTTGAAACCGCTAACCCTCTGATTACCGTTTTTGCCGGAGCGGATAAAACCAGAATCACTATCGGCGAAAAAATTCAGTACCGGATAGAAATCCGTGCGGCAAAAAGTATACAGATAGAGTTTCCCGATTTCGGCGAATCGCTCGGCGGGTTTGCCATAACCGATTTTAGCGTTACAGGCCCCGATAAAGACGGCGAGTATACCCGCTGGATACGCGAGTATACGCTCGATGTCTATGTATCCGGCGCATACGTTATACCGCCTGCTCGAATTACCTATCGGCTTTCCAACGGAGAACCGCAAACGGTATTTGCCCCGCCTGTTTTTGTGGATGTGAAAAGCATATTGCCCGGAGAAAACATTAAACTTAAAGACATTAAACCGGTAGTCGAGCCTGAACTTAAAATAAGCGCGAAGGCAATAATGTTGGGGTCAATTGCCCTGATTATTATTTTGGGGATTGGCGCAGGTATTTGTGCATGGTGGTTACGGAGAAAAAATTACGCACCTCCTCCGCGCCCTGCGCATCTGATTGCTCTTGAGGCGCTTGAAGATATTAAATCCAGAGGGCTGGTTGAGGCGGGGTTAATAAAAGAATACTATTTTCTTATATCTAACGTACTGCGCCACTACATAGAGAACCGGTTCGGGCTTATGGCTCCCGAACGCACTACGGAAGAATTTTTATCCGAGCTCAATCGCTTCGATATCCTTGAACCGCGCCATAAAGAAATTCTGGCTCAATTCCTTACTCATTGCGATATGGTGAAATTCGCAAAATATTCGCCCGGCGCCGATGAAATCGGACGGGTGTTTGTAACCGCTCAGGATTTTGTAAACGAAACCAAGCCGGCTCAAGAGCAACCCGAATACGAAGAAGATGAAGACGACGCGGATTATGATTCCGGCAAAGAGGAAGATTAAGCTATGATTTTCTTAAATAAATGGTTTTTAATATTGATTCTGGTTATACCGGCGATATTTTATTTTCACCGGAAAAAAACATTTACAACCAGCATAAAGTTTTCCGACATTTCGAATTTAAAACGCCTCAAACCTTCTATGATGTTCAAACTCCGTTCTGTTCTGATTGTGTTCAGGGCCGTTGCTCTGGCTCTGCTGATACTCGGGCTGGCGAGGCCTCAAAAAGGTATTGAGAACACTAAAGTTACAACTGAAGGTATAGATATCATGCTTGCCATCGACGTATCCGGCAGTATGCGCGGTATGGATTTTACAAAAAACGGGAAACGGGTCGACAGGCTGGAAGTGGTTAAAGATGTGGTTCACGATTTCGTTAACCGGCGTGTGAATGACCAGATAGGACTGGTAGTGTTTGCCCGTTACGCATATACTCAATGCCCCCTGACACTTGATTACGGGGTACTTCTTCAAATGATCGACCAGTCCAAAATAGTAACCGAACAGAGCGAAGACGGCACGGCTATAGGATCGGCTATTGCAGTTTCTGTGAAAAGAATCAAGGATCTTCCTGCAAAAAGCAAGATAATCATTCTTCTTACCGACGGGCGCAACAATATTTTTGACATAGATCCCATGACTGCGGCAGAGATTGCCAAAACGTTCGGAATAAAAATATATACTATTGGCGCGGGTTCGTACGGTGAAGTTCCGTACCCGTATATTGATTTGCTCGGCAGGCAGATTTTTAGGCCTGTGAGAATAGATATCGATGAGGATACCTTAAAAGAGATATCCTCAATCACCGGAGGCAGGTACTTCAGGGCAACCGATACCAAATCGCTCAAAGATATTTATGAGGAAATCGACAAACTGGAAAAAACCGAGATCAAATCCAATGTTTATACGGAATACAATGAGGTATTCCATTATTTTGTGTTGCCGGGCCTGATATTTCTGTTAGCGGAAATTGTGCTTGCGAACACCAGGTTCAGGAAAATACCGTGAGGTGATTTATGCAGTTCGGGAACTTAAATTATTTATGGTTTCTTTTGATTGTGCCGGCGCTCGTGCTGTTTTATGTCTGGGCATTCGATAAAAAAAAGAAAGCGCTGGCTCTGTTTGCTCACAGCGAGGTGTTGTCGCGCCTGCTGGTATGGGTCAGTTTTGCGCGCCAATACCTGAAGGCGTCGTTATTATGTTCAGCGGTTCTGTTTATCGTGTTAAGCCTTACGGAACCGAAATGGGGGTATCACTGGCATGAAGTCAAGCGAAAAGGGATAGACATTATGCTTGTGCTCGATGTATCCCGAAGCATGCTTGCCGCCGACGTCAAACCAAGCAGGCTCGAGCGGGCGAAACTGGAAATCGGCGATATGGCAGGCAAACTTCAGGGCGACAGGATTGGGCTGGTTGTGTTTGCGGGATCGGCGTTTATGCAGTGCCCGCTTACGCTCGATTACGGGGCGTTTAAGATGTTTCTCGATCAGGTTGATACCGATATCGTATCCAGGGGCGGAACCGATATCGGAGGTGCTATAAGGCGCGCGAAATCAGCGTTTTTGGAAGGCGAAGACAAATATAAAATCATTATTCTTATTACCGACGGCGAAGATCTCGAAGCGGACGCTTTAAAAGCCGCTGAGGAATCTAAAGAACGAGGAATAAAAATTTTTACCGTCGGTATCGGGTCATCCGAAGGAGCGCCTATTCCAGTGATTGACGAACAGGGCAACAAAGTTTATGTGCGCGATAAAGAAGGCAAAATGGTTTTATCTAAACTCGATGAACCGACTTTGCAGAAAATCGCCCTTTATACCGGCGGTGTATATGTAAGAGGCGCCGACGCCGAAGGGCTCGGGCTTATGAAAATATATAATGAGAAAATCAGCGAACTTGAGAAAAAAGAACTAAAAAGCACTATGCAGAAAAGATACGAAAACAGGTATCAGATACCGCTGTTGTTTGCTATAATCCTGATTATAGGCGAATTTTTTATAAGCGAAAAAAGGAAACAGAAAAAAAATGAAATTATTGGTTAATTTGCCGATTGCGGTTATAATTGCGCTAATATGTTCACAAACCTGCGCCGACGCTTCGTATAGAAGCAAAATCAAGGAAGCTAACAAACTGTACGGCCAGGGAAAATACGATCAGGCACAAAAAATTTATCTGGATATGGAAATCGAACATCCCGGCAACCCTGATTTGAGCTACAATATTGCCAATACCTTTTACCGGCAGAAAAAATACGACGAGGCGATAGAATACTATAATAAAACTATTCCAAACGCTGGCCCCGATCTTGAAGCGAAATCAAAGTTCAATATTGGCAATTCCCTTTATAATAAAGGATTGCAGGCCGAACAATCCGGCCAGCTCGATAAAGCTGTCGATTCTATGAAAGAAGCTATCGAGCACTACAAAAACGCTCTTTCGAAAAATCCAGATGATCAGGATATAAAATACAATCTCGAATTTGTGCAGAGCGAAATTAAAAGAATACTCGATAAAGCCAAAGAACAAGCTCAAAAACAGCAACAGCAGGGACAGGAAGGTCAACAGGGACAACAGGGGCAACAACAGCAGGAAGGACAACAGGGCCAACAGCAGGAAAGGCAACAGGGTGAAAATAATGAGCGTGAAAACGAAGGCATGAAATCCTCACAGGGTCAGCAGGGCGCTGAAAAAGAAAACGAGGGCAAACCTCAGCCTGCAGTTCAGGAACGTGAAAACGAAGCGGATAACGAAAGTCGGGATAATGAGAAAAAACAAAAAGGCGAATTATCCAAAAGAGAAGCTCAGCAACTGCTGAAAAATATTCCCGAAACCGAAAAGAAAAGGCGCCAGGCGCCTGAACGCGGATATCTGGGGGAGGTAGAAAAAAACTGGTGAAAAACATTTTCCGTACACTTATTATTTTTTTTATAGTCGGTCTCGCTATGGTTCCTGGGCTCAAAGCCCAGCAGGACAAAAGGCTGGCCGCATCAGTTCAAAAAACCAATGTCAATATGGGTGAAATGATCTATTTAACCTTAACGGCTGTCAATATTGTACCGCCTGGTCCGCCGTCGATTCCCAGTATGGATTATTTTGACGTGAATTTTATCGGACAGTCTTCCCGCATAGAAATAATAAATTTCGAGAGAACACAAAGCATTTTATATCAGTACGAACTTATGCCCAAACGTTCGGGGGTTTTCCAGATACCTCCTATAACAACTGTTGTGGACGGTATAACATACCGCACAAACCCGATAAATATTACTATTTCCCAGTCGACGACTTCTGCCCCAATGACAGACAGCGGCGACGACATCGCTTTGGAGATTCTCTTAAGCGCTAAAAAATGTTATGTCGGCCAGCCTGTGGTTGTGGAATTGAAATGGTATTTAAGAAAAGATATAACATCGTATTCGCTTGAAATTCCGTTTCTTCCTACATTCAAGAATTTTATGATCAAAGATATCGAACCCGATCCGGCAAAAGGAAATTACGACAAAATTCAGTATAACAATCAGGTAATCGAGTATGTGGAAAAAAGCAACGAATTGTATCAAGGGAGAAGTTATGTTACGCTGACTTTGCGCAAAATATTCATACCCGCTTCTTCAGGCACGTTTACCTTTGATTCGGCAAATTTGCGATGTGATGTGGTTAAAGGATACCAGCGCTCAAGAGACCCGTTTGACGATTTCGGGTTCGGAAGGCTGTTCTCGTCAAATCAGCCGGTTGTGGAACGGCGCGGAATAAGTTCAAATTCTGTGGATTTGACAGTTGAATCGCTTCCTCCGCCTCCTCAGGGATTTTCCCGCAACGTATCGGTAGGCGATTTTGCCATGACTATCGGGGCAAATCCTAAAGAAGTTAAAGTGGGCGATCCGATTACATTGACAATAGTTGTCAAAGGAACGGGAAATATCGAAGGGTTATCGGAACCGCAATTGACCGATACGAAAGATTTCCGGGTATTTAACGAAGACGCGAAAACCGATATAAAAGTTACTGAGCAAGGCATTACCGGCGAAAAAGTGTTTCAGACGCTTCTGATTCCTACTTCCGACAGGGTAAAATTTATTCCGCCGCTTAGACTTGAGTTTTTCAATCCGCAGACAGGCCAGTTTCGCAGTATCTTATCCGATCAAATACCTGTTACGGTAATTCCCAAACCGGTTTCGCAGGAACCTGTAATCGTTGGCGCGTCGGCGGATAACGCGTCTTCGCGCGATATACAGATAATTTACCGCGATTTGCCCGGCACAATCAAGCTCAATGCCGGCAATCCCGTTACCGGCGGCAAATTTTATTTCGATTCAATCTGGTTTAAGGGATTATTCGTGTTTGCGTTCATGTTCAATGTATTGTTCGGGGTATATATGCGGCGTGAACGCCGGCTGAGATCTGATACCGGCCTTCGCCGTAAAACGTTTGCTTATAAATTTGCTTCTAAATTTGTGCGCGAGGCCGAAGTAAGCCTAAAAAAAGGTAATGTCAACGAGTATTACTTAAACCTCGTCAAAGCCGTAAACGAATATGTTGCCGATAAACTGAACGTACCTTCTGCCGGTTTAACCGGCGATACAGTAAAAGATATGCTTGAGGCTAAAAACGTTGAACCCGGGCTTATCGGCAGGATAATTGATTTTTACCGCAAAGCAGATATGGCAAGGTTCATGCCGTCAAAACACAATATCGATTCCGCCAGAGATATATCTGAGGTAAAAGACTTAATATCACGTTTGGAGAAAACAAAATGGTAAAAATGCTTATTCCGCTCATATTGTTTATTGCCTTAAACTCGTGTGCTTTTGACAAAGAGAACATTCTGTCCACATTTTCGCGCGGTGTCGAACTTTACAAAGCAGGAAAGTTCCATCAGAGTATGCAGGAATTTAAGTCGCTTGTGGATAAAGGTATAGAATCGGGCAACATCTATTTTAATCTTGGCAACGCCTATTTTAAAACAGGCGATCTGGCAAAAGCGAGGCTTTATTACGAGCGGGCAAAAAAGTTCAGCCCGCGCGATACCGATCTTGCCGGCAACCTTACTTATCTTAAACAGAAACTCGAGGACAAAGCCGAACCGCCTGAACCGGCGTTGTTTTTCAAAATTTACGGGTTTGCGGGGTTTATATTCAGCGAAAACGAGCTGGCTGTAATTACACTTAGCTTTTATATGATTGTTATGGTGTTGTGGTTTATCCACATTTTAACCGGATATTATTACAAATGGGTTAAATGGCTTATGGTATTGTCGGTTATTTGTTGTGTCTGGATTTCGTCGGTAATTGTTTTAAAACGCGCTGGAGGCCTTTCTCCAAAATACGCGGTGATTATTCCCAATGAGGTGCCTGTAAGATGGGGAGATACTGATGACGATAAAATAGCGTTTTATCTGCATAAGGGTACAAAAGTAATTGTGCGCCAGATACGGGAAAACTGGTATTTGATCACCATTGGCGAAGGGAAATCCGGCTGGATAAAAAAGGTTCAGGCTGAAATCATCTGAACCTGAATCCGGATTTTTAGAAATTAGGATCGCTGAAAAAGTGCTTTTTATTGTCATTGCGAAGCAAAGAAGGAGCTGTGGCAATCTCAGCTCTGATGGTTTTGAGATCACCACGTCGTTTTGCTTTCGCAAAACTTCTCGTGATGACATATAAAATTAAGGTTTTCAGCAATTCCATATTGATTTAAACATAAAAAAAACCCTGAACTGTAAAGTCAGGGTTTTTTTGTATGGGTGATTCAACCTCGATAACACCATCCAGGCATCAGAGAATTTTACATAATTTTTTAAACGTATCGTTCCAGTTGCAGTTATTGATTTCCTCGTCGGATATGCGCCCCATCCGGTTAAACTTTATGAATTCATGCAGATCGACAAATTCGCTGAATTCACGAAACGGCTGGCGTGATATATGTTTAGGTATAATTACGTCCGGCTGGTCTTTTTTCCGGTTCGGGCTGATTTTGTTTTCTATTTCTTTCATCCGGGCGTTTACCATTTTCTTTTTTACTTCCTCGATACGCCGGAGAGTATTTGCTATTTTATCGTTCATTTCCTGAAGTTTGCGGTTGTTTTCCTGTTGAATCTGGTATATCCGTTCGATTTTTTGCCGTTTGGATTCTGCGGAAAACACGTTATTCAGAGTCTCGTCAACTTCTATCTCAACTCTTTTATAGCCGAAAGCCCTGCTGAAATATTCTTTAATTCTTTCCCTGATCCGTAAAAAATTAGCGAACATCATTGTTCCTCCTTTGACCTTAACATGCTATATTTTTGCGATTACAAGTCTAATGAGCCGATTGCCAAGTCCATATTCGATTCTAATAAGAATATAGCATATAAAAATTTAATTGCAAAGAGCAACAATTATTTTTTAGTTGCCCGTTTCTTTTTTTTTCTGTTTGATGAGTTCTGCTTTTTCGTGTTCTCCGGCAAGTTCAAGGCATAAAATCAAGTCGTCCACAAGCCCTTCGGTGTTAAAAGGAAACGTATTATATCCCGCATAAAGCGGTTTTTGAGCTTCGGCATAATCCGCGCGAACCATATATGCTTTTCCCAATATTAGATAAGGATTGACGTTTAGGGATTTAAAAAATTTTATCTGGCGCAGTGCGTCAATATCCTGCGAGGCAAACCATTGCCTGCCGAACCTGATTATTTCCGCAGGCGGTTCGCCTGCGTCGTTTTTTAGTATCATAAGAGCGGCAAATACAAACAAATTATCGCCGTACTTTTTCAGCCATTGTTCAAGAGTATTGCTGGCGTCTGCGTTCCGTATTTTGCCCGATGCGGCTTTGTTTATTATGTCAAGCGCCATAGAATCGGCGTAGATATCGAAAAAATACCCTTCTATTTTAGCTGATAATTTAACTGCCAAAGATTCAGGGGTATCTCCGGCGGGCAATAATCCTGTAAGCGCAACTGCGGTTTTGTTATCGGTTACCGAGTGCATATTCAGGGTAAGTTTGCGGGATTCTCCTTCTTTATAATAGGTTCCGTCAATCAGGTATTGCACGCCGAGCTGTGTGGAAAAATACTGTTTTTGTTCAAGCTCAAGCCCGCCGAAAAACTCCATACTGTCAGGATCTGCGGGATAACTCATCGGTTTTACCGAAAACGAATCCGGGCAATATTTCCACAGCGATTCGGCCATAACTTTCATGGGAAGCACGGATACCAAATCCGATCCGGATAGCGAATCTATGATTGCGCCGGTAATTGTTATTCCGGCGTGTTTTTCGTCAGTGAAATTCAAAATGGGAAGTACGGTAACCGGAATTTTGCCTTCAGGCGGCGATTTAGTTATTCTCGCGCCGTTAATGGCGAATGAATATCCTGATACAAAAAGAATAAGGGTACATATAAAAACCGGCACATTTTTTTTCATCGGCTGATCCTTTTATTCTTTTACAGTGATTACCAATTGCGCAAAAAAATCAATCGCAAGCGGGTATTCTAGCAAAACCGCTGTTATGAAAAAATTTCAAGCAAGTCGGATAGTTCCATTTCCGCTTCGACTATAATCCTCGATTTTTCATCGGTGTCGATACCTGCCATTTCCCATGCAATTTCGTTTATCGGTTCAAATACATTGCCCGGTCCTGAAGGCAAACCCATTTCCCAGCATAACCCGTTGGCGATATGTATGATAGCAGTTTCTTTCGGGTAATTGGCGGATAGATGCGGGTTATGATGATAAGCGACAACTTCCTCAAGCATAGGCGGAAAATCCCACATATCGGTTAAAACTTTGCCTATTTCAGCGTGCGTGATGTTAAATACTTCTCTTTCAGCGTTATCCATGGATATATTTTTTTCTTTCATAATCGAAAATACTTTCGGCATATAATCCCACAGGCATTTTATTTCCACTACTTTACCGATATCGTGAATCAGGCCTGCTACGAGAAGAGATTCTATATCTTCGTACCCGATTTTCTCGCCGATTTTTTTTGATATCGCCGCGCAGGCGGCGGAATGTTTCCATAATTTGTTCACATCGAATATGCCTTCGGTTTTTTTGCCGCATGCTTTGAAAATATCAAATGTTTTGGACGCCAGAACCAGATTTTTTATTTCGCGGAACCCGACTATAACTACTGCCTGAGTTAAAGTGGTAACTTTTCGCGAGTATCCGTAGAAAGCGGCGTTGACCAGTTTTAAGATACGGGTTGTCAGTACCTGATCCTGTTCGATAAGGTCGGCTACGTCTTTTGCGCACGTTTTCGGGTTGGCAAGAGCTGAGTTGAGCCTCAAAAGGATCTGCGGTATTGTAGGCAGTTCGTCGATATGCCCTAATTCGTTGACTATTTTTAAGTACATAGAATATCCCCGATTAATAAAGATTATAATTGTAGATTAATCAAGGAGATAAAAATCAATCCATGATAGCCATAAACGTAAAAATATTTTCGCGTTCGCCGGAAGTCTTTTCGCTGAGCTGTTCTATATCCTGTTCGGAAAGAGACAGGATTTGCGCCGCCAGCGGATCGATTTGCGGCTGGATGCAATCGCCGCCGGAACCGATATTGTGGCTTCTGCAGATACTGTCGGCAATATGCACAATAGATGCCAGAACCCTGTATTCGGGCGGGCATTTGTCCAAGTCATGGTGGTACTGAATCGGATACACCAGATCCGGCGGGAATTTCCACCGGTCGGTGAGCAATCCGCCCACTTCGCTATGGGTTATCCCGAAAACTTTGTTTTCCGCATCATAAATTGAACAGCGGGTTACGGTAACTTCTTTCATCACATCTTCAAACTGGGTAGGGTAGTAGCTCTCGAAAAAAAGTTTGCCGATATCGTGCAGAAGCCCGTTTAAAAATGCTACTTCCGTGTCGGAAAAACCGGTCTGGCGGGCAATTAGTTTAGATATTGTGCCCACACCTATGGAATGAATCCAGAACTGGCATCTGTCGAAATTGTAGTTGCTTCTTATTTTCTTGAACGTATCGAAAACGGATGCGCTGATTGCCAGACTGCGGATTGTATCGAACCCTAAAATGGTTATCGCTTTGGAGATAGTGTTGACTTTTCTCAAATAGCCGTAGTAAGCGGAATTAGCGAGTTTGAGAATGCGTGAGGCTATAGACTGGTCTTTGGAAACCACTTTAGCAAGATCGTCGATGTTTGCTTCTTGGTTGCCGCAAATCTCTATTACTTTCGAAACTACCTGTGTCAGAGTAGGAAACTCCTCCACATTCATTATAGCAAACATAATTTCCTGTTTATTCACCGGGATATCCTTTATTTACAAACGTAATTTCATTTTACGCCGATTACATTAAAATACAACAAAAATTTTTTTTATATCCTACGATACCGTATTTTCGCGCGGTGTTTTCCACCGTTTATGGAACCAGAACCACAGGTGCGGGTTTTTATCAATCCATTTTTCAAGTACGGTATTGTAGTTTTGCGTGTTAACCAAAATATCATGCTGTTTGTCGGATGTAATTACAGTGTTTATGGGTGAATCCACATAAATTATATGGGAACCGTCGTTTTGGCGCACGTTAAATGCGGGTATAACCTGTGCGCCGGTATGAATAGCCAACTGCGCGACGGCGGTAGTAGTTAATGCCGGCTGTCCGAAAAAGAGGGTTTTTGCGCCCGATCTTCCTGCGTACTGGTCAAACAGTATTGCCACGACTTTGTTGGATTTTAGTTCGCGCAGGATTTCTTTAGCCGCTCCTTTTTTGTTCAGGCTTTTCAGTCCGCTGAACTGGCGCAGGCGTTCTATGTATGCATAAATATACGGATTTTTCATCGGGCGTCCTACGGCGGATATGGGATACCCTATTTTACCCGCCATAATTGCCATCAGTTCCCAGTTGCCGTAATGAGAAATAAGCAGAATTACTCCTTTGCCTTTTTTGAGTCCGTCCCATACGGTTTGTGAGTTTTCGATAGTTACGTAAGAAAAAAAATTTTTTGCCAATTTCGGTATTCTTATGAATTCGATAAATACAATAACGAGATTTTCAAACGATTTGCGCGCGATTAGCCTTAACTCGCGTTCGGTTTTTTTGTGCCGGTAGGCGTTGCGCAGGTTATTCAGCGCGATATTGCGCCTTGCAAACATCAGGTAATATCCGATTTTGCCGAACGTTTTTCCCATATTCTGCGCTAAAGAGTAGGGAATTAGGTTTATCGTTGCGCATAAGGTTCTTACAATCAGGTAAAATAAGAATTGAAAAAATCTCATTGCGGTAAAACTGCCGGGTTTTTGTTTTTAAGTTTCGGCGCAAACACGTAAATAATCATAAAATAAATAATTATGAGCAAAATCCATGTAAATATTCCGCCCACAAGGTTGCTTGAACCCCACAGAAAAATTTTGTCCTGAAGTGTCCGTGCGGCGACCATCCCGTCCATTTTTATTACAAACACCCAGCCGGCGTGGAGTCCTATGGCGAAATAGAGCGAGCGCATATAATAGTAGCCGGCGCAAAGGCACAACCCGACTAAAAACAGGCCTGCGCATTCGGCAAAAAAACCGGTATCCATTATCGGTTTTGCCATCTGCAACAGAGCGCAAAAACCGGCAAAAATGGAGTCGGGGTTGACGGTAATTTCTTTCGGTTTAAAAAAATGGGCAAGCGAATATATGAAACTGCTTAAAGTGAAACTTAATGGCAGACGCATTATTTTGTTAAGCGAACCGAACAGTACTCCGCGAAACAGAAATTCTTCAAGTACGCCGATAAACGAAGCGGCGAAAAAAGCTTCCGTTCCTTTTGCGATAAACTTATGCCATGAGAAATTCGTGGTATAAAAGTCCCGCGCGCCGAACAGTATTGCCAGAACCACATGCAAAGTAAGCGTAGTTACCCCGAAAACAAATGCGATAAAAAATAAACGGGCGGATTGGGTATCCGGTTTGAGTATATTAAATATTTTGCCGGTAGAGAAAATAGACCTGCGAAATATTATAAGCGATACTATCAGGAAAAATATTATCAGGCGCGATAGTATCCGGTGAATATCGTATCCTTGAAAAATGCCGAAAGAGTCGAGCGCCCACCTTAAGGGCGGGGCTAAAAAACAGCTTATTAATATTATGGATACAAAAGTTGAGATTAATGCTGAAATTCGTATTTTTAAACTTGGTTTTGCGCGGTTCATATTTTATTTTACCTTGCTTTGATGTCAGCGGAAACATAGTTGAGATATGCAGTTATGAAAATCCTGAATACCGTTTATTATATTCATATCGACTTTGAGGTAATATATGGGAATGCCGCGCGTTGAGGACAAGGCCGGAAACCGGACGGCGTCTTTTTGTGTAGTGATAAGAGCTGTTACGTTTTTGCGGGTGCATTCTTTCAATATTTCGCGGATTTCCCTGACGGAGAACCTGTGGTGGTCCTGAAACCGTTCGGATATGACGATATTTGCGCCGAGATCCTGAAGCATTTTCTCAAATCCTTCCGGATCGGCGATACCGGATACCATAGCTGTTTTTTTCCCTTTGATGAACTGGAGTTCTTTTGGTGATCCGTCGATGAGGTTGACAAACTCTATGGGCACGTGCTGGCACTCGATGAAATCTGCGTTGTAGTTGTACTGGCGTATAAGCGATTTTAGTTCGGACAGGTCTTTGCCCGGTTGCGATTTGGTAAGCATTATCAGGTTTGCGCGCCGGATATTTTCTATGGGTTCGCGCAGAATTCCCGCGGGCAGAAGGTTCATGTTGCCGAACGGGTTTGTGGTATCTATAAGGAGGACATCGAAACGCGGGTTTAAAGACAGGTACTGGAACCCGTCGTCGAGAATTATGGTATCGATACCGTATTTCTGAATAACGTATTCGCCGGCTTTGACCCTGTCTTTATCTACGGCGACCACTACTCCTTCAATATTTTTGGCAAGCATGTACGGTTCGTCTCCCGCTAAAGACGAATTCAGATAAATTTTTGAGCCGTCAGATACGACTTTAACCTGTTTGTCTTTGCCGTAAAACAGGAAAAGTTTTTTAATGAACCTTTTTAAACGGAACCTGCTTGACGACCGGTATCCCCTGCTGATAACCGCGACTTTTCTTCCTTCTCTGAGCAGAGCTCTTGCGAAAATTTCTACCGCCGGGGTTTTGCCGGTGCCGCCTACGGTGATGTTGCCGATACTGATGATCATGCATCCCAGACTTTTCGTCCTGAGGATCTGCGAGCGGTAAAGGTAAAGCCTGAATTGAACGGCTATTGCGAATATGCCTGACAGGCCTCGCAGAACAATTCTGACGGCGGGCGCGAGTTTGCCTTTGTTTTTCCCGCGGATTACGCCGAGTACATAATCCTGTACCACGTCTCCGATATTTTGAATGAGTCCCATATCATATATTACCTGAGATTGATAAATTCCGTTTATGCAATGCGGTTTAAAAAGTAACCTTCAAATTAGAGTATTATCCCATATTGCCGGAGCGGATGTCAATTATTTGATTCACTTTTGTAATATTTGAAAAATCTAAATTTTATGTGAAACAGGCTATGCGGTTTATTACAGATACAAACAAAAGTTTATCTGACAGCAAAATAGTGGTAACAATCGATAGAGTTTTTTTAAGTCTATATAGATATAAAATTTTTTAAAACGATGAGCTTGTTAATTCTTGAATATTTTAATTGCGATATGGGAAAACTTATTTAATAATGTAATTAATCCAGCCATTTTATTTAGATAAAATCTAATTTAATGTAAACAATATTCCGGAGTTTTTATGAAATATGAAAATGTATTAAATACTTCCTTGCTTAATTTGCCTCAAATGATAACGGAAAAAGATCCGTACTTTAGAACGGTATTACCCATTAAGGCATATGCCAACTTGTGATTGTGAGGGAAATAAAATAAATTGTATTTCTGCTAAAGAATGGATTAAATCTCAGCTTGGCGTATGGCGTTTTCAATATGAAAATAGGGATATAAGAGACAAAAAATTACATCCTGCAACATTTCCGATTTCACTTTCAAAAAAAATCATAGAGTTGTTTTCCCATAAGGGAGAGCTTATAATAGACCCATTCGTCGGCAGTGGAACAACGCTTTTAGCCGCAAGTGATTTAGACAGAAACGCAGTCGGTTTTGATCTAAATAAAGAATATATAAATTTGTCTGTTTCACGGCTTCATACAGATAATTTATTTTCAAGCTCGAATCAGATTGCCGTTCAAGATGATGCTCTTCACATTGACAATTATATTGAAAAGGAATCGATTAAATTAATATGGACATCGCCCCCTTATGCAAATTTACTCAACAGGCAACGAAAAAATAAATCCCGTAGAGGCGATGAGCGGAAAAACGATCAATTTGATAAAATTGAGCAATATTCGCAGGACCCCAGGGATTTAGGAACAATGGAATTAAGCCAATATTCACGAAGTATGGGGGATATTTTTGAAAAATTATTGCCCTTATTAAAACAGAAAGGACATTGTGTTATAAATGTTTCTGATATGTGGTGGGAAAATAGAAGAATTACGATACACATTTCTTTAATAGAAGAATTAAGGAAAAGGGGATATGAGTTTAGAAATACTATAATATGGGATAGAACTAACATTGTAAATCGGATAGGAATTTTTGGCTGGCCTTCAAATTATATAACTATGGGAACAACATTTGAATATTTACTTCATTTTATGAAGATATAAAGGCTAATTTATGGAATATTTCAATATATCCAAAGAAGAATTAATCAAAAAGTTAAAAAAAATTAAATCTATGGGATGGATTCATACAAATCGTCCAAAAAATGATGGAGCAGTCGGCAATACTTTGGAAGACTTGTTAGAAATTCCCGAAAATAATTTAGCTATTGCCAATACTGTTGATTGGGAATTAAAAGCTCAAAGACGAGAAACAAGTTCTTTAATCACGCTATTTCATGAAGATCCCGAACCTCGCAAACCTGAAAATGTCGTTATCAAACTTACTGCTTCCAAAATATGGCTGGCCACATAAAGAAGCAGGAAAAAAATATCCCGCAACTGAAATGAGTTTTAGGTCGACAACTTCGGGAAATCAGTATACTGACAGAGGTTTTATAATAAAAATCGACAGTATAAATAGAACCATCAATTTTATATTTAACCCTGAAACCGTAAATTTATCAAAACATAAAACATGGTATGACACTGTTTTAAAACATAATGGCGAAGGAGAAAAGATTTTAGCTTATTGGTATTTCGATTCAATACATAAAAAATGTGTCGGAAAAATTAGAAATACAATCTATGTTATTGCAGATTCACGAAGAATTGAAGGACAGGAAGAATTTAAATATAATACAATTTTATTGTTGGAGGATTTTTCCTTTAATAATCTATTAAGAGGCATATTAGAAGGAATTATATTTATTGATTTTTATGCGAGAACCGGCCACAATCACGGTACAAAGTTTAGAATGAAACAAAATAACTGGCCGTCTTTTTATAGCAGAATAACTCCGATAGAAGAAATATAAAAGATAAACGACAAATCATAAAAAATACTTATTGCGGTTTGCCGAGTTTTGGCGTATCCATAGTCAGAAGAATAAAAGCGTAGGCAAAATATACCGCCAGGTTTAGCGCAAACCCGTATTCCAGATAAAAATCTAACGGCGAAACCTTCATGTTATAAAAAACAGGTATTAGCGTCTGAACGGCCAGCGCAGTCATGATCAGCCAGCCGAAACAAATACGCAGTACCCTGTTGAAGATAGTTTTGATAAGTATTATCGTAAATACCGGCAGAATAAAAGTATATAAAAAATATAAAACCGAAGCGGTTTTGTTAAAATCTCCCCATCCGGCGGATGAGATATCTGCAAATTTTTTGTCCGAGGCAATTTTCCACAGAAACATCGGGAAATGAAACCCGGATATTTTAATCCGGTTTCCCCTGCCTATAATACTGCCGGACAATCCGTTTTCTATGGAATAATATAGAAGGCTCTTTTTAAACGTGTATCCTTCGCCGGCCGGAAAAACCGTTTTTTCAGGTATTTGGATAGTCATTACGGGCAGAAAAAACGACAGAAACCCTGCTACGGTGATAATTTTAAGCAGTTTAATGCGAAACAGTAAAATCCCGAACTTATTTTTTTTCATAATCAGAAATAAATGGATTTTATGATTAAGTTTTTCAAAAGTTCAATAAGCAGAACAAGAATCAGCGGCGATAAATCTATCATTCCTCCTAAAGGCGGTATTATCCGGCGTATCGGGTTTAAAAGCGGGTCGGTGATAGAGTAAATGAACCTTACCACAGGGTTGAAAGGGTCTGGATGGACCCAGCTGAGTATTATTCTTACAAAAATAATTAACGAGTATATATCCAGTATGCGCAGTAGTATCATTTTTTTGCCTGTTCAATAAATTTTATCTGGCGGTTTATAGCATCGACAATATTATCCGGCGTAAGGTTTTTCATGCAAACCATATATTTTTCGTCTTTGTTCGGGCACTCTTTTTTGTAGCACGGCGCGCATTCGGGCAAAGATACAAGTTTCTCGCCTTGTCCGTACAGGTCTATTTCCTGAGCGCAGGTGGAACCGAACAAAGCCACTATCCGTTTGCCAAGCGCGATACTCAGATGGAGCGCTAACGTATCGCTGGATACGATTATATCACAGCAGTTGAGTATTCCGGCGAATTTTTCCATCGGATTAGAGCATCCGGTATCTATAAGCTGGGTTATTCCCGCTGATTTAGCGATAATATTTTTGTTTCTCTGCGATTCGCTAGGCCCTCCGAGAAGAAGGATATTGGCGTCTATATTTGATGCGGTTTTGCGGATCAGTTCAACAACATTATCCTCAAGATACCTTTTCGTGGCGAAAATATCGCCGGCACCGGTATTTAGCCCGATATTATATTTTTTAGGCTCCGCGTTTTTATCTTTTAACAGTGTTAACCCGAAACCGAGATCGAAATTTTCCCACGCGATACAGTATTTGCCGTAATCTATGTTTACAAACCCGAGCGTATCGAAAATTTCGCGCTGGTACGTTTTCGTATTCGCCCTGAATTTCAGGTCATCCGACATTCCGAGCGCTAAAGAATACTCTGCGCTGGGTGTAAACGGGTATATATTGCCTTCGGGAGCGAATCCGAACCCGAGTTTTGTATCGGCGTTGGCTGACGATGCGAGCGTTGTTGCGCGGACTTCTTTGTCAAGCGAATAAACGATATCGAATTTCTCTATGCTTATGCGCGCAAATATATTGGGGGTAAAAGGAACAACTCTGTGTATGAGCGGATTATTTTTGAGAAAAATAACCGACGGTTCGTCCACAATCCATGTAAGATGGTATTTTTTAAATTTTGAAGCGATCACGGGCAATATTGGTGTTGTTCTTATCACATCGCCCATAGCGCCTAACTTTATAATCAGTATTTTTGTGCCGAACGGGTCGTAATGGTCGCAATCTTCACACAGCCGGTTGTATTTACACGGTTTTTCACCGATGTAATGCCTGCAGTCGAGATTAAACTTCATTCAACAACCACTCCGATATTTCTGAACTTTTTGTAACGCGACTCCACGATCTGGTCGGCGGACATATTCTCAAATCTTTCGAGTTCCTGTATAAGCCGGTCTCGCAGGATTTTGCCCATAGCCGCCGGATCGTTATGCGCTCCTCCTAAAGGTTCGGGTATGATATCGTCGACAATATTTAATTTGAGCAAATCCTGAGCCGTAAGTTTCAATGCCTGTGCCGCGCGGGGCGCTTCAGCGCTGTTTTTCCATAATATTGCCGCGCATCCTTCGGGCGATATTACCGAATAGTAAGCGTATTCAAGTATAAGCACCCTGTTGCCCACACCGATTCCCAGCGCGCCTCCGCTTCCTCCTTCGCCGATTACTATGACGATTACCGGCACTTTAAGAAGGCTCATTTCCTCAAGGTTGACCGCAATAGCTTCCGCCTGTCCGCGCTCTTCAGCGCCTATTCCCGGAAACGCGCCCGGGGTGTCGATAAAAGTTATTATCGGGATATTGAATTGTTCGGCGAGTTTCATTATTCGCATGGCTTTGCGGTATCCTTCCGGATTGGGCATACCGAACCGCCGGAACGTTCGTTCTTTCACGTCGCGCCCTTTCTGGTGCCCGATCAGCATAACGCTTTTTCCCTCAAATAATGCCATTCCTGCTACTATGGCGTTGTCGTCGGCGTATCGCCTGTCGCCGTGCAGTTCGCGGAAATCAGTTGTCAGCATTTTTATATAATCTAAAGTGTAAGGGCGGTTCGGATGGCGTGCAATCTGGATTCTCTGCCACGGTGTTAAACTGCTGTAAATATGTTGTTTTTTCTCTTTGAGTTTTTCTTCTAAACTTCTTATTTCCGAAGTCATGTCTATGCCTTCGCGTTCAGAGAACAGATTCAGTTCCTGAATTTTTTCCTGCAGTTCGGATATCGGTTTTTCAAATTCAAAACCGATCATCGCCGCCGGTTTGGCGGTTTCTTTTTCCCTGGATTTTCTGAGCATTGAGTTTCACTCCTATTATTGATATTTCGACCTGTTTTTTAGCCTGTTATCACAACTTCGGTTCCTATCGGCACAATTTTGAACAGTTCTTCAACCTGATCGTTGAGCAGTCTTACACAGCCGGCGCTACTCTGGTATCCGATAGTATCCGGTTCCCAGGTTCCGTGAATTCCGTATCCGGGGAAATTTATCCCCATCCATCTTGTGCCGAGCAGGTTTCCTTTTTCCCCGAATGGTATGATACCGCCGTCGGGTTTGTACCATACGGGTTCTTTGAGTTTATTGATTATTTTGAAAGTGCCTTCCGGTGTTTTGTTGTATTTGCCTGTGCCGACTCTGTATCGTTTAAAAAAATTGCCGTTGGCATATAAAGTCAATGTGTTGAGTTTTTTGCTGATCACGATAGAAAACTTCGCTGTCGGCACTTTAATTAAATCGTTGGGGCGTATATAATTCGCTTCCATCCGATTGCTTTCTTTGATCAGCTCTATGGAAGTATTGTATTTGGTGGCTATATTGGCCAGGCTGTCTCCCGGCCGGATTCGGTATTGTTGCGATTCAGGTGTGTCTATGGGAGAAAACAGAAGGGATATATTTACTTCGCCGAGTTTATCGAGGATATCGTCGACTATGGGGTCGGAAATGCCGGTTTTTAGCGCTTTCTCATACCATTGTCGCGCGAGAAAATAACTTTCCAATCCGTTGAGCTGGTCGATTTGTCCCATATAAAACATACTTTTTGCTACCGGCACGACGTTTGCCGAATAACTGTTTATAACTTCGCTGAACTTTTCTTTGGCGTGGGAAATATCCCCTTTATCGAAATAAATTTTGCCGATATTGAATAATCCTTCGGCGTATATTTGGTCAGATACTTTGTTTTTAAGTATAGATTCCCAGTTCTTAAGCGATTCGTCAGGGTTGGTTTTTTCGATAAGAAGTGCGTGGTAATATAAAGTATCCAGTCTGTTTGGATTCAAAAACGAGAGTTTCTTTAGTGATTCGAATATCGCAAGGGCTTCTTCGGTTTTGCCGGCCTCATAAAGCCCGACGGCTTTTTTGTATTTGCTATTGGCGTTTTGCCTGTATAAAAATCCTCCTCCGGCTAAAGCCAGCGCCAATACTGTCAAAACAAGCATAAAATTTAAAATTTTCTTCACTGCGAATAATTCCTTTCTATGTTTATCTTAAACATTGGCGTTTGAAAAGTATGAGTCGTATAATATATTGAGACTGCTGAAAGAGTCTTTTTTATTGTCATTGCGAAGCTCCGAAGGAGCTGTGGCAATCACAGTTCTGATGGTTTTGAGATCGCCACGTCGTTTTGCTTTTGCAAAACTCCTCGTGATGACATTTTAATTTAAGCCTTTTTCAGCAACTCATATTGTATCAAAAAAAATTATCCGGTATTGTACAAAAAAAACCTTTTTTTGTAACGTTTTTTATTGACCGGCATTTTTTTTGCCGATAATTTTATAAATTTCTTCTTTCATTTGATCCGTCTGATCGAAGTTGTATCCTTTTTTCTCCATATACTCTATTTGAGCCAGGGCGTTATAATAAGATTTATTTTTTAGATAAGATTCCGCTAAAAAAAGATGCGCTTCGGGGAAATTTTCTTTCATTTCAATACATTTTTTAGCCCAGTTTATGCATGCCTGATACTTTTTCGCCCTGTAAAAAATTTGGCCTATATTATATGCCGCCTGATAAAAATCGGAGTCGATTTCCAGAGCTCTTTTATAATGATATATCGCGGAATTTGAAGCGGGATCGTTTATCAGCGATTCGTCGATTTTCGTCTCCATAAGTTTGGCTAAATTAAAATGGGCCGGGGCGAAAAGAGGTTCTTCCTTCAGGATAGCTTTGTACTGTAAAATCGCGTTTTCCGGTTTGCCTGATTTTTCCAGAGCGACGGCTTTGTTAAAAAGCAGTTCCAATGTCTTGTAATTGTTGCTCAAAGCCGAGTTGAAATCCGATAGCGCGCCTGAAAAATCATTGAGAGTCGTCCTGCAAACTCCCCTGTTGAAATAACAGCGCCCGTCTTTTGGGTCGATCTCAAGTACCCGGGAAAACAGTTTTTCCGCGGATTTGAATCTTCGTGCTACGGCCTGCTGGATTCCGTACATGAAATAAGCGTTCTTTATAGGTTCTAAAATTCCCGGTTCAAGAGAAAGTTTGTAAGCCTGCTCAAGGTACTTTATACCGTCTTTGTATTTGCCTTCCGTGCAAAGAGCGATGCCCATATAATACTGCAGTTGCGGAATTTGAGGGTAATAGCTTTCGGCTTGTCTTAAAAGTTTTATTGCCTCGCCGATGTTTCCTGAATCGGCTTTAGCTTTTCCTTCGGCAAACAGTTCAAAGGCCCTGTCTTTTTTCTTTTGGTTTTCGAGTTCTTTTTTTTCGTTCTCAAGTTTGGTTTTTTGTTGTTCCTGAAGAACGGTTTTTCCGGTTTTGCCGTTGATATTCGGCAAATTAGCCGGTTTTTCGGTTGCCGGTTCTTTGGGTAAACCGGATATGGCGCGGGGTATAAACCAAGTCTGATAAAACCTGTTTTGCGCAGGAGGTTCAATAAAAACGATGCCTTTATCTTCGGTTTTATTTTTAGCCGGCTGTGCGGGTTCGGTTTTTTTTGAGGGTTGTGTTGAAAAACCGGTTTTTGGGGTGGCAATATTTTTTGAAGGCGGCCTATCTTTCTTTTGCGGTTGTGCCGGCGCATGGGGTTTTGTATCCTTAATGGGAACATTCGCTAAAGGCGCTTGTTTATTTTTAGCCTGCGAACGGTCAAATGCGGTTACCGGTTCCCGATGTTTTGGAATAAAATTTATTGAAAGAGAATAATCGTTGATAATTTTAGCCGCGGCGAAAACGGCGAGCCCGATAATAATAAATATTCCTGCCTCAAAGAAAAAATTTCTGTTTTCATAAAAAAAGTTTTTATTTGGCAATAAGTTCCGGTAATCAAACTGCCGTATTCCCGTTATGCGGCGGTTTATAAAAACCGCTGATGCAGTTAATGCCCTTACAATATGCCTGGATGTTTTTTCGCATATTCGGGCGCAAACTTTGTAGAAAAAAGAATTTTTTAAATTATTAAGCGCTCTTGATAAAGAAATCTTGTAAACTTTAAGCGATTTCTGGATATCTTCTTTTAGAGTATGTTCCACAACAGAACGGGTATGAGCCGTTTGCGGGTTTGCATGCGGTTTGTTGAATTTTTTTAAGGAAAACTTTCTTTTTAAATTAAGTTTATTCATCTTCATGGGTATCTGAAAAGAATTGTTTGTTGACGGGTTTAGTTTCAAAAGATGCTTTTTTTTGCGCCATATTTTGTTTTTCCGAATCCGCAGCCAGGCCGGTTTTCGGTTTTAAATCCGTGTTTTGCGTGAGGTTGATATAATCTTTATAATACGACAAAGCTTTTTTCGAGTCGCGCAACGGGTTTTCTTTATCGGAATAAATAAGGCTCAATTCATATAGCGCCTTTTTTTCGCCAGGAGCGGTTTTAATTATGGTTTCATATTCTTTAATGGCTTTGAAATAATATTGTTTTTCTTTAAGGAGTTTTGCGTTCAAATACCTCATTTTTATGTTTGCCGGATTTTTCTTAAGCCCTTCTTCGATGCATTTTATTGCGCCGTCGTAATCGTTTTCCGATTTAAGCTGTAAAGCGAGCTCAAAATAATCATTGGCGGGTTTTGAGCCGGATTTGATTGTATCCGAACTGGTGGTTACTCCTCCAGCGGTATTTTTATCGGGCGCCGGTGTGCGGGTATCGGTTTTATTTAGTGCGGTAGTGTGAATCTCAAGTTGGTTTTTAGCCGGTTGTGTGTCTTGAGCTGTATTTTTTATAATCGGATCCTTGATTATAGTGTTTGAACGCGATATTTGGTGTTCAGGCAGAACCTTTTTCTCCATGGCGGCGATTTTATCCGCGATTTCAGGGTATGCGGAATCCTTAAGAAATATCATCCTGTATTCTTTGAGTGCGCCGCAATAGTTTCCCTGTTGTTCGTATATTAGGCCGAGATTAAACCGGGGCGCAAGATAAGCGGGGTCGGCGTTAATGGCTTTTTCCAGATAGCTTTTTGCCTGATTAAAATCGTTTTTGCGGGCGTAAATTGTACCGAGATTATTTAAAGCGCGCACGTATTTCGGGTCGATCAGGATTATATGCTCATAATGGGTAATGGCATCGTCGATCATGTCGATTTTTTCAAGAAGTATCGCCAGATTGTTTAAGGCGTATATGTTTTTCGGGTTTGCCTGCAGTACTTTTTTGTAAGATTCGATTGCAGATATATCGTCGCCTTTCTGCTCAAACGCCATAGCTAATCCGAGCATAGCGGGCTGATGGTTTGTATCCAGAGCCAGCGCTTTCTGATAACAGAATACGGCGTCGGCAAAAAGATTGAGTTTATGGTTTACAACGGCGAGATTGTAGTATATTACCGGATCAAAAGGAAACAAAAGAACGGCTTGTTCCATTTTTTCTTTGGCGGAATCGAGTTTACCTGTAGACGCGTCGCTCATTGCCTGCTGGAAAATCTCAATCGCCTTTACGTGGTTTTGCGATGATACATCGCTGATTTCTTTTATTTCGGCATCCGTTTGATTTTCGGCGTAATTGTTTCTCAAAAGCTCAATATATTTGTTTAGATGATAATTCGATTTTGCCTCGTCGGCCATAACAAACCTGTAAATATTAGCGAGCCTGTAGTGGCACATAGCGGGATTCTCACCGCGCTTCAGCGCAAGCTCAAAAAGTTTAACCGCGTGCGGATAATCGCCTTTATCCATAGCGGAAAGAGCGTTTATGTAATTTGGCGTTTTGCTGTCCAATATCTCCTGCCCGCTAAAGTTATCCGGGGGGGTTGCGTTTGCCGGGCAAAAATAGAGAAGTACGGCTAAAAAATACATAACCGGCGAATATTTAAATACATAAAAACTTAACATTTTCGAATCGTATCTCCGTTAAAGGATATAATAAATTACATATAATAAATTTATGTTTGCAAAACTGCCGGATTTAAAGGCAGAACCGGCTCTTCTTTCTTTTTTTTTGTTTGTAATCAGCCGGCTGATGCTGTATTATATTAGAAGATAGGGCGATTTTGAAGCCGGTATGTTTTTAAAACGGGTTAAGTTTACATATTTTTTTGCCGTTTGTCAAAAAAATATAAAAGATTTAAACTTTGAATTTGAGATTATTGTCAGATTAAAGAAGGATTTGTGTTTTTTTAGCGCAAAATTTAAATAAAAAATCAGAACGGTTGTATCGATAATATAAATATGTTAAAATCTTAATGTGGAGTAATTTTTTTTGCTTATTTTTGTTTATATATTTGGGATTGTATAAAATATCGAAAAAAATAATAAAATAAATTTACCTCAGGAGGCTTCAATGAGCAAACAATGTCTCAAATTAGTGTCGGTGTTGATGTTGATTTTATTTACCGCGTCCCAGACCGGCGGGTTGTTTAGTCAGGTTCCGCCGGATCCTAATCAGCCGATAACGCAGGGCGAATTTGCGGTTTATCTTGTGAGGGCCCTTGCTCTTGAGAGAAACCTTCCGCTGGCGCCGACAAAAAACGATTATGTGGTTGCGCTTGAACAGCAGGGGATTTATCCGCCCAACGGTTTTGAGCCGAACGAACCTCTGACAAAAAAAGATATGGCGTTTTTGATGATGAAAGTTACCCGTCTTGATAATCAGGTTATTAACCGGATGACCGGAAAAGGGATAGTCAAAAAAGAAAAAGCTACCATAAAGGCAATAAACGGTACGGTTGAGTTCAGGCGGGGCAAAAAAGGGTCCTTTGCCAAAGCGGAACTCAACGATGAGCTATATCTTAACGATTCGCTAAAAACAGGAAAAGGTTCGTCCGCAGAACTCAAAATCGGTAAATTCGGGGCTGCGCATATCGGTGAGGATACGGAAATTACTATGGAAGAACTCGCCACTACCGCGCAGGGTACGGAAAAAGTGAGGGTTTTTATCAAACAAGGCGAGATGGTCGTGAAAGTCGATAATAAGGGGCAAAAAGGAGCTGTTGAGTTTGAGACCCGGTCAAAAACGACTGTAGCGGGCGTTATGGGGACTACATATCTTCATTTCGCGTCGCCTAAAGTAGAGAGGGTAGAATGTTCCGAGAGCGAGATCAGCGTTTATTTCCTTGATGCCGAGGGCAAACCCATCGGCGAACCGTTTGTTCTTAAACCGCAGGATATTATAATGCCTCCTTCTTCAGAAGGCGGGAAACCGGATATTTCTACGATGACACAGCAACAGCAGGAGAAAATAAATAAAATAGCTTTAGACTTGGCAAAATACCTGCTTGAAAAAGGCGATTTTTCTACACAGACTTCAGGAACTCAGGGCGGTATGTCTACTTATCAGGCAAGAAAAGAACTGGCTGAAGGGACGGAACTCGCTCTTGCCGCTGTTCTTGAGGAACTTGCCGAGCAGGGGATTATTATTGATACTGCGGGTGCCGCTACGATCAGCGAAGGTGCGGCTACTGCTGTAACTCACGCTCAGATAACGGATTTCTTCGAGAACGCGATACTTTTTGATCTGTTTACATATTATAACGTTGACGTAACACCCATAGATTAAACTTTAGGCGGGCGGGTAAACCCTCGTTGCGCATTAAAATTTGAGTATTAAAAATTGGTCTTAATAAAGAAAATCAGATCACTTCTAGTCCCATTGGTAATTTGCGTTATGATTGCGCTGTTATCAGTGGGATTATTGCATAAAGAGGCGTTTCAGCTTTTTGAATGGATACTTATTGACGCGTCTGCCAAAATCAAACCGGCCAAAAGCGGGAATTTCCCTGTAGTAATTATAGAAATAGACAAACCGAGTCTTTTCGCACTGGGCGAATGGCCTTGGGCGCGGGACGTGCATGCGCGGCTGATAGCGGATCTCGCGGCGTTTGAGGCGAAATCCGTATCTTTCGATGTGTTTTTTTTATCGGAAACCGATGAGTCGACCTCCATGTCGGATATGTTTTTGTCTCAGGCATGCATTCTTGCCGGCAACGTTTATTTCTCGCTTAATTTTGATATTTCCGATACTTTTTCAAAACGCGAACCGGACGATATTACCGATAAAGTCATATCCCGTTTCGGCATGGAGCTTCAAACCCCGCCGTGGCTTAGCCTGTATACCGGCGAACCGATGCCTGTGGTTGAGTCGTTGTATTCGAGCATAAAGAACGCAGGCCATATATCTGTAGTGGAAGACAAAGACGGAAAAATTCGCCGGATCCCATTATTGCTTAAACATAACAACAGGTATTTCCCGCAGTTCGCGTTAAGGCTGTTTATGGATGCCAACGGCATAGACAGAATTTTGTTTCCCGAGCGAAACACCATGCGGATGGTATCGCGGGAAGGAGAAATATATGACGTGCCGGTAGACGAGAAGGGGCAGTACATAGTTAACTGGAGCGGAGAATTCGGCGACTATTTTTATTATTGTTCTTATATAGACATATTCTCTGCCTTTGAGAAATATTCAAATGGCGAGACGCCGATAATAAAAGTAAATTCCGGCAATCAGGTTCTTTTTAAAGACGCTACGGAATTTTTCAAGGATAAAATTTGTATTGTCGGGTTTACTACCGCCGGCCTTGTGGATCAGAAACCTGTACCCGTGAGCAACAGGTATCCGCTGGTAGGCATTCACGCAAATATTTTAGAGAATTTTACAAACAGGGATTTTTTTACGCAACTGTCCCTAAAATACGAGTATATCCTGATTATATCTGCTTTGGTGTTTGCCGGAGTAATGGTATTTGCGTTTCCGCTGTTGTGGAGCATAATTTTTATTTCAGGGGCGTGGATATTGCTTTTGATTTCGTGTTTTTATCTGTTTATGCGGCATTCTTTATGGGTTGAATCGAGTTACATTACTTTTTCAATGATATCTGTTTTTATAGCGGGCATAATATACAGGGTTTCTAGGGAAAAAAGCAAAAAAAAGTTTGTGGAACAGACATTCAAACGGTATGTCAGCGCTGAAGTCGTGGAAAAAATTCTGCACGATCCCGAATCGATGGTGCTCGGGGGCAAACGGTGCGAACTGACGGTGCTGTTTTGCGATATACGGGGTTTTACTCCGTTGGCGGAATCGCTTGCGCCGGAAGAAGTGATTAAACTGCTCAATTCTTTTTTTGCGCTTACCGTAAAAAAGATATTCAAGTATCACGGTACTGTTGACAAATTTATAGGTGATTGCGTTATGGCTTACTGGGGCGCGCCGACACCGATAAAAGACCACGCTTATTTTGCGGTTAAAACTGCTATGGAGATACAAAAAGAGCTTATTTCGCTCAATTCGGGTGTTTTTGTGGAATCGGGCCGTAAAATTACAGCCGGAATAGGCATAAGTTCCGGCGAAGTTGTTGTGGGAAATATCGGCCATGTGGATAAAACGTTCCAGAAAATGGAATATACCGCTATCGGCGACTATGTCAATCTCGCGGCGCGGCTGGTGGATTTGTCAGGGCCCGGCGAGATACTTATCGCAGGCAAAACTCACGAGATGCTTGACGGAAGAATACAATCCGAAAAACAGGCGATGATATCCATAAAAGGCAAATCCAATCTTGTCCAGACGTATAAAATCGTAATGGAGAATAACCGTTAACCGTCGAAAAGTTAAGTTTTTTTTCCCATAGACGAAATAATTAATATTCGGAATGTTTTTCATGGAGAATTAACCGGATTAATCCTTTCATTTATTTATGCGCAGAATATTAACTATAACTCAGGTTACGTTCAAGGAAATGATCCGCCAGCCGATTTTCGGTGTGGTGTTGTTCTTATCGTCTGTTTTGATTTATATAAGCCCGTTTTTTTCCATGTTCACGTTGTTAAACAGCGTAAAACTCGTAAGGGATATGGGGTTGGCGACGATTCTTTTGGCTAATATACTTATCGCGGCGTTTTGCGCCTCCGGCCTTGTTTTCAGGGAACTGGAAAACAAAACTTCCATCATGGTTTTATCAAAACCGGTATCGCGGATAGAGTTTATTCTCGGAAAATTTTTCGGGTTGGGTTGCGGAACATTGCTTGCGGGGGCGCAGTTGACGGTAGTACTTATTTTGACTCTGCGTATGGGTGTGCTCGACACTGCGGCGGATATTTTGGATAAGCCTGCGGTGTACAGTTTAAACTCGATTTTTCTGTTGAGTTTGGTATGGGCGGCAGTGATGAATTATTTTTTTGAAAAACCGTTTACATCGTCGATGGTGATAACTTTCTTTTTACTGCTGGCGGTATCGTTTTTTCTCATATCTTTTTTAAACTCTGAATTTCATCTTCAGCCGTTTGGTACGGGAATGGAGTTGAGGCTCTTTAGAGCAGGAGCACTTATTTTTATGGCGGTAAATGTTGTCAATGCTGTTGCAATTTTAGGGTCGATACGCCTGAATATGCTGGCGAATATGCTGTTGTGTCTTTTATTCTTTTTTGTTTCCATGACTGCCGATTATTTTTTCGGCAGGTTTGCCGACGCAAACGCGGTGATAAACTTTTTGTACATGGTTATACCGAATCTTCAGTTTTTTTGGATTGCGGACGTGTTTTTAAACAATAAAAACATATCTTTTTATTATATGGGCGTAACTTTTGCTTATAGCATAACGAGTATACTATTTGTCCTGATTCTGAGCTGGTTCAGTTTTTCGGAAAAAGAAGTAACTTGATCCATTGATTAATCTTTCAACAGTATTAACCTTATTAACCTAAAAAACAATCGGTTTTCAATGAACGAATTTTACCGGTCGGACAGAAAATTGGAACTCTCTGCAGTATTCGGGCTGTGTATCGAGTTTGCGGCGGCGATATGTTTATTTATACTCGGGCTGTGGATAAAATCCACAACTGTTATCGCTAATGCGGTGTATTGTTGTGCGGGACTGGTTGTCTGGGCGATGGGATACCTTCATCTGCGCCAGTTGAGATTGGCGGCGGAAGAAGAAGATGATGCCTCGGGTTCTTCGGCGGTCCGGCAGGGAATTTTTGAGGAAGATAAAACCGGTATTTTATCTGCGCAGGACAAATTACGGCAGATGGAAAAATGGTTTCTTACATCTGCCAGCGCGGTTTTGGCGGCATCTATGATTGTTGCGGGATACTTTTTGTTCAGGAAAAATTTGTATTTTACAGCACTGGATTTGTCAAAACAAAATATCGCTGTGATTGTGCTTATATCAACGGCATTTGTAACGTTTCTATCCGCCAGGTTCGGTGCGGGTCTGGCTTCAGCAGCGGAATCCGCTTCTGTTTTAAAGTATCCTGCAGGAATGCTGGCTGGTGTATCTGTCCTTTCGTTTTTGCTGGCGGTATCGGTTATCTTGAATTATTTCGGGTATTCTGCCGTCTATCGGTTTACGGGCTATTTTATACCTATCTGGATTTGTGTTGCAGGAGCGGATATGGGAATTCATATTGTGCTCGATTTTTACAGGCCCCGGGTGAAAGGAAAACTTCAAAAACCGCCGTACCAGAGTTTTCTGGCAGGTATTCTTGCGCAACCGCAGAATTTGTTTTCCGCCGCAGCTAATTCGCTTGATTACCAGTTCGGGTTCAAGATATCGCAGACATGGTTTTACAGGTTTATAGAAAAGATAATCGCGCCGCTTGTTTTGTTTCAGATGCTGGTTTTATATTCGCTTACTTCGGTTGTGATTGTTAAACCTTATGAATGCGCGGTTTTGGAGAAATTCGGTTCGCCGGACAGAAAAACCGGTTTGCTCGGGCCGGGGATTCATTTGAAACTGCCGTGGCCGTTTCAGAAAATTAAAATCGTGCCCCGTACCCGTATTCAGTCGGTGTTTATCAATCCGCCTGATGAGAAAGAGGACGTGATTTTATGGTGCGTAGAACACCACGAAGACCCAAAAATGATTCTGCTTCCGAGCAAATCCGATGGGGAATCTTATGCCGACAACGAGACGGCAGGGGGTATTGCCGTAAACCTGCTTTCTGTGTCTGCCGAAGTGCAGTATAAAGTCAAAGAACCTTTTAATTATTTGTATAACCTAAAAAACCCCGGGCAACTGGTATACAATATCGGGTTAAGGGAACTGATGAAGGTATCTTCATCCATGGATATTTTCGATTTTCTCGGGGATAATCGGATGAGCTTAAACCGTATTTTAAAAGACAATATCCAAGTTCAGCTCGATACTTTAGATACCGGGATAGAAGTTGTGTTCGCGGGGATTTACGAACTTCATCCGCCGGCGCAAGTAGCGCAGTCGTTCGGGGCGGTAGTGGAAAGTATAGAAGATAAACAAACCGGAATTATAACTGCGCAAATTTATAAAGACAAATTAGTTCCTAAAGCGCAGTCTGATAGAAAATCAATCATATCGCAGGCGCAGTCGTACACACTGCGCAAAAAACTTATTTCCGAATCGGAATCTCTGGAATTTAAAAACCAGCTTGCCGCGTACAATGCATCGCCGGAAATATACAGGTGGCGAAAATATTTGTCTACGCTTAAAAAAGCTGTTGCAGGTACGCGGAAAATCATAATTTCAAGCGAATTGGATAGCGGCGAAACCACCGTTTTGGATTTAATGGAAAAAACTCAACAGGGTCTGATGGATATAACAATTACAGGCAAGGAGGATAATTCGAAGTGAAAAAAAATTATCTGACAATATTTGTCGGCGTATTCCTGGCTGTGCTTTTAACGGCATACCTTATAGCTTTCCAAGTGGGTGTTCATGAAAAATGTGTGCTTACCACTTTCGGAAAACCGTCAAAAAGCATTACAAAACCCGGCCTGTATTTCAAGTACCCGTGGCCGGTTCAGAAAGCGTACATTTACGATTCGCGCCTTATTACCGATGAGAGCGTATTTGAAGAAACGTACACCTGCGACGGGAAAAACCTTATTTTCTCAACCTGCATCGGTTGGAGAATAGACGATCCGCTCCTGTTTATGGAAAGTATCGGCAGTATCGACGATGCCAAACGCAACCTCGAAGGGCTTGTGCGGACTTACAAGAACGGCGTTTTAGGGAGCCATTCGTTTTCAAATATAATATCCACGAAAAAAGAAGACCTTATGTTTGAGCAAATAGAGCGTGAAATACAAACGCCTGTGGCGCAGGAAGCTATACAAAAATACGGGATCAAGGTCGAGTTTGTCTACATAACGCGTATCGGGTTGCCCGAACAAACTACCGTTCGGGTATTCGAGAGGATGAAGAAGGAACGCGAACAGATTGCAGAAAAGTACCGTTCTGAAGGCGAAGCGAAAGCCAGCGAAATAAAAGCCTTGGCGCTCAGCGAACATGACCAGATTTTAGCTAAAGCGGATGCCGAAGCGAAACGGATACGCGCGGAAGGCGATGCGGCCGCCGCGCAGTATTATAAACAGTTCGATCAGAATAAAGAACTCGCTGTTTTTCTGAAAAAACTCGAGACTCTGGAAGAAACCCTTAAACAAAAATCGACGGTGATTTTAAATACTAAAACGCCGCCGTTCGATCTGCTCAATTCAAAACCGGAAGACAAAAATGGAAACTAAACACAACGCGAATCCCGAATTCGATTATGCCCATAAATCGCTGGTAGACGCCTTAAGAATAAGTTTCAGGATTCTACAGATTGGAATGGCGCTTGTGGCGGCGGGTTTTTTGTGTTCGGGTATATTTGTAGTCAAACAACACGAAAGCGCGCTTGTTTTGCGGTTTGGCAAAATAGCCGGTTCTCCCGCCGACAGAATCCTTAAAGCCGGCCTTCACTGGGCATGGCCCTATCCGGTTGACAAAGTGGTAAAAATACCTACCGGCAGAATATTGAGCATAGATATCGACGATTTCTGGTTTGCCGAAGACAAAGACAGGCGCCATGACAAAGATGCCGAACACGGACGCAAACGCGAATCGAATTCGCTTCAGCCGGGACTTGACGGATATATCGTATGCGCAGACGTGAACATAATTCACGCGCAATGTAGCCTGCGTTATCAGATTATCGACCCATATTTATATTATGTCAATGTTGCTGACGAGCGCAAACTGCTCAAATCCGTATTCGCCAATTCCGTAATCGCTGTTTCCGGCAGTTCGGGAGTAGACGCGATACTGCCTGCCGGTATAGAGCAGTTTCGCAAATCTGTGGAAAACAGGACCCGTCAATTGCTTAGCGCGATAAATTGCGGAATTTTACTCCAGAGAGTCGATATCCGCCGGATAACGCCTCCACAGCCGGTGCAAAAATCGTTTAATTCCGTAATATTAGCCGAACAGGAACATAGCCAGAAAATCAGTGAGGCGAAATCGTTTGCATCGACAAAAATCAATGCCGCTTACGGCGAATCTTCAAAAATATTGTCCGAAGCGAATTTTTACAGGACAAATGTAATTGAAGACGCTAAAGCCGATGCGGATTATATGACTGAAATATTGAGCAAATACGGTAAAAATACCGATATGTTCGCTTTTGTAACTTATCAGAATGCCGTAAAAAATATTTTAAACAGGCTTGATGATAAATTCCTGTTCTCAGCGGAGGACGGAAAAAGGCGGGAACTGAGGATTTTATTGAACAAAAGCCCGAAACCATAAGGCGGAAAAAAAGAATGAGAACAGATTCAGCGCAAATATCTGTAGAATCCCAGCAGAAACTTGTGGCGGCACGGCTTATGGCCACATTTTTAGGCGCTACGCTTGTTGCCAATGCTTATCTTGGTCCGGCATTATTCGGTATATCCGTAGATACCGCGGGGCTGAGCGCTTTGTGCGGCGCAATACTTCTGGGAGCGCCGGTAATTTTTGGTTCTGTGAAATCGCTTGTTTACGGCAGGCTTCACATGCAGGAACTGGTGGCTTTGGCGGTAATAGCGTGTTTTGCGCTTGAGGATTACAAAACTGCGGGTATTGTGGCGTTTATTATGCTCTGCGCCGATCTTGTTCAGAGCCGGACGGCTCTTGGCGCACGGGCGGCTATCGAGGGGCTGATCAGATTAACCCCTACTCGTGCGCGTAAAATCTCCGGTTCAGGTGGCGTGGTTGAAGTGGATGCGCTTTCTTTATCTGCGGGAGATATAATTGAGATACTTGCCGGCGACAATATTTCCGCAGACGGTATAATCGAAAAAGGTACTGCCACCATAAACGAGGCAAGCATTACCGGCGAATCCATACCTGTGGAAAAACGCCAGGGCGATCCGGTTTTCGCCGGTACAATCAATCTTGACGGCAGAATCGAGGTTCAGGTTACCCGGGCGGGCGAAGACACGACATTAGGAAAAGTAAAAAAACTTATTATGTCCGCCGAGCAGACAAAAGTGCCTATAATGCGTATTATCGACAGTTACGTAACGTGGTATACGCCGGTAATACTTATGGTTGCAGGAATAATTTTGTATTTTACGCGCGATATGAATCGCGCCGTAACGGCTTTAGTGGTAACGTGTCCTGCGGCGTTGATACTTGCCGCTCCGACAGCGGTAGTGGCGGCATTATCATGTTGTGCCCGGCTTGGGATTCTGGTAAAAAACGTGCGCAACCTTGAAATCGCATCCAATCTTAACGCCCTGATATTCGATAAAACCGGAACATTGACTACGGGAGAGTTGTCGGTTACAAAATTAAACCCTGTGGAATCGACGCCGGATTCTGCGGAACGCCTTCTTGCCGTAGCCGGAGCGGTAGCTGAGCACAGTACGCATCCTGTGTCGCGGGCGGTGGCTCAGATGGCTAAAAAAGCTCAGGTCAGCGTCTCAAAAACCGAAGATATACAGGAGCAGGCGGGGTTAGGCGTAAAAGGAATTGTTGACGGCAAAGAAGTTATCCTCGGCAAAAAAGAATGGCTTGCCGCTAACTCCGTAGCGGTTATAGAATGCCGTACACAGTCGCAAACCGACGGGTTGAGCATCATATATGTGGCTTATGACAAAAAGTTTATCGGCTGGATAGGTCTTGAGGACAATCCCCGTAAGGAAGCCAAGTCCGCCACGGAACAATTGTATGATATCGGCATAAAAAAGATAATCATGCTCACCGGCGACAGGGAATCGGTAGCGAAAAAAGTTGCCGATAATCTCGGATGCCGCGAGTACAAGGCGCAGTGTTTGCCTCAGGAAAAACTCGATATGGTCAACGATTTGAAAAATAAAGGGTATATAGTCGGCGTAGTCGGCGACGGCATAAACGACGCGCCGGCTCTTGCCGCCGGCGATATCGGTATAGCTATGGGCGCCGCGGGAAGCGACATAGCTATTCACAGCGCGTCTATTTCGCTGATGAACAACGATTTGCTCCGGCTACCGTTTATCGTAAAAATTTCAAGAAAAACAAGAAGCGTGATTTATCAGAACCTCGCTTTCGGGCTGATTTTCATTATTGCCGGGCTTATCGCCGCGGGGTTAGGGTATTTAAACCCTGTCATGGCGGCGGTTCTGCATAATTTAGGAGCGTTTGCGGTAATTTTTAACAGCGCGAGAATTGTGCGGTTCGGCGAGGAATTAACTTAAATAAATAAAGGATATAGCCAATGTCGTCGCAATCTATCGTAAAAGCGGTTGGGCTTACTAAAATATTCAAGGATTTCTGGGGCCGTCCGAAAGTAAAAGCGGTTGACTCTATTAATATAGATATCAAAGAAGGGCAGGTTTACGGACTGCTCGGGCCTAACGGTAGCGGTAAATCGACTACATTAAAGATGATGCTTGGACTGCTGTTTCCCACAAAAGGCAAAATAACCATATTCGATAAACCCGTAACTAATGTGAAAGTAAAAGAAAGAATAGGGTTTTTGCCTGAAGAATCGTATCTTTACGGTTACCTTACCGCGAAAGAGACATTGAAATTTTACGGTAACCTGTTTAATATCAGTTCATCAACCATTGATAAACGGGCGGACACGCTTTTAGAGATGGTTGGGCTCGGCAAAACGGCGAAAAGATCGGTAAAAGAGTTCTCCAAAGGTATGGCTCGGCGTTTAGGGCTTGCCCAGGCGCTGATCAACGATCCTGAACTTATATTCCTTGACGAACCGACTTCAGGGCTTGATCCGATAGGTACGCGCCAGATAAAAGATCTGATAATCGATCTGAAAAATAAAGGGAAAACCATACTTTTATGCAGTCATCTGCTGGCGGATGTAGAAGATGTTTGCGATACCATAGCTATTTTGTATGGAGGCAAAATAAGAGTCGAAGGAAGAGTGGGCGAGTTGCTTAAAAAAGAGGATTCCATCCAGATAAACCTGCCTCAACTAAAACCTGAAACCATAGCTGAAATAAAAAAGGTAATTTCCCAATCGGAAAATACTAAAGATATAAAAATCGATCATCCGAGAGACAGGCTGGAAAACTTTTTTCTAAAAGTTGTAAAACAGGCCGTGGATGAAAAATCCGAATCCGCCGGAGCACAGTTGAGTTTTTCTCCTGACGCTGAAACCCAAACTAAACCCGCCGATGACGGCGATAAATCAGCCGATAAAGACTTAATCCGGCAACTTCTCAATAAGGATACGAAATAACCGATGAAACCGATTCTAACTATTGCCTGGAAAACTCTTCTGCGGGCATTTCACGATAAATTGTTTATAATGATGTCTCTGTTTTTTATCGTAACGCTTCAGTTTATGCCGTTGATTCTGCACGGTGACGGCACTGCGGCAGGCCATTTGCGTATATACATAAGTTATTCTTTGAATTTTATAATATTTTTTCTGTCGTTATCGGCGATATTTCATTCTGCCAACTCTATTTTTGAGGAAATCGACAAAAAGCAGATTTTTATGGTCGTATCCAAACCTGTAGCACGCTGGAAAGTAGTCGCCGGGCACTGGATAGGGGTAACGGCGTTAACGGCGGTTTTGCTGGCGGTGTCTGTGGCAATGAATTTAGCGGGTATAAAATGGGTAATGTCGATTTACAAAAAAGACGTATCCGAGCAGGAAATGGATAGTGTCCGGTCGGAACTTTTCGTATCGAAAAAGATTGTGGGCCTTGCGCCTTTAAATGTCGATGAGCATATAGAGCAGGCCGTTTTGGAATGGAGAAAAGAGAATCCTGAGGCTGAACTCGACTACGATACTTTAAACCGGATAGAAAAATCCGCAAAACAGAAACTTTTCTATACTACTTACTGTGTGCCTCCGCGATACGAGCGTACATGGGCAATTTCAGGGTTAAACGATGTATCCACGCCGACAATCACCGTGCGTTATAAATATTTCTGTTCCCAGAACCCTGAGCAAACGCAGGTTTTAGGCAGATGGTCCTTCGGCGACAAGAAAACCGCCAACCATATCAAAACGGTTACGGAAAAAAGCCCCGAAATTTTTCATAATATCGAAATACCGTCGTCGCTGATAGATAGCAACGGCAATCTCCAGATAGCGTTTCTCAATCTTACCGGCGAACAGATTACTATTATATTTCCCGAGAAAGACGGAATAACGGTTTTGTATAAAAACGGTAATTTCATCGCAAACTATGTAAAAGGGATTCTGCTGATCTTTTGTCAGCTGAGTTTTCTCGCGGCGGTGGGAGTGATGTTTTCCACGTTTCTTTCATTTCCGGTAGCGTGCCTGATGGCATTGTTTGTCTACGGGGTTGGTTCCGATGCGACGTATCTTATTCAGGCGCTGACTCAGGGAGGCGAATCCGTCTCTACTCTGGTTCATCTGGGGCAGGAGCAGAAAGAATCGATTGTTACTCTGGCGCAAAAGGCTATCGGGTACCTTATCAATTTCGCGTTTCCTCATTTTGATAAAATTGACCCTGTAAAAAATTTAACCGACGGGATTTATATAGGAACTGATATGATATCGTACGGGTTTCTTGTTCTATGTTTGTTTAAAGGAACCGTGATACTTGTTTTAGGAAGCGTAATATTTAATAACCGTGAAGTAGCCAAACCCCTTATTTATTAATTATGGACAAAAAACCGGTCAAACTTATAATTGTAACTGCCGTGATTCTTGCGGTTGCGGGAATAAACTCTGTTCTTGTGCCGAAACTGAACGATATGCGGCATAATGAAGGTATTACGCGCAATATGCCGCTCGATAATGCGCCTCCGCAGTATGTTGTTGCGGTAAATTTGCTTGGCGGGTTGCGGTGTGTGCTTATAGATATGCTATGGCTCCGTACAATTAAACTGCGCGAAGAAGGCAAATTTTTCGAGATGGCGCAACTTTATAAATGGATTTGCGAACTCGAACCGCAAATAGAAGATATCTGGACACATAACGCATGGAATATGGCGTATAACATATCTTACGAGATGCCGTTTGCGCAGGATAGGTGGCGATGGGTATTACGCGCAATAGAACTTCTTCGGGATCAGGGGCTTAAATATAACTCCAGAAGCGCGGTAATAAGGCGCGAAATAGCATGGATTTTTCTTCATAAAATCGGACAGCAATGGGATGATATGCACCAGTTTTACAAAAAGCAATGGGCAATAGAGATGAATAAACTTATCAAATCGCCCGAAGAAATAAAAGTTTTGGCTCAATGCCCTGATTTAAAAACTGTTCTGAATAATAACCCGCGCGTAAAAAGTTTCTGGGACAAGATAAAAGGCAAAGAAATAAAAAGTTATGCGGATTTTACAGCTAAAATATCCGATCCAGGTTTTACCGCTCAAAATTTAGACGGGCTTGACGAGCAGGATATCGATTCGATCGATCGTGTTCTGCGAAAAACCGAGCTGGAAGAAAAATACAAACTCGATCTTGCGGTTATATCTTCACTGATGGATCAATTCGGTCCTATGGATTTAAGATTGCCCGACGCGCATGCCATATACTGGGCATACCAGGGCAAAAAATATGCCGGCGAGAAATACTCTATTTATTATGACAGAATAATTTACATTGCTATGCAGTCGGTATTCAGGCGGGGTAAACTGGTTCTTATTGAGCAGGACAACGATACAATATTTATCACCGAACCGGATAAACGGTTTGTAAAACCCATGAACAAATTGTATGAGCAACTGTTTGCTAAGTACAAAGATTCGCCTGAACATACTAAAAACATCAGGGCATCGTACTATTATTTCCTTAAAGAAGCGGTAGTGCTGATGTACACATTCAATGAGCCTGATCAATCGCGGAAATATTTTGAGATTCTGGCGAAAAACTATCCTGAAAAAATAAAATCAGCAACGTATCTGAGTTTTGTGTTGTCGGAATTTACAGGCACTGTAAAATTCGGCAACTACGATCAGATCAAAGCGCTTGTATTTAATCTGATCCGCCAGTCGTACTGGAATCTGGCGCTTGGCAACGACGATGAGTATACCGGCTACCTTAACCTCGCTAAAATCATGATAACCGAATACGAAAAATCAATCGGCAATCAGGACAGGCTCAAACTTCCGCCCTTGAATGTTATCCGCCAAACTATCCTTAACGACGCTTTAGAGAAAGATTTTCCACAGCAGTTAAGGGAATCTTTGCGCAAAAAGATTGAAACAGGCAGAAATTGATTTTGAGAACAAAGATTATTTTTTCGGCCGTTTATCGAGGTTAACCGCCGAGTCAAGCCCGTTATCTATCTGGCGAGTAAAAATATGTGCAGGCAATAAAACGTAATCGAACATATTTGTTATGCCGTCCTGAAGTTCGGCTTCGTTTCTCGCGCAACCGCAGAAACTTAAAGCCGAAACCGATATTAAAACCAGAAAAATAAAAGCCCGCATTTAGTAGCGCCTTCTATAGTGATTTGAAAAAGATAAAAACAATTTGGATTGCTGAAAAACCTTAGATTTCTATGTCATCACAATAAGTTTTGCGAAAGCAAAAAACGAAGTGGTGATCTCAAAACCATCAGAGCTGAGATTGCCACAGTTCCTTAGGAGCTTCGCAATGACAATAAAAAAGGCTTTTTCAGAGATCCTAATATGTCCTTTTTGAAAAAAAGAACCGAAAACTTTTTAGCGGTTTCGCATTTCGCAGCATTTTTCTCAAAACGCAAACCGTCGCACTAATTAGCAATATAGTTGCGCAATAAAAGAATAATAACCAATCGTTTTTTCAGAGGCAATATTTATTTTGAAAAAAAACGCCCGGCTCCTTATATAAAAGAACCGGGCGTGTTTTTTTTATCCTGATTTACAGTGCCCCGTCATTGTCTATATCATCCATATCAGCGGAAAGCGCGGGAATAACGCGTATTATTCTTGTGGCGGTTTCTATTTTAGATACAAACCCGTTTCTGTCGGCGTATGCGCCGGTGAGGGTTATCCGGTAAATACCCGGGGCTTTGTACGCGAAAACCGGTTCGTGTGGGACTATGGAAAGTATCCGTGAATCGTATATATAATCGTAAGAGAAATAATCTACCGGCACATTGTACGGCGGCATGGGGATAGGCAAAGGTATGGGTTGATCTATTATGATGCCTTCGTTATCTGCTGGCAGAGGGTTCGGTTCGGGCAGAGGTTCGAGTAAAGGCGCGATTTTCGTATCGAAATCCCAGTATTTCTGCAATACCGGCAGGCATGCGCCTTCGTTATCGATTTGTATGGCACAAAGGTCTTCGGATATGGTTTCTGCGCCGTCATCGGCTGTTAAACTGCTGATGTCAGACGGGTTAACGGCAAATCCTCGCCATTTGATATCTCCGATCTTATTGAAATTAATTTTTTCGCCAACCCTGAAAACCAGCGGTTCTTCTTTCATCCATATTATGTGGCGTAAATCCTCGATTACTTTAAGTTTTCCCACATCCATTATTTTTATCTCTACAGGAAGAGTGCTGTTTTCGAGTTTTTTTACAGGCCCTGCTACGGCGATGACAAAATTAATTTTGTATTTTAGCAAAAGAGCGGAGATATATTTACTGTTGGTGGTAAGAAGCCCTATTACCGACCCGTCGGGGTTTTTCAGTGTATAAGGAGCGTAAATCGCGTATGGGTTAAGGTTATCGTTGGGATACGCGATTCCTTTCCAGACTTCAACCGGCGGCGGCACGTAAATCACCGCTATTTTCCTTACATCTACAACAGGGATAATGTTTATTGCCGTTTGGCCGGTATCCGTTTGAGCGATTGCCTTAATCTGCATGGCCAGCGAGCTGTCCGAATCTGTTGCAACAGCGGATATGGACGGATATGCAAACCCGCCGATATGAACCGTCATTCCGCTATATTTGAAAAGCGGGATTTCATAGCTGTAAAGCAGTGCGGACAGGGTTGCGTTTTCGCCGTAAAGTTTGGCGGTGTAAGGAGGACTGATCTGGCTCGATGAATTGTCTGCTTTGCACAGCCCTTCCATTTCAATCCATTTGGCGATAACCTTGATCCGTTGTACATCTATCAGCGGTATGAGCGGAATTACGGTTTGTGTGCCGTCATCAATGGAATTTCTCTGCAATATCGGAACGGGTATTTCGAATCCGGCAACATTAACGATAGTGTTGTCGTATTGCGCCAAAGGTATTACGGTGCTTTGCAGGTATGCCACAATACGGCCTGCGTCGTCATACAGTAGAGCCTTATATGGTTGTCCGGCAGAATCAACGGAGTTTTGCGCCCTTAAAATGCCTTTTTGTTCTATCCAGTTATAAATTATTTTTATTTCTTTAACTTCGATTGTGGGTACTAAAGGCATAACCGTTATTGTCGGAACAGGCTGTGGGTTAGATACAGTGGTGATGATAAGGTATCCTGAAACATATACGAATTTCCCGTCGTATTTGGCAAACGGGATACTGGTGCTTTGAAGTATTGCGATCAGCTTGCCGTCCATATCATATAATGATGCTTTGTATATTACTGGATAAACATTTGTAGAGGTATTATTGCTGTCTGTTGCCGGAACAATTAAAGGTTGCGATTTTAGGATTCCTTTCATCTCAATTAATCGCGGTACAGGCAAAACGGGCTGTATTTTAAGTTGGGTTGTAGATACCGAACGCAACGTAATGTAGTTAAGAGTTACTGGTTGCGGCGGTTTTTCCTGATTCTGCAGAATCTGCTGGTCCTGGTTTGTCTGGGCAAATGAGAAAGAAACGCATCCGAAAACAAAAAAACATAAAACGAAAAACAGTTTTTTCATAGTCTCCCCCCTTGTATATTTATTACGGATAGATTGACAGGTGATATAAATTAAAACAAATATAATTCAAAAAAATTACAAAAAAAACAAATAAACTCAAAAAAATATCGTCCGAAACAAATTATTTACCCGATAATATATTTTGCGGTAATTATATTATAGATTGTCATTGTCAGGTTATGGTTAGCGCAAAATTCAAAAAATATGTTATGTGATGTGCGTTATATCTTATTATAGGGATTGCAGAAAAACCTTAAATTTCCATGTCATCACGAGAAGTTTTGCGAAAGCAAAACGACGTGGTGATCTCAAAATCATCAGAGCTTAAGATTGCCACAGCTCTTTCTTTGCTTCGCAATAACAATAAAAAAGACTTTTTCAGCGATCCTATTTTATGAAGTGATAATAAGCCGCAATGCGAAGCATAGCAAAAAGTTTTTGCTTCTTTTTTCAAAAGAAGAGAATCTTTTTCTCTATTTAGTTTGTGCATTATCAGTTCTGATATTAACCGTATATTTTTAGAGTAGCAACGATTGATGGAATTTCAGCGCAATGAGAGAGTTATACAACCGCAACAACAAGATTTAAATTCCGCAATAAACTAAACGTGTTTTCTTGTAGTTTTGAATAATCCGAGTATCCCGATAACCATTAGCGCCAGCAATGACGGTTCAGGAACCGCTACCGGTTCAGGGGTACCGGACATTATTTCCCATTTTCCGCCTCTCTCGGACTGCCATGTAACTACTCCGACATCGTTGATTTTCGGGAACATATCGTTGAATTCGTCGTCTGTAAGCTGATATACTTCTCCGGTGGGTGAGCGCACAAAGATTTCATAATCGCCTTCGGCGTCCATTGCCGCCCATACTATCCATCCGTTTCTGCTGATATAAGGCGATATATCGTCCATATCGTTATTTGTGAGAGCGATTGTGGTGGAGCCGTCGAACAAAAATATTTCTTCGTCATGCCCGTCAGATCCCGACCATACCACATACCCGTTATCGCTGATTTGGGGGAAAGCGTTATTTAACCCGTTTGAAGTGAGCTGGTTCACAGATGTCCCGTCGTACATAAAAATATCCGAGCTCGATCCCATAACGCCATGCCAAACCAGTAATCCGTTGGCGTTTATCTGCGGGTAATAATCGTAGAAATTGTTGTTGGTAATTCGGGCTGTGGAAATTCCGTCGTAAAGGTATATTTCGGTATCGTTGCCGTCATAGGATTGCCATACCACATAACCGCTGGCGTTTATCTGTGGGTACGTATCGTTGTAATTATTGTTTGTTATTTTAACGGTTGTCTGCCCGTTGAAAAGCGATATTTCATAATCTTTGCCGTCGAACGCCTGCCAGACTACGTAGTCGTTGTTGTTTATTTGCGGGAATTCGTCATGCAATGTGTTTGCGTTGTTTGTCAGCTGAATAGTTGCGACATTCTGGAGAAATATTTCCCAGTCGGTAGTTTTTCTGCCCTGCCATACGATTGTGCCGTTGTCGTTAATCTTAGGATAAATGTCGTCGCGGGTATTTGAATCGTATACCGTAATGGAATTCCCGTCCCAGAAGAATATATTGTAATCCGTACCGGATATTCCTTCCCAAACAATTTGTCCGCTGTTGTTTATCTGGGGGTTTCGATTATTGGATAGTCCGTCGGTCAATTGATGGATAGTATAACTTAAATCGGCATAACTTGTTGAACAGAGAACAATTAGCAAAAAAGCGACTATAGCCATTCTTTTCATCGCGACATCCTTTATGGTTTAACCTTTTTACAGAGTACGTATAAAAAGTACTTAATTAAACAGATTCAATATCATTATAGCACACAAAATCAATATTTTACAAGGATATGAGAAAAATTTTTTAAAAAAACTTTTCTCTTTACACATTTTTTTTGTTTATGGAATAAAAACCGGAATTTATTTTTGTTCAATCCGTTAATCTTTTTTGATGATCAAATATAAATAGGTGTGGTATATTGACTGTTTTTCAGTATATCGCAAAATAATCGGATATATGGAGTGTTTATAAATGCTTAGCCTGACGAAAAAAAGTCGTTTCTGCTGTTCGCACAAACTTTATAACCCTCAGTGGGACAGCGAAAAAAACAAATCGGTATTCGGGTTATGCAGTAACCTGCACGGGCATAATTATGTGATTGAAGTTACCGTTTGCGGGCGTATCGATGAGGAATCCGGTATGATAATCAATTTAAATGAGTTAGCCAAAATAATAAAAACTGAGATAACCGATTGGGTTGACCATAAAAACCTCAATACCGATATAGAAGAATTCAAAAATAAGATACCTACCGTTGAGAATATGGTTGTGGTTTTTTTCAATAAACTTAAACGCGCATTGCCGGATAAATCGCTTAAAAAAGTTACGCTGTACGAAACCGAAGACAATAAAGCGCAATATTGCGAAGATTAAAAAAACGTGCATGGGGTAAAATATTTTATAAATTTTCTTTACGGAATTGGTTTTATAGCGCAAAATACAAAATCGAAGAGTGTATATGTTATTAACTATATAAAGGATACTGCTGATGAGTATATCGCCTGACAACTTACCCATATTGATATATAATCTTTTTCCTTTGCTGGCGGGCAGTATAACCAATTGGGAATCGCATCTTGACAGGATATTCCGTATGGGATTTAACTGGATATTTATAAACCCGTTTAATTTTCCGGGTTTTTCGGGAAGCATGTATTCCATAAAAGATTATTACGGGTTTCATCCGAAAGTAAGTGCCGGTTTATCTGACGGCGAGGTACGGCATATTCTGATGGATTTTATCCGCAAATCCAAAAGTATGGGTATAAAAGTCATGGCTGATCTGGTAATCAATCATACTGCCATAGATTCGCCTTTAACGCATCAGCATCCGCGATGGTACCAGATGGAAAACGGGAAAATAAAAAATCCCTGCGTTAAGGAAGGCGATATTGTAACTGTTATCTGGGGCGATCTGGCGGAAATAGACAATCTCAATTCGCCGGATAAAGAAAACTTATGGAATTACTGGCTCAACCTTTTGGAATATTATATTGATTTAGGGTTTGACGGGTTTCGATGCGATGCTGCGTACCAGGTGCCGTCTCTGTTATGGAAATTCCTTATTGAAAAAGGCAAAGAAAAAAATAAGGATACCGTTTTTTTCGCCGAGAATTTAGGATGCGAGTTGAAAGATACCCTGAATTTAATCTCAGCCGGTTTTGATGTAATTTTTAACAGTTCCAAATACTGGGATTTCGAACAGCCGTGGTGCCTTAAACAATATAATGCTACACATAAGATCGCTCCGTCTGTAAGTTTTGCTGAATCGCACGATACTCCCCGTTTGGCGCGCGAACTCAATTTCAAATGGGACTGCATAAAAATGCGTTATCTGTTCTCTGCTCTGTTTAGTGCAGGCGTGATGATTCCCATGGGATTTGAGTTTGGGTTCTCAAAAAAACTTGATGTGGTATCCACATCGGATAACGACTGGGAACATACCGGCGTGGATTTAACAGATTATATTCGCACGTGTAATTTAACAAAACGGGAATACCGGATTTTTCATAATGATACGCCGATAGAAGTTCTGCATACGCAAAACAAAAACGTGTTTGCGTTTTTGAAATCGGGTTTTGATAACGGTGAAAAAGCGGTTGTAATTATCAATAAGGATTCGGCTCATTATCAGGAATTTTATCATCATAACCTTCAGGATATTTTCGGATTTTATGCCGATATCATAGACATTTCTCCCGAATACCCGATGGATCATGTTCCATGTCAATTTCATTATAATTTGCGCCCCTGCCAGGCAAAGGTATTGTACAGCCGGTTAAAATAAATTATCCGCTAAGGAATAGGCGGTTTCCGAATTAAGTAAAATATTTTGGTCCAAATGCCGATTTGTCTAATTGACTGAAAGGGTAATCGGCAAACTATGGATTCAAATCTATTTCCGGCTTCGCCAATTTTGATAATAAGCCCCAATACTGATGAATTGGAGAGTTACGAGACTATTTTGCGTATTAACGCCATAACCAATATAAAAATATGCAAAGATACTAAAGAAGCGTTAAAAATTCTGCCGGTTTGCGAGATTGGAGTGATACTTCTTGATTTGTCCGGCCAGAGATACAGTTTGGGGGAAGAATTTTTATTGTTTTCCTGCGAATATTATCCGCATATACCTGTGGTGGTGATTACCGATCCCAACGAGCATGAGGTAACCATGAAATGCCTTGATGCCGGCGCGTTTGATTTTATTGTAAAACCGATGGAAGTATTGAAAATGGTACCTTGCATATTGAGGATAATCGAGTACACGAATCTTAAAAACGAGAATTGCGCGCTAAAAAGCCAAATTTTATCCGGAGATACCCATAAGGCGGTGGTAAACTTTCCGCAGATAATAACAAACAATTCCCGTATGAAATCGTTATTTCAGTATATTCAGGCTGTTGCTCCGACTTCACAGCCGGTTCTTATCACCGGCGAAACCGGAACCGGCAAGGAGCTTATAGCCAGAGCTATCGGATCGCTTAGTCAACGTAAAGGCGAGTTTGTAACCGTAAACGTGGCCGGCCTTGACGATAATATGTTTTCAGATACGCTTTTCGGGCACAAAAAAGGAGCGTTTACCGGAGCGGACAGTGTGCGAAAAGGGCTTATCGGGAAAGCGGCCGGAGGCACGCTTTTTTTAGACGAGATCGGTGATTTGAGTATGCTGTCGCAGGTAAAACTTCTGCGTCTGCTTCAGGAAGGCGAATATTATTCTATCGGCAGTGACGAGCTTAAAAGATCCGATGCCCGCATAATTGTTGCCACAAACAAAAACCTGTACGATCTCCAGCAGAAAGGCAAATTCCGCACAGATCTTTATTACAGGCTCAACGCTCATCAGGTAATTATTCCGCCTTTGCGGGAAAGGCCCGATGACATACCTCTTTTGGTGGATTATTTTCTTAATGAGGCATCGAGGGAATTTTCCTGTATGAAACCTCAAATAGACAGTGAAATAATCAGTCTGCTGGCCGGATATCATTTCCCGGGAAACATCAGGGAACTCAGGTCCATTATATACGATGCGGTAAGCAATGTTCAATCCGGCAAAATAAGTATTCAGGCGATACAATCGCATATAAATCAGGTTCGGCTTTGTTCGGATCCTCCGGTTAAACGCGAACAGTCTTCCGATTTAACGGTATCCGCACCTCTGGTGATTTCCTTCGATACGTTTCCTTCGTTAAAAACTGCCGCCAATTATCTTGTGCGGGAGGCGATGGAAAAAGCCCGAGGTAATCAGAGTTCAGCCGCCAGACTGCTGGGTATAACCCAGCAGGCGCTCAGCAGTCGTCTTAAAAATATCGGCAAATAATATTTAACTATATAAACACCGCAATGCGAAGCATTCCGAGAAAGTTTTTGGTTCTTTTTTCAAAAAGAACGGAATCTGAGATCACCACGTCGTTTTGCTTTCGCAAAACCTCTCGTGATGACATATAAATTTAAGCCTTTTTCAGCAATCTCAATCTTTTTACCTTTTACTGAAACGGCAGGCATATTATTTTGCCAGCAACCGTTCCTGTGTTTGTCCGGTATGGCCATCCGATCATGTTACAATAAAATTTGTACTACAACAAAATTTGTAATAAGCAGCATATATAGCTTATTATAAATGAAATACATAAGTAATCATTCTGAATCCCACAATAAAATTTGTAGAAACCGGTTTGCACAAAATTTTGACGATATTACATAAAATGTTTATAAAAAGAATATTACAAATAATAATTTTGACTGGCACGGAATATGGTATATAAGTATGTCAGAAAAACGGATTCCGCTTGAAACGAAACTTATTTAACCGAAACACAGTTACTGGAGGGGGAATTAGAATGAATAAAATAATATTGGTATCGGAAGATGATCCGTTGTTGAGGGCACTGTTAAACGACATTATAGAAACGCTGGGGTTTGATACGATATTTGCCCAGGATGGGCTTGAAGCGTTAATGCTGGTTAAAGCACAAAAGAAAGATAGAAATTCCATATCGCTTATAATAAGCGATGTGGATATACCCGGTTTTGACGGGATTGAGCTTATAAAAGAAATTCATAAATCGGAAATAGATATTCCGGTTATCGCCATAGTGGCTGTGGACAAAGTGGCGCAGGTATCGAAGCTCTGCAAAGAACTCAAATTTAAATATATTACAAAACCATTTGATGTTAAGGTACTTATAGACGTTATAAACCAGACTTTAAGTTGATGTGTTATAAGAGAAATAAAATGATTTCGTTCTTTGTGAAAAAATAACCAAAAACTTTCTCGGAATGCTTTGCATTCCGCCGTGATGTAAAAACTGAGAGTGCTGAAAAACCTTAAATTTCTATGTCATCACGAGAAGTTTTGCGAAAGCAAAACGACGTGGTGATCTCAAAATCATCAGAGTTGAGATTGCCACAGCTTCTTCTTTGCTTCGCAATGACACAAAAAAAAGACTTTTTCAGCGATCTTAAACTGTGAAACGCGAATCAAAAAGATGCCGGAAGGTTTTCCCGTGCCCCTCGAAACCTACCTTCCGGCGTTTTTTTGTTTTTTTATTATGAAATATCAGACGATATCTTTTTCGGCTTCTTTTATTATCTGATAAGCTTCCTGCGAATTGCGCGCCGCAATAAGTTTTTTTCTGAAATTTATGTTCTGGGTAAGTTTTGCGATATTAGCGAGAGCTCTCACATGCGGTCCCGACATTGTAGGCGGAGCAATCAGCAGGAAAAACAGGTGTGACGGTTTGCCGTCCATCGAATTGAATTCGATTCCTTCTTCGGATACGCCGAGCGCACCGACCAGTTCGCTGACGGCGGCGCTTTTCCCGTGGGGAATGGCGATGCCGTATTCAAGGCCGGTGCTTTGCTGGAGTTCGCGTGTCATAACATCCTGATACGCCTGTTCGGCATCGGATAACAGGCCGTTATCGGCGATAACTTCCACGAGTTGGCGAATAAGGTTTTCTTTGCCGGAATCGGCGACTCCGACTTTAATTAGATCCGGTGATAAAAGTTGAGTCAGTTTCATCTTAATAACCCTCTATTGATACAAATATATTAATCATAAGTTTTCGTACATCCATTTAATTTCGTCCCGGGATTTGACTACAATTACCGGGCACGGCGAATGACGGAATGTCCGTTCGCCTTCGTTATAATAGAAATCGCGCCTGCTTTCCGGTTCTTCCAGTTCGCCCATTATGAGCAGGTCTATATCGTCCTGTTCGATTTTCCGTATTATCTCGGTATGAATTTCACCTTTAAGAATTTCGGTATCGATAAAAACTCCTTTAGATTCCGCCAGGTTTTTTACGTAGTTGAGGTATCTGATACCGTCTTCTTCCAGAGATTTTTCATAATCCATTTCTTCCATTTTGATAAAGATTTTTGCTTTGGTCAATTCTTCAAGAGTTTTAATATCTACCACATAGGCAGCTACTAAAGTGCAGTCAAGCCATTTTGCCATACATACCGCGTATTGAGCCGCAAGAATCGATTCCTGTGATCCCTCGACGAAAATCATGATTTTCTCGGGCCGCAATTTAAATGACATTGTTCAATCATCCCTTAAATTTATTGTTTTTTAGATAACCGTTTTTTTATAAGTTTAAGCACAAAAAACGATTCCCGTTCGGATTCTTCAAGCACGTTATTAATGTATGATATAGTTTCCTCGTAGTCGGGTAAATATATTTTTTCCAGAGCGTTGACCCGCCGGGTAGTTTTCTGCGCTTCTTTTGCCAGCCTGTAAACCGATATTTTGGTTTGCGCGAGTTTGGCGAGAAGGTCTAATATCTGCCTGAATTTTGCTACCGCTTCATCGAGAGCGGCATCGGTATCTAAAAAACCGTAATACGGTTTTTTCTCCGATACAAATACGTCAACTACCGGCAGGGCAATACCCATAACCCTGCGTGCAGATAAACTTACTTTAGGCTCAATATTTATTATTTTCGAGATTTCCTGAAGTTTATTTTTGCCCAGAATAACTATTGCTTTATCGAGTTCTTTATATGCTTGGGAAAACAATTTATCCACATTTTCGCTGATCTCCGCTGCGGTAGCGACCATACCCATAAGTTCGGCTACGATAATTTCGCGTTTCTGGTCGAGCAGGTCGTGCCCTTCGCTTGCGAATTTCTGGTTTTGCTTCATGATAAGCAGATTGGTTTTTGTTGGAGCGACTTGAAATTTTGCCATAATTATTTTCCGTAATATTTGTTTATTTCTTCTTCGGACATTCTGTAGAGTTCTTCTTTGGGCAATGTGGACAGCACTTTCCAGCCGATATCGAGAGTAGTTTCGATTGACCGGTTTTCGTTATCTCCCTGAGATAGAAATTCCCGTTCGAAAAGGTCTCCGAACTCAAGGTACGTGTGGTCGATGGGTGTCAGTTCTTCTTCGCCGATAACCGAAGCCAGCGCGCGCACGTCTTTTACTCTGGAATACGCCGCAAACAGCTGGCTTGCCACGTGCGCATGGTCTTCTCTGGTCATTCCTGCGCCGATACCGTCTTTCATCAATCGCGACAGCGACGGCAGGCCGGCAATTGGGGGGTAAATCCCCCTGCGGTACAATTCCCGTTCAAGAACTATCTGTCCTTCGGTGATATATCCTGTCAAATCCGGTATCGGATGGGTAATATCGTCGTTGGGCATAGTTAAAATCGGAACCTGAGTGATGGATCCTTTTTTGCCCTGAATAATTCCTGCGCGTTCAAACATTGAGGCGAGGTCGCTGTAGAGGTATCCGGGGTAACCTTTTCTGCTGGGTATATCTCCTCTAAGGGTTGATATTTCCCTTAAACTTTCGCAGTAGTTGGACATATCTGTCATAATAACAAGCACGTGCATTTGTTCATTAAACGCCAGGTGTTCGGCGATGGTAAGCGCGGTTCGCGGAGTAACCAGCCTTTCTATAGGGGGGTCGTCGGCGAGGTTTAAAAAGAGCGCTACGTTTTCCAGAGCGCCGGTTTCTTCAAAATTATGAATGAAATATTCTGCCACATCGTATTTTATCCCCATGGCGGCAAACACAACGGCAAAACTTGTTTCCTCGCCTCGGATAGACGCCTGCCGCGCGATCTGTGCGGCGAGTTTGTTGTGTGGCAACCCGCTACCGGAGAAAATCGGGAGTTTCTGCCCGCGGATAAGCGTATTCATCCCGTCGATTGCGGATATTCCCGTCTGGATGAATTTGCGGGGGTAATCCCGGGCGGTAGGGTTGATGGGTGTGCCGTTGATATCGAGTTTATGGTCGCCTAAAGGCGCGGGAAGCCCGTCGATGGGGCGTCCGAGCCCGTCAAATACCCGTCCGAGCATATTTTTTGTAACCGGCAATTCCAAAGGGTTTCCTAAAAACCGGACTCGGGTCTCTTTGAGGGATAACCCCATTGTTCCTTCGAAAATCTGGACTACAGCCGTATTTTCCGATGTTTCAAGAACCAGTCCGAGTCTTTTTTCGCCTTGGGGATCGATAATTTCAACCAGCTCGTTGAACCCCACATCGTGAATCCCTTTGACTATAACCAGAGGCCCTTCTATATGGTGTGTGGTATTGTATTCTCTTTTAGTAAGAAATTCGTTATTCATAATTATTGTCCCATTTCGTTAAAAGCCTGTTCCATTTTTTGTTGTATTTGATCGAGTTTGGCGACTTCTTCGTTGGATATGGTGAACTTCATTCTGGATATATCCCTGACTACGCTTAAATTTTTTATCTGAACAAGGGTGAACCCGTTTTTTATCAGGTTCAGCCCGCCTTTATAGAAGGTAATAATAATTTTCATCATTTTGAACTGTTTTTCAACTACCGAGAACATATCTATTTTATCGAAAGCGTTTTGTTGTAAAAACACATTTTTAAACAGTGTGCAGGTTTCAAGCACCAGCCTCTGGGTATCGGGCAGTACGTCGGGTCCTACGAGTTTAACTACCTGCTGGAGTTTGCTTTCCTGCTGGAGCAGGTCTAATACTTCGTTTCTGAGTTTTCGCCAGTCCGGGTCGACATTCTGTTCCCACCAGGCACTTATATCGTCGACATATTCGCTGTAAGATTCGAGCCACGATATGGCCGGGTAATGGCGCGAGTTAGCGAGGTTGCGGTCTAATGCCCAGAATGCGCGCACAAACCGTTTGGTATGCTGTGTTACAGGTTCCGAGAAATCGCCTCCCGGCGGAGATACCGATCCGATGAGAGTAACCGAACCTTCGGTTCCGCAATGAGCCTGAACCCTGCCGCCCCGTTCGTAAAAACCGGCAAGTCGTGTGGGCAGATACGCCGGAAACCCTTCGTCGGCCGGCATTTCCTCAAGCCTGCCGGATAGTTCTCTGAGCGCTTCGGCCCATCGCGATGTGGAATCGGCCATGATTGCCACGTTATATCCCATATCCCTGTAATATTCGCCGAGTGTTATACCTGTATAAATCGATGCTTCCCTGGCGGCTACGGGCATATTGGATGTGTTTGCGATGATGATACTTCTGTCCATCAGTGGTTTGTTTTTGCGCGGGTCGATAAGTTTAGGGAACTCGATCAGCACGTCGGTGATTTCGTTGCCCCGTTCTCCGCAACCGATAAAAATAATCAAATCAGCGTCGCACCATTTGGCAAGCGATTGCTGGATCATGGTTTTTCCGGTACCGAACCCTCCCGGTACGGCTACGGCGCCTCCTTTGGGTATGGGAAACAGAGTATCTATTACCCTTAGTCCTGTGATAAGGGGGAGGCTCATGTCTTTTTTGCCTAAATGAGGCCTTCCTATACGTACAGGCCAGCGGTGGTACATTTTCAGTTTGATATTTCCGTTTGCGGTTTCGAGTGTTATAAGATCGTCGTCGACGCAGTATTCCCCTTCGGGCACAATATCGGTTACCTTTCCGCTGATTTTCGGCGGAATAAGAGTTTTATGAAGCATAAGTTCGCTTTCCTGAACTTCGCCGAATATAAAACCCTGTTCAACGGTATCGCCTTTTTTAACCACAGGTTTAAATTTCCATTTTTTTGTCCTGTCGAGCGGCTGGACATTTATGCCGCGCTGGATAAACGCGCCGTGATCTTTCCTGATTTTTTCAAGAGGGCGCTGAATACCGTCGTAAATGCTTCCGATGAGGCCGGGCCCCAGTTCTACGGATAAGGGCATACCGGAACCATATACCGGATCTCCGGGTTTTATGCCGGTAGTATCTTCATAAACCTGAATACTTGCGTTTTCGCCGTCAATGCGCACTATTTCGCCGATAAGTTTCTGCTGTCCGACCTGTACAAGCTCAAGCATCTGGGCGGATCGGATTTTCGTCGCTTCTATCAGCGGACCGACCACGCGTTTTATTTGTCCAATAGGTTTATCCACCGGTCATCGCTCCTTATGTAAATAATCTTTCGTTAATATAGGCTCTTACCCGGTCAAGTTGGGAAACAAGTTTCTCTTCAAGGGTGTTGTTTATTTGTATCGAGCCGTCGCAGGTGCGAATTATCAGGCCGCACCCTTTATGTTTTTCCGTTTCCAGATGAAACGATATTTTTTTCCCTTTTTTTGACAATATTTCTTTTTCCGATTCCCTTAAAACTTCCATAACCAGTTTTTCCGGATCGTTTTTGCCCGCAACCACATTTATTTTGGGTTGGTTTAACGGTATTGCCGAATTGATAAGGTTGCGTTTCATGTATTTTTTATATTCAGGCGTCATAGTGAACTCTTTGAGCTTTATTTGTGTTTGCGCCAGTATATCGCGTATTAAATCTTCCTGTTGCCTCAAGACAAGTTTGCGTTTTTCAATCTGGATAGACGACATTACTTTTTTTTCGATAAGAGCGCATTCTTGTTCGGCTTTGGCAATAATCTTTTTTGCGCTGGATTCAGCTTCCTGCGTGGCGAGCCGGATCCTTTGGGCTGCGGAATTATTCGCTTTTGAGATTACCGTTTCCGCTTCCTTTTTCGCTTCGTCAATTATCTGGTTGTACATTAAATCAACTGATTCCGATTGCATGGACATATATCCTCAAAAAGAAAAATTAATTAAATATTGAATCCCAACGACGATTTCAATATATCTTTTATGGATTTTTTCCCTTTTACAGGCCCTTGCCTGTCAGGTATTTCCAGAAGAAGCGGGAAATCGCGTTTAAGTATGATTTCCTCCACCTGACTGCGTACCGGTTCAAGAAGCCTGTCGCTGATAAGGATAATTTTAATCTGTTTTTTCATTGCTTCGCTGATAGCCTTCAGGGTATTTTCTTCGCCCGACACCGTTTCGCCGGGTATACCCATAAGTCCCAACCCGAGAACCATATTTTCATCGCCGATAACGTAAAAATCCATATATTACCTTATTTTATGTTATAATGCAATATAATACTAAAATTTACCGAGAATCATCAATGCTAAAATTAATCCGTAAATCGCGATACCTTCGGCAAGCCCCACAAAGATAAGAGCTCGCGTAGCCATTTCAGGCCGTTCGCCGATAAGCCCCACCGCCGCCGCGCCTACGTAACCTACAGCGACACCCGCACCTACGGAACCGAGTCCAACTGAGATTGCCGCCGCGAGGAATCCCCATTTCATGATCGAGGCTTTTTCCGGTGTCAGTGTTTGCGCAGTTGACTGGGCGTGTTCCTGCGCGGATGCAAAATCGACGGCAATGACTGCGCCGATATAGGCTATGGTTATCAGGCAAAGAGCCGCGAATATTCTTTTTGCGGTGAAATACTTTCTATCGGTTTGTTTGAACATGACAATCTCCTTTTTATTCATTTTCATTTAATGATAATGGTTTATATAAAATTCCCTCGCCTTCGAAAAATTTGGAAAAGAACTCGTAATATTCAAGCCTTACTGTCTGGATGGTAACCACCATGCCTTCAAGCAGAAGAATCAGAATGTTGCCGAAGATAAGCACAACCCATGTGAGGATAGAGCCGTAATTAGTTTCTTTAACCATTGAAACCAGCGTAAAAATAGCTACAAAAAGGCCGGCGTGGCTTAAAGCGAACGCGCCTACCCTGATATATGAGAACGTATTGGCAAGATAATTTGAGAATATCTCATAAACCTCGAATACGTAATCCATTATGTAGTCACCTAAACTTTCGTGATGAAGGTCTTTTTTGCCGATAAGTTTTTCAAAATACCGTTTAAAGAACAAAAGTATCACCGGAACGCCGATAAAAGCGAAAATAATCCAGCCGGATATTTTGTGTCCTAAAAAATACGATTTGAATATCAGCCCTATTGCTGACCAGTAAATAAACCCTCCGAGCAAACCTGCCTTATCAAAAATTGCTTTAGTCCAGTTTCTTATTCGGATGGCGTTGATTACGTTAATCAGTATTCCCACAGATATCATGCCGATACCGAAATACAGGCTCATTGCCAGAAGCCTGTTGACGTCGCGCATGGGTTGAATAAGCAGGGCCGGTATCCATGTTTCTATGCCGAATACGCTACCGTACAGGAACCCGAATATAATAGATGTTATTCCGCAGTATGTTACCAGCACGCCGACCTGCCGTACGGTTTTTTTGAATTTTTTTGTTAGTGCCATCCACAATCCTGTGATAAACAGAACCAGCCCGTCTCCGACATCGCCGAACATGCATCCGAACATCAGCATAAAGCTGAACGCGAAAAACGGTGTCGGGTCGATGTTGCCGTAAGCGGGCACGCCGTAAGCTTTAATCAGCAGTTCAAACGGTTTTATAAGGATATTGTTGGAAAACCTGAACGGGATTTTTACTTTGCGGGCTATAAGCGTTTTCGGATCTACCGATTCGGCGTAGAACCTGCCGGAAGTGGCGGTTTTTATTTTCCCGATCAGGGATTCTATATTTTCTTCAGGCACCCAGCCGGATATGATGCAGGTGCGTTCGGTTTTTTTGAAATACTGTTGCGATTCCAGTTTCAGTATCTGGAAATTGACATAATGCGCGAGGTCAGGCAGTTTGTTTTTGAGTTTTTGCGTAATTTCGGCTTGTTTTATTTCTATCGCCTCGATTTCTTTTTTTGTGGTGTCGAAATTGCGTTTTAGCCTCTGCACAACCTGATGCGGGTCGCCTTTAAGTTCCGCAGGTATGGAAGCCTGCTGGAAATTCATGTCGATAAGAAATTTGTTTACGGTTACTGTGTCTCTTTTAAATACAAATAATATGAATGTCGTCCATTGAGGGTTCTCGGACACAGGTATCATCAGGCTCGGTGTTTTGCGCAGTAAATCGCTCAACTGCTGGATGTTTGCCGTAGGTATTTTCCCGACGATCTGATCCAGAACCGAGTATCCGGGTACGTTTACGAGGTCAAGGAAATCCTTGAATTCGGCGTATTTGGCATCTATTTCCTTGACGGACTCGAATCTGCTTTCAAGGGCATGTTTTCTGCCTAAAATGTTGGTTATCTGCGTTTCGCAGTCGTTTATCTCGGTGCGCAGGTTAAACAGGTCGAATCGTTGCGGGTCGGTTTTTATTTTATCGAATATATCCGGGTCGTATTTCAGTTCAAGGTTGATAAGACCTGATATTTTTTTTATTTTGCCGTGCAGTTCTTTATATTCCTGCAAAGACGCCGAATTGTAAAATCCGCCTAATCCGCCTTCGGATAAATCGGGTATGGAATCGATATTAACCGGATGCAGGCATTGTTGCTGGATGATAATATCGTTTACCTGCGGCAAATCCTCGTTCATGACAATAATATTAAGTAGTTTCATTCTTAATAATCCCTCGATTACCTTTTTACGGCCGGGTTGTTTGCCCAGTACGGTTTAAATTCGGTATCCGCGCCCAGATAAATCGACCATGCCAGAGACCTCAGCTGTTTTAGTTCCCACCGGTTAAGCATCACATAAGCCAGAGGCACACCCAGAGTGAACGGGTAGCCGGACAGCACGTTTCGTATTTGTTTGTGGAACAAATCGAACAGCAGTTCGTCGACAAGCATCATTGCGGGTTTAATATCCGGCAATTTTAATATCGCTGATAAACCGTCAAACGGTTTTACCGCTATTTTGCCTAAAAACTCTTTCTGGCCGGTATCGGCGTAAGAATCGAAACATTTGGTAAAACTCAGGTGTTCGCCGTTAGGGTATATTACATATTCAAGCATATCCGGCGAAAGCTGGTAATAGAGTTTGCACCGGATCATATTTTTTATGTTAAGGATATCCGTCTGGAGCCCGAACAGTTTTTGAACGGCTCTTTTGTCAGAACCCGACAGGTTATTGATTTCAAGCCAGATTCGTCTGAACAGATCTTTTTCAAGTGCGGTTTCCAGAAAAAAAAGCGACTGTGTTTTTTTGTACGCTGTTCTTGCGTTTCCCAAAGCTGAACTGAACGGGTTCATGGGTAGAGACAATATGAGGTCTTCTATGGGAGTATGAAAATTTGTGAAGATATCCCAGTTAATTTTATGCCTGCCCGAGAGCATTTCGGGAGCGGGTTTTTCAAATACGGTTTGTTTCTTCCAGCACCTCAACCCGCGTTTAATTTGTTCGATATCGTATTCTTCCGTGAGGATTCCCATAATTTCGGCAGGGGCGCCTGACAAAAAATATTTTATCTTTTTTTCGGCGGCTGAACTTTCCGTAACAGCCATCAGGTCTATATTGTGCATGAAATCTTCAGTAGTAGAGTTTTTAGTCCATTTTTCATAACGCGTGTCTTCGAGTTTTTTCATCAGCGATTGGATGTCGCTACAGGCAAACAGCGATTGCCATTTCTGGCTGTCAAGAAGTTGGGAAAGCATTGCCCTTGTTTTGGCGTTAATATTGGCGTACAATCCGATAGCGCACATTTATTCCTCTACGACCCTTTTTATAATTTCGTTTATAATTTCAGGTATGAGAGTTTTTTTCGCCTCTATTGCGGTTTGAGTATCTTGTTGGGTCCGGTCTAAAATATCGGATTTCTTTTTTTCCGACTGGGTTCTGGCGCGGGCAATTAATTCTTTAGCCTGATCGTTTGCCTTGCGCAAAGATTCTTCCCTGATTGATTTGATTTGCGTTTCGGCCTGCGATGCTATCCGGTCGGCTTCTTTTTTCGCTTCAGCGGCGATTTCTTTTGCTTTTTTTTCCGATTCAAGCAATTTGGATATTATTTCTTTCATAAGATACCCTCTTATTTTTAAGAGAAGCATTATACAGATAAAAAGAAAAAAGAAAAGAAAAATTTTGTCTTTTGCCGAATTTTAATTGAAATAATTGTATAATAAGGTAAACGAGAGAAAAGAGACGATTATAAAAATTCTATTTTTCAACGAGTTATGCCGCATAAAAAATTATTTTTCAAAACAGCCACATTAAAAAAAGTATTAGCAGGCACGCCGCAATAATTATCGCGATCAACCGCCGGTTGCTGTTAGCCAGAAAACTTAAGGGCCCGTAAGATACGTCCAGAAGCGACCCGCAGTAAAAACAGCGCAGGTTATCCTCTAAAACTTCCTGCCCGCATTTGGGGCATTTGCGCATTTCGTTCATCGCAAAGTACATCCTTATTTAAAAGAAGAAAGCGGTATTATAACATCATACCGCTTTCTTTTTCAAATTTTAATTTTATGCCGGATATTATAATCTCGGCAGATAATGTTTTAATTCGTATTCGCTAACGTGAACCCTGTATTTATCCCATTCGATTTTTTTGTTTTCGATAAATTTGCCAAAAATATGGTCGCCGAGAGTTTCTCTAACCAGTTCGCTTTTTTCCGTAAGGCTTATGGCTTCGGCTAAACTTCCCGGTAGCGAGGTTATGCCTCTTTCTTCCCTTTCTTTTTCTGTCATTTCGAAGATATCTTCTTCTACCGGTTCACGGAGTTTGTAGTTCTGCTCTATTCCTTTCAATCCGGCGGCAAGCATAACCGCGAATGCCAGGTACGGGTTGCATGAAGGATCGGGGCAACGCAGTTCGCAACGGGTAGCTTTTTCGTTGCCGGGTTTGTACATAGGCACTCTGACCAGAGCCGATCTGTTTCTTTGCGCCCACGATACGTAAACTGGAGCTTCATAGCCCGGCACGAGGCGTTTGTATGAATTTATCCACTGGCATAAAATCGACGTGATTTCCGGCGCGTGGGCAAGTAGCCCTGCGATATAAGATCTGCCGACTTGTGAAAGGTGTTTCGGGTCGCCTGCGTCGAAGAAGGCGTTTTTGCTTCCTTTGAAAAGCGACTGGTGCACGTGCATTCCGCTACCGTTTTCCCCGAAAATCGGTTTCGGCATAAAAGATGCGTAAACGCCGTTTTTCATGGCTACTTCTTTGACAACCAGTTTATATGTCATGGCGTTATCTGCCATAGTCAGGGCGTCGGAGAACCGTAAATCTATCTCATGCTGGCTTGGCGCGACTTCGTGATGGCTGTATTCCACTTTTATACCCATTTTTTCAAGGGTAAGCACGGTTTCTCTTCTTAAATCCGACGCTACATCGAGCGGAGTCAGATCGAAATAACCGCCTTTATCGAGAATTTCCGTTCCTTTGCAGTCTTTGAAATAAAAGTATTCCAGTTCCGGTCCTACATAATATGTATAACCGAGATCGGCGGCTTTTTTCATAATCCGTTTCAGGGCGCCGCGCGGGTCGCCTTTGTAAGGGTTGCCGCTCGGTTCCAGAACGTCGCAAATCATTCTTGCTACTGCAGGTTCGTCAGGCCGCCACGGAAGAAGCTGGAACGTTGAAGGATCGGGCATGGCGATCATGTCGCTCTCGTAAATCCTGGCGAACCCTTCAATTGACGATCCGTCAAATCCCATGCCGTCGGATAACGCGCCTTCAAGTTCGTCTGAGGTAATAGCGAAACTTTTGAGTACGCCCAGCACATCCGTGAACCATAACCGGATGAATCTGACGTTATTCTCCTTTGCTTTTTTAAGAACAAGTTCCTTTAAATTGTCGCTCATGTGAATCTCCTTTTTTTATTGTTAACGCAGGTTCATAAACTAAACCTTGATGTTTTAAAACCACATAAAGGATATTAAAAATATTGCTGTCATGAAACATTTTTTTTAATCCCTGACGATATAGTAACCGGATTTGATCTCAATTTACTGAAAAATATAATTCATCCGCTGATAAATATATTGAAATATATATAAAAATGTATTTAATAAGATATATTTCTTAAACTGCAAGGGTATCTTTCAGATGGAGAAAATAAAGATTTTTTTTTTAATACCGATAAACAAATTGAATATTTTTATTTTTCAAAAATAAGGGACGGCCGAGTTAAAAATTACATTAAATATATTGTTTAGGATCAAGTTTTATGGCGGATGAACTGAATCAGAAGAATATCCCTGCGAGAAAAACGAATCTTCTTAAATATTACCGGTTTGACAACTTAATAGCCGGCGAGAACAATAATTTCGCGTTGGCGTTTGCCAAAGCGGTAGCGGAATCTCCGGGTAAAGAATATAATCCATTGTTTATATATTCCAATGTAGGGTTGGGCAAAACACATCTTCTTAATGCTGTGGGTAATGCCATTATAGAAAAGATGCCGGGGAAAAAAGTGTATTATATTTCATCACAGCAATTTGAGGCTGAGTTAGTTGAAGCGATTCAGTTTAATAAAATCGAGGATTTCAGAACCCGCTATACCGATCTTGACGTACTACTTTTAGATGATGTTCAGTTTATAGCCTTCAAAGAATCCGCGCAACAAGAATTTTTCCACGCGTTTAACGAGCTTTTCAACAAAGGCAAACAAATAGTATTGAGTTCCGACAGGCCTCCGGGCACATTATCTACGCTGGAGCAAAGGCTTCGGTCTCGGTTTGAGGGTGGAATTATTACTGAGATGGGCCAGCCCGATCTTGAGACGCGCAAAGCAATTTTGAACAAAAAACTTGAGGAAAAAGGGATAATTTTGCCTGAGGAAGTGATCGATATTTTGTGCAACAATATAAAAGAAGACATTCGCAAACTCGAAGGGGCATTGAAAGAACTGATCGCGTTCTCGAAACTGGCGCAGAAGACAATCGATTCCGAACTTGCGTTTAAAGTATTGCGCCAGAAGATGCAGTCTGCTCCAAAACCCATAGATTACGGTCAGCAGGGGCATAGTAACGCCGTATTTCCCAGAAACGAGGTAATTGTCAGGCTTGAATCTCCCAATGATTCGGTAATGAATGTACCGGCTACAAAAAATCCGCTGAAAATAAACATCAATCTGCCGCCTAAACCCGCGAAAAAAGAATCCCTGATAAAAATGGAGACAAAGAATATAAAAATAGAACCTGCGCAGGAAATTGCGAATCACGAAGAGTTCAAGGCGGTTTTCGAAGATAATAATACTACCAGGGTTACGCCTGCGGTACAAAGGGATGCCGAAGGCAACCCTATCGGTATCGTCGGCCAGCCCGGCGATATGACTGAGGCGCATACGTCAAACGCGGGCAATATCCATTATGAAAGCATAAAATTGTCTTCTGCAAAACCGTCAGGGGGGAATGCGCAGGAGTACGGTATAAACCAAAATAAACAGATCCCTCCTCCGAAAGAAGAGGATTCTTATCAGAAATATATAAAGGATATCCAAAAAAACCTTGATGAAAACAGTATATCCGTAACTTCGGTTTTCGCATCGCAGAGCCTTCAGAATAAGCTTAACCAAGCGTCTCATCTGCCGCAAAGGGCGGTTACGTCCCAACCTGCGCAACCGGCACAGCCTACATCTGTCAAACCGGCGGATTCCGCGCGTGAGCCTGACAATCCTGCAATAGATACGCCTAATCCCGAACCCAAAGCGTCATTGACCAACATTTTCTCATCCAAAGATGTAAAAGAAAAAATAAATCAGATTATCGCAGTGGGGAATTCGGATACCGGCAAAGACGACGATATGCTCGGCGCCGGCGCAACGCATCAGAGTTCGGCATCAAGAAACGCTTTTGAGAAAGAACATAAGAAAAAACTTCAGTATGAACTTAAACATTTTGATGATATGCTCAAGAAAATAAATAAAGGCAAAATAAACATTTATTATTTTGATGCCATAGACGATTTCACAAAAAACCTCGAATACGCTCATATCGCTAACAGAGAAGGGCGCTACCAGACAGGGCTTGACCATATCCGCAAGGTAAAAAAAGCGTTTGCGGAATTGACTCTGGAAAAGGATGACGCGGGTTTAAAATTATCCAAATCCAGTTTCGTGTCGCAAAATGTTCTTATAGGAGCGGGGTTGGCGGTAGTGTTTCTGCTGATTGGACTGATACTTTACTTTTTATTTTTCGGCGGTTTTTAATCCAGCCTCTCTTTTTAAAAAAATTATCCATTTTGTTGACAGTACAATATCAACCGACTATGATATTCTTACGAAAAATTTTTTTGACATAGCCGTATGGCTAAAATTCACAGGGAGAAAAACCATGCGAAAAAAAGTTTCGGTAGTTTTTGCGGTATTATCTATATTGCTTGTCTGTTGTACGGCGGATTCGCAAGCCGCCAAACATCCGGGCGAAAAACTTGCCCGGGGTTATATGAATGCCTGGAATGCGCAGTACGAGGTAACGGATAATATGCACGAATCTATCTATTATAACGGCCCTCTGGGGTTTTTTACCGGTTTTGCGAAAGGAACCGGAGCTTTTGCCGCGCGTTCGCTGGGAGCGGTATACGATATACTTTTTTTCTGGTTCCCCTGGCCGAAAGACAACAAGCCCGTGGTTAACCCTGAGTTAAATTTTTAATTATGGATTATTTTCATAGACTGTACTTATTTTTGCCAATAGCCTGCATTATTTTTGTGAGCGGTTGCGGCACATTAGGTCAACCGAGAATAGAAGACATAGAAAATCTCGGCGAAGACGTCATGGAAAACACTATAAACACCGTAACCGCTACCGCCGGCGCCGCCAGACACGTTACCTCAAGTACCGGGTCGTTTACCGAAGGTATACTTGTGGTATCTACCGATTTTGTCAAAGTGGTTATTTTGTCTATGGACGGGCTTCGCAAAAAAGGAATTGACGTTATCGGTCCTAAACAAAAACAGAAAACCTCAGGTTCCATAATAATTCCGTGCCCTTACTGCAAAAAAGATGTGAATATCGGGAATTTCTCCGCAAGAAAACCGCGCAACAGGGCAACATGCCCTCACTGTTCAAACGAATTTTTAATCAATTATGTTGATGAGGAATAATCCTGTTTTTTTCGTCGACAAACACTGTGCGGGGCTGATGATCCGCCGACGAGAGTTCTTCCTGAGTATAAAAAGCGTATGAAATAATAATTATTTTATCGCCCGGCTGTACAAGCCGCGCCGCCGCGCCGTTAAGAATCACGTCGCCGGATGCGCGTTTTCCCTTGATTACATAAGTCTCAAACCGTTCTCCGTTGTTCACGTCAAGAACATGCACTTTTTCGTACTGCGCCAGGCCAGCCGCCTCAATGAGCTCCTCGTCAATGGTAATGCTTCCCATGTACTGGAGATTGGCGTCGGTAACGGTTGCGCGATGAATTTTTGATTTCATCATTTCACGCCACATTACTATATATCTCCCATCAATTCAATGTGTTAAGGAATAACCTCAGTTTTACCGCATTAGTTTTGTTCTGTTCCGGTATTTAAAGGTTCAACCCGGAATTTGAAAGTTACCTGCTGGCCTCCGATATCGAGAGTGATCAGGGTATTCATGCGGGTCAGAAGAAGCCTGTACGGCAGTTTCACCTGATGCCCGTCAACGGTTATGCCGACATTAGTCGCTCCCAAAATATCTTCGGCTTCACGTACCGCCATAATCAGTTTCTCGAATTTCTTGAATTTCTCTATCAATGCTTTATCGAAAGAGTATTCCTTACCGCAACCCTGACAGCGTACAATCTGGTTGCGTTCTATTTTTAAAACCGAAAACGGTATTGCTTTTTTGCAGGATTGCGCACAGCATATAAACTCAAGCGTATCATAATCTCTCAAATTCAGATACCCTCCCTTTAATAGTTCCCTGTAAAATATCAAATACAGTTGCCGGATGTCAACATCAATTATTTTTGCGCTTCGCATATATGATTGGCGCAGAAAATTAGAGCCCGAAACTTTTATCCGGTTAACACAGGGTGGTGTATTACAGTCGATATTTTACGTATTATTCGAGCGACCATTTCATAATTGTTTTTCCCTGCCTGGATGCTACGGCGGTTTCCACTTCTGCCCGTTTGTGCTCAAAACCTTCGCGCCCCATCATGGCATAGGTAAGGTTTTTGCCTTCTTCTACGCCCGGCTGGTCGAAAGCGTTTATGTTGTACATCTCGCCGGATATCGCTATATGGTACTCAAACAGATAAATCAGCGCGCCTATGGTGCGGGGATTGATTTCGTCGAGGGTTATGGTAATGCTCGGCCTGCGGGCTTTGGCAAGCGCGGTTTCCGTAGATATCTGTTCGGACTGAATAAGTTTGCTCATATTCTGCCCGCCCAGGTAAGATATTTCCGGGTATTCTTTATAAGCGGGCGGAATTTTAATATCCTGATTGAACTTCTTTACGCCTATAAATGTAAGTATTTTATCAAAAGGGCCTTCCGCGTAAAGCTGAATTTGAGAGTGCTGATCGGTGGCGCCTAACGCTTTTATGGGAGTCGTGCCTGTGTGTACGGTATTTCCCGATCTGTCGAGTTTTTTGCCCAAACTCTCCGCAAGAAGTTGGCGATACCAGTCGGCAAAATCTTTAAGTCCTTGAGCATAAGGTATCATTACCGCCATAGGTTTTTTCTTTATTACATCCATAATGTAATGTATAACCGAATACATCAGCGCTGGGTTTGAGTAAATATCGCTGTTTTTGGACAGCAGTTCGTCCATTTTTCTTGCGCCGAGAATAAGTTCTTTTATGTTTATGCCGCATACTGCCGCCGACAAAAGGCCTACCGCACTTAGCACGGAGAACCGGCCTCCCACATCCGGGGGTATGGGAAGAGATTTTATTTTATCGTCGTCGGCGATTTTTCTTAAAAACCCTTTTTCCGGGTCTGTGGTGATAAGAAACTGTCTTTTATAAGCGCTTTTGCCGATATTGTCCGTAACCAGTTTTTTAAAAATCAAGAATTGGGAAACTGTTTCTGCGGTACTTCCGGATTTGGTGATAACGTTAAAAAACGTTTTCTCAAGGGGCAGGATATCTATTATGCCGGATATCAGGTCAGGGTCCACGTTGTCAAGTACATGAAGGCGCGGAAGCGATTCGGTATTAAGCTGGTTATAAAACGGGTGATTCAGGGCTGATTGCAAAGCTATGTTTCCCAGAGCTGATCCGCCGATACCGAGCACAACGAAATCGGAGAAATTTTCGGCGATTTCTTCGGCGATTTTGATTATTTCGTCGAGTTCGTCTTCAGGGGTGTATGGGAGTTTGCAGAATCCGAGTTTTCCTTCTTTTTTGGCGGTTTCAATGGCGGTGTATGCGGATTGCGCTTTATCTTTCACCGCAGATATATCGCAGTCGGTTATGCCGTTCTCAAAACCCACAATTTGTTCTGTGGCGTTTGTGAAATCGAGTTCTATTGCTGAATTTTTTATTTTGCTGTTGCCGGATTTTTTTGTTTTCGGTGGCATGATGTAATCCTTTCCATATAAAAAATTAATGCTGTTTTGTATAAACCCTGATTTTGTCGCCTTTGCTCATAGACAGTGTTTTTGAGGCGTTGCCCTGATTTACGGCTATTTCAAGGTAACCCGTACTTCCGGCGATTGCCAGAGGGTCGCCCGCGAACACTTCGCTGTATGAGCGGTTTAGCCCGTAAAACCGGATATGTTTTCCGGGCAAATCTATTATGCAGTCGCCGGGCAAACTTTGCGGGCGGATATTTGTTATCAGGTTGCCGAATTTGTCTATGGTTATGATTTCGCCTTCAACGGCATCGTCTGCCAATTTTAGTGGATTGAGATTATTTAAAATTACCGGATCGTAAATTCTGTGTCCGATTTGTTCTATCGAGGTTCCGTTGGCTAAATGAGCCGATACCGGCGCGAAAATATCCCTGCCGTGGAAAGTCGAGCTTACCTGAGGCAGAAAATACAAATCGTTTGATACGCAGTATGTTTGCGCGTCAGGGTCTGCCTCAAATATTTTAGAGAGCGTACCGTTATCTGGCGCTACAAAAAAGTGCCCGCCGGATTTGACGATTACCGCTCTTCTTTTGCCCCCGACTCCCGGATCGGTAATTGTGAGGTGTATTGTTCCTTCGGGAAAATAAGAATAACTCCATTCCAGAACGAATGCCGCTTCGAGGATATCGAAACTTTCAATAGAGTGTGTAACGTCGATTATGACAGCCGAAGGAGCGATACCGAGTATCACGCCTTTCATTAAACCCGCAAACCAGCCGGCATACCCGAAATCTGTATAAAGAGCTATTATAGCCATTTAAATAAATCTTTTTTCAAAATGAAAGTTTAATACTGGTTTGCGTTTAGTTTTAGAATTTAAAGCGTAAAAGAAAAAAATACTTTGTTCTTTTTTTCAAAAAGAACCGAAAAATTTTTTCGCAATGCTACTCATTCCGTCTTATTTTTATTTAAATGTAATTAAGATAAAACGCAAATCAGTATAAGAAATTTAAGATCGCTGAAAAAGGCTTAAATTAGAATGTCATCACGAGGAGTTTTGCGAAAGCAAAACGACGTGGTGATCTTAAAACCATCAGAACTGAGATTGCCACAGCTCCTTCGGAGCTTCGCAATGACAATAAAAATACTTTTTCTGCGCTCTCAATTTATAATATAAATTAAGTCGCAAAAAAGGCAAGAAATATATTTTTTCTGAGATGAAAAATCCCGGTTGATATAACATAATAACCTGAAAACCTGTTGGTTTTCAGGTGCAGGGTGAGTTCAGAACTGATAAAAGCGCATTGTTTATATCGTTAGTAGTAAACGGTTTGCAGATTATACCCATAAACCCGTACTTTTTGTAATCGGCCATAACGGGATCGTTTGAATATCCGCTTGCTACTATTGCTTTGACCTCAGGATCGATTTTTTTGAGTTCTGCCAGCGTATCTTTTCCGCCCATTGATCCGGGTATTGTTAAATCCATTATTACGGCATCGAACTTTTTATTCAAATCAAGGTTAATGCGGTAAAGATTTATTGTTTCATTGCCGTTGGAAGAAAAATCAATTTCGTAGCCGATTTTTTTGATTATTTCCCCGATGGTTTCCCTGACAAGAGGGTCGTCGTCCATAATTAGTATTCTGCCCGTACCTTTGGTATATTTTTCATCTTTTGGCGTTGCTTGAATGAATTCTTTTTCAGAAACAGGCAAGTATATTCTGAAAGTCGACCCGAATCCTTGTTCAGATTCGACAGTAATGCATCCGCTATGTTTTTTCATAATGGAATAACATGTGGCTAATCCGAGTCCATGCCCTTCTTTTTTGGTGGTAAAATACGGGTCGAAGATTTTGCCGATATTTTTCTGGTCAATTCCCATACCGTGGTCGATAATGGAAATTTCCACGTATTTACCCGCCGGCAGCGATCCGATTTGCGTTTCGTTTATTATTCTGTTGCGGCATTTTATTTTTATTGTGCCTCCCTGAGGCATAGCTTGTATTGCGTTTATAACGAGATTGTTTATCACTTGGCTGATCTGGGTTTTGTCGATCTCGATAGGCATAATATTTTCCTCGATATCAAATTCGCAAACTATATTTTGTCCCATGACCGCAAACAACGCCGAATTTTTTATCAGTTCCTGAATTGTGGCGGTTTTTTTACCGGCATGCCTCCTTTTGAAAAGGTAAGTAGTTGTTGGCTAAGATCGCGCGCTTTATTGGATGCTGTCTCGGCATTTTTCAAAAACCGGTATATGCCGGTTTTTTCATCCATATCGGATATTGCGAGCGAAATATTGCCTAAAATAGCGGCCAGCAGATTGTTGAAATCATGGGCGATTCCGCCTGCGAGAATACCTAATGATTCGAGTTTGCGTATTTTTAATAATTCGTCTTCGATTTTCTTGTAATCTGTCATATCTATGAAATTCAGTATATAATATGATTTGTTTTTATTTTCGATATTTACAAAACTAAAAAGAATCGGTATTTCTCTGCCGTTAGAATCGATGATTATATTTTCATGCAGATTTGTTTGCGACCGGTTGTCATCCAAATTTACGGCTCTTTGTAAAAAAGTGTTCAATGGCGTAAGAATCAGGCTGTCTTTTTGTACATTGATAAGTTTGATCACATAATTGTTTACGTCCATGATACATTTATTGTTTTTGTCTATGAGGATAACGCCTGTCTGGATTGAGTCGAGTATATTTTTTAGGTAATTTTCGCTTTCTTGAATATCTTTTCTTGCGGTTTGTAGTTCGGTAATTACTTTGTTTAGTCTGTAAAGAAGATCATTAAATTCTCCGGCAAGGATTCCTATTTCGTCGTTTTTGCCGGATTCTATTCTTAAAGAGAGATTATTCGATCTCTTTATGTTTTTTATATGGTTTTTCAGTTTTATGACTGGATTTATCACACTCCGTTGCAGAAATATCGACATTATGACCAGGATGATTACGCTTCCCCAGAGAATGGAAAAAATACCGAACCTCAATAAGGTATATGCTTGTTCGGTTATTTCCATATACATTACTGTTTCCGCAAGCAGGCACGGTTTATTATCTATATCGTTTAAAAGGATGTATGCGCGAGTGAGATCTCCTTTTTTCTTTTTTAAAATCAGGTAAGGGTTTTTACTGCAGACTCTTTCCGCGATGTTTTTTATATGTGGAATGTTATCTCGTGTCAGGTCGAATAATTTTATGGAAATATTGAGCTGTTTTTCCACAGAATGAATTACTTTATCTTGTAAGAACCGGAACATTATTAGAGTTCCTACTGCAGGGCCTTCGTTGTTAGATTTTAAAATTGGCCTTGAAGATACCAGTACGGCCCCTTTTTCTGTAATAAAAAGCCCGTTTAATTTTCCTTCAGATCTTTTGATTTGCAGTAACGGATGGTCTAATGGCCAATTTTCATAGGGAAACTCTTTTACTGAGATATCCGTTTCTTTTTTGAGGTCATAGGATTTGCCCCAGATAAGTTCCCCATTGTTGCCTATTATAAAAAACCCGTTTAACTGGTTTATCTCCATTGTGGAATTATTTAAATTCGATTTTTCAAAAGCTTCCCCGCGCGTCAGGACATAATTATACATGTCATCCCATCTTGCCCAGTCATAGCAGGATATGTCGATATGGCTATATTCTTTCCTGATTGTTTCACCACATCTTTTTAAGTTTTTGGTTATTTCTTCCCGCTCAATTTTATTCAGGTTATTGATTAAAAAATGGTTTTGGATAGTATAAATTAGTCCGAAAAAGGCTGTTACTACTAGCGTCATCATAAATATGATTCTGTTTTTAAGCGACATATAAAGTACTTACTCTCAATAAAATTTTGCGCATGAAAGGTTTACTATTTAAATTCTTAAATCTATTTTTTGATTTTTAGCACGATAAAAGTCATATCGTCGTTCAGGGCGGAGCGCCCTATAAAATCCTGCAATGACCAGAATATGCAGGAGGTAATATCCTGCGCGCTTCGTGATTTGTTCTTTTTGATGATTTCTTTTAACCGGTCTGTGCCGAAAAATTCTTTTTTCTCGTTGACGGCTTCGGTTAGCCCGTCGGTATAGAACAAAAAGATATCGCCTTTTTCAAAAGGTATTTTCACTTCGCCGTAATCGGTATTCTCAAACAGGCTTAAAAACAGCCCTTCCGTCGATATGGATTTAAATTTTCCTGTTTTGCTGGAAAACCATAATGACGGATTATGCCCTGCGCTGGTGTATAAGAGAGTGCGTTCCCGTTCGTCTATTATGGTATACAGCATAGATACAAAATTGTTTTTAGGGATATTTTTATACAAAAACGAGTTTATTGACCTGACAACCTGTTGTGTGGACGATATACCTCTGGCGGATAACTGAACGCATGCTTTGACCTGAGTCATGATGAATGCCGCAGGCACTCCGTGCCCGGTTACGTCCGCCACGACAAACCCGATTTTCCCGTCTTCGATATATATGTAATCGTAATAGTCTCCGCCGATCATTTCTGCAGGTGTATACATGGATGAAACCTCAAATACGTCGCTGTTGGGCGGTCCTTTGGGTAAAAGTTCAACCTGCATTTCCATAGCCATTCGGACATCGGCTTCCAATTTGGTTTTAAGGATTGTCTGTTGATAGAGAGTCGCGTTCTCTATAGCTACGGTTGCCATGCTGGACAATGTGCTTAGCGAATCAATATCGTCTTTGGTGAATGTATCGTTACGCAGTTTATTTATAACGAGCATAATCCCTATAACATTGGTTCCAGTTTTAAAAGGAAGGCATGCTAACGAGTTTATATGCAGGTTTCTCGATTTTATTATTTTCATATCGAGATATTTGCTTATCTGTGATTTATTCAGAACTACCATTTCGCCTGTTGATAGAACCTTTTTATAAACAGGTGTCTGGAGTTTGTCGCGGTACCTGAGGTCTTTTATGACATTGAATTCCAGTCCGAACTCAATTTTTTTCGATATTTTGCCGTTGTCATAAAGTAGCGCCGCGCCGACTTCTGCCCCGATGGAGTTGATGATCATGTCCACCAGAGTCGCAAGGAGCCTGTTGGGCTCGTGGATGGTGGTGAGAATTTTGCCCGCCTCGTACAGTTTGTGCAGTTTCATCGTGCGGTCTTCGATTTTGCTCTCGATATTGTGCGAACATTCTATCAGTTCCTCGTGTATAAGTTTGAGTTCTTCGTTGGTTTTGCTGGTCTGGCATTGAAGACGGATATTATCTAAAATTGTAGCAAAAGGTGCTGATATAGATGCCAGTATTTCGTCGCTGGAGTGCTCAAAATTCAGCGGTTCGGCATTAGCTACAATGATAGAGCCTATATGTGTTGACCGGGAAAATATCTTTTTAACAGATATGTATCCATCGCTATCCCAGATAACGGTTTCATCTCTACGACCTCTTTCGATAAGCGTTTTTTTACGCACGGTTTTATAATCGTAACCGCATTCTTGGTGTGCTTTGTATATTACCCAGTTCACGTAATCGTCGCCGAGCGGTTTTAAGGTATCGATGAGGATCTCGTTTTCCTCTGCTATATGGACTGCCATAAATGTGTAGTGGAAAATAGGCCTGCAGACGTAAAAAATGTTTGATATTGTTTCGTAGTAATCCATGCTGTTGTTGGCGTATTGTGATATGGAAGCGATGAGGCTGGTTTCTTTGAGTTTCCGGTCGAGGATTTTGCTTATTTTAGTCAAAAGATCGGTATCGCTAATTTCGGGTTTTATCTGGCGGTTTAAACCGTACCGGTTTTTTTTACCGATAATTTTACTCACAAGCGAACTGATATTGTCCAAATCGAACTCTTCAACAGTAAAATTATCCGTGCCGAACTCGAAATCAAGCATATTCGCGCCGTTGTTTTTCGCGCATAAAAGAATTATCGGTATATCGCGTATTTCGGGGTCGGATTTAATCAGCCGGAACGATTCATAACCGGATATATCCGGCAGAGAACTGTCCATAATGATTATGTCGGGGTTGTGGCTGTATATGTTCTTAAGCGCATTTATGCAGGTTGTAGCAGTTAATACTTTGTAACCCGAAGATTCAAAATACGTCTGCGTGATTATCAGCCTGTCCTTATTGGAATCTGCAATCATAAGTGTTGCTTTGTTTAATTTTGTCAATGCAGGCAAATGGATACCTCGTTTTATAATAGCCTAAACCGGTTTATTTATTAAATGTTGTTGTTCTTTTTAGCGAAATATATATTTCTGCATAGAAAATATCGGTTGTTTCAGTATAGTTCTTTAGTAGGATTAACTAACGCAAATCCGGCATTATCTTTTATAAAGCTAAAACTTACAAAATTTAAGATAGCTGAAAAAGTATTTTTTATTCTCATTGCGAAACGCTGAAGGAGCTGTGGCAATCTTAAGCTATGATGGTTTTGAGATCGCCACGTCGTTTTGTTTTCGCAAAACTTCTTGTGATGACATAGAAATTTAAGTCTTTTCCGTAATCCCAAATTCTAATAAGAAATACAAACCGGATATAAAAACGCGAAAAGCACTGAAAAAATATTTTTGTTCCATCCGGTAAAAATCTAATGTATAATGGCGCGCTGGTTTTGCCGGCAAACCCGTCCTAATCGAAACCGTCGGGCTGGTATTTAGTTATAATATACTATTAATAAACACTTTATAAATTAGAGATGGCAAAAAGAGGCAGTTTTTACTTGTTAAAAAAAATTTACTGTGGTATTGTAAAAAAAATTTTTTTCTGAATAATTTATAACATATACTTTTTAAAATTACAACTTTTAAAAAAAATAACTCATAAAAAAATAAGAAAAGGAGCGTTGTTATTATGGACAAATATGTTTATTTTTTCGGAAACGGCAAGGCGGAAGGAACCGCCAAAGACAAAAACCTTCTCGGCGGAAAAGGGGCGAACCTCGCTGAAATGACAAATCTTGGTATTCCTGTGCCCCCCGGGTTTACGATATCTACCGAAGCCTGCGTTTACTATTATAAAAACGGCAAGAAGTTTCCGCAGGGACTTGAAGAACAGGTTGCCGACAACCTGCGCAAACTTGAAGAATCTGTCGGAATGAAGTTCAACGATCCGTCGAATCCGCTTCTGGTTTCCGTGCGTTCCGGCGCGAGGGCTTCTATGCCGGGAATGATGGATACCATATTGAATTTAGGGCTTAACGATACAATCGTGCAGGGACTGATAAAAAAATCCGGTAACGCTCGGTTTGCATGGGACAGTTACAGGCGTTTCATCCAGATGTACTCCGATGTTGTAATGCAGATGGAAAAAGAGATTCTCGAAGAAGTGCTTGATCATAAGAAAAAAGAAAAAGGCGTAAAACTTGATACGGAACTTACCGCTCAGGATTTGGAATCGCTTATTCCGGTTTACCTTGCTGAAGTCAAAAAGCATACCGGCAAAGATTTTCCGACTGATCCGTATGAACAGCTTTGGGGTGCAATTGCGGCGGTGTTCAGGTCATGGATGAACGAGCGGGCGATAAAGTACAGGAAACTTCACGATATTCCCGAATCGTGGGGAACTGCGGTTAATGTTCAGGCGATGGTGTTTGGCAATATGGGCGACGATTGCGCCACAGGCGTAGCGTTTACCAGAAACCCGTCTACCGGCGAGAAAGTTTTTTACGGCGAATTTCTGATTAACGCCCAAGGCGAAGACGTTGTAGCCGGTATAAGAACGCCCCAGCCGATAAACGAGTCCGGCAGGAACGAAGAAACATACACTACTCTTGAAAGTTCCATGCCTGAACTGTACAAAGAGCTTGAAACCATCTACAAAAAACTCGAAAACCATTACAGAGATATGCAGGATATAGAGTTTACCATACAGAACAAAAAACTCTATATGCTCCAGACACGAAACGGTAAACGCACCGCAAACGCCGCGCTCAAAATTGCTGTGGATATGGTAAAAGAAGGGCTTATAGACAAAAGAACAGCGGTATCGCGCATAGAGCCTTCGCAACTCGACCAGCTTCTGCATCCGATGTTTGATCCGCAGGAGAAAAAGAAAAGCAAAGTCCTGGCAAAAGGGCTTCCCGCATCGCCGGGGGCTGCTGTGGGCAAAGTGGTGTTTAACGCCATAGACGCCGAACTGCTCGCGGAAAAAGGTGAAAACGTTATTCTCGTCAGAATAGAAACTTCGCCCGAAGATATAGGAGGTATGTATGTATCTCAGGGGATTCTGACTGCCAGAGGGGGCATGACTTCACACGCCGCTGTGGTTGCGCGGGGTATGGGAAAATGCTGTGTAGCCGGTTGCGGGTCGGTTTCTATCAATTATAAAACCAAAACTATGGAAGTGGACGGTACTATAATCAAAGAAGGCGATATCATATCTCTCGACGGTTCTACAGGCGAAGTTTATAATGGCGCGATAAAAACTGTTACTCCCGAACTTAGCGGCAACTTCGGCGAACTGATGAAATGGGCTGACGAAATCCGAACTTTAGGTGTCAGAACCAACGCCGATACCCCCGCCGACGCTAAAATCGCCAGAGAGTTCGGCGCGGAAGGAATAGGGCTTACCAGAACGGAACACATGTTCTTTGAGGGCGACAGGATAAAAGCCATGCGCGAAATGATCTTAGCCGAGGATACTGCCGGCAGGGAAAAAGCGCTTGCCAAACTCCTGCCCATGCAGAAAAGCGATTTCAAAGGTATCTATGAAGCGATGGAAGGGTTCCCCGTAACCATAAGGCTGCTTGATCCGCCCCTTCATGAGTTTTTGCCTCACGAAGATAAAGCCGTAAAAGAACTTGTTGCGGAAATGGGTGTGTCTGAAGAAAAGCTCAGATCTAAAATTGAGAGCCTGAAAGAATTAAACCCGATGCTCGGGCATCGCGGATGCCGTCTGGCGGTAACCTATCCTGAGATCGGCCGTATGCAGGTGCGCGCGATAATCGAAGCCGCCTGCGAAGTGGTAAAAGAAAAAGGCATCAAAATTGTGCCTGAAATAATGATACCGCTTATCGGCGACGTCAAAGAACTCAAAATGCTCAAAGACGAAATAATCGAAGTTGCTGAATCAATAATTAAACAGTACAGAGTAAAACTCGAATACAAAATCGGAACCATGATAGAAATTCCCCGAGCCGCTCTGTTGGCTGACGAAGTGGCAAAAGAAGCTGATTTCTTCAGTTTCGGTACCAACGACCTTACCCAGATGACTTTCGGGTTCAGCAGGGACGATGCCGGCACGTTTTTGCCCGATTATGTCGCTAAAGGGATACTCGAAGACGATCCTTTTCAGACTCTTGATCAAAAAGGTGTTGGCAAATTGATACAAACTGGTGTAAAATTAGGAAGAATGACTAATCCGAATCTGAAAGTCGGCATTTGCGGTGAACATGGTGGCGACCCGAAATCAATCACGTTCTGTCATAAAACCGGATTGAATTATGTATCATGTTCGCCGTACAGAGTGCCTATTGCGAGATTAGCGGCGGCAAGAGCGGTTATTTTTGACCAACAGTAATAAATATTTTTTAAGTTGTACTGTAGTAAAATAAAATTTTGCCGAATAAAATAGTATCGCGAATAGTAAATATTCCGATTTTTAAGCGAATTGGAATTCGGATTATTTAACGATTGGTTTGTAATCATATCGTAAACAAGGTAACTTAATGGTACAAAGAAACTCAGTTAAACAAAATTCGGCTCCAAGAAACTCAGTACAGATTTATTTAAGAGATATTGGAGAAATTCCTCTTCTTACGAAAGAAGAGGAACTTGAGTTGGCGGAATGTTCGAAAAACGGGGACTCCGAGGCTTACCGGAAACTGATCAGGGCTAATTTGCGGCTGGTTGTCAGTATCGCTAAAAAATACGCCAATATGGGATTGCCTTTTTTAGATCTGGTCGAAGAAGGCAATATCGGGCTTATGAAAGCGGTTGAAAAATACGATGTTTCAAAAGGTTGCCGGCTAAGCACTTATGCGTCATGGTGGATAAGACAGGGAATTATTCGCGCTTTGGCAAATCAGGGCAAAATTGTACGGATTCCTGTACATATGATAGAGAAAATGGCTGAAATAAAACGTGTTATGGAAACCATATCTTTAAAAATAGGCAGACAACCCACTACCGAAGAAATAGCCGAATCCACAGGTGAATCCGTAAAATCAATAATCGAGATTCAGGAACTTCTACATAAACCGAACTACCTGTACAGTTCGCTAAAAGAAGACGAAGTGGTTGAACTTATCGACCTGCTCGAAGATGAAGACGCACTTACGCCCCTTGAAACCCTGTGCACTTCTATGCTTAAAGACGAAGTGGTCGACATGATAAACCTGCTCAGCGAACGCGAGAAAAAAGTTCTGATAATGCGCTTTGGTCTTGCCGACGAAAAACCAAAAACCCTTGAAGATATCGGACTTATACTCGGAGTAACAAGGGAGCGGATCCGCCAGATTGAAAAAGTCGCCATAAAAAAACTTCGGGCTATCGTCCAGGACTACGAAATGGAATTCAAAGATTATAAACTTTGAAATTTATCCTATAATAGCTTATAATCTCCATTAACCTTAAAAATGATTAGTGTGTCTGAGTATTATTCAATAATATACATTTTCTGTGCCGTAAAATATCAAGGAGGTAACTGTGAGGGATTTGAAGGATTTTATCAGGGATGTACCTGATTTTCCGAAAAAAGGAATTATTTTCAAAGATATTACACCGCTTCTTAAAGATGCGCAGGCGTTGGCAAGAGTGCTCGATATATTCTATGAGCGCTATAAAGATTGTCGGATCAAATATATTGCGGGTATAGAGTCCAGAGGGTTTATTATCGGCGCGGCGTTGTCTGCAAAACTCGGCGTAGGGTTTATACCGATCCGCAAAAAAGGAAAACTTCCTTATCAAACCGTTTCCGAGACATATCAGCTTGAATACGGTACCGACGTTATAGAGATGCACAAAGATGCCATAGAAAAAGGCGACAGGGTTCTTCTTGTGGATGACGTTCTTGCTACGGGCGGCACAATGCTTGCCGCGGCAAAAATGCTCAAAGATGCTGAACTGGTTGATATAGCGGTTCTTATTGAGCTGTCTTTCCTTGAAGGAAGAAAAAAAATTAACGATTATCCCTTGTTTTCGCTTATATCTTATTGATTAAATGAAGAACGGTTTGTATGAATTTGTTTGTTTACGGCACGTTAATGAACGAATCGACGCAGAAAATCGTTGCCGGCAAAAGTTTCAGGCACGAAAAAGCTGTGCTCAGGGATTTCCGCAAAGTTACTTCCGCCACCTGTTTTCCGTTTATTATTCCGTACAGAGGGCTTGAGGTCGAAGGGTACATTTTGTTTGGTATCGACGAAGTGTCGATGGCGCGCATGGACAAATACGAGGCGGAAGGCGATTTGTACTGGCGCAGAACCGTGCAGGCTTATCTTTATTCAGACAATCTGCCTGTGGAATGCGAAGTATATATCGGCAACGTTAAATCCATAAAAAAATATTTTATGCCCGGCACCGATATCGACGACCGGATAGAGTTATATGTGGAAACCGAACTTGACGAACTGCTTCTTCAGGATTCGCTGAAAAATATCGATTTTTTCCATGCTGTGGAGCAGACACGGATCACAAAAGAATTGCTCGGTTCGGCGTTTGACGAAGTTGTGCAGACGCATATATCGCATCAGGGTATATCATTGAGTTTTTTAACCCGCAATTTGCAAAAAGCCGGGATTCCGACTTTGCGCCATATCCGCAACAACACTGAGATTCTGCCTTATGCGGACAACTACATCAGTTTTGCCGTACGCCATATAATATTTAACCAGATTGAAGAAAAAATTCACGATGATTTCAGAGGAGCTGTAAAGGTAAAGAACGAGTTTTATTCTTATGCAATTTCGGTTATGCTTGCTCTGGAGTTTATCAATACCAACAGTGCGCAGGTATCTTCGCTTATGGCGAAAAACCTGGCGGATAAGTTTCATGAACACTGGGAATACGTCGATTACGCCGATGTGGCGATAAAAATTGCAGATACGATATACGACAGAAACAAGATTGAGGTTATGATAAATAACGTGAAGGCTAACCGAAATGTGGGTGAAATACCGCTTGGTGCGGAAGTCGAGTTCAGTACCGTAGGGCGTTACGCTGTTCATCCAGAACGGCCGCCGGATCCGGAATACAATTATTTCAAATATTTTCGCGATTTCGATCTTACACGCAGGTTATGGAAACTCGGCGGCCATGTGGATGACCACAGGTTTCCCGATCCGATGAGTTACAGGTCTTACGGGTTTTTGGAGTATGCGTTCGGCAGAACCAGTATTTATGCCGATACCTCAAAACCGGTTACACTTGATCCGTGGGTGCTTAACCGGCTGATAAATCAGGCGTCGGTGTTTTCTGGGGTTCGTCCGCACAGTCTTCATATATCTATTCAGGCGCGCGATAATGTGCCTTACGGCGAAAAAAACAAAATCGAGCATCTGATATGCTTGCTTTTGATGGGTGGCGATTTAGGGTTTGATTCTTTTAATAAACTGCGTGAAAAACGCATATATAACCGTGAAATCATTGATTCAAACAATATGCTTCATTTCAGTTCAGAAAACGTTCATTATCAGGATACTGAAAAGCAGTTGAGCAAAACCGTAATAGAGTTTCAGTTTCCGCGATTGTATCTTGATTTTAATTACGAACCTTTGATTATGGCTCTTAAGGGGTATCAGCTGGCGCAAAATCCGCGTCCGCTTATTTCTGCGCTAAACCCTGAGAAAAACGCGGTGGACGAGATGGAAGCGTTGAGGCAGTGGGCGCAGACGCCGTATCCGTTATCTGAAGGCGATATAGACGAGTTTATCGAGATGATAACCGATGGGTTGATGGCTGAGCGTGATGGGGAGCCAGCGCATAAAATAACGTATATTCGCAAGAATATTGCGATGGTTAGTGTGCGGATAAAGGCGAAGAACAAGTTTGTGGAAAGCAATTGCGAAAAATAAACAAAAATAAAAAAAAACGCGCAATTAAAATTGCGCGCCTTTTTTATCATAAGCCGCAATGCGAAGCATTGCGAAAAGTTTTTGGTTCTTTTTTCAAAAAGAACGAAGTCTTTTTATTTTCTTCTAAGTTTTGTGAACATCCAGCATAATCCGCTGGCCATTAACAGCATCATGCCCGGTTCGGGTATTGCGTTTGCCGGAGCGATAAAAGTATTATTAGCGTAAGTATAAGATGTGGGGAATCCTTCGTCGTCCATAGTTCCGAGATTGATTACCAGTTCAAAAGAAGAGTTGACTTCAACTTCATAAAGGGGTGTATCGTAATAGAATACGCCGTCTTCTATGGGGCCTAAAGTAACTCCTGTCCATGCGCCGTTGGAATCGAATCCGCTTGGAGGCAATCCGTAACCGTCAATTTGTGTGCCGGCGATTTTATCGAATATGCGCAGATATACATAGAAAGTGCTTCCCGGGGTCATGCCTGTGGTATCAATAAGAAGTCCATTGTAGCCAAATATATATCCTGCGAAATAAGGCAGAGGGTTTACGTAACCGGGTTCGAGTCCTAAAATCTCGTCGCCGCCGGTAATAAAGAACGGGTTACCGAGTTGCGGCGCGGATATGCCGTTTAAAACAGTGTTTTCGGACGCTTTAATGAGCATCATCGCCGCTCCGTCGTAAATTTCGTTGCCGTAAAAATCAAGTATCGGGGCGTCAACGTTAATAGTAATACTCTGGGCAAAACTATGAGACGAATTCAGCAGTAAGGCGGCCGCTATTGCTAGCGATGAGAACAGAATTTTTTTCATTTTCGGTTTCTCCTACGTTATTTAAATTATAAAGTCTGATCTAAATATTCTATAATACTATAAATAATATAGCACAGGACTTTTTTAAAAGCAAGTGTATGAAAAAAAAAAAGCGCGAAGTGTTGAGTTTCGCGCTTTTTTTATGGGGTATATAGATATTTCAGAATTATCTTTTTCTCAGTCTGCCGAATATCCAGCATAATCCGCCGGCCATCAACAGCATAATCCCCGGTTCCGGTACCGGCTCAGATGTTATCAGCGGATCAAATGTGCCAGGATTTATTGTGAAAGATATAGGAGCGCCTGGTGTTGCATCTGGGTCAGGCACCGTTAATGTAAATAACTGTGAATCCATATAATATATTTTGTTATCGCCAAAATTTAGTGTTTGCCCGTTATAATTGCCTAACGCATCAAAAGCACTAGGTGGTAAAAAATCATAACCATTATCTGCACTCCATGGAGAACCTGGATCAGCCGCAGAAAAAGGAGTTCCCGAAAGATTTGAAAAAATGCGAACATAGAACTGAAATGTTGTTCCCTTAACCATACCTTCTGTTTCAACAGCAGTGTCATAAGTTATAGGGGAAGAACCGAAATCAGCAAACGAAAAATAAGGAATAATTGCTGGGTAATCTGTAGCATTCGTTACAGGAGCAGGCAACAGAGTATCACCATTTGACAAGAAAAAAGGGTTATTAATATCTGGTGCAGTAGTAAATCCATCTAATGCCGTTTGATGTGATGCTAATATCAACATAACACAAGAACCAGTGGGAATTTCTGAGAGAGTCGCATCATTAAAAGGTACATTTAAATTGAGTTGAACAGCTATTGTTGTTGCGGAAAATCCTTGTGATGTAAGCAAAAATGTTGCGACTAACATACCGAGTGTAGAGATTAAATACTTTTTCATTTTCCTTTCCTCCATATTTTATTGATACCGTTTTTCACTATTTCCTTCTATATTTGAATATAGCACGTAAAAATATAAAATGCAATATACAAAGCAAAAATTGCTTAAAATAATAGTTTAATTAATATTTGGTGCCTTAGCTTTCCAGAAAAATGGTGTTTTTGACTGATACATATATGCTTTTCCCGGTACCAAATACCAATCATCATATTTAAGTTTGGTTGTTCCATAATTTGATGTATCATTAGGATTATTTGTTATTTTATACCAAAAAGGAGTCTTTGGAGCATACCAGCCAATTCCCTTTGTCGGATGATTGAAATATACTGCATAGGTTCTCCATATAGCTAAATTGTTGTCGTAAAAATATATTTTGTCGCCAGGAGTTGTACCAGGTGGTGTGCTTCCACCATAACCTGCTGTCGGTAAAGTATCATCATTGTCTTCTTCCTGTATAAACGCTTCACTTAAATGCAAATTAACCGGATATGGATTTCCTATCAAATTGAAACCAGTTTTTATAGGAGTGATTATTGTTGATGAATCACCAAATTCACCTATAAAATTAGTTAATTTTCCATGTTCAGGACGGCTTGCAGGCGGAGTAGTATATTTTACTAAAAATCCTTCTCCATCAGCAAAATTCATATTAGTTAATTTCCATAAAACACCGGTTTTTTCATACCAGCCTGGCCCTGACCATGTTCCCATAAATCCAGCAGGTTTTGTTGTTGATGTATATAGTCTTGCATATTTTAAATATGCCCCTGTAGCTGAATCGAGTTTATAAATTTCGTCTAAATTACTGAAATTTACCGCGTCAAAAATAGCGTCTGTGCCGGAAGGGTGTATTCCTTCAAAAACGCCGTCGCCATTATCGTCTTTATTTAAATAATGTATTTTTATACCGTCGGAACCGAGTTTCATAAATGGAATCGACATAAAACGGTAATTCTGAGTATCGTTATCGACGTCGCGTACAAACCCGACTATCTGAGTAGATACTTCCGTCTGAGAGAACACATTAATTATCCATGCGCCAACAACAATTACGGGTACAGCCAACAGCAACAATCCTTTTTTAAACCGGTCGATTCGCATTTTTTCCTCCTTATTATTTATAAAATAATCTTTTTTGTATTCCCGATATTATTTTATTATAAACTTTCTTTATTTAATAACAACTTTTTTTGCCATATTAAAACAAAAATTCGTAAATATATTTATACGAATACTACACTATCATAATATCACCTGAAATCCAATATGTCAAGATTGCCTGCGCCGTTAAATACGGCAGTCGCATTATTTAAAAACTAAAAAGAAACAAAACCTTTTTCAAAATGCTTTGCATTTCGGCTTAATTTAGGAATCTCTGAAAAAGCAAAATTTGTCATTGCGAGGAGCATAGCGACGAAGCAATCTCACAGTTAATCAAACTATAGATTGCCGCGCAAACTTCGTTTGCTCGCAATGACGCAAGCGCTATAAAAATAATTTTTCACAGGTTCCTTTTATAAAAATTTATAAAAACAAAAGATAAAAAACTTTTTTCTTTTTGAAAAAAGAAACAAAACCTTTTTCAAAATGCTTTGCATTTCGGCTTAATTTAGGAATCTCTGAAAAAGCAAAATTTGTCATTGCGAGGAGCATAGCGACGAAGCAATCTCACAGTTAATCAAACTATAGATTGCCGCGCAAACTTCGTTTGCTCGCAATGACACAAGCGCTATAAAGATAATTTTTCAGAACTTCCTTAATTAATATTTCATTACTCATAACAGACAAAAAATTCCGTGTTTTTCTACTCTGTGTTATCTGAAATCATAAAAGCTGTTTGAACTTTTGCAACCGCATATTGATTTCCTGCGCAAGATGAGGCGATTTCACCAGCCCTTCCTTGTAAAAAGACAGAGCCATCTTGATGTTGCCTTTCCCTTCCTCAAGGATTCCCCGCAGATAACATATTTCTCCTTCGGATAACCCCTGTTTTTGAATTTCTTTCAGTTTCTCTTCAAATTCGTTCCACATGGCCAACCTCTCGTAAATTTTTAGACACCATACAGTTAAATGAGGATTAAAAACACCGGTTTTTATATAATTTTCGGCTGTGTTTAAAGCCGCAATATAATCCGCGCACTGATATTTCGCCGCCACCGACCCGATAACAAAATCGGCGTTTGACGGATCGGATTTGACCAGATCATCGTACAGCAAACCCGCTTCGGCAAACCCGCCGGTTTTCAAATAAAGCCCCGCAAGAACCGGTTTCATGCCGGTATCCGCAGGATAAGCGATTATACCCCGCTCAAGAATATCTATGCCCTGCGCCGGATTGCCGCTAAAATCATGAATTATCGCCCGAACGGTAATAGATTCGGTTATTTTTTTCTGTTTCTGTTCTGTCAACTCTAAATATGTCAATGCCTGATCGAATTTATGCCATTTAAAATAAAGTATTCCTAAATTGAATATCACATCCTCGTAATCAGGATTTATCGACGCGCATTTTAACAGATACTTTTCCGCCTCGATAAAGTTGCCGTCTTCAAGGTAAATCAAGCCGGTTTCATAATAAGGTTTTGCCTGATCGGGAGTCAGTTCTATCTGTTTTAACCCCAGCGCAAGATAAAATTGCGATTTGGTTTTCGCATTCTCCTGATTCAGATGCCCGTAATGATGAACGGCAATATCTGTCGTGCCTACTGTTGCGTTGAGCGATTTTAGCGACGCTCCGACGGTCTCGTGAATTATGCCGGAAAACCTTATTTCGGGAATGTTGCGGAAAATGCCTATCCGGTTTACAGGCACATACCCTTTTGCCGATTCGTACCGCCCGTAAGATCCGTCGCAGAGTGTGAAATTCTGTTTGCGGGAATCGTCGGTATAATTGCGCTGGGTAACCATGAACGCCAAAAGTGCACCTGCCTGAGCGCAAATCAGCGGTATTTTTTCGGCATCGGCCGGAGCGATAACTTCGTCGGCATCGATAAAAATAATCCATTCGCCTTTAGCCTGAGAAATAGAGAAATTGCGGGCGGCGCTGAAATCGTCTGTCCACGGATACGAGAATACTTTCGCTCCCACAGATCGCGCTATTTTTGCGGTATTGTCGCTACTGCCGGTATCGGCTACGATAATCTCATCGACTACGCTTTTGAGCGATTCGATTGCCCTGCCGATACAGTGTTGTTCGTTTTTAGCTATCATACAAAGGCTTAGAAGCATTTTATCACCATATATTATGCCGGAATGCAAAGCATTCCGAAAAAGTTTTTGATTCTTTTTTCAAAAAGAACAAAGTAGAGAGCGCTGAAAAAGTATTTTGAGAGTGCTGAAAAAGTATTTTTTTTGTCATTGCGAAGCTCCTAAGGAGCTGCGGCAATCTCCGTTATGATGGTTTTGAGATCACCACGTCGTTTTGCTTTCGCAAAACTTCTCGTGATGACATAGGGATTTAAGCCTTTTTCAGCAATCCCAAGTATTTTTTATTTCTAAAAAGTTGTCCATATATTTTAATCGGCATAATTGCCTTTAAGTTCAGTTGAAATATTTATATATGGATATTTGAGCGCAAACGAAAGGAAAAACCGGCAACCAAACCGGTTATGCAGACTCATCGAGCGACCGCTGTCGTGTAATTGCGTTGTTCAGTTCGCCGCTGACCGGTCGTGGTGGTATTGTTACCTGAAGGTACGATGCCACATCGGATATGTTCAGGTTGGTTTTGCGCAGTTCCGGTTCGATGCTTTTTATGGGGATACCGTCTTTCTCGACGGCGAGTTTTGCGCTTATAATCTCGTCGAGTCGCAGTATTTTGTGTTGGCGTGTAAGCTGGTTGCGGAGCATATTTTTTTCATGAACCGTCCATCGTGGTTTCACCATAACCATAAATACGCGCACAAGCGAATCGGGATGCAATGTTTTTCCGAGTTCCGCTTCAAGGAGTGATTCTATTTCATCCGGCGAAATCATCATCGCTGATTTATCCGCGCCGATTGCGCCGGAAAGGCGTGCCTGAGCTACGGAATTGAGAAAGACGGAGAGCTCAGGCTTTTCTTTCTGCGCAAGCCCGCTATAAATATTGTAAATATCTATAAATAAAGATAATACAGTATCAAACTTCAGGTTTTTCTCTTCGCCGGTTAAGGCGATATCTTTTTTTATACCGTGAATAACGAGATTTGCGGGGAGTTCCTCGTCGCCGATAGAATTTAAGATATCGATCAGAAACACGCCTGCGGAAGCCGGTTTTAGATCGTCTTCGCGAGTAGTTTCAACCGGCCTGAAAGACGAGCCGGTTGAGTCGGCAAACGCCTTCAGTATTGAGTCTTGCGCGGATATTACATAAGTTCTTGCGGATAAAGAGTTCTCAGAAATTCCCAGCCGGTCGGTGAGTTCTTTTTTGATAATCTGTTTTTTGAATTCGTCCATAAGAATACCGTCCATTTTTGTCTTCAGCATGTCTGCGGACGGTGTGGTAACGTTTTCCTGTAAGAGAGCGGATTTAGCCATCTGTTTCAGGTTATCTTCGCCGATATCGGTTTTGATTTTTTCGTAAAGAGCGGTATGTTCGGCATTTTTCGGATTAAACCCTGTTGCCATGACAAAATCGAATTTCGCGCTGTCGTCGCCCCGTGTGAAAAGTTTTCGGTCTAAATCGCGTTTTGAGTCGATAACGTTTCCCGAACTGGTATCAACCGCCACGAATACGGGTCTCCTGCCGTAGCGTTGTATATGTTGTGTCCGGAACGTTTCTATGGTTTGTCCGACAGCCATATTTGCGGTTGAACTTGGGCTTGTGAGCATACTGCTGTCTAAAAGTACGATATCAGGTTCAAGCCGGTAAATCTCAACGGTTTTTATCAGCCCTGATTTAAGTTCGGCTATGGTTCTGGGTAAAAACACTTGCCCCTTGGAGTAAGGCAGATTCAGAATATCAAACAGAAAATCGAAGGGCGATTTGTATCGCGCGGTAATTTTATCCATATCTTTGAGTCCGTACCCAAGAAGGTATGTCAGTTCCATAGCGAGCTGGTTTTCGTCGGAAGTAAGAGGCTGGTTTCTGCGGATTTTATCTTTGAGCGAATTCCATTGCGCAAAAACCGATTGGGAAAACGCGTTAAGTATTTCCCGACGCTGGGCGATGTTTGAAAAATCATAATAACCGGCAAGGTTGTCTTTACCGGCTTGAGCCATTATATCCGAAACAGTCTGAACGTACATGTTCCGGCGCGCCAAACTTTGTTCGGCGGTATCGGAATCGGGCGAGAACCCGAGCATGTTTATATAATTTTTAATAAAATGTTCGAGCGAGGCTTGATACCGCGAATCCACAAAAGTGCTTATGGAATCGAACGGTGAATTTTTCAGCGTCTGGTCGCTCAATATCAGCGCGTTATCGGTTTTTGGCAGTGAAGCGATATTGGACAGGTAATTGAAATATTCGTTAGATCCGTCCGGCGCCGGTTTGGACGGTATTTTATGATGAACGTTTGACAGATAAATCAGAGACGCTTTTTTCCCCTGTGATGTCAGAAACGCGGAAAGAGAAGCGACATTTTCTGCAGACCAGCTTGATTCTACCGCGAGAAGTTTTCCGTCGGATACGAATTGTTTTATGTATTTGAATCTTTTTTCGTCGGATAACCATGTAACATGCCCTTTGGCGCGCGAATCTGCCGAGATCATGGTTTTGAGCATCTGCATATGTTTGAATCCCTGATTGAACGGTTGTGTCTGGTATTCCCAGAACCGGCGAGCGGCGTCTTGCAGTTCTTCAGGCATGAAACCGCATATTATATCCGCTACGTTTTTTGCGTATTTTTCGCTGAACGGAGCTCTGGAAAACAGTTCGTAAATCTCTTCTAAAGAAGCGTTTTCGGTTAAGATAATAGGTTCTTCGCCGGGTGCGGTTTTTGGTAAAGCATAATATTTTATGCCGTCTTTGACAAACTGACGGACAGGTTTGCCCGATAGTAGCGACAGATACTCTATCCTGTTGCCGGCAAACCCTATAAGAGCGTTTCTTAAAGGCATAAACAGTTGCGTTATCAGCGGGTTTAGATCGACAATCACCGCCATCGACGGTTTTGCCGCGGCAATATAAGACAGGTTTACGCCGCTTGCGCTGATACCGATAAATACGTCGTCGAAACCGCCTTTTTCTATTCGCGGTATGGGTTGTTCCCAGTTATCTTCGTTCGTGGCAAACCATATGGGAAGGCTCATAAGGTCTGTGAGTTTATCCGGCGCAGTGAGTTCAGACCGGCTTTTTAAAAAATCGAAATACAGGTTGTTTGCCCGCAGGATATTTCTAAGTGCCGGTTTATTGATCCGTTTATCTATGGTTGAATCGAGCAGAAACGACAGTTTATTTAGCACGTATAAAGTGGAAACAGGCCCTTTGCCGTCTAAAGCGGTTACGTTTTCGGGTATGGTCATATCCTGAATTATTTCTCCCACATGAAAATGAGGCGAATCCGGCGCGGCTTCAGCCATAGGCGCGTCGTTGCCGTTGTAGCTGTCGCCGAAAAACATTACGTAGCGCGGTTCGGTTTTGTAAACGTGGTTGATATAATGTGAAACCGCGTTGGATTTATCAATCGCCGCAATGTCTATGGTGTACATTCCCGCCAGAGCGGCTTTAAGCGGCAGATTGGATTGTTCTATCAGTTTAAGTACTTCGCGGTGAAACTTTATTCTTGTTTCCGGGTCGGCTTTCTCGAACCTGAGGCTTATCTGGCACGGGTCGGTTCGCACGGTATATTCTTCGATATTAAGATCAGCCGCTAACTTTCTAAGTTTTTGCATGAAATCAGCCGTACTGAAACCGGGTATAGTGTTTTCCAGAGTGAGCCTGCGGTATTCGATCTCATCGCTGTTTTCATCGTAACCGATTGATGTAGCGCCTGAATTGGAATAAATAGTTATAGACGGCCATTCGGATTTATCGAACAGGTTTAAGAACCGTTCTTTTACTATCTGGTGTTCCTGACCGGAAATAACGGCTATTTTTATGCCTTTGGCGATAAACTTTTTCATTTCTGTTATTATTTCGTCCGGTATCGGCTTAAACCCTGTTGCGTCGCGTTCGGAAAGGGTTCCGTCAAGATCAAAGACCAGTGCTTTTGGAACCTGATCGAATTTGTCCGGGTCGCCGATAAATGAAAAGAGTTTGCGCGTAACATCGTCTTCCATCCGTGCCTGATCCGTAAACGGAACAAGGTTTCTGATGGACCTTTTCACCGGTTTTAACTGGACGGTATCGTGCTGTATATTTTTTGTATTGAGGATTTCGGCAATTACATCGGGGTTAGAATAAATTTCGCCGAGTTTATCGTTTCTTACGGTTTGATCGAACGGTTTGTCTTGATAAAAAGCGGATTTCAGCTCGATTGCGTTTCCCGTGAGGGCGGAACCTTGTTTTTCAACAGAGGCATAAAAAATTTTATCCTCGCCGAAAAGCGAAAAAATGACCGGTGCCTGAGGGTAAAGGCCGTGGATATCGTCAAGCGGTTTGGCAAGTTTAAATAAAAAATCCACCGCTACGGGAAACGATATATCCTCGCTTATGTTTATTTGAGTTACTCCGAGAGCGGCTAAATTGTTCTTAACGGATTCCGGTGCGGAATCGAATTTGCCGGCGCCGGATATTTTCGAATTGAATAATTCGAGTGCGAACGGAATAACCGCTTTTAGTTCGCCGGTTAAACTTATAACGGAATCGGGCTTATCGCTGTCGCGGGTAATGTATCCGAGTTTAGACCATTTGTCCAGAATCAGGTCAAGATTGTTGCTGTCAATACCTAAATCCTGTTTGATCCGGTTTAAGCTAAGCGGGGTATCGTATAATTTGCGCAATAGCGCATCGGCGGCTACATGGGTTTTCTCATGTTCCATAACCGAATTGGGCAGAACAGCGATATTCAGGTTGCCGATTTCAAATTTTGATATATCCGTTTTTGGGTTAAACTGCGATAAAGTAGTCCCGTCATAACTGAAAAACGAAAATTGCGTGTTGCCTATAGACACTTGGACAATAAGTTTTCCCGATAAATCGCGGTATATGCGCAAATCGTCAAGGCCGGTAAAATTCTTTTTTCCCCATACGTTTATAATCAGGTTATCCACCTGTTTTTTTAGTTCCGCGATAGAATAAACGCCTCCTTTTTCAAATTCCATTATCGAATCTATGAGCATAAGCGTTTTGTACTCATCCCTGAACGCCTTTAGCCCGTTCTCATCGCCTATAAGCGATTCATCGGCAAGCATAGACGCTATAGCCAGGCTTGAGTTTACGCAAATCGACGATCTGTCCTGAGCGTTTATCCGTGCGAACGATTCTTCAAGAACTTTCTCGAATTCGGTTTTCTCATTGGCTAATCTTGATTTATATAAATCTGCATGTCCGCTGTCGGACATATTCGGCGAAATTACGGTATATGATATACCTTTTTCGCGCAGTATATCTTTTATGCCCTGAGCATGAAACCCGCCGACAATGAGGCATACGCTGTCGCAACCTTCTATATCCATGTCCGCAAGCACGTTGTCGACAATAGATTTGTTTCTATCTGACGCGCAGTGGTAAAACTCAAAACTCTCTTTTAAGTATCTGTCGAAATCTCCGGCTGATTCGCAAGTGAGTAGATCTTTTTTCTCAGGGTAGAGTTTGGATATCAAATCCGATATGTCTGCGGAGCTGATATTTTCTTTTATAAGCAGTGCATATTCGTATGAGGATAAATCCAGTGAAAACAGTTTGGACACCATTCTCAAATTTCTGCTGAGCCGATAAACGCGCGCGTTTTCTCCCGGCGGGAAAATTTTTTCGGACAGGGTATCTGATAACCTTATTGATTCCAGAAAAATCTCGTTGTGGTTTATCTTCTCGGTGGCATTGATGTAACGGATATAAGTAGCGAGATGAGGGTATTCGTTGAAATCGAATCCGGCGGTTTTTCCTGCCGATTCAAGTCGTAAATAATAAGTTGAAGCATCGGTTTTCCCGAGTTTGAGGCCGTCGTAAATCGCGTTTAGGGAACCGTCTTTGGCGCATAATAACTTATGGGCGTATTTGCGTTCTGTCTCAAGTCGGATAGTGTCTATTTTTTTCTCATCGGCGAAAATTTCGTTTAGATTTTTCAGCGATTTGTAATTATCCAAATTAATATCGTATTTGCCTGCCAGTTCAATCAGGTATTTGCAATACTGGAGGAACCCGATATTTTTTTCATATAGCGACTGGTGAAGAGAATCGAAATTTTTTTGTTCCATATCGAATCGGGAATCGGCAATTTCCTGAACTGTTTCCATCAGAGGTTTAAGAGTTTCTTGCGCTTTCTGCGAGCCGGCAGAAAAATTAATGTAGAGATTATAGTTGCGCAAATACTCCTGCGGTTTTTCAGCTCCCACAAACAGGGAATCCGGATTTTTGGTTTCCCGGGTTATAAAATAATATTCCGCTCCGTTGATTTTGCCTTGTTTAAGAAAATAATCGGTTACTTTGTTTCTTGGTTCTTTTATCGGGAACGATTTTATATCGTCGAGTGTGAGTTCGCCTGATGCGCCTTCTATTGCCACGATGCCGTTTTCGTCATTTGAGCAGTATTGGCCGATGATCGAGGCGATATTTTTCTGTGCTTCAAGGTTGCAGTGAGCGTCCGTAACGATAATTGCTTCACGCAGGTCTTTTCCTGAATATGATTCTATTATTTTTCCGTATCTGGAATAACCGTTATGTTTTTCCTGTGCAAAAGATTGCGAGAATATACCGTAAGGCAGGAAAACCGCCGTCAGGAATACGGTTATTTTAGCGGTAAACGATTTTTTATTGAATTGAGTCATTGTTTTTACATCCGGTAAATTTTGTTATTTCGGGTGCTACTTAATTATATACCGGATTGATATATAATTCAATACCGCAATGGGTGAGCGTTAAATACCACGTGAATTTTTATCCGCTCAATATAGCGAGGTCGCAGATATCCACAGGCGCAGTAAGCGCCGTTTCAAAACCGGCTGGCGCGGGTATGCCGATAAAGTACGGGTAATCGGATTTGAGTGTCTGAATCGCGATATAAAACGAAGCGGTTGCCGCCATTGACGGCATGGAATTGAAATAATTCTGTATATTTTTTGTGGCGTAAGGCATGCCAATAATTCTGTTTTTATAAATTCGTGAGTAATTTTTGTAAATTACCGCAAGCCCTTCTACCAGCGATTCCATAAACTCAAAAGCCGATTTGCGCCGGTTGTCATCCGGTGTCTGGCGGGCGAAACAGTGCAGAAAAATTATTCCGCCGGCGGTAGCTTCCGGCTGAACCATTTGCGCGAGTTTGGATTTATCGGGATCATTGATATGCACGAAAAAATCGTCGTAATCCGTGGCGAAGAATATCAGCCCTTTGGCTGATTTAGCGTCTTCAAAAGGGTAATTTTTTAAATCGCGCATTTCTTTTATCTCGATGGAATTGATTTCTGTGGCAAACTCGTTTTTTAATATGTTTAAGCTGTTATATGCGATTTGGTCGTCAAACCCTGCAAAAGTTGCGGCGAGCCATGTATAATGGTCTACTGCCCGAGACAAATTTACTTTATCTTCGCCGGTAAGCCTTATTGCCGCCGGCCAGTGCATTTTATCGGCGCTATAGTTCAGGGCGCGCCGTGCCGCCTGCATTACCATAGCGTGCCTTAAAACAATCTGGTCTCTGAAATAAGGAGTAAGGCGGTATTTATCCATAACCAGAGCCATCAGGCGAAGCAGGTCGATAAAATCTGCGTTGTGTTCCATAACCACAAGCGGTACCTGTGTTTCAAGCACGTTCTGCTGGTCGATATTATCATAAATACCGTATCCGTAAGAGTTACCGCCGGTGTGAATGTAGCCGGCTTTAATGAATCCGTAACCGTCTTTGTCGTCGGGGTTGGTAATCTGAAGCGCGAAGAGGTATTTTGATACGAACTCGTTTAATAAATTGAAGTTCGTCAGGTCGCCGCTGTGGAGCATGTACGCGTAAAGCGATTTAAAAATCCATAAGTTTGCGCCGGTTATTATATACGGGTCGATATACCTGTCGCCGGAAGTATTGTATGAAAAATGGAGAAGTCCCACATGCCCTTTTTTTTCTTCGGCTTTAAGTAGTTCCACAATTTTATCCGACGCTTTTTTCGAGCGGTCGAAATTGCCCGTATCGAGATTTTGCAAAATTACGGCGTAATTGGCTAATGCCGTATCGTAGACAAACATCCGTTCGTGCTGTTTTAGGTATTTTGCGTCGAAATTGCTTGTTCGTTTGTAACTTGACCATAACCCTTCAAGTTCTATGCCCAGATCGTCGATGGATTCCCAGTAAAGTTCCTGGCATTCTATCCATTGTTCTATTTCAGGTATGATTTGGCTGTGTTTTTCGGCAAGGGCAGTGCACACGCTTTTGAGTTTTTTTTTGCCGAAAGATATATTATTTTCAGTCATTACAAACTCCTTTTTGGGTAAATATTGATAAGTAATGGTGATTATAATATTTTGATTATAAAATCCGCCGCCGGATTTAAAAAATGTTGTAGTAATTTCATTGTTTATAATTTTAGCGAGGATATTTGTTCAGGCAGATGATTACGAAGTACATTAATGTGCGGAAAAATAAATATGCAGAATAAAAAGTCTTTCGCTACAAATACTTCAATATGCAGGGAATTTTAAATAAATAAAAATAAAATATGGAATTATGGCGTAAAACATGGTATTTTAATTTGCACATTCAAAGTTATAGAAAGGGGCATAATAATGGCAAAAATTATTCCGTTTCGCGGGTATAGGTATAATCCCGCAAAAATAGATATCGGAAAAGTGGTTACCAAACCCTACGATAAGATATCGTTATCCGAGCAGGCCGATTATTATAATGCTGACGATCACAATATCGTGCGCGTAATTTTAGGCAAAGGTTCGGATACGGATACCGATAAAAACAACCGCTATACCCGAGCGGCGTGTTATCTTAACGATTGGATTCGCGAAGAAATATTTATCCGCGAAGATAAACCGTGCATGTATTTATTCGATCAGGAATTTAGCGTGGAAGGTAAAGGTGTTCTTGCGCGCAGGGCGCTTGTGGCTTTGTGCAAAGTTGAGCCTTACAGCGCAAAGGTAGTGTTTCCTCATGAGAAAACCTTAAGCGGTCCCAAGAAGGACCGGCTTGATTTGACCATAGCCACTCAAGCTCAATTCGGTCATATTTTTATGCTCTACGACGATAAGGAAGACAAAATCAATTCATCCATAGGCACATCTGGAGCGGAGCTTCTATATACCGTAAAAGACAAACTGGGTATTACTCACCGGTTTTCGCGCATATCCGATGATACATTGATAAAATGCATCCAATCGGTTATGGCGGATAAAAAACTTCTTATCGCCGACGGGCATCACAGGTATGAAACAGCTATAAATTACCGTAATATTATGCTAAACAACGCACCTTTTGGGACGGATACTCCTTTTGATTACCACATGATGTCTTTTGTAAACATAAACGATCCGGGGTTAGTTATACTTCCCACGCACAGGGTTGTTAAAAATATCGACAGTACCCTTTTAAAAACATGGCAGTCGAAAATACCGGAATTTTTCGATGTTTCGCGGGAGCCGGCCGGCAAATTCAATCCGTTCGATTTAAAAAGCGGCAAAGTGAAATTTGCCCTTTATGCGGGCGGGAATGAAATAGATGTTCTGACTTTGAGAGATACCGAATCCGCAAAGGCTCTTATGTCCGCAAACAAACCTGACGCATGGTACGAATTGTCCGTAACCGTGCTTCATGAACTTGTGCTGGATAAATTTTTAGGTATTTGTCCGGAGAAACTGGCTTTGCAGTCCAACATTACTTATGCGGCCGGAGTGGATGAAGCGCAATCGCTTGTACGGGACGGATCCCATCAGTTGGCGTTTTTCCTGCCTCCGACAGAGATCGGTAAAGTTTGCGATATTTCGTTTTCCGGTGAAACCATGCCTCAGAAAACGACGGATTTTTACCCGAAAATATATACCGGATTCGTATTTAATTCGTTAAAAGGCTGATTTATGCCCTGATCATGATAAGAATCATTTTGAATCGTTGTACGGCTTTTAGCGAATGGGGCTGGTTTGCCGGCATTACGATCATTTCGCCTTCTTTAAGTTCATGAGGAGTTTCGGCAACAGTTATCAGGGCTTTGCCTTCTATAATATGTACAAGCGCGTCAAACGGGGCTGTATGTTCGCTTAGACCCTGATCTTTATCGAATGCGAATACGGTTACTGTGCCTATTGGTTTGTTTATGATTTCCCTGCTTACTACCGCGCCGTCCTGATAATTTACAAACGACGCTAACTTAATTAGTTCAGCGGATTTTCGGCTCATTTGCACTGTTCCTTTCGGGATTGCATATATAATTTTACTTAAAGTTAAGCTGGAATGCGAATCATTCCGAAAAATTTTTCGGTTCTTTTTTTAAAAAAGAACGAACTCTTTTCTATTATCTAATATTTAAAGGTTAATCGCAACAGGCGCCTGTAAATGTTACGGTAAAAGAACGACTTTGCCAACGGTTTGTCTTTGTTCGATGGCTTCATGGGCTTGCTTAGCGTTTTTCAGTTCAAACACGTTTCCGACAACAGGTTTTATTTTGTTCAGGGCAAGAAGTTTTTTGATTTCTTCCTGTCCTTGGTTTAAAAGGGCGGTGTTTCTTATTATTGCCGCCATGTGAAATCCCATTATCGATCTGCTATGGTAGATAAAATCGGTTGTTTTTGCCTGACCTTCTTTGCCGGATGAGAATCCGAAAACCACCATTCTGCCGAGAGTTTTTAAAGTGTTTAATGTTTTTCGGAAACAATCGCCGCCGATACTTTCCAGAGCGATATCTACTCCGGCGTGGCCGGTATATTCGAGTGTAGCGTTTTCAAAATCGGTTGTGTTATAATTGATTACGAAATCCGCGCCGAGTTTTTCAACAAGCTTTTTTTTGCTGTCAGATCCGACGGTGGCTATTACGGTTGCGCCGTAAATTTTGGCAAGTTGTACCGATGCGGTGCCTACACCGCCTGCCGCCGCGTGGATCAATACGGTCTGTCCGGGTTTAATCTGTCCGATGGTTTTTAGAAGATGGTATGCCGTCTGGTAGTTTACCGGTACGGCTACCGCTTCTGCGGGATCGAGCGAGTTATCTATCTTCATGCAATGACGTTGCGCGGCAGCAACTTTTTCAGCGTACGCGCCGCGCCAGACAAATCCCAGTACTTTGTCGCCGGTATTTATATTTTCTACATGTTTGCCGGTTTCTATTACCGTACCGCATACCTCAAGGCCGGGTATGAACGGGACTTTAGGCCCTCCCGGATAGGTTCCTCGCCTTTGCATAATATCGGCGAAATTTATGCCGATTGCCTGAGTTTGAATTATCACCTCGTTATTTTTTGCCCGAGGATCGGGAACGTCGATATACTTTAGTTCTTCCGCTGTGCCGTATTGCGATACAACTATAGCTTTCATCAGATCAGTTCTCCATGTTGTGTTAAGTGTATTGTAATTAAACCGGATTACCCTGTATTCTGAAAAAAATTGGGATTGCTGAAAAGGGCTTAGATTAGAATGTCATCACGAGAAGTTTTGCAAAAGCAAAACGACGTGGTGATCTCAAAATCATCAGAGCTGAGATTGCCACAGCTCCTTCGGAGATTCGCAATGACAATAAAAAAGACTTTTCCAGCGATCCTAAGTTTGTTTTTTTCGAAAGAACATATTCCTTAATTAATTTATAAAGTATCAGTTCTAAATCAAACGCGTACAAGCGCAAAATCATAATAATATAGAATTATTTTTTTGTAGTACAGTTCATAAAAATCATATATCTCATAAAGCCCTGACGGTAATTTATTAAAAAACATATCCCCGTTTTCTGGTTTTTGAGTCGATAAAAAAAGAAGGGCTGGGGGTTGCCGACTCGAATAAAGAAAGCATTTTCTTTTTCTGATCGCCGGAGACGGAATTAAATATTTTGGCGTATGCGGCGGCAATAGACTGGTTCTGCTTTGAAATGATATTATATTTTTTCTCAATCAATATGTTTATCCGGTCGGCATTGATTTTCTTAGTATCCATATTTTTAGCAATTTCCGTTTCCATATCCTCAATTTCGGATTTTGTTCTGATCAATTCCGCAGTTATGTTTTGCCGGCATTCGCAGATAAGGTTAATTTGAGGTTCGCTGAGTTGTAATTTTTCTTTATTGTCAAGTATCAGTTTGATTTTTCGAAAAAAGCTGTCCTTTATACACGGCGATAAATCCGAATTTACGTTTATGCCGTACAATAAATTTGGGTTAGTGTCCTGATTTTCGGCAAAGTTTGGCGGAGAAAATGCCAGATAAACAACTAAAAGGGCGATTATTCTGTTCATGGTGCTGCTCTCCTTTTTTAGTTACCTTAATTAATTGTTTACCAACCTTTTACGGAATTAATCAATACCGCAATTTTCTTTTTTATCCCGTATGACCTTAATATGCTCATTATATAATGCATCAAAGACATTATCTTGCCTTTGATGTTAATCCCCATAACTATCCCGCAAGACCTGTTATTGGCCATAGGTACGGCGTAACCGAGATCTATTGGAGCGCACGGAACAAGTTTTGTGCCGGATTCGGTATTGATTATATTTTTTGCCGCGCAAACTCCGCCGGCTATGGAAAACAGAATCGCCATCCGGGCGGGGCGCCCATTGTGCATAAACGAGGCACAGTCTCCTGCGGCGAAACAACAGTCGTTTAATCGCATATATTTGTCGATTTTAAGGCGTCCGTTTATTTGTGCGCTATTGTACATTGACGCAACTAAATCCGTAGGAGCCGTTCCGGCTACCCATATAAGCATAGCGTTTTTGAATTTTATATTGCCGGATAAGGCGACTTCGTTTTGGTCTATGGATTCTACCGTCGATTCCGTTACGGTTTCTATATTCATTCGCTTTAAATTGGTTACGGCATATTCTTTTATCCAGCCGGGAAGCGTATATAGCACAGACTTGTTTTTCTCAACTATAATTACGCGCGTATTGTTTTTCAGTTCCATAAACCGCCGTTTCAAATTGGTGGCGATTTCTATACCCGTATATCCGCCTCCGCTGATAATTACGGACTCAAAATTTTTTTTATTTAAATCCGACAATATTTTTTGCGCGTCTTTAACACTCCGGAAAGTGTAAGCGTGCTCTTTAATGTTTTCGGCGCCGGAAAAACTGGTTTGTACACCGCACGATAAAATAAGGTAATCGAATTTAATTGATTGATTGCGGGTGCGTGCGGTTTTAGTTTCTAAATCTATAGATTCGGTGTTTTCGCAAATGAGCTCAAACCCGAATTTATTTTTCAGATCCGCCATTTTTACGCTGACGGAATCGGGATCAAACCCTCTGCCCAGCAAATCCGGCAGTAAAGGTAGAAAATCAAAGGTTTCTTTCGGTTCGATTACCGTGATTGAGAAATTTTTCCTATGTCTGTAAAGTTTTCGTAAAGCGTACAATCCCGCGAAACCACATCCTGCGATTACGACTTTTTTCATCAATATTGTCCTTATATTATTCGTTATGAAAAGAATATCTTAACTCTAAACCGCTATTCAATGTCCCGAAACCGCTTTTTATTGACTTTTTTCCACTAAGGCTATCCAGCAAAAAAAAATTAAAATTGCTTATTGTGAGCAATTAAACAAAATACGCCTCAAGTTTTCAAGGTTAGCGCAGAATTAAGGCATATTGAAACAATAATAGATAAAAATATTCTAAATTATAGGGTGATTATAAAATAATCCGATTTTAAAAACAACTTTTTATGATATACATTATCTACCGCAACCGTAATTAATAAAAGGAGAGTCTAACATGGGATTAACAGGATTAAAGGAATATGATAATTCGTTGTGCTGTGTAAAAGAATGGATCAGTGAAGCGCGGGATGTTCTTTATCTTTCCACAGACGAAGACGCTTATGCGGTGCTTAAGGCTGTTTTGCATTCATTAAGGGACGTGTTGCCCGCGGAACATGCCGTAAAGTTAGGCGCGCGCCTGCCGCTTTTGCTGGCAGGCACATATTATGAAAACTGGACTGGAGAAACCGGTTCTGCAAAAATTGAGAACGAAGCGGATTTTTATAACCTTGTGCTTCAGAACCTGCGCGGCAGGGAAGACTACAATCCGATGTTTATAACAAAAGGGATATTCAGGGTTATTGCCGCAAAACTTGCGGTAGAAGACATTAACAATATTGCAGAAAATTTTCCTCAAACCCTGTGCAATTTGTTCCATGAAGATGCGCAAATTTCATAAAATCGGCACAGCAATGGACTTGAGTATATATTTCAGTCAGGCGTGAAGAGATCATTATTTCAACTGCAACGGATTTAATCCGGTCTAATTTCAGTGAACTTATAAAGTGCCGGAAGCTTTGCATTATTTGCGGTTTGCCGACGCAATATGCAGTCATAAAAAGAGATTTGGAGGAGAATTATGAATGTTCCGCTTGAATTGAGTTTCCGCAATGTCGAGGACAGGGAATCTTTGACGCAAGTCATACAACAGCAGGTAAATAAACTTCAGCGTGTATGCCGTTACATATCCAGTTGCAGGGTAGCTGTTGAAAGAACGCAGGAACACCAGAGGAGCGGCAATCCGTACAGGGTGCGGATAGACATTACCGTGCCGCCGTCTCATGAGTTTGTAATAAAGCGCGAACCGAGCAAAGGCAACCTCCATGACCCTTTGATTTTGGTAATCCACGACGCTTTCGACGCCGCTCGGCGCAAGATAAAAGAGCAGGCCAACAAACAGCGTTACGATATAAAATCCCACCCCCAACAGGATGTTCAGGGAATTGTATCCAAACTTTTTAAGGAAGAGGGTTATGGGTTCATACGATCTACGGATGGGCGGGAGATTTATTTTCATGAGCATGGCGTATTGCATAACCGATTTGACCGCTTAGAAATCGGTACCGGCGTTACTTTCTTTGAACATACCGGTGAAGATGGTCCTCAGGCAAGCAGTGTGAAGATCATAGACAAACCCGGTGCGCGGTTAAAAACGGTTTCCGATCCCGCTTTGAAAACTGAATTGAAATAATTACTATTATACAGATGCAGGGTTTGCGGCTGAAATATTTTAGACAAATCAAACCGGCAATGTGTTGTTTCACGATAGAGGTTTTGGCGTAACCCTTTCTTAAAAAAATACATGGTATTCAATCTTAATAAATTTTGAATTGCTGAAAGACCTTAAATTTCTATGTCATCACGATAAGTCTTGCGAAAGCAAAACGACGTGGTGATCTCAAAACCATCATAGCTTAAGATTGGCACAGCTCCTTAGGTGCCTCGCAAAGACAATAAAAAAGACTTTTTCAGCAATCCTGATTGGGGAAGATAATCGCCTGTTTTTTTCTTAAGGTGGAAATAAGTCAAAAAAAAGTGGTTTTATGAGGGGGACGGGGTTATTGATGCGTGTTATTATATCATTAGATAATAAATGGCTATCTGTAATCGGGAGGCGCGATATGTGCATAAGAAATGTTTTAAAAGTCCTGTCATACTCAAACGAACCGTTTTCAGGGCGTCAGGAAGCCGGCCGGCTTTTAGGCGCTCATCTGATGTATCTGGTAGACGATTCTCCTGTAGTTATAGGAATTCCCAAAGGGGGGATAGTTACAGCGCGCGAAATAGCTCGCGCCGTAAGCGGCGAACTTGACGTTGCGCTATTTGAGAAACTGTGCGTTCAGGGGCACAATGAGCTTGTTATCGGTGTGGTATCCGAAGAGGGTAAATTGCTTGCGCAAGACGGGCATGCGGCAAAAAATAGCGGTAATGGAAACTATATATTTCGTGAAAAAGAGTTAAAGATTGTTGAAATCGAGCGTAGAAAAAGTTTATACAGGGGTATCTGCCCGAAAATCAGGATTGAGGGGCGAGAAGTTATAATAGCCGATGATGGAATAGTTACAGGTTCAACCATGAAATCCGCTCTGCGGTGTATCCGTCAGGAGAATCCCAAGAGGATAATTGTAGCAGTTCCGGTTGCTGTTTCCGAATCGCTGGATATGCTTGCAGATGAGGCAGATCAGATAGTCTGCCTCAGGCTTCCGTATATTTTTCGGGGACTAAACGGGTTTTACACACAATTCGACACAATTGATGAGCCGAATGCGCTAAAGTTGTTAAAAAGCGAAACAGCCGGCTAATATAAAAATTAGGGATTGTTAAAAAAACTTAAATTTCTATGTCATCACGAAAAGTTTTGCGAAATCAAAACGGCGTGGTGATCCCAAAATCATCAGAGCTGAGATTGCCACATTCCTTCTTAGCTTCGCAATGACAATAAAAAAAGACTTTTTCAGCGATCCTAAAATTAATTATTTTTTAATGCAGGAAGGCAATAATTGTCAGACTTCAATTTTTACAGGGATATGTTTTAGCAGTGTAAAATAGAATGTTGCCCCTTTTCCTTCTTCCGATTCAATCCATATATTTCCGCCGTGCTCTTCGATAACTCTTTTTACGATGCTCAATCCGATACCGGTTCCGCTGTATTCGCTTTCCGAATGCAGGCGGGAAAAGGCATTAAATATTTTCTGGTGGTATTTCGGGTCGATTCCGATACCGTTATCTTTTATATAAAACCGGTGAAACTCGTTGTCTGAAGTGTATCCGATATCTATTTTCGGGTTGTCGTCTTTATTTTTGGATGAATATTTTATGGCGTTGCTTATCAGGTTTAAAAACAGTTCCCCAATTTTTATCCGGTCGCATTCTACAGGGGGTATATTGTCCTGCACGGTTATCTGTACCTTGTATTTTTTTATATCGAAATCCAGCAGTTCTTTAACGGAATTTACCACATCTTTTATTTCGATAAACTCGTACGAACTTTTTTCCGAAGTTACTCGGGTAAGTGTGAGAAGTTTATCGATAAGTTCGCTTATCCGGTTGGAAGTATTTTTGATTTTAGATATAATCTCGTATTCTTTGGCGTCGATATTGTCTTTGTAATGTTTTTCAAGCAGTGAAATCAAACTGGATATAGTTATTACCGGCGAGCGCAGGTCGTGGCTTGCCAGATGCACGAAGTTATCCAGTTCTTTGTTTGCCCGTTCCAGCTCTTCGTTTTTCTGAATGAGGATTTTAGTAAGCTGTTCCCGTTCGGATTCGTTTTTTTTATGTTCGGTGATATCTTTGGCGATGATGATTATTCCTTCAACTTTACCGTCATCGGCGGTCATGGTTGAGAATGAAGCGAGCATGGGAATAAGGATTCCCTTTTTTGACCTGTAGGTTATTTCGCAGTTTATTATCGGGTTTTCTTTAATGTTGGCGTAGAGGGGCGGTTTGGGTATAATTTCACTTATGTTTCTGCCGATAAGTTCTTTTTCTGTATACCCGAGAAGGTTTTCCGCGGCGTTGTTTATGGTTTTTATTTTATCGTCGTTATCTACAACTACCAGAGTATCGAGCATGTTGTTTATGATTTTGTCCATATAAGTTTTGGATACGGTGGTTTTCTGGAGGTCTTCGGTCATCCTGTCCAAATAGTTTGACAGTCTGCCGAGCTCGTCTTTTCTTTTTATTCCGCTACGGAGGGATAGTTTTCCTTTTTTTGTTATTTCGGTTACTATAAGAGATAATTTATGAATCGGGTTTACGATGGTTCTTTTTGTGAAGAAATACAGGCATAACAGCATGATTAGAAATATAAACGAAAACGAAAGTATATGCAGGATCATATCTTTTTTTGTGGCTGAATACAGGTCGCTTATATCTACGCTTGCTATAACGAAACCGATATTTCTGTCGGATGCGTCGAAAAGCGGGAACCCGCCGAAACTTATGGTTTTTGATTCGTTGCGGTTTATTCCCAGCAAAGGTTCGCCGCTGTTGATGTCTGCAAGCTGTGTATCGTTTAAATACGATTTTAAGGTGTTGGCATATAATCTTACGGTTTCGTAATTAAGGGAGTTTACGATAACATAATCGTCAAAGTCGTTCCAGTGGCTGATAATTTTTCTGTCCTGATCTTCGTTGGCGATAAGTTTCGGATCGAGGTCTTTTTTATTCACAAGAACAAAAATATTCTCGATTTTCGGCTCGTGCTTTTTTAAATCGGATACAAAATTATCTATATTTTTTGAAAATTCCACGAATCCTAAAAGAGCGTGGTCTTTGAAATAGGGGCCTATTACCCTTAGCGCGAAAGATGTTCTGCCAAGTTCTATTCCCGCTATGGGCTGTTTTACGGATTTAGTTATTTTAAATGATTTTCTTTCAATTATATCGGCGTAAATATTAGGGCTGTGCATTCTTAAAAAAACATGGTTGTCGGGCAGGATAAAATAGATATGGGTTATATCGTATTGGTTTTTTAAAGTTTGAAACAGGGGATATACATACTGGTATAATTTATTGCGGTCTTTCTGCATGAAATAACTTTTTATAGCTTCGTCGTTGGCAAAAATTTCTCTCGCGGCGGATATGTTGTTTATCTGGTCGTTTATGCGCTGGTAAAATACTTTTTCAAGGTTTAAGAAATTGGATTTTATTGACGGCAGGACAATATCTTTTTCTTCTGTGATTATTTCAAGGTACATCAGTGCCCCGAAACTTAAAGCTAAAATCACGGACATCAAAATCAGCAATTTATATTTTATGCTCATTTTTAAACCCTGAATTTAATGATACACACTATAAAATTCCTCAAAATATATGTTTTTTTACTTTATCTTTGACACATTAGATACTTTTGGATAACTAATGTTCAATCGGTCAAATTACAGTTTGGGATCGTTGAAAAAACCTTAAATTTCCATATTATCAGACTACAGCTTATCGGAGTTTGGCAATGACAATAAAAAATGCTTTTTCAGAGATCCTAATTTTATTATATTCATAGCCGGATTGCGGCTCTCTGTAAGGTTTAGATATATATTCCGGTTGCTAATGCGGATTTTAAATTATCGGAATATGTTTAAAAAAAGATTTATTCCTGTTTTTTATTCAATTATAATTAGGGTTTTGCCGAATTTATTAATATCATAAGATATACCGGAATCATTTTACTCGCTCCAAATTATAAGAAGATTTTTTATGCTCAGGGAAAAATACGTACCATATTATTTATCCAATATATTTCTCGATGCAGTAGTAGCTGTTTTATCGCTTGTTACGGCATATCTGCTAAGGGCGTGGATGTATAGCCTCGATACTGAGTACAATTTTCTTCCGTTCAAGATACCCGGTTTATATCCTTTTAACTATTATTCATGGTTGCTCCCTATAATGATACCGTTGTGGCCGGTGCTTATGGATCTCAACGGCGCATACGCGTCGATGAAATTCGACGATTTTCCCAAAGTCTGCTGGATAATCTTTAAAACTATAGTACAGGCTACAGTAGTGCTTATATTGTTTATGTACATGTTTAAAATAGAAGCCATATCAAGAACGTTCATAATTACTATCTCTGCGGTAAGTTTTGTTCTTCTGCTGTTTAAAGAACTTCTTATGCGCGTATATTTCAACTTGAAAAACAGGGAAGAAAGCGGTTTCAGGAATATACTTATTATCGGCAGAGGCAGTGAATGCGAAAAGATTGTAAAGGCTCTTAACCATTACTCTTTCTGGGGGTTGAGGATAAAGGGGCTGGTATCTACGTGTGTCAATGATGAACCCGGTTCCTCGGTTTATGGGGTACCGGTTCTGGGCAGACTCGACGGCGTATCGGAAATACTTATGCGCAACCATATAGACGAGGTGATTTTCACCAGCCATCCTGTTGAGATAAAAAAAATGCAGGAAATACTTGAAGAATGCGAGGAATTGGGGATAAAAACCCTCATTCCGCTGAATTATTTTGAGTTGAAAGTTGCTAAACCGGAGTTTGAGAACCTTCATAACATACCTATTCTGGCGTTTACCACTACTTCCACAAAGGTGATGGATTTGTTTTTCAAATACCTGCTGGACCGCATACTTGCGTTTATAATAATACTTATATTGTCGCCTCTGATGCTTATGATCGCGCTGATAATAAAATGCACATCAAAAGGACCTATCCTGTTTCGCCAGATACGAAGCGGCCTTTACGGCCGGCCGTTTGTATTTTATAAGTTCCGCTCAATGTATGTTGATGCCGAAGATAAACTTAAAGAGCTACAGCAGTATAACGAAATGCAAGGTCCTGTATTTAAAATGAAAAACGATCCGCGGGTAACTCCGTTCGGAAGGTTTATTAGAAAAACAAGCCTTGACGAACTGCCCCAGCTCTTTAATGTTCTTAAAGGCGAGATGAGTCTTGTTGGCCCGCGTCCTCCTTTACCGAAAGAAGTCGATCTTTACGAACGCTGGCAGAGGCGCAAACTCAGCATGAAACCCGGCATTACCTGTGTATGGCAGGTATCGGGCAGAAACGAGATTACCGATTTTGACCAATGGATGAAACTCGATTTGCTGTATATCGACAATTGGTCGTTATGGCTCGATTTAAAGATTCTTTTAAAAACAGTGTATGTGGTATTGACAATGCAGGGCGCACGATAATCGGCGCCTTCTAATTATCCGGTTCTGAACTGATTATCCCGATAAAATTCCGGTTTTAAACTTTGAGGCTGTTAAAATAATTTGAATCGTTTATAATGTTTAATGTATCAAATATGGAATTGCTGAAAAACCTTATATTTCTATGTCATCATGAGAAGTTTTGCAAAAGCAAAATGACAGGGTAATTTAAAAATCATCGGAGCTGAGATTGCCCCAGCTTATTCGGAGCTTCGCAATGACAATAAAAAAGATTTTTTCAGCACTCTCAATATTGATTGTTTGCGCCGGGTATATAAAAATATTTTTATCAAGATTTTTTTGCAAAATATGCGCGATTACGTATAATCTTAAAAATATAAGTTTTCAGGAAACATATCTTTTAAAGAAAGGGTAATATTCATGTTTGACGTAACAAAGAAAAAACCGGCAAAGTGGGTTGGCGCGTTAATACTGGTTCTGATCCTGCAAACGCCTTTCGCGTTTTCTCAGGAAGACAAACCCAAACCGAAAAAAGAAGACACCAACATATACCAGCAGTTGGAATTGTTTTCTATGGTAATTAATAAAGTCCTTAAAGGATATGTTGACGAGGTAACCCCGAAAACGCTTATTTACGGTGCCCTTAAAGGGATGCTGAGCGGACTTGATCCTCACAGCCAGTTTATGGATCCTGAATCTTATAAAGAAATGAAAGTTGATACCGAAGGCCAGTTCGGCGGATTGGGAATCGAGATTTCCATGCAGGAAAACATCCTGACGGTAATATCTCCTATCGCGGGTACTCCGGCGGATAAGGCGGGTATAAAACCGCTGGATAAAATAATTAAGATTGATGGTAAATCGACTAAAAACCTGACGCTCAACGATGCGGTAAAAACATTGCGCGGCAAACCGGGTTCTAAAGTAACCCTGACAATATTGCGCCAGGACGTGAACGAACTGCTCGATATAACCGTAACCAGAGACATAATCAAAATTCAAAGTGTGAAAGACGCTCAAATGGTTGCCGATAAAATCGGTTACGTTAAACTTACCCAGTTTCAGGATAAAACTTCTGACGAGCTGATGAAAGCTCTCAAAGAACTCGATAAAAAAGGAATGAAAGCGCTTATTCTGGATATGCGAAACAATCCCGGCGGTCTTTTGAACGAGGCTGTGGCGGTATCCGAGATATTTTTAGGCGACGGGAAATTGGTGGTATCCACAAAAGGGCGGATACCCAATCAGAATAAAGAATACCGCTCGTCGGGTCCTGCGCCGTACCCTGATATAGTGCTTGCGGTATTGATAAACAAAGGCAGTGCCAGCGGTTCGGAAATTGTTGCCGGGGCGATTAAAGACTGGAGGCGCGGCATACTTATCGGCACAACATCTTTCGGAAAAGGGTCTGTGCAGAGTGTGCTTCCTCTTCAAGACGGGTCGGCATTGAGGTTGACTACCGCACGATATTATACTCCAAGCGGCGTAAGCATTCATGATATCGGAGTTAAACCGGATATTGAGATAGAATTCCAGAAACCGGAAGAATCGCCCAAAGACGTTAAAACCGATAAAAACGCTGTGGTTGAAGACCTGTTTGACCAATCCGCTCCTGCGGAAAAAGACAATGAAGCCAAACCCAATTCCCTCAAACCTCCTCTGCTTGACGATAACCAGCTCATACGCGCTATCGATGTGGTTAAGGGGATCATGATTTATTCCGGCAAAGACAAACCTCCTGCAGTCAAAGAACCGCAAAAGGAAGAAAAGAAGAAACAAAAGAAAAATTAAGGCTGTTTACCAATGAAACCGGGTTTAGTATGCGGATCGATGTTGCTGTGAATAAAAAATACCGATACACGAACTATTTAATAGCAGTTTTGTGTTTAATTCTTATTATGATGTTTGCCGGTTGCGCTCCTAAAATTGTCAGTTATAATGATATTTCGCGCAATTCTCAGCAGGAAATAATGTTTGTTCTGGCAAAAATCGGGCTGAAACAGGAATTCCAGACAAATCCGGTGTATAAAGAAAATTTAGCGAATAATGTACGGTGGATTACCCTTTCATGCGAATACCTTATACCGCCAAACCTTGATTGGGATACTACCATCGGTGAAATCGACCGGTTCATGAAACTCAATAATTACCAGATAGTTTTAAAAGATACCGGCAAAGCGCCGCCGGAAAATTCTGCGGTTGTATCCATAAGCAGAAACGGACTTAGCGTGATGGAATTTACTATCCGGCAGAAAATAATAGCGAAAATAGCCATCGTAATCGATGATCTGGGGCACAATACCCAAGCTCTTTATTATGCTACTCAGATCAACCGGCCTATAACGTATGCTGTGCTTCCGCATCTGCGCAAATCTAAAAAATTAGCGGAAATTTTCAGCAGGCGGGGCGATTTGGTGATACTACATCAGCCGATGATGTCAAAACAGGGGTTAGACCCGGGGCCCGGAGCGATATTGCCGGAAATGAATAGTGAACAGGTAACGGAAGTTCTCGGCAAAAATTTCGAATCGATACCGAATCTGCGCGGTATGAACAATCATATGGGTTCGCTGATTACTTCCGATCCCGCCAAGATGAAGGTGATACTGAATTTTCTGCGTGAGAAAAACATTTTTTTTCTAGATAGTTTCACTTCAAAAAGCGTGAGTCTGGAGTTGGCTAAGGAGATGGGTTTTCCGGTTTACAAACGCGACGTGTTCATCGACAACCGGCACGACCGTTTTTCCATATACCAGCAGATAGACAGGTTGTGCGAAAAAGCCGTTTCCAAAAGCTATGCGGTCGGAATAGGTCATTTTTATCCTCTTACCATGCAGTGCATACTTGAAAAGATCCCCGATATTGAGCGCAAGGGGATAAAACTGGTTTATGTAAATGAGCTTCCCAGATACCAATGATAATATTAGGAATAGAAACTTCATGCGACGAAACCGCCGCCTCGGTTGTAAAATATGGGCGTGAAATACTCTCCAGCGTAGTTGCGTCTCAGGACGATCTGCATGGAAAATACGGAGGCGTGGTGCCCGAACTCGCTTCAAGGCGCCATGTGGAGGTCATTGACGAAATCGTATCAAGAGCGGTTAAAGAAGCTGGAGTTTCGTTTTCCGAACTTGACCTGATTGCGGTAACCCAGGGGCCGGGTTTGTCCGGTTCTTTGATTATCGGAATATCGTTTGCGCATGCGTTGTCGTTTCGTTACAATATACCTGTTTTGGGGATAAACCATCTTGAGGGGCATTTGATGTCGGCTCTGATTGACAAACCGTCTATCAGGTACCCGGTTATGGGGTTGATTGTATCCGGCGGGCATACGATTTTAGTTAAAATGGATGATTTTAACAACTATACTGTTGTCGGGCAAACGCTTGACGACGCTGCCGGAGAAGCGTTTGACAAAGTTGCCATGATGATGGGGCTCGGCTACCCGGGCGGCCCGCTGGTAAGCGCGCTGGCGAAAAAAGGCAACCCGCATGCAATTAAGTTTCCCCGGAGTATGCTTAAAAGTATCGGTTTCGATTTCAGTTTTTCCGGTTTGAAAACTGCGGTTTTGTACCGTTTGAAATCCGAATCGCATCCTATACCTTTAGCCCGTCAGGCGGATATAGCGGCATCGTTTGAGGAGGCGGTAATTGAGGTGTTGGTAAAAAAAACTGTCCGTTGCGCCCGTCATTTCAAATCGCCGACGATAACTGTTGGAGGCGGTGTTGCCCGCAACAGCCTGTTGCGCACTAGACTTGAGCGCGCCGGCAAAGACTATGGGCTGGATGTGGTATTACCCCAGCCTTCTTTGTGCACCGATAACGCGGTTATGATTGCCTCGCTTGGGTATTATCACCGCCACAGAGCTCACGGTTCGCTTGATTATCATATAGAACCGTGTCCGAATATGCCTTTGCCCAAACAGTAATTAATTCTGAATTTTTAAAGAGTATTTTTTATTGTTACTGCGAGGCTAAGAATGAGCTGTGGCAATCTTAAGCTATGATGGTTTTGAGATCACCGCGTCCTTTTGCTTTTGCAAAACTCCTCGTGATGACATAGAAATTTAAGGTTTTTCAGCAATTCCCAACTTTTTCAGTATTCTCAATCTGAATTGATTTTTAAAGCGCGGCACGGCGCGCTAAGGTGTAGAATCCGCATAAAATGCTTGTGAGAAGTTCACTCAGCCCTCGTTTGGTAGAGGGTTTGAGCAGATAATCATCCGCAGGGCCCAACGGTGCTACAATGTCCGGTCTTATCTGAATATCTGCGGTAAATATTATAATATACGGGTTTTTGATGGCTTTATCCGCTTTAACGCGTTCTGCGAGTTCTTTGCCTGTCCCGTCTTCAAGCTGAAAATCCGTTACGATTACTGCCGGATTAAGTTGATGTGCAACTATGAGAGTATCATCTATTGTGCAAGCGAACTCCGTTTCTATGTTGACTCGCGATAGGTATTTTGCTATAGCCTGTTTCTGGGGAAGCGAATCACTTACCAGCAGGATTTTTTTCGTGCAGGTGTATATTTCCGCCCGCTCCATAATATTTTCCACAAGCAGATTAATGTTGCGCAGTTTGAGTTCCAGATCGTTTATGCGTTCGCGTATTATGCGGTTATCGTCTTCAAGCAGATGCAGTTTCGCCTCAAGCACCTGGGCTCGTGCAAGCAGATTAATGTTGTGTGAACTGGACTTTATTTTTTTCTCCATGAAATTTAGTATGCGTTCCTCGCCCATCTTTGGCGAAATAAATCCGCCGGCTCCTTCGTTCATGGCGTATGCCAGATGTTCGTAAGTAACGTCTGTTTTTGAGTAAAATATTATTTCAAGGTACGGGTTTTTTGTTTTTATCTCATACAGAAGTTTTATGCTTGAACAATCGTCGGTGCTATAAGGCAGAATAAGTAAATTGTATTTTTTCGGTGAATTTGAAATTTCTTCACAGGCCTCTTGCCCTGTCAGGTTTGATAAGTTGTATCCGGCTCCTTCAATGAATTTTATCAGGTTTTTGTCGGTTATTCCGGCAATAGCGATATTGAATTTTTTGTTATCTTCCATTTTTTCCTGCCCGCGGTTTAATCGGTTTGTATAATTTCAAATTCTTTGACATCATAATGTTTAACAAGCGATTTTTTAATAAACGAATTGATATCCGCCTGTGAATTCTGCGACGCCAGCATGATTTTCAGGTTATTTGAACTGATCCCGCGTTCGAGATCGGCTATATCAGGTATTGTGGCTATAAGGTCGCCGGTTTGAGATAATTTCCTGAGTATCAGGTACGATACTACAACGTTTTCCTGTACCGCGGGCTGAAATGTCAGATATATCTGATAAATGTTGAAACCGTTTCTTTTTTTGCATTGCAATACGAATTCTTCAGATGGTTTAAATATAAATGCCGATTCGTTCACTTGCAGTTGGTGTTCAATTTCAGGCGCGAGTTTGAATTCTTCAATCCGGTTTAACAGGTCGCTGTCGATAACATCGGGTGTTTGGTTTTTTCCGATAGAATCAATAAATCCGGTTAGTTGCTCGACGGTATCGAGCAGGATATCTATAATTTTTTCGGTTATGTTAAGTTCTTTGTCGCGTATCCTGTCGAGTATGGTTTCCACGTCGTGAACAAAGCCGGCGTATGATTCGAGGCCCATCATTATTATGTCGCCTTTGATTGAGTGTATATACCGGAAAATGCAGTGCAGAAGTTCACCGTTTGCGGGATCTTTCTCCAGTTTGAATATGTAGTCGTTCACTTCGGCCAGCAGATTTTTTATCTCAAAGAAAAATTCTTTGTTTTTGTTTAAGATATCGGGTTCGCCGGAGGCGGTTTTGTCCTCCTGTGTTTTTGGCGAGGTCATATCCGCCGGTATTTGTGTTTCTGCTGTTTTTTCTTGTGTGCAGGTTGTTTCCTGCGGTTGGTCCGGGCAGGTTTCATCGGTGCTGAGCGGTTCTTCTTTTTCGGATATGGTGAATTCTATAAGATCAGCAGGATTAAGTATCAGTCCGAGTTTGTTTCCGCCGATGATGGTACTGCCGGAGATACCTTTTGCCTGAAAGAGTTCGTCCCATGGAAACAGCACAAATTTTTGCGGGTTGAGAAGTTCGTCGACTTTTAGGCCGATGGTCCCTTTTTTTGTGGAAATGATAACTATTCGGGTAATATCGTCTGTTTTCAGGTTATCGAGTTTATGTCCTTCGAGCAGTTCCATCAGATGAAAAATATTTATTACTTTGCCGTAATACTGAATTACTTCGTTTTTGCAGATAGTCGATATTTCCGACTGCTGAACTTCAAGCGTGGCTAAAACCGAATCTATGGGGATAGCGAAATAGTTGCCGTTTACTTTTACGGTAAGGGCGTCTGTGATGTTTACAGCGGTAAGTTGCGGGATATTGAGGCGGAATATCGTTCCTTCGCCTTGTTTTGATTCAAGCGTTACGGTACCGCCCATTTCCTCGATGGCGGTTTTGACTACATCAAGCCCGACACCTCTGCCGGAGATATCTGTTATATTGGTTGCGGTAGTGAATCCGGGTTTAAAGAGCAGTTCGTATATTTCCGATACAGAAATTTCTTCGGTTTCGTCGCGGGATATGATTCCTTTTTCGATAGCTTTATTAAGTATTTTCTGCGGATCGATCCCGCGCCCGTCGTCGATAACTTCGATAATAGATGTTTTCTCTTTCAGGTAAGCTTTCAGAGTCAGTGTGCCCTGAATGGGTTTGCCTGCTTTTTTGCGTTCGAGCGGGTCCTCGAGCCCGTGGCTGATGGCGTTTCTGATCAGGTGGTCGAGAGGGTTACATATTTTTTCGATGATGGTTTTGTCGATGGGTGTATCTTCTCCTTCAATAATAAACTGGATCTCTTTGCCGACAGATTTTGTCAGGGCGCGGACAGGCCTGCGGAATCGCTGGAACGCTTCTTTGATTTTCACAAGGCGCACGTCCATAACGAGGTTATGCAAATCCTGAGAAATCCGCCGTGAGGTAAGCGAGGCGACTTTCATCATTTCCAGACAATCTTTTGAGATTCGAGTATTGCTAACGTAACTGTCCTGAACGTTTTTGCGTATTATGTCGAGGTTGGTCGCGTTTATTATTATTTCGCCGGTTAAATTCAGCAGGTTGTCTAGGTTGCTGATATCTACCAGCATCCGGTCGATTTCGACCTGATTGGTTTTTTCTGTACTGGTTGGTGTCGGCATATTTTAAATCCTTATATTTTAGAATACTCTGGCGATTACTTTATTTAACAGTGAAGCTTCTATGGGTTTGACGATATAATCGTCTGCTCCTAATTTAAGCGCCTTCATGATAAACCGCACGTCTTTTTGTGTGGAGAGGACAATTACGGGAATATTTTTATAATCTTTGTTCGATTTGATCTTTTCGCAGAAATCGAATCCGTCCATTTCCGGCATAACCAGATCGGTTATTATCAGGTCGACGGTTTCTTTTTCCATTACTGCCAGTGCTTCAAGCCCGTTGTTTGCTTCTAAAGGCTCGTATCCGTTTTTTTCCATCAGTTCCCGCACTGCGTTGCGCATAGCCGGGAAATCGTCGACAATGAGAACTTTTTTCGGTTTTTTTTCGCTCACTTTAACAACCCCTCTGAACAGTTAAGGTTGATATTTTATTTTGATACTTTAATAATCGGTGAATTGTGGATAAAATTAACTTTTTATGGTTTTAAAAAAGGTTTCTTTTTTCAATATCGCATCGCATAGCGGAATTTATCGGTACGGTTCAGAGCGTCCTGTGCCAAATTGAACTTTACAGGTTATGCCGGAGCTCAAACAACGGTCTGAATTAAGTTTTCTGGACGTATACCTGATAATCGGCTATAATTCATTTCCAACCTTTTTAGAAAAAGGAGGCGATGTATGGTTATAGTAGAAAAAACGGATTTGACCAAAAAAACATGTAAACCGTGTGAAGGCGGGGTGTCTGCGATGTCAAAATCGCAGGCAGAACAAATGCTAAAAAACATATCCGGCTGGGAACTTTGCCTGAAAGAGAATAAAATATCCAAAACCTTCAAATTCGGGGATTTTTACAAAACTATGGCATTTGTCAACGCGATAGCATGGGTAGCGGGCAGGGAAAATCACCATCCGCAGATGGAAGTATCGTACGGTAAATGTAAAATCGACTTGAGCACGCACGCCATAGGCGGTCTCTCGGAAAACGATTTTATTTTAGCGGCAAAGATCGATGCTCTGACAGAATAACCCGAAAAACCGGAAAAAAGGGCAGATGAATAATACCAGCATAATTATTCGAGGCGCGAAAGAACACAATTTAAAGAATATCGATCTTGACATTCCCAGAAACAAACTGGTAGTAATAACGGGGTTATCGGGTTCGGGGAAATCGTCTTTGGCGTTCGATACCATATACGCTGAAGGCCAGCGCAAATATGTGGAATCTTTATCCGCTTATGCGCGCCAGTTTCTGGAGCAGATGAAAAAACCCGATGTGGAGCATATAGAAGGGTTGTCGCCGGCGATATCTATTGAGCAGAGGTCTGCGTCGTATAATCCGCGCTCTACCGTAGCCACATCGACGGAAATTTACGATTATTTGAGGTTATTGTTCGCGCGAATCGGCGTGCCGCACTGCCCGAACTGCGCAAAAGTTATTGTCCGCCAGAGTGCGCAGGAGATTGTCGACAGGGTATCTTCCATGCCTTATGGAGAGAGGATTATCGTGCTTGCGCCGGTAGTGCGCGGGCGAAAAGGCGAATACCGGCAGTTGTTTGACAACATAAAGCGCGACGGGTATGTTAGAGTGCGCATAAACGGCGATATCCATGATTTGGAGAGCGAAATCATCCTTGATAAAAACAAAAAACATAATATCGAGGTTGTGGTAGACAGGCTTGTCATAGACGATAATGTAAAAAGCAGGCTAAACGATTCGGTTGAAATTTCGCTCAGGTTGGCGGAAGGGCTGGTGATAATTAATTTCCCTGACCGTGGCGAAGACCAGTTATTCAGCGAAAACTATGCGTGTCCCGATTGCGGAGTATCTATAGAGGAGTTATCTCCCCGTATGTTTTCGTTCAATTCGCCTTATGGCGCCTGCAGTAAATGCCATGGTATCGGATCTACGGTTGAGATGGACGTGGATCTGGTAATTCCCGACAAAAACCTGTCTATGCGCGATTGGTGCGTGGTCCCGTGGAGAATGGCTGGCAGGCATATCCGCAGGTACTATTCTCGACTTATAGGTAAACTTGGGCGATGGTTTAATTTCGACCCTTACACACCGTTTTGCCAGCTCGATGAGCAGACCCGGCAGATACTTCTTTACGGTGAACGTGAAAAAAACGGGCAGGACTGGAAAAAATCCGATGACGAAGAAGGTTACGAAGGTATCATACCGCAGTTGGAACGGATTTACCGCGAAACTTCCAGCGAAAATATGAAAGAATGGTTGTCGGAATTTACTTCGGTTAAAAAATGTACTTTATGCGCAGGCACAAGGCTTCGCAAAGAAAGCCGTATGGTAACCGTAGCAGGAATAACTATAAGCGATGCGGTTTCGATGTCTATAACAAAAGCAAGAGATTTTTTTTCCAATATTGATCTAAATGAAAGAGACCGGTTTATCGCCCGCGAGATAATAAAAGAGATACTTGCCCGGCTTACATTTTTAACCGATGTGGGGCTCGGCTACCTTACACTTGACCGGCAGAGCAGTACCTTATCCGGCGGGGAAGCGCAGAGAATCAGGCTCGCTACCCAGATCGGAGCCGGCCTTGTGGGTGTGTTGTATGTGCTTGACGAACCGAGCATCGGGCTTCATCAGCGCGATAACCACAGGCTTATAGATACGCTTCACCGTCTAAAAAATCTCGGCAATACCGTACTTGTTGTCGAACACGACGAAGCGCTGATACGCAGTTCAGACCATATAATCGACCTTGGACCCGGAGCGGGTGTTGAGGGAGGATATGTTGTCGCTCAGGGTACGATTGACGCCATATTGAATTCGCAAGATTCGCTTACCGGCATGTATCTTTCCGGTAAAAAAACGATTGAAATTCCTGCACAACGCAAAAAACCTGTGGCGAACCAGTATATTACCGTCAAATCAGCTCACGAAAACAATCTGAAAAATATCGATGTGAAGATACCTTTAGGGCTGTTGACCTGTGTTACCGGAGTATCCGGTTCGGGCAAGAGTTCACTTATCGACGATATTCTTCGTCCGGCATTGTTTGCGAATTTTTACAAATCCAAAGAAAAACCCGGCAAACATAAATCCATTACCGGCTTAAACCTAATAGACAAGGCCATAGTAATCGACCAGTCGCCCATAGGGCGTACTCCGAGATCAAACCCTGCCACGTACATAGGGCTGTTTTCTCTTATCCGCGACATTTTTACACGCACGGAGGAGGCAAAAATGCGGGGTTATAAACCAGGCAGATTTTCTTTCAATGTCAAGGGCGGCCGGTGCGAATCGTGCAAAGGCGACGGAATTATTAAAATAGAGATGCATTTTCTGCCCGATATTTATGTGGAATGCGAAGCCTGCAAAGGCAAACGTTACAACAGGGAAACGCTTGAAGTAAAATATAAAGGAAAAACCATATCCGATGTGCTTGAGAGCACAGTTGAGGAAGCGCTGGAATTTATGAAAAATATTCCGCCGATAAAAAACAAGCTTCAGACGCTCTACGATGTGGGATTGGGATATATCAAACTCGGACAGAGCGCTACCACATTGTCCGGCGGAGAAGCGCAGAGGATAAAACTGTCTGCCGAACTGAGCAAAAAAGCTACCGGAAAAACCATATATCTTCTTGACGAACCGACTACGGGCCTGCATTTCGACGACATAAAAAAACTGCTTGAGGTTCTCATGCGCCTTCGAGATCAGGGTAACACAATAGTGGTTATAGAGCATAACCTTGATGTGATAAAAACTGCAGATTACATAATCGACCTTGGTCCCGAAGGTGGCGACGACGGCGGATACCTTGTAGCTACAGGTACGCCGGAAGACATAGCCAAATGCGAGCGGTCCTATACGGGCATATTTTTAAAAGATCTGTTGGCGACGGCAATAGCAAAATGAAAACCGGTTTGGTTTTGCAGATGGGAGGATCTTTCAAATTTCAGTTTTTATATTTTATTATTTTTCTTAATATTATATAATCTGGAAGTTTTTCTTTTTTAAAAAAAGGGCATACAGGGCAACATAGTATATAATTTGTTTATAAAAAGTTAGTTGTAATTGTAAATCATAGCAGGTATTTTATGGGAGTTTCGGCATTTATAGAAAAATTAAACTCGTTTGTATGGGGTATGCCGCTTATTGTGCTTCTTGTGGGTACGGGAATTTATCTTACCATACGCAACAGGTTTGTTCAGGTTTATGGGTTCAGGCACGCTTGGGAAATACTTAAAGGCAAATTCGACAAAAAAGACGATCCCGGAGAAGTTAGTCACGGAAAAGCGCTTGCAACAGCTCTTTCGGCAACTATCGGCACAGGCAACATAGTCGGTGTGGCTACGGCGATACTTACAGGAGGCCCGGGTGCATTGTTTTGGATGTGGGTAACCGCTCTTGTGGGTATGGCTACCAAGTTCACCTGTTGTACGCTTGCGGTTCATCTTCGCAGAATAGATTCCAAAGGCGAAGTGCATGGAGGCCCCATGCATTATATTGAACTTGGACTGGGCAAAAATTTCAAATGGATGGCGGTAATGTTCGCCGTATTTACGGTTTTTGCCAGTCTTGGTATCGGCAACATGTTTCAGAGCAACAATGTTGTTACAGCGTTCAATTCGCTGGTATTCGGATTAAACCATGAGAGAAATATTGTAGTATCTTATTTAGTAGGAATAATATCCGCATTAATGGCAGGCATAGTTATAATAGGCGGTATAAAACGCATTGCCGGTTTTTCATCTAAAATTGTGCCTTTGATGTGTTGGTCTTATATTATTTGCGGTGTGATAATCCTCGTGAAAAATTACACAACCATTTTACCGGGGCTGGAACTTATTTTCAAGTCGGCGTTTTCCGCCCCGGAATCCGTGGCCGGTGGACTGCTTGGCGGTGTGATCAGAGCCGGTGTTTCGCGCGGGTTGTTCTCCAACGAAGCGGGGATGGGCTCGGCGCCGATAGCTCACGGCGCGGCAAAAACCAAAGAACCTGTGCGCGAAGGGTTGATCGCTATGTTAGGGCCTTTTATAGATACTATTGTTGTATGCTCTATTACAGGGTTGGTGATTGTATGTACCGGCGTTTACCGGATTGGCGGGCATAGCGGACAACTCACTCATATCGCTTTTGAAACCGGTTTGCCGGGATCGGGATGGATGGTTTCTGCGGGTATAATAATGTTTGCGTATTCGACAATTATCTCATGGTCCTATTACGGCGACAGGGCTACGGATTACCTGTTTGGTAAAAAAGCGGTTTTTTATTATCGCCTTATATATGTTACATTTGTTTTTATCGGGTCCATATCCACGTTTCCCACAGTGATAAATTTTTGCGATTCCATGAACGGGCTTATGGCTATACCGAACCTGACAGCCCTGATTCTGCTGGCGCCTGCGGTATCTAAACTGAACAAAGATTATTTTAACCGGTTAAAAAATAAAAATAATACATAAAAAACGGAGGCTTGATTATGGGAATAAAGTTTGCGCTGGCTACAATGATTGTGTTTTTAGTGTCATCGGATTCGTTTGCAACTTTGCCGGAAGAAGAAAAAGATAACGAACCCGCAACTCCCGCCAAAACGGTTGAAGCTATAAAATTACCCGGCCCGGAATATTCTGGTTTATCTGTGGAATCGGCGATAAAAAAACGGCGTTCTGTTCGGGCATATTCCGATAAACCGCTGACACAAGCTCAATTATCACAACTTCTTTTTGCCGCGCAGGGAATAACGTATTCAAAAAAAGAAATTGAAAAACGGTCTGCTCCGTCTGCCGGTGCGACATATCCGTATGAGATATATTTTGCGGCAAACAATATTGAAGGGCTGGAAAAAGGGATCTATCATTATCTGCCTAAAGGGCATGAGGTATCGCTGGTAAAAAAGGGTGATTTCATGCAGAAACTCGTGGCTATTTGCGCGAATCAGGAATTTATAGGAACAGCGGCGTGTTGTTTTATACTGTCTGCGGTACCCAAAAGGACAGTATCCGTTTACGGCGACCGGGGCTACATTTATATTTTTATGGAAGCGGGGCATATCAGCCAGAACATATATCTTGAATCGGCTTCTTTAGATCTCGGTACCGTAGCTATAGGGGCGTTTAATCAGGATTCGATGAAAGAACTGCTCGGGCTTCAGGGTGAGGAAGAATCGCCTATTTACGTTCAGCCAGTGGGAGTGATAAAAGAATAAGCCGGAAAATGTATTTAATGCAGTATCAGCCTGAAAAAGCCGTTTCATTTTCGGATATTAAAAAAAGTTTGTTCTTTTTTGAAAAAAAACCGTAAACTTTTTCACAATGCGTTGTATTTTGCATATTATATCAACAATATCAACGGAATTTCAAATAAAGGGGATGCGTCATGGAGATAGAAAAAGTTATACATGAACTGGTTATGCAGACCAGCTCAAAAATTGTAATGCTTGTTGCCGACGGTTTGGGCGGATTGCCTCTTTTGCTGGACGGTAAAACCGAACTTGAATCGGCGAATATGCCTAATTTATCGAAAATCATAGCTCATTGCAGTGTCGGACTGCTTGAGCCGATATCTCCGGGAATAACTCCCGGCAGTGGTCCGGCGCATCTGGGATTGTTCGGTTACGATCCTATTCAGGCGAATATCGGGCGGGGCGTTTTATCGGCTTTGGGAGTGAATTTCAATTTGCGCCACGGCGATTTATGCGCGAGAGTGAACTTCTGTACCATCGACAAAACCGGCAAAATCTCTGACCGGCGTGCGGGAAGGATATCAACCGATGAGAACAAAAGAATATGCGCGAAAATTCTTGCCAATATAAAACTGCCGCATGGTATTGAGCTGTATTTGGTTACGGAAAAAGAACACAGAGTCGCGCTGATTCTTCGCGGAATGAAATTTTATGAGTTTTTATCCGATACTGATCCGCAGAAAGAGGGGCTTGAACCTTTGCCGGTAACGGCTTGCGATCCTTCGGCAGGCAAAACAACTGTTGATCTTTTAAACAATATTGCCGATCAGGTAAAACAAATACTTGCCGATGAACCGAAAGCGAACATGATACTTCTTCGCGGGTTCGCGGAGTTCCAGAAGTATACCACCATGGCTGATAAATTCAAGTTGAAATGCCTTGCTTTGGCAACGTATCCGATGTATCGGGGGCTTGCCAAACTTATCGGTATGGATGTCAACTGGGATATTGCCAGCGCAAAAGAGCAGATGGACGAATTGGAAAAACAATGGAACAATTACGATTTCTTCTTCATTCATATTAAAGGTACCGATTCTTCCGGCGAAGACGGCGATTTTCAGCGTAAGGTAAAAGTGATAGAGTCTATTGATGAAATGATACCTTCGATATTAAAACTCAAGCCTGATGTATTTATGTTTACCTGCGATCACAGTACTCCGGCGAAAATGAAAGGGCATAGCTGGCACAAGATACCTGCGCTTTTGTATGCTTCAAACTGCCGGCCTGACAGGATAAGTAAGTTTGATGAGTATAGTTGTGCAAAAGGGTCATTAAACGGGTTATATTCCAAAGATCTTATGCCGTTGGCGTTAGCGCATGCCGGGAAACTGATGAAGTTCGGCGCGTAGCGTATTTATTATACCCTGCCCTGTACTCCAGGGCAGGGTTTCTTATAAGCTATTAAATAAATAAGCCGCAATGCAAAGCATGCCGAAAAAGTTTTTGGTTCTTTTTTCAAAAAGAACAAAGTTTTTTTATCTTTTCTATTTTTTTTATATCCTCTTTTTTGTGAAACAGCCGGTATATTATCTTTTTATTATTACAGATAATCTAAATGTTATATTCATCCGATAATATATTTGATTTGTGTGTATACAGCTCGGGGTAAAAGGAGGGTATATGAACCGCATTTATCTGATAATATTTGTTTTATCGCTTTATTGCTTTGCAGGATGCGAATCTATTATTACCGAATACGATACTACCGCAGATTATAATAAATACAGGGCGTTCAGCGTAATTGAAGAGGAGAATGACGGAATTGACAATGAGTTTATAAAATATCAGCTTATCAGTGCCGTGGAGCAAAAACTGCAGTCGATGGGTTATATAAAAACCGGGGCGGATAAATCCGATTATCATGTGGGTTTAAAAGTTAGGATGCGAAAAGAAACTCAATCCGCGACGCCTGAAAACCGGTACCTTAATATTATCGACAGGCACGGATCCGGTTATGATTCGGTATGGAATTTCTCCGATGAACGGTTAAATATTACCGAATCAATAACATATCAGACGGAAAACCTGTATATAAAAGTATATGATGCCAAAACCAAAAAGCTTTTATGGCGCGGGTACTCGCAAACGGGTATTGCCGACGATATGTCTATGGAGAGAAAAGCCGTAACTATTTGCGATACCGCCGGAGTGATACTTGATAATTTCCCGAAACGGAAATAAGCTGAAATTGATAATGCAAAAACTCAAAAAACTTGGTTCTTTTTGAAAAAATAACCGAAAACTTTTTCGCAAAGCTGCGGCATTGCGGGTTATTACTTTTTAATGTTTAATCAGTATTATCTCAGCCCAACCGCATACCGCATTCTATGCGGTGCCCGCGCAAAAATTGCGCCGACGGCATAACCTGTTTGCCTTCGAGCTGGACTTCCAGCGCCTCAATTCCGCCTTCATCACAGGCGATTGTGAAACTGTCTCTGCCGACTGCACAAATTTCGCCAGGCATGAAATCGCCGACTACATCGATGTTTTGTGCGGACAATATTTTTAGAAGTAACCGTTTTCCGTTTAAACAGATATGCGTGCGAGCACCGGGTATGGGCGAGAAAGCCCTTATCAAATTGCGAATCTCATAAGCGTCTTTAGACCAGTCTATTATAGTCATTTCAGGAGTGATTTTCGTAGTGTATACCGATCCGCCTTCCGGTTGTTTTTCCATTGGAGGGGGAATACCTTTTTCAAACAGAGATACGGTTTCTATCAGGAGTTTTGCTCCTTCGTGCGCCAGTTTATCGTGCAGTGAACCGAAATTATCGCAGGGCAATATGGGAACTTTGCGTTTGAGTATGATATCGCCCGTATCCATTCCTTCGTCGATCATGAAAGTGGTTACTCCGGTTATGCTGTCGCCGTTAAGCAGTGATGCCTGTATGGGAGAAGGCCCTCTGTAATCCGGCAGTAGCGAAGCGTGCAGGTTTACACATCCCAAACGGGGTATATCGATAAACTGTTTACGCAGAATTTTGCCGTAAGCCACGACAATAATCAAATCCGGCGCAATATTTTTTAAAGTTGACAGGAAATCTTCGTCGGTAGCTTTTTGAGGTTGTAAAACCCTGATATTGTGTTTTAATGCAACTTCTTTAACTGGATTTGAAGCAACTTTCATGCCACGTCCGGTTTTTTTGTCGGGCATTGTTACAACCGCGCTGATTTGCCGCCCGTGGTTTATCAGATACTCCAGAGAAACCGCCGCAAATTCAGGAGACCCGCAGAAAACAAGGTTCAGCATACCTTATATTAATCTCCATATCCGTGGGGGTAAATTTGTTTCCATCGCCATGCGGTTTCTATCATTGATTCAAGCGATTCGAACCGTGGTTTCCATCCGAGTTCGTTCCTGATTTTATCCGAAGACGCGACCAGCATAGCTGGGTCGCCTTCTCTGCGCGCGGATACTTTTGCCTCAATTTTTTTGCCGGTTACTGTTATGGCCGCCTGAATCACTTCTTTAACCGAGAATCCGCGCCCTATACCGAGATTATATATTGCGCACCCTTGTGTTTTAAGTGCGAGTATATGCGCCGACGCCAGGTCGCATACATGTACGTAATCGCGGATGCATGTTCCGTCAAAAGTAGGGTAATCATCTCCGAAAATATCAACATAATCTCTTTCGCCGGAGGCCGCTTCAAGAACAATGGGGATTATATGCGTTTCGGGAGTATGGTCTTCGCCGTACGATTCGCTTGCGCCGCAGGCATTGAAGTATCTTAAAGAAACAAATTCCATACCGTGGGCGGTATATATCCATTTCAGGTACTTTTCAAAAACGAGTTTCGATTCGCCGTAAGTGTTGGTAGGTTTATTCGGATGCGATTCCGTAATAGGTATGGTTTCCGGTTCGCCGTAAGTAGCCGCAGTCGAAGAGAAAATAAATTTTTTTATACCGCATTTCGCGGCGGTTGAGGCAAGTTCAAGCCCTGCGCAGTTGTTATTTCTGAAATATTTTACCGGATTAACCATAGATTCGCCGACTTGGCTGTCTGCGGCAAAATGGAGTATATATTCTATATTGTGTTTGCGGATAATATTCTCAACCGATTTTGATGACGCGATATTATCTTCGTAAAATACCGCTTTTGGGTGAACGGCTTTTTTATGGCCTCTGTCGAGATTATCAATTACTGCTACATTATGCCCTTGATTGATGAGGGTATCCACAGTTACACTGCCAATATAACCTGCTCCGCCGGTTACGAGGATATTCATTAGGTGTCCCCTTCTTTTATGGATAAAACACGTTGAGAATTTTTTTAAACGTTCATTTTACTGATGGATTTGAGTTTGGCCAGCTTTTTTTTGAGAAACATCCGCGATACTGCCGGCATCCTGTCGATAAACAGCACGCCTTTAAGATGATCTATTTCATGCTGTGCTACTCTTGCAAGGAGTCCGTCGAAATTATCAGTATGGACTTTTGCTTCGATATCGTAATATCTGATTTCGATACTGTCCGGCCGTTCAATATCCGCGTGAATGTCCGGGAAACTCAGGCATCCTTCTTCAAAAACGCTGGTCTGACTGCTGTAAGATATAATTTCAGGGTTAATCAACACGAGTTTGCATGGTTGAGGTTCGCGCGTATCTATTACGGCAATCTGAACATCGAGTCCTACCTGTTGGGCGGCAAGCCCGATTCCGTTGGATTCGTACATCTTTTCAAACATCATCTGGACGGTTTGTTTGTACGAGGGTATGTCTTTGAGAGCAATTATGGCGCCTTGTTTGCGTAATACCGGATCGCCGTAAATACGAATATCCATAATTAGTAACCGCTCCTTTTTCTAAAAGGTTATTTTTATCAAAATTCAGTATCAAATACAATACCAATATGCGAAAAAAAATATTATTTCGGTTTTTGAGCGCAATAATAATTCAAAGTACTGTTTTTAACCTGTTATCCGATTAATAATTCGACTTCTGTTTTTGTAAAAAGGCGGAGAAATTTTTTATGTTTAATATAATCTGTATTTCATGTGTTGGGTTAGTCGGGTTCATTGTTTAGAATATTGAGGCGCTGAAAAGTTTTTTTATTGTCATTGCGAAGCATGTGGCAATCTTAAGCTATGATGGTTTTGAGATCACCAAGTTGTTTTGCTCTCGCAAAACTTATAGTGATGACATAGAAATTTAAGGTTTTTCCCCAATCCCATATTGTATTAAGCCGTAATGCGAAGCATTGCGAAAAGTTTTTGGTTCTTTTTCCAAAAAGAATGAAATTTTTTTAATTTGAAGTATTGCGCCGTTAAAAGCGAATCGGGGTAACTTTGCCTGACGGCAATCGGTTACCCCGATTTTTACCGGGCTGAATCTGTGCTGTTCCCAATAGCTTATGGTATGATTGCGATTTGTCTTTTTATCGATTCACAACGTCCTATATGTCCATCGGCTGATTTTTCACTTGCAGTTATGTCTAAAGTATATGATCCTGTTTCGTTTACTAATTCTGCCGCAATTAAATGCAATTTATATACCATATATGTTATGAGCTTAAATTGATTTATATACAGGGCATAATGTAAATAAAATTTACACCGGTATAGTAATTATTTTTTACCGTTGTCGCCCAAATATGGTAAAAACAAATAAAACCCCGGGGTAAAATGCAGTTGCTATTTTTGCCCCGGGGAACTAGAGGGGTTTACAAAATAATAGATAAATAGGTACTTTAAAAGTTCAATTATACTATACGAATATGCTTTTTATTTTAGAATTGAAAATACAAAAACCGAAAAGATAAAAGCTTAGGATCGCTGAAAAAGTCTTTTTTATTGTCATTGCGAAGCTCCGCAGGAGCTGTGGCAATCTCAGCTTTTATGATTTTGAGATCACCACGTCGTTTTGTTTTCGCAAAACTCCTCGTGATGACATAGAAATTAAAGGTTTTTCAGCACTCTCGGATTATCTTTTTTTGAAAGAAGAAGCAAAAATTTTTTCCGTAATGCTTTGTGTTGCGGTTTCATGCAATAATATAAAACGCGAATTAGTGTAAATACTGGACTGGAATTCAGTTGCGTGAATTTTTTTGCGGTAAAAAAACAGGCGGAATACCTCAATAGGGTATTTCCGCCTGTTATATTGGAAAAGGTTCACCATTCCATAGATGAATCGGAGTTAATCAACTGATTGTAGCGCTGGTCGATGATTTTGTTTTTGTTTTCTTCCCTGAACTTAATTTCTTCTCTGGTTTTCTGGATTTTTTTCTCAAGATGATCGAGTCTCATTTTTCTCATATCCTGTTTTTTTTCGAAAACGGTAATGAGTTTTTGCCTGAATTCGGCTTTAAGAGGTTCGACATCGGTATTTTCTTTTGCGGTTGATATTTTGTTTGCCAGAATAAGCGATTCGATTTCGAGTTTAGTGGATTCCGCAACGGATTTTTTTATTTCTTCGTTGTCTTTAGCGAGCCTGTACATAAGAGGAACGTCGGCAAATACCTGCCGTAAAAACCGTTTATTTTGTTTTCCTTCGGCAATGGCTTTGAGCTCTTCAAATAACGATTTTATGCCCGGCTGGTATTTTTCCATCTCCTCGATATATTTGTTGGCACGGTTAGACATCCGTTCTCCGAATTCGCCGCGATGCCTCATTCTTCCTTTTTCCATCATCATCTGGCGCCCGTTAGTTTCCTGCATCTGGATTTCAGGTTCGTCCGGTGGTTCGTCGGTCGGTTCGTCCGGCGGTTCCATTTGGGCGAAACATGCCTGCGATATAAGCATAAACCCTACGGCCAAATAAGATAAATATTTTTTCATATCATATCTCCTGACAATGTAGTTAGATACATTAATTATTATCTGTTTCTTCGGTTTGGGTTTGACCTCCGGTATTTTGTTCATCGGTAGCCTGTCCTGTTTGTTCCGAGCCTTTAGATTTACCGCTCAACGGACAGCATCCTTGTCCGGCAAAAGAAGATCCGGCATAAATTGCGATCATAATAACGGTTAATGCGAGAATCAAAGATTTTTTCATGATAATACTCCTTAAATTTGTTTTATTTTACGCTCCAGAACGGTTGTTCTGTTATTGCTCTTAGTTCTATTTCAATATCGGTTATTATCGAGTCGACTGTGGGAGGATACCCGCCTATATCCTCGATTTCCTGAGTCGTTTCAGGTATCGAGGACAATTCATTTTCCAGATCGGTTTCCATCTGATCGATTTTTTCCAGTCCCCATGAAGCAGTTTTTGCGCCTGCTGGTTGTAAAGTATGAACAGGAGTTGGCGCGAGCGCCGTTCCTTTAGGCTGTGTTTTATGTATATGCTGGTTAATGTTGAGATAAATTACTGTTACAAGAGCTACAGTAGCTAAAATCGATACACCGATAGCTGTTTTTCTCATAATTAATCGCGAATGGATATTGTTTATTTCTTTTTTCATAGTATCGTCAAGACCTTTCCATTCTGTTGGAGTTGGTTTTGTCCTTTTTTTTATCAGATTGATAATTTTTTCGTCGTCGGGACACATAATTAATTAATCCTCCAGTACCTTTGGGTATCCGTGTTTTTCAAAGAAATTGCGCAGTTTGCCAAGAGCGGTATGCACTCGAAACAATACTGTCCCCTGAGCAATACCCAGATACCGTGCGGATTCTTTAGCTGTCATACCTGATTCAAACCGCAAACTCAGCGCCGCTTTTTCTTTAACCGACAACGTATTTAGCGCTCTTTCGAGCAGTTCGTCAATTTCTACTCGTCCCGCCGGTTTTTGCGCAGGGGATATTTCCGCTAAGTTTTTCATTATCCGCGAACCGAGATTTCGTTTTCGGATAAAATCTATCGCCATGTGGTATCCGGTTTTGTAGACAAACCGTTTGGCGTGCTCCAGATTATTGAGTTTGTGAACGTTTTTTATAAATTTAAGATACGTACCCTGCGCGATATCCAGAGCGTCCTGCGCATCTACCATTGACGACAAAAAACCGGTGAATCCGCTATGCCATAATCGTATTGCTGTTTCCACAGCGGTTTCGTCGCCGTCTAATATTTTAGAGAACAAAATTTTATCGTTGTCGGTCATAGCAAAAACTTCTTTAAAATTTACATAAACTATAACGAATAACAAAACCGGTTTATTGGATTTTTTTTATAAAAAGCAATCAAACGCCGGTAAATTCTTAGACGCCGAAACGTTAAAAAATTTCAACCGGAATAAGTTTTGCCTTATTTTTTATTTACTGGTTTGATGCGGTTTATTATTTTGAGAACACTTAAATATTTTATTATTGTGCCTGATCGGGGTTTGAGGCAAACATTGCTTTATTGTCGTCTTCGGTTTTATCTGTATATCCTGAATCCTGGCGCTGATGATTGACTTTGTTTTTTTTGGAATAAATCTCAAATACCTCGTCTGCCGATAACCCTGCTGTCTGCGCAAGGGATATCAGAAAATGGAACATATCTATAATTTCCACGCGGGCGTTCTGGATATCGAATGTCTGGTATTTTGCCCACCATTTCCACGGTACGCTGTCTATTAGTTCGGCAAGTTCCTGCCCGAGCGCGCGCGAATAGTTCAGGATCCATTTTATCCGGTCTTGTTCATTCATATTGTCTGTGTCTACGCCGATTCGTTTGTTGAGATTTTTCTGCAAATCGAACATCATGTTTAAATTATCCATATAAGCCGGCCTTTCATTTTTTTGTTGCACGGAAAATTCTATAATCTTTACCTATAAAAATTTGATTTTAACACAATCTATTGTGTTTATTAAAGTAAAACCGGAAAAATTTTTATTTCGTTTATTTATCCTGTAACTCGTACAAAAAGCGAGATTTTCTGTTTTGAGACTGCCCAGTAAACCTGTTTATAAAAACCTTTCATTTGATTTATTATTTCATATTAATGAACATAAATGTATAAACAATATCTAAAAAATTAATATGGGGAAGGCTGATTCTTGGTTGTTTTTGGATTATACGAAAATACTATTTGTTTTATAATTAGTAATTGTTGAAAAGCCTTAAATTTCTATGTAATCATGAGGAGTTTTGCGAAAGCAAAACGACGTGGTGATCTCAAAATCATCAGAGCTGAGATTGCCACAGCTCATTAGGAGCTTCGCAATGACAATAAAAAAGACTTTTTCAGCAGTCTCAATTTGTAATAGAAAAACTAAAACGGTTCTCTTCTTTTGAAAAAAATGAGCAATACTTTTGCAAAATGCTACGTTTGCGGTTTATTATAATGAAACGCGAATTAACATTAAAAAAAAGGGGGTTGCTATGATTGACAAAATAGTTGAAATTCTGGGTTCGGAAGCAAATTACCTGCTCGGCCACACATGCGCTACCATACTGAAAGAGAACCTTCATTTGCCGGGACCGGATTTCGTAGACCGGATATTTATCCAGTCTGACAGGCCTAACAAGGTTTTGGGGAACTTGAACTGGATTTTCAATCACGGCAGGTTAAGCGGAACAGGATATCTTTCGATACTTCCGGTAGATCAGGGTATAGAACACAGCGCAGGCGCTTCTTTCGGGCCGAACCCGATATATTTCGATCCAGAGAACATAGTTACGCTTGCCGTAGACGGCGGTTGCAACGCTGTGGCATCGACTCTCGGCGTGCTTGGCATTGTAGCCCGCAAATACGCGCATAAAATCCCGTTTATTCTGAAACTGAACCATAACGAACTGCTTACGTATCCGAACAAATATGATCAGATAATGTTTGCGGGGATAGATCAGGCGTTCGATATGGGTGCGGCAGGAGTAGGTGCCACGATTTATTTCGGTTCGGATGAATCTACCCGTCAGATTGAGGAAGTATCCCAGGCGTTTGAGTATGCGCACAGTCTGGGTATGTTTACGGTACTATGGTGTTATCTGAGGAATTCGGCGTTTAAGAAAGATAATGTCGATTACCATACCAGCGCCGATTTGACCGGTCAGGCAAACCATCTTGGGGTTACTATTCAGGCGGATATAATAAAGCAGAAACTCCCTACAAATAACGGAGGGTATACGGCGTTAAATTTTGGTAAAACGAGTCCTCGTGTTTATGATAACCTTACATCCGATCACCCTATAGATTTAACCAGGTATCAGGTAGCCAACTGTTATATGGGGCGTATCGGGCTGATCAATTCCGGCGGAGCGTCGGGGGAGAACGATCTTCAGCAGGCGGTAGCTACGGCAGTTATAAACAAGCGTGCCGGCGGAATGGGATTGATTTCCGGCAGAAAAGCGTTTCAGAAACCTATGGCGCAAGGTATTGAGATTCTTCACGCGATTCAGGACGTATACCTGACTCCTGAGATCGGCATAGCCTGATTCGGGTATATGCGGGTTACGTATAAGAACAGGGGGTTGAAGGTTAGACTTTGACCTCCTGTTTTCATTTTGCAAAAAAGTCTTCCATTGGTTTTTTAAAAATAATATCATCAGGCTAAAACCAGTTCTTCAAACCGAAATTATGAAAGGATACCCGATGGATCGCAAACCGACAATAATCGCCATGGATCTGGAAGGAGTGCTTGTGCCTGAGATATGGATAGCAGTTGCCGTTAAAACCGGAATTGAGAAACTTAAACTTACTACCAGAGACCTGCCGGATTACGATGCGCTGATGAAAGGGAGAATCGCCATATTGAGGGAACACAACCTCAAGCTCAAAGATATTCAGGACGTTATAGATACTTTAGAGCCGCTTGAGGGCGCCAAAGAGTATGCCGACTGGTTGCGTTATTCAAATCAGCTGATACTTTTATCCGATACGTATTACGAGTTTGCGTATCCGCTTATGCGCAAACTCGGGAATCCGACTTTGTTATGCAATACACTCGAAGTTGACGGTGAAAATTTTATTACCGGTTACCGATTGCGCCAGCAGGACGGCAAACGCAGGGCCGTAGAGGCGTTTCGGCAGATAGGGTTCAGGGTAATAGCCGCCGGTGATTCGTATAATGACATATCTATGCTCAAAGAGGCGGATATCGGGTTATTGTTTCGTCCGCCGTCAAATGTTGCGTCTGAGTTTCCTGAATTTGAGGTGTTCAGGGAGTACGGTGAGCTCAGAACTCGGCTGGAGGCGTTGTTATAATATCATAATGAGCCGCAATGCAAAGCATTGCGAAAAAGTTTTTGGTTCTTTTTTCAAAAAGAACGAAATCTTTATTATCTTATTCGATTCTGGCAAATATAACCGCCTGAATCATATTGAATTTTTTCATGCATTCGGGGCATGTGGCGTAGTAGGTATAGAACTCGTTAACCGGATAATTATGTGAAGTTAAGTATTGTTTCATGTCTTCGTGCCACAGCTTGGCTTCTTTATAGGATTGGCCTTGATAGTACCTGCTTATGAATTTGCCGGAGATATATTCTCTGGGCATGTTCATTTCGTAATCGGTGATTTCAATATAGAAATAGCCGCCGAAAAATCCCTGATTGCCGATGAGGAAGAGCCCGTCTTTTTTCAAGAACCCTTTTCTGTCCAGCCGGCGGAACGATTGTTCGATGTTATTGTGCATGTTCAACGGGAAATAGAACAGCGAATAGAACCTTCGTTTATAGAACATTTTTTCGTTCCATATATGTGTTACATTATCCCATTGGGCCTTGTTTAAAAAATCACAGCATTTTTTATCGGTTTGAGCGGATATTTTGCTTTCAAAAGTTAATACCGCTCCAAGCAGAATCATGAAAATAGAAGCGTATTTGAGCATAATTGAAGTCCTCCTATATTTCTATTATCTTCATAAGAATAACATTATTAAGGAATCTCCGAAAAAGTAAAATTTGTCATTGCGTGAAGCATAGCGACAAAGCAATCTCAAGGTTAATCGAGCATAGATTGACGCGCAAACTTGGTTTGCTCGCAATGACACAATCGCTAAAGGATAATTTTTTAGAACTTTTAATAAAAATCTATTTTTTCTTTTGCAATTTGCTTGAACTGATCATTTAACTTTTCTTTAAATTCTTTTCCAACGTCATCAAATGTTTTTAGTAATTCAGGAAACGTATTTTCGCCGCCTATAAAATTCCAATACTCTTTACCCACTAAAAAATCTTTTTGCGGTTCCATCATATTTACTTGTGTAAAACGGCTATATGGTTCTGGGTGGTATGGATTATATGGAAAAGCGAGAAAAACATATATTTTTTCCGTCTTCTTGCAACCCATTCTAATAGTTTGGTTTTACTTTTTTCAAATACATCAATATTCGGTTTTACCGTTTTTATTTCAAAATAATATTCCTCATTATTGCGTTTCATAAAAAAATCAGCTATGTTTCCTGATCTCTGAAATTCTCCGTCATTTCGAGAAGCTTGTAAAACTTCATTTATCTCACTTTTTATGTTTGGTTGTCTTTGATTGTTTCTAAGCTCTCTTATTATTTTGTTTATAACTGATTTTTGGTCATTAGAAATTACTCTGCCAACTCCATAGTTACGGAAACATTCTTGCGAGTTTGGAGAAGCGATTATTTTAGAAACATCTTCATAAATAGACATTCCAAGCGAAGTTGCTAACGAATGAATAAATGAATACGCCGCAATTTTTTCACTATCTTGAATTAATCTTGCGAGAAAAGGCATAGATGTTGTTTCTCTATTATATGAGTGTATTTTTGCTGTTATTTTTCGAGATAACAAATCTTTTATTTTTTGTATTTGATCATTAGATAGAGCCATGCTTTATTTTTCTTTCATCTGAAAAATATATTCGCAATACGGATTTTTGTCTCTTTCGGAGCGGTTCAGCACCGGCCGTTTATGTTTTGCTATAATTTTTAATCCGGCTTTTTCAGCGATTATCGGATAAATATTAAATGTATCATTTGCCACCAGAAAGATTTCGTAACCGGTTACTAAATATTTTTTGCAGTTGATTAATGTATCGGATATATCGTTTATGTATTTTTCTCGTGCGGCTTGGCTTTTGCCTTTTGACAGTTGTCCTATTTCAAGAGAATCTCTTCTCTCAAATTCAAATAATTCATAAGAATAACTATGTTGTTCATGATAATCAATTTGACCAACATAAGGAGGTGAAGAAAAGATACCTTTTATTTTTTGACGCGCTAATAATTCATAGAATTGAGTATTTTGTTTTTTAACTTCTTCAAATATGTTTATTTCCCTGGAATCGCCGGTAATTATCGAATAAAAAGAATCCGTCCTGATTTTCTGAAATTCCGCAATCCACTTAAATGTGTCATCGGCATATTGTTTTAAGAATTTTTTTATTGAATATAAAGGTTTGCATATTTTTCTATGTTTATAACAGTAATAAGGAGTTAATTGGGGTTCTTTTAGAGTGCCGAGATCATAATGCGTTGTCGCTCTGCATGAACGGAGAGTTCTGCTTAAGATAATTGTAAAAAGTTTTTTTATTTTTTCATTTTTTTCTTTTTCAATCAGTTTTTTTACAAATTCGATTTCGTTTCTGATATTTGAAATATACCATGTGTCCAAAAATGAATTCTGAGAGTTGTTTGCAAGTTTAATATTATATTTAGAAATTAGGTTTTCATAAATATTTAGAAATATTTTTTCTTTTTCCGACGAATAAATTTTTTCATCGGTTTTACCGCTTATTATATCCCTTTTAAATTGGTAAGCCGGGAAATACAGTTTATTGTATTCGGAAAGAGCCGATGAAAGTTCATCATCAAATTTTTCAATATTACTGTCTGTTTCAAACTGGCTCAGCAGACAATTAATTCTAAACATAACATTATGAAAATCAACCAGATCGGTGTTATTGTATTTTTGAATTTTTGATTCCGCAATAATTGAATTAAAAAAAGAAATATCAATCCCGATTCCGTGTATACCGAGTTCATTAGCCTGGACAACGGCAGTGCCGGAACCTGAAAAGGGATCGAGGATAACGTCTCCTTTATTAAAATAAATATCTTTTTTAAACTCGTTAATATGGTTATCAATAAAATATTCGACCAGTTGCGGTATGTATTTCCCTTTGTAAGGGTGAAGTCTGTGAACATGTTTTGTAGTATCTTTTTCGCGAAGGTTATCAAACGATAGATTCCAGTTAAGGTCGTCCCCAAGTTTTTCTTTCCAGCTTATCTGCTTTTGATTCAGACTCTTATAATAATCTTCCAACTCCTCAAGAGAAATCAGCGTCGTATTTATACCCGAATATTTTTTTAATTTTCCGTATTGAATCAAATAAGATATATTCGATACGGAAACTTTTTTGCCTAAATGCCGCGATGCCCAATCTGATGCTTCTTGGAGAGTAAGTAATGTATGGTTTTCGGTTGTTTTCATAGTACCTTTTTATGGTAGTTTATTCTGCCAAGTAATATGACATTAATCTAACAAATAAATCATTGATAAAAAACTTATTTTTAAAATTTTTTTCAGCTTCTCATTTATTGCGCAAATCAAGTATAATAGCGCGCTGAAGGTTTCTCATAGCCGCAATGCAAAGTATTGCGAAAAAGTATATGCTTCTTTTTTCAAAAAGAAGAGAATCTTTTTAGTTTTTTATCTCAAAATCTCATAGGATCTTATATGCCGGACAGTTATGACATAATCGTTGTGGGAGCCGGGCACGCCGGATGCGAAGCCGCGCTTGCCGGCGCGCGGATGGGGTTTTCTACGCTTTTAATCACAATGAACCTCGATACAATCGCGCAGATGTCGTGCAACCCTGCTATAGGCGGTCTTGCCAAAGGGCATCTGGTGAAAGAAATCGATGCGCTCGGCGGAGAGATGGGAAGGGTAACCGATCTCAGTTGTATTCAGTTTCGGATGCTCAATACCAAAAAAGGTCCTGCCGTTTGGGCTCCGCGTGCGCAGACGGACAAAAAAGTTTATCAATTTACCATGAAAAGTATTCTCGAACGGCAGAAAAACCTCTTTATACTTCAGGATACCGTAGAAGACATCATTGTAGAAAACAACATGATAAAAGGTGTTGCCACACGGTACAAACCGTATATCGGAGCGAAAGCGGTTATTGTTGCTACAGGCACATTTTTAAACGGGCTGATACATATCGGGTTTACGAGTTTTGAATCCGGCAGGTTCGGTGAATTCGCATCAAAAGGGCTTAGCGACAGCCTCAAAAAAGCGGGGTTGAAACTGGCAAGGCTCAAAACCGGTACGCCGCCTCGTATTCTGCGTTCATCAATAGATTTTTCAAAAGTTACAGAACAGCTGGGCGATGAGGTTTATGTGCCGTTTTCAAGAAAAATCAAACAGCCTGTTCTTGACCAAATAAGCTGTTACGTAACGTACAGTTCGCCGGCTACGAAAAAGATAATTATGGGCAATCTCGATAAATCGCCTCTGTATTCGGGCAAAATAAAAGGTATAGGCCCGCGGTATTGCCCATCAATTGAGGATAAAATAGTGAAATTTCCCGATAAGGATAAACACCAGATATTCCTTGAGCCGGAAGGGCTTGATACTCAGGAAATATATTTAAACGGGGCTTCGTCGTCTCTACCTCAGGATGTGCAGGAGAAGATAGTGCGGTCCATAGACGGGCTTGAGGATGCCGTTATCATGCGTTACGCTTACGGAATCGAGTACGATTTCGTAACTACCGACCAGATACTGCCTACGTTAGAGACCCGGTCTGTGGCCGGATTATATCTTGCCGGCCAGATAAACGGCACATCTGGATATGAAGAAGCGGCCGCGCAGGGGCTTGTGGCAGCAATCAATGCCGGGTTCAAACTGCAGGGCAAAGAGCCTCTTATCATCGGCAGAGACGAAGGCTATATTGGAGTGATGATCGACGACCTGATAACGAAAATTCCTCAGGAACCTTACCGCATGTTCACTTCGCGAGCCGAATTCAGGTTGCTTTTGCGCCAGGACAACGCTTACAACCGATTAGCCAAATACGGATATTCGGCGGGGCTTATTGACAACGCTACGTATTCTGAAGTTTGTGCACACATAAATAAAATAAACGATGAAATTACAAGACTCAACAGCGTGTATTATCACGATACTGCCGCCGCCAGACTTCTCAAACGGCAGGACTGGTCCTATGCTAGGCTAATAAAAGACAATATTATTTGCCCGAACGAAGATTTATCCGAACTTGACATTTTCGAAGTGGAGACGGAAATCAAATACGAAGGGTATATTGCCAAACAGAAAGCCCAAGCGGATAAACTGAAAAAATACGAGCAATGGAAAATACCGCAGAATTTCGATTACAATTCCATATCTGGACTGCGCAAAGAAGCCAGAGAGAAACTTATCCGCTGTGCTCCTTCGACCGTCGGGCAGGCGCTTAGAATTCCGGGTGTGAACCCTGTGGATATCCAGCTGGTAATGATTTTTATCGAGAGAGAACTCCGTTCTCAAAAACAGCCTTCGGGAAAAAGTGAGCAGGATAATTCAATATAATTACATATATGTCCCAAAGATGTAAAATAATAAAATAATTTTCCAAAATACTTGATTCCGTTTATAAAAAGAGCTAATATTTTTCTAATTAAACAGGGGGATGAATAATAGCATGGGAAAAGTTGTCAGCATATCGAATCAGAAAGGCGGGGTAGGCAAAACGACAACCGCGGTAAACCTTTGTGCCGGGCTTGCGGAACACGGAATCAAGGTTCTTTTGATTGATGCTGATGCCCAAGGCAATTCTACCAGCGGGCTGGGGATAGACTTGAAAAAAGTTCAGGTTGGTTTATACGAGGCTCTTGTTGACGATTTCCAGCTTACAGATATAGTTATAGAAACCGGTTACAGCAATTTTCATATCATACCTTCCACAAAAGATTTAAGCGGAATAGACGTTGAACTGTACGGTCTTGAGCGAAGAGAAAAAAGGCTTCGCGAAGGGCTTCTTCTTTTAAAGTCGGAATACGATTATATATTCATTGATTGCCCGCCGTCGCTGACTTTGGTTACGGTCAATGCGTTGACTGCCGCGGATTCCGTATTGATACCGATTCAGACGGAATATTATTCTTTAGAAGGGCTCAGCCAGCTTTTAGGAGCTCTTAACCTGATTCGGCTTGGGCTGAATCCCGATTTGACAATCGAGGGTATACTTTTAACCATGTGCGACAGAAGAACCAAACTTTCGCTTCAGGTAGTTGATGAAGTAAAATCGTTTTTCCGCGAACGCGAATATATCTTTTCAACCATAATCCCCAGAAACGTTAAATTGAGCGAGGCGCCGAGTTACGGGAAACCGGCGCTATATTATGATCCTTCTTCTCCCGGAGCGCAGGCATACAGGGAACTCGCGCGCGAGTTTTTAAGAAAAAACGAGCTGGTTGCGGTCTGCTGAATAACGGGTTTTGCAAAATAGGGAGTTTTTGATTATGGAAGAATCGCAAAAAAAGTCTCCTTTGGGGCGCGGGCTAAGTTCTCTCATACCCGTAACCGAACTTGATAGAGAATACGTGCGCCGGATAAAAATTGACGAGATCGTATCCGGCAGGTACCAGCCGCGAAACACATTTATCGAGGATAAATTAAAGGAACTTGAGGATTCTATCCGAGAACATGGCGTAATCCAGCCCATAATAGTGCGCAAAAAACCTGACGGTTATGAGATCATAGCCGGCGAACGAAGGTATCTTGCGGCAAAACGGGCTGGTCTTGAGGAGATTCCCGCGATTGTCAAAAACGTAACCGACCAGAAATCGCTTGAGCTGGCGCTGATTGAGAATATCCAGCGAGACGACCTGAATCCCATTGAGGAAGCGAAAGGTTATATGACTTTATGCAGTGAGTTCCAGCTTTCCCATGACGCTGTGGCAAAAAGCGTAGGGCGCAGTAGAACATCGGTTACCAATTCAATGCGCCTTTTGAAACTGCCCTGCGAGATACAGGATGCGCTCATAGACGGTTCTTTTTCTGTCGGGCACGCCAAAGTTATACTCGGAGTGTCTTCCCCCCAAGACCAGATTCGGATATTTGAGAAAGTCAGGAAAAAAAGTTTGACTGTTCGGCAGACGGAAAAACTCGTGCAGGCATTAAATGAGCCTCAAGAAACTAAACAGCTTCATTTTGAGCCGGATGTGGAAGATAACTGGCGCAGGCGCGCGCTGAATTTGAAAAACGAGCTTGATGCATCCATAGAAATCAGTTTAACATCCATGGAAAAAGGCAAAATCATAATTCATTTCGAATCGCAAGAGGAGTTTAACCGGATTGCGCAAAGAATCACACACGGCAACGCCTGAAAAAAATTCCGGTTTGAAAGAAAAGCCGGAGTCCGATTCGGAATCTAAAGAACTTATGCGCATAGTTTTTTTTGCCGGTAATCTCGGTTTTACTATGGTGTTATGTATAGTCGCGGGATTTTTCGCGGGTTTATGGCTTGATAAATTTTTCACAACGGATTATATTTTTCTCGTAATATTTTTAATAGCCGGAATCGGAGCGGGTTTTTACCAATGTTACCGTTTAATAAAAAAGGATTTGAAACTGTAAAAAATTTATTCGCTATTGATCCGGCGATTGTGCCGGTTATTTTGTCACTGTTGCGTAAAACTTTTATTGTATGCCTTTTGATAAGCTGTATTTTTTGGGTTTCAGGGTTTGGCGTGTATATTCCGGGATTGATTTTTGGGGCAGTAACCGGCTGGATAAACTTTTTCTTTATGGGAAAAGGCGTAACCGCCATGGCTAAATCCGCCGTTCTGGCAAAAAAAAATTCTGCCGGACAAAAAAGATTGATTTTCGGTTATTTTATAAGATATCTTATATTAGTAACGGCTTTTATCGTTGCGGCCTCTTTAAAAATCTTTTATCTTGGTCCATTTATTCTCGGATTGTTCCTTATCCAGATCATACTTTATATAGAATATGTGGTTATGGGATATGCCAATGAAAACAAATAAAAAACTGAAAATTTTTCTTATCGTACTGGCGGTTTTGGCAGTTGAGTTTACCTTAACGTATTTTGCCCGCATTGATTTATCCGAAGGAATAGCCGAACCGCGCATAAAAATTCATAATCTTTTCGGGTACAAGATACCTTTTAATGGAATAAATGTAGTAACCGTTTTGAACACATGGCTAATCATGGCGTTTCTTGTTATCTCAAGTATTCTCATGACTCGCAGGCTTACCCCGAAACCCGGCAGGCTCCAGATGGTCGGCGAACTTTTTGTGAGTATGTTCGACAATTTATGCAGAGATGTTCTCGGAGACAAACTCGGCAGAAAATATATGCCTTTTGTGGCCACGTTGTTTATTTTTATTTTATGTTCAAACTGGATTGGTGTAATACCTAATTTCTGGCATATTGTCGGCGGTGTATTCCCCAAATGGATGGTTATAGAAGAACCCACAAGGGATTTGAATACTACGCTCGGGTTTGGACTGATGTGTTTCTTTGTAGCTCATATAAGCGGGATTATAATAAGGGGCCCGTGGAAATACGCAAAAGAGTATTTCGAGCCGTCGTTTCAGATAGGCAAAATCACTGTACCGAATATACCTATGGGATTTTTGAACATAATCGGTGAATTCGGTAAAACCATATCGCACTCGTTCAGGTTGTTCGGCAACATATTCGGCGGTGCGATAATATTTATAGTGCTTTCGGGGTTGAGCGTAACGTTTTTTAAAATGCTGACCGGTTTGCCTATCGGCCTGCCGATAGGGCCTCCGGTATTTTTAAACGCGTTTTTCGGGTTTTTCGGGGGTACGATTCAGGCGTTTGTGTTTGCGATGCTGGCTTTAGTGTACATTTCATTAATGGTAAGCGAATAAGGATATATTTTTATGCCTTCTGCGGATTTAGCAAGACTTGGAGCGTTTTTGGGCGCGGGTTTGTCGATGGGGTTGGGCGCTATCGGCGCGGCTTACGGGTTGGGATTAGCCGCGGGCGAAGGCGCTAAAGGCATGGCCCGCCAGCCGCATGTGTCGGGTAACATATTAAAGACAATGCTTATCGGCCAAGCCGTAACGGAATCGCCGGCTTTGTTTTCGTTGATTGTCTCTATTATGTTGCTGTTCACTCCTTTGAAAGGTGAAGGGTGGCTGAGTTTTTTTGCCGCGGTGAGTGCGGGGATATGTATGGGTAGCGGCGCTTTAGGGCCGGGTATAGGCGCGGGTCTGGCGAACGCGGGCGCTTGCGAAGGCGTGTCGATTAATCCTGACAAAGAATCGGTAATTATGCGTATGATGCTTGTCGGGCAGGCGGTGTCGCAGTCCACAAGTATTTACGCGCTGGTAATAGCTCTTTTGTTGATAATGGTTTAAAAAAGGAGACAAAAATATGGTTGATTTTTCAGGGGCTGATTTGATCAGGGCCGCCGCAATGGTTGGCGCTGGAATTTGTATGGGGTTTGGAGCCATAGGGCCCGGTGTGGGCGAAGGTTATGCCGCCGGACAGGCCTGTTCGGGCGTATCCCGTGAACCGCAGAACGCGAACTTGATTTTAAGAACCATGCTTATCGGGCAGGCGGTTTCCGAATCGACGGGTATTTATTCGCTTGTTATCGCACTGCTGATGATTTTTGTGGTTAAATAATAATTCCGAGGGTATCTCGAAAGGGGTGAGTTTTTTTGGTAGAGGTCAGTTTTACTATAATTATTCAGGTAATCAATTTCGGTATTCTGTTATGGTTGCTAAAGAAGTTTTTGTTCTCAAAAATCCTTGATTATCTTGACCGCAGGTCTCAGGGGATTGAAATGGATATGGCGGAAGCGAGCAGGCTTCAGCAGGAAGCTCAAGAACTTAAAGCCCAGCAGGAATCGGAGTATCTCAATGCCAAAAAAGAAGCCGCGGAGATTGTCAGGCTTGCTCATAAACGGGCTGAAACCGAGGCTGATAAAATTATCTTAAATGCGGAGAAAGAGCATAACTCCATAATTTTAAACGGTAAGAAAGCTCTTGAAATAGAACTTGATAAAGCCAAATCCGAATTGCAAAACAGTTTAGTTGACGTGGCGGTGGATATTGCCCAGAAAATTCTGGAACGTGAAATTAAACCGCAGGACCAGCAGAAAATTATTAATGACGCTTTGAAAAAGATTGAAAAATGGAATTGACGGAATTAAAAATATCACGTACTTACGCATCTTCTTTTGTTAAAGCGGCAAAAGAAAAAAAATGCGTAAAAAAGTTTATGGACCAGCTTGGAGACGTTTCGGGTATCCTGAAAAAGAATTCCGGTTTACTCGCTTTTTTGAGAAATCCGCTGGTCAAAGCCGAAAAACGGTTGGAAGTGGTGGAATCTATCCTCATAAAGTTAGATATAGAGAACGAGGTTATCAATTTTATAAATACGCTGATTGAAAACGGCAGAATCAATCTTCTGGAAAAAATACTTTTTTTTGTTGTCAGGTTATCGCAACGGGAACTGGGCATTTTTAAGGGTACGGTATTCAGCGCTCAGGATCTTGATATATCCGTAAAAAAACAGCTTAAATCAGTTCTTGAAAATAAATTTAAAATGAATATCGAATTGGTTTTTGAGCTCAAACCAGAAATTTTGGGCGGAATGGTTATTCATCTGGATAATCATATAATCGATTATTCCTTAAAGGGAGCGCTCCAACAATTAAAAGAATCGTTAAAACAGGAAGGATGAATGATATATGCAAATAAGAGCGGATGAGATAAGTTCTCTCATTAAAGATAAAATTTCCCAATTCCACAAAGAAATGAAGCTTGATGATGTGGGAACGGTTCTTCAGGTAGGAGATGGAGTAGCCACTATTTACGGGCTTGACAGAGCTATGGCCGGCGAACTGATAGATATGGGTATGGGGATCAAAGGTATGGCGATGAACCTTGAGGAATCCGTTGTGGGTGTGGCGATACTTGGCGATGATACGATGATCAAGGAAGGCGCTATGGTTAAACTTACCGGCCGTATAGTTGAGGTGCCTGTGGGCGAACAGCTTTGCGGGCGGGTAGTGAACGCTATCGGCGAACCCCTTGACGGAAAAGGAGTAATTAAAACGCAGAAGTTTCGCCCTATAGAACGGATTGCTCCGGGTGTTGTGGAGCGCCAGCCCGTGAAAGAACCTATCCAGACCGGCCTTAAGGCTATTGACGCGATGGTTCCCATCGGCAGAGGGCAGAGGGAACTTATCATCGGCGACCGCCAGACCGGCAAAACCGCTATTGCTCTTGATACCATAATTAACCAGAAAGGCAAAGATGTGTACTGCATTTATGTCGCTGTCGGGCAGAAAAAATCGACGGTAGCGCAGGTTATAAAAACGCTTGAGGATTACGGCGCTATGGAATACACAACCGTTGTCGCCGCGACTGCCAGCGATCCGGCTCCGCTTCAGTATATTGCTCCGTATGCGGGGTGTGCTATCGGCGAGGAATTCCGCGATAACGGCAAACACGCGCTGATTATATACGATGATTTATCTAAACACGCTGTGGCGTACCGTCAGCTGTCGCTGATTCTGCGCCGTCCTCCGGGCCGTGAGGCGTATCCGGGCGACATATTTTATCTGCATTCGAGACTGCTTGAACGCGCGGCTAAATACGATGACGCTCATGGCGGAGGATCGCTTACCGCGCTGCCGATAATAGAAACTCAGGCGGGAGACGTATCCGCTTATATTCCTACGAACGTAATTTCCATTACCGACGGCCAGATTTATCTGGAGAGCAACCTTTTTTATTCCGGTGTGCGGCCTGCGATAAATGTGGGGTTATCGGTATCGCGTGTGGGAGGCAATGCCCAGATAAAAGCGATGAAACAGGTTGCCGGATCACTTCGCATTGACCTTGCCCAGTACAGGGAGATGGCCGCGTTTGCGCAGTTCGGTACTGAATTGGACAAAGTAACTCAGGCCCAGCTAAAAAAAGGTGAACGGCTGGTGGAAATACTTAAACAGGATCAGTATGCGCCGATGAGCGTGGAAAAACAAATCGCGGTAATTTTTGTCGGAGTGAATAACTATCTCGATGATGTTCCCGTAACGCAGTGCAGGCGGTTTGAGTCGGAATTTCTTGATTTTATGGACAAGAACCACAAGGAATTGCTTGGCAAAATCGTTTCCGAACTTAAAATTACCGATGAAATCGAGAAAGAGTTGCGTTCAGCCGTAGAAGAATTCAAAAAAATATTTATTTTGAGTTGATATATGGAAAATATCAAAGACGTAAAAGACAGAATAAAAACCGTGCGCGAAATTCGCAAGATTACCCGTGCGATGAAAATGGTAGCTACGGCAAAATACAAAAAAGCCCATCTGCGGTTGATTGAAAACCTCAATTACGTTAAAAGTATCGAGAACCTTTTATGGAGAATACAATGGGAAGTTGTTTTGCGCTACAACAGCTATTTTGTATCTCATTGTTCAGACGACAGGTCGTTGCTGATTGTAGTTACCTCCGACAAAGGGTTATGCGGCGGTTTCAATGCTAATCTAATCAGAATGGCGCTTAAACATATAAGGAAATCCGACCTGTTTATTATCGGTAAAAAAGGGAAATCGTTTTTTCATAGAATTGAAGACGCCAATATTGCTGGTGAAGTAACCGATATTTTCGGGAAACTCAACTATAAAATTTGCGCGAGTTTAGCGAGAAAAATCGCCGGATTTTTTATTGGCGGCACATACGCTAAAATAAATATATTGTACACTCATTTTGAGTCTATGGGCAAACAGTCGCTTAAAATCGAGCAGTTGTTTCCGCTTACCGGTTATTTCACTGAAAAACCCGAAGGGTTGCCGGCCGGAAAACTTGTGTACGAACCGTCGCCGGAAGCAGTATTCGATAATCTTGTGAAACATTATTTTGAAGTCCAATTGTTAAGAATACTTCTGGAATCGGAATTATCCGAACAGATAACTCGCATGAACGCTATGGATGCCGCCACTAAAAATGCGTCGGAACTCATAGATAACCTGATACTTGCTTATAACCGTGCGCGCCAGGCGATAATAACAAGAGAGATTATAGAGATTGTCAGTGGAGCAGAAGCTCTGAATAAATAAAAAAAATAAACTGCTAAAAGGGCGCTGAATTATGAATAAAGGTAAAGTGGTTGAAATCATAGGGCCTGTGGTTGATATCAAGTTTTCAGAAGGCAACCTTCCGTCAATCTATAATGCCATAGAAATTAAACGCGCGGACGGCGGTAAAATCATTTGCGAGGTTGCTTTGCATCTTGGCGACAATAAAGTGCGGTGTATATCCATGTCGCCTACCGACGGGCTTGTCCGAGGGATTGAGGCTTCGGATCTCGGTAAACCGATTTCAATTCCCGTAGGCGAGGCGACTTTAGGCAGGGTTATGAACGTTATCGGCGAACCTGTGGATAATCAGGGTCCCATAAAGGCCGACCATTTTTCGCCGATTCATCGGCATGCGCCTTTACTTCAGGAACAAAGCGCGGAAGTTGAAATGTTTGAAACGGGCATTAAAGTTGTCGACCTGCTTGCTCCTTACAGCAAAGGCGGCAAAACCGGTCTTTTCGGCGGAGCCGGTGTAGGTAAAACCGTTTTGATTATGGAACTTATAAGAAATATAGCTACCGAGCACGGTGGTATATCCGTTTTTTCCGGTGTGGGCGAACGTACCCGTGAGGGCAACGATTTGTGGCTGGAGATGAAAGAATCTGGAGTTATCGATAAAACTGCTCTTATATACGGCCAGATGACCGAACCGCCGGGCGCCAGGTTGCGGGTTGGCCTGACAGGCCTTACCGCCGCGGAATATTTCCGCGATGAGCAGGGGCAGGATGTTCTTCTGTTTATCGACAATATATTCAGGTTTGTCCAGGCCGGTTCGGAAGTATCCGCTCTTTTAGGAAGAATGCCTTCTGCAGTAGGATACCAGCCGACGCTGGCGACTGAAATGGGTGTTTTACAGGAAAGAATTACTTCCACCAAACGCGGATCGATCACGTCGGTTCAGGCGATTTATGTTCCTGCCGATGATTTAACCGATCCTGCGCCGGCAACTACTTTCGGGCATCTGGACGCCACAACGGTATTATCGCGCAGAATTGTGGAACTCGGTATTTATCCGGCGGTTGACCCGTTGGATTCCACTTCGCGGATACTCGACCCGCGCATACTCGGCGAACGTCATTACAAAGTTGCGCGTGAAGTCCAGAGAATCTTGCAGAAATACAAAGATCTTCAGGATATAATCGCTATCTTAGGTATGGACGAACTTAGCGAAGAAGATAAACTTGTGGTATCGCGCGCAAGGAAAATACAGCGGTTTTTGTCGCAACCGTTTTTTGTAGCGGAACAGTTTATGGGTATTGCGGGCAAATATGTTCCCCTTGAAGACAACATAAGCGGTTTTGAGCTTTTAGTCGGCGGCGAATGCGATGATCTGCCCGAACAGGCGTTCTATATGGTCGGCGATATTGACGAGGTATACGAAAAAGCGAAAAAAATCGGATCCGGCAAATAAAGGCGGTATGAACTATGTCTGATCTTAAACTGGAAATAATCACGCCCGAAAAAATTGTGGCTTCTTTTATGTGCACAAAACTGATTGCCGAAGGAACGGAGGGGCAACTAATAATATATCCCGGTCATACCCGGTTTATTACCGGTTTGCGTATCGGCGAATTGATTGTTCAGGCCGCTAAAGGTTCCTCCGACAAAATTAAGCATAGAGAAACAAAAATGAATTATTTTGTCGCCGGCGGTTATCTTTATGCTCAGGATAATGTTGTGAAAATATTTACTCCGTCATCGGAAAAAACCGCCGATATCGATATAGATCGCGCGAAAGTGGCAAAGGAAAAAGCCGAACGGCTTCTTAAAGAAAAAAGCGAAACAACCGATTTAATGCGCGCGGATTTTGCTCTTGAAAGGGCACTAAAACGATTAATTCTCGCCGGCAAACAAACGGAGAAATAAACATCTATGACCATAAAAGATTCCGTCTCCTCGGCAGTTAAAGATCAAACCAGCCGCAGGAAACTCGCAAAACAATATGAGCGTACTAATAACATACTTTTTTTAACAGATATAGTATTTACGGTATTTGTGCTGGTAGTTTTTATATTTACCGGCGGTTCAGGCGGTTACTCAAACCGGCTTGCAGGGTTAATCCGCTCGTGGACAGGCAATTACTGGCTACAGCTTTCAATATATACGGCAATTATAACTACAATTTATTTTTTTCTGCTTACTCCTTTCAAATTTTACGATGGTTATATTCTTGAGCATAAATATCAGTTGTCCAACGAGACTTTATGGGGTTGGGTTAAAGACCGGGCAAAAATTTATGTTTTAAACATGATCAGTATGCTTTTGATGGCTATAGTGGTGTATGTGTGCATAAATTATTCGCCAAATTCGTGGTGGTTATTCGTTGGTTTGGCATACATCTTTTTTTCTATCGTTCTGGGAAATATATTTCCCGTATTGATAATCCCGCTTTTTTATAAATTAAAACCGCTTGAAAACGAAGTGCTTGTAAATAAACTGGTTGCGCTTGCCGCGAAAGCCGGCGCAAAAATTTTAGGCGTATATGAAATTGAGTTATCGGAAAAAACAAAAAAAGCCAACGCGGCATTAGTGGGGCTTGGCAATACGAAACGAATAATATTAGGAGATACGCTTCTTAGAAATTTTTCGCATGAAGAGATCGAAGTTGTGCTTGCTCACGAACTGGGTCATTTTTATTATAAACATATCTGGAAATTTATATTTTTTGGGTCTTTAATAACTTTTGCGGGATTGTATTTAGTGAGCCTGATATTTAATGAGGTTGTGCTCAATCTCGGTTACGGGGGGATAAACGATATTGCGGGGTATGCTGTATTTTTGTTATGCATGCTGATATTTACGACTATTATATCTCCTGTAAACAGTGCTTTTTCAAGATACTGCGAACGGCAGTCCGATCTTTTTGCGCTGGAAAAAACCGGATTGCCGAATGAATTTATCACTGCGATGACCAAATTAGCTGACCAGAATCTTGCCGACGATTCGCCTAATGCGGTTATCGAGTTTCTGCTTCATGATCATCCGAGCATATCCAGGCGCGTTAAGTTTGCCCAGAGGTTTATGGCCGCAAAAAAAGCATCGTAAACCCGGAGAAAGTATGACTGCTCAAATCGGTAAACTTTTTGTTGTCGGAACGCCTTTAGGAAATCTCGAAGATATTACGCTAAGGGCATTACGTGTGCTTAAAGAAGCCGATTTGTGTCTTGTGGAAGATACGCGCCATACGAAAAAACTTTTTTCAAAATTCGATATCTGCACAAAAATGATAAGCCATTACCGGCAAAACGAGGATTCCAGAATCGAGTTTGTGATAGGGCAAATCGAGTCGGGGAAAAAGATTGCGCTTGTAAGCGACGCGGGAATGCCCGGCATATCCGATCCGGGTGAAAAACTCATACGCACATTGATTGAGCGGGATTTGCCGGTAGAGGTGGTTCCCGGCCCTTCTTCGCCGGTAATTGCGGTTATATTATCCGGTATGCGTACGGACAGGTTTTCTTTTTACGGGTTTATACCGCGCAAAGGGAGTAAGAGAAACAAAATATTAAAAAAAATAGCCGGTGATTCAAATCCGTCTATAATATTTGAATCGCCCTTACGTGTCGAGGCGATGCTAAAAGACGCGCAAACCGTTTGCGGAAACATAAAAGTCGCGGTATGCAGGGAACTGACAAAATTGCATGAACAAACGGTACGGGGAAAAATATCTGAGATTTTAGATATGATTTGCAAGAAAAAACTTGTACTTAAAGGCGAGATTGTTATAGTTTTAGATGGAAATAGTTTAGACGAAACGTCCATAGATAGGGAAAAACGATGAATAAACCGGAAAATGAGAAATCCAGGCGGAATCTGTATTTGATGCTTCCTATGTATAATGAGGAGAATGCCATAATCGATCTGCTCGATAACATAAATAAAGTAAGAGAACTGCTCAGCGACCCGTTTTTGCTGGTGATAGTGGATGACGGAAGTAAAGACAATTCCGTCGCTAAAGTAAAAAATTACGCAGTACAGCATCCGGATTTTAAAATTAAGATTATACCTCATGAACGCAACATGGGTCTTGGGCAGGCAATGCGGACGGGAATATATTATCTCGCAAAAACTGTCGCAGATAATGATATTGTTTTTACAATGGATGCCGATAATACCCATAATCCCGAATATATATTTGATTTAATAGACAAAATAGACGATGGCAACGAGGTTGTAGTCGCTTCAAGATACTGTGGAGGCGGCGATGAAAAGGGACTTAAACTTCACCGGAAAATACTCAGCCGCGGAGCGAGCGGATTGCTTGCGTTTGTTTTTGACTGTAAAGGAATAAGGGATTATACCTGCGGTTACAGGGCATACAAAGGAACGCTTTTAAAACAGGCGTACGGTCTTTACGGTGAAAAACTGATTTGCGAAAACGGGTTTACATGTATGGCGGAACTTCTGATAAAAGTTCATCCGCTTGCCCGTAGCGCCGGCGAGATCCCGATGGTGCTCAGGTACGATTTGAAAGCAGGCGCGTCGAAGATGAAGATAGTAAAGACGGTATTCAGGTATTTTCATCTTGTAAGGTCATTGAAAAAAGCTGTTTAAAATTACGTTAATATTATATCATGTTAATAAAAATCAACCGTAATCGTAACTGAAAATAAATCGAATATTTTGCCCGATGGATACGTCAATTATCTGTGGTGGAGCGAACATAGTTGTGAACGATGCCGAATATACTGAATATTCAGATGAAACACTTATAGAAAAAGCAAAAAAATCAGATTTGGACGCGTTCAGAGTGATTGTCCAGCGGTATGAGAGCAGGGTTAAATCGGTTGCATACGGTATTGTTCATAACGAAGATGACGCGAAAGATATTTGTCAAGATGTCTTTATAAAAGTGTACAGGTCTTTGGACAATTTTCAGGGGAACTCGAGGTTTTATACATGGCTTTACCGGATTACGGTGAATATGGCGATTGATTACAACAGGAAAATACGGCGTAAACAGGCTATGGAATACATCGACGAAATAAATGTAAAAACCGAAATACCTATGCCGGAAACCAAACAGGTGAGGCCTGATAAATATATATACGACAAAGAGATATACGCAAAACTCAACGAGGCGGTGGAACTGTTGTCGGAAGAACAGAAAAAGGCATTTGTACTTCGTGAAATGGAAGATTTGTCGTATCAGGAAATAGCGGATATTATGAAATGTTCTGTCGGAACTGTAATGTCGAGGTTGTATTATGCGCGGGACAAAATAAGGATTTATCTTAAGCCTTATTTATGAGTCCAACATAATAGTTAAGGGAGATGCCGGAATGGCAAAAAACTGTAAATATTATCTTGAAAAACTCAGCGCGTATCTGGATAATGAGCTGAATTCAGCTCAGAGAGAAGGAGTTGAGGTTCATCTGAATTGTTGTGCGGACTGCAGGCAATACTTAAATGACCTTGAGCGCATACACGGGTATACGCAGGATATTTACAGCAGTGTAAGAAAGAATGCTCACCAGGATTCGGTATGGAACAGTATAGCGGCGCAATTGGCAGAAAACGGATCCGGTACGGTGAAAAATCCGATCTTATGGGGAAGAAAAAGGTTTGCGGTCTGGATTTCGTCCGCTGTGGCGGCGTGTTTGATTCTGTTGTCTGGATTTTTTGCTTATTACGCATTTTTAAAACTGAACCGTAATCAATGTATCGTAACGTGGGTGGAGTCAAAAAAAGCGCCTGTTATGGTTTACAAGGACAAATCAACTAACACAACTATAATCTGGATGTTTTCCGATGAGAACTCCGTTAGCAACACTTGATTGTATGGAGACAATCTGAATGTTAAAAAAAATCTCGGTACTTTTTGTATTTTTGTTTTTAAGCGCAGGTATGGCCGTCTATTCTCAGTCCGATTATTCGCATGAAGTGAATATAAAAATTACCGTAATTAAAGCGTCCAATGAGCGGGGAGGCATTGATCCGCAGTTATCGCATTTGAGTTCTCAGTTAGTGAGGCTGAATTATTCTTCATACCAGTTTCTTATGCAGGATGCGAAAACCGGCGTGCCGAAAGACGAATTGTTTTTTACGCTTCCCGACGGAGATGTGTTGAGAGTGGTGCTTTTGACCGTTGACGAACCGTATATCAAGTTATACGTAGCTATGAAAAAGGCTGGGCTCAACACAAATTTCAAAATTGCCAATCACGGAACCGTCATTGTCGGCGGAAACAGGTTTAAAGGCGGATCGCTGGTAATTGCGATCACTGCCACATATTGATTAGTCGCCGGTTATCAATTGTTTAAAATATTTATCCACAAGATCTCTGTATTCAGGCGGAACGTACGATTTATCGGTTTGACGGGTTATCTTATCTGATTTTTGTCTGAAAAGGTTTTTGTCCAATTCTTCGGGAGATACGGGAATTTGGTTGAGTATGCCTGATTTCGATTCTCTCTGTTCGCTTTTTTCACGTGTGCGCATAGATTTTTCCGATTCAAGGAGCCGTGTAAGAATTTTTTTCTGCCGATTTATCAAATCCGGCGAAATATCATTTTGCTCAATGGATTGGGCGGATTTCTGCATTTGCGCGACAACGTTATTCAAATCGCCCAGTATTCGTTCTGCCGACGAAGAATATTTTTGGTTCAGTTCGCTCAAAGCCTGAGCCAGCATCTTCTGCTGGGCGGCGAGTTGGCTGAGGTATTGCTGTATGCTCATTTGGCTTGAGCCGGGCATAATATTGGGCAACATTGCAGTCTGCTCATTTATAGATGATTGTTTTTGAGCCATTTGTTTTAGCTGGTCGAAAAATTCGTCCATATCTGCGGGCATATTAGCGTTTCCGCTTTCTCCTTTTTGGCCGGACCGGTTCAGCGCTTCCAGCAGAGACACCCATTTTACGGCAAGCAGGCGCATATTGCCCAGTTCATTGCGTATTACCAGCGGTGCGGCAGGGTCGCCTCTTTTGAAAACGTTTTCGTTATGTTTTTCCATAGTTTTTGAGATCTCAAATAAAGGCGAGTAATATCCGGTATTAATTATGGCGCTTTGTTTGGCTAACAGTTTGGCGTTTTCGCCTATGCGGTTGAGTTCCCGTTCGATGTAGTACATTGTTTTTGCGTGAGCGGTATTTTTATCGGTATTCCTTACATTCTGGGTTTCCATTGATTGAAGAAGAGCCAATGTTTCGTCCGATACGCGGATTATTCTGTTGATTATATCGACTAATTTATTTATATCGATACCGGCGGACTTGAAGTTATTCAGCAGATTCTCTACGGCGCCTGCGAAATCCTGCATTGACATGCGCATTCTTGTACCTGATTCCAATGCTTGACGGAGGTTATTTTGCGCTATTTTTTGTTTCATTATATTAAGAATGTCTCTCATCTGGCTTTTATCATAAGTTTGCCCGAGTTCTTCAATCTGTTTTTTCTGGTCTGTAGTGTCGAAATCGAATGATTCAAGCTGTTTTTGAGAGTCTTCCATATACTTCAAAAACCGGTCGATCTCGTTTAAATGTTTATTGATAACGTCATTGGGCTGATCCGGTTTATCTTCCGGTTTGATAGAATTTTCCATAGTTTTATTGAGTTTTTCCTGTTCGGATATTGCCGCGCGGGTAGCTTCGAGGAGTTCGGTTAATCTGTTTTGGATAGAGAGTTTCTTAAAAAGGCTTAAAGCTCTTTTGAGGTTTTCGTTATATTCGTTCATGTCTTTGGCGGATAACTCTAATTTATTTTTTAAATTCTGGAACGATTCCGATTCGTCAAGCATACGCTGAATATCTTTAAGCGCTTGTTTCATTTCTTCGGTCATAAGCGAATCCATAATATCTTTCAGCTCGGTATAATTTTTAAGGATGTCTGCGCTGATATTTTGCTCGATGACCTTTTGTTTGAGGTTTTGCGCCATTTGCTGTACGGACTGTTGTATCTGGAGTTGTTCGGATATGGCATCCTGAATAGATTTTTTGTCTGCCCATGACAGTTGGTTGGCATAACTGAGTTTTTCTTCCATTTTTTTTATTCTCGATATCAAAGAATCATGGGCGTTTGTGAGCGACTCCATATTTTGTTGGGGCTGATCGAACACTTCGGTTTTGCGTTTATAAAGTTCGGACATAGAAGGTAATACAAGCCGGTGTGTTTGCGATTGGCTATAATGCGGTCCTTCCGGTTCGGGAAAATTGTCGCTGACTTTGATTTTATAATTTATCTCGTCTCCGGGCGCTAATTGGAGGGATGCCAAGTCCCATTCGTATGTCTCGGTTATTTCTTTTTTCCCGATACCGGAAATAAGCGCGGTTGTTTTTTCTTCGCCGGAAGATATATTGAATACAAGCCACGCGTTTTCAAGAGATATGTCGTCCGAAGCGTGATAAAGGATAGTTACACTCATGTTTTGCGGTATTTCGCAATTCGGCGCGGGGCTGGATATGGATACAGCCGGTGGTTTGTCTTCAACAGGTATAATCTTAAAAGGTTTTATGGGTTCGTTTTCCTGTCCTGAGGTATCTTTAATTTTTATGGTGTATGTTGTTTCAGTATCGGTTTTTATTTCCGTATATGCGTAGTCGGTTGAGTTTGTAACGAAAGGAATAATATCGTTGCCCATATTAAAAGAGGCAACTCCGATATTGTTGTTAGTGAAAATCTCTATTTTGATACGAGTAGATTTAATAGCGGTGATGTCGTCGAACTGCTGGCGCAATTCGGATTTCGGTTTTAAACCGGTATATGCGGGGTATATGTATGATATTCTGTGGTTCAGTATTACGGGAATGATGACGGATGTAACTTTATATACGGGAGATATAAGCTGGTTTAACTGTACATAGTATTCCCTGTCTTCTTTTATTTCTTTCATCTGGTATGTATACAGCGCGGATGAAATTTTGCGCATGGCGAACTTGTCCCATTGCTGGTTTACTTTGCGCACAAAAATATCCGGCGTTGCGTCTGAGTTCGTAAAAGTTACCGCTTTTATTTCAATATCGGAACCGAAAACCGTTTTTGCGGAACCTGGCCGGACGGCGAGTATTTCCTGAACCGGTTTTACCGGCTGGAAATAAGAGCTGTATAAATCATAATATGCGTTGGCGTAAAAGTCAGAAAAAATTAGTACGGGAAACACCATAGCCGCAATAAAATAGACAAAAAACCGTCCCGGCTGGGGGCGTGGGTAAAACGAGCCTGAATTCAGTATGGTTTTTATGTCGGCGGATTGTTTTATTTTATCAATATGTTCGCGGATAAGGCATTTCGAGAACCCCAGACGGTCGAACCGCAAAGGGTCGTTCTCAAACTCGAATGCCGAAATCAAATCTCCCTGAAAAAAAGGGTATTTCGATTCAACCCATCTGGCGGTTTTGTACAGGGTGATTATCTTTATGAATTTCATAACCACGAATTTTACCAGCGCGAAAATAAGAATACCTGCGCAAACGGCGCAAAAAACCGCTGTGGATTTTAATCCCAAACCGGATAGGTATTTGAAAGGAACTATCACAAAAACCACAAATCCGAAATATACAGCCAGTAGTCTTGCCGATTCGGTGATGAGATTCAATATCAGTTTAGCGCGTAACCGATTAAGTAGTCTGTATACGGATTGGCTCTTATTGCTCATCAGATTATAATTCCTTAAAATGAATCATAAATAAGCCGATAAAATGAAATATGAAAGCAAAAAATTATTATATCATAGCCGGTAGAATTTTGACCAGTTTAAAGGACAAACTGTTCATAACTTTGATTTTTGCGCTTCCTTTCATTATACCCGTATGGACGGTTTCGCGCACTACCAGCGGCGGTATGTGGCAGAAAGTGCAGATTTTAAACGAGGAAGGAATCCGGTTTTCCAGCCGTAAAGATTATGAACGGTCTATAGAGTATTTCACAAATGCGTTAAAACTTGCCCCGGAGCAGAAAATAATAAAGCGCAATCTCGTGAACGCTTATATGGAACTCGCTATTGAGCTAAAAAGCAAGGGGTGTAGGGATAAAGCGATAAAAGTTCTGGAAAAAGCGGTTGATTTGAATTCCGATGTGGATTCTTTGCATATTCTTCTGGCAAAACTTTATTATGATGAAGGCGACCTGTTGTCTGCGGAGAAAGAAGCGCGAATCGCTCTTATTTTAAAACCGAACGATCCGTATATTCTTAAATTTCTCGGTTACATAAATTGCCTTATGGAAGATTATAACGACGCCATAGAAACTTATGGTAACATATCTAAAAAGTACAATATTCCTGCAGACAGTAATGTGCAAAAAGTGAAAGCCGAACAGGAAATTTACTCAAAATACAAGAGGGACAAATGTCATCCGTTTGTCATTTTTTATCCCGACGACAGTTACCGCGAGCATGCCGGCCGTGTAGCCAAAGGGTTGGCGGATGTGTATTTAAGGCTTGGAATGTGGTGGAATTTCAATCCGGTTTCAGAGATAAGCGTATATTTGTATCCTGAAGACAAATTTTTCGCAATAACCAAAAGCGGAAGTTACGTTATAGGTTTATACGACGGCAAAATAAGACTTCTTGTTACACCCTGTAACGCGGATTCCGTTGCGCGGACTGCGGCTCACGAATACGCTCATCATGCGCTTATGTGCACTACGCGCTCAAATATTCCGTTCTGGCTTAACGAGGGCCTTGCCCAGTATGTTGCCGGCGAATGGGATAACCTTCGCGCGAAAATGTTTGATATAGCGTTAAACCGCAAGTCGCTTATCGATTTCAACCGCATGGACGCAGTAGAGGCAAACCTGTTTGATATATACGACCGTAAACTCGCCTATGTCCAGTCTTATGTGGCGGTAGATTATCTTATCGAGGAGTACGGCAAAGATATAATAAAAGAAATTCTCGATTTACTTCGCAAAGGCGTTAAACCGGAAACTGCTTTAAAAGATTCCGCTCTTTTGAGTTATGCCGAGCTAAAATCCGATATCCGCGATTTTTATTTTGAAAAACGCAAAAAACAGGTTTTCGCGAGCGTATCCGGTGATTAATTTTTGTATGATTTATTATTGATTAAAAAAGTTGTGCGTTACACAAACAATATTCTCCACGTATGCGGATTTAGTTTTTGTTGACTGTAACGCAGATTGCTGGTAAATTAGATCAAGAATGACTGAATTTTCTAAAAATCCCCTGCTTTTTAGCAAAAAAAGGATGTTTTTCCATGTCAAGACCAGATAATCGCGCTTACGACCAGTTGAGAACTATTACGATAACCCCTGGTTATCTTGAAAAACCTTTAGCCTCTGTGCTTATGGAATACGGCAAAACGAAAGTTTTGTGCTGTGTTACTATCGATGAGAATATCCCGAAATGGATGAAAGGTGAAAATCAGGGCTGGGTTACTTCCGAATATTCCATGATGCCTTATGCCGGCGGCGACCGCAAACAGCGCGAATCGTCCGCAGGCAGAATCAGCGGAAGGACGCAGGAGATTCAGCGCCTTATCGGCAGGTCGTTCAGGTCGGTTTTTGATCTCGAGGCATTGGGTGAGCGGACTCTATGGATAGACTGCGATGTTCTTCAGGCGGATGGAGGTACTCGAACAGCATCTATCACCGGCGGGTTTACGGCTTTAATGATAGCTGTGGATAAAATGATAAAAGAAGGCAAACTGCGCTCAAATCCCATTAAAGAAAGGCTTGCGGCGGTAAGTGTTGGGATAGTGGAGGGAGAGATGGTGCTTGATCTGGATTATTTAGAAGATTCCAATGCTCAGGTAGATATGAATGTGGTTATGACTCAGGCGGGCAAACTTATAGAAATTCAGGGTACGGCTGAAGAAAAACCGTTTTCGAAAAAAAAATGTTTTGAGATGATCGATTTAGCCCACAATGGTATCCAACAATTATTGGAAATTCAGGCCGAAGCGTTAAACAGGGCTGATGTTTATATAGAGGTTAAATAAACGATATGCCGGATTTGGTGGCCGCTACAAAAAATTCAGGTAAACTCAAAGAAATAAGAGCCATATTGGGCAGGCTTAACATAATTATCGCCGGATTAGACGATTATCCCGATATGCCGGAAATAATCGAATCGGGCTCAACCTTTGAGGAAAACGCTGTTATAAAAGCACAGGCGGTAGCGAAATACACAAATAAAATGGCGTTGGGGGACGATTCGGGGCTGGAGGTGGATTATCTGAATGGACAGCCGGGCATTTATTCCGCGCGGTTTGCTGGTGAAAATGCTACCGATTATATGAATAATCAGAAACTTCTTGAGCTTATGGCGGATGTAGAGTACGGGCAGAGGCAGGCAAGGTTTGTATGCGCCATAGCGATAGCTCTTCCCGACAGGCTTATAGGAACCGTATCGGCTTCCTGCGACGGATACCTGCTGAAGGAGCCCAGCGGTACCGGCGGTTTCGGATACGATCCGTTATTTGTCGCCCGCGATTACAATGAAACGTTTGCCCAGCTTAGCCCTGATATAAAGAACAAAATCAGCCATCGGGCAAAAGCTATTGACAAAGCATGCCTTATGTTGGAAAAATACTTAATCCGCAATAAACCTGTCATAAAAAGATCAAGTCCTCTCAAAAACAGCGGTTTTAACCAGAAACGAGGGGGAATATAATAAATGAAAAACACTGCGGAATTGGAAAAATTGAAACAAATTACTACCTATACCATAGTATTAAACGCCGAACTTTACCCTAAATTAAGAAAAGATCTTACGGAACAGGGTTTTGATTTAAAAAAAACGCCGTATTCTTTTTTTACTGCCGTAAAAAATAAACTTCATGTAACACTTTACAAAAGCGGGAAACTGCTGATACAGGGAAAAGATACTCCCGATTTTATTCAGTTTTATCTTGAACCTGTGCTTCTGAAAAGAATTAATTTCGCGTACGAGGATGTGCTCAATGATATCCAGACTCATGAACCGCGTATTGGTGTTGACGAAAGCGGTAAAGGCGATTATTTCGGCCCGCTGGTTGTGGCGGGTGTATATGTTGATCCTGAAAAAGAGAAAGTTCTATCCAAACTTGGTGTTAAAGACAGTAAACTCATCAACGATAAAAAAATAAAGGTTCTCAGGGAAAAAATCATCGAATTATGCCCGTTTTCAGTAGTTGTTATAGGTCCTGATAGATATAACGAGCTCTACGATAAGATAGGCAATTTAAACCGCCTGCTGGCATGGGGGCATGCGCGGGTAATAGAAAACCTTTTATCAAAAGTTAATTGCGACAGGGTAATTATCGACAAGTTCGGCAACAACAAATTTATTCTTGACGCTCTGATGAAACGGGGCAAAAAAATACCTGTAGTCCAAAAAGTGCGCGCGGAAGAAGATATTTCCGTAGCGGCGGCGTCTGTTCTTGCCAGAGGCGAATTTTTGCGCCGGATTGTCCGTTTATCTAAAGAAGTTGAGGTGAAACTGTATAAAGGCGCCTCAAAACAGGTGGAAGAAGCCGCTAAGGAACTTATCCAGAAACATGGTGTGGAAATACTTAAAAAAAGCGCGAAAATGCATTTCAAAACTACCAAAAAAGTTATTCTGTCGTTAGATTGATTTACAGGCTGAATTTTTATATTTGATGGGTATCTCTAAAACAAAATTGAGTTTAATCCTGATCTTTTTTCTGGGCATATTGTGTTACGCGAACTCTCTGTTTAACGAGTTTACTTACGACGACGCAATGGTTCTTACCGGCAACCATTTTGTCAGGGATATAAAGAATCTGCCCCGATTATTCACATCGGATTATTTTCTCGTATCTAAGGAACGAACGTTCCGGCCGGTGGCTCCGGCGGTTCTTATTCTGGAGTACAGCCTGTTTAAATACAATCCCTTAGGTTATCATGCGATAAACTTTCTTTTGCATTTGGCAAACGCGGTTTTGCTTTTTGTATTGCTTATCAGGATTTCCATAGCCGAACCTGTGGCGCTAATAGCATCTTTGATTTTTCTTATACACCCTGCGGTATCTGAAACAATCTTTTGCGTCAGTTATATGGAAGACTTATGGGGCCTGCTGTTTTATTTTGCGGCGTTATTGTTTTTCCTGCAATATTATGCAAACCGGAATCCGGTTTTTTTGCTGTTTTGTCATCTGAGTTTTTTTATTTCGTTGTTGTGTAAGGAAATGGGTATAACTTTGATTGCGGTATTGCCTCTGCTATTATATTTTTACAGAAACGAGAAACTTTTTTGCCGGTTAAATTTACTTAAATTTTATGTGCCTTCTTTATTAGTATCCGCACTTTATTTATATATGCGGTTTTTTTTGTTTTTTAATCAAGAAAAATCGGCAAGTTATCCTGAAGGCGGTTTTTTGGTAACGGTTTACAATATACCCAGAATTTTGGTTCATTATATAAAGCTCATGTTTTACCCGCTGAATTTAACTGCGGATTATCAATTTAAGGTGTATGATGTCCCGTTTCGTTTGCCGGTTCTGCTTTCTTCATGTGTGGCGGTACTGCTTGTTTTAAGTGTATTCAAGTTAAAAAAAGACTGGCCGTTCTGGATAAGTTATTTTCTGATAAATTTCTTGCCGGTATCGGGCATAATCCCTTTCGGGGCGCAAGTTGCGGAACGCTACATATATTTTTCGTCGGCAGGGTTTGCGGTTTTTGCGGGGCTTATTCTTATGCGAGTAACCCGCAAATATCGTCTGCGCCAGATACTTATTTTAATTATAATATCGTGTTTTCAGGTTCTGCTGATCATGAGAGCCACAGATTGGTCAAGCAATGAAACTCTATGGAGAGCAACGCAGAAACGGTCTCCGAAATCCATAAGTAACAAGGCTGAACTTCATGTGCATCTGGGGAATATCCATTACAAAAAAGGCGAACTCGATTTAGCGCTTAAGGAGTATCTTGAAGCACGGCGGATGAATCCGCGTCTTGTGGGCTGTTATAATAATATAGGTGTAATTTATATGGAGAAAGGCTATTATGAACTTGCCAAACGTGAGTTTGTTCAGGCGATTAGCATGAATGAGAAAGCCACAGACGCTTATTTTTCGCTGGCTTCGCTGTATCTTAAAACCGGAGAGTTGGACAAATCAGAGCAACTTATGCAAAAAGCGATTGAGATTAATCCCGGTTGTGCTGTAGGAGCTTACAATAACCTGTATTATGCGGCTCTTCAGCGCAATCAGACGGATAAAGCTATCGGATATCTTCATAAAATACTCGATATCGACCCGAAAAACGAGAATGCCTACGTAAATATTGCTTCCGCATATAATTCCATCGGCCTTAAAGATAAAGCGGAACTTACGCTTAATCGTGGGGTTGATAGAATACCTGACAGTATTATTATAAGATCGGCTTTAGGAGATCTTTATTATATATGTAAACAATACGATAAATCCATAGCGGTGTTGACTGATGCGATAAAGAGAGACCCGTCGTTTGCCAAAGCGTATGTATCGCGGGCATCGGTTTTTTATGCGTTAAACAAATGGGACAATGCCAAACTCGATCTGGAAACCGCTCTTCGTCTTAACCCGAACCAGCCTGAAGTATTAAATAATCTCGGAGTGATTTATGCTCAGGAAGGCAACATTGACAGAGCAAAATCTTTGTGGCGCAAATCGCTTGCGATTAACCCCGACCAGCCCAAGATAACAGAGTATCTTGAAAAATAAAGTTTGGGAGTGCTGAAAAAGGCTTAAATTAAAATGACATCACAAGAAGTTTTGCGAAAGCAGAACGGCGTGGTGATCTCATACCACTTTGCAATCTAATATATTATTAAAAAAAAGTCATTGCGAGGAGCATAGCGACGAAGCAATCTCAAGATTAATCGAGCATAGATCGCCACGCTCACTTCGTTCGCTCGCGATGACCTGTCAGGGTTTTTTGCTTTTTGATTGCAACTCGGTATCAAAACCATCAGCGTTGAGATTGCCACAGCTTCTTGGGAGCTTCGCAATGACACTAAAAGATACTTTTTCAGCGGTCTGAGTTTGGGAGTGCTACAAATCGAGGTGTTTTACGCGGATTGTTCAAGCGCGCGTGCTTTCTCGATTCGTTCTATAATATTTTCAGAAGCCGACCTGATGATTTTCGCTTTATTGAGCAGATCGTCGCCAAACTGACGCAGATAAGATGCGTCCGCCGGATTTATAACTATTCCTTCTGCGGTATCTATAAATGAATTGAGTGCATCGGTAGTCAGGAATCCGCCGGTATCGGCGAGGTTAGCGGTTTTTTCAAATGAATCGAACCGTTTGCGCACGTAATTTAGAAGCAGTTCTTTATGCGAATCGTTGTATCTGGCGTTTATAAAACCGTCAAGGTATCCGATAAAAATAGAACGCAATTGTGCCGGAAACGATTTTCCGGTATTAAGTTTTTTGATCTGGTTTTTCAATTCACTGTTATATACGATTTTATCTAATCGCGGGTGAAACAGGGTTGTTGTAACCTTACCGTTTTGCGCTAAAACGGAGTCATATTCCGCGCTGATTTTTTTGTAAACAGATATTATTTGTTCGATATCGGCTAAATTGAAATATGAGTATATTCGCTGAAGTTTTAAAAGCTGGTACTGTTTCATCAAAGTATCGAAAACGGTTTGCCGTTTCAGTTCGCTGACTTTATTGACAAACTCATCCGGTTGGAGTTTGTTTTGCAGTTCAAGCAGTTGCGCGCCGATAAAATTGATGTTGGCGCCGTCTATCCGGTCGGTATTAGACTTGATAAACTGCTCGATTATCCTTGCGCAAGTTTCGCGTTCAGCGGTAAGTATATCGTTTGCCTTAACCTGCCCCTCTGCGGATATGGATAATTTTTCTGCAAGATACGTTTTAAAATCCGCTGTTATCGCCTTAAGATCAGCTTCACCCTGAGGCAGTCCGAGATCGGTTTTTACGCCGGAAATGTAGACAGAACCTTGCAGGGCATCGTAGAAAAACTGTTCTTCTTCCACAGCTATAATCTCTATATTGATTTTATTGAATTGGGAATAATCTTGCGCCGATTCCGATATTTTCCCTCCGGGCAGGTCGACAATTTTCACTGCCGAATTCGGAAACCTTGTTTTTATCGAATCCATCATTTGCCTGACGTTTTCAGAACGGTGTATATAATCAACGTCGGAGCCTTCCACTCCTTTTATTTTCATATGCACCATAAGTGAAAACGGGTTTTTGGGGTCGGCGTCTGCCGCTACAAAAACGACGAATCTGCCGGCATTTTTCTGGTTTTGCCTGAACTGATCCATAAAAAATTCCATATTCCAGTTACGTTGGCTGACGGTAGCCTCAAAAAATTCGCGCGGGATTATAAATACTGTAGGCAGGTTGTTGGCTACGGTATCGGCGATAAAATCGCGGACAGTCCCTGCAATAGCCACGGCAATTTCATCGCTTCTGTCGGCGAGGTCGCGGATATTGTCGTCGAAATTTTTGCCTAATTTAGCGGTAATCATCTCTATTATCGCCTGCTGATGGTCTCTTTCCATATTTTTGAACTGCACATACAGATAATTTTTTGACGGGTCGGATTTTCCCAAATGTTCAAGTACATACGTAACCGCCTGTGGTTTTTCGTCTTTTATCAACTGTTCTTTTATGGACTGCAAATTTATATCTCCCGTCTGCATTATTTTCTGGAACTCAATAGCGTCTTTGATGATAGAATTCATAATTTTCAGCCGTAAAACCTCGTTGACGGCGGTATTGTTTATGCCGAACATAAGGTCTAATGTTTCAGATACTTTTGTTATGTTATTGAGTTTTGCCTGATCGGTCAGTTGCTGTGCTAAATTGGCAAATCCCGCTGTTTTCAGTTCAATAGAGAGTTTATCGATTGTCAAATTGCCTGAATCGAATAGTTTCTGAATAATATACGCCTTTATTCCCTCAAAAACGAGAAACTCGTTTAGTCCTTCGCCTCTGTTTGCCAGTGCCTCAACAATTCCTTTGCCCAAATAAAGAGTATCGATTTTTCCCGTTTGAAGGTTTATACCCGGCTGGGCAAGCCTGAGCCTGTTTTCTTTGCGGTACAATCCTATAGAACCGTCCGGTGAAGGGACGCTGGATATGGAAACAGAATTTGCAAGAAAATCCGCAAGGCGCGCTAAAACAGGATGTTGAGCCCCCTTAAGTTTAATTTCGGCAATAGAATCCTGCAAAGATTTGCCTGTTTTGCCGGTTGGTGCCCCTTTTTCATAAACCACAAAAAACTGGCCGCCGCCGACTTCCTGTTTAGCGTTTTCTATAGCCGCTTCTATTTCCGTATCGGATAAACTGGTTTCGTATTCGTCCTGAGTTTGGCTTTTAAGTTGCGCTACGTAATCTGCGGGGGAATCTTTGTTTACTTGAACCAGTTTTTCAAGCGATTCAATATAACCGCCGATCTCAGGGATAAGTATTCGGGAAACAGATGTGTCTTCACGGGTAAGGATATTTTCTATTTCATCCGGTTGCCGGACAAGTTTTCCATCGAAATAAACGCCTGCTTCGTGCCTGAGTTCATGAGTTGTGCCCACCAGAAACGCCGGCCGCAGGTATTTTGCGTCTACAAGTTCAAAGAAAGCCCTGTTTATTCCCACAAACGAATTGCTTTTATGGTCTACGAACAATGTATCTGATGTATCTGCTATACCGAGAAAAATCGTTTCACGCCCGGCTAATCCTTTGAACAGGTTTTCTCCGCGTATAATCATTGCAGACCGCAAAAATAATGTAAATTCAGCTATGCGGTTTTCCGATGTAAACCCTAACCTTTCAAGAATTTCGGTTTCAACCCTGATATTTACGGTTTCCCCTGCCACAGGAATCGTTATTGTAACGGAATTTTTCATAATTTCTTTTTTGATATCGTCGATATCCGATACGCCGTTTTTGGTAAGTTTGCCGTAAACAGGTTTTCCGCCGACTTTTAAATCCGGCCGTATGTAAGCCTGAAACCGCATTATGCCGGAAGATACTCCAGCGGGCGCGCCGTTTGGGGTAAACTCAAACAGTTTCATAATTTCCTTTACTTCGCTGAAAGTCAGCGCGTATGTTTGTATCAGCGGGATAAATTCGGTTTCTGTGCGAACGGTTTTCAAATCGGATAGAATCCTCTGTTCACGGCCGCTAAAACCTGCCTGAGCCGCCAAATCAAATAAATCGGCTATACCTTGACGCGTAAGATCGGCGGTTCCGGTTTGTACAAGAATTGAGCCTATACGCATGAGTTTCAGGTCAAACGGCAACTGTTGTCCGATAAAAGAAATTTTTTCTTTAAACTGTTCAATTTGCGGGTATTCTGTTTTTGCTGGACCGGAATTCAGCAAATCGGAGTAAACTTTATCGAGATTAACGTTTGCCGACGCAAGAATTGTGTCTAAAGACAGATTATTGGGCTGACCGAAAATTCCCGTTTGGGTAAAAGGAATTATTGTCTGGGGTTTTATTCCCGAATACTGGAGAATTTTTTTCATATTGTTTATTTCGGAGACGGCTTTTTCCATAGCCGATGCGAATTCCGATACCGCTTTGTACTGTTGCGGGTCAGATATTTGTATTTGCGCAGTTAAATCATTGATATCAAGAAGAATATCAAGCATTATCCGGTGTATGTCGGTAAGGCGGGCGAGCAAATCGGCGATTTGTTCTTTAGCGTTTGCCATGTCAGCGGCGGTTTTCGGATGGATCGATTCGAGGCGATCGCGGGCAAGGTTTATTTTTGCCAGAACAGAAGATGCGGTGGACGGGAACTGTGCGCTCATTTGTTCTTTTATATATCTTGCTTGATCGCCAAGCCAGGCGGATATGGTTGACGTTTTAAATTTTGCCGCAGTCTGAAATTCATTTAACGCGCTATAGAATGCAACAAGAGTTTTTGCGGTTATTTGGGAATTTATTCCCGTTTGAGATTTAGCAGTCTGTTCAAGTTCGGCAATTTTCGGGAATTGATGCATCATATGGTTGAAATTAGATATGCCGAGAGCAAGAATTTCGGTTCTATACATCTGGTCAGGAACTAATTGAACGAACTGTGCAAAAGTCTGGTTTTCATCGAGTTCAGCCCACGGGTGTATGCGGATATCTATGCCGAATGCTTTGACGGCGTTATCCCAAGTTGCGTTGGGTTCGCCGATTTTTTGAATCCAGATATCGCGGTCTTTTTCTATTTCTTGGGCAGATTCATAAATATGTTCGGATCCGGTATCCGGTTTAGTTGCCGGCGGGCTAAATTCTACCAGGCCTATTTTTGTTATTATGAAATTATGAGCGTTAAACCTTGCTGATGCCATATCCGCGGCACTTGGTTGGGTGGCTTGGTTTTCCGGAGCGTCTGCAGGATGGTTGTGGACAGAGATGTCTATCCGGCCGGATTGCGCGAATATCGCCATAAGGGCGGTTCTTACCGCTGTTTGTTCGCCATTGATTATATAGTATTTGCCGGTTTCTCGGTCGTGAAAAATTTGTGTTTCGAAATTAAGATCCGCCAGGGTTTTCAGTTGCCTGAACGTAGGGGCGGATTCAATTTCAAATATGGTAGATTTTGTTTTTGCGGACTTAAAAGTATCCAGAGCCAGTTCAAAAGGTACTTTATCAATGTCTGGCAGTATATCGTCCGCAATATGCGGCGGTGTTCCCATAAATTGAATTACCTGAGCGGGGTTTGAATCGATTTTGCCGGTAATGGATTTTATCAGAGCGTATCCGTTTATTGATGTGAATATACCAGATGCGATGGTTCGTGCGGCGATATCCGCGCCGGTTTGTGCGGATTCTATATGCAAAAGGGCTATTGCCCTCAAATTTGACGGCAGAGATTCGTTTTGTGCGATTTTTGCAAATCCTTCGAGGATGCTCTTCTTCTGGTCGATAAATCCGCTTCGGTTATAATAAGCGATGAGCATAGATGTTATGCCGATTGCCTGATCTGCGTCCAGTTTTTTTCCCTGAACTGCCTGCCCTGTTCTAAAAAGAATCAGTTGAATCGCTCCGGGAGCGAGGTTGCGGGCAATATTTGCGAAATCAATTCTGCCGGAAATAATTTTACGTACTAATCTTCTGAATTTCGGCAGTTGCGGAGGATTGGGCACGAGCAGTTCTTTGTTGTTGTTTGCGCTGACAAGCGCATAAAACATTTGGGTTTTATTAGTGTCTTTAACCAGCGGTGTGCCGTCTGGGTTGATGGTTTTAAGTATCTGCCATGCTCCGGCGACAATACGCGATCTTGCGGAACCGTTTATATTGCCTGCGTATAAAACTTTTGCAAGTGTACGGTAAAAATTGCGCGGGCTTATATTTTCGTCAAGGAATAATTTTTCTATTATTTTCGGTGCGAGCGGTTCTACTGCGGATAAAAGAACTGTCGGTATTTCGAGCCGGTAAATAAACGCTGTCTGCCCGTTGAAATGGGTTGGATCCGCGATGGACGCTAAAAAAGAAACTGGCTGTGATAGCAGGCTGTTAAATAAGTTTGCCGATTCTCCGATTCCTGCTAATTGTATTGTTGACGATACGAGTTTTATGAATCTGGCTCTTGATTGAGCGGGGATATTTAAGTTATCGGCTATGGCGGATGCGATAAATCCGGCTATTATTGCTGTAGACTGCGGGTTATCGTTAGCGATTTTTGCGTATTTGTCAAGTGTTTGGGTATTTATCGGTACGCCTGCTGAAAATATGGAGTTTATTTCTTCGGCGATATCGAAACGCATACGTGTTGGGGTTGGTTTGATCAGTTCAGAAGTTATTTCCGGCAGGCCGAGCGGGTTTGGCGCAGAGACATGTGCGGTTTTAGGTGCTTGGGCGGATTGAATTTCCTGTTTTATCCGGCGCAGGTAATCCGGCGCTTCAGTATCTTCGTTTTCTGAAATTATGGAAGCAATCGATTTGGCAAACCCTGTCATGTCTGGAAAAAGTGTTTTTGTGAGTTCGATATCTTCTTCGGTAAGAATTTTTTCGACAGTTAGAGTATCTTCTATAAGAGAGCCGTTTAGATAGACGCCTGCTTCATGGCGCAGTTCGTGTGTCAATCCGACAAGAAACGCGGGTTTGCGGTAGTTTTCATCGAGCATGGCGAAAAACGATTTGTTGATACCTATAAAACCGTCATCGGTATGATTTACAAATAGAGTCGGCGAGGAATCGACGATGCCGATATATAAAGTTTCGCCTTCAGCCAGTCCGGAAAACAGGAATTCGCCTCTGGAATCGATACCTGCCTTTACGAATTTTGCGAAATCTTCAACTGCGGTTTCGCCGGTAAACCCGAGTTCAGAAAGTATTTTAGATTCTGCGCGCAGAAATACTTTTTTGCCGTTGACGGTAATTTCTATGTCTTTGGCGTCCATATCGATTCTGCGCATTATTTCCGATGTCTGTTTTGCGCCGTCTTTGGTTATTTCGCCCAAAACCGGTTTGCCGTCGAGCATAATATCTTTGCGGATATGCGCCTGCCATTGAACTTGTCTGCCGCCGGTAGAAGGGAAAGCGGGTATAACGCCGTGCGTGATTATGTTCATGAAAAAGTGGATTGTTTCTTTCTGCTGGGGATTGAGATTAACGGTTTTGAAAAAATCGTTCAGTTTATCTTCATCTTTTATTGTGCTTAAAATCTGGATTAGCATCTTTTCGGAATGATTGAGGTTTAAAAACAGAATCAATTCAAACGGGTTGACCGTTTTGTCCTGAAACGCCTTATAAACGCCTGTTTCATAAAATAGGAGCGAGAGTTCGCTGATTCTCTGGTCAAAAGAGTCTGCCGATTCGAGCATTTTGTTTGCTTTGACTATAAAGTCGGCGATAGTGGAATAATGGTTTTTAAAAGTGTCTTGTGCCTGAGATGCGAAAGCAGGTATGCGGATAAAATCGGGCATAAAGTCGGGTGTAGGGAGAAATTCTGCGGGAAGTACATCGTCAGGAATTTGAGGTGTAACGGTTTGCGGTTGAGTCGCGGGTTCTGCCGGCGGATTTACCGATGACGGGACTAAAATATCGGTCATAAAAATAGTTTCCCCGATTGAATTAGCGAGCCTGTTTTTAAATTCAAGCAGTTTTGCGTATTCATCGGGGTTAGATGTGCTGAACTCGTCCATCAGTTTTTCCGTAGCCGAAGATATTGTATTGAGCAATCTCAAAAGAACCGGTGCTGTATTTCTTAATTGAGTCAGAAAGATATTTGCGTTATTCAGATTATCCAGTTGCGGAGCTTTCAGGTTAGTAAAAACTTTATCGAATTCCTGTATCGCGCCTATTATTTCCACAGCTTGATCATGTTTGTTCAGGGCAAATGCGACGGTATCGATAAAATAGTCCTGATAACTGTAGAGCCATCTGTTGATGAGGCTGAATTTGTAGTTAAATACATTATTCAGGTTATTTAGTTGTGAATAAAAATTAGATACCGCTTCGCCGGATAATTCACGGATATAAGGTATATTGCTGTTTATGGAGCTTCCCTCGATGACCTTTAATATGTTTATGGTGGAAACCAGATTCGGATATGCAGATTTGGCAATGCTGTCGATTCCCATACCCTGATAATGGTGAAGCGGGCTGATTATAAGAGAATTTACGGAATTTGACGGTGGGAAAATTTCGTTTAGCTTGATATCATCCCAGTTATTAAATTTGTAATCAATGCCGAAATCGCGAAACATCAGCAGACGAGTCATTTCAGCATTAGGGTCCGGTTCGCCCATCATGCTTGCCCATGAATCGTATATGTTGATAAAATCGTCCATATCTTTTATTCGGATAGGAGTTAAGACTGTGGGCAGCTGGGTAGCCTGGCTGAATTTTGCCATTCCTTGTTTGCCGATTACATAATTATGCTCGATATTTTTTGAGCCGTAAACGATGTCCACATCGCTTGGATGAGAGATATCGATATCGGGATGGTTATGGATAGCCACATCGATTCGTCCTACCTGGCTTAAATATGCCAGCACCTGAGTATTTATCGAATTTTCGTCGCCGTTAACAATATAAATTTTGCGCGAGATTCTTTCCCGCATGATCAGTACTTCGAACGGAAGTTCCGATACTTTTTTCAAATCGCCGATAGAGGGAGTGTTTTTCAGTTCAAATAGAATTCCCGGCTGAGGGTTTTGGCGGTAAATATCCAGAGCAGTTTCCAAATCGACTTTATCTGCCGCCGCCAGTCCGAATTCCGCCACTCGGAATTTTGTACCCATTTTATCAACCAGTACCGGCAGTTTATCGTTAAGTTTTCCCTGGCTTACAAGCTGTGAGAGTTCGTTCATCAATGTGTAGCCGTTAATATCGGAGAATACGCTTTTGGCGGTAAGTATAACTGTTAAGTCGGGGCCTAACTGGGCGGATTCGAGTTCCATCAGCGCGATAGCGCGCAGTTGCCAGTCGATATCTTTATCGGAGGCTAACCTTCCGAGCCCGTTCAGGATTGCCTGTTTAGGTTCCAGATACCTTGTCTGGTGCAGTTTATTAATTATCTGTTCGGTTATTCCCTGAGCAGTTTGGAGTGATATTTTTCCCTCTTTAAGCCATTTCTGGGTTTTTTGCATTAAAAGCCCGAATCCGAGCGTACTTAATTCGGGAGATAGTTTGTTAAACACGTATTTCTGCATTACGTCTAAAGATTCCGGCGCTTTTGATTCGGAAAGAAGCATCATCGCGTATTCTTTTTCGGCGACGGTTCTGGAGCTAAGGATCAGTTCGACTAATTTAGCGGGTGTGGCTGATCTGGATATCAGCAGGTTTATCCGCATTAGCGCCAGTTTGGCGAGATCCGAAAAAGTGGTTTTTGTTCGCGCGTTAGGCAGTTCGAATTCCTGACTGTTGCGCAGAGATACAAAATTATAGAGTGAGTTCAGTAACTCGCCCTGATTGGTTTTTTTAAGTTCGCCGGTAACGAAAGTAAAAATAAAACTTCTCATTTTAGGCGTTATAGCATCGTTATAAAGTATCTGCGATATTTTGCGCAAAAACTCGTCTTTGGGCAGTTTAGAGGAGACGATTTCAAGAGCCACGTTTTTGCTAAGTGTCGCGCTGTGTGCCACAAATGATATAGGTACTCTTATATTATTTATTTCAATATGGCTACCATATAGTATCTCATTAAAAAATTGAGGCGCTTTAGCGTAGAAATATGTGTATAGCGGTTTGATGTAATCCAGCCCGAAATTGTCAAGAAAACCGCCCATTATCAGCGTGAACGGTTTTTTATCCTCGTTATTTAGCAGTTTCATATCCGCAAACGAATCCGCCAATGCCTCGGCGAACAGATAAGCTGTTTTTTGTTTAAGTTCAGGGTTTTGAACGGCTACGGAATTGTATTTATCAAAAATATTTTCACCGATTTCTTTTCCCGGCAGATACATTCCCGAGCGAAGTTCGTTTATGATCGATGCGGATATATCTGTGCGTTCGGCAGACGCGAGTTCTTTTATAATATTTTTCACAGAGGTGTTTGTTTCTTTTCGGGTGGAGGCAAACGAAGCGGCAATAACCTGATTTGCCGTTCCGTTAGCTGGTGTGCTTGTATTATTAGGGCGTTCAACTTCATTTTGGATTGGTTTTCCGGCAGAAGATTCGTTGAGGAATTCGTTTAAAGCGGCAATTTCATTGAAAACCGCATGGATATTGCGCGCAAACGCCGATAATTCTGCATACTCCGGTTTGCCTGCGGCATCGCCGAGCGCATCGTTTACTGTAAGTTCGATATTAAACGCCATTTTCTCCATATCTGCTGTCATGTCTCGCAATCCGGTCAGGGTTTTTGCTATTATTCCCAGATTATCGAAAGATTGCAGGTCGAAAGATTCAATAGCGGTTTTGTAGTTCTCTATATTATCAAGAATAACCTGTGCTCGTTGCGGCATGCCGAGTTTATTGCCGATGGTATCTTCAATAAACGGAGCCGAATATGTAAGCCATGTCTGGATTATTCCAAGCCTCAAACTGAGGTTGTCGAGCATATGCTCCATTTCACGGAAAAAATGGGTTAAGGTTTCCTGAGAAGCCGTGGATATGAAGTTATAAGACGTTGTCCTTGCTTTTTCGTCAATGGCTGATATTAAATTCAAAACGCCGGCGAGATCCTGATAAGTATATCCTCTAAGGGCGTTTATTCCTATGGACTGGGTAAAAGGCGAGTTATCGTATAGCAAATCCGGCAGTGATAACGGCGCGGGTATAGTTCTATTCAAATCTAGATCAGCCCATTTCTGGAAAGTAAGTTCGACGCCGTAGTCGGTTTTAACCATCCAGAATAATGTTTTCTGGTCAATAGTTTTATCGTCCGCCCATGCGTTATATTGTTTTTCGAATTCATCCAGATCTATTTGCCCTACTCCTTTACCGGGTGCTCTTGTGGGATGGTTGTATGTCATCAACCCGTCTTCGGCGATGATAAAATTATGTTCCGCGAGCCTTGCGGTTTTTAAATCCGCTCCGCTGGGAGTCGGTATCCGTTCGCTCGGATGGTTATGGATATTGACATCGAAATTCCCTGTTATAAGCTGGTTGAGCAGAATTTCGCTGTCTATGCTGTACTCATCGCCGTTTAATATGTACCATTTTCCGGTATCCCTGTTTCTAAGGAGTATAATCTCGATAGAAAGCTTGGATATTTGTTTAAATTGAGTTACGGTGGGGGGAGACTCAAGCTCAAAAAGTATACGGGTCTGTCTGGTGGAATCGTATATTTTAAGCGCGGTATCGAGATCGATTTTATCAACGCTGTTGAGCCCTTTTCGGGCAAGCCGGTTGATATTGCCCATATTATCCATTATCAGCCGGATATCGTCGTTAGCTTTGCCGGCGAAAATGTCTCTTGCGGCGTTGGCTATATGTGCATACCCGTTTTTATTGCGCAGAAGCGTTTTTGCGGTTTCGCGCATGGTTATATCGGGGCCTGTCTGCGCGGATTCTATAAACATAAGAAGAACGGTTTTTACCGGTAAAGGGATATTCGGCGCGGCAATCATGTCGGCAAAATGTTCCAGTATAGTTTTTTTCATGTCCAGATAATGGCTTTGCGCGTACATCTGCATGAGTTTGTCAATGTTTTCAAGGCCTTCCTGAGTAGTCAGTGTGCCGTTTACGATACCGAGCCAGACTCTCATCACTGTCCGTTCTACCGCTTCGGTGAGCAGGTTCTGCGGTACGGACTGGTCGATATATTTCATTAAAATGTTGAGAGAATCTTTGTTTCTTGAAGTGGCAAGGAAATTTAACGCCGATTTTTTATCCTCAACGGGAGCGTCGCCAATAAGAATGGTATAAACCTCGTCTGGTCTGGAATTGGCGAAAAGTTCGCTTCTTTCGGGAGCGCCTTCCTGCGGTTTATCGCCTTCTTTCTTCTCTTTCGGGAATACGATTTCCTTGTTGTTCTGATATCCCAGCAGATCGTAAAGAGCGGTTAAATAATCCGGCCTGTTTGCGTTATTGATAATTATTACGGCGTTCTGTATAAGGATATTCCGGTCGTCCTGGGAATTCCATGAATTATAAAGTATTTGTTCCATTCTTTGCGCAAATTCGCCGGGAGTATAATTATAATACACCAAATCCCCGATAACATCATTTCCGATAGCGATTTCGTGTCCCATAAACGCTGAGGGTATAGTTTCATTTCCTAAAATCACCTGCCGGACGGACAGTATCCGGTTTGTAAAATCTGCGCTTTGCCCGTTGAGAAAATCGAATATGTAAATACCCCTGTCGTATCCGTAGTTCAAAAGGATATACGCCATGACCTTTCCGAATTGAGTTTCGTCTTCTTTAGACAGGCTTGAGTTTTCCATAAGAATCGATGAGATACTTCTCACAAACATCGCTGTAAGTTCAAGGCGCAGATTGTACTGGGTTTGAAAAATGTGCATATATTTTTCAAGGTTATTCATGGCACGGGTATCGCGGTTAATAAAGATACTTCGGATTTCGGCGATGATTTTTTCGCTGAATTCCGTTTTTACTTTTGCGGAAAGTTCATCAATTATTTGAGGTATCATGAGAGTTTCTGTTTCGGTATATGAAGTGATTATTCCGTTTCTGCCGTCGGGCAGTCCGGCGAAATATACTGCGAGCGATTTATTGAATTCTTCCGACGGGGTAATATCCGCCAGTTCCGCTTTTCTGGCGAATTTTTTGGTTATCAGTGCAGGGACGCTGTATAAATTTAGCTGGTTGTTACCGGTTAAATCGGTTGTAATCATAATTCCGTACGAGAAATCGTCTAAAACGGCCATTTTCTTTGATAGAGTCAGTTTAGACGGATCGCCTGCAGGGCGGTTAAGTGCGTCAAATATTGTGGCGATAACTTGTGCAGGCATATTTTCCTCAATCCAGATTTCCGAGATTTTATTATCGGCTAAAATGGCCGACATTGTTTTTGTAAGCGCGGGCGCAGAAGAGAGAGCATTAATAAAATCCGGTACTTTGAATTTTTTATGATTATCCGGCATAGGCGCTTTTACAATACCGGCGATATTTTGCGCTGAAGAAACTATTCCCGCATCGAGATCCTGCAGTTTTGCCGGTGAAGAGACAATTTCGGATATGGATGCCACAGCCATATTCACGTTATGCGCGAGTTTCAAAACGGTGTCTTCGATATTCAAATCCTCAATATCCGATCTGGATACTTCTATGGTATACCGTTTGTCCATGATATTCATGGCGATGACCATTCGGTCGGAGGTTATTTTATCCACTTCAAAATCCGCAAGGTCGGAAAAATGTGTTTGTGCCCATTGCCGTGCGGTTTGGCCGAGTTCCTGCTCTATCAGGTCCATAACGGGTTTAAGTTTGGCAATTATGTCTGATGTAAGATTGTTTTCAAATACCTTCAGGTTTTGTCGGAATAGTTCTGCGTCTTTGATATTGTTAGCCGCGTAAGCGAGCAGGTAAGCGTTAAAAAAGTTTCGGTAAGCGCGCAACTCCTGAGGCGATAGAACCATGCCTGTTTTTTGCAGAAGCGATTCCACAGCAAGTGTATTGCTTGATAGCAAAGCCTGTACGAAAGGCGATTTGGCGCGCGCCATCCGTTCCATGTATGAGCTTTTTGCCGACTGGGAAATGTTCGGGCTGATTACGATATATGAAAACCCTTTTTTCGCGAGGTAATCGGTCATTCCTTCGGTGTGGAATCCGCCGGTTACGGCTATGGCGGAGCTAACCTTAGCTTTATCTATCTGGGCGATGAGATTTTCCGCTAAAGCGGCGTCTCTGAGTTTGCTTACTTCATAAAATGATATGAATTCAGGTATGGCGGTATCGAATACGGTTAAATTCAGCGGTTTTGTGAGCGGGTTTTTTGTTTTTTCGGATAGTTCCTTGATTTTTCTTGAAAAATATTCGTCGGTTAATTCCGGTTTATGTTTTTTGATATACTCGAAATCGGTGTGGGTGAGTTTTAGTTCAGCTGTTAGTTCGAGCATAGCGAGATTACGCATAAGTTCTGCGATAGTTTTTTCTTCGGTCAGAACGGCGAGTTTCTCAATTAAGAGTTCGCTGAGTTTATCCGCGTCTGCGGATATGGCCTTGAAATCGGCGTTATTTGCGCAGTTCAGGTACTCGATGTACGAGGCGAGGTCGGGATATTCGGTGATATCGGCTTCGATTTCGTCCATTATTTTTTTGAGATAATTATAGTATTCCCGGTTGCTCAATTGGCCGAGCTGGTATTTTATTTTTGTATTAAGAAGTTCGTTTTTCTCGTCGTCTTCGATAAATTGAGCCAGCATATCGAAAGCTTCTGCGGATTGAGTTTGAACGTTATCCAGATTGAACGATTTCTCAAGTTCGCCGATTTTTTTGATCGTAAGCAGGTTTCCGTATCCGCTCATATCAAGTGTTTCCTCTTCGGCTAATGAAATTATGTATACGCAGTAAGCGGTTAAACTTTCTTTTTTTGTACGGTATAAATAGTTGCGAGATATCAAGTCCGCCAGTTTATTTTCACCGCATATTTTTTCAAGAAACATGCGCAGGTAATCTTTTAATGTTATAAAAGCCGATTTGTACTGCTCGGATTTGCTGTGTGATTTAAGGAATAATTCGTAGTTTTGAGCGTACAGGCCTGCAGATTCTATTCCCACAAGGGAAAACGGCGTTTCTGAATTTATCAGGGCGTATTCGGATCCAGACAGGTTGCCTGTAGCCAAAAATGCCGCGCAAACATCTCTTTTTACTTCGGCAATAGGAAATGAAGTAAAATTAGATACATCCACTTCGCCTTGAGCTCCTTCCAGCCCTACGAGAGAAATATGGCGGTTATTTACTATAGAACTGATAATCGCGGCGATATTTTGCTGGGCTTCCAGGTTGCAGTGTGCGTCTCTTATGTGGATTATAACGGGTTTGCCGTCTTCTCCCTGATGTTTTTCGGTAACGGTACCGTAGTTTTCAGGTATGGCAATGTTTTCAACTTCGTTCGCGGATAGAGGAGGGATCAGGGGGATTATGAACAACAACTGAATCACAACCGCTGAAATCAGTTTCCGAAAACCGGTTTTCCTTATTCTCATGTATACAGGTATCCTATATTTAGAATTTAATACTTTGAGCCGTCATTAATCCTTATTATAAGAAAATATAATTCCAAAAACAATAAATCCCGCCCGGATTTTTCAGCCATTTAAAAACCCGTTTCCGGCATTTAGCGGTATTCAAGTATAAGTTGGGATTGCTGAAAAAGGCTTAAATTTAGAATGTCATCACGAGGAGTTTTACGAAAGCAAAACGACGTTGTGATCTCAAAACCATCAGAGCTGAGATTGCCACAGCTCCTTAGGAGTTTCGCAATGACAAAAAAACTTTTTCAGCGCTCTCAAGTTTTTTATTTAATTATATTATACCAGAATTTTGTTTTTTTAACAAGGTTGGATGGTTGTGACGTTGGTTTTGCCTTGTATTTAAAGGCAATGAATTTAAAGTATTGATCTAAATTGATTTTTATTGACACCTGTGCCTTAATCGTTAATAATTCTAAAATCGGTTGATATTTTATTAAAGCAGGCAGATGATAATCCATTAAAAGAAAGGTAGTTGAAAATGAAAATCTTTTCAGCGGGATTTTTTCTTTTTATAATACTTGCCGGGTGTAACTTGTTTGCGCTTAATAAGGACAGTTTATCCGTGGATGCCTCAAAGGCGTTCAGGGAAAAAGATTATTCGCTGGCGATATCTAAATACGAATCCGTACTGGAAAAGAAGCCGAATGATGTAGTTGCGCTTAAATATTCGGCTTTAAGTTATATGCGCCTTAATTTGCCGATAAAGGCGATACAATATCTCGAGCGGGCTAAAAAAATCGAACCGCGCAACAGCAGTATCCGGTATTATCTTGCTCAGTGTTATTTGGTTGCGGGCGAATCCGAAAAAGCTAAAAACGAGATAGCGTATATAAAAAATAACCTTCCTGATGATATTTATGCGCATAAAGCTAAAAACCTTGAACCGAAAACATTAAAAAAAGGGAAAAAATACCCGTTGAAACTCTATTTCAGGAACGGGTTTCAGTACGACTCAAATGTATCGCTTCAGCCGGACAAACTGAAAGGTTTAAACGAAAACGAGGACAGCGCAAGGTACGTAACTTATTCGTGGCTGGAGTATACGGCATTTAACCAAAAACCGTATTCCGGCGGAGTTATAGGCTCGTTTTACCAGAGTATGCATACGGAAAGCGAGTTGCAGAGGTTTAATCTGTCAAGTTTCGATTTCGGCCCGTTTTTCACGTTTGATGTTAATATAAAAGGCAGAAATTTTCAAAATCGGGTTGAGTACAGGTTTTTATTCGACGTGCTCAACGGAGAATCGTTTTGCCGGACAAGCCAGGTTCATTACAGGGTAGCTACCGCAATAACCAATTGGCTTGACGGAGCGATTTATACCCAGACGAATTTCAGCGATTTTTTTTACCGTGATTCGTTAAGAAACGAGAAGTTTTTAAATCGCGATGCGGTAAATACCGAATCGGGTATTCGCTTAACCGTGAAACTTCCACGCAATATGTATGTCTATACCGGTTACGATTATACCAACAACGATGCCGAAGGCACGAACTGGAACTATTCCCGCAACAGGATATTTGCCGAATTCGCCACGCCGGTTTTTACCGAGAAGCTATATTTTTATTTTCTAAACGAATATTATAACCGCTATTTCGATCCGTATGAAGGATCGCTTTACTCCACTACTGCTGAGAGAAACGAGAATTACTATTCGTTTCGCCCGAAACTGAGGTATTTTATTAACCGCTCAGCCAGCCTTGAAACTTCATACAGGTACATAAAAAACGAGGCGAATATAGAAAGGTTTTTCGAGTACCACCGCAACATATTTGACGTAACTTTCGTATATCAATATTGATTATTGCGGATTGATTATTTGTTTTCCAGTGAATATGAACCGTCCCAGTTTTGGTCAGGGGGTGTAATGATAAATTTTTCACATCGGCTAAGATGAATTTTCGACGGCGTATCCGCAGGCATTATTGATAAGGCATTTGAAAAAGCTGTAACTGCGCCTTTCCAGTTTTTGCCGGAAATATTATTCATTCCCTGATCGTAATATGATAGAAATTCCATAAATCTTCCGGTTAAATTTGAACGCAAATCTATAAGCTCAAATATTTTTTCCGGCATTGTTTTTCCTTTAACTTTTACTATGTCTATCAGCCGTACGGCGAATTCGCCGTCGATTGCGAGCTGTGTGTTCTCACCGATAAGAATACGGGTATTGTAGAATTTGTTTGCTCCTTCCAGCCTTGATGCGAGATTAACCGAATCGCCAAGCACGGTATAGTTGAATTTATTTTTAGAGCCCATGTTTCCCACAACCATTTTACCGGTATTAACCCCGATTCTGGTATAAAAAGAAGCCGTACCCGTCGCCGATGGGGCAATCCGCGCACAGATTGAATCGAGTGTTTTCTGCATTTGAAGAACGGCTTTGCACGCGCATGCGGCATGGTTGTCAAAATAAACCGGTGCGCCGAAAAAAGCCATTATGGCATCGCCGTTATATTTGTCGATAGTGCCGCGGTTATCCATGATGACTGCACTCATTTCTGTGGTATAATCATTGAGCAGTTCCACAAGTTCTGTCGGGGCGAGTTTCTCCGATATGGAAGTAAATCCGGCGATATCGGAGAACAAAACAGTTAGGATTTTCTCTTCGCCTCCAAGTTTGAGCAGAGACGGATCGTTAACCAGTTCATTGACAAGCTGTACAGACAAATATTGGCCGAATGCCGATTTGATGAACCTGCGCTCTTTTTCTTCGACAAAAAATTTTGTCGATGTGATAAACAGGTAATCGACCACTACCAGTATCAGCGTATAAAACGGGGAGAACCAGATATTAAACAAACTGAACAATCCGTAACTTACGGATATAATAAATATAACCGACGCTAATGAAAATAGGCCGCCGGCGAGAGCGCCCATTAGTGGTAGGATGGCGCTGATCAAGATACCCGTTAATATGATAAATCCCGTCTGAACAGGTGCCGACCACCAGGGGTTATTGATAAAATCGCCGTCAATGATGTTTTGCGCGGCGTTGGCGTGTATTTCCACACCCGGATATATATTTGAGTATGGTGTTACCCGTATATCGTACAAACCTGTGGCGGTAATTCCGATGACGGCGATTTTTCCTTTAAGTTTGTCAGGGTTTACAGTGCCGTCGATAACATCGGATGCGCAAATATAGTTGAATGTGTGCGAAGGGCCGGCGTAGTTTATTGTCATTTTACCAGATATGTCCGTAGGGATGACTTTATCGCCGACTCTTATTTTTTCTATGCCGGATTCGTCGATATAGAGTTTAACGGGCTCTTTCAGGTACGCGCTTGCGGTACGCAATGACAAAGACTGGTAATATTCGTTATTATATTTGCACACCAGCGGAATCCGCCGGATAGCGCCGTCAGCGTCGGGAACGACATTGAAGTAGCCGAATCCTAAAGCCGCCTCAGATATGGCGGGTATATTCAGATTTGCACGTACGGGAGACAGAATCAAGCCCGGCGGCGGAGGTGTATCGCTTTCAAAAACCTGAATTATCTTGTCGTTATCGAGATACCGCATGGATTGCATATAGCTGTTTGTGTTTTCTGCGGATTCTACTTCTGTATCCGACATAAAAAAGAAAATGCCCAATATTGATCTGGAATTCTGTTTAATTGAGTTTGCGAGCAAATCATCTGAATCGATATTTTGCGTAAAATCGGAAATCAGCCCGATAATTTTGCGTACGGTTTCGTTTTCCGTATCGGGGATATTTTTTACCAGATCGAGTATCCGGGTTATGATTTTTAGTTCAGGGCTGGTTTGGGATTCGGAAAAAACAATGTCGAATACTACGGTATCGCATTGGTATGCGGTGAGTTTATCAACCAGTTCCGCCATCTTTTCCCGGCGCCAGGGCCATCGCCCTATTTTTCCGATACTTTTTTCATCGATAGCTATAATGGCTATGGTATCGCTGATTTGCCTTGTGCCTCTTATTTGAAAAAAAAGATCGAGAAATTTCAACTCAATATTTTGGAAAAATCCGGCATTATAATATTTCAGGACAAGAATCAGGCTCAGAAACAAAAAACCTGATAGCAAACCGTAAAAACAAACGTTTTTTTTGGATTTTTTTCTGGAATTGCCGTTTTTTTTGTTCATAACCGAAAATTACGGCGACGATATTTCTTCTATACAACCGTTTTCGTCAAACCCGAGCTTGCCTGGTTGTGTCTCGCTCTCTTCCTGAACGGGTGGTGTTTCGCGTTCTTCTATTTTTTCCATCTGGAAATCCGACGGTCCCTGAGTTTGTGAAACGTCTGATTCGTCTTTTTCCGGTTCTTCGAATTTTTGCTCATCTTCCAGTGCGCCCATTGATAAATCGTTTTCCGCGTCTTCTCCGCCCTGTTGTGTGGTTGAGTTCATCAATTCCGTAAACGCCGGATCGGTAAACTCGAAATCGAACAGTTCCGGCGGTTGGCCGGGCAGAACGTTTGCGCCTTTATTGGGTCCTAAATCGGTTTCTCCGCCGACTGTGTCGTCTGAATTGCGCACGAAAGTGGTATCTTCTATTCCGTAAACGGTGGTTTTATCGGGTTGTTGCTGTGAATCAATCAGATTTTGGGTTCCTCTGGCGCCTGCTATGGCGGTTGAGGTGTGCACTTCGAATTTAGATCCGTTCTGAGAATAACTTTTGCCTATTACCGACCTGACTTTGCCTTTTACCAGCGATAACACTGTTTCCCGTTTTCCGCTGGATTTATCGAAAGAATCGTTGGTTATTATCAGTTCGCTTTCAGGTCCGAGTGTAATTGCGCTGTCGTTACGGAAAATTATTTGTGCTTTGGAGTTTTTCATGGTTATGAGCCGGTCGTTTATGTATATTTTGCTTCCGGGTTTCATTTGTTCGGGTTTTGCCGAACCTTCATGATAATTCTCAACGAAACCGGACATTGTATTTATAATTCCGACATTTTTATCTTTTGCATATAAATTTATCGGGCAGGCGGTTAAAACTATAAAACCAAAAGTAATCAGTTTCGATTTTAGCAAAGGTATCATACGCATATTAAATAATCCTTATTTTAAAGAATTAAAATTTGATAACCCGGCATTTTATCTATACAAATTATTCATATAAAAACAAAATATAATACAAAATTATTTTTTTTTCCAACAAAAGATTTTAATCTTTTGCATGTATACACAAAAAATATTGAAAATAATTCGAATAATTGTATTATAAGGAAAAAAAACAGGGACTGAGAGGTGAAAATATTATGTTAAGCCTTGTTATTCCGGCATATAATGAAGAAAAAGCGTTACCTGAACTTGTGCGCAGGCTTGCGCAGACAGCGGGCGGGTTAAAAACGGAGTATGAGATTATTTTTGTTGACGATGGTTCATGCGACGCCACATGGGATATTATAAGCGGGTTTAGCAAAAGTTACAGTTATATAAAAGGTGTGCGGTTATCGCGCAATTTCGGGCATCAGGCGGCGGTTAGCGCGGGTTTACGGTATGCAAAAGGCGATGTGGTAGCTGTTATGGATGCCGACCTGCAGGATCCGCCGGAACTGTTGGCGCAGTTTCTATCCAAATGGCGCGAAGGGTTTGACGTGGTTTATGCAGTGCGTAAAAGGAGAAAAGAATCTTTTTTTAAAAGGATTTCTTATTACGCGTTTTACAGAATTCTTCAGAGAATGGCGGACATAAATATTCCGCTTGATTCGGGCGATTTCTGTCTTATGGATAAAAAGGTTGTCGCTCAAATTAACGCTTTGCCTGAAAAACACAGGTTTGTGCGCGGGCTTCGTTCGTGGGTCGGGTTTCGCCAGACGGGCATTGAATACGATCGCCCCGCCCGGCAAATAGGCGAACCGAAATACACATTAAAAAAATTAGTCCGTCTTGCTATGAGTGGCCTTTTAAGTTTCAGCAGTCTGCCTTTGCGGTTTGCCAGTTTAATGGGGCTGATTATCGCGGTTTCAAGTTTTGTGGGATTTATATTTTTCTTTATATACCGTATTTTTGATCTCAAATTTTTCGGATACAGCATAAAAGAGGCGCCCGGAACAGCCACTATTTTCCTGACGCTCCTGTTTCTGGGCGGGATTCAGCTTATCACTATCGGCATTATCGGCGAATACATTGGGCAGATATTTGAGGAAATAAAGGCGAGACCTACTTATGTTGCAAGCGAAACTGTCGGTTTCTTTTAAAAAAGTTATTTTTTTTCGAAAAATAAGTCTTTGATTTGCCGGTTCTTCACCATATAATGTTTTTCCGCGCGAAAAATTTTCCGGCGCAGTTGTATTACCATGTCATAATACTAATTTGTGTTTTATTTTAAAGCATTGTGAAAAAGTTTTTGGTTCTTTTCTCAAAAAGAACGGATTCTTTTTACCTTTTTATTTGAGATCCATATTCTATAAAATCAAAAACGCAGGGTGGCATGATGATTAGAAATCTGATTATAACGATACTTCTGATTACGGTTATTTTATTTTTCGGTGCGCTTGCCGTTATTTATTTTTTAAATCCCGCTTCCGAACGGTGGGGGGAAGGTGTGCCCAAACAATTGCGGGTAGAGTCGGAACAAAAATCTAAAACCATTTTCAAAGAAGATTTTGAATCGGGGAATCTGCGTTCATGGACAGGCAAACGCGCAATAGTTGATGGGCGTACTGCGCTTGCGCTTGTAGCTGTGCCGGAAAATAAATATTTCGGCATGTCTGCGGTTTATGATCCTGAAAAAAAGATAATGCCGTATTCCGCCGGCCTTGAGTTACGTTTCAAGTATTTTGCGAAATCTGGCTCATTTGTTTATGTTTCATTTCTAAACGAGACCAAAGATGACAATTACCATTATTACCTGCGCGGTATAAAAACCGGAAAATGGGTGGATGCCGCAGTTCCGCTCAGGTACTTTTCGGACAATGAGTTCAAAGGAAAACCGCTTTCCGCCGGCGATGTGATTACGAAACTAAACTTTTTCGCAGGCACTCCGGGAGAAACGGCGGCTGTTTATATCGACGATGTCGAGATTGGCGTCATCTCCGGTACCGGTTTGCCCGCCGGTTCGCCGGATCAGGCGCCTGAGCTAAAGAAATTTACAGAGGATTTTGAATCGCCGGACGTGCAAACCCGATGGAACGGCACTTTGGATTCTGAGTTACCTGCAGGCAGGCAGGGTCATGCGTTGCTTGCTTTACCTGCTCGGGATAAATATTTCGATGTGGTAGCGTCGCTGAATTCGTCGGAGGTGATATTTGTAGTCGGTAAAGATTCGGCGGTTGAATTCGAGTATTATATTGATCAGCCTGTAAACATTTATGTTTCGCTGTTTAATCTCACAAAAAACGATAATTTTCATTTTGAAGTACATGTTGCCGTACCGAATTCCTGGCAGAAAGCCAAAATCCCGTTCAACCGGCTGGTAGACAACTCGTTTAAAGGAGTTCCAATAGAGACCGGCGACAAAATCGGCGATGTAAAAATTTATGCCGGAAGACCCGGTTCGTCCGTGAGTTTATGGGTGGATGACATACTGATTTCTTCGCAAGAACCTTCGGAGGGTTCGTCTAAGGAATTGTCTGAACAGGCTCAGGCAATTGTTGAGCTTCCCGCCCGGCAGTTTGCGAGGTATGAATATATAAACAGAGCCATAATCGCAAATCTGCGCAAAAAATACAATAGCTCAAACCGTCCGAAATCCATATTAAATCTTGGCGACAGTATTTCAAAATCTATGGCTTTTGTGTGGCCTATGCGTTATAGCCGGCCGGGTATGCTGATCAATGAAGGGTATGAGTATATAGATAAAGATACCGCTGCCGCGGAGAGCAAAACTTCATCATGGGGTCGTGAAATCGTGGATAAAGCCCTGAAATCCTCTCGTCCTGAAACGGTAACGATTCTTTTTGGCACAAACGATGCTTCAACAAGCGTTTATACCGGTTCATATTTTGCGAATATGGAATATATAGTTCAGGCTTGCCTTGATAACGGCAGTGTGCCGGTTCTTTTTACCATACCTCCTTTCGGGTCGGTGCCTGCGGAAAAACTGGAGAATTACAATTACCAGATAAGAACCATTGCTATGGAAAAACAGGTTCCTCTTTGTGATCTGTACAGGCTTTTCATCGACCAGCCCGACTGGAAACAGCTTCTCTTTGACGGTGTTCACCCGAACTTTTTTGAAGATGGAAGCAAGGTCGGCGGGTATAATCTGATCAACGATATTGTATTTGAGGTTTACAAAATCCTTGAGCGCGATGTTATGTTGCGCCCTGAGCAGGCGAAAATCAATCTGATTGCGGATAATTTCGATTCGCCTTCAACATCGCAGGCGCAGATTCTTTTTTATTTTAATTTCGAAGATGGAAATCAGGGGTTTATAGGCGAACCTGTTTCTGATATTTCTTACAAAAATTCCGTTTCGGCTCTCGAGTTGGTTGCGGGAGACAGGGAACTTGAGGCGCAATGCGATATCCAGTTTAAGGTTACGCCGGCAACATACATATCGGTAGCGTGTTATGCGGTCAATTGCCCGAGATTCCGTATACAACTTGTCAACAAAACGCAAAACGATAATTTCTGGGCGGCTAAAGAAGATGTACCTGAAAAAAAATGGGTCCGGTACTTTTTCGATCTCAACAAGGATTTTGTTGATAACGAGAATACCGGCAAACAAATATTTTTCGACGACCTGATAACTTCCCTGAGGGTTTTCGGGATAAAATTATCTGATGAATCCAGACTGATAATTGACGATCTGGAGATTTACAATGCAAGCGATAAAACGTTTCATGAAGAATTAACCGCTCAATTCGATCAGTTGAAAAAACAAATAAAAGCAGGGCTTGCGGATATTACTGGCGGTCATCCCCTTATTGATAAGATAAATTCCTTATCTAAGGAGATATCTCTGCAGTTGCCTAAAGCTTCCGGTGAGGATCTTAGCGGTTTGAAGGATAAAATCGATATTCTTGCGGGACTGAAAGACAAACTGTATTTCTTAAATCAGATGCAGGCGGTATTTGCTGATAATTCACCTTCTTTAGGTATCGGTTACGCTTCGCCGATGGTAAGGATTTCGCCGTTTCACAAACAGTATCCGTTTAAAGGGAAAGTTACGTCGTCGATAAATATTTTATCAGCACGGCACGAATACGAGAATTTTCAGCTTTATCTTGTCCCTTTTTTGGATAAAGCCTCTGATGTGGATATAAAGTTTAATGATCTTACCCATCAAAACGGTAAAGATATATTTCCGGCACAGAATTTCAGATGGTTTATTGAAGGGTTTGTAACGACAAAACAGAGTTTTCCGGTGGCAAAATACCGGCTTGGCAAAAAAACCGATCCGCTGTTGCCGGGCACAAAATTCAGTCTTGGCTATGATCAGCCTGTGTGGATAAACGTTTATGTACCTTCAGATCAGGAGCCGGGTACATATAAAGGTTCGATGTCGGTTATACATGGTTCTGGCAAAGAGATTTCGCTAAATATCACGCTCAAAGTATGGGATTTTCAAATTCCGCTTGCCGGGCGCCTTCATTCGCCCACAACTCTTGATCTTTTTATGATACAGGATTATTATAAAACCGCCCTGACACAGGAAAAACGGAGGCAATGGTACAAATTCTGCCTCGACTATAGAATAGACCCGACCAGTTTATACCATTACGGGTTAAGCCCAAAAGCTGAAGATCTGGATTTTTGCGAAAAACTCGGGCTTCGTACAATAGTTATGGGCGGTAACCATGACCAGCCTGATATTCATAATTCCGCCGATGTGATTTCGTACTACAAAATCGTTAAAGAAAAAAACCTGCTTTATAAGTCAATGTTGTTTATTACAGATAAATTCGGCGATAGCCCTGAAATGTACCAGCGGGCGAAAGACAAATCGAACTGGGTAAAACAAAATTGCCCGGGTCTGCTTATTTTTGCAGGTATCAGCCCCAGAGAACCTCTGTTTGGTTATGTGGATATCTGGGATCCGATAATCAACGATAGTTTGTGGGGTGAACACGATGTGTTTTTACCTGATGTCTGCGCCGACCGGCAGAAAAAAGGCGAGAAAATAATGTGGTATGTTGCGGCGTCGCCATGGTATCCGTATCCGAATGTTATGATAGATAACGACCTTATAGAATCGAGAATTATTTTCTGGATGACATGGAAAAACAATATCGACGGTTTTGAATACTACTACTTCAATCTTTGGGGCAGGAATATGCTTGGCAGGGATGCTGTGAAAAAATGGCCTGATGTGGAATGGGATACATATGCGTTTTCATCTTCGGCGAATTCATATAATGGCGACGGCCAACTGGTTTATCCGGGTCCCGATATGAATCCGTACGGCAGTATCCGCCTTGAAAATATCCGCGACGGCATAGAAGATTATGAGATGCTTAATCTTCTGAGTATGTATGTGGAAAAAACAAGGCAGATAGCGGGTTCAAACCCGAAGGTGGCGCGGTTGATCAACCAGACGGAAAAAATAATCGGCGTACCTGAAAACATAATAAAAAATTTATACATTTTCACACGCGATCCTGAAGCGATAGACGCTTTAAGAAAAGAAATCGGCGATTTGCTTGAACTTTACAAAAAAGCTATCGAGGTTCCCCGCTCGCAGGATGACAAATCAACTAAATCTGATTGAATCCATAACGGATTTAAAAACCGGTTCGTGTTTTAAGAACCTGTTTTCCGGTGAAAAATAAATCAGTTTCAGCAAGTACCGGTTTTTTTTCAGAAACACTAATCTTGCCCGCATTTGGATAAAATTATCCGCTGTATAGCTTGTTTCGCAGATATTGGCATTAATCCCGCCGATCAGTGAGTCCGACCAGTTCAAACAGGTTAATCCCGATTTATTCAGATAATGGTTATTTTCGGTTTTGAAATTCAGGGTATCGTCAATTCGGCAAAGCTGGATATGTATTCCCGTATCGCAATCGTGCGGAGGTGCAAACGTCAGGGTTTTTCCGCCTATCCGTTGTGTGAAAGAATAATTCCAGTCCGGCGGATTCTCAATTTTTACAGGTCCCCAGTTGGTAAATACTCTTGAACAACCGTTATTGGTTTCGGTTAAGTAATTGCATGGAATATTATTTTCAACGAGGTATTTTGAATTATATAAACGGATTTAACCCTGAAAACTGTTAAGATCCCTAAAATAATAAAGATACATGGAACAAGAACAGCGGATATTTCCATAAATATCCTGAATCCTGTTCTTTTGCGCCATAAAATGTAAGTCGCGTAAATATTTTTTTCCACAACCTCAATCCAGAAACGTACAGATATCTTTCAGAGGCAGTCTGTACCGCTGGGAAGGTTTATCGGATGCCGCTTTTCCCATCGGTACAATAGATACTATATGGTATGGTTCCTCAACCTTCAAAAATTCTTCAATATCGTTCTGGAAAATAAGAGGGCCTGTCATCCAGCATGAACCGTAACCGAGCGACTGAGCCGAAAGAAGCATGTTTTCAATTGCCGCACCGATACTTAATGATGCAGTACTTACTTCGGCCATGCTCCATTTTTCGCGCAATGGGTGCCCGTCGAGCAGTTTTTTCATAAACGATTCGTAAGGTTTGATCAAAACGCAGATAATCAATGGCGCGCTTCGTATAACGTCAAGGTATTTCCTGTAATTCTCAAGCTGGGACTTAGACGATTCGTCCTGGATTTGCCCTATTATCAGCTCGAAATTTTCCATTATCAGATCCGCAAGTCCGAGTATTACGGATAAATTTCTTATGATAATAAATTTCCATGGCTGTTGGTTTGATCCGCTGGGAGCCCATTGCCCTGATTTTAGTATCAGGTGAAGGTCGTCGTCAGGGATAGGTTCAGGGCTGAATTTGCGTGTGCTTTTACGGTTGAGTATTGTCGTTATTGTCGGGTTCATGAGAATATAAAAACCTTTAATTGGAATTAAAAGTCGTCAAGATGCACGAATTCTGCGTTTTCAAGCCATAGTTTCGGCCTGATGAGAAACTGGATTATTTTTTCGATCAGCAGAATATGTTTCTTTTCTTCGTTTGCGAGGATTAAAAGGATATTTTTACGCTGTTCGTCTTTAATTTCTCCGGCTTTTTCGGTATAGAATTCAAAACTTTTCTTTTCGAATTCAAGCGCTTTTTCATACAACTGGATATGATTGACATTCAGGTCGATTTTTTCTTTGCCGTCTTTCATTTTTTTAAAAATGTCTTTAGCGTTGCCGATTAAATCCGATTTGGGTACAAGCGGGGTTTTGTTTCGCAAATCCTCAACAATAAGCCGGTGTTTGTTCTCTTCGCTTGCCAGAAGGTTCAGTATATGTTTCAATCCTTGGTTATCCGTTTTTTCCGCGAGTTCTTTATAGAAACTTTCCGCGTATTTTTCTTTCTCGATAGCGAACTCGAATATATCCATTTGAAACTCCTTATAATTTTTGAATTTATATTAATTAGCGTTTCATATTGTTATATTAAGCAGCAATGCAAAGCATTGCGAAAAAGTTTTTGCTTCTTTTTTCAAAAAGAAGATAATCTTTTTATTTTTAGTTTGGGATTGCTGAAAAACCTTAAATTTCTATGTCATCACGAGAAGTTTTGCGAAAGCAAAACGACGTGGTGATCTCAAAATCATCAGAGCTGAGATTGCCACAGCTCCTTAGGAGCTTCGCAATGACAATAAAAAATACTTTTTCAGCGATCCTATATTATATAACATAATACCAAATACGGTTAGAAACATAAACAAAAACATAAACAAAAAAAACCGTGATACTCATAAAAAAACCGGCATGACTTTATAATCATGCCGGTTTTGCGAAACGTATAGATATTTAGAAATTATTTATTCAGTCTTTTTCTGTAAATAACCCCGAACAGCATGGCGAACCCGCATAACATCATCGCGCCCGGTTCCGGCACAGCGTTATTTACGTAGAGATTGTCTATATCGACAGTGCCTGCGCCGACGATATCCCCGCCTGTCTGGAGCACAAGAATCTGAACTTTCTCCACCTCGGTAAGTATCGGGCGTGCCCACCAGGCTTCCGGATTCCTTAAATCTTCAGCTAACCCGAAATTAAGCGTAACCCATCCTTCTGATGCGGCGGGAATAGCTAACAAATTCGCGTCAAGCAGTCTAAAACTTGCGCTGTATCCCATAGGATTACCGCCCAGATCCTGAACCGGAGCGATAATTTCCAGAGAAAGAACGCCTGTTAATGACGCTTCAAAATTCGACCTGAAATCGCATACTAAGTGCGCACCGGTAAAATCGAGAGTGGGGTTGAAGTTATTGTCCATTGCCAGCCCGATGGATACCCAGTTTGGAGGCACATCGCCGGCTGGAGAATCAAAACTTATGCTCAGGTAATTCTGGCGCCAGGGGCCTTCATTTAACATATCACTGTCTGTTAAATTGCCGCCGAATACTGTCCACATACTTGTGAAATTTGAATCGCCAATTCCTGTGTAACTGTCAAAATTTTCCGAGAAAACTACTGCCGCATTACTTTGCGGTACTGCAACTCCAACGAGGGCTATAACAGCCGCCAGAACAAAAATTTTTTTCATCTTCCTATCCTCTCTCTTTGTGGGTTAGATATTCCTGAATAAAATTAATCCTTCTATCTATTTTAATTATAAGATATGAATTTCATTATGTCAATATTGCGTCAAAAAATATTTTTAATATCATGTATTACAGATTAAATTATAAAAGCAAACGTTTAATATAAATAAACACTTTTTAGGTGAAAATATAACAATACCGTTTAAAAAAAAGAGAATTTTCTCAAAAAAAGTTTCCTTATGGTTTTTTGTAGATGTAAAGCATTAATTGCTAAGATGATGCTTAATCATTCCCCTGTCAGTTATCTTTTTCGATAATATCCAGAATTTTGTTCAAATCCGGTTCAAGTTCATAGGGTATATTTGCGTATTTGCAGTCGATTCCTTCGAGTTTTTTCTGATGGTACTGCACTTTAAATCCGGTGAATTTAAGCCCGTGAGCGGTGGATATAACTACGGTTTTGTGATTTTTCGAGATTACGCCTTTTTTTACCATTTTTATAAGAACCGCCAGAGCGACGCCGGTATGGGGGCAGTTGAACATTCCCGTACTGTCACCCAGAGCAGAGGCATTAGCGAGTTCTTCTTCAGTTGCCTGTTCTACAATGCCGTCGAATGCCTTTAGGGTTTTTATAGCTTTATGTACGCTGACGGGGTTGCCGATCTGGATGGCGCTGGCGAGCGTTTTTTTCGCTTTTACCGGCTCGAAACCCTCAAACTTTTTCAAATAAGACAAATACAGCGGGTTTGCCTGAGCGGACTGTGCTAAGATAATTCGCGGGAGATTATCGATTAACCCCAGGGTTTTCATCATAGAAAACCCATTGCCGAGTGCGGATACGTTGCCGAGGTTGCCTCCGGGTATTATTATCCAGTCGGGTACTTTCCAGTCAAACTGCTGGCATATTTCGATGCTGATGGTTTTCTGCCCTTCAATTCTCAGCGAGTTCATGGAATTGGCAAGGTATATCGACTCGATTTTTGTCAGTTTGCGTATTATTTCCATGCATCCGTCGAAATCCGTTTCAAGCGAGAATACTTTAGCGCCGTTGGATATAGGCTGGATAAGCTGGGCGGTGGATATCTTGTTTTTAGGCAGAAGCACGATAGAGGGTATTCCCGCCGCGGCGCAGTAAGCGGAAAGAGCCGCCGACGTATCGCCGGTAGAAGCGCATGCCACAGCTTTTATCGGTTTGCCTTCGGATATCATCTGTTTTACCTGCGAAACCAGCACGGTCATTCCGAGATCTTTGAACGAGCCGGTGTGGCTGTTGCCGCACAATTTTATCCACAAATCGTCAAGCCCGATAATCTCTCCGAACCGTTTTGCCCAGAGGAGGTTTGTGTGCCCTTCAAACAAAGAGACAATATTTTTGTTTTCTATTTCCGGCAGAACCCATTCTTTTTTGCCCCATATTGCCGATCCGTAGGGCCATTGCGATGTCCGTATTCTGCTGTCGAACAAATCTCTCCATTGCAGGGGCGATTTGTCTTTAAGCGCCGTCATATCGTGGGTTACTTCCAGCAGAGACCCGCATTTTCTGCATTCGTAAACGATATCGTTTAACGGATATTTTTCTCCGCAACTTTCATTAAAACACTGGAACCACGCTTTGTAACCCATATAAAATCCCTTTCCGCAGAAACAATTACGTTTTTATGTTATATCATTAAATTATCATTTTATTTAAGATCAAAACAATGTTTGAATCAGTTAAAATATAAATGAAAATAATTTAAAACGCAAATTATTGTTAAATTTTTGTTGTCCGATGAACGTTAAATCGTTTATTGAGGTCTATATTTTAATATTTAGAACTAATGAGCCGCGTTTTTTTGGGAGATTGAGTTTAATAAACAGCAAATGAGGAGATTAATAATATGAGGCTTTTACTTTTTTTAATGTTTATAGCGATACTTTTATTACTGCCTTTAATAGCCGGAGCGAACGATCTAAAAAGGCAGACAAACTGTCCTGTTATGGGGTTGGCGGTTGACGAGTCGCTTTATGTGGATAAAGACGGCAAACGGATATATGTTTGTTGCGGCGGATGCATAGGCGAAGTGAAAGAAAACTTCGATAAATATGCCGGGCAACTTGAAGATAAAGGTTATAACATTGGCATTGAAGATAAAACCGACTGATTTATCGGGAATGTGCAGATAAATCTGAACAATTTTTAAATTAAGATATCTAATTTTTTGAATTTGTAATATACAGCGGGAGGGTACGAAAATGGTTTTCAGAAACTTTATTATGGTAGCGATGGTTACGATATTTTTAGCGGTTTGCGGATTTTCTCTTAATGCGCAGGAATTGAAATCTCAGGAAACTTGTCCCGTTACAGGTAAGCCTATAGACAAAGGCTTGTATGTGGCAAAAGACGGAAAACGAATGTATATGTGTTGTCCGGGTTGTAAGGCTAAGATAGAGCAAAATTTTGAAAAATACGAAACCGATCTGAAAGAAAAAGGCGAGAAACTAAAGGAAGATAGAGACGATTAAACTATAGCGATTATAAGTCCCATAAAACCCCCAGAAAAGAAACTGTTATTATGTCTGCTCTCCTTGGCATAATAGCAGTTTCTTGTTTTTTAAGACGAATAATTTTTCGCGTGTCGCAGAAGGAGCCAGATAAAAAATATCCCGCCCAGAAGGGCCGTTATAATTCCTACGGGAAGTTCGGAAGGGCTTATGAGGGTTCTTGCGAGAGCGTCGCATAACGCCAGAAACGCTCCGCCTGCTAAAAACGAGGCGACAGCCAGCATTTTATGCCTGGGGCCGAGTATCATTCTGCAAATATTGGGTATAATCATATCAATAAACGCTATGGGCCCGCATATAGATACGATACAGCTGATCATAAATGAAACGAGGATAAACATAAACAGTTTAAGTTTAACCACATCTATTCCTTTGGAGGAAGCGGTCTCGTCGCCTGTGAGCATTATGTCCAGCTCGGTTGAATAGAGAAATATTACCGCAGAAACCCCTATTGTGAAAGGAATCAATTTCATTAAAGTCAGGCGCGATACGCTTTCAAGACCGCCGATGAGCCATCTGAAAATAAGGAATGTCTGGTGAAAATTAGATACATACTGGATAATTAAAACCATGCTTGAGAAAAAAAGCGTAACTGCGATTCCCGCAAGAAGCATATAATCCGTATGAAACGTTTTTTTTATGCGTGTAAGCGAGAAAATAAACATTGATGCCGCTAACCCGCCCAGAAACGCGAAAACCGATATGGGGCTGATTCCCGCTACGGTTTTAAAACCGAAGTTTGCCAATAAAACCAGATAAATCGCCGCTCCGAAAGAACATCCGCTGGATATTCCTAAAGTGAACGGAGTTGCAAGAGGGTTACGGAACATCGACTGGAATACCATTCCTCCTAAAGCGAGTATTGCTCCGGCACAGTAAGCGAGAATCACCCGGGGCACGCGCATTTTCAGCAGTACGTAGGCGTCAAGCGATTCTTTCGGCGACGATAAATAAATGCCGAATTTATATACCGTTGATCCCAGTAGCGGGAGCGATACAAGCAGTCCGATATAAATTATAAATGAGCCAATTAATATGAAAAATCTTGTTTTTGAGGATTTAATCATGGGTTTTCCAATCCGGTATAATCATAAGTTTACCCGTTTTTGGGTGGTTGATAAAATCGAACTCGATTCCGTAAATCTGCGATAGAATCTGCCTGTTTATTTTAGCCGCGTCGCCGAAAAATATTTTTCGTCCGCCGGAGAGTGCGAGAATTTTTTGCGAAAACAGCGTGGCGAAACTTAAATCGTGTGTTACGGACAAAACGGTGATTTCGTTTTCTTTATTGAGTTTACGGATAAGCGAGATTATTTCCTGCTGGTAATGCGGGTCGAGATAAGTCATTACTTCGTCAAGAAGCAGTATTTTCGGTTGCTGAGCGATTGCGCTTGCGATTATGGTTTTCTGCATCTCGCCTCCGCTCAATGTAGTCAAAAGGCGTTTGCGCAGTTCGTTAAGGCGGGTAATCCTGATTGCCTGATCAACGATTTCCCTGTCTTTTGCGGATATGATTTCAAAAGGCGACAAATACGGGTATCTGCCCATAGTTATGAATTCCTCAACGGAAAAAGGGTACGTTATATTGTGTTTCTGGGGCACATAAGCCACTTCCCGTGCGAACTTTTTGCGTGAAAATTTTCCGGCGGGTTTGCCGAAAAACAGAATTTCGCCCGCCGGTTTGATAAACCGGGCAAGACATCGAAGAAGCGTTGTTTTTCCTGCACCGTTAGGGCCGATAATGCTTATGAAATCGCCTTTTTTTGCCTCAAAAGAGATGGATTTTATAATGTCTTTGCCGTCGATGCTGAAAGTTAGGTTTATAGTTTCAACAACGGTCGTCATTTTAGCGCTCTTTCCAGATCAGGATGAAAAAACCGCAGAAAATCCTGAGCGATATTGATAAACCGCGGGCCGGGTACGAAAGCGTAATCGGAATTCATAACGAAAATCCTCTTGTTTTTTACGGCGTTGACATGTTGCAAGTTTATCCATTGCCGGTTGACATTGCTGTAACTTTTGTTGTCGATACTCGAATGCAGTTCCACAATTATATCTGGATTTAGTTGCATCACTCCTTCCACTGTAACCAGAGGGTACGGCATGCGCGAATCGCGGATAATGTTCTGACCACCGGCAAGTTCTATCAGCGGGTTGTAGAAACTGTCTTTGCCGATAATGTACATTTTGTTTTTTTCTTCTCCAGCCATATCCTGTCCGAAAACAACCATTATTTTCGGTTTGGGTATTTCGTTTGTCAAATTTTTTATTATGCTCATTTTATGCCGGATAGCGTTTACTATCTGTAATGCGGTTTCTTGTTTGCCGAATGTTTTACCGATAGTCAAAACGGAATTCAGGATATTTTCCGGCGAACTGTTGTCTACCATAACGATATTTATCCGAAGTTTTTTTAATTTCTCAGCTATAAGTTTGTGTTCGGTGCCGATAATAACGTAATCGGGGTTAAGACGTGTGATTTCTTCGATATTCGGATCGTAATATCCGCCGATTCTTTTTATAGATTTGGCTTCGGGAGGGTAATCGCAATACCGTGTGGTGCCGATGAGGAACCTTTGTAGCCCTAAAAGAAACACTATCTCCGTAACGGCCGGTGATACGGAAATTAGCGATAACTTGTTATCCGGCGGTTTGAATATATAATCTTTTTCCGTGTATATTCGTCCGACGAAATACTGGGCTAAAAAAACCAGAACAAGTATTGCCGTAACAACCGAACCTTTTTTCATATATCTTCCAATACGAATTTTATATTCAGTTCCATATCCGATTCTACTGGTACTCCGTTTTTGTTCGCGGGAACAAATTCCGCAGACATAACGGATTGTACTGCCGCTTGGTCGAGTTTGCCGTAACCGCTGGAAGAGATTATCAGTGCCTTTAGCGGTGTTCCGTGCTTGTCAATAATCACCTTTAGTTTAACGGTACCCTGTTGCCCTTTTCGCCGGCATACCTGCGGGTATTCTGGATTTATTGAGCAGGCGAGCCGTGATCCGGTAACGGCTCCTTTTCGTCTCAAATCGCCGTCGTTTTTCAGGGATTCTTCCGAATTCGCCGTTTTTTCAGAATTTTTTTTAGCGGGCTGATGTTTTTTTTCAACGTTTTGTTCTGATGTTTTAATTTTTGCTTGGCGCTGTTCTAAAAGCGTATCCGGTTGAGAGCCGGTTTTCCTTTTCAATTCGTTATTTTTTGTAAAATTTTTGTTTGTGGAGCAAACGATGCCTGTTTCTGATTCGACGGTTATTTTTAAATCTCGTAAATTCTTTGCTTGCAAAGTATTTTCTGTTTTTGTCTCCGGCTGAGGGTTTTTTTGCGATAAAATTTTTTCCGGCTGAGGCTTTTTTATGGTTATATTATGTTGATTCAGTGCTTTTTGCGGTTTTGTAATTATTTTTTCAGCGGGCGCAACTGGGAGAGTCTTATTATCCGCCGTTTTTTTTGCGCAGGATAACCTGCCCGCCACAGACGGCGCCAGTGTCAGTTCCAGAACCGAAAACCCGCTGTTAAGTTTAATCAGAGGATCGGTAAGCCTGAAGGCAAACCCGAACTGGAACAGGGCAATATGAGCGAATATAGCCGTTAAAAACGAGATTATATAATTTTTTCGTTCCTCAAAAAAAGTTATCATCCGCAACCTTTTTGTATTAATCTCACAAACAATAATGCAAAAATTATAAAGTATAAAAAACTTCGTTCTTTTTGAAAAAAGAACCAAAAACTTTTTCGCAATGCTTTGCATTGCGGCGTATTATTATATAAAACTTAAACTGGTTACGGGGGCGCGGTACAAAACCGCGCTCCCGTAACCATTGTTTATAGTTCAACTTTCACTCCGCCGAAAATCGAGAACCGTTGGTTCTCGTATCCCAAAACCGTCTCGTAATAATCGTCAAGCAGATTATGAATTTTTGCGTAAACCTCTATATTTTTTGTCAGGGCATATTTTGCAGTCAGGTTAACCAGCGTGTAGCCTTCAAGCCGCACTCGCGTGGCAGGCCATGTGCTGTAATCGTTGTCGATACTTCCGCCGACATAAATCAGTTCGCAGTTTATGTTGGCTTTATCCTCAAAAAACCTGTAGTTTGCGTCTATGCCGATAGAATTCTTCGGTCTGCGGATAAGGGTTTGCCTTGTGCTAAGGTCTTTAGATTGCAAGTACGTGTAGTTAAACCCCAGATCAAGGTTATCGATCATATTAACATTTGTGAAAAATTCTATCCCCTGCGTTTCCGCTTCTTTAATATTTTTATATCTGTTTGTTCCGGAATCAAAATCGATAAGGTTTTTAAAATTGTTTTCAAAATAGGTTATTCCGGCGCAGATTTTGTTTTCGCATAAATATTGTTCTATTCCTGTTTCCCACGAATCGCTTTTTTCAGGTTCCAGTTGCCTGTTGCCGTAATCGGAGAACAGCTGGAACAAAGTGGGCGCTTTAAATCCGGTACCATATGATGTTTTAAATTTTGTTCCGGTTTGATTAATATAGACTGACGGCACAACTCTGATTGTGGGATTGGTGCCGAACTGAGAATGTTCGTCCCAGCGGACGCCGAAAGTGGTGAAAACGGTATCGGCGATAGATATTTTATCTTGAAGGAACACGCTGTCGATTCTCGCTTCCTGGCGGGGTGTTCGTGTTTTTGTCATGACTTTTGAGAACGTCCACCAGTCGAAAGAATCATATAAAGATTGCGACTTGCTCGATTCTTTTTCGTGTTCAAGCCCTGCCGTGAATATATTATTGATTTTACGGTTTAATATATTGAATTCGGGAAAATATAAATTATGCTGGTAATCGAATTTATATATGTTTGAGTTGTACGAATATTTTGAAAAATATGGGTCTGTGGAATCGGATTTGTTGCGAAGGTCTCTGTCGTAATCGGTTAGAGAGAATCCGAAAACCTGTTCGTAGATATCGTCAAAAAGAAGGAGTTTAGCTTCGTTGCGCATAAAGTACTGGCGGATATCGGAAAAATAGTTTGGATCGTCCACAGGCAATCCAAAAGTATAGTCGAATCCGTCGAGTTCTGTTTGCGCATCGGTGTAGCGTATGATGTTGGTGAACTCAAGGCATTCCAGCGGAGTTAAACCGATCTTTGCGGATACGGTTGTGTTGCGGTAACTGTCTTCTTCGCGGTTGCCTTTGGTATGAGAGGCTGTAGAAAACCCTTTGCTGTCGGTGCGGGTTACTCCGAGTGAATAATTATATAAATCGGTACCACCGGATACTCCGCCTCCTTCACGGAACGTCTCGAAGGATCCCATCTCGGAAAACCCGTATAGTTTCAGTTCACCGGATCCTTTTTTTGTCTGTATATTGATAACGCCTCCTATGGCATCAGAACCGTAAAGAGTGCTTTGCGACCCGCGTATTATTTCTATCCGGTCGATATTTGTAGTTTCGAGTTGGCCGATATCGAATGTGCGTCCCGGGTTGGACGGGTCGTTGAGTTCTATACCGTCCATCAGAACAAGCGTATGTTCGGATTTCGCGCCTCGTATAAACACCGATGTCTGCTGGCCTAATCCGCCGTTACTGACGACATTTATTCCCGGTTCGCCTTTTAACAGCTGGGCGACAAAATCTTTTTTTTCTCTTTCTATTTTTTCCGAGTCGATTACCGATACGGAACTGCCGATTTCTTTTTTAGGAGTGGCAAGGCGGGTTGCAATAACAACAACATCGTTTTTCGATCCGGTTTTTGCCGATGAACCTGATGTAGCCGATTCGTTATCCGGTTCAAAAAAATTGTTTGTACCGATGGTTTTAGAATTGTTATCCGAACAATACGCTGATTGTGGAATAAGAAAAATAAGCATTGCAAAATAAATTGTTTTTTTCATAATACCCTTTCTTTCTCCCTCGAGATAAATTTGGGCTTGGCGGCTTGTCAGGTCTCCTGGCTTTCGGTCTTCCTATTTTCCGCGCCTTCCCGGTGTTATCCAGTGGCAAAATGCGGATTTCGTCGCGATTACAGTCGCGGGGCGGCAGAGGATTTTAACCTCGTTTCCCTTTTTCGTGCGCCAACTAAAATTAAAGTTTCATCAGATACGTTTCTTTAAAATTTAATTGTATTAGCCGTGTCTTGCCGGGCGCCTCCTTTCTTATAGTAATTCGCGTGTTATATTATTGTATACCGGAACGCAAAAACATTCCGAAAAGGTTTAGGATCGCTGTAAAAGTATTTTTTATTGTCATTGCGAAGCAAAGAAGGAGCTATGGCAATCTCAGCTCTGATGATTTTGAGATCACCACGTAGTTTTGCTTTCGCAACACATCTCGTGATGAAATAGAAATTTAAGGTTTTTCAGCAATCCCAGTTTTTGTTTCATTTCAAAAAAGAAGAAATCTTTTTAGTTCTTGTATTGCAAATTTAAAATAAAAAAGCCTCAAACCGGAAAATGAATTCCTGATTTGAGGCTTAGCCCAATTTTTTCGCTTCAAACCTGAAAACAGATGTCTTTTTACCTCGAAAGACATACTGAATTTTACCGGGCAGTTCTTCTGACTTTCGGATCATCCTACATCCCGCTCCTTCCCGGATTAAGAAGTATCCAGTGGAATATTGCGGGTTTCGTCCCCGATCACAGCGGCGGGCCCATTCTCGATTTTAACGAGATTCCCTTTTAATCTTTTTCAAGAACCCGATTTTTCATAAGATAATACTATTGCCTCTTATTGTCAATAATTATCATTCGCTAATATTATTAAGGTTGTTTTCTCCTTATTGTTGGTTTTCCTGCGGTGTGGGAACAGCGGGCATGTTTGCGCCGATGATATTTTTTACAGGGTTTGAACCCGATTCGTTATCCGTCGTATCATTATCAAGTTTTAGCGGGATAAGTTCCTGTATTTTAGCCGGCGCCGACTCAATTTGTTTTTGCAGTGATTCCGATAGTTCTGCTTTATATGCAGATACGTCTATTCCGGCAAGAGACGCGATATTGGTCATGGTAAGCAACTTGTAAACAATCAGGTTAAGAAGAGGTTTTATGCCGGTTATGTTGCTGAAGGTCTCGTCGAGGTTTATGTTGTATTCTTTTACCAAAGGTTCTCCGCCGACGGAATAATCCGTATAAGTTACTTTTCTAACAATAAGTTTTAGAGAATCAACCGATACATCTGTTTTTTTTGCGATAGATTTTGTTTTGGTTTCTTTAGTGTCTTTTTCCCGCAGTATGTTTATATTAAGTTCACCGTTACGGTTTTTTTCTATGTTGAATTCGGATATGTTAATGCGGGCGAATTCAATGCGTACATCGCCTTTAAGCAGGGTATTGAAATCGTAATCGGCATATATTTGCGGGGCAAAAAACATTTTATTCTCTGAGAAATCCGGCGGGTTACCGAGCGAGATCGAGTTAATGTCGATATAGGTGTTGCTCAGGTTCAGGTCAATGGAGTTGAGTTTGCAGGAAAGCCCTGTGGCATAAGCAATTCCCTTTTCAACAGCAGGTTTGAGCAAATATATCTTTAATACGAAAAACAGTGTTGCGAAAAGGATCAATAAAAGCAGTACGATGCAGAAAAATTTTTTCATGGGTAACCTCCTTGCGGCTTTTTTTATTTTGAACAGGTAAAATTCATTTTGTGCAGGCCTAATTTCAGAAATTTATATGTAAAGTTCCGTTTATGCGCATTTTAGCTTTAGATTATTATATACCGGAATGCAAAGCATTCCAGAAAAGCATATTCAAAAAGAAGAGAATCTTTTTGTTTTTGTATTGTCAATTCTAAAATAAAAAGCATATTCGCCTTAGCAATCATAAATACAGAAATATAGATTAAAAAAATATAAATCAGATGTAAAAATGCAAACATATTTTTTTATTTTTTATAACAGAGAGCTCTTTTGATGTAAATAATATCTTAGAAAAATGCGTGTCTGCCGTTTTTTATAAAAAACAATAAATAATAAACCGCAATAATATAATGCCGATAAAAGAAATAATCAATTTTATTTATAACTTAATTTATTGCGGAGGCAGTACAATGGAAAATTTTTCTCAGGAAGAAGTCGATCGCATGATCAAAGAAGCGGCGCTTGCCGCAAAACAGAAAAAAAGCGCCGGCATTGGGCTTAATCCTGTAAAAACTGCACAGCCGGCGGTATCTGATAAACCTGTTACGGCGCAACCCGCTCAAAAACCGCCTGCAAACCCTTTTACGGAAACAGCGCAACAGGAGCCGGACGATTCATTAGATCAGTTTGATGTTCAGGATCAAACCGATATTGATCAGGCGGATGTTGAAAATGAACAATCCGACGATGTTCAGGATGTATTTGAACAGCAAGATTCTATCGAAGAACAGGAAGAAGACTCTGTTTACGATGATGAAAATATTGAGGATAAAATTGAGCCGCAGGATATTACTGCCACTCAGAATGAGAGTTTCAAACGGGTATCCCAGCCGGCGGCACAGCAGGCAACCGCAAATGTAAATCCTGCCGGCCTGCAAAAGTTTATTCTTGAGGTGATTGCGGAACTTTCGCAAACCAAATTTCAGCTTGCGCAGGTACAAATCGAGCTGGAAATGGAAAAATTGAGAAGTCAGGCAAACGGGTTTTTCAAATAATTTGAGACCGCTGAAAAAGTATTTTTTATTGTCATTGCGAAGCTAAGAAGGAGCTGTGGCAATCTTAAGCTATGATGGTTTTGAGATCACCACGTCGTTTTGCTTTTGCAAAACTCCTCGTGATGACATTTTAATTTAAGACTTTTTCAGCAATCTCAGGTTCTATTCTTTTTGAAAAAGAACCGAAAACTTTTTCGCAATGCTTTGTATGCGCCTGTTTAAGTTAGAAAGAGACTTTGGGCGCTTCTTTTGCCTCATCTTTGACTTCAAAATAAGGGCGCGGGCCTATCCCCATTATTTTTGCGTAGAACCTGCCGGGAATCCGGCGGATATATGAATTTAGCTCCTTTACGGATTCATTATACCTTCTTCGCTCTACCGCTATCCGGTTCTCGGTACCGGCAAGTTCATACTGAAGCATTTGAAAATTCTGATCCGCTTTAAGTTGCGGATACTGTTCCACTACAACCAGCAGTCTGGCTAAAGCGGAAGATAAATCTGTGTTGGAATCGATTTTTTCTTTAACAGATGAGGCGTTGCCGACCTTAGATCTTGCCTGTGTTACTGTTACAAATACGTCTTTCTCGTGTTTGGCGTAACCTTTAACCGTTTCGACATAATTCGGTATCAGGTCGTAACGCCGCTGAAGAACATTTTCTACCTGAGCCCATGAAGATTTTACGGATTCTTCAAGCGAGATTACTTTGTTTATCCCTGCTAAAACAATAAATATGGAAATAACAAATACGGCGCAAATAGCAATTAGAGTTTTAACCATCGGATGATTCATAAAAAAATACTCCAAGTTAATAAATTAAATAAGTTCTGAAAATTTATCTTTTAGAGCTTGTGTCATTGCGAGCAAACGAAGTTTGCGCGGCAATCTAAGCTCGATTAACTTTGAGATTGCTTCGTCGCTATGCTCCTCGCAATGACAAATTTTAATTTTTCAGAGGTTCCTTAAATAAGTTACCATCCTCCTGAAGCGCCTCCGCCGCCGCTTGACCCGCCGCCTCCGCCGCCGCCTGATCCGAATCCGCCTCCGTTATCAAACCCGCCGAATCCGCCGAACCCTCCGAACCCGCCGTTGCCTGAAATCCAGTGGTCATTAGGATATACGTTTTTAAAGCGGATTTTTGAAAAAACATAAGCGACGGGTATAAAAAACAATAAAATAATAATAAAAGTGATTATTTCTCTTTTTGTTATAGAATCGTTACCGATTTGGATTTGTTTAATGTCAGGGAATTCGGTAATAACGATATTTCTCTGAGCGGCTATCTGATTGATCAGGTAAATAACGCCGATATAAATCGCCTGGCCGTACCATTCTTTCTGCATGAACGGTTTCATTTTATTTATTATTTTGCCGCATACGGCGTCTGTAAGTATCGGTTCGAGCCCGTATCCTACTTCGATACGCATTTCCCTGTCGCCTAAAGACACCACAAGCAGTATTCCGTCGTCGATTTTTTTTCTGCCGAGTTTCCAGAGATTGAATGTTTTGTTTGTAAACTCTTCGATAGATTCGCCTTCAAGCGATTTTACGGTTAGTACAGCGAGTTCTGCGCCTGTTTTATGTTTGAGTATTTCGGAGAACCGCGTGATCTTGGCTTTATGCGAGGCGCCGATGATTCCGGCTAAGTCGGTTACATAACCTTCCCGTGGAGGCACTATCCGGGCGTAAGATAATCCGCAGAAGAAAAAGAGTATTATCGGAAAAAGCAGGAGTTTCCTAATCATTGCCGGGGTTCCTGAATCTTTAGCTGATCGATATTATGCGACAACGTTTCGAGCTGGATAATAAATTCTTTAAAAATAAACTCGAATTCTTTCCATTTGACTTTATCGATATTGCGTTTGTCCTGAATTAAATCCAGAAAGACATGGCCGTCAAACAGGTTGAGAGTATTCATCTTTATAATAATTTCTCTGTGTGATTCGGGAATAGGTTCGCGGTAAAGCCTTATTATGTTGCGAAATACTGGAATCAGACCGTTAAATGAACGTTGAATTAGCGGTTTTATAATTTGTTTTGCCGGCCCGTGTTCGAGATAAATCTGGCGCATTCGTACAAGCTGGCTTTTTATCTGATGTTCGCATTGCTGTCTCAGATTCGCATGGGGCACTTTAAGTGAACCGAATATTTCTTTTCCGTAAATGGTTTTGTGGTTTTCGATAATTTCCAGAAACTCTATGGGAAACGAATCGAGCGAATTTTTTATGTAATCGAGGGACAAAAACAGAGGTGCGGATATTTTCTTTTTTTTGCCTTCTTTGATTGGTTTTAAACTCATCTGAAGCGATTCCATAGTTATGTTCTTGAAAACCATGACTATGTTTATATCCGATACGCCCGGAATAAAGTTCTGGTTTACCGCGCTTCCGTAAACGGCTATGGATATAAGGTTGTCGCCGTGTATAAGCAAAAATGAGTCGCAGTAGGAACATATTATCTGTGTTAAATCGGGCATGATGCCTTTTGTATTGAATTTTATATTGGCCTGCATTTTAATAAACCCTTTCAATTCGGTTGATCGTGTATAATCGGCCCTTTGTCCAGTTGCGGTTCAAGAAGGTCTTTAGGCTTTTTTTCTTTGTTTTTGAGCAGTAGTTTCCATGGATTGAGCTTAATATCCTGAGAAAACATTTTTGCGTTCTGGGTAGTCGCTTTCACATTGACCATGATTTCATGGATTTCCTGTTTGTTTTGCTCAAGGAATTTTGTTATATCGTCGATCAGGTTATTTATTTTACCTATGGTTTCGGGTAAATTTTTATCGAGTTTTGCGGATACGGATTGTAAGTTGGAGATGCTGTCTTTGAGGTTTGCGCGGTTTTCTTCTAATGTCTGGTCAAAATTATTCACAAGTTTTCTGGTATCGACCACGGTAGTTTTTGCTTCGTCAACCAGCGAGATGCTTTTTTGCGTAGCGATTCTTACGTTGGCAAGAAGTTTCTGGATATCTTCTTTTTCACGGATATCGGCAATAATCTTTTTTACGTCGGCGGAAGTGTCGGTAAAATTTTCTGATGATTTCACGAGGTTATCTACAAGGTTATGAATTTTCGGGCCGAGTTCGTCTAATTTTACCGCTTTTACCTGATCGGAGAGTTCCTGAAGCGTAGTGAACATATCCGGCGGCGGGTCGATCCCGCGAATCGGTTTGCCCAGCGAAATTTCAGGGTTATCCGCGGGGCCGGGTATAACTTCCACATGAGGGTTTCCGGCAAGCCCTTTTGTGGCGATTCTGAATTTAGTTCCTTTTTTTAAAGGTATGCCGCTGTTTAGTTCCAGTGTTACCTGAATCTGGTATTTTTCCCTGTTTTTCCCTTCAGATTCGACTTTGATAATCTCTATATATTTAACTTTACCGATATCTATCCCTTTATATTTTTCCACACCGGCAAACCAGACGGCCGCGTTTTCGCGCAGTCCGGCGATAGAGTCGAACCGGACTTTTACCTCGTTTGCGCCTTTTAGCATAGCCGGAGGGTTAATGGCGAAAATCATTACTGTCAGCAAAATTGCGGCGATGATAATAAATATACCCGGCAAAATTTCTTTTCTGAAAAACTGGGGCACTTTTGAAACTCCTTAAAAACTTATTTATGTGGATGTTAAAGTTTTAATATAATCGCTTTTCGATCTTTGTAAAGGTTCCGGCCCTTCAGGCGACCCGTTAATAAACTGAACCACGTAAGGGTGGCTGGAATTTCTTATTTCATCGGGAGTTCCGTGCTGTACAACTTTGCCTTTATACAGGACTGCCATTTTATCGGCTATACGGAACGCGCTTTTCAATTCGTGTGTAACGACAATAGAGGTAATGCCGAGTTTTTTGCCCAGATCCTTTATCAGTTTGTCTATAACTGCGGTAGTAATAGGGTCAAGGCCTGCGCCCGGTTCGTCGTAATATACGATTTCCGGATCCATAACTATGGCGCGGGCTAACCCGACTCTTTTTTTCATTCCGCCGCTCAGTTCCGAGGGCATAAGGTTTTCAAAACCAGTCAGCCCGACCAGTTCGAGTTTCATTTTGACAATGATATTTATAATAGCCGGATCAAGTTGTGTGTGTTCATACAGCGGCAGAGCCACATTCTCTCCCACCGTTAGCGAATTCAAAAGAGCTCCGCTTTGAAACAGCATGCCGAACTTTTTGCGAAGTTCCGTCATATCGGTTTCATTCATAGTTGTTATATCCTGATTCTTAATATAAATATGGCCGGAATCAGGTTTTTCAAGTCCCACAATATGGCGCAGAAGAGTGCTTTTCCCGCAACCGGAACCGCCCATAATTACCAGAGTTTCGCCTTGATGAATTTCAAGGTTTATTTTATCCAGAACCACGCGTTTGCCGAAACTTTTTATCAGATTATCAACTTTTATTACGCACGAAGGCATATTCTATCACCTGCGCCCTATAAAATCACATAAGAAAACAAGGCGGTAAAAAAACAGTCCGCCGCTATGATAAAAATTAGTGAGTTTACTACTGATTTTGTGGTGCCCTCTCCGACTCCCTCAGCGCCGCCGGATACGATAATTCCCTGATAACAGCCTATTAGAGAAATGATCATAGCAAAAGAGACGCTTTTAATCAATCCCGTAATTACGTCTTTGAGTTTGAGTGCGTCTATGGTCAAGTCTTTATAATAATGGATTGTGATATTGAGTTTGAAATACGATATCAGGTAACCGCCGTATATGCCCACGTAGTCCGAAATCACCGTCAGGCAAGGCAACATTATCAGCAGGGCGATAAATCGCGGGAGTATAAGGTATCTGACAGGGTTGATTCCCATAGTTTCCAGGGCGTCTATTTCTTCGGATACTTTCATGGTGCCCAGTTCTGCAGAAATCGAGGCTCCCACCCTTCCCGCAACGACTATGGCGGTAATCAGAGGTCCCAGTTCTCTTGTAAACCCGACTCCCACAAGTCCCGCGACCCAAATTTCGGTACCGAAATCAGCGAGCGCGTAGATTGCTAACATGGCAAGCGTCATGCCTAAAAAGAGCGATGTCAGAATCACTATCGGTATGGAGCCTATACCCATAAGGAACATTTGCTGGGTAATGTGTTTGATTTTGAATATTTTTGAAGGTTTGGCAAAACCGGCGGCAATGAGTTTTATCACAGCGAAAAACAGATAAAAAAAGCTGGTTATATGGCGAAGCATCGTTACTGTGGCGTCGGATAATTTAATCAGCAAACCGGTTGATCCGTTATTGTTTCTTGAAGCCATCAACAGCTTCCTTTCTGGATTTGTAGATCGCGAATACGTCGTTTAAGCGTGATACTTCGAATATATCCATTATGGATTTGTTCATACTGCATAATTTTAGTTCGCCTTTAAGCTTATTTAGTTTCTGGTAACCCTCAATGAGGGTAGCGAGCCCTGAACTGTCGATATACTTTACTTTGGCAAAATCGATAATGATTTTTAGTATACCGTGATTTATCTGGGCGCCGAGCTGTTGGCGCAGTTTAGGCGAATTATACAGGTCGACTTCGCCTTCTATTTCGATTACTGCCAATTCGTTGTCTTTATATACATGGATTTGCATTTATCCTCCTTATCAAAGGGCTCCGATATTGTCGGTTATGTTTGCATTGCGGTTATATTTTATTAATTTCAGTATTGTTCCTTCATCAGGGGAAATATCATAATAAACGTCATCCATGATTTTTTTTATAAAAAAGACACCGAGCCCTCCGGGTTTTATTTCGTCCAGCGAACGCGGTTTTATTGTTTCCGGGTCGACTTTCCTGCCGAAATCGCGGATATGGATTTCAATTTTGTCGGCGCAGAAGATTATTCTTATCATAATTTCCTTGTCTATAGAACCGTTATAGCTGTGTTTTATTATATTTGTTATAGCTTCATCTACTGCGAGGGTAATGTCTTTGCTGAGTTTTTCGCAGAAATTAGCGCACAAAGCCGCCTGAAGTGTTATGCTTCTTACCAGTTTCAGGTAGCGCGGGTTGCTGGCAAAAGAAATTGTTATTGCATTCGGGTCAAAACGGGTATTTTCCATATTCAGATATGTCCTATTGAGACAACGGTGATATCGTCGTGCTGTTCGCTGGAACCGGCGAAATCTTTTACCGATTGAACCAGGTGTTCTACAATTTTTTTCGGGGTTATGTTATGATCAGCGCATGTTTTTATAGAATGCACAAGCCGGTGGTATCCGAAATCATGGTTATTTGGACTGCGGGTTTCCGTTACGCCGTCGGTATACATTACAAATATGTTTTTCGGATTGAATTTGAATTCCTGAAACGAGTACTGCGTGTCTTTGATGATTCCCAGCGGAAGAGCTCTTTTTGTTTCGAGTTGTTTTGTAAAACCTGTATTTTTATTGATTATAATCGGCGGGAAATGGCCGGCGTTGGAATAAGATAAACTTTTGTTGTTCAGATCGAAAATTAAAAGAGCCGCCGTAGCGAACATGCCTAAGGTGCTTTCTTTTGCCAGAGCGTGATTTATTCTGGTGAAAATTTCCGCCGGATTGAGGCTTGTATGAGCATAAAACCTGAATTTTGTTATAAGCCCAACCATAAAAAGTGCCGAAGGTATTCCTTTACCGGATACGTCGCCGATAAGAACCGCCAGATGATTGTTTTTCAGCAGTAAAAAATCGTATAAGTCGCCCCCGACAGTTCTGGCGGGTATATTTTTTGCCCAGCATTGCAGGCTGTCTATTTTGGGCATGGTATGTGGCAGAAAGTTTACTTGAATTTTATGGGCGATATCCAGTTCGTTCTTAAGCCTTTTTTCTTCAAGCTGATACTGGCGCACCTTGGCATTTTCGATAGCTACCGCCGCCTGGTTGGCAAAAGCCTTAAATATGGATAAATCCCGTATGGAATAAGAGTTTTTATTGACGGGGTTTATCGCCTGAAGTATGCCGATGGTTTTGTTGCGCACTTTCAGCGGCACACATATAATAGAGCGTGTTTGGAATCCTGTTTTCTGATCGGGTACGGAATAAAAGCGCGGATCGGCGGTTACGTCGGGCACAACTGCCGGTTTTTCGTTTTGCGCAACCCAACCGGCGATACCCTGTCCCATTTTAAGGCGGAAGTTTTCTTTCAGGTTTTTGCCTTTTTTACCGCGCGCGACTTCAAATACGAGTTCGTTGGTTTTAGTATCGATAAGCATAAGGGTGCTTGCTTCAGCATGCATGACTTTCTGGGCGATTTTCATAATGGTGTTTAAAAGACTGCCGAGGTTTAAGTCGGCGGAATTGATTATGCCGTTAATTTTTATGAGTTTGCGCAGGTTAGCCAAAGTTTCGCGCATGGATTGCGCCTGTACGGTTAAGTGTTTATCCAGTTTGCGCGGATTTTTATTGGTTTTCGGGGTTGATGCGGGCATAGCGTTTTCCTCATCTCCATAACCATATTTATAAAAACATCGAATCCCATCTTATTAAGTTAATTTTTTCCGGCATATATGTCAACCTCATTTTGCTCAAATTATTTTTTACGAAAACAAAATTAAATTTGATAATTATAATTAGCGTTTATTATGCGTGATTTTATCAAAATCCAAAATCAATATAAATTAATACTGTAATCTATATAATCTTTCGCCGAAAAATGATTCATTCTCTTTAGGGCAAAAAATAATTCGCGGCTAACATGTTGGCACAGGGCATTACAATTATGCACAAATTATTGAAAAAAAGCATATAACGAAGAATATCTTTGAATAATGTTTCTTAAAGCACCTTTTTGGTAAATAAATTCCTATTATAAATATCGGGATATTACAGGATAATGAATATATGGTATAAAATTTGCTTCTTTTAAAAAAAGAAAAAATCAGGGGAGACATTTTTGTGAAAGAAAAATATAAAGTTCTTATAATTAGCATGATACTCATTATTTTGTCTTTGGTAACATATTATGCGCATTGTGTTCTAAAAACCCACATTATATTTACCCATTTATTTTATATTCCGATTATCATTGCGGTTATATGGTGGCGCAAAAAAGGAATATTGGTATCGGTTGCCGCGGCTATGATCTTGATTTTCTTCAATATTTTTGTGGAAAAACGGTTTAATTGTTTTTCCGATTACGTAAGATCCATTATGTTTATTGTCGTAGCCGTTACCGCCAATTATTTTACACAGCAGTTGGTTAAATTGCAGGATCATATCAAGTCGCGCAATGATCAGTTGCAAAATACTCTGGAAGAAACCGAAATACAGTTGAGAGAAAGCAGGATTGCTCTTGCGCAGAAAAATCTTGATTTGCAGAATATAATAGAACAGATAGATGAAGAAAAAGAGAGGATAAAGAAAAATATTTGCGACAATGTAACCAAAATAATCCTGCCTGCCGTAAAGAAATTCGAGCTTAGCGGCGTAGATAATAAAATAATAGAGATGTTTGAAGGCAACCTGAAAGGCATAACCTCGTCGTTCGGAGCAAAACTAAACCCGTCGATGACTTCGCGCGAAATAGAAATTTCCAATATGATAAAATCCGGCATGAGTTCTAAAGAAATCGCCGAGATACTGCATATTTCACCCGGCACTGTGGAAATATATCGAAATAACATACGGCGAAAACTGGGAATAGTAAACAAAAATATCAATCTGGCAACCTTCCTGAACACCGAAAATTAATTAAGGAATTTCTGAAAATTATCCTTTAGCGTTTGTGTCATTGCGAGCAAACAAAGGTTGCGCGGCAATCTAAGCTCGATTAACTTTGAGATTGCTTCGTCGCTATGCTCCTCGCAATGACAAGTTTTAACTTTTCAGGGATTTTTTAATTTTACCCATTCAATCTTAGTTACCCTATAGTTTTAATATACATTACATATAAAGTATATATATGTTTTTAGAAATTAACTCAATCCGGTTAAATTACGTTTATTTAAACAACTGGGAAGAATACCTTTGAATTGTGTCTTGAAAAATTTGTTTATCGTAATGAAACTGCAAAAATTAAAAAACGAGTAAAACATCAAAATTAAGGAGAGAAACAATGAATTTCAAAAACTTGAAATTGCGCAACAAACTGTTTATCGGGTTTGGGGGGATACTTATTTTAAGCATGGCTATAGGCATTATTGCTTTCCGCGCGAGCAGTAAGTACGCTCAGTTATCCGAGGAGTGCATGTATAACCTGAATATAACCAGGTTTCTGCTGGAAAAACAAACGGATCATCTCAAATGGGCGGGGAAAGTCGCGGATTTGTTTTTAAATAATGAAAAAGAACTCAATGTCCAGATAGACGGCACAAAATGCGCGTTCGGCAAATGGTATTATGAGTTTACCCAGTCTAACGATTTTGCGAAGTTGCCCGATAATGTGAAATCCACGCTTTTGTCTGTGGAAGAACCGCACAGGAGATTGCATGAATCCGCAAAACATATTAAACAGCAATGGGAACAAAATAACGATGACATTTATAATAAATGCCTCGGTATCTATCGTGGAGAGTCGCAGGTTTTACTGGCGGGTATCATGGAGAAATTTAATGAAACATTCAGTCTGCTCGACAAACATAACGCGATATTAAAGGAAAATAAGGATAAATCGCTTGCCTCAATGAAGGTATCAATAATAACGATTCTGATTATCGCGATAATTGCAGGATTGGTTTTGGCGGTTTTTACGTCGGGATTAATCACAAAACCTTTGAATAAAATAGTGGCGAATCTTAAAATCCTCGCTAATGCCGAAGGCGACCTGACAAAACGCATTGAGCTGAATCAGTCCGACGAAATGGGCGATCTGGCAAAATATGTAAATAAAGTGCTGGATGTGTTCCGGGAAATTGTCGGAAACATTATGGAAACCGCTAAGGAAGTAGGCGCCGGATGTGAACAGGTCGGCTTAAATTCGGGAAAAATTTTAGATGGATCGGAACAGCTTGCGTCGTCTGCTCAGGAAACCTCAAGCGCGGTAATGGAAATTCATAGAAGCATTCAGGAAGTATTAAAAAGCGTTGATCTGCAGACATCATCCGTAGCCGAGACGTCATCTTCTGTGGAGGAGATGGCAAGAAACATAAAACAGGTGTTTTCCAACATACAGTCGCAGGCGTCTGCGGTAAACGAATCTACTGCCGCGGTTGAACAGATGGTCGCTTCAATCAAGCAGATCGCTCAAAACTCGGATAAAGTGTTTGATATTGCTAAAGAAACCAGCCGCAAAGCGGATGAAGGAAGCGATGCGGTGAAAGAAACCGTCAACGGCATGCAGGAGATTGCCGCGAGTTCCGAGAAGATCAACGATATTATAGGCGTGATTACCGGAATAGCTTCGCAGACGAATCTATTGGCGCTAAACGCCGCTATCGAGGCGGCGCGTGCGGGCGATGCGGGCAAAGGGTTTGCGGTTGTTGCCGATGAAGTCAGGAATCTGGCTGAACAATCCGCTCAGGCGGCTAAAGAGATCACGTCGCTGATTAAAGACGCAAATACCAAAGCGCAAAACGGTGTTCAGCTTGCCCGGAGAGTTGATTCGGTTATCGGCGATATGATTGGCGCGGTAAGTAATGTGAGACAACTGATTGAGGAGGTAAACATATCCGCCAACGAACAGAAAAAAGGAGCGGAAGAAATAGCTGAAGCGATGGAAAGGGTAAACCGCATAACCCAGCAGACACTGGCTTCTATGGAAGAACAGGAGCGAGGCGCGCAGGAAATATCTCGAGCCATGCAGGATTTGGCTAAAGTTTCCGAGGAGATCAACGCCGCCATGAACGAGCAGGCAAGCGGATCGGAGCAGATAAGCAAATCCGTCGATGAAGTCAGCAGAGTCGCCGCAGAGAATGAGTCCGGCGCGAAACAGAGCGTTACGGTATCTGATAATCTTATACAGCAGTCGCGCAAACTCGATTCCATAGTCAATAAGTTTAAAATATAAACTGACCTGTTGCAAACTAATATCGGTGCGGATATGAATATGTTTATTATTTTAGAATTGAGAATACAAAAATAAACAAAGATAAAAAGATTATCTTCTTTTTGAAAAAAGAAGCAAAAACTTTTTCGCAATGCTTTGCATTGCGGTAGGTAGTAAATAATAGTATAGAACGCGGATGAGTATAATTACATATTTTGCGATTTGAAAACTAAATATGAGTTTACCAAACTGATTGAAAGCGCAAAGCCGGAACTTATCCGCTCCGGCTTTTTTGCGCTTTGGTTCGGGAAAGCCCGATGATGTCATATCGCGTGCCGGTTCAGGGGGTACAATGTATCCTGCGGGATAAAACGGGGATTGCTGAAAACCCTTAAATTTCTATGTCATCACGATAAGTTTTGCGAAAGCAAAACGACGTTGTGATCTCAAAATCATCAGAGCTGAGATTGCCACAGCTCCTTCTTTGCTTCGCAATGACAATAAAAAAGACTTTTTCAGCGATCCTAAGTTATACAACCAATCCATAGTTTTTCTATTGTCAAAATAAATCACAATCTTGCCTCGTATATTTGTCACCAAATTTCACTAAAATATATTTAAAACAATGGATTAAAGAAGAAAATTCTGGAAATTATCTTTTTGATAACAGGCTATATAACAAACTTGTATTGCGCTTAAGGAAGTGGTGGGCCCACAGGGATTCGAACCCCGGACACGCGGATTATGAGTCCGCTGCTCTAACCAGCTGAGCTATGGGCCCCGCTAAATACAATTTAAGCAAAGCACAAACATTATAAATTAAAAAATCTCTAACTTTCAAGAAGATTTTTTAGTATTATAACTTTTTTACGGGTTTTTATGTTTTACCGAAAATAATTTTTCGGTTCTAAAATGATTCCGGTTGCGCAAAAATGTTTTTAAATCCGGTTTACAACTATGATCGAATCGATTGACTCAAAAAAAACCATAAATATTATGGCGCTGGCGTTAGGGTTGTCGGTATTGTTCTGGACGGGCTGTTTTTTGCCGTACATGAACATATCGCTTTTGCATGTGGACTGCAGTGTATATATTCTTGGTGCGAAAACCATTCTTTACGGCGCAATACCGTACAAAGATTTTGCCGACCATAAACCGCCGGGCATTTATTTTATTTATGCCCTGATCTTAAAAATGTTCGATTCAAAGAATTATACCGCGATAAATACGTTCGGGCTGTTTTTCTCCATCGCGTCGACCGCCCTGATTTTCTTTATCGTAAAGAAAATTTTAAACAGGTTTGCCGGCGCTGTTTGCGCCGCTCTATACCCTTTGGTAAGCGCGGTTTTGATGGGCAGGGACGCGATAAACCCCAATACCGAAATTTTTATGGAAACGTTTTCTCTGGCGGGCATTTATCTGGTTTTGATTTTTCTGCAAGGTAGCAGGGCGTCGCTGTTCTTTTTGCCGGGTATGTTATTCGGTATTGCCGGCGCAGTAAAACAGCCTTCGGTATTCACGTTTATGGCTGGATTTTTCGGGATTATTTTATACGGAGCATTCGGCCGGAATTACCGCGAACCGTCAAAACGGATGGCGTATTATATATGCGGGTTTGTTTCTGTCTGGGTATTCATAGCGCTGTACTTTTTTATGAACGGTGCTTTTTTCGATTTCTGGTTCTATTGTTTCAAGTTCAATTTCATTTACAGCGCAGTTATACCTAAAAAATTCGTTATAGCAGGTCTGTTCGGCAGTTACCGGGATTTTTTCGTGAAATATCCGTATATATTCGCGCCGTATTTTGTTGTTGTGTGCCTGTATCCGGTTATTCTATATAAAGAGAGGCATACTCGGTACTTATACTATTCGATTTTTGCGATTGCCTGGCATCTGCTCGATACCGCAGGGGTGTCTGTAGGGGGCATATTTTATCCGCATTACCTTATACAGTGGGTGCCGTCGCTGATAGTATTTATGATAATACCGTTTTATTATGTTTTAATGAAACTGGAATTTTTCAGAAAACGTATTGAAATTATCGTCGCGATATTTGTTCTTATTTTGACCGGAGCAATTTTGATAGGGGAACGCACTGCTTTGGAAAAAGAAGGCGCAAAACATAATTTCGCTTCTCCGGCGCTAACTTACATAAACATAAAAAAGTACGAGAGGATTTTCGGGCCGGATTTTCTGCAGTATCCTTATTATTATAATCCGAAAAAATTTTATGAGATAAAAAATCTGGTTTCTATTATCCGGGGGTATACTCCCGAAGACAAACCTTTTTTTGTATTCGGGTTTATGCCTGAACTATATTTGATTGTTGATCGCCGCCCTTCATCGCGGTTTGTTTATACCGGTTTTATAACTGGCAAATTTCATGCGCTCGGTAACCTTATGGATATTCCCGGTTCGAAGATAGTTCGATACAGAAGATGGCTTATCGGAGCGTTACTGCGGGATTTGGAACGCAATCCTGCGCAGGTAATCGTTGCCGATTCATCGGAATTGCGGTTAAAATCTGCCGATTTTTTCCGGTCATATTTATCCGGCAATTACGAAAAAATTGAATCGAACCTTCAGGTGAATCTTGAAATATATGTCAGAAAAAGCGTGCTGAACGAAAAACCGAATTAATAAAAATATAATGAGCCGCAATGCAAAGTATTTTGAAAAAGTTTGAGAGCGCTGAAAAAGTATTTTTATTGTCATTGCGAAGCTAAAAATGAGCTGTGGCAATCTTAAGCTATGATGGTTTTGAGATCACCACGTCGTTTTGCTTTCGCCAAACTCCTCGTGATGACATAGAAATTTAAAGTTTTTCAGCAATCCTAATTTTTATTTCTTTTTTCAAAAAGAAGATAATTTTTTTATGTTGTCAATTCTAAAACGAAACGCGAACTCGTATAAAAATCCGCCTGTGGAAGGTATTTGCCGGGAATCATATTTATCCGATAATATTTTCCGGCGACCAGCTTTTCAGAAAAACCATGATATGAAGTTTAATAAACCCCATAGTGTAGTCGCCTTCAATCATCAGCGGTATTTTGTGTTCTTTAGAGACCCACAGGGTGATATTGCCTTCCAAACCGAACAATCCGCGGAACATTTCGTTGGGTTCTTTTATCTCTTCTATCGGGTCGATTTTTACAAGAAGCGCCTGGAATTTACGGTTGTCGGGGAGCGTAATTTCTTTTTCGTCGGTAACGGTTATTTTTACCGTCCAGACTTTACGTTTTTCGATCAGGCGCATCATTTTTGTGGAGTTTATCTCTGAGGGTATATCCCTTGCGAAATACAAAGTGCTTAAAATGTCTCTGGTGTGTGGTAAAATAGGTGTTCTTGCGCGTTCGGAATAAGTATCGGGCGAATCCTGTTTATAATATATGATATCGCCTTTGTTCCAGTCGAAAACCAGTTTACGCGTACGTTGCTCAAACCCTGATTGGGTATGGATAAAATAATCAGGTCTTAAAGTATCGTAGTGAATATAGGATTCCAGATCGAGTTTGATTTCGAAAATCAGGTATCCGCCTACGACTTTGCCGGTGAACAGGTAATACGGTTTTCCGTCTTTCTCGATTTTGTCTATTTTTAATTGTGCCTGGCCTATGGGAATGAGCTGTCCGAATATAAACGCTTGGTAGTTGAGCGTTTCACCTACAGGCAGAAGCGATCTGTCAAAAGGAGCGTATTCGTAGCTGAAATCAGACTGAACGTTCTCTGTTTGGGCGGATATCGGTACAGCGAATAGAAGTACTGCCGAAAATACAGCGAATATTTTTGAATTAATAATTTTTAACATGTATAATATCCTCATAATATTTTAATATGCTTAAATGCGAAAACATTCCAAAAAAGTTTTTTCAAAAGAACGAAGTTTTTTAGTAATTATAATCTTGAATGTGAAACGAATATATCAAAAATCCGTTCGTGCCCAAGTCGGATTGCACTATAAGATATATTCTTCGGGAATAAAAGTAAATAAAAAATATTATGCTGGTGTTGAGCCGGATACAACTTTGTTTTTACCCGAGGTTTTTGCGGCGTACATTTTTTTGTCTGCGGATTCGATAAGGGTTTGTGCATCGGTACCGTCTGCAGGATAAACAGATACTCCGATGCTGACAGTAACTTTAAGTTTTTTACCCGCGACATGAAATATGTGCGATTCGATATTTTTGCGAAGCCGATGCGCCATGCTTAGCGCTCCGGTTATGTCGGTTTCGTATAAAAAAAATACAAATTCTTCGCCTCCGAACCTGCCTGCGAGGTCGTTACTGCGTATTGTGCCTGAAATAATAGATCCGATTTCTTTTAAGATATAGTCGCCGGCAAGGTGTCCGCAGGAATCGTTGTATATTTTGAAATCGTCGATATCCATCATAAGAACCGCGAAGTTCCTGTTTTGCTCTGCGGATAATTCCAATTCCTGCGTTATGGAGTTGATGAAATGCCTACGCTGATAAATGCCTGTAAGACCGTCAATTATGGATAAATTTCTGATGTTCTCAAACAGATACGATTTGCGTATTTCCAGATAAAACGGCAGAAGAACGGGTTTGATCTCATCGCAGTAAATGTCTGGCAGGCCGTTAAATACAAGTACAGGAATGTGATTGTTTATGTTTCGCATACGGTATATGGTTGAACCGGTTTTGTCAAAAGAGTAAATTGTATAAAAGGATGCGGATTGCTCAACGCAGTTATTTCTGAAAATAAGGTTGGTTATGGATTCGATATAGGCCTCGATTCCGGTACCGGTATCGGGGTAACGCAGTATTTTGTCGGGTATAAATACATTACTAATGTCGGATTTAAACATAATGAAACAACATGATTTAAATTCAAAAACGGATTTCAGTTTCTGAGCAAAAACCTGAAAAACGGCATCGAACTCCATAACTCTGCTCATGGACCTGATTATTTCAAACATATCGAGTTCTTTGCCGTATCCTTCGTCGAGCTGTTTGATATCTGCGAAAGTATGTTCAAGCGAATCTTTCATGGCTGATTCTTTCCATTTGTAATGTTGGCTTAAAGCCAGCCTGTTTGCCATATCTATCTGATATATTACTTTCAAACGGATTAAAAGCGAATATACAAGCCATAATCCCGCCAGATAGATTATGTTTTTTCCCACAAGTGCAGGTTGCGCCCTGTATATCCAGAATAAAAAAGGATACGCACAAGTTGCTGATGACGCCAGTTTGAGTTCCATACCCGAATATGATCCTAAAATCATAACCGTATAAAAGAAAATAAAAACCGCGTCGGATAAATCGAAGTTCATAATGCTTTCTCGATTCTGTTTCTGCCGTTTCGTTTTGCCAAATACAGTGCTCCGTCGGTAATTCTTAGCAGTTGTTGCGCCTCATTTGCGCAGTGTGGGTAACAGCCGTAAGCGGCGCTGATGGTAATTTTGAGTTTATCGCGCCGGATATTTATTGCGGACGATTCAATATCCCTCCTTATTTTATCCGCCCTTTCTTTTGCGTCGCAACAGGGCGTATCCGGCAAAATCAGGGCGAATTCTTCGCCTCCGTATCTTGCGCAGATATCTTTTTCGTTTGCGGAATCTTTTATAATCTGAGCTGTTTTGATTATTACCTGATCGCCGAAACCGTGTCCGTAGGTATCGTTAATTTTTTTGAAGTTATCTATATCTATAAAAATTAATGAGAACCGTTTTTTCTGCCCGCAAAAAATATTGAGCGTATCCATAAAATGTTTATGGGTATATAGCCCTGTAAGCCCATCGGTTACGGCCATTTTGGAAGTAATTTCGTACAGAGAGATATTGTTTATTACTAAAGCCGATATTCCTGCGATATACGATAAAAATTTCTGGTCTGACTGAGAAAACGCATTGGCAGTGCTGGATTCTATTCGTATCAATCCGCATATTTTGTCGCCGCTGACCAATGGAGCGGCAACGATTGAACCGGACGAACGGCTATCTGTTTTAAACCTTGTATCAAGCGAGATATCGTTTACAAGGATTGATTTGCCTTCTTCCATAACCAATTTGTTGACCGGATCGTAGCTGTTGGAATCGTTGTTATCCTGAATTTGCGCATGGCTTTTTGCGGCAAGGCGGAGTGTTTTCATATCGGTTTGAAGAAGGTATATTTTTATTATGCCGGGTTTGTCAATTATTTGCGCAATAACTTTAAAAATATTGTTCAGGGCGGTTTCCAGATTCATTTCGCCGCATAAAAGTTCGGCTGTATTCTTAAAAATCCCCGCGCGGCTGATTTTGCGCTGTAAATAATCAGCCTGCATATTGAGCGAAAAGATTTCTTTTGCCAGTTCTGAAGCGGATTTTTTTGATGACAATAGTTGGTTGTCGAGATTATCGAGCGAATCCAGGCGTTTGTTATATATATGGTTCAAAACAGATGTAGTTACAAAAATAAAGGCGCTCAGTGCCACGCTGTATCCGGGAAAAATGCTGTAATACATAATAGCGATAATTGTAAAGTCCCATATAATAATCGGTTCTAAAAAAAACCATAAAACTGTCAGAAATATTAGCGTTGTAATAGTGCAGGCGGGGATAATCATAGTCAGATGGTAATGGTTGGAAAGCAAAGTTAAAAACAGAAGGTTTATAAACAAAATGAAAAGTATCCAGAGCAAAAATACCTGATTTTGAAACAAGCCTGTTATATTTTTAATAGACACTGGCATTGTCTATGTCCGTCATTAAATTATCGATTGGCCGGTATGATGGTCAAAAAAGAGGCTTTTGTCCATGTGAAACAAGATATCGATTTTCTGGCCGACAGAAAACTGGCTGTGGGATTCGAACCTTGATACGAAATCGTGTTTGCCGGAAGAAAAATAGACCAGCGTTTCCGAGCCGACGGGTTCAACTACTTCCACAAACGATGTAACAGTAGATTCGGATTTCGGATTATGCCGTGAACTTTTAAGCGATATGTTTTCCGGCCGGATTCCGACGGTAACTTTTTTCCCTTTGTAATGCGAGAGAATATAAATTTTGTCTTCAGGTATGATCAGTTTAAGACCGCTGTCGGAGACAAAATAATGAGTGTTGCCTTCAGCGGTTATTTCGCCTTCAAAAAAGTTTATGGGCGGGTTGCCGAAAAAACCGGCTACGAACTTGTTTACGGGAGTATTGTAAATGCTTAGCGGATCGCCTGTCTGGATAATTTTTCCGTGATGCATGACCGCTATTTTTTCGCCGATAGACATTGCCGCAAGCTGGTCGTGTGTTACAAACAATGTTGTAGTGGCGAGTTTTGTATGGAGCCTGCTCAGTTCCGTGCGCATTTTCGCTCTCATATGAGCATCGAGATTGGATAACGGCTCGTCAAACAAAAATACTTTCGGGTTTCTTATTATTGCTCTTCCCAGTGCTACTCTCTGCTGTTGGCCGCCCGATAAGAAGCGGGGTTTGTGCATGAGTATATCCGATATGCCAAGCATGAGTGCGGTTTGCATGATTTTTTCTTTAATGATATTTTTTGAGACACGATGCATTTTAAGGGCAAACGCTAAATTATCGTAAACGCTCATGTGCGGGTATAACGCATAATTCTGGAATACCATTGCCACGTTTCTCTGGCGGGGCGACAGATTATTGATTTTTGTTTTGTCGATATAGATATTGCCTGCCGTTATTTCTTCAAGCCCGGCTACCATGCGTAAAATGGTGGTTTTTCCGCATCCCGAAGGGCCTATAAGAACCATCAGCTCCTGGCTTTTTATTTCCAGAGACACGTTATTTACGGCTGTTTTCCCGTTAGGGTAGACTTTAGTTACATTATCTAAAACAAGTGAACTCATCGGCGTTTATACCATAGGCATTTCAAGTTGGCAAAACATTTCATCACCCGGGTTTTCTCCGGCATTCCATGGATATGTAATTACGTCGGACATTTTGTCCGCGTAAGTTAAATGAATGTCTGTCTGATGAAACCCTCTTTCCGACAATGTGTTTTTCATAAGGCCGTACGCGAGGGACGGCAGGTTGCAGTCTTGGCTCAGATGATACAGCACCACGTGTTTAAGCTGTGCGTGAGCGATTTCGTCAACCAGCTTGCAGGCGTCAGCGTTGGATAAATGCCCCTGTTTGCCTTTGATACGCTGTTTGAGCGACATCGGCCTGCGAATGTCTGCCATCAGCAGTTTGGGGTCATGGTTTGATTCCACAATAAGCACGTGACAGCCTGCCAGTTTCTGTTTTACCATTAGCGTCAGGTATCCTATATCGCTCACCATCCCCAGTTTGCCGTTTTTTGTGTAAAAACAGAATCCTACGGGGTCCTGCGCGTCATGGAATACGGGAAACGCTTCCGCCTGAATGGTATGAAACCGGAACGGTTCGCATTGCGAGAAAATATAAAAGTCGGCTTCTATTTTAAGAATTTCTTCTATTGCCTGAGCGGTAAATCTGGTGCAGTATACCGGAATTTTGTGGTGATTGAGCAGAGTTTTCAGGCCGTTTATATGATCCGCATGTTCGTGGGTAATAAAAATAGCGTCAAGGGCGGATACCTCAACGCCGAGTTCCGCGAGCCGGTTTTTTATTGATCTGTAACATAATCCGGCGTCGACGAGTATTTTCAGCCCGTCGAGTTCAATGTATGTGGCGTTGCCTGCGCTTGAACTCCCTAACACGCAAATCTTCATTTTTTCCCTTTTTCGGTTTGTTTATTTTAGATTGTTAATAAAGATTGGGCAAAAAATCAACAAAAAAAGGATTTTATTATTTTTTATTTTTCAAACCGGCGTTTTAATTTGAGATCAATATCGGTTATCCGGCGTTTTCAAATATCGTATTGGCGATAGTTTTTGCTGTCCGGCTTAAATAAGGGTCTCTCGCTCCCATAAGCACAATGGTATCGCCGGGCTGAACCTGCGGTTTTAAGATAGCGCCGAGCGAATCGGGGTCCGGTACATATTGCGCGTCAACGCCTTGCGCTTTAAGCGATTCTACAAAATCCGAAGAATGAACCGACCTGTCGGCGGTACCTCCAGCATCGTAAATATCGAGAAAAATTACTTTATCGATGCAGTTCAGAGCTTCTTTGACAGACTTTATGAGCTGGTCTTTAAACAAAATCATCGGTCCGTACCCGTGAGGGCGGAAAATAAATATCAGCCTTCTGCAGGATTGCTTAAGAGTAGTCAGGGCGGCGTAAATTTTGTCCGGGTTGTGGGAATAATCGTCATAAACCCGGATACCGTTTTTTTCGGCAACCAGTTCAAGCCTTCGTTTCATTCCTTTAAATTCGCTCAGTCCCCGGACGGTTTGGTTTAGTGCCAAACCGGCAGATTCTGCAAGCGCAATTGCGGCGAGCGCGTTGTATATGTTATGCATACCCGGTACAGCCAGCCGGAATTTTACAAACCCGATATCGAATTCCGAACCGTCGGCGCATAGATTTATATTTGACGGCCTAAAATCGGCCGGATTTTTTATGCCGAAAGTAACGATGTTTTTAGAGCTGATCTTATTTCTCAGTTCGTCGTAGTAAGGGCAGTCTGCGTTAAGGACAACGGTGTTTCTGCATTGGTTGCAGAATATTACAAAATTGGCGATAATCTCGTTGAGCTGTTTATGGTCAAGCGATACGTTGGTTATAACCAGCGAATCGCTGTGATAATATACAGGGCTTCCGTCGCTCTCGTCAATCTCGGTTACCAGAAAAGTATCCGTATCCGGTTCAGGAAAACTCAAATCGCTTTCGCCCGCAATATCGTCTCCGCAATAAAATAGATGAGGTTTGCCCGCGTATTTAAATATCGTGGACACCATTCCCGCGGTCGATGTTTTTCCGCTTGTGCCGCTTATCCCGATACCGCGCATGGAGTTAAACATGCCCGCGAGAAACTTTGAGCGTGAAACTATATTTAATCCCAGCAGTTTTGCCGCGCTTAAATCCGCGTTTGATTCTTCAATGGCAGGTGTAGTTATTACGGTATCTATGGATTTGTCTATACCTGATGCGTCCTGCGGGTACAGGCGGATATTGCTTTTCTCCAAACGTTCAATCTGCGGGTGGTTTTTAGAGCCGGGATAAAACCTGTCTGACCCGCAAATTTCGTATCCGCATTGTTTAAGCAGAATCGCGAGCCTGCTCATACCTGTGCCGGCAATTCCGATAAAAAAAATTTTTTTTGTCATAAAACCGCAAAAGTTAGGGTTGTTTTTATTGATTTTGAAACCTAAATATACTAAATTCTGATTAATCCGCCTAACAAATTCTTAACGGGAATAAAAAAATGGCAAATTTTGACGGGTTGACTATTGTTGAAGCTGTACAATACCTTAAAAAAACCGGGTTTGAGAGTGTTGGCAGACAGACTTTGCGCCAGTATGAGTCTGCGGGTCTCATCAATCCGCGCCGGAAAAACAAATACAGGGTATATATGCCTGAAGATCTTGATCGGCTGGAACTTGTATTAATGCTTCGAGATCTTGGCTTCCCCATAAGCGAAATAAGAAAAACGGTAAATCACTGGGATGAAGTCAATAAAATTTCGTTTGATATTTTTAAGTCTGTGCGCGATACCGGAATAGTCGATTCTTCGCTCAAAATTAAGGCGTGCGGAGTTAAAGAAGCGTTTGAAAACCAGATAAAATTTATAAACGACAAAATTATCTGCCGGATTCAGGATAAAATAGCTCTGTACGAGTCGCGCATGGCTAAACAGAAACAGAAAATCGACCGTCTTGAGAACAGCTCGAAAATGATTGATGAAATAATCAGGTTTTGATCACTCTGCCATTCTTTTCTGTAAAAATGTTTACCGGTTTCTAAAATTTAAACAGCAATAAGACGATAACATAAAAAAGGCCGTGATTTCACAGGTGAGCCGGAAAAGGTGAAATCACGGCAAAAAAAAGAAAAAAGCTATTGAGGAACTGCTACGATACCAATAATATTTCATGATTGGATTTTATGTCAAGCAAAAATAGTATTATTTTTTTATTTTTTTAGTTTTTTATTTTTAAACTTTTTTATCCCTAAGATTGTGTTCTTATGATAATGAATCATCTTCCCGAACTCAGCGTAAAAGTGGTTTGCGATTATTCCGCAATTTGTTCTGTAAATGCCGGATGCGACGCGATATACGCTGTTTGCGAACCGGACGGCGCAAAATTCTCTGTTCTCGGTGTGGATTTGAATCGGGCGGCCGGCCTTGTGAAATATATTCATGAAAAAAAACGTAAATTTTATATCCAGATAGATTCTTTCCCGACGGAAAAAGATTTTATATATGTATTCGAGTTTCTCGAATGGGCGTCGGATAATAAAGTCGATGCCGTGGCGGTAAACGATTTAGGCATAGTTTATCTTCTGCGCAAATATTTTCCCGAACTCGACATTCATATCGGGCAAATTCATTCGGCGTTAAATTATGCCGATGCGCAAACGTTATGCGAAACCGGCATCAAGCGCGCTTTTCTTTCACGCGAACTGAATTTCGAAGAACTTGAACAAATAGCGTCTTTCAAACCGCAAATGGAATTGGGTGTAGAACTGTACGGCGAGAACTGTATTGATTCTTCAAACAACTGTTTTTCTCTGCTTCAGGATAAACAAAGCGGCAAATGCTGTGGTTTGTGCAGGGTGTTGTGGAGTTGCGCAGATGAGTCGGGGTTTTTTTTATCATGCAAAGACAACAATAATTTCGATTATCTGGAAAAATTAAGCAAACTGGGGTTCAACTCGTACCGGATATCGGGTTACGGTTCAAGAAGCGATATTATTTATCGGTTGGTATCTTCATTGCGTATGCTTATTGATTCGCTTGATACTCCGGTATACGAAAAACTGAAGGTTCAGGTTGAATCGGAGTTAAGTTTATCGCCTTTGCGGGATTCATCGCCCGCTTTTATCGGCAGTAACCCCGAAGAAGTTATTGGAAAATTCGTTTCAGCCGGTCAGGGCAGGTTTATAGGAACTGTAGCCGCATCGACAAATTTTGAATGCGAAATATACGCGAGCGCCGATTTGAAACTTAGCAAAGGAGACGTTCTGAGAGTTTATGATTTAAACAGAAATATTCAGTCGGATATAACGATACAGGATTCGAAAATAGAATTCGCAAAAGGTATGCGGATTGAAATAAAAACATCAAAATATGTGCCTCCTGATTCGCTGGTTTATTTGTATTCTTTATCCGGCTGGGATATGGCTCCCGTACAATCTGAACTGCAATGGATATACGAATTCCGGAAAAATGAGAAAATAAAACAGGTATCTATCCCGCGTGAAAACTTAATAAGAAGGCATAATTTCAAAACCGAAACCGCCGCAAGCGGCCGCGCTGATACGGATATAACACAGACACAGGCCTGTGCCGCGCCGGCAGTGGGGGTTAAGTTCACTAATGCCGGCTGGGATTTTCTATCCGGCGACAGCAGGGTTGATGAATTAATATTCCAGCTTGATTACGAAAATCTAAAAGAAACCGGACGCATAATTAAAAAATGGGGACAGATTAGTCCGAAAATTATTATTGAATTCCCTGACTTCATTTTTCAAGCGGATATGGCTGAATATAAAAAGGCTGTTGGTGAACTTTTAGAAGGCGGTTTCAGAAGGTTTAGGCTAAATAGCCTGGGCGCGACGGAATTATTTAAAGGATTGGATGGCATTGAATTATCTGCGGGGACAGGCTTGAACTGCCTGAACAAATTTGCCTGTAGTTTTGTTCAGGCACAGGGATTCAAATCCGTCGTGTACCCTTATTCCGGCGATTATACAAATTTCCAAAAACTGTGTGTGGGAAACCAAGGTTCTTTTTTTTCGGTTTGTTTGTTTTTTTTCCCGCAGATGGCAAAAACACGGGCGGATTTTACAAAAGTTATTCCTTACGGATCGAAGATTACCTGCCACGATGACCGCCGGTACACTGTTCACCGCCAAAACAAGATATCCGTAATTTTAGCCGATACGCCTTATTCGATAACCAGTTTAAAATCAAAACTGGAATTGTTTAATCCAAAAAGTTTTGTGCTTGATTTTTCTTTTGTTGCGCCCTCGCGCGATATTTTTGAAAAAATCTACGAGCGACTGCTCAATTCTTTGCCGCTGGAAAATGCCAGTTCCTATAATTTCCGGCTGTCAAACCGCTGAAAGAGGTATTGCAGTCATAATCCGCCTGAATTTATACCGGTTCGCGTTTCGTTTAGAATTTAAAATGCAAAAGACAATAAAATACGTTAGGATCGCTGAAAAAGTCTTTTTTATTGTCATTGCGAAGCTAAGAAAGAGCTGTGGCAATCTTAAGCTATGATGGTTTTGAGATCACTACGTCGTTTTGCTTTCGCAAAACTTCTCGTGATTACATAGAAATTTAAGGTTTTTCAGCAATCCCACGTTGTTCTTTTTGAAAAAAAGAACCGGAAATTTTTTCGCAATGCTTAGCGGCTCATTATTATTTAATTCGATAATAAAAAAGCGAATCAGTATTTGAGAAAAAATACTCCTGTCGGTTGTCAGCGGGTGTAGATGGCAGGGCCCTTGTACTCGATTTTGGGCGGTCTTCTGCTTATTACAGGCATACGGTTATTTTTGATATATTCGGGTGTGTTGTCCTCAATACATTTGCTGTATGATTCATAATCCTGTATGGAAATCCCCATAAAAGCCGGCCGGTCAATATAGTATTCTATTATGGAATTTATTTTTGTTTCCATATCGTTTATGTACTGCCCGCTTAAAGAGGGCGAGTATTGATCGCAGGAAATATCTATCCGGGCGCCGAGATAAACTTTTTTACCGTTAGTTTCGGCGCGTTTGATTTCTTCTATAGCCGATTCCGCCGAATTTATATTTTGAATCAGGATATAGTCTGCAAGGTCGATAACGTGCAGATTGAATTGTGCCTGTATTCCTTTGTATTGGAAAACGAAACCCGAATCGGCAAAAGATAATTTTACTGTTACGCCGATTTCAAGAATTGAATTTTTATTGTTTCTTGCTACAACGAGTTTTTCGAGCATCTCAAGATACGTCAGGTAATCTTTTATATTTGAGTGGTTAATATTTTCGGTATCAATTTGTATATTTATGCCGGCAATACGGATTTCTTCAGGGAGCGTTTTGTTGAGTTCAAGCACATTCGCTACCCAGTTGAGGCATCCGATCCTATTTTTTTCTGCCGTTGGACGGTTCATGTTATAATAAGCATGGATATGGATTCCATAATTATGCGCGCGTTCCAGAAACCCCGGTATTTGCGATACGCAGATCTCGTCGGAGAAATCGAAATTCGCGAAAATCAGGCTGATATTGCGTTCTTTGCAGAATTGTAGCATATCGTCGGTTTTTGACCTGAATTTGAATATGTCCTGATCAGCCGTCCATATACAGCGGGGCAGATCGTCATAGCCGGATTGTTTTAGGTCGTTCATCGCAGATAAACTTGAGAATACGGGAGCTGTGCGGCCGGATATATATTTTATTTCCTCGTCGAGAAACTTTTTAGCTCTCAATCGGTTGCCCAAAGTTTTATCAAGGTTTTCGTAGCGGTTTTTCAGGTTAGCCAATATAGTTTCGTTTTCCGAAAGTTTCTTTTCGATAAACAGAATCTGTGCGTTTATTTCGCCGGCAATACCGGTTTGTTTAGTTGTGGGAGTACCAATCTCAGGTTTTGCGGAAGGTTCATTGCCTGCCGGCGTATCGTTTGATATATCTTTTGCGGCCGGGTCAAGCCGGTTTTCCAGATCGAGTATGATATTGTTCAGGCTGACAGTTTTTTCTTTGAGTTTGCACAGCGACGAATCGAGCGATTTCTTTTCTACCATCGCATTTTTTATTTCGTCCTGTAGCGATTTTTTTTCTAATCGGAGAGAAACGAGGTTTTTCTCCATTTCAATGCGCATAACGTCGAGTTTATGTATTTGCTGAAGAAGTATTGTGTTGCGCACATGGAGTTTTATGCCCCATAAACTCAAAAACATAACCGCGATTATACTTAGAGAAAAAAGTTTTCTGGATATGGATTTGTTTCTGATTTCTTTTTTCGCGTAGTTATATAATATAAATATGTCTTCGGGGTCAGTATCGGGCAAAAACTGCAAGCCGAAATAGGTTTTTCCGGTTGCCTGATCTGATGTTAGCCATCGGATATTGCCGCGCGCATTGATTTTGAGTCCGGTTTTTGGAAACTCGGTTTGTACCTCAATGATATCGCCGGCATTGAGTGTTTCGTTGCCCGAAGTCAAAACAGCGGTGTTAAATTCTATACCGATACCGCCGAAACTTATGTCTCTGCTGAACCCCTGATAAACTTTACCGGATTTGCCGTTTGTGATCTTAACTGAAACCGGTATCAGGTAATCGAGACGCAGATATTTCCGGCGTTCGATAAGGACGTTGCTCATTAGTTCCCCCCTCTAATTACAAAGTTTTGCCAAAGCGCCAAGTTTTCATCCTGATAGATTTACGGTAACACTAAAAAATACTTTAGCGTTATCGCATTAGCAAAACTTAGATAACCGATAATTTAATTATACCCTATAATTTTAAAAAAAGCAAAAAAAATACTTATTTAAGTTTATGGTGTTCAAAAGATTGTGAAATCCATAACGATTTTTCTTCCCTAAAGAGCGCCGAATAGGTTATAATTTCGCTTTTTCAAAATCAACATAAATTTTTAAAAAAACCAATTTTTCAGGCAGGGGGCGGTTTAGTGAAAATTCATCCGACAGCGATAATAGGCAGTAATGTTGAGCTTGCCGAAGATGTGGAAGTGGGGCCTTACGCGGTTATAGACGGTCCTCGGATATTTATCGGAAAAGGGACAAAAGTGCTGGCGCACTCTAATATATGCGGATACACCAGTATCGGCGAGAACAATATTATCCACATGGGTGCTGTTTTAGGGCATGAGCCGCAGGATATAGAGTTCAAAAACGGGGAATCGTACCTTAAAATAGGCAATGACAACGTAATCAGGGAATACTGCTGGTTTCACAGAGGCACAAAACCGGGTTCGGAAACCATTATCGGCGACGGGAACTATTTTATGGGGTTTGCGCATGTGGCGCACAACTGCCGGATCGGTAACCGTTCGATAATTGCCAGCAACACTTTGCTTGCGGGTTATGTGGAAGTAGGAGACAGGGCTTTTGTATCCGGCAATATAGTAGTTCATCAGTTCAGCAGGATAGGTTCGTATTCGATGGTATCGGGATTAAGCGCTGTCAATAAAGATATTGTCCCTTATATGCTTGCCGGCGGCAGGCCGGCAGTTGTTACGGGTTTGAATGTGGTAGGGCTAAGGAGATCCGGGTTTGGCCCTGAACAGAGGCTGGCCATAAAACGGGCTCACGATGTTTTGTTCAGGCAGAGGCTTGCTACAAAGCGGGCTCTGGCGGTTTTGGAAGAAATGCCGAAAACACCCGAGATAGATAATATTATTGATTTTATTAAAAGTTCGAAAAGAGGGTTATGTTCGTCGTCTTTCTCAAGGCACGCTCAGCCTTTTGAAAGCGAGTCTGAATAAAGTATTATTTTTTTTAATAATCTGCTATTTTATAGTTCTGAAATTGATTAGAGGAAGGAAAACTTAGGTGTTTCGGATTGGGGTTATAGGTTCGGGGAAAGGATCGAATTTTCAGGCGATTGCCTCAGCGGTATCGTCAGGCAGGCTTGAAGGAGTTGAGGTGGCTGTGGTTATCTCCGATAACCCGAACGCGCATATACTTGAGCGTGCGGAAAAACTCGGAGTGCCTGCTTATTACATTGCTCCGGGCAAGTTCAGGACAAAACTTGAGCCGGAGATCGAGTCTGCCTATGTTGATACGCTTAAAAGATACAACGTCGATATAGTTGTTCTTGCCGGGTATATGCGGATGGTAAAAGATGTTATGCTTAACGCTTATGCCGGCAGGATAATCAATATTCATCCATCTCTTTTGCCCGCGTTTCCGGGGCTGGATTCGTTTAGGCAGGCGCTTGAGTACGGTGTGAAAATTACCGGATGTACTGTGCATTATATTGACGGCGGTATGGATACGGGCCCTATAATCGGTCAGAGGGCTGTTGCGGTTTATGATTCAGATACGCCGGAGTCGCTTCACGCAAGGATTCAGCAACAGGAACATATATTGTACCCTGCTTGCATTGCTCTGATTGCTCGTGGGAAAGTTCGGTTAAATGGGCGCAGGGTTTATATAGACGGCAAATATCCGGAAATAAATAATTTAATAAAATAACAGAAAAAGGACGGGTTATATAATGCAATTGAAGTTGGGTTTGCCCAAAGGGTCTCTTCAGGAAGCTACTTTCAGGATGATGCAGAAAGCGGGATTCAATATTTCTATCGGTTCGCGCTCTTATTTTCCGAATGTGGACGACGAAGAGTTAAGCGTAATACTTTTGCGGGCTCAGGAGATGTCGAAATATGTGGAAGACTGTGTGCTCGACTGCGGATTAACCGGCAAAGACTGGATTATGGAGAACGGTTCGGATATCGTTGAGGTCATGGACCTTGTTTACGGCAAGCAGGGGAAAAAGCCTGTCAGATGGGTTTTGGCTGTGCCTAACGATTCGGGTATAGAGTCTGTAAAAGATCTTCAGGGAAAACGGATAGCTACGGAAGTGGTCAACCTTACCCGTAATTACCTGAAATCGCACGGAGTAACGGCGGAAGTGGAGTTTTCATGGGGTGCAACGGAGGTAAAAGCGCCGTCGCTTGTGGATGCCATAGTTGAACTTACGGAGACCGGTTCGTCTCTTAAGGCGAACAACCTGCGTATAGTGGATACGGTTGTTGAGTCTACAACCAAACTTATTGCCAACAAACAAGCATGGGCAGATCCGTGGAAGAAAAAGAAGATTCAGAATCTGGCGTTGCTTCTTCAAAGCGCGCTGGAGGCCGAAACCAAAGTAGGTCTTAAGATGAACGTATCCGGCGCCAGCCTTGATAAAGTGCTAAAAGCGTTGCCTGCTCTTAAAAAACCGACGATATCAAGTTTGAGCGAGGAAAACTGGTTTGCGGTGGATACGGTAATAGACGAATATGTGGTGCGCGAAATTATTCCTAAACTAAAAGAAGCCGGAGCCGAAGGAATAATCGAATATCCGCTGAATAAAGTAATATTATAATTTTTACTGTTATTTGTAACGTAATGTTGCAAATAATATAACGATAAAGTACAATTTATATAATAAACTAACTAAATAATTTTTGGGTCTACAATTAAGCTAAAATAGTATAAAGGAGAGTTTTAGTTATGCCTTGCGGTAGGAAAACAAGGAAAGCGAAGATCAATAAGCATAAAAGAAAAAAGAGATCGAGAAGAGATCGTCATAAAAACAGAAGGTAGATTTAAATTCTCGTGTCTCTTCATTTAAGAAGGGATGGTGAGACTCATGAAGTCTTTTTTGGTTCGTAGCGGCTCGGTACTGGTAGCGGGTGTAATAGTTTCGGCTTTTTTTTGCGGTATAGAAAAATTTCAGGCGGGAAATCTTGCTTTTTCCGGCGAGCCTGATAAGGGGGATGTTTCTGCCATCGAGAAGGCGAGAGAGTTTATCGCGGCAAAAGCGAAAACCATTAATACTGCAGATCCTAAAGTATTGGCGCAGACGCATTTTTCTATGGCGATGCTTTATATTTTAGATGACGAATATGAAAAGGCCCTTGAACAGCTTCGGCTTGCGCATAAACAGGATCCTGAATCCGCGGTAATTCCCGCAAAAATAGGGTCTATTTTTCTTAAAGACGGGAAATACGAGGAGGCGATAGATAAATTTGTCGCCGCGCTGAAACTTGACGAGACTTATTATGAGGCTCATCTGTTGTTAGGGCAATCTTATTATCAGAAGAACAAGGTTGATCTTGCCATAAAGGAGTACAAAAGGGCGATTGAACTTAATCCTGAAGATCTTACCGCGTATATTGATCTTGGGGAGATGTTGACGCGGGAGAACAAAATAGAAGATGCCATAGAAATATACAGAAAAGCTCTTGATATAGATCCTCAGCAGTCAACTTTGTGGTACAAGCTTGGTTTGCTGTACAGCAAACTCAATAGCCTTGAGAAAGCGATGGATGCGTTTCAAAAAGCTTTGACTCACAATCCGTCGTCGTTTTTGGCACATCTGGGGCTTGCCATTGTCCTTGAAGTAGCCGGAAGAAACGATGAGGCGATAAAACATTATGAGGAATGCCTTAAGATAAATCCTTTGAGTAAAAATATTTATAAACGCCTTGCCGAACTGTATCACGATAAACGGCAGTATAACAACGCTCTTCAGATTTATAATTTGCTGATTGAAATCGAGCCTAAAGTCAGTGCGAATTATGTTAATCCGGCGTATATACTTCTTAAACAGAATAATCCTGAAGAAGCTCTTGAAACGCTCAATATGGGATTAAAAAACAATCCCGAGTCACTGGAAATAATATTTATGCTTGGTTTGACGTACAGCGAAATGCAAAAATACGATCAATCCCTTCAAATGTATGATAACGCCCTCAAATCCGGTGCCGAAGGGTATCTGATACATTATTATAAAGGTTCGGTCTATGAGCGCAAAGGCGATATCGATAAAGCTGAAGAAGAATTCAAAAAGTCGATGGAACTGAATCCGAAATATTCCGATGCGTATAATTATCTCGGTTATATGTGGGTGGAAAAGGATCGTAACCTCGATGAAGCTGTCGGGCTTATAAAAAAAGCTATTGAGTTATCGCCGAAAAACGGCGCGTATATAGACAGTCTGGGATGGGCATATTATAAACAGGGTAAAATCAAGGAAGCTGTTGAACAACTTAAAATTGCCGTTGAACTTATACCGGACGACCCTGTTATCCGCGAACATCTCGGCGATGCGTATCAGAAACTTGGACGTCATGAGAAAGCGCTTAAACAATGGAAAAAGGCGCTTGAACTTGATCCGTCAAACGAATCGGTAAAAAACAAGCTCGAAAAATATAATGTATCCTTGCATTAATTATGGAATTGAATAATTGCATAAAAATTTGCGTGAGGCTTAAAATCACATTATCAACATTAAAGGATAGTTCAGGTGTCGTTCTTTAAGCCTGGCGTACAAAACATTTTTTTTCATCCTGCCAGAATACTGTTATTTACATTTGCGTTGGGAATATTGGTTGGGGCCATAATTCTTAAGCTTCCGATATCATCCGCAAATGAGCCGGTATCCTGGGTTGACGCATTTTTTACATCGACTTCCGCGATGTGTGTAACGGGGTTGGCGGTTAAAGAAACGGGAACTCAGTTCAGCGGGTTTGGACATGGGGTAATTCTTGCTCTGATTCAGATTGGCGGGCTGGGGATAACCACGTTTTCAAGTTTTTTTGTTCTGCTTTTCGGGAGAAGTTTATCGTTTCGCGACAGGTTTATGGCTAAAGAAGCGCTTCTGGGCGAAATATCGTATTTGAACTTGTTTTCTCTTATTAAGAACATTTTGGCGGTAGCTTTTGTTGTTGAATTTATAGCTGCAATGGTTCTATCGTTAAGGTTTGCTGTGGACATGCCGGTATCTGCGGCGATAAAGTCAGGTATTTTCCATTCCATATCCGCGTATTGCAACGCAGGTTTTTCCCTGTTTCCCGACAGTTTGTTGGGATATTCCGGCGATTTTACCGTCAATTTGGTTATTTTATCTCTTATTGTTCTTGGAGGAATAGGTTTTCCGGTCATATATGAGTTGATGCATAAGGTGGCAAACAGTCATAAATTTGAGTTTTCCCGCCTAAGCCTTCACTGCAAACTGGTGCTTGTTACTACAGTGATACTTATAGTTGGCGGAGCTGTGCTTCTTTATCTTTTTGAACTGGGTAATCCCATGCACCATCGTACATTCAGCGGAATAACCGTTACTGAAGCTTTTTTCCAATCTATTACGGCAAGAACAGCGGGATTCAACAGTATAAACATAGATAAACTCACGAATCCGTCAATATTTATTCTGATTATGCTTATGTTTATAGGGGCCTCTCCCGCATCGTCGGGCGGGGGTATAAAAACCACTACTTTTGCGATTTTTCTGGCGCTGATCAGGGCAAAATTTCTCGGTCGGGAAAAAGTGGAGGTTTTTAAACGCACTTTACCTAATGAAGCGGTTTTCAAGTCGCTGACTCTTATAGTTGGGTCGATGATGATGATAATTCTGGTGAACATAATCCTGCAGATGACAGAAACGCGGTTCGTTCCTCATAGCGAGCTTGCAGGGACATTTCTTGAAACGTTGTTTGAGGCAATTTCTGCTTTCGGTACGGTCGGATTGTCTATGGGATTAACTCCGAACTTAACTTTTTTGGGGAAACTGGTTATAATGGCAGTAATGTTTATAGGGCGGGTAGGCCCTTTAACATTTGCTGTCGCTATTACGATAAAATCGCTTCCGCGCAGGTTTGAGTATCCTGAAGACAGCGCGATGATAGGGTAAAATTTAAAACGGAGTAAAATATGAGACAGTTTGTGGTAATTGGATTGGGCAATTTCGGTTCGACTCTGGCAAAAGGGTTGACTACAAGAGGGTGTCAGGTTCTTGCCATCGATATCAATAAAGAAAAAGTTCAGGAAATCAAAGATGAAGTATCCGAGGCGGTAGTGATGGATGTGCGCGACAGGGAAGCGGTTCAGTCGTTGCCGATACAAGATGACGATATCTCATTGATATCTCTTGGCGACGAGATGGAGATAAGTATTCTGGCTACGCTTTATTTAAAAGAGATGGGTTTGAAAAAAATTATGGTGAAAGCCGTGAGTTCCGATCATGCCAAGATTCTTAAACTGATCGGTGCCAGCGACGTGATTTTTCCTGAACAGGAGATGGCAATGAGGCTTGCGGATCAGCTCGCACATCCGAGCATATTTGACCTTGTGCCTCTGGCGGAAGGATTTTCGATGGCGGAACTAAAACCGCTGGAATCGTTTATCGGTAAAACGCTCGGCCAGCTTGAAATCCGCAAGAATTTCGGTTTGGAGATAGTCCTCATAAAAACGATAGCGGTTGCAAAAGACGGCAGGGAAGTGGAAAAAATAAAAACCATACCCGCTGCCAGTTCCATAATAGAAAGAGGCGATATTCTTGTTGTTATCGGCGAAGACAAATACATTGACAGATACAAAAAACTGGACTGAAATAATGGTTGGGTATCCTGATATATTCTTTACGGATTTACATAAGGCGGGTAAATAATGGTTTTATCGGCAGTTGTTTGGTTAGCGGGCCTTATTCTTCTTTATTATGGCGCGAAGTGTACTGTGGTCTGGTCGTCGAAACTGGCGAGAAACAGAGGTATACGGCCGGTTATAATCGGATTGACTATTGTTGCTTACGGAACATCGCTTCCCGAAGGGTTTGTGAGTTTTTTTTCTGCGGTTACGAAGAATTTCAATATATGTATAGCCAATGTTTTGGGGAGCAACCTAATTAATATAGGGTTGGTTCTGGGATGTGCGGCTCTGATATCTCCTTTGGCGGTTGAAAAACAGATTGTCCGTGGAGAATTCATGATGATGGCGGGGTCGACATTGTTGTTATGGCTATTTGGCATAGATAATGTCATCAGCAGGTTTGAGGGCACATTGATGGTGGCTCTTTTTATATGGATAAACTACAGAATTATTAAAACCGCAGATAATCTTGAACACCAGCAACAATTTGATGAAGTTCTTGAAATAATCTCGCCGAAACGGCCGTTGAATACCGCGTTGTCGGTTATGCTGGTTTTTGCGGGTCTTGTTATGCTTGCCGCAGGGTCAAGTTTTCTTGTAGACAGATCTGTTTTTTTCGCGCGGATTCTGAATATACCCGATTGGGTAATCGGTATGACGATAGTAGCTTTAGGCACGTCTCTTCCCGAGCTTGCAACATCCGTTTTTGCCGCTGTAAGAAAAGAGCATGATATATCTATCGGCAACGTTATAGGAAGCAATATATTCAATATTCTTCTCGTACTTGGTTTAAGCGCTCTAATCAATCCGCTTAAGACAGATGCCGGTTCTTATTTCAAAATAGATTCGGTTGTGCTCGTATTGTTTACTTTAGGGTTGTATCCACTTATGCGGCAAGGATATATTTTATCGCGGGCAAAAGGGTTTCTTCTTTTGATGTGTTATGCGGTTTATACCGTATTTCTTGTTTTAAGAGGTTGTCAAATATTATAGACAAACGGGATCTCCCGTTTTGGAATAGTAAAGAAAAACGTGCTTCCTTTATTTTTTTGCGATGATACTCCTATTTCTCCGCCATGCACCTCAATTATTCGTTTTACTATGCTCAGACCGATTCCGGAACTCATTTCGTTGGGCACTTCTTTAAGCGAATAGAATAATTGGAATATCCGGTTATGGTAAATTTCATCTATGCCGATACCGTTATCCTTGATAAAAAAGGTGAATGAGTTTTCTTTTTCTTCCCATCGGATATCGATTTCGGGCGGGGTATCCGGTTTGGAGTATTTTATGGCATTGGAAAGAAGGTTGACCATGACAATTTTAAATTTCTCTTTGTCGCAGATAACCTCGGGATATGTATCGGGCTGGTTAATTATGCCTTTATGATCTTCAAGAATATCCTGTACGGCTGATATAGCTTCTTCAATAACTGAACCGAAATTGATTTTCTGCCAATTGAATCTGATTTTGCCGAGTTTAAAAAACTCAAGGATGTCTTTTATGAGGATTTCCATTTTTTCGAGGTTTTTTTCTATTCTGTCCAGAAACATTATTTGCTGGGCGGTAAGTTTATCCTCAAAACTCTCTTTAAACAGGATCAGGAAATTTTTAGATACCACAACAGGCGATTTTAAATCGTGGCTTAATGTCAGAATATATGTTTCGAGCTGTTGGTTGGCTATGGATAGTTCCTCGTTGATTTGCGATAAACTCTTGCGGTTTTGTTTTATGTTGTGAATCATCTGGTTAAAAGTAATAGCGAGTTTGCCGAGTTCATCGGTCTGTTTTAAAATTATGCTGACATCAAAGTTTCCTTTTGATATTTCGCCGGCAACATATTCCAGTTTTAAAACCGGTTTTAGGAAATAGTTTCTGCCTGCTAAAAACATAATCAGAAACGCTATCGGAAAAAATACGCAAAGAATGAAAACGCCTCTTTTGAAATATTTATCCAGATAATTTATGGATGTAAGCGGGAAATAAATGCAGACTGCGGCAAGCGGCATTTTGCACATGCCTATTACAGGGAAAAATATCAGGTTATAATTGGTTTTGTCGATTTTTTTACGGATGGTTTTGATTTCGCCGGTTGCGATAACTTTTTTCGCGGCAGAGTATATCTCATTCTCATGTGAACCGGCAGTGGATTTTTTGCCGATTATTTTAATGCGTGTAGATTCAATCAGTTCTTTCGGGAAAACGTCTTCGGAATCGTATCCGCATATTAAAACGCCCTGTACGGTATCGTTATAGTAAACAGGCTGATGAGAAAAAATTATGGTTTTCGAATCTATTTCTGAATATTCCGAAGAAGGGTTGCCCGCGATAGCGTATTTAACGTTTATGTCTGTAATATAATCTTTAACCGGAGCGTAATCGCCTTTTTTGTCGGATTGCAGTAAAAAAACGCCGTTTTTGTCGGTTACCGCACAGTATTGTATATTAAAATTCCGGTCTGACCGGACCCGTGTCATCAGCGTTTGAGTTAACAGTTTTTGGTAATTCAGGTTCAGCGCCAGGGCAAGGTTGTGCACTTCGGTTATATGCTTTGTGTTTAATTCTATGTATTTGATATTATCGTCTAAGATAGTTTTTACCAGCTCAATCAATTTAATTATTTCATTTGAGCTGGATTTGAAAAAAAATTTCGATACGTTTAAATAAATATAAGTGCCCGTTAAAGTCGGTATAAAAATCAGAGCGATAAAAAAAATAAGAAGTTTTGTTCTCAGTTTCATATGAAATTTCCCGTTTGGAAAATATTTGTGGCGCTGTTTATTTTTATAAAAAAACAGTAGTTGGTGTGTTTGTTTGGAATGAAATATTTTTTACGTGGACGGGTTTTTAAGTGATTATATGAAATATCGGTTTTATTGCCCGAAAACAGGCGGCATAATACAATTATAATCGTTTGTACTGCTTCAATTACGTCCTGCATTTTCGATAACCTTTACAATAATGCGTTATCTCAATATATAATATATCTAATCCGAATACAATAAATTAGATTAATTTATGATGATAAATATCATAATGTATTGTAATATAAAAAAATATATTAACCGGAAACAGGAGTATTTATTATGGATCAAAATATTAAGGATGGGAATCTTAGCGAATTCGGTAAAATATTTCAGCGAGGCACAAGGTATATTGGCGGAATAAACGAGAACTTCGATATTCGCGATATGGATAAAACCGCCGGAATTACAAAATTGCCTGAATCGGATATTGTTCGCGACATATCTGTTTATAAATGTCTTAAGGAACGCAGGTCTGTGCGTGGATACTCCGGCGCTCGGATATGCGCCGCTGACTTATCTTGGGTATTGTGGGCGGCACAGGGAATATCTGATGTGCGTGGCGACAGGTGTTTTCGCACTTCACCGTCGGCAGGGGCGTTATATCCGGTAGACACATATGTAGCGGTATTTGATGTGGAGGGAATCGATAGAGGAGTGGCAAAATATATCGACGACCAACATGTCCTGCAGTGGCGATACCGTACTGACTGCGATTTGCGCGCAAAGTTTTACGACGCTTGTTTACAGCAGGATATGATTCTTAATTCTGCCGTCATGTTTATATGGGTAGCGGATTTTAACAGGTGTGTATGGCGTTATTCACAGCGTGCTTACCGTTATGTTTATCTCGAAGCCGGACATATTGCGCAAAACCTGTTTCTGGCTGTTGCGGGTTTGGGGTTTGGTGCTTGCGCTGTCGGCGCTTATTTTGACGATCAGATGGATACTCTCTGCGGGCTTGATGGCGATTGCCGGACAGTGATATATTGCGCAACGGCAGGTAAAATTTCCGAAAAAGGCGAATGATACTAATTCGTGTTTCATATCATCGTATGAATCCGCAATGCGAAGCATAGCGAAAAAGTTTTTGACAAAAAGAATGAAATCTTTTTATCTTTTTAGTTTTTAAGTATTATCTTCTAAAATGAAACGCATATTAGTATAGACAGCTAAATAATCCGCCGTAACGAATGCGGCATAAGTTTATAATAAAAAAGTTATGATTAGAGAATATAAAAATTCATTCGATTCGCTGTTTGCTTCGCTCAATGTTTCTCAGAAAGAAGCGGTATTGCATACCGGATCGCCTCAAATTATCATTGCGGGCGCAGGATCGGGAAAAACGCGGGTGATTATGGTAAAAATCGCCTATTTATGCCATTCGCTCGCTATAGACCCCTGCCGGATTCTTGCCGTAACTTTTACCAATAAGGCGGCGCAGGAACTGAAAAACCGGCTTGACGTTTTAGGGTTTTCGGGAGTTAATTCAGGCACTTTTCACGGGGTTTGCCTGAAAATACTTCAGGCGCATGGGGCCTATATAGGAATTAAGAATCCGGTTGTCTATGATGAACAGGATCAGGCGTCAGTAATCAAAGATTGCCTGAAGGAACTCAAAATAGAAGGCAAAGAAGCGGTTGCATCAAAATTTGTGGAGTGGATAAGCCGTAAAAAAGACGAACTTGAGCCTCCTGAACCGCACTCCGGCGAGATTACCGGCAAATATCAGGCAGTATATGCGTTATACCAGAAAAAACTCGATGAGCAAAACGCTCTTGATTTCGGTGATCTGATAATGAAAACGGTGCGCTTGTTGTCCGAATACCCTGATCTTGCCGAATATTACCGCACTAAAAAGTATTCTTATCTGCTTGTTGACGAATATCAGGATACCAATACTGCCCAGGCGGTATTATTAAAACTTATGGCGGGCGACGGCAAACGTCTGACAGTAGTCGGCGATCCTGACCAGTCGATATACAGTTGGCGTGGCGCGAACCTGAACAATCTGCTTCATTTTGAGCAATCGTATCCGGATGCAAAACTTTTTAAGCTTGAGCAGAATTACCGCTCTGCCCAGACGATACTCGATGCCTCCAACGGACTTATCCGCAATAACCTGAAAAGAAGAGAAAAAAATTTATGGTCGGATAACCCCGAAGGCGATAAAATCTGTTATCTTAAAATGAGTTCCGACCGCAGGGAAACCGAAAAGCTCGCGCAGATAATATGCGAAAATAATATTGAAGGGATACCGTATTCCGATATGGCAGTATTTTACCGTACGCACAATTTATCAAGACTCGTTGAGGAAGAATTTCTTAAACGCGGGATTCCGTATGCGGTGGTTGGCGGGCTTCCTTTTTATCAGCGTAAAGAAATCAAGGATTTGCTCTGTTATGTGCGTTTTATTATCAATCCCGCAGACAGGGTAAGCCTTAAAAGGATAATAAACGTGCCCGGGCGGAAAATCGGAGAGAAAACGTTTGCCCGTATCGAATCGGCGCTTCAGGAAAGCGGCCTGGACTTTTACGCTTTGTTCAGCAAAACAGATTCCGTAAAGGGAGTATCCGGCCATTGCACAAAAGTCTGCAGTTATTTTATTTATATAATTGACAAATACCGGAATAAGTTCGCGTCGAACGCCGGTTGGAACGAAATTATGGACGAGCTTATAAACGAAATCGGGTATATGGATTACATAAAAAATACCAATACCGACGAAAAAGCCGATGTGAGGATAGCCAACATAAATACTCTTATAGAGGCGTTCGCGGAGTATCAGTCTGAACATAAAGGAGCTTTGATACAAGAGTTTATAGATACCGTTGCCCTGCGTTCATCGGTGGATGACTGGAATGAGAATCAGCAGAAAGTATCGCTTATGACTCTGCATTGCGCTAAGGGGCTTGAATTCAGGGTGGTATATGTGATAGGGCTTGAGGAAAAACTTTTGCCGTATTACAAAGATATTGAAGACCCTGACGAGATCGAAGAAGAGCGCCGCCTGTTTTATGTCGGGATGACCAGAGCGAAAGAAAAAGCTTACTTGTTCTCAGCACAGAGGCGGTTTACATATACGGGATCTTACTATTGTTTGCCGTCAAGGTTTATCCGCGAGATACCCGAAGACAAAATCGAATGTTTGTCCGCTCCCCCGCAAACCCGTGAATTTTTTACTGATGAGAACACGCAATATTATCGGCAGCCGAACCGGTACGAATTAAACAGGTTCATCGACGAATTTTGTGTGGGCGACTATGTTTATCATTACCAGTACGGTAAAGGCAGGATACTCGGCGGTACCGGTTACGGCAAAAACAAAAGGTTTATAGTTCAATTCAACAGCGAACCGGAACCGGTTGTAGTTATGGCTTCTTACGCGGGGTTATCGAAACTTGATGAATAACGGATTGAAATTTTATATGACTTTTATTTTGGTTTTGCTGATTGCAGATATGACAAACGCTTCGGGTTCAAAAACATCTATTGTGAAGCCTCAAAAAGAGGTTTGTATTTCAAATACCGGTTGTGAAGGGAAAATTCCTCAGGCGCAGTCGGATTTGCGCGCGTGCCTTGAAAAAGCCGGTTACAAGATCATACCGTGCGAAAACTCGGCAAACAGTGTGCCGAAAATAGAATTAACCCTTAAACCGGTACGGGATACGCTTAGTCCGGCGGAGATAAGTATCATTACGGCACATGACGGCATAAATATTGTCTCCAATTCCGAAAGCGGGCTTAACAGTGCGGTTTACGCGTATCTGAACACTAATTTCGGTTGCCAGTGGATAATACCGGGCGAATTAGGGAGCGCCGGTCCTAAAAAAGATGCGCATTTACCGGCTAAAGAACAAAAATATGAATTGCCGTACCTTATTGCCGTCCAGCAATGGGGCCAGTCGGAACAATGGCATACCCGCATGGGAAAAATAACCGACCGGAAAATAGAAGTGTTTCATGTATGGCATAAAATCGTGTCTCCCGATAAATATTTTTCCGCACACCCTGATTTTTTTGCGCTGATAAAAAGCGAACGCAAACCTTATCAGGTATGTACTTCCAATAAGCATGTGAAAGATATATTTATCCGTTATTATCTGGATTATTTTGAGAAAAATCCCGGTTTGTGCGCCGCGTCCATAAGTCCTGAAGACCGATTTAATTTCTGCGAATGTTCTTTGTGCCGTGCTCTTGATAAAACAAACGGTTCCATAACGGACAGGCTGGTTATATTTTTTAATGAAATAATCCGTGAAGTGAATAAAAAGTATCCCGATAAAAAGCTGGCTTTTTATGCTTATTTGAATTATACCGATCCGCCTGTGGAGATTGTTCCTGACAAAAATCTTATTCCCGTAGTTTGCCATACTCCGTGGGAATTCTGCCATAATCACGCAATCACTGATACTGGCTGCACAGCCAACCGCCGGTTCAAAGATATTTTACGCAGATGGGCGCAAATTTCGCCTGAAGTTTATGTGCGCGAATACTACGGGCATTTCTTATGGTACGGTTTATGGCCGATCCTTCACAGTATCGAAGAAGATTCAAGGTATTTTCGGCGTATTGGCATAAAAGGTGTTATAAGTGAATCCCATGAACATTGGGGGCCGGCAGGATGGGTTTTGTACGGCGCCGGCCGGTATCTTGCGGGCGAAGATAAGCCGTATGAAGAACTGATTGCCCATTATTGCGACACTCTTTATCCGCAGGCATTGAAGGAGATATCTGAATATATCCTTATATTGGAGCGAAATACGCGTAATGTAGCGTGCCGGAGGATGGATTTGGTATTATATCCTGAAAATATGGAGAAATTATACACTTTACTCGATAAATGCGACGTTTACAAAACGGCTCCGGCGGAAAAAGAATTAATCGGGCTGGTTAAAGGCGGGTTACAGGTTACGGATATGCTTATTAAAATTAAACAGCGAATATCTGCGGGTGACTTGGCGGGGGCTTATGACAGCGTTGTGGAAATACTTGATCTGGCGGATAAATTCCGGTCGGGCAATAGCGCTCCGCCGGTAGTCAAATATTCGCTGTTTACCGAAGTTATGGCGATGTTCAGGGATAAATACGAAAAAGAAAGGGATTATTTTTACGATAAATTTAATGTATCTGTAAATGAACATTTTAGGGGCCGGCTAAATCCAATAAAACATTGGCTGGCAACGGATCGTTATGCCGATATTTATCAACGCCCGCAAGGGATTGCCATGTATCCTGATTTCTATGAGCGTGGGCGGTCTATGGGGCTTGATTTTGAGTATCCTGCTGAAAAAACTGAAGTGCGCTGGGAAAAAGTACGATATGGAGACGGTTTTTTTTCGCTGTCGGAATATTTTCCCTACAGATGCGACAGTATAAGGTATTATAAAAAAGTATTTACTTTGAATACGAAATTGAAAGGGAGTATTTTTGTGCGCGCTATAGACGGTTATAAGATAATACTTGACGGCAAACCTGTAGCGATATCGAAGGAAAGGCGTTTCGATAAAAAAAGGAGTTTCGATTTCGTGGATATTGAATTAAGCGAAGGTGAACATACTCTTATATTAAAAGTAGAATCGTCTTCAGCTATGGAGCTGGACGATTTTACCGTTATGATTTTTGATAATACAGGGCGCGCACTGCCTCTTGATTAGCCCTGGGCACAATAGGTCGGTTATAGAGTAATAAATCCTTATTTATTAACAATTTTTATTAATAAATAAGGAAAGAATTATTTATGAAAATTAATAGAACTATGAATTTTATATTGACAATCTTGTGCTCTTTAGTGTTTTAATGTATATGTGGGAAAATATTTTTTGAATTTTAATTTGAAAAATCGGATAAAAACGGGTATTATAACCCGCTTTGATAAATCCAGGAGCTAAGAGATAAAATGGTTTTTAAAAATGAGAAGTTGACATGCCTTGTAACCGGAGCTACCGGATTGGTTGGAAGCCACATAGCGGAGTTTCTCATATCCAGGGGGCACAGGGTGAAAGCGATAGTCAGGCCGTCAGGGGATACCCGGTTTCTTGAGTCGCTGGGAGTTGAATGCGTTCAGGGTGATTTGACAATCCCGTTATCTGTCGACAGCGCAGTTGAAGGAATTGATATAGTGTTTCATTGTGCGGCGATGGTGTCTGATTGGGCAGATAGGGATACGATGTACAAAATTAATGTAGGTGGTACGCAGAACGTCATAGATGCCTGCCTGAAGCACAAAGTTAAACGGATGGTAATGGTAAGTTCGCTTGCTGTTCTTGGTATGGGCAGGCAAGTTAATGCTGACGAGTCGGCGCCGTATGTTTATACCGGCGATAATTATAACTACACAAAAATAGAATCGGAGAAAATAGTTATTGCGGCGATAAAGGATAACGGTTTGCCGGCTGTGATAGTCCGGCCTCCGTATATTTACGGTCCGCGCGACAGACAGCTTTTACCGCGTGTAGTAGAGTTTTTAAAAGAGGGGAAATTCGTCTTTATCGGTTCTGGAGAAAACCCGATCAGCCTGGTTTATGTAAAAAACCTTGTGCAGGCGGTTTATCGTTGCGCAATAAATGATAATGCTGTGGGCGGGATATATCATATCACCGATGGCAAAGATGTAACCCGCAAGGAATTTATTTCGATGCTTGCGAATAAGTTAGGTTATCCTATCCCGAATAAATCCGTACCGGTTCAGGTAGCCAGAATAGCGTGTCCTGTGCTTGAGTTTATAAACAAGATAACAAAATCCAAAAATCCGCCTCTTTTGAATAAGTTCAGAATGAAATTCCTGGATACGTATTTGACTTTCGATATAGAAAGGGCGAAAAAGGAAATCGGGTACAAACCCGAGTATACATTGGAAATGGGGATTGAGGAAACCGTGAAATGGTTTCAGTCAAAAGAAAAAGTTTTTGCCGGGGTTAGTTGATGAATAAAAAATTGATATTAGTATTGCTTGGGCTATTTATATGGTATCCGTCATTGACAATATGCGAAGCCAGAGGCGTTCGTCCGTTTAAAGTAGTTATTGATCCGGGCCATGGGGGTATGGATCCGGGTGCGATATCTTCTACGGGCATAAAAGAAAAAGATGTGGTTTTGAAGATAGCGTTTCAGGTAACCAAAATATTGCGCAGGTGGGGCGTAAACGGTATTATGACAAGATATTCCGATGATACGATGTCGTTGGGCGAGAGAGCGCGCATAGTGAATTACCAGATGCCCGATATGTGTGTAAGCATACACGCCAATATTTCCAGGAATAAATCGGTAAATGGTTTTGAGAGCTATATTTATGACAGGAACAACAGGAGGGGAAAACTTCTGTTTAAAACCAGAAATATTGATCCGTTCCAGTTTGTGTTTCCCATGACTTTGGCCGACAGGTCGAAAATATTCAAGGATGTTCAGCTGGCTTATTTTGTGCACCGCAAGTTCGGTGATTATACCGGTGCTTCTGATCTGGGAATAAAAGCGGCTCATTTTTATGTTATCAGGAATATAAAAAATCCATGTATGCTTCTTGAAGTCGGATTTTTGTCAAATTACAGGGAATCCGTAAAACTCGCGGATAATGCATATCAGTATCAGGTGGCTAAAGGTATAGCCGAAGGGGTTGTTTTGGCTATGTATGGCGAAGACGAGAAGATAACTACTTTATTTGCAAAAAGGTACCGCGAGGATGATGAAGGATCCGACCTGCCGAATAATTTCAGTAAAAAGCGTACATTCCGGTTTCCTTTCGCGTTTATTCGAGGTGTGAACTGATGTTCGAACTGAAAATCAAGTCCGATTTCAGTTCAGCTCACAGGCTGTATGATTATAACGGGCAGTGCGAAAACTTTCATGGGCATAACTGGAAAGTTTATGTTACTGTAAAACGCACCGCGCTTGATGCGGCGGGGATGGTGGTTGATTTCAAGGAATTATTGGATATTATAGACGAATTTTTATCCAAACTCGATCATCAGTACCTTAATGAGCTGGAATTTTTTAAAGGGTTAAACCCGACTTCAGAAAATGTGGCTCTAATTATTTATAATAATATTGCCGGCCGGATTGAGGCTAAATCAGTCAAGGTGGCAAAAGTTGAGGTCTATGAAGAAGACCACAGTAGCGCCGCATATATTCCCGAAAATTAGAATCTGTATAACTGGAGATAACTAATGCGCCGAATCGATTGCGGATTAATCAGAGACCAGATCGCGCAGATGGTTGTAAAGGCCAATATCACTGTTGATAAATCGGTTACCGATTCTTTTGAGACCAGCCTTAAAACAGAGACAAACCCTCTGGCGCGGGAACTTCTAAGCCAGCTTATGGAGAACTATAAAATTGCGCGGGAAGAAAATCTGCCTATTTGTCAGGATACCGGTTGTGTTGCTGTATTTGTGGAAATCGGGCAGGATGTTTGCCTTACCGGCGGTTATATTGGCGATATGGTGCAGGAAGGGATCCGTATCGGATACAGAGAAGGTTATTTGCGAAATTCTATGGTAAAAGATCCGTTTATCCGCGAAAATACCGGCGATAATACGCCTGCCATGATACATTATGATATCGTGCCCGGAGATAAACTGAAAGTTACCGTACTGCCCAAAGGCGCAGGGTGTGAGAATATGTGCAGGATATCCATGCTTAAACCTACCGAAGGAGCAGACGCGGTAAAAAAGTTTGTGCTTGATACCATATATAGCGCAGGCCCAAATCCGTGCCCGCCGTTGTTTATTGGTGTGGGAATAGGGGGAAGTTTTGAGAAAGCGGCGTATCTGGCAAAAAAAGCATTGACGCTTCCTTTTTACGAACGAAGTTTGCAACCGCATATATCCAGTTTGGAAGACGATTTGTTAAAAAGCATAAACGAGCTCGATGTAGGACCTCAGGGTATGGGAGGCGCAACTACCGCTTTAGGGTTAAGGGTACTGACGTATCCGACGCATATAGCGTCTTTGCCTGTTGCGGTCAATCTATCCTGTCATGCGCTTAGAATAGAAACTGTGGAATTCTGATAATTTCAGGAGCAAAAACGCTATGAGTATAACTACTGTTGCTGTTAATACGCCCTTTACGCGCCAAAAAGCGAGAGAACTCAAAGCAGGCGATAGGGTTTTAATATCTGGAACTATCTATGCCGCCAGAGACGCCGCCCATCAGCGGATTTATAATATTATTGAGCAGGGCAAACCGCTTCCGTTTCCGCTTGAAGGGCAGATAATCTATTATGTTGGGCCTACGCCGGCTCCGCCGGGCAAGATTATAGGTTCTGCAGGCCCTACTACAGCGTACAGAATGGACGATTTCACTCCGGTGTTGCTAAAAATGGGAATTACTGCTACAATAGGTAAAGGTAAAAGAGGGGATAAAGTAATTCAGGCGATGAAACAATACACAGCGGTGTACCTCGCGGCTTTAGGGGGAGGCGGCGCTATTTTACATAAATGCATAAAAGCGGTTCAGACAATTGCTTTTGAAGATCTCGGAACCGAAGCGTTGAGGAAACTGGAGGTCGAGAATTTCCCTGCGGTTGTCGCAATAGATTCTTACGGAACAAATTTATTTGAAAGGAAACCAAAATGAAATTCGCTTCTCGAATGAATGTTATCGACTCATCAGGCATAAGAAAGATTTTCGATCTGGCTAAAACCATGACCGATCCGGTTAATTTAAGTATAGGCCAGCCGGATTTTGACGTGCCAGGCCCGCTTAAGGAATCGGTGATAAAGGCTGTTAATAAGGGGTATAACAGCTACACGCTTACTCAAGGCATACCTGAACTTCGCGAAAAAATAAAAGATCGGGTTTCCCGCAAAAAAAATGCGCAGGTTGAAGACGTTATTATTACCAGTGGCGTATCTGGCGGTATTTTCCTTTCGTTTCTTGTCATGCTTGATCCGGGAGACGAAGTTGTTTTTGCCGATCCTTATTTTGTCATGTATAAACATCTCAGCAGAATGCTCGGAGCAGTACCAAAATATTTGAGCCTTGACGAAAAGTTCAGGATTATACCCGAAGATTTAAAAAAAATCGTATCGGATAAAACCAAAATGATTATTCTTAATTCGCCGTCGAATCCTACGGGTGTGGTTAATTCGCCCGAAGAACTTATAGCGGTTGCTGAAATTGCATCCAAATACGGGATTACGGTTGTATCTGATGAAATATACGACGGATTTGTCTATGATGAGAAATTCGAGAGTATCGCCGGGTATTATCCGAATACCTTAGTTTTGGGCGGATTCTCCAAAGAATACGCCATGACCGGCTGGAGAATAGGATACGCTGCAGGCCCTTCGGATTTGATAAAAGAGATGGTCAAAGTCCAGCAGTATACGTTTGTGTGTGCTCCGTCGATGGTTCAGTATGCCGCGTTAGACGCTCTGGATTACAATACCGATTATATTCGCCGTAAATATTGCGCAAAAAGAGATATGATTTACAATGGAATCAAGGACAATTTCAATGTGGTTAAACCAGGCGGTGCGTTTTATATATATCCGCAGGCGCCCGGCACAAGCGGTTCGGAATTTGTAAAACGCGCTATTGAGAATAACTTGCTGATAATACCCGGCAACGTGTTTTCGGAAAAAGATACCCATATCCGCATATCGTTTGCCGCGCCGGATGCCGTTATTGCCAAAGGTATAGATATATTAAACAGACTTGCGTCCGAATTTAAAAGGAGTTAAAACGTGGAATGCCTTAATTGTAAAGATGTTAAACTGAAAAGTATGAATTACAAGGGGCTTAACATCGATCGGTGCCCGCAATGCGCCTCTATCTGGATGACCGAAGACAAACTTCGGGAATTCAAAGACCGGACAGACGAGTTTTTATGCTGGCTTGAGATAGATTTATGGGAACATATAAATGAACATAAAGTAACGCCTTCTGCCCAGAAATGCCCGTCTTGCGCTAAACATTTGTTTAACGTGGATTATAAAGGTTCGCATATTGTTGTGCCGGTTTGTTTTTCCTGCAAAGGCGCATGGCTTAGCGAAGAGACAAAAAAGGCGCTGTTCGATTATCTCGATTCAATCATAACTACAGAAACTGTTGCCGGCTACCTTAAAGATATCGGACATGAAGCTATGGATTTTGTTAGCGGCAAAGAAAGTTTCACAGAAGAAATGCGGGATTTAAAAACCATACTTGTTCTTATCGAGTACAGGATATTCTCTAAATTTCCTGTTCTGGAACAGTTTATTTCCGGGTTTCCGAAATAAGGCGAGGGGCAATGCGCATAAAAATTTTGACTGTAATGGGAGCGGGACTGGTATTTTTGCTGTTTCTTACTGGAATTTATATGATTTTGTACGGCAGAGCGCCGTTTTCTTTGTTTGCTTCCAAAAACCCTGCCGGACAAATAATCGATGAGGCTAAGGCAAGAACCGTTCCTATCGCGTTTTTCGTTTATACTTGTTCAAAAGATAAAAAGAAATGGATTGAACTTACTGGCGATCCGCAGGTAAAAGAAAAAATAAGTATGTTTATCGTTAAAATCGTGCCTGTTAGGTTTATAAAAAACCAGTTTCCGGAATATTATTCAAAAAATCCGGTTTCATCTTTGATGATATGCGATTATAAAGGCAGAAAAATATCGTATCATAAAGGAATTATAGATAAAGAAACACTGCTTACTGCAATAGCAAATGCGCTTGACTACCATGAAAAACTTATTCTCAGCGATCAGGCGGCAAAGAAAGAGTTTTTTAAGGTAAAGTCCGTATATGATTCAAAAAAATATATTATCGCTATGGAAAAACTCAGGAATTACCTTTATATTTACGCCAATTCCGATTACGCTAAGGATGTGCGGGCGATGCTGAATTCCGCCAGCCAGACCCCTCAGGTACTCGATTATCTGAAAGAAAACAGGGATAAAACCAACTTGAGGCTTCTTCTTGACCGGTTAAAAGAAAATTACGAGTATAAACGGTTCTTCAATGTGGAACGGATTGTATCCGCTATTCAGCAGACAAATCCGGGTACGCAAGAGGCGCAACAGGCGCAGGAAATAAAAGAAAAAATGGAAGAGTATGCGCGTGAAAAATTCAAAGAAATCAATGAGTTGTACGAAAAGAAATATTTCATTGAGGCGATAGAAGCTTATGAATCGCTCAGAACTCAGTTTAAAGGGACGCATTGGGAACTGTTTATCGCGGGAAAAATCCAGAAGATTCAGGGCGACCCGCAATACCACGAATATATGAAAAACGCCCAGTCAAACAGGGAAGCGAAAAACATACTCAGGCGTGCCGACGAATCGTTTGAAAACAAAAATTATGATATGGCGGAACAATATTATTCCGCAATAATCCGGTTTTACAAAGATTCGTTGTTTGTGCAGAAAGCCAAACAGCAGATCAACGAGATCAACAGGTTAAGAAATATGCCTGCTGAAGAACCCGCAAATAATTAATAGTCAACAGGAGGTAATATGCTTCAGCGAACTTTAATTATACTTAAACCCGACGCTTACCAGAGGCGTCTGCTCGGAACAATACTTGCGCGAATTGAGTCCAAAGGGTTGAAAATAGCGGCGATGAAATTGACCAGACTGCATGAATCTACCGCCAAACGCCATTATGAACCGCATATAGGAAAACATTTTTTCGATGACCTGATCAGCTATATAACTTCAGGGCCGGTTGTGGTTGCTGTAGCTGAAGGCGAAGAGGCAATAAGCGTTATGCGGGCTATGGTAGGCGCTACCTGCGGTTATAAGGCACAGCCCGGGACCATCCGCGGGGATTTCAGCATAAGTCTTCGCTACAACCTGATTCACGCGTCCGATTCCGAAGAGTCCGCCAGACGCGAAATCGATATTTTCTTTTCCGCCGACGAAATTATGCATGAACCTCTTCTTATGGATCAATGGATTCAGGGAGGGGAATAATTTTTCGGAAGAGATTGAGACCGCTGAAAAAGTATTTGTTATAGTCATTGCGAAGCTCCTAAGGAGATGTGGTAATCTTAAGCTATGATTGTTTTGATATCACCACGTCGTTTTGCTTTTGCAAAACTCCTCGTGATGACATTATTAATTTAAGCCTTTTTCAGCAATCACGATTATTTTTCTTTTTTCTGAAGTAAGTTCCCCATAAATATGGAGATATCAGCAGGGATACGGGAATAAGTATCCATATCCTTCCTTTAAAGATATTGTAGTCGGCTAAAAGGGTATTCCATTCTATGCCCATTACGAAATGCCCGAAGGCAAATTCAAATAATATTACCATAATAAACCAGATCAGGCCGATAAATAGAAGTTTTTTTTTCGCGCAATACATTGCTATTGCGCGAAAAAAAATATATGTGAGCATGGTTATCGCGCAAAGCAGAGTGATTGTGCTTATTGCGTGAGCGGTGGTGTAATTGAGATAAGGTTCAATAAAAAAAGTGCGTACTGTACCGTTTAAAAAGCCGGCGGTCATTAAAATAAACCAGAAACCGAATGAAATAAGATATATTTTTAATCTGCCCATAGTATACTATATAAGAAACGTTTTTACCTCCTTACCTTATCCTTAAATAAAAATAATTCAGCAAAACCGGACTATTTTTTTCCGAATAATTTTTCGCCGATTTTCTTTATAAGCATTACTTCGCCTACTTGCGTTCCTTCAAAAATATGGCCGGCGACTTGCAGGGCATATCCGAAAAGGATAAGTGCTATTCCGGTTAGGAATTTCAGGTAAAACAGCATAACTACACCCGCAACTGATGCGGGTATGCCTATGGCGTGGAGTATGGCGTTATAAGGGTTGCTGTGCCGTGCGCACCATTTTTTTATAAATTCGTTCATCTGTGGTAAATCTCCTATGCTAAAATCTGAGATTGCTGAAAAAGTCTTTTTTATTGCCATTGCGAAGCTCCTAAGCAACTGTGGCAATCTCATTTCTGATGGTTTTGAGATCACCACGTCGTTTTGCTTTCGCAAAACTCCTCGTGATGACAATCTAATTTAAGCCTTTTTCAGCAATCTCAATCTACGTAATAAGCCGCAATGCGAAGCATTGCGAAAAAGTTTTTGGTTCTTTTTCCAAAAAGAACAAAGTTTTTTTATCTTTTTTGTTTTTTCCAATTCCTTCAAATCGAAATCAGCATTGCGAGTACCCGCAACTATGGCATTTAATGCATCCTTCTTCGAACCGGAGTTCCTGTTCGCATTCCGGGCATTTGAGTTTAAATGCGTTATTGATACCTGAACTTGAATGCCCGTTGGTGTCGTGGTTGTATTCGTGATGGGCTTCAAGCAGGCTTAGATCGGCTTTACCCAGAAGCAGGTTTTGGATTCCGAACATTTCTTTGGCGAGCAGGTATTTATTTATTGATTTGGATAATCCGTCGGCGAGCGACATTACCCTGCCGTCTTTGCTCGGCACGCTCAGGCTTGATCCGATACCCTCGAGCTGGCGCAAAGCCAGTTTCAGTGATCCGTTGCATCGCAGAAACAAAGAGAGCATTCTGCAGATAGCTTCAAGGTCGGAGTTGGCTACGTCGCCTCCTTTTCCGAGTTGGGCAAACACTTCCCTTTCAAGGCCGGAATCCGGTTCTACGCAAATTTTTACATGCATGTTGCCGAAAGGAGTTTTCTGGCGTATTCTCAAACACGACATTATTTCAGGTACGGCAATGGGGGCGATAGGCCCTTTTTGCGTTTCTTTTTTCGGTTCTTCTTTTTTCTTTTTGTCGTGGGCCATAGGCTGGTTCATCCGGCAACCGTCGCGGTAAACAGTTACTCCTTTTAAATCATAATCAAATGCCAGACGGTATATTTTTTCAACATCTTCTTTAGATGCGTCATGAGGGAAATTTATGGTTTTTGAGATACTGCTGTCGCAATTGCGCTGGAATGCCGCCTGCATTTTTATATGCCATTCGGGGGTAATATCGTGGGCGGTTACGAAAACCTGTTTTACGTCGGCGGGTACTTCTGGAAACGAGTTTAGCGATCTTCCTTTTGCGAGTTCGTTAATCAGTTCTTCGGAATAAAAGCCTCTTTTTTTAGCTGTCTGCTCAAAAATCTCGTTTACTTCAACCAGTTTTTGTCCGTTGAGTACGTTTCTGAAGAAAGCAAGCGAAAACAGCGGTTCTATTCCGCCGGAACAATTGGCGATAATGCTTATGGTTCCTGTGGGTGCAACGGTTGTTGTGGCGGCGTTGCGCATATTTCTATGGTATTGTTTATCCCAGATACTTCCTTTCCAGTTGGGGAACACTCCTTTTTCTGCGGCAAGCTGTTCGGATGCGTTATGCGATTCGTCGTTTATGAACCGCATTATTTTTTCGCCCAGATCAAGGCCTTCTTCTGAATTGTAGGGGATATTCATTTTATAAAGCGCGTCCGCAAACCCCATAATTCCAAGCCCGATTTTACGGTTGCCTTTGCACATCGACTCGATTTTTTCAAGCGGGTATATGTTGGCGTCAATGATGTTGTCGAGAAACCGCGTAGTTAGATGGACTATTTCTTTAAGTTCTTTGAAATCGTAGTATGGTTTATTGTTTTTATATGATACGAATTTGCCTACGTTGATGCTTCCGAGGTTACACGCCTCGTAAGGAAGCAAAGGTTGTTCTCCGCACGGATTGGTGGCGGTAATCCTGCCTAAGTGGGGTGTGGGGTTGTCTCTGTTTATCCGGTCGATAAATATTATGCCCGGTTCGCCCGTGGACCATGCATGGTCTACTATCAGGTCGAATATCTCTTTTACGCTCCAGTACGCGTCTTTCTTGCCTTTATTTTTCAGCGGGAACGATTCCCCTGTGCGCGGATTGGTTACAATATGATATGTGTCCGGCGATTCCTTGAGTGTTTTCATAAACTGTTCGGTTATACTTACAGAAAGATTAAAGTTTGTTAGTTTAGTCAAATCTTCTTTCACGCAAATGAAATCGGCAATATCGGGATGGGTAATGCTCATAATACCCATGTTTGCGCCTCTGCGAAAAGCGCCTTGCTGAATTGCTTCGGTAGCTTCGGAGAATACTTTTAGAAACGATAAAGGGCCTGAAGTTGAACCGCCTGAACTATTAACAACGTCGCCGTTAGGGCGCAGGCTCGAAAAATCGAATCCTGTTCCTCCTCCGGCTTTCTGGATAAGCGCGGTATTTTTTATGGTGGAAAATATTCCATCGATACTGTCTTCGATAGGGAGGACAAAACAGGCGCTGAGCATTCCCATCGACCTTCCGGCGTTCATAAGTGTGGGTGAGTTCGGCATGAATTTGCCGGTAACCATCATATTGTAAAATTTAATCTTATATTCTTCTGCAAGCTCTTCATCTATATTTAATATCTTACGTTCGGCGTTTGAAGCGACTGTAGCTACACGCATAAAAAGTTCTTCGGGGGTTTCCGAAACAGTCCCGTTTTCTTTCTTCAGGTATCTTGCTTCAAGAACCTTCAGAGCGTTGGGCGTAAGAGTGATTTGTTCTTTTTTCATTTTTTGTTCTCCATTTTTTACCGCTGTAATCATAAACCCCCCTGTTTTATATTTAAAATACGGATTATAGTTTATATAATTAGATTAATTTCTATGAATTTACGTTTTATTTATAACATGGATTCATAATAAGCCGTCAATAAAAAAACACAATATTATGTAAAAAAAAATTAATAAGACACAATATATTGTAATTATCGAAAAATCAGGCGGCGAAATCTACGGCTGTATTATTTTTGTTTGAAAAAGCGGTGTTTAAGTTTATAATCATGCGGTTAAACAATATAATATCTAAATTCGCATAACAGGAGGAATCGTGAAAGCCGGGTTAATAGGACTTGTGCAAAGTGGAAAGACTACAATCTTTAATGCTCTTACAAAACTTGAAATGGATGTAAAAGGGTATACACAGGATAAAATAGAATCGCATACAGGTGTGGTGAAAGTGCCTGATGAACGTGTGGATTATCTGAATTCGGTTTATAAACCTAAAAAGTTAAGTTACGCAGAGCTGGTTTTCGTGGATATCGGATGCAAAAAACGCGAGGACGGGCACAGCGAGTTTGACCTGCAGGCTATCAAAGAACTGGATATGCTGGCGGTGGTTGTCAGGGCGTTTAAGTCTGCTCAGGTTATTCACCCGTTAGGCAGTGTAGATCCCTTAAGAGACATTAATAACCTGCTGAGCGAATTTATTTTAGAAGATCTTGTGCTTGTGGAGAAGCGGATAGAGAAAATCGAGGCTGAACTTAAACGTAACAAAAAAGAGAACATAAAAGAGCTCGAATACCTCAAAACATTCAAAGATTCGCTTGAGAATGAAATACCGATCAGCGCCATAGAGTTTGACGAGGAAATGAATAAATTGTTTCGCGGGTTCCAGTTTTTGTCTCAGAAACCTGTAATTGCCGTATTTAATCTTGGCGAATCCGATACGGATACTGCCGATATCTCGCTTGCGCAAGATAAATTAAATAAAAGCGGAATTATGCATATAAAATTCTGCGGTAAACTTGAGATGGAAATATCGCGTTTGTCTGATGAGGATAGGGATATATTTCTTGAAGAATTGAATATTAAAGAACCTGCGTTAAACCTGTTTATCAAATCGGCGTATAAACTGCTCAACAGAGTTGAATTTTTCACCGTCGGGCCTGATGAGGTGAAAGCCTGGGAAATTCCGGCGGGCATAACCGCTAAAGAAGCGGCAGGTAAAATTCATTCCGATATAGCCCGAGGGTTTATTAGAGCGGAAGTGCTTGCTTATAAAGATTTTGTCGAATCGGGTAACAGTTATGTTACCGCGCGTTCAAAAGGGCTTGTTCGCCTTGAAGGCAAGGAATACAAAGTCAAAGACGGAGACATGATTGAGTTCCGGTTCAATGTATAAGGCATAAAATATAACCTTCTGTTTAAGCACAGATATGTGGTATCTGGAAAAAGGAAGGTTTTTGTGTTAATTTCAAAAAAGTTTGTTTGATTAAATCCGGTTGAGTGTGTCGAAAATAAAGCGGTAAAAGGCTGAAATTTTTTGGAGGGAAAAACAGATGTTTAGAAAAACTATTGATGATGATTTGTGGCGTATATTCAGGATAATGGCGGAGTTTGTCGACGGGTTTGAGCTGTTTACTAATCTAGGGCCTGCGGTTTCTGTATTCGGGTCGGCTTCCACTAAATCGGATGATGAGTATTACCGTAAGACGGTGGAAATATCAAAACAGCTCGTAAAAGAAGGTTTCGCCGTAATTACCGGAGGCGGGCCGGGTATTATGGAGGCCGCTAACAAAGGCGCATCCGAAGGAGGCGGCGAATCCATAGGGCTCAATATACTTTTGCCCCGCGAACAGAAACCCAACCCATTTGTAAAAACGCTGGTTGAGTTCAGATACTTTTTCTCAAGAAAAGTTATGTTTGTCAAATACGCCAAAGGGTTTATAATAATGCCCGGCGGATACGGCACCATGGACGAACTGTTTGAGGCGCTAACGCTTATCCAGACAAAACGGATCGCTAAGTTCCCTGTAGTTATGGTAGGCAAAGATTATTGGAAAGGGCTGTATGACTGGATGCTAAATGTTATGCTCAAAGAAGGAAAAATAAATCAGGACGACTTGAAACTTTTCACAATTGTGGAAGAGGCTGATGAAGCTGTTAAAATCATATCTGATTTTTATAAAAAGAATAATATCATATAAATTTGAAAACTTAATTTAATCGGGGGAAAAAAGTGGTTAAACTGATTATGCGAAAAATTATCGGGGTTTCAGGCGTTTTAACGGTATTGTGCACCGCTATTTTGGTGTTGGCAAAAGATATTGACCGCAAAGAAGATAAAGATCGTATCGATAAACAGCGCGAGTATGTTGCTAAGGAAGGAGCTCTTCCGCTTGTGCTCGGCATACCGGGTTTTATGGTGCCCGGTGTAACAATCGCTCAGGAACATCATTTCGGCAAACTAAAAGATATCCTTGCCGAAGCGGGGATACCTTATTACTGCATAACCTATGATTCCGCCGAGTATCCGCTTCGCGGTGTTGCCGATTTGGCGTCGGATACGTATTCAATTGCCGCTACGCGCGTGATCCCTTCCATCGTACGGGCGGTTAAACTTGAACAGGAACGGCGCAGAAAAAACAAACTGCCGCCGGTTCAGGATGTTATTATGTTTATGTACAGCCAAGGAACCGTCCTTTCTTATTCGTTTGTGCGCCAACTGCATTATTTCAGAAGAGAATACAATAATTTTTCCGATATGTTCGGAATAGAACGGCAGGCAATAAAAGATGATCCTCAATTCAAATCGTTCATATATGCCATAGACAATTTTACGCTCATAAAAAATATCCAAGTCCAGCGGGAAAAAGATTTTGTTTCCGATCCTGATCTTCGGCTGTTTTATGATAGAACCCTTGAGGAAATGAACCGTAAATACAAAGAGTTCGAGAGTTACCTGATCAATCCGAAATCGGTGTATCCGCAAGTAACGGAGTTTGAACCGCCCGAATCGGCTAAATATCCGAAACAATATATCAAACTAAAAGAATATGCGCTTAAATGCCGCAAAGATCCTAAAGAAAAAGAAAAGTTCCTCAACTTTATTAAAGATTATTCTTTGTTGTATGATTTAAAAGAAATCAACTTCATGTATTTTTCCGTAGCCGGATCAATATTCGGGTCTCCCGCCGCCAATTCAGGTTACGAGTTACTCGCTAATTTTCCCGTCGGACAAATGATTGTCAAGGGGATGAATCAGATAAAAGATACAAGGCTGGGGAGTTTTCACCATACCCGAAAAATTGAGAATTTGATTAGGGAAAGCAAACTACCCGATTATCCGATCACGAAACACAATACTCTTTTTGTGGTAGGTTGTAACGGCAGTAGAGGAGATGATCTGGTAGACCAGCCGAGCGCGCACATAAGTGGCCACTGCTATATAAAACTCGATATGTCCGAGGAAAATATCAATATTAAGAAAAACGGCGTTATCAAACCGGCTATAGAACAACTTCCCGAACTTCATGTGGTACCTCTTAAAGTGCATCATTTTCCTGTCAAAACTTTCTGGGGGCTTGGGCCGACTCTGCCCGGAGCGGCATATATGGAAAAAGGCCATCCGGTGCTCGATTACCTGTTTGCGTTCATAAAGAAAGATTTTAATCAGATCGAACATCTTAAAGAAAACAATAAAGTGTATATGCGCCAGTTTATGGTTGAATTCACTTTCAGGCATATCACCGAAGACGCTGAAACCGATATCCAGATTGCCCAGAGGCGAGAGCGGCTTCTTGCCGGTCTTCTTCCTCAATTTATAAAAAACCTTGATGTCCAAGTTGTTAAACGTCCTACCGAGATACATATGCAGGGTAAATTCTTTAATGCCGACAACTTGACTTATGTCCTTGTAGGATCTTATGACGAAGGATTGTTCCAGTCCAAACCGAAAGAAGAAGTTATGGATTTCCGGATTCGCGCGGCCGGGTACGATCCGGTAACGCTCTCTATTCCCATAAAACCCGGTAAAATTATGTTTGTCAACGTAAAACTCAAAGAAATCAAATAAAGGAGTTTTAAATTTGGCTCTGTGGTGTGGTATAACCGGTTTGCCCAATGTGGGCAAATCCACAATATTTAACGCTCTTACCGCCGCCGGCGCTCATGCGAGCAATTATCCGTTCTGCACTATTGAGCCGAACTTCGGGCAGGTGCGTATACCCGACCGGAGGCTCGATGAGATTGCCAAATATATCAATTCAAAAAAAATTGTTCCCTCAATGATAGAGTTTGTCGATATCGCAGGGCTGGTTAAAGGCGCCCATAAAGGCGAAGGGCTGGGAAACCAGTTTCTTTCAAATATACTTGAAATGGATACTCTTGTGCATGTGGCAAGGTCTTTCAAAGCACCGGATGTGGCGCATGTTGAACCTGAAATCGATCCTATAAAGGATATTGAGATCGTGGAAACAGAAATTATACTTAAAGATATTGAACTTGTTACCCGCAGGCAGTCCAGAGACAAAAAAATCGCAAAATCGGGTGATGACCATGCTAAAAAAGAAACACATATTCTCGACCATGTTCTTGAACTGCTAAATCAGGGCACGCAAATACGGTTCGCGCAACTGCATGAAGATGAAAAAACCGTAGTGCAGGAACTCAAACTCCTTTCTTATAAACCTGTGATTTATGTACTCAATATATCCGAAGATGAAATCGGGGCGCAATCGCCGGGAATAATAGAGTTTCAGCGGTATGCTCGTTCAAAAAATACGCCGGCGGTATTAATAAGCGGTAAAATCGAAGAGGAACTTATAAGACTGCCACAGGAAGAAAGAGCGGAGTTTTGCGCCGATTACGGAATCAGTGAACTTGGTTTGAATTCCATAATAAAAGAAGCTTTCAAAACCTTAAACCTTATTACTTTTTTTACTGCCAATGCGAACGAAATTCATTCGTGGACAGTCCCCGCGGGTACCAAAGCTCCGCAGGCGGCGGGCAAAATTCATTCCGATTTCGAACATGGGTTTATCCGTGCGGAAGTAATATCGTTTGACGACTACATCCATTATAAAGGCGAACATGCCTGCAAAGAACATGGCGCCATGCGTCTTGAAGGCAAAGATTATGCTGTCCGTGAAGGCGATATTATATTTTTCCGGTTTAACGTATAATTGATGATTTACAAAATATGTGTATTATGTAAATATATAATACCGGCAAAATAAAAAATCAGGAGGATAACGCCATGAAAAAAGTTTTGTTTTCGGTATTTGTTGCTGTCGGTTTTTTTTGTTTGCAGGCAACCGCTATGGGGATGGAAATGACTGAGGAAGAAACGCTCAAAACATACCTGCCGGATCTTGAGAGCGAAAAGGAATATAAACTTAAAGAAATGCAAGAGGCAAAAACAGAGTTTGCTCAGGAAATTATTAAAGACGACAGAGCGAAAGAGTTGAATGACACCATTCTCCGGCTGAAAGAAAAACAGATTCAGCTTATTGCTGATCAGATTACTGCTGTAAACGAGTCTGACAAGAAAAAATTCGAGGAGCTTTCCGACGAAAAATCCGATATCGAGGAACAGATGAATATGGCTTATATCAAAAAAGAAATGATACTAAATGTGGCAGACATGGAAGAACGCGCAAAAAATTATGACGAATCTCAGCGCATGCAAATCGAAGAAATGATTCAGCAAGTAAGAAAATCATACGCTAATGTTTTGAAGAATGAAAAAGATATGTCTAAATTGTCGCGCCAGCTAAAACAGGCGCATAAAGATAAGGAAAATATCCTGAAAAAAGTCGAAATCAAGTTTTTAGAACTGGAAAAAGAGAAAAAAGAGAAAGAACTGCAATAAACCGGCAAAACCCAGAAATGTTATAAAAAACGCGTTTTTTTTAAAAAAAGCGGTCGGTATTTTACTTTTATTCGATATATATTATCATACAATAAATAATAACTTTGAAATTAGGGAGGGATAACCGATGAGAAACGTGTTTTTTATTTCATTTTTCGTAGTTCAGTTGTTATTGGCAAATTGCGCGCTATTTAAGGTATCTTATGCCGAAGACAGCGATACCAATCTGGCGGGATTAGACAAATTTATCGAAAATATCATCCGTACAGCTAAAGAAAATCCTGATGATCATTATTACAAACATGATCCGGTTGTAATTGAAGAACGCAATTACGGGTATGAAATAGATATCGAAGCCACGCGCGCGGAAAAACACAGGGTTATACGGGAATTTAAAAACAGGGCACGCGATTACCGGGGCAGGCGGAGAGACGATATGGAAAATATGATTTCCCAGTTGCGCGATATCTACGACAGGTTAATCGATCAGCAGATAGAAATCAACAAAATGTACCGCAATATCGAGTTGTATAACCGTGATAAAAACCAGTTGATAAAAAGGCTCAACAAACGGTTCTGACCGATACGGTTTTCAACTTGATCAATTATAAATATTAAAGAATTTTATGCGTGCGGGAACGTCTTTTAATTATATTCGTGAAATATAATTAAAGTGAAGGAGGTTAATTCAATGAGGTCTGCGGTTATTGTGGTTTTGACAGCGGTTCAGTTGTTCGGGTTTCAATTTATGGCAGAGTCGAAAGGTAAATATTATATCGCTAAATTTGAACCTGATGTACGCGATGAACGCCAGCAGTGTATAAGAGAATTTAAAGATCTGAAAACGGCTTTTTCCAGCGAGCCTCGTTTCAATGCGCGGTTTAATAATAAAATACTTGATCTGAAAAAAGATCAGATCAGTGTGCTTGAGGATATGCTTGACGCCATAAGAGACGGTGACGAGAAAAGTTTTTATAATCTTGCCGATAAAAAAACTGAGATAGAATACGAATTAAAACGCGCATTTATAAAAAAAGAAGAAGCCCGGTTTATTGATGAACTTGAATTCAGAGCCGGCAGATATGATGATGATTTGCAGGATGAAATCAACGAGATTCTTGATAAACTTAAAGATGTATATTCCCGCATTTCGGATGTTGAGCACGATATATACAAATCCTCAAGAGAACTGAAAGAGCTCCAGCGCGCAAAAGACCATCTTCTTAGAAAAGCGCGCAAAAAATTGAGAAAAGCTGAAAAAAATTATTATTGAGATATTTAATCCGGTATAACGGATTCAAGTTTAACCTGATAAACGCTGTATGACGGGTATGATTCATTTGCCGGTTGTGAAACAAATAATTTTTCGTATTGCGCGACCAATCCCGTTAACCGTTTGATATATGAGAATACCTGTGTATCGTCGGTTTCATTTAGGACAAAGTAAATTTTACGTTTTCTTAATTTTTTTAAATCGCCGGTCATTTTTTCAATCATTGTTTGTACGCCTTCAATAGATTTAAAATCCACAGGTGTGCGGAAAATCCGTTTTTTCTGTTTTTCGGCGAAAAGATACCACGGCGCCCATGGCCAGATTTCATCGGTATAGTAAACGGCGGATTTTTGCAGTTTATTTTTTATGAAAGTTAAACATGGTTTTACCGCTTCATGATACGTGTAATTCGATGCATCCGGGAATTTTTGCAGTTCATAGGGCGCTTTAAGAATCCATATAGCGATGATTGCGAAAGATATTACCGGTATGAACCTGTTTATCCTGTCGTATTTGATAAATTCCGATATACGGGTCAAAACAGCCTCGAAACTTACTCCAAATACGGTCAGGTACAACGATGTTATTACCAGAAGGTATCTTGAATATACAGGGTATCCCGTAACGGATATCATCAGGTAATATACGAATATAAACAAGATCAAAGTAATTAGTTCCATCACTGTCCCAAAGGTTTTTTTGTTCATGACGCGCAGTAGATCTTTCATATATAGTATTCTTGCCAGCGCGATAACAATAAGCGAAAAGTAAAGCGTGAAATAATTACCCGTTACGAATTTTTCCAGCGACAGCCATTTTATGAAGTTAAATTCTGATAGCGAACCGCTAATATAATCTTTTCTAAAAACCGCAAAAAATATGCCCATCCCTTTTCCGGATAATAAAAACGCCCATAAAAACAATGGTATAAAGACAGTTATAAGCCCTAATCCGAGCATTTTCAAGTCGTCGATAAATAGTTTGCGTGAATCGTGGAATTTCATCAGATAAAATATCGCATATACCGGTAAAAAATAAATTACCGTTTGTTTTACGGCAAACGCCAGTCCGATAAACAAACCTGTCAAAAACGGCAGGCGGTATTGTATAGCTAAAATAACCAGAAGGCAGAAAAGTACGCATGTCAATTCGGCAAAAGCTGTGGGTGCATAAGATATTTCAAACGGCGAAGTGGCATAAAACAAAGCGGCCCAGAAGGCGCTCTTGGGATTGCTCAGGTTTTTTGCCAGAAGCGCTGTAAGAAGAATCATCAGAATACCGATTATAAGGCCGGGTATTTTTATAGCCGAATCGTTCGGGCCGAACAGAAATATGGATGCGCCTAAAATATAATAAAACAGAGGTGGTTTATCCGCTTCAGCAACGGAAAAGAATATTTTTCCGCTATGTCCGATGGTGGCGCCCCAATTACCGTAAATAGCTTCGTCGATATGCAGGGTATTGTGCATATCAAATGCGATTATTCTTAAAAGTATCCCAACAAAAACAATAAAAATAAATCCTTTTGAAGAGATGCTTTTTAAATCTATGAATATTTTCTTTTTAAACGATGTTATCTCGCCAATCATAATAAAAATAATTCCGTTATGGTTATATTTCTTTCACGCAGGCGCAAATTGTATATAAAAGTCATGTATTTATCCGGCGATAATTAGCTTGTATGAATAAAAACCAAAATCTGCCGGTTTCCTTCAGTTCTTTTTTATAAAAAATTTAAAAGAACAGTTAATAATTCTCTAATAATCAAATTGTACTATTTGAAAAAAACAAGTGGATATCTCATTATCTCGAATAGAAGGAGTAAAATCATGATAAGCCAAATATATCGAAAAATAAAGCGTAAAATTCAAATTAAAATAGTTTCTATTATTTGTGTTATCTCGATGTTGAATATGGATTACCATTGTGTGGCGTTTAATAATAAGACTGAGACGCTATATCCATCGCAACGGTCGAAAATAAAGCAGACTGATCAACAAAACGGCAATCCGGCTAATGTATTGCATAAACCAATTGTCTTTATAATCGAAGACGGGCATTGTATACCTGAGATTCAATTAAATATCAGCAATACATTGTTTGAATTAAGAAGAGCACAGAATGTATCGGATATCTATGTCGAAGGGTGTAGCGGAGATCAGGATTTCGATTATTTACGGTTGTATCCTGTTGCCGAAAAAAGAGAGAAAATTCTGTCCGGATATTTAAAAAAAGGAATTATCAGCGGAGTGGAATATTTTGCGGCAAATACCGCAACTGAAAATTCAATCACCGTTACAGGACTGGAAGACATGGATATCTATCGAAAGAATAAGGCAACACTTGAAAAGATATCAAATTATAGCGCAGTAACCTCGCTATTAAATGAACTGAATATAAGTATTGAAAAATTAACAGGCAGTATTTTGCAATATTCGTCTGTGGGTTTAAGGCGGGTTTTATCGGAGATTAACATAAGTAATGTTGAAGAATCGGTGGGTGTTTTAATGTTTCATAATAGATTTTTTAAAAAAGCCGGTATTGTTAGAGATTACCCACAGCTTTGCGGTTATTATAAAAATATTTTTGAATTATCCGGGATAAATTTCGATGAGGTTATAGCTGAATCGAAAAAAATTCCGGATAATCTTGATTCATTAAGAATCACAGATGAACTGGCAAAAAGAATCAGGGCAAGATTCACAAAACTGTATATATCTCCAATAGAATCGGATGATATTGATAAACAGATCATTGACATTATTTGCGCGAATAAATCTTATTCAAATCTAAGGAAGTTTCTGATTCATAACCTTGCTATTAATTCAATTGATAAAACGATAGTCAATAACCAGATGAACTCTTTTTTACAAAGTTATCTTACATCGGTTGCACAAAATCAGAAGGAAAAAAGCAGGATTAAGGTTTATTTTGCCCTGCAAACAATAAACAAACTGCTTAATCTCGAATTTTCTTATTATGATGCCATGGATATAAACAGCGGTAATTTATTCAGCCAAATCTATATTGAAGCCGGAAAAGTATCTGCCGGATTTGCGGCTGAAATAAGGAGTCTGATTGACCGGCTTGATCCGATTGTCATGGAATCATTAAAATTTTATGATCTTGCCTTAAAAAGAGATTTAACTATGCAAAGGAAATTTATTGAAAGTTACCAAAAGAGCAAATCGCCATCTGTTATTGTCATGGGGGGATTTCATTTAAAGAGTTTTATGAAATACCTTGAGGATAATGCCATTCCATTTAATTTATTAAACGCTAAAATCGGCAATATTTCCAGCTTAAACAGAAAAATATATATCCAGCATTTTATGACTACGCTAAATCCAATTCCCAATATGGTATATAACAAGAGTTCTCTTGGTGCAGAACCGGTTTTGAGTTTAACAGGCAAAACAGGCCCTTCGGGGATATGGTTTAACGAGGTTATTGGTAAACATGCTGATGCGCTCAAACACGATAAGGTAAAAGCGTCTATATGGATTAAAGCGTTGAACGCTAATTTAGTAAAAACAAAAAACAAGATAGCGAATGTAATATTGGTTACATCGCTTGCCGCTATGCTTGGATTAACCGCTCTGTCATCGCCGTCGTATGCTCAACAACCGGTTTCTCAAGCAATTGCCCATACAACGCAGGCGCAAAATCCTAATTATACAGTAAATCCGCAAATTACGGTGTCATCTGCAACAAGCTCTGTCACTGCGTCAGTTACTCCGCAATCTGCACAGGGCACACCGTTACCTTCTGTTGCACCATTAAGTTTTTACGATCAGATGAAACTTAAAATCAGCAATATTATTAAAAGTATCCGAAAAGAGTTAAACAATTACAATTATGTGATAGATAAATTTAAAAAATACGGTTTTTATGTTATCGGTTTTCTTTTTATTGCGCCTTTTTTATATTCCATGATAACTAATCTGCTGTATAAAATTTATTTGAAACAGATAAAAAATGAAGGAAATTCAAAAAAATCTTCATTCAAATATGATCTAAAAACCGTTGATTCAATTAATTACATAAAAAAATTCATAGAATTAAATAATAATCGCATAGATGAATTTGAACTGGCAACATTAAGCCGGTCTTTAAAAACATTAGATGAAAAATTGTTCCGCATTGTTGATCTTGATATGCTAACAAAAGTTTTTGAAAAGCTTTATATAATAGCGAATGATAGTGCTTTAAATGTCAAAATCAGGAATCAGGCTGTTTCAGTATTTACTCATTATCAATTGATACTCAAAAAAGAGAGGAAAAAATATGCGAGCCAGTTATCTGAAGAAAAGTTACAACTGAGATTATTTAAAGAAAAGACGAGTTTTACCCAACTGATAAAATATATTTTTTTATATCCCGCTATTCAAAGTTCAACAATAGAAAAAATCGACCAGGTTTTCGATATAGATAAAGATATGGAAGTTCTCAGGGGGTTTAATAAAACAATCCGTATTCAAAAGTGGATCCAGTTTTTGGCTACGATAGGTTTTTTTGGGTTTGTATTATGGTTTACTCCGATGCCAAATACTCAGATTGCTGTTTTTTTCCTTCTTTTTTTGTCGACGGTAAAGACTTTTGAAATCATATTATTTTATAAGTTGCAGAGCACGACTGAAAAAGTATCTAAATGGTTTGAGTTGAATTTGGGGCGTGTAGCTAATTTTGAGCGCCACTTGAGCGGCAGGGCGAATAAATTCGCGTCATATATAGCTTCAGGAGAAATTTCAAGATGGTATATATTATCGATAATGCTAAATCTTTTAGGGGCAGGTTTGGCTGTCAGTTGTATGAATGTTGTTCTTCTCGTACCATATTTAGCCACATTTTTCTTTGCTTTATTCTTAAGCCGGCTTATGTTGGACCCGGAATTCAGCAAGATAAAATCGAGCCATTACAGCATGTTAATCAATATCATGACCAAGATCACAATTCCTGCGATAGGATTGATGTTTGGTAGTTTGATTCAATCATTCGTAATTTCTAATCTTTTGGAAGTTTTAATTATTCTCGGGTCGGGAGATTTTATAAAAACTCTCTCCGATTCGTCGGTATTTACGAGGGAAGTTGATAATATTTTAAACAGGTTGATATCTGAAGGCCATATTGTAACGCAGAAAACATGGAAATCGTCAAATAAACCGAAAACAATCGGCAAATCCAACATAGTGAAATATGAGTTTAACGGTATAACTTCAGGAATTTTAAACGAATCGGATATGCCCATAATAGATAACATTAAATTTTCTATAGCTAAAGGGGAGATGATGTATATAAGCTCATCTTCAGGCACAGGCAAAAGTGTTTTTGCGAGATTGATAACATTCCATTTAAATAATAAAAAAGGTGAAGTTATTTTATCTACATCCAAAGGCGATCAAATCGAAGTTAATCCCGATAACGTGTCTCATGCGGAATTAAGAGATATTTTCAGATATCTTCCTTTCGATAATATTCCTATTGGGTTGAGCGTAGAATACATTTTAGAAAAAAATCAATTACAAATAACTGATTTTGTGAAATTCCTAAAACCGTTATTTAGTGAGTTTGAAGAAGATGATTGTAAGATTTCAATTGGAAAATTTAACTTTTCGCAACAAAAACGGATACTGCTGGGTCTATTTCTGTTCATAAATAAACCTTCGTTTGTCGTTTTGGACGAACCGTTTTTGGGGATTGACGAAGGAAGTGTAAGTTTAATGATTGAATTTATCGAAAACTATACTAAACAATATAATTCATCAGTTATTGTAATTGATGATGAAATATCTGCGAGTATATGCTCTTTCTTTAAGCATCAATATTCATTCAGCGCAGGAAAACTGTTTCCGCTTGAGAAACGAATCGAATATAAAGAATGGCTGAATAAAAAAATAAATAATGTATCCGTTCAACCGGTCACATCTTCAGAAAGAAAAGCGCCCGATCTGCAATCATTGCCGGACAATGCCCAAACCGGTAAAGCGACATCGTTATCTGAAAAAAGTTCTAAATCTAATGCTGTTGACTTAACTATAGATGCAGATTATATTTTTCCAGAAGAAACTCAAATAAAACCTGATAAAACAAAAGTTGATATGGATTTTATAAAATTGGCACGGCAAGTTGTACGTCAAAAAAATGAATCCAAAAAACAGGTTGAAATAAACAAATTGATACTTTTTATAGTCGATATTATTGATAAAATAGAGATATTCGGGCAGGAAGATACTCCACACAAGATGGTTTTAATGATGAATTACTTGTCAAGCCCTGAGGATTCGCCCGCTACGGCAGCAAACGTTATATCCGAAATATTAAAAACAGCGGAGCATCAGTTTAGCGGGTGCAAAGAAACGGATCATATATATGCAGATTTATCGGAATATATTTTAAATAAAAACTTTTTAATCGGGCTTGTCGCCAATGCGGTTAAAAGTTCGCCAAGGTTAAGCTATGTTTATGCGGACGCCCTAAAATACGCAACCGAAGATCAAATAGTGAAACTTGTTGATAACGAGCTAAAAAAAAGGCGGGAAAAAGTGATTAGCGATATCGCCAATAATATAACGGATAAGTCGGTTTTGGATTTTATCAGGGAGAGTAAATTGTCGGTTTATGAAATTTCACAAATCGTATCGTTATTTAGACAATATAATATTGATTTTGTGTTCCTGCCTTATGTTTTGCTGAATTTTAATCTTATATCGTTCAGGAACTGGCTGTTTATGGCAAACGATTGGGGTATACCTGTAAACTCGACAACTCTAATGCTTGATACAGCTGAGAAAATAATGCGCTGGGCAAAAATAAATGAGATAAAACGCAAAATTGATGATATTGCTGTCGAAAATGAACGGCAATATTTTAAAAAAACAAAAAATGTCGGTTTAAATTATCATTTGTTGGATAATGCCGCCTGATGCGTTAAAATTTAAGCGCAATATTATTTATCGGGAGAGAATTGTGATATGAATACAAAAATCGCAGAGGCGGTTAACTGCATTTTAAAATCACGCCATCTGATTGCTCTTACCGGAGCCGGCATAAGTACTTTGAGCGGGATACCGGATTTCCGCAGTCCGAATTCGGGGTTGTGGAACAGGTTCGATTCCTCGAAGATATTCGATATAAACTATTTTTACCGTCATCCTGAAAAATTTTATGAGTTCGCGAGGGAATTCATATTTTCGTTTACAAATTGCCAGCCGAATATTGCGCATAATCTGCTGGCAGTTCTTCAGAAAAAAAATATTCTCAAAAGGCTGATTACCCAGAATATAGATATGCTCCATCAGAAAGCGGGTAACACAGATGTTTACGAACTGCACGGCAGTAGCCGGCTAAATATCTGTGTAAATTGCGGTCAAAATTATGCAATGGAAGATATTAGCCGTAAACTGATGTCTCAGGATGTACCCCTTTGCGATAAATGCGGTGCGGTAATCAAACCGGATATAACTTTTTTCGGCGAATTGCTTCATGAGGATGTTATCAAAGGTGCGATTTCGGAAGCCGAACAAGCGGACTGGTGCATTGTTATGGGTACTTCGCTTGTGGTGTATCCGGCGGCGTCGATTCCCGAAATTGTGGTTGAATCCGGCGGAAAACTCATATTGGTAAATAGAGAGCGAACACGTCTCGATTCTTATGCCGAGTTTCATTTTCTTATGGAACTCGATAAATTCGCCGAAGAGGTTTTTGAGTTTTTGCAGGAAAAATCTATTGTTTAAGCCAGCGTATTATATCGTCGGCAAATTCAAGGTTTGCCTGATCGAACTCAAGGGTATGCTCGCAATCAGGATAGGTGATAGTCCTGTTGGAGCTGTTGGTAAAATTGGAATTAAAAAAAGAGATTGTTTTTGAGTTGTCGATAATTCTGTCGTTTTTAGCTAGTAACAAAAGCGATGGGATATGAATTTTTTTAAGCGTGCACCGTGCGGTTTTGTCGAGTTTGTTTGATTGAAAGAAAAACCGGGCGCTGCAATCTCTTAGCGTATGCGGGTCGGTTCGGATATATTCTTGTTTTTTTTGGTTGCGGGTAAAATAATCCGCTCCCGGTATGGGAATAGGGAAATAATCTTTACCGGAATTTAAAATCAGGCTTTTTGCTATTTTGAGTTTTTCACCGATCGTGAATCCGAGTTTTGCCATGATTCCCGGTGTTACGAGAATCAGTTTATCGAGCCATGGATAATCCATATAACATATGGGCATGGCGAGTTTTGCGCCCCACGATATTGCCAGAAGCACGGTTTTTACCCCGCATCTGAAAAACGCGGATACGGATTCGATATCCTCGATTAAAACGCGCCATGATGTTGTGTCGCCCCGTGCGACGCTGTTAAGCCCTGATCCCCGTCTGTCCGGAAAAATTACCCTGAAACCTGCGCTGGATAGTTTCTGCGACGATTCCGTATACCAGCCCGAATGGCTCTGGATACCGTGCAGGCAGATGATATCGCATATAGTATTTTCGCCTTCAAATACCCGGCATGAGAGTTCGTATTCGTCGGGGCATTTAATTTTAACTATTTTCTGATTCATATTAATTTAATCCGCAATTGGAAGTATTGCGAAAAAGTTGAGAGCGCTGAAAAAGTCTTTTTTATTGTCATTGCGAAGCTCCCTAAAGAGCTGTGGCAATCTTAAGCTATGATGGTTTTGAGATCACCGCGTAGTTTTGCTTTCGCAAAACTCCTCGTGATGACATTCTAATTTAAGCCTTTTTCAACAATCCCAAGTTTTTTGTTCTTTTTTCAAAAATAACGCAATCTTTTAGTTTTTTATATTGCCGGTTAAAAAATGAAAGGTGTATTCGTATCATATCGTTCATATTCGGATTGTTTCGACGGCAAGATTTTCTACTTTGCGCTCGTCGACTTCTATTCCGATACCCGGTTTTTCGATTAAGCCTGCTTTGCCGGCAAAGCCGAAAGTAATATCTTCACTGCATACGTTTTGTTCAAGCAAAAACCTGTCGAAAGATCCTTCAAGGTACATAAGCGTCGGGCATAATGGCGCCATATGCCGTCCTACGGCAGACAAAACAGCCGTTTCTCCGACCTGACAGCTGAGTTGAACCGGAATTCCTTTTGCGGCGCAGATATTAAAAATCTCAAGAACGTTAAGAATACCGCCAAATTTAGGTATTTTAACGCAGAATATATCGCAGTATTTGTTGCCGGCGAAATTTAGTGCGTCTTTGACCGTGCACAGTGATTCGTCGAGTATAATTTTTACGGGCGATATATCTTTAAACGTTTTGTTGAGTTCCGGGCGGTCTTTTAAAAAAGGCTGTTCGACGGCTGAAACGTTATATTTACTCAGATACGGGCTTATAAGTTTTGCGTATTGGATATCCCACGCTTCGTTGGCATCTATGCGCAGGTCGGTTTTTTTCGATAAGATTAATCTGGATACTCTGAGCCTCATAATATCTCCGGCAAGATTTTTTTCCAGTTTGAGTTTTACTTTTGAGAACCCGAAAAGCCGCATTTTCAAGGCGCTTAGAGCGGTTTGCAGTCCGTTGGCAAGCCCAATGGCTCCTCCGTAATAAAATGGCCCGCGGGAAACGATGCGTACGGAATCGAGATTATCAGCCAAGTACTTAAAAAGAGGCAGACCGGATTGCTTTGCGAGAATATCGAATAGGGCTGTTTCAATGGCGCATCGCGCGCAATTTTTACCTTCAAGTTCGGCAACAGATAATGCCGAACGGATATTTTCTGGCGACTTGAAATCCAATCCGATAAGGCGGGGTATAAACTTTTTATAAAATTCAAAAGTTTCTTCTGTGGTTTCGCCGGTAACGTATTTTCGGGCGATGGTTTCTCCCCAGCCTGTGCAGTTGTTTTCGGTTTCAAACCGCACGAGAATATTTTCGGCAACCGCTCTTTCTGCGTTTGCGTGTTTAAATTTTTGGCGTAACGGTATTTTTATCCTGAAAACGGTTGCCTGTTTTAATTTCATCTATCAGAATTTGTACTCCTTGTTGTCGCGGTCGAAATCGTGGTCGGTAAATCCGTTGTTAATAGAAAGGTTAGTGAAAGTATAAACTTCAATAACTTCACTTTTGTTTTTTGCGGTATCCCATTCATAAAATGTGCATTTTACCGGAAGAAGGTATTCTTTGTCGATATATGCCTGCGAACGGTGGCAGTAATATTGTTTTTTGCCTTTAGGCACTTGAGTTTCAAGTACCCAGCATGGGCGGTTATCGATTTTATCCTCGCCGTGGTATGTTACTTTAAGTTCGTTGTTTCTGACAGCAGTGTTGATATCCCTGATATACTTTTCGATGATATAACCTATACCGAACTCAATAACGGAGTGGCGGTTGTTCAGCATTGCTATTGAGCCTGTCGGGTCGAGTTCAAAAGTGGGTAAAAATACGTTTGCAAGCCCTGATACATGCACGATAACTTTATTGTTGTATTTTCCGCTGGCGTATATCAGTTCCCATCCTTTGTTGGGGCCTTCTATCCATTTCATGTACAGGTCGAACGGTTTTCTAAATTTTATGTAGAAAGTTTCCGGTTTTTGGAGAGTGCCTTTAACTTTTTCCTGCCGTATAAAAACGGCGGAATAATCGTAGATTCTGCTGTATTTTTCAGCGCACAGGTTAAATATATTTACTGTAAAATCGGTTATCTTTGACGGGTCGTTTAGCTGGGTTATATCTATGGCGGGTATATTTTCGATGACAATTCCCTCTAAATTCCGTCTTTCAGCTATTTTTGCGTTGAAAAATTCGTGTTTAATATTTTTATTGAGCTGAATATTGGAGTATTTTATTTCTTCGGCAGTGGTGCCTGATACATCGTATAAAGTTATTTCGCGGGGTAGAGAATTGTTTTCCAAGAGAGTCAGAGCGATTGAACCGATTTTTTTGCCGTTTATATCTACCGGGTTTTGGAATTTGATAAGGTATTTCGCTGCTTGAATGTCCTCGAATTTCAGGGATTCTTTGAATTCCCATTTGAGTGTATTTTTATTGGTTTCGCATAAAGGTATTATGATATCATAAAAAAACAACAGGCTGTTGTGAGGTATTGAGAGTGTCTTGCCATTAAAAAGAAACTCGCCGTTTGCTGAAATTTTATATTCGCGCGGATAAAGAAATATCCTGTCTACCAGTCCGTCGATAAAAACGAATTCACGGATATGGTCGTCCGAATCTTTAAAATAAACAAAAAAATGATCGGGAGCAAGATGGGTCAGCTCCATATCGGGAAACGCTTTGAGGTCTTTTGAGTTATCCGATAGGTATTTATGGGTTGTTATGCATGAATAATCCTTGATTTTAGAGAAATTGGTTAAGCTGTCTTTAAGAACTTTCCAAAAAAGCCCTTCGGTTTCTGTAGCCGTTTCCTGAGAATAATTGTTTGAAACAGTGAACGAAATTAGTAAAATAAAAAAGTTGTATATAAAAAATTTCATATTTTTATAATTTTCCGTTTAACAATTCAGAATTTGATCAGTCCGAACTTATATTTAGTGTTGTTCGGGTTGAAATCTTCGTCTGTCAGCCCCTGATTTATTTTCAGGTTTTTGTAGTAGTACGATTCTTCAAGGTTTAATTCCCAGTTGTAAGAAATTACCCGTATGGGTAGTTTGGTTTCGGTATCGATGTTAACGATACTTAGATAACACGCATATTGCTCTTTTTTCGGAAGACGGCGTCCGATGACAATCGTGTTTTTGCCGTCGAGTATTTCTTCTCCCATGTAAAACGTGTTGAGTTCGTTGTTTGATTTGGCGAGTTCATACTGGTCGATTAGGCTCTTTATCATATTGCCTATACCGGAACGGGTTATCGGATATTTGTTGTTTGACATTGCCAACGGGTCTGTGGGAGAGAGCCATTTGGATATGGGAAACAAAGACATCGCGCCTCCCGCATGGGCGATAAGTTTGTTATTGTTTTTCCCATCCACATAGATTACTTCTTTACCCGGGTCGGGAGATATCCATTTATAGTATATGCAGAACGGTTTTTTGTATTTGGTATATATTTGTTCTTCTGCTGGAATTCTGTCAATGAGTTTTGGGATTATGTCTCCAAGCCTCTGTTTTTTAATAAATATGGCGCTGTAATCGTTTACCTGATTAAAACTTTCCTGCGCTTGTTTTAAAATTTCCAGCGGTTCGATTTCCGGTTTTTGCTGAAGTTCTTCGCAATAGATAGGTTTATACAATATAAAAATTGAGCAAATCGAGGCGCAAACGAATAATTTTGAGGTAAAATAGGGCATATAAAAGCTCCTTTTTCTTTATTTTTTCTTTGCGGTAATTACATGATAAATATCCAGCGGTTCTTTGGAAACTTTAGTGATTTCAAATCCGGCCTGATTCAATAATGAGGCAACCTGTTGAGGTGTTCTGTAATTGAGGTGCAGGTTGAAAACTTTTCTCAGAAACGGGTCTATGCCGTGAACAGGTTCTATGCTGTGGGTAATCACAGAACCGTCTTTGGTGAGGTTATGATATCCGACTTTAAGGATATCGAGTACCTGATCATCGGCGAGATATTCAATTATGCCGATCAGTTTAAGTATCTGGGCATTTTCGGGGATATATTCTGCCAGATGTATGGCATTTCCTTTGATGAATTTTACTCTATCTTTGAGTCCCATCTTTTGTGCTAAATCGGTTCCGGGCTCGATAACTTTATCGTCGAGGTCTACGAAATAGCCGCATACATTGTCCACGCCTGAGGCGGCCATAGCTTCCAGCGCGTTGACTGCGAGTCCTGCCCCAATACCTACGATAAGTATTTTTTCACGGCCGGTATAAGTGTGTATTAGTTTGGATAATTCCGCTATTACGAGTTTCTTGCGGTTGCGCAGCCCTACGGGGAAAGAGCTGAATTTTAGTACTATGTGGTCTATCAGGTCTTTGCCGGGTTTGTTTTCGTAACAAATCTGCATGGACAACCAGCTTCCCGGAGCGATAAGAGACTCCTGAATTAGATCGCTTTTACTGGATTTGAGCACGTTTCTCAATACGTTGGAGGGTATGATGTGGTTTATTACAGGGTTAAGAACCAATTTTTTCAGCAGTTTTCCGAAAGAATGAAAATCTTCGTATTCAACTCCATCAATTATAACGTTTTCCATAAAACCCTCATTTTTCGGTTTTTTTAATTATATCTTTACCCCGGATAAAACCTCAAATATTTTATGGTAATCTATCTGAGGGGTAAGATAAATATGTTTATATTGTTCGCTTCGCCCGCCCGATAGGCGTATTTTATCATCTTTTATTTTATCAAAAGAACCTTTTTTTACAACAAACAAAACGGGGCTATCAAGCCGCAGAGAATTTCTTTTATTTTCATATTCGCAGTTAAGTTTTTTCAGGTTCTCATCGAATTCGCGTATAAATTTTGGCAAATCGGTTTTAGCTATCCAAGGGGCGTCCTCAAAAATAAGCGCGTAATACGGTGTTTTATCCCAGCATGGTGATACTGTAAATTCCTCTAATTTCAGGTTCATTGTGTGAGCGGTATTGTCTATTGCGTTTATTATCTGATGTTCGGATACTTTTTCCCCGGTCAGGGAAGATATGTGTTTTCCTTTATTTAAAAAACTGATCATAGGCGTTTTTTCATAAAATCCATCAACTCGGATCAGGTCGTTTATGTCATAGCGAAAAAAACCGGCCGAGTTTGTCAGGATAATATAATAATTTTTGCCCTGTTTGAGTTCATGCGCAAGTAGAGTTCTCATCGGTTTGTCCTGGCAGTATTCTTCTTCAGGCACAAACTCAAAAAAATGGCTCGATATATCGAGTACGCCTGCACTTCCTTCGTCGGAATTTGGAATGCTCATCCTCCCTTCAGATGCAATCAGTCCTAAGTCTCTTACAGGCACATTTGCGTAATATGGTTCGAGCTGTTCGATATAATGGCTCAAAACCCCGCCTTTCCATGTGGCGATAAACTGTATATTTTTCCATATATTTTTTGGATATAGACTGCCTGTTTGGCTAATTATGTTTTCCAGTTCTTGAGCTCTGTCCGGATTTTTGATTAAATTTTTAGATAACGATTTTTTGTTGCGGTTTATTATTTCATGATTAAAATAAAATGTGCCGGTTTTGATATCGTTTGTGATCTGTTTTTTGTATTTGTCGGCAAAATTTGCGAGTTTGATCAATGTGCTGGGATTGGCGGTAGTGATAAACCCGATATCTTTTTCCGCCGCCGCGATTCGCAAAAGAGTATAATATTTTATCTCGGCTTCAGGAATGGACAGTACCCAGTAAGGGATGACATAAAGGTTTCTCGCAAGAAGTTTCTGGGTTGCGGCGACAAGCCCTGAAATTGAACCGCAGGGGATTCCGGTTTCTGTTTTTGTTTCGTTGTAAGGCGATACAATAGTCAGAATTTTATAGCGCAGAAAATCGGGATGATCGATAAATGCCTGCAACCCCCACAGAAACGATGATTTCCGGTACTCTTTTAAAAATGTTTTTGTAACAGGTATATACTTACAGCTGTCCGTAGTGCCGCTGGTTAGTGCGAACATGATAATTTTTTTGCCCGGGTTAAACAGTGCTGAAGTGTTGCCTTTTTTTACGTCCTCTATATAAGGTTTTAAGTCGCTGTATGAATGAATAGGAACGGATTTTCTAAAATCTTCGATATTTTTTATATTTTTGAAATTATATTTTTTACCGAATGCGGATTTTTCAGACGCTTTTAGTTTGGCTCTCAGTGTTTTTATCTGGACAGGGACAGGGCCGGATACGTCTTCAAGATATTTTTTAAAAACTTTTCCCGCTTCGAAAGACAATAATTTAAAAAGCAGGTTATGAAAATTAAATATGTCAAATAATGGCATTGCTCATATATTTCTTAAAAAAATTCGTTACTTTCTGTCTGTATTCCGAAGGTTCAACCAGTACGGATTCGTTATGTCGGGCTTTTGGTGTAATCCACAAAAATTTTTCCGAACCGGCCATTTCATAGAGTCTTTTTGCCTGTTTTGCGCTGATGTAATTATCTTTTTCGCCGTGGATAAAAAATATCGGAACGGAATTCATTTTCCGTAATGATTTTTCAATGGAAGGTAGTCTTTCTTTGAGGATAATCTGTGCGCAGACGAGAGATATTTTGGTAAGAAATCGGTTTAGGGAAAGCGGGATCCGTTTTATCGGAAGAAAAATTGATACCCATTTTGTGATATAGTCGTTAAGCGTTTCTTCTGTGGCAAAACAGCTGTCGGCGACAATGGCTTTAATAAGCCCTGTTTTTTTTGCCGCGCAGATACCTATCCCACTGCCCCTTGATATTCCGATAAGGCCGATTTTGTTTATATTTACGTCAGGGCGTGTTTTCAGGTAATCGATGGCGCCGAGTATATCGTATAATTCGAAATTTGTTACCCACTGGTTTGGCGAATAGCCGTTTTTGTTTCCGCTTTCTCCATGTCCTCTGAAATCAAAAGCGAGTATATTATATCCTGCGCATGGCAGGAAAGAAGCGTATTTATACCATGATCCCCATCCTGCCCCGACTTCATGGCAGAAAATGATTGTTTCACCTTTATTTTCTTTGCCGTATATGAAATACCCTGCAATCGGGATCCCGTCTCTTGACATGAATTGAATTTTTTCGCCGGTGCAATCCGGTGATTCTTCTCTTGAGGTAGATATATTTATCTTGAAAAAAATATCTATCACTATCCGCATTGCCCAGATAGTCAATCCCACAAAAAGAGCCAGGCAGATAGATAATATTGAAATTAAAATAATAATGATAACGTTCATATAATTTTCGTGCGTTAGAATTTAAATTTCAGATTATCCATAAAACATGCAAAATGGCAACATAATACTGCAATCTTATTTGCCGTCGGTGTATTTTTGAACGATAAGCGCTACATTCTGTCCGCCGAATCCGAAAGAGTTGGACAAGGCAGTATTTACAGTATGTTTCCTGCTTTTGTTGGGTACATAATCCAGATCGCATTGCGGGTCGGGGTCGTTATAGTTGATTGTGGGCGGGATTATACCGTCCTGGATAGACAACAGGCATGTCATCAGTTCAACCGCTCCGGCGGCGGCTATAAGGTGTCCGAGCATAGACTTTATCGAGCTTACGGGAACTTTATATGCGTAATCGCCGAATACCTGTTTGATAGCGCAGGTTTCCACAGTATCGTTTACGTTTGTGGATGTTCCGTGTGCGTTTATGTAATCGATATCTTCAGGCGCGGTTTTAGCGGTATCCAGTGCCATTTTCATAGCGGCTATGGCGCCCCGTCCGTCGGGATGGGCGTCGGTTATCCGGTATGCGTCGGCGGATGTGCCGTATCCTGTTATTTCTCCCCATATTTTAGCGTTGCGGTTAAGAGCGTGTTCAAGTTCTTCGAGAATGAGAATCCCGGCTCCTTCGCCGAGAACAAACCCGTCTCTTTTCATGTCAAACGGTTTGCTTGCCTGTTCAGGTATATCGTTTTGAGTAGACAGTGCCGTAAGCAGATTGAATCCGATAACTCCTAACGGATGGATCATTGAATGCGAACCGCCGGTAACCATGATGTCCGCATTGCCTCTTTTTATCGTCCACCACGCTTCGCCGATAGCCTGACTGCTTGCGGCGCAGGCGGTCAGGCAATTGGAATTCGGGCCGTATAGTCCGAATGTGTTGGAAATATGGATAGACGGCCGGTTGGAATCGTGCTCAAATTCGCGTATCGGGTTCAGTACATTTACTCCAACCTGAAGAAACTTGTTTATGTCGACTCTATTGCCGTCCCAAGATTCTATTATATCGCGGACAAACCCGTCGAAATCGAATTCGCCTTCGCCGGAACCGAGGTAAACGCCGATTCTGCGCCGGTTGATTGTATCGAGATTAAGCCCTGAATTCTCCAGCGCCATTTTTGTGGTAACAAGAGCGAACTGGGAATGTTTTCCAAGATATTTTAAATCGTGGCCGGTATTGTACCACAGATCGTCGAAATTGAAATTTTTTACTTCACCGGCTATTTGTGTTTGAAACGATGAGCAATCGAATGAGGATATCCGCACTACGCCGGATTTACCCGCTTTGAGTCCTTCCCATGTTTCCCGCATCCCGATTCCTAGGGGAGTGATCATTTCCATACCTGTTATAACCACGCGTCGGTCCATATAATAAATCCTCACCGTTGAAATTTCTTTAAAACTAAAGCAGCACCCTGTCCAGAGAAATCAAAAGTGTTGACAAGGGCGATATTAACTTCGCGGTTCCTGAAAGTGCCAGGAATGTAGTCGAGATCGCATTTTGGATCAGGTTGAGATAAGAACAGAGTCGGCGCAATTTTACTGTCGTTAATCGCCATAATAGCAGATGCGAGGTTCACGCTTCCGGTAGCGGCGCCCACATATCCTGTCATCGAACTTATAGAGCTTACAGCTACTTTGTAAGCGTGGTTTCCCAGCGCTTTCTTGTAAGCCAGAGTTTCCGCAAGGTCGCCGTTGAGGCTTGAGCATCCGTGCCCCGATATATAATCGATATCTTCCGGAGCAATCTGGGCGTCCTCCATAGCGCTTGTTATGGCTATGGATTCAATATAGGCTCTTTTTTCCGGATCCTTTTCGCGAAACTCAACGCCTGCTGATGATCCGTAACCGATAATTTCAGCATATATCCTTGCGCCCCGTTCCAGGGCATGCGAGAGACTTTCTATGATAAAAATTCCTGCGGCTTCTCCGGGGATCATGCCTGACCGCCTTATGTCGTAGGGGAAATAAAAATTTTTTATATCGCCGTTCTGTTTAGCAAGAAGTCCTAACATCTGATATTTCAGGATATCTAACGGATGAATCCTGCAGTCGGCGCCGCCGCAGAAATATACTTTTGCGTTTTGCCGCTCGATTATCCTGGCTGCCTCGCCGATAGCCTGCAGTCCTGCGGCTGATGCGGTTGTGGGCGTGTTGCTCGGCGCTTGGGCGTTGTATATTATGGAAATATGGGATGCCAACATATTCGGGAGTTGTTTAAGAAGCCATAGCGGAAACAGGATCTGCATAGCTTCTTTACCAAATCCAGATATGGTAAAACCGCCGTTTTTTGCGGATAAGGCGATAGATGCGCCGAGTTCGTTGATATCTGCGTGTATCATGCCCGAACCGATAGTAACGCCAACCTGAGTTGGATCTTCTGCTTCGATATTGAGTTTCGCGTCTTCGACAGCGAGTTTAGCCGCTCCTACGGCTATCTGCATATCTCTGGACATAACTTTGAGCGATTTTCTCTGGGAAATATAAATTTTCGGATCGAAACCTTTAATTATTCCTGCGAGTATCGGTTCGGTTTCGCCTGAATAGTCGGAAAAATCGATATAATCGATTCCATGCGATCCGGCGATGGCATTTTTCCAGAAACAATCAATTCCAATTCCGATGGGAGTGATCATTCCCATACCGGTTACGACTACTCTTTGATCATTGTTTTTTTTCATACGAGAGAGAATAAACCCTGTAATTAATTGTTATCCAATTTAAGTCCGAGAGCCGTAAGCAGTTCGCCGGCGAAAATAAAATCTTTTCCTTTTTTCCCCGATCCGTTATTTCCGTTTGGATTTTCCAGCCCTACAAACATGATATAAGCTTGCGCGATAATTTTAGAGTCCACACAGGTTTGGGCTTTGACTCTGCATCCTTCGTCGCGCAAATCGTCAACCCATGCTTCCATTACCATCTGGTCGCCGGGTATGACGATATCATTAAAAGTTACTTTTTCAATTTTTGCAAGAAAAATCTGTCTTTTAAATCCGACACTGTATCCGGCCAGTATCCCGCCGGTCTGCGCCATTGCCTCAATGATTAAAGTGTTGGGCATTATAGGGTAACTGGGAAATTGGTCGTGAATATGGTCCTCTCCCAGAGTAACGTTTTTAATTGCTTTCGCATACGAGTTTTTTTGCAACTCAATAAAACGGTCTATAAGTATCCAGCGCATTATGATTTTCTCTTGAAGTTCTATATATATTATTTTATGTATGAATCTAATCGGTTCAACGATATTTCATACTGATTGCCTGGGCGACAGTATAATATCTGCTAAAATTGGAAACAGCGTTTATTTTAGCAATCCCTTTATCTCGGGATATGGATTCGAGTTTTCCCGAAACTTTAATTTCCTGCCAGAACTGAAGATTGTCCCCTATCTCAATATCATGCCAGGATACGCCTTCCTGCCAGCCGGTACCGCAGGCTTTCAATACAGCTTCTTTAATAGTGAACATCCGGCTGATAAGTATATATTTTGCTCTGTTGTACGGCGGATGCCCGATAAAAAAAAGCTCGTTTTTTGTAAAAAGCCTCTCCAGAACCTGAGGGCTGTTTTCAACCATTTTGCAAACACGGCTCATTTCTATAAGATCAGTTCCGATACCCGATATGCATTGCATCAGCGAAGATACGGTTTTGATATTGAGGTTACCGGATAAAGAGATCAGTTCAATTTAGACGCCACATAGTTGACAAGCGTCTCAACCGTGAATAAATCGGCGAAATTGTTTACGTTAGGATCTTTAGCAAACTTTTCTATATCAAGATGCGGCATATTTTTTCTTAGTTCTTCAATTCCGCTCGGTGTAACTTTTCCGTCTTTTACATATTCAGGGTTCGAGAGAATATGTTCAGGGAACAGGCCGCCTCGCGGAATCTTAATTCCAAAAGTTTTCTCCAGACGGAACACGATATCGAGAAAATCGATTGATTCCGCACCGAGATCGCCGGTTAAAGTAGAATCAATAGATACTTCTTCTTCATCGACTCCAAGAGCTTCCACAAGACAACTTGTAACTTTGTTGTATAATTCCTCCTTGTTCACCCAAAAACCCTCCTTATTTATTATTTTTTATTTTAGTTAGATTCCAATTCCTAAAGTAATTCCGCCGTCAATTTTAATTATCTGGCCGGTAATGTACGATGCTTGATCCGAAGCTAAAAACATAGCCAGTTGCGCGATTTCTTCGGGGTTGCCGAACCGCCCGATGGGTATTTGGGCAAGAATCTGTTTGCTGGCCATACCCCTTACCAGATCACTCATGTCGGTTTCTATCATTCCCGGTGCTATGGCGTTCACGGTTATGCCTTTCTGGGCAACCTCAAGAGCCAAAACTTTTGTAAATGAGTTGACCGCTCCTTTGGAAGCTGAGTAAGAGGCTTGTCCACGCCTGCCGTTTTCAGCCGATACCGAAGAGATGTTTATAATCCGTCCTTTTTTCTGCATCATCATATATGGAAGCACGGCTTTAGATAAAAATACTGTCCCTTCAAGATTAGTGGTGATAACTTTTTCCCAGTCAGAATCTTGCATGCTCATTAGAAGACCGTCTCTGGTAATTCCTGCGTTATTTACAAGCACATCGACGGAATTCCATTTATTAACAACATGATCCACAATTTTTTCGCATTCCGCCCTTTGTGAAATATCCGCCTGAATAAGCAGAGCTTCACCGCCCGATTCAGTTATAATTTTAGCGGTTTCGCCAGCGGCCTGATGGTTACTGCAGTAGTTGAGCGCTATTTTTGCTTTTTCGGCGCCGAATTTTAAGGCGATAGCGCGCCCGATTCCTCTGGAAGCTCCCGTAACTATTATAACTTTACCCTCAAAACTCATATTTGGGCTCCTTTATAATTGTGCAGGCCCGTCTGGTAAAACTTATATCCGCCCAGATCGTAGAAATTTCTTTTTGCCGTTTCAATTAACGCGGTATCGTTAGCCTGTAATGATATGTCGCGCGATTTCAGGTTGAAATATTTCAGGTCGAATTGAGCGGTAACGACTACCTGTCCGCCAACCGTTCCGACACCTTTAAACGAAGCGTAGTCTTCGCCGGATTCTTTAAAGGTAACGTCTATTTCAAGCTGGTCGCCCGGCACTATAAACCTTCCGTACTTGACGTTTCTTGCCTCTGCGAGCACAACCATCGAAAATGAGAAATTTTTGCGGATCCGGAGTAACCAGCTTGCGGACTGAACCATAGATTCAATCATAAGCACTCCAGGCATAACCGGATAACCCGGAAAATGGTCTGCCAGGTATTCTTCGCCAAGCGATAGGTTTTTTACCGTTTTGATCTTATCCTTGCAATTGCATTCTGTTATTTTGTCAATAAGAGTGAATTTCATCTTCTATAATTACACAATCCCATTATCCCTTTATAAAAATTCAAAAGGGTAATAATATTAAATTTAGTATTTTGAGTCAATAATAATAATTAAATTATATCAACCTTGCAACACAAAACTATAAATATATTCCTCAATTATATATAAAAGACTATTATTTAAGGTTAAGTACAGCCGACTGTCGTTTATATCTCTGTACAGGCTGAGGCCTGTCGTAAGACGGTTCTTCGTATCTTGATGACGATTGTTTCTGGTTTGGTGTAAGCTGAATCGTGATTAATGTTTTGGAAAACAGTCCGCCGGATTTTTCCGTAATAACCATGCAGGTCTCGTTTTCTTTCACGAATTGCTGGATATTTTTGTCATAGTCGATCAGTTTTACTTCTTCCCACTGGTATCCCTGCATTGTGTCCTGATAAAACATGGATATTTCGTCGATCTTCGCTTTTCCCGAATATCTCAGAAGAGCAATTCGCGACTGGCCGTCTTTGAACGCATAAGACTGATCCCGCATAAGTTTGAATCCCTTTGGCACGGGGATGTCGCTGAAAGTAAGTTCACTTGATACCGTAAACCCGCGCCCGGAATATTCCTGCGGGACTGCCGCGGACTGCTGTTTGTTTTTCGCGCAACCTGAGCTGGATAGTAATGTGCAGGCAGTTAAAAATAATGTTGCGCTGACGGCGGTTGATTTTAATAACTGTTTCATTCTGTCCTCCTGTGAATATTTTTTATTTTAATCTGAAACACTGATCTTTGCCGTGTAATTTGACTCAATATTGTTTCGCGATAACGTAAAGACGGCTTTATCGTTGTTACCGAAACTTCCCTCGATGTATCCATGATAACATCCTTTGGATGTTTCTGTCATGGGAATTTTTCCTGAGTCGCCTATGGAAAAATAGGCATGTTTGCCGCTGTCGCCGATGAGCACAAGATAAAGCGAATCTGCAAAAGGTTCGTTTTTCTTTAGAACAGCACATGCAGTTATTATCAAAGGTTTGGAAATATCTGTCTGGAAAGAGTCGATAAACGGTTGTGCAAGGTTTCGCGACAGTTCGTTGGATAATTGGTAAAGATATAATTTCTGCATGCCGGTTACCGGCGATATTGCCGCGGCTACGTATCCTGTGGGTATTCTTGTGATTCCGGCATTTCTGATTTCACCTTTGCGCACAGAGATGATAGTGTTGCCGGAAAACGTGTCTGTCATTTTTACCCATGCCTCGGTTTCGACGGAAGATTCCACTAATGCGTAAATGCGTTGCCATTTATGGATTTTTCCGCGGATTACGGCGTTTGCGCCGAAAATTTCACCGAATTTGCGGGGATTTTGGGTTATGGTCTGTTCGATTTTATCCTGATCGAATAAATTGTGTTTTTTCAGAATCGAATCCACAACGGATATCTCAATTATCTCAAGACTGGATTCCTTGAGGTTGGCGGTAAATAGTTTGCGGATTAAATCCGCGCCTTCCTGCATTTCTTCTTTTTCTACGGCAAATGGCAGTACCGCCACTTTCAGAGGGCTCATTCGCGGTATCGCAGACGATTTCTCGATTTCAAGTTTGCGGGCGCATGCTGTTATAGAAGGCGGTATCAAAATCAATAGAATTGCATATTTAATATAATGGTTCATACTTGCCCTTTATTTTACATTGACTTCAAGAGGGCCGCCCGGCAGGCTGGCGTTACCCATGTTATCATAGGCTATTACCTGATATATGTAAATATTATCTTCCGTATTTATTGTTTTGTCTTCAAACTGCGGTTTTGATAGAGTCTGGATCAGTTTGAAAGCCGGTTCCCTGTTTTTTGAACGGTAAAGTTGGTAATATTTTATTTCTTCAGCGTTAAATTCCCATTGGAGCCGTATTGATTTTGTGCCGGGACTGAATTTCGCGGTAAACGATTTGGGCGCAGGAAGTAGCTTACCTTTGCAGGTGAACGTGTAGTTCGAATCGATAAATTTGCTCGATGCTATATTGAATCTGTTTTTGAGTTTCACGGCTATTGCTTGGTGTGATGTTTGATCTCCATATTGTATCCAGTATGTACCCTGGTATTTTCCAGCCGATATTTCTTTCATGGGAATATTTGATTTCCAGATTCCGATATCGAATGTCGCCTGCAAACCCGGTGTTCCGTTCATGGTAACGGTAATTTTATCGCCGGGCAGAAGTATATTTTGTTTTAATCCGATGTTTTCAATAACTGCGCTTGATATTTGGGGAGTGTTCTGTGTTTCGGCTGTTTTGTGCTCGTTGTCGGGTATGGAATTTACGGCTTTGCGCGAGAATTCTTCGGCGACTTTTGTAAACGATCTTTCCAGTTTAACGTTTTGTATTTGCGATTCTATCAGGTCGAGAACCTGCCCTGATTTGTATATTACCCCGCCTTTTTCCGATTCATAATGGTTTATCGACCATAAAAGGTTGCCTGTTTTTACGCTGTACATGGATATTTTACCGCTTAAAACAGTATGCGAATATATTCCTGCGGTTAAATTGCCGACGTTTTCGAGTTCGCCTGTTATTATTGCGTCTGCGCCGAGCAGTGCGCCGATTTTTTTATGGGGAATATCGTATAGTTGCCCTATATTTTTTATGCCGTGTTCAACTAATACCGCGTCTATATATAAAGGGTCAATGTCAGTATAACTTAATGTGGAAAAATATTTATAAAAAACTTTGCGCAAAATAACGCATCCGGTTTGTTCTATGGAAGGTTTGATTTCTCTTGAAACAGCGGAACCGATTTCGAAATTGGCGCCTCCTTTTCGGGTATATTTAAAGGGGATAATCGCCACAGTTTTGGGCGCCTGATCTGCAAAATTGTCTACAATCGTATAATCTACAGGTACATCCAAAAATGGGATTCTGTATATTTTGTCTACTTGACGTACAACGTTATTATTTTCTCCAGCGCATCCGTTAAGCATACCTATAGCTAAAAGTGCGCCCGCATAAAATTTGAGCTGGATATTCATGTTATTTTACCGTAACCGTACCTTTTAATATTAAATTGTTGCCTGTAATCTCATACGTAAATTCACCGCTGTGGTCAAAAAAGTACCCGGCAATGGTACCCGCAGGCATTAATTTATGTGTGGTAAGATTATTTTCAACGGAGGTGAAATTTATGGTCAGCGGGTGCGGGCTGATTTGATAAGGGTAATTTCGTATGGTTATTTGAATCGGGTTGCGCGCAGTCCGGTTAGTCCATATAACGGCTTGGCCTTTGTTTATTACAAGGTGTTTTTTGCCGGTAATGGAATTACCGCTTATAACTATCAGTGCTGATTCCGTCGCCGATTCTTCAGCGTTTATCTGCGCTGGTGCCGATGATAATATAAGCGTCGCTATTGCAATGGCTGAAACTGGGTTTATCGTCATGATGGTTCCGCAGGTAAAATGGTAAAAATTAAAAATACAGGTTATGTCCAGTTTATTCATAAATTATGGTCAAGGCGATGGAGCTGTCAATAAAAATAAATAAATCTAATCGAATTTGTAACCGTTATATTTATAAACCGTTCTAAAATAGAGAATATAAGGGCGGATTTTTGTTTTCATAATAATTTAGAGCGCTGAAAAGTATTTTTATTGTCATTGCGAAGCTCCTAAAGAGCTGTGGCAATCTCAGCTCTGATGGTTTTGAGATCACCACGTCGTTTTGTTTTCGCAAAACTCCTCGTGATGACATTCTAATTTAAGCCTTTTTCAGCAATCTTAAATTATTTATTCGGCTCGATATTTACCCTGAGCTTAATATTATTGACATTGATTATGAAATAATAATAATATTTGTTTCAGGAGGATAAAGTGGCGCTTCAATTTGAGCAAATTCAGAAACAGACTCAGCAGTTGGCAATGACGCCTCAAATGAAACAGGCGATTCAGTTGCTTCAGTTGCCTCTTCTGGAACTTCAGAACATTATTGAGCAGGAACTGGTAACTAATCCTGTACTTGAGGAGGCGCAAAAGACTGAAGAACCGGAACCTGAAAACTCCTCCGCTACGGAATCCAGTGCGGAAGAGCTTGATTTTAAGGAGGAGTTTGACCGGCTCGCTCAGCTTGACGATGAATGGCGCGATTATTTCCGCCAGAGCGGCAGTTACAATAAAACTTCCGAAGAAGACGAGGAAAAACGGCAGTATCTTGAAAATTCGATTACCAGATCGGAGACCATCCATGATCATTTGATCAATCAGCTAAATATAATGTCGCAGACCGAGCAGGATAAAAATATCGGCGAACTTATTATCGGCAACATAGACGATAACGGATACCTGAAATCGCCTTTGGAGGAAATCGCTGTGCAGGGGGCAACTACAGTAGAAGAGGTGGAAAGGGTTTTAAGGCTGATTCAGGATTTTCATCCGGTTGGCGTAGGCGCGCGCAACCTTAAGGAATGCCTGCTGATCCAAATACGCCGGCTCGGAAAAGGAGCGACTCTCGCAGAAAAAATTGTAGAAGGCTACCTTGACGATCTCGGCAGAAAAAAGTTCGCTCTTATAGCCAAAGAGCTTAAAACGTCCGTGCAGAATGTGCAGAAAGAAGCGGATTTTATATCGACTTTAGAACCCAAACCCGGCAGGATGTTTGCCGGCGAAAGCGCATATTATGTTTTGCCGGACATTATTCTTGAAAAGATAGACGGCGAATATAAAATTATCATGAACGATGAAAAAATACCGCATCTGCGAATCAGTTCCATCTATAAACGGCTTATGGCAAATCCTGATTCCGACTCCACTACTAAACAATATATAAAAGAGAAAATAAAATCCGGCAAATGGCTGATGAAAAATATTCATCAGCGCCAGCAGACAATTTACAAGATAGCTTATGAGATAGTAAAGAGGCAGAGAAAATTTTTCGATGAGGGAATAACTTTTCTCAAACCGATGACTATGCAGGTAATCGCCGGCGCTTTGGGGCTTCATGAGTCTACTGTGAGCAGGGCTATCAGCAATAAATATATGCAGACACCCCGCGGGATATTTCAACTGAAATACTTTTTCACTACTCCCATAGCTACCGAATCCGGCACTGCGGCCTCTGCCGCTACAGTGAAAGATAAAATTCAGGAAATCATTAGAAGCGAAGATCCGCAGAAACCTCTGAGCGACTCGAAGATAATAGAGATTCTCAAGAAAGAAGGTATTCAGCTCGCAAGGCGGACTGTGGCCAAATACAGAAAAGAACTTAATATCCTTCCCGCCAATTTAAGAAAAAAATACTGAGATAAGCTTCATATTATAATATCGAAGCAAACATAAAATATAAAGATTATTCTTTTTGGGAAAAAAACAAAAAGTGAAATCGCTGGAAAAGTTTTTTTATTGTCATTACGAAACTCCGCGAAGAAGCTGTGGCAATCTCAGCTCTGATGGTTTTGAGATCACAACGTTGTTTTGCTTTCGCAAAACTTCTCGTGATGACATACTAATTTAAGGTTTTTCAGCAATCTCTATTTTTACTTTTAGTTCAATATACCAAAAAATCTTTTTTAATTCAATTTTCGGAATTTCGCCAAAAACGGCAATCCGAGAAAACCGAATAAAACCATAGCACATGGCTCAGGTACAGACTCGGTGGTTACCAATATATTATCTATTCCCACAAATACATTTGTATCGATACCTTGATCACCTAAGTTTGGAGCCAGACTAAAACGAATAGATTCTATGTCATTGGACCATGCAAGAAAACTGCCTGTAAAAGCAGGCGCTATGTCGCCTATATCTATTATCCACAATTTTTTAACCGGGTCCACCTCAATTTCTACATGCATCAATGTTTCATCGCTATAATAGCCAAAAAACTGAGGATATACATTTGCCGACCATGATTTTACTCTACCGTAACCGTAGGCATAATTAAAATTCAGTGTGTTAGCGTTTGGCGCGTCAAAAAAAATAGAAAAACTATAATTTGAGTTTACCAGATTACGTGTCTCCATATCGAAAGATAATTTATAGTTACCGAATCCTGAACCTAAACCTAATTCAATTTGTTCATAAGAATGAATATTCGGATTAAATACCAGCGGCTGGTTTGTCAATGATCCAAAACTTTCTTCGACAACAGGTTGCCCGAAATTAACACTTGAGATTGTGCTTGCGGAATTGCCGGTAGTCGGCGTACTTCCCACCGTGTGAGTCGGCGAACTGAAATTGATGTCATAAATTATATTTGTCGCTGCGTTGATATTTCCTGACAAAACTGTAAGAATCGAGATTATCAATTTAACATGGGTACCTCCTTGTGGTGAATTATTTTTATTAAGAATGACTGAAAAATACTGCATGATAATTAAAGACAATAACCAAAAATATTTGTTACACGATATTTTTTTGTACATTTTTCCGGCTTTGCCGGCAGTGAAATAATGTACTTACATTTTATGGATTGAAAAAATACCGGGTTTTGCTTAACTTCCAAACTCCCGCCTTAAAAATTTCAATAGACATTTTGATTATACAAAGGTAGATTATCAAACTGCGAAGCAGTACTTATAACCTATAAAAAACCGTAAATTATGAGAATAATACATACTTCAGACTGGCATTTGGGTAAAAAACTCGAATCCATATCCCGTTTTGAAGAACAAAAATCCGTGCTTGAGGAAATCTGCGCCCATACCGACGAACTGCAAGCAGACCTTGTGCTTATTTGCGGAGATCTGTTTGATACATACAATCCGCCGGCAGAATCCATAGATTTATTCTACAAAACATTGAAGAAATTGTCCGCAGACGGTTCCCGCGCGGTGATAGCCATAGCCGGCAACCACGATTCGCCCGACCGGATAGAAGCGCCGGATCCGCTGGCGCGCGAATGCGGGATTATATTCGCCGGATATCCCGATACAACAGTTGCGCCGTTTCAGCTCAATAGCGGGCTTGAGGTGATAAAATCTTCACAGGGATTCATCGAGCTGAAACTTCCTGAAATAGAGTATAGCGCAGGTATAATAATAACTCCTTACGCAAACGAATTAAGATTGCGCAAGTCCCTTGGACAAAACAGTTCAGGCGGTCAACTGCGCGATATGCTTGCTCAGAACTGGGCGGATACGGTTTGCCGGCATCACGGGTGCGCGGTGAATATACTATGTGCCCATCTTCTGGTGAGCGCCGGGGAAGACGTGCCTGAAGAGCCTGACGACGAAAAACCGATTCTCCAGATCGGCGGCGCGGGGCTTGTTTACGCGAGTAATTTGGCCGCGAGGATAAATTATTCTGCGCTCGGGCACCTTCACAGGTTCCAGACCGTCGTCGACGGTTCATCGCCGGTTGTTTATTGCGGAAGCCCCATAGCTTACAGCATGAGCGAAGCTTATCAGGATAAGTTTATCGCCGTTACCGATATTGAGCCCGGCAAACCTGCGCGGGTAGAAAAGATAAAACTTAAATCCGGCAAACAGCTTGCGCGTAAAACATTCTCATCCGTGGCGCAGGCGGTAAATTGGCTTGAACAAAATACGGATAAACTTGTGGAAATTACTATGGAAACCGAAACTTACATTACTGCTCAGGATATTAAAGCGCTGACAGGCGCTCATTCCGGTATAGTAAACATAATTCCATCGGTAAAAAATATCGAAGCCGGGTATCGGGGCAATATTAAACCCATAGATTTATCAAAAAACATAGAAGAACTGTTTTCCGATTATTTCGAGTTTGTAAAATCCAGGCAGCCGTCTGATAAAATAATGGGTCTTTTCATGGAAATTTTAAATGTCGAGGATGAAAATGGATGATACCCGTTAAACTTGCTCTGAAGGGAATTTATTCTTACCGGACAAAACAGGAAATAGATTTTGAGAAACTTACTCAGGCGCATCTGTTCGGTATTTTCGGTCCTGTGGGTTGCGGCAAATCGACCATACTTGAAGCGATCTCGTTTTGCCTTTACGGAGAAACCGAACGGCTCAACCAGAAAGATAACCGCGCGTATAACATGATGAACCTGAAATCGGGCGAACTGGATATCGAGTTCATATTCCGGGCGGGCGCGGATAATTCAACCGAATACATGTTTTGCGTATCCGGCAGGCGCAACCGCAAAAATTTCGGAAAAATCCAGTCTTTCGACAGAAAAGCGTACCGCAGGCAAAACGGAGAATGGATTCCTATTGAACCTTCAGGGATAGAGAATATTATCGGGTTAAGCTACAAGAATTTCAGGCGCACTATCATTATTCCTCAAGGCAAATTCGAGGAATTCCTCAAACTCGGCGATTCTGACCGGACCCAGATGCTCAAAGATATATTTCATCTCGATAAATTCGATCTTTACGACAAAACAACCGTTTTGGAACAGCAGGCCCAATCAAAATTGAGCGAGATTATGGGCAAACTGGCTCAAATCGGCGATATCAGCCAAGATTCGGTTGACGAAAAAGTAAACCGTCTTAAATTAATGCAGGATAATATTCAGTCTTTAACGGACGAGCTGGCAGAACTAAGAGCGCAGGAAAAGAAAATGCACGTTATCAAAGATACTTCCTGCAAAATTGAGCGCCAAAGAGCGTTTCTTGCTCAATTAACAGCCGGCGAAGCGAAATTTGAATTCATGGAAAAGAGGCTAAACGACTACATTTACTGTACGCAGAATTTCAGGCATCTTCTTGACCGTAAATCGCAAACAGAGCTGAAAATAAGTTCTATACGCGCCGATATTGCCCAAAAGAGAGAATCCCTGATTATGCTTGAACATAAACTTGCACAAAAATTGAAATTTTTCATGGATTTAAAAATCAGTTTCGAGAAAAAAGAATTTATTAAAACCGAAATCGACGATCTTGCGAAAATTAACGAAATAAAAAAACTCGATTTGCAAATTGAAACGTTATCTGCTCAATCGGGGGAAATAAAAGAATCGCTCGAAAGAGCGGAAACCGAAATAGAACGGTATAACTGTTCAAAAACCGGTATTTCGGCACGCAAAAAAGAGATTGAGTCTTCTCTGCCTGATATGGCCGAACTTAGCGATATTAAAGAATGGTTTATCCAGAAAAATAATATCGAGTTGAAAATAAACGATTTGGAAACTGAAACCGGTTTGCTGAAAAAAGATATAGCCGCACTTGAAAACTTGAAATATGAGATTTTATCCGAAGATGTTTGCGGCAAATTATTAAACAAACCTGCCGGTTCATTTACCCTGACAGGCATTCAGTCGGTTCTTGAAGAAGGGATATGCCAGGTAAAATCGGAGCTTGATAAACTCGAATCGCAGATAAGAGATTTGCATGTCAAAGACAGTTTAAGCCATTACGCAGATACTCTTGTAGACGGACAACCCTGTCCTTTGTGCGGGTCGCTCGATCATCCGAATAAACTTGTTCCCTCGGAATTTTATGAGGAATTTGACAGGACGGAAAATATGAAACAGGTTTATCGCAAAAGTTTCGATACTTTAAATTCCGCCAAAGACAAACTCAATACCGCTCTGGGAAAACTCGATTCCAAATCCGGTCTTTTGGACCAAAAATTGGCCGCACTTATGCGCGAAAAAGATAATCTGAAGGTGCATCTGGCTAAATTCAAATGGGCGGATACGGATATAAAATCGCTCGATATTGCGCAAAAACGTATTATTCAGGCGCAGAAGGTGCATAACCAGAAATCCGAACTTGATAAACAGCTCGACGATATTGATAATCAAATCAAATCTGTTTGCGCAAAAAAGGATACGCTTGACGAGCAGTTTAGAAGAATCGAGCGCGATTTATCCGGCGCGCAGGCACAGAAAACTCTGCTGATAAATCAGCTTAAATTGCTTAAACCGGAAAATTTCAGCGAATACGGCGGTTCAGATATAGATAACCTTATCCGTTCAAACAAAGATAAACTCAAGGGAATCGAAGCGGACTACGAAAACTGCGAAAAGGATATAAAAGAGTTTGAACGGCAGATTATTGAGCATAAAGCGAAACTCGAATCTGCGGAAAAAAACCTCAACGACGAACTTGAATCGGCAAATGAGATAAATTCGGCAATCCAAACTGAGCTTAAAAAATCGAAGTTTGACAGTATCGGCGAGGTTGAATCGCTTTTGAAACTTAATCTCGATACCGAAACCGAGAAACGCGAAATCAGGCGTTTTTACGAAGAGAAATCTTCCATTGAAAACCTGATTCAGTCGCTGGAAAACGAAATTCAGGGTAATCCATACGACGTTCAGGTTCATCAAGATCTGATAACCAGAATAAACAGTTTTGCCGATTCGCTCAGCGGCGTGAATCAGGAAATCGGAAAACTGAAAAGAGAAATCGATTCTTTAAAAAACGGTATTGCTGAAAAATCCGTTCTCACAAAAGAAAAAAGCGAACTTGAAATTCGTATCGAGGATATATCTACATTAAAACAGCTGTTTAAAGGAAAAGGGTTTGTCAACTACATATCAACCATATTTTTAAAGAATTTGTGCGAAATAGCCAATGAGCGGTTTCTGAAATTTACCCGCGGGAAACTCAGGCTTGAACTTGCGCCGGATAACAGTTTTTCCGTGCGCGATTTTCTCAACGACGGCCAGACCCGCAGTGTAAAAACTTTATCCGGCGGGCAGACGTTTCAGGCGGCATTATCGCTGGCTCTGGCGTTGGCGGACAATATTCAGAGACACACAGGTTCAACCCGCAACTTCTTTTTCCTTGACGAAGGGTTCGGGTTGCTCGATCCCGAATCTCTTATGGTTGTGTTCGATACCTTAAAATCGCTTAGAAAAGAAAACAGGGTTGTAGGGATAATATCGCATGTTGAAGATTTACAGCAGGAAATAGAGACATGCCTGATTGTAAAAAACGATGAAGAATACGGCAGTATTATCCGGCAAAACTGGAGCTGAATTGCCTGACTGCATTATAATATAAATGTGAGTTTCAATTTAAAAACAATATTCCAAACAGATAAAAAGATTCCGTTCTTTTTGAAAAAAGAACCAAAACCTTTTTCACAATGCTTTGCATTGCGGCTTAATTCAATAAAACGCAAATTAATACTATTTGTTCCAGGGCATAGCGCATAAACATTTGGTAACCGGGCACCAGTCAAACGCGGCAGATATCATCAGCCCGCATCCGATGAATCCTGAAATCCATATAAACGCCGGATTAACCAGCCATGCCAGCAAAACACCTGTAAGCACCATAAAACCGGCAAAAAAACGCATCTGCCTGTCTATAGGCCAGACATTGCGGCCTTCTGTTTGTACTGGATATCCAGCGGCCTGCCATTCTTTCATTCCGCCCTGAACTACTATCAGATTGCCAAACCCTGCTTTGGCAAGTTTTTCTGCGGCTTTCTGCGCACGCATACCCGCTTCGCATACAATGTATGCCGGCAAACTTTTATCAATATCGCTGTAACTTGAATCTAATTTTGATAACGGTATCAGTTTTGACCCTTCGATATGTTTTGTTTTCCATTCTCCCGGTTCTCTTACATCGATTACCTGTAAATTTTGTGAGTTTGATAACGCTTTTTTTAAATCCGATACGCCGCATTTGCTTATTTTTGCAACAGCCATAAATTAAAATATCCTTTCATTAAGTTTAGATATAAAGGAAAATCCGTACGATTTTAACTATATCATAGAAACCGGCAGGCGATAAAAGTTCATTTATACAGGGATACATTTCATGTATTTGCAATGTTTTGCATTGTAGCTTGAGAGTGCTGAAAAAGTATTGTTTATTGTCATTGCGAAGCTCCTATGGAGCTGTGGCAATCTCATCTCTGATGATTTTGAGATCACACATCGTTTTGTTTTCGCAAAACTTTTCGTGATGCATAGAAATTTAAGGTTTTTTTCAGCAATCCCAAGCTGTAAACCAAAAAGGATGTTTTTATGAAACGATACTTTTTTATCATGTTAGCCTTAATCTCTTTATTTTTCATTTATACGGCATACGCTGAAGAGTTAAATATCGAGATGAAGCGGCATTATTTAAAAAGCGCCGGATTCTCAACAGAACTTCCTGTAGATTGGAATATACAATTTTTGAAAGCGAATCAGTTCACTATGAAAGCCGTTGAATCCGAAACGAAAAAAACAAGTGATTGTCTCATGCGCATACTTTGAGAATAACAAGGATAATCTTGAAACACGATTTATCGGCTATATCGAAAACGCTAAAAAATTTCCCGGCGATTGTAAAATAATTGAAACAGGTAACCTTAATTTTAATGAATATAAATCAAAATGGGTTGTGCTTAATCAAAAAGTTGACGGAAATAACATAGATAGCATAAACTATATAATTGTTATAGGGGATAAAGAATATTTTATAGGCGGGTTTTCCTTCTCGGGCAAATTTGATCAGAGCCAACCTGTATTTGAGTCGATTGCCAGAAGTTTTAGGTTGGAATAAGGTCTTATTTTCTGGGCATAAAATCGTAAAATGATTTACCATTTTGTATTGATGTTTTAATTTTTTGTCTCATTTGGTTATCACTAATATTAGGATGATTCTGAAGGACCCCTGTTTTTTGAGTGGCAATATTTTGTAACTGATTTATGATAAGTAGTAAAAAAGATAGGAAATAGCAAAATTTCTGCAAGACTTAAAGGAGAAATTATAAATTTTTGCGAAAATATTT